>ENA-OVGB01000090-OVGB01000090.1-human-gut-metagenome-genome-assembly--contig:-NODE-90-length-103052-cov-12.973446_pt1 | contig 103052 bp, 93 predicted proteins | sample MGYA00237767_ERZ505413 | MGnify/ENA primary metagenome ERZ505413 (study PRJEB26158, sample SAMN06016410) | human gut metagenome | biome: human gut; feature: ankylosing spondylitis patient; material...
ATAACAAACCTATTGGCAGAATTAAGTACGCACTAAATTAATTCCGCCAACGGGTTAAAATATCTGAACAGCAAGTATCTATTTATGAAAAATGCAAGTAGTGATACAAATAAGATATATTTAACATCGGATGGTAAACTTGCAATAAAATACGACCAAATTTGGTACTATAAAAATGAAGCACCAACAAGTGCAAAGATTACTAAATTCAAAATGTCAAAGATAAAATAGGTGTTTAGGGAAAGAACGACCTCCTTAAACATGCAAGGAGCTGGTTCTCTCTTCGATACTCAAGTATATTTATGATGGATATTACGGCTTTTACAAAATCAAATAAACTTTTCGATGGACACTACCAATTATTACGTCCATTAAGTACCGATGGTGGTACCGCTGATGTGTGGTTGGCTATAGATGTAAATACGGTAGATGTATCTATTGACGAGGAGAATACGACAGGACAAGACACAGGAATGCTTGTGGCTATCAAGATTTATCGTCCAAAGAACGCATTGGATATTGATGGTGAGCAACGATTTCGAGACGAATATAAAATAGTCTATGAGTGCCGCCATGAAAATCTACTTCAGCCAACAAACTTCTCGATATTTGAGGGAGTTCCATATTTGGTTTTACCTTACTGTAAATATGGCTCGTCGGAGCAGTTGATAGGTAAAAAACTTTCCTCGGATGATATTTGGAAATTCATCCTTGATGTTTCATCAGGATTAAACAGATTGCATACAAATGAGCCAAGCATCATCCATCAAGACATAAAGCCTGCGAATATTCTTATTGATAATTCAAAGGACTATGCCATCACAGATTTTGGTATCAGTTCAAAGCATAACGGTACTCATAACTATTATTATGACGATGGCAATAGTGGAACAATGGCTTATATGGCACCTGAAAGATTTCAAGAAGATGCAGAACCAATGTGCCAAAGCGACATATGGGCATTCGGTGCTACATTATATGAAATTCTGACAGGCAATGTTCCATTTGGAGAAGAAGGAGGAAAGTTTCAAATAGTAAATCATGCTCAACCTCCACAGAACAACAATATACCATCGGATATACAACGTTTGATAAAAGATTGTTTATCACTTGAACCAGGGAACCGCCCTTCTGCGAATTCTATAAAAGAAGCTGCATTAGCGAAACATTACCCAATAAAATCAAAACGTAAATTCATTTGGATTTTTGGAGGCATTGGAGTTTTTGTACTTTGTTTATTATTCCTTTTGTTTTCCTCAAAGCCGACAGAAATACATAAAATACCTATTGAAAAAGTATATGATGTCGCTTTAGCTGATATGAAAAGTGATGATGCTACTATTGTAAAACGTGGCATATCATTGATGGACAGTTTAAGTAATCAACGATATATACCTGCAATTTACCAAATGGCATACACTTATGGATGGTACATTGAGGATGAATCGCTAAAAAGAAAGAAATTATTGGGTATAGAGGTCTTTGATAATGAAAAAGACGGATTATACTTACCGAAAAAAGACAGATATAGCAACGAGGCGCTAGCTCTGTTCTCTAAGATATTGGAATTGAACGACTCTTCTTTTGCTGACATAAACGCACAGTCAGCATACAGGCTTGCCTGTTATTATGTAAATCCCAACCAAATAATCAAGCCTAATATGGCTAAGGGGAAAAAATATTTGGAACAATCAAAGAAATGGGCAGAGCTGTCGAATGACACCACCCTTCTTTTTAAGATAAAGCAATCACTTGAGACTTTTAAATAATAATCCCAAAAATATGAAAAGAATTTTACTTATTTTAATGTTTTTCGGAGGCTACGTTAGCTCGGAGGCACAAATTGCAAAATGGTTAATTCCACCTTTATATGATAAAATATCATTGATAAGCGGAATTGATGCTGTAATGACAGATTCTGCTGGCATAAAAATGGTTTGGACATTTGCCGGTAAGAGACTTATAACTTCAAAAGATGATTTATTTCCTTTTAAAGAGGGTCGGTCACTGGCTTTAAAACATGGTACAGATTCTATTACTACCATATATAAAGAAAGTGGTGAATCAATAAATGTCGCTGGATGTAGTGTCGCTCATACTTTTCCATATTACTCTAATGGAAAACTTCTTGTTTTGCATGGGGAAAATTATAAATATATAGACTCAAATGGAGCGCTCCTATCTGGAAGTTATGAAAGTGCTTACCCTTATTTTAATGGATATGCAACTTGTGACACATACTTAAATATGGAAAAGAAAAAGGATATAGTGCATTTGCTTATAGACAACAATGGAAAACCTTGTGAATTTTCTTTCCAAGGAAAAGAATTCGATACAGATGACATACAATTTGTTTCGTCTGTTAACTATGAGGATATTGCCATAATTGTAATAAAGCAGAGGGTTTATTTCTATAATGCCAAGGAAAAGAAATTGACTCCCATCATGATAAAAGATGTACAGTCCCCGAATCTTAAAAAACAGGCCAAAATAACATCCGATATAAGCCAATGTTTTTTACAGAATGCTGATTCCACCTATACTTTGACTGCAAAATGTGGAAAAACCGATGTCGTGTCTATTGACTTTGACACAATGAAACGCCCTCAACGTATTAAGAGAAATGATGTTGAGAATGTTTACAGAAAGATAAAGGAAGAAGCGAAATTACGAAAATCCGAATTGAAAACGACTAAAGAGAATGGTATGATTGGGTTATATTGGAATAATGAAAAAGAAATTCTTCCACCACAATTTGAAGAGGTCATTTCTTGTTTTGACAACAAGGCATTAGTAAAGATAAAAGGAAAGGTAGGAATGTTAGAAATTCTAAAGGATGAAGGTTTCAAACTGAAAATGAATAAGGGTAATGATATAGCCTTCAGGCATCAGAAGTTTGAGACAAATATTCGTGCAGACTTCCCAACGTTTTTAAACGCTAATAAGGTAAATATAGAAATCAATAACCAAACAGGATGTGATATTGACAAGACATCTAAAGAAAGTAAGAACACGGAAAATGGAAATTATGTTCAATATAACTGTGTCCTTAATATTCCCCCAGATTTACCAGACGAACTTACAACAATAGAATTTCCTGTTACAATATTATATGAGGGAATAAAATCTTCTACAATACCATTCAAAGTAAACGCATGGCATTATAAGTATTTTGTTGTAGATATCGATGATTCTCAAACAGCATTGGAGAAAGGAACCGTATCTTTTGTATTCAATATAAATGCAGAAAGAATAGCAAATGATGGAATATATCCAACGACGGTGAAAATCATTACCGATTCGCTTACTTATGAATATGAAAAAATGTCTGAAGTTCGTTATAAATGCAAGGTGTATTCGTTAAGGGAAGGAGTCAACAATATTGTTATCCAAGTTTTAGAACAAGGATGTCCACCTGCCTCTTTCCCATTTGAAGTTGAATATCATAAACCTATTGCAAGATCTAAAAACAAACCAGCAGAAAAGGAAAAAGTTACTATCAAGAAAAAGGAAAAAACTCCGAAGCGTGTCATTAAAAACGAAAGCAGACCACGGGTTATTATGTAATGAAGTTGCTATGAAGATAAATGTTAGTTCTGTATGCGATATAGGTATAAAGCGTACAAACAACGAAGATGCTATAGGTGTTTGCTTTGATTTGAAAAATCATCTGTGGAATAAAAATTCCACAGATGGTTATATTACTTTACCTATTGAAGGAGCTATTTTTGTAGTTGCTGATGGTATGGGAGGTTCCAATGCAGGTGAAATTGCATCAAAATTGGCAATACAAAGTATAGAAGATTCATTTGGAGAAGATGGATTTGTAATACAAAATAGGACTAAAGAGAGCATAAAATCTCTTCTGAGAAGAAGTATCGTAAAATCAAATCAAACAATACTTGAATATGCGGCCCATTCGCCTGATTCAATAGGGCTTGGAACGACGATAGTGTTAGCATGGATATTAAATGGATATGTATATATAGCATGGTGCGGTGATAGTAGATGTTATTGTTTTAATCCCAATACCGGACTTCAATTGCTAACCAAGGATCATTCGTTGGTGCAAGAGTTGATTGATAAAGGTGAGATAAAACATGAAGAAGCATTTTACCATCCCGACAATAATATCATAACCAGATGTTTGGGAGATGTTGATGCTGAACCTGAACCTGAAATTCTCATTTATAAGATTTGTGAAGGGGATATTTTTTTGCTATGTTCTGATGGTTTGTGTGGGTATTGTAAAGATTCCTTAATTGAGAAAACCATGTATAGAAACTATGAGAATATAGAGCAGTGCCAAAAAGCATTATTGAAAAATGCACTTGATACAGGTGGACAAGATAATATTAGTATTGTTTTGTGTGCAACATTACCTTTGAATAGTACAAAATGTAGTGTTGGATTAAAAGGAAAAGTCAAACAACTTTTTGCAAAACTATAAAACATTCAATTGACACATTTTATAAAGGATGGCAAGAGTTTAATGCTTGCCATCCTTTTTTCGTTTTGACACGGACTTGTCTGAACAGCGACATGAGGTAATATGCCATTACAATAAAATTCCCACAAGCCTCTGTTGCCAAGGTTTTTTGTGACAAAATCATCTGAAAATATCACTCCAATGGTACCGTTGTAGCGGTCGGATGGTACCGATACCAAATATCCGCTACACACGCTGTCAAAGGGCGCTATGGTGAGTGTGCTACCTGAGTTAGCGTGATTTTCCTCCTACTCGATTTGAGTTCCGTAATCTACACTTTGTCGGTTTTTGACTTTGTTATCAATGATTATTATTCAACAACAACTATTTTTCTAACAATATGCTATTTGTACCAAGAAAATACATAAAAGTTGTTATAATATACCCGTTGGCGGAATTAATTTAGTGCGTACTTAATTCTGCCAATAGGTTAATCAAATAATTAGAGATTAGAGCATAAATCTATCTAAAATCGAAATATTTTTGCGAATACCACCAAATATTAGTTATAGCTATGACTTTTCAAGAACTTAGCCAGCTGACTTACTCCGTGCCAACAGCACCAAGTAAGTTCTGCTGAGAGGAATTTACAATGGTCTGGGTAGCCCAAATCTGTTGCCATAGAGAGAACCTGCAAGACTTCGCTACGCTTCATTTTGTAGGTTCTCACAATGGCAACGGTCTTTGGAAATAGGATTTGCTTTATGGAGTTTTTCTTAGCCTCCTTTGGACATCTTGGCCGGGTACGTTTTATCGTGCAAAACTACTGTGAACGGGAGAAATGTCAAGCACCGCCATGGGCTTTCGGCTGGAGGGCTTGACGGAAGCCTTCCGCAAATTTTCTCGTCCCTCCAAAATTGGGGTATTCCGTCCGCACTCTCCGGCCTCATGCTTGCCTTATTCTCCCTTGTGTCCGCAGTGGCTATTTGCACGTAAAACGGTTTACCCGACCAAGAAGCTCAAAGGAGCTTCACAAAAGGGAAAAGTATCAGATTTCACCAATTCTTAAAACACAAGGAATTATGCGGACAAGGAGAATGACTATCGAGCAAGGCCGGAGAGTGGGCATAGACCGCTTTCCAAACTTCCACAGGAGCGGAAGCGTCAGGGGCATGAAACGGCTTTACTACGGCAAGGATTGCCTGTTGGTACGTTGTGGCAGCTACATCTACAATGTTTCTGTCGAGCCAAGAATTTACTATCAAGCAACCATCTAAAGCTTTTCAATTATGTATGAGACTGATTTTCCCGAATACGGGCAGCAGTGCGAACTGGTCACACCGTGGCGTGGCTATCATCGCGGAACGATTGTGGGCAAGACTGCAAAAGGTTTTATCGTGCAGTTCAGCAGCGGAGCGGAAATAGAAGTGTATGACTACGAAATAGAATTTGACTGATATGTGCAGACTGATGACACCCCGGTTGGAGGAAGCCTTGGAAGGCTATCCCCTTTATTCCCAGAACGGCAAGGGAAAAGAAGCTGTTTGCCGTGCTATCTTCGCTCTTGGAGCGGTACGCTGGTTCATCCTTGAAGGAGAGAAAGAAGGGAACGACACAATCCTTTATGGTATCGTGGTAGGACTTGCGGAGGACGAATACGGCTATATATCACTTAACGAATTGTCGGAAGTGGAACTTGACCTTACGGCACAAGGCTTGGGTAAGCTACAAGTAAGGCAACAAGAGAATTTTACTCCTACACCATTAAAGAACTTGCAGGACTTCCGCCTGCAACAGTTCTTAGCCAGATTTGAGCATTAAAATAACCCGCCAGCCGTGGTGCAATCAACCGAGTGCCACGGCTGACATAAACACCAGTAACCATGCGAACGAGAAACAAGATTATAAAAGAAGTCATACAATGTGCAGAGACAAACGGATGGCATGTGGATGCAAAGAAGCATCAGGACAAGAATATCGTCATCTTTGAGTTTTCCCAATTCACTCCTGCCGGACAGGATTTCTTCTTTTCGACCACTATGCAAGGACGCAGCCCTGAAAGTCTGGTCAACGACATGGAAGAGTATTACGAGGGTTTTGATGCAGATACGGAAGCATATCTGTGGCTGGACAGCAACGGACACGGCAAAAACGGCGCACCCTACCGAATGAAGGATGTGCTGGCCGACATGGAAGCGGCAGAGGGTATGGTCAGTAAGCTGCTTGAAGCGGTCAGGAACTTGACAAATTGAACACAAATACAAACATGGCCTGCCATATCTCCATTGGTGTGGCAGGCTATGAAATTTTCATCCTATCTCCGTTTACGCCCTTTTTTCGGGAGGCCGGCAGTCTTGTAGGCAATCAGGTCGTCACCACGGAACTGTATTCTCTGATTGTCCTGCATCCGAAAGAACGGCAACAGCCTTTCCGTATGGGTAATGTAATCATAGATGGTACATCGGTGTATGCCAAGGAAACGCGCCGCTTCGCTCACTGAATACGATTGTTCCGGCCTTATCTCTGAAAATTGTTTGCATATATCCATATCCACTTTGTTTTGGCATTAAAGATACAATGCCGAAAATCAAAATGAAACAGGTTAAACATGGGAATACCACGTAGTTTGTAGGATTTTCAGGGAATATGTGTCCGTCTGTTCAGAAAGGTAATCATCTTTACATGAAATGGCAACGGGACAAAAATCTAAAAAACAGATAGGCATATATATTTCAGCGTTGACAAGGTTGACAAGAAAGCCAATGTACAAACTTGATTATACAGCTTACCAGAAATGCTTATTATTCAATACTTTATCTTTTTTTCTTATAGAAATAAGAATAAATATAGATACGTGTGTTTTTGTCAACCGTTGGCTACAAAATTCATAGGATTTCTAAAAGCGTCAACGCTTGTCAACGTTTGTCAACGCATCGTTTTTGATACAAGTAACTGATACGATGCAACTTGTATCTTGTCAACAACGTCAATCCTGAAATGTGTGCAGATTATATTTCGGAATATGCCATAAAATAAAGGCCATCCATAGGATGACCTTAGCGAGCATAATCAGATAAACTTGTTCAATTCTTCTACCAACAGATGTACGGTAGTGGAAGATTCTTCCATAGCTGGATTGCCATGTGAGACATCGGCAAGGACAGTAGCGGCATTCTTAATGGCCTGCGGTTGCAAGTGGAGCAATCGGTTATACATAATAGCCCCGAATCCTTCCGTCTTGGAATAAGGGATTCCTGCAAGCCTTGAAAGCATGTCGGCATAGCTGTTCCTGTGCAACGCCCCTTTGTAGAGATTGAAGTGCAGCAGGAACCAATATTCAAACGCCTGGTTGCTATAGGCCACCTTGAAACCGTTCCTTTCGGCTAGGGCAATGGCATCATTGAAGTCCTTTGCAGGAAAATCGTCCTTGTCAAACACTACCCAGCATTGGTCATAAGTCCGTTTCTTCTTTTGGTCTGCGTCACGGATGCTAATGGCCTTGCTCACAAGACTAGTGGTGTTCATGGCCTGGCCTATAGCTTTTACCGTGGCGGCGGTCATCCTGAAGGCCTTGAAATAATCCGGCTCCGTACGGACACCTTCACATACGATGAGAAACGACTGCTTAACTTCCCTCGTGCTTTGGCGGCGTGTCAATGAAGCGGAACGATGGACTTTCTTTTTTGTCTTTCCCATGGTCATCCCTCCGCCGTAAATATTGTTTCCATATCACCTATAATGGGCGTAGCACCGAACTTACCTTGCAGGTAATCCCGCTCGAAAGGCGAACTGCCACGCACCTTATACTCGGCCAACGAATAGGCTTCAGTTGCGCCAAAATTATCTTTTTGGGTGAACCATACCTGGTCTCTGCGGAACATACCTGCACTGAGCAGGAACGTATCATGAGTGGTAAACAGCAGTTGCGCTCCTTTGGGATTTGTCTCCGCCGAGTTGAAAAGCGTGATAATCTTGCGCACAAGCAACGGATGGAGTTTGGAGTCAAGCTCATCCACTACCAGACGTTTGCCATTGTCCAGTGCGTCTATGATAGGATATGCCAAGGAGAAATATTTGATGGTTCCCTCGGATTCGTTTCCATTAAACGAAAAGGCTACATTATTGGTCGCTTTTCCTTCATCATCGTACTGGCGATGGCTGCTTACGATGCGGTTGTCAATTTTTGCTATGCTGTCTATGCCCAAATCCGCATATTTGGAGAAACGAACTATGCGCTCGCGCATTTTTTCATCGTCCAGATGCCTGATGGCTTGCGACCACATTTCCTCGTCCTCGCTACAGAACAGGACTTGTGTGTCGCCAAGCCAATGCAGGATATTGATGGCGGTCGCTTCGTTGAACTGGGCGGCAGTAGAGAGAAGAAGCGCATTGCCGCGAACCATTTTCTTGTTGACCAAATCCTGTATCAACGGGCTTTTGGCATGAACGGTGGTTGTTTCCCCTTCGCGGTAAAATATCTCTACCTCCTTGGCACGTTTCCTGTTCATACGGCGGTAAAGCCATTCGGCATGTATGGCTTTGGGGTCTACCTCAAAGCCGTAACGGTAGATGTATTCACCGACGGCGAAGGTGGCCTCCATCGTAGTCGGTTCATGGATGGTAGAAATGTTCAGGCGGAAGTTCTCCACGTCTATGCTTTCACCAGCCTGGCTGTTCTTGAACGAATCCACGATGAAACGCTTGTAAAAAGCGATGGCCTTCAACACATTCGTTTTTCCAGAAGCGTTTGCCCCATAAATCACCGCACTGCGCACGAGTGACAATCCCATGTCGGAAAGCGGAATGACATCGTTAGGTTCCGAAAGGGATTCCTTTAGCGTAGTGGCCACGAAGGATAGTTTAAGCTCATCCTTTATGGACAGGAAATTACTGACACAAAATTCGAGAATCATATATTTAACCTTGTTATTTGCTGATTTTTTGCAAATATACAAGTTTTCTTCCGTATTTGGTAAAGATGGCCGGATTTTCATATCCTTTGGATTTAATTATTTCCTTACTTTGAATTCAAAATAGACTCCAATCAGTATTTATGCGTTATTTTGATCGGTACTTTTGCGGTAAAATGCTGCTCGAAACGCTTACAGGCCACATATCCATTAAAATGGCAGTTCTCCTTGTGGCAGTTCATCCGCATTGATGTTTGGCTTACCGGATTCAATATCCAAAACCTCCGTGTCAGCAACAACTTCCATTTCTAGTTCTAAACCGAAGGCTTCTTTCAACTGTAGGTAGTCGAAACACAACGCTTTCGGACGGTTGACCTTTACTTTCCTGACCTGTTCGTTACCTGACATCTCTATCGTGTAATCCGGCAGGCCATTTGGCAACAGTATCGTGAATCTGTCCTGTTTCAACCCAAGGAATGACGGATGCGATTTGAGGTAGGACATGATGGTTGACCAGTTGGAGCGGTTGGCCGTAGCATTTTGGTTACGACTATTGAACAGGGAGGCCACGGCAGCCATATTCAGATAGAGAATGGGACGGGCTTCCATGAACTCGATTTCCTCCTTGGCAGCCAACGGACGGAAGCTCTTCAGGTAACGGATGCGGTAATGCGCCTTCTCCACGCACTTACCCGTCGTCTGGAAGCCTTGCAGCATGTTCCAGAAGTCGGCAACCTCGGAACTTTCCTGGGCAAGCTCGTTCTGGACGCGCATTCCCTTGACGACGGTATCGAACAGGTCGGTATAGCCGAAAGGCACATCCAGCACGGTTTCCAACGTGCGGAACGTGGCCAAAGGAATCACCCAGTTGCCGAAAATTCGGTCATGTATCGTCTCGTCTTCCATCTTGGCGGCAAGTTCCCGCTTCACAATGGAATAGGTGTCCGAAAAGTTCTTCTCGAACAACTCCCTATGATTCAGTATCTCTATGGTCAGGTGTGTCAGTCCTAAGTTGCACAGGGCTACCAAATCCTCATAACGGCTTTTCTCCTTTTGGCTGAACGAAGTCTTGGAAAAGGCGAGGAACAGGACACGGGTGTAGAGTGCCATATCCTGCGTAGGTTTGTCTTGTCCACAAAGTACCACACCCGTACTGACGATGGTCTGCGCCGCCATGCCGTCCGTACCCGTGTTTTTCTTCGTTTGACCGCCGCCTCCCCAAAGCCCTTTCAGATAGGCTATCTTACGGATGTCAAGGTCGTTCTTGTACTCGTCAAGCACTACGAGTGTATTGACAGCCTGTGAAACACGGTCGTTCATAGCCGGTACGGAAGTGACACCGAGGTTGGGAGGATCAACGCCGTGCAGGAAAAATGCCTGCAATGAAGTGGCAAGCGTGGTTTTTCCAGTTCCTTTCTCACCGAAAAGATTCAGTATGGGGAAATGCCTTGTACGGCGGAAGATTATATCCCGGAACAAAGTGGAAAGCAGGTAGCAGAAAGCAACGGTAGCGTTCTCGCCGAATACCTCCATTAGTTGTTTCACATAGTCGTATAGCTTTATGCCGTTACGGTTCTCGTGTACCATCAGTCGTTCAAACTGGAATATTTCCGGATTGTGGATGTAGATTTTGGACATGGCAGGAATGTAGAACGCTTTTCCGTTGACACCACGGACAATGCCGAGGTCATCGACTTTCCGGAAAGTACCGTCTGTCAATATCCCGTTCCCAAAAGCGAAGAAGCCTTCTGCGGCGTTCCATCCCAACTTGCGCACCCGTTCCGCCGTATCAGTTTTGGAGTACAGGTACTCCTTGACACGGTTGAGCTTGTCTATCTTAGCCAGCCACACATAGTTGCCCACGGAGCCGACCTTCTGCTGGAAGCTGTTTAGTGAACACAATTCGGATTCCCTCAGTTCAATGACACGGCATATATTATAGGTGTTCCGCATACGGAAGATGCGCGTGCCGTTGTTCTCGTCCTCGATGTGGAACAGCGGTTCCATGATGAAATTGGAAATCCTTGATGGTTCCTCGTCGTCATCCCCGATGCCGTAATAACAGTTCTCCCGGATGAATAACCCATGTTGGCGTAACAGTTCCGCCTCACGCTGCCTTTCGTCCATTGGCGTGAGCTTGTCCTGTCTTTTCCGCGCCTCGCCACGGGCTTGTGTCACGGCATCACGCCACAATTTGGCTTTTCCGTAGATTTTGGCCAGTTCGTCAATACACTGGTTAAACACCAGCTGGTCTTTCACATAGCGCATCAGGTCGGCTATCTCTGACACGCATTTCCGTTCTTCCACCAAAGAGTCCGCAACAAGAAAGCGTTTCTGTGCCAGCCAGACAATAAACAGCCTTTCTTTCAGTGAGGTGTAATCCTCCCGGCTATGAATGAAACTGTCAGCATCATTCTTTCCGGGTTTCACATTCCAGTCGTTTTCACCGTCGGGGATTTCGGCAAACGGCAGTTCCCTGACTGTTACATGAAAGCCTTTCCTGACAGCGGGTATCCCGTTTGCTATGACCGCCTCAAATCCCGGCCCGAAGGGTTTACCTTCACTGACATCAGAATCGGGGATGAAACATAATGAAGAGGTGTACTTTTTCAATTGCTCAAACTGGTTGTCCGTCCATGCCGTTCCCAATGCGGCCACGGTATTGTCGTAGCCAACGGACTGCATACGCAACACATCTGGCGCACCCTCCACGATGATGAAGTATTCTGCATTGCGTTCACGGCCCGCCCTGTCTATGCCGAACAGACATTCACCCTTAGCATATACCGCACTGTTTGGCGAATTGATGTATTTCGGTGCTTTCGGATTGTTCCCGATGTAACGGGCTGTATAAGCAATGATGCGCCCCCATCTGTTGCGTATGGGAATCATAATCCGGTGTCTGAACATGGCATACAGATGGCCGTCATCTCCACGCCGGAGCAGACCCAGCTCGAAAAGCGCATCCTCGTCCAGCCCTTTTGTCCGGCAGAACTCCAGGAACACACCTCCGTCACGCGGCGCGTACCCGAGACCAGCGACCGAGCAAAACTCTTCCGGCCATCTTCCGTAAGCATACTCACGGGCAAGGCGGCTTTCATCACTGTCCGGCATCAGCAGGCTACCTACAAAGAAATCTTGTACATGGCTGAGTGTAACAAGCAGCATTTCTTTGTGCCGATTTTTTGTAACTATCTCCTTGTCCTGCTCTTCCACATACTCAATAGTAATATTGTGCCGTCTGGCCAGGAACTCGATGGCTTCCATGAAGGAAAGGTTCTCTTTCTCCATGATGAATGTAATGGCATCGCCGCCACGGTTGCAGCTGAAACAGTGGAACAGGTTCTTTCCAGGACTGACAGAAAAAGAGCCGGTCCGCTCCTCATGGAACGGACAAATGCCCATCAGGGTCGAGCCTTTCCTTGAAAGCCTGACATACGGCTCCAATACATCCTCGATGGAAAGCTCCCTGACCTTGTTGATTGTTGACTCGCTTATCATAAGGTGGTCAGGAGTTTCCAACAGTCAATTATGGACTGGCCGGAGTATTTTGGCCGGCTGGCATTTTCGGGATTAAGCGGTTTGATATAGCCGCTTTCCTTATATTTTCTAAGCGTCTTGTGACTGACACCCAGTTCCGCGCAAGTACGCTTGACCGAATAAACCCCTTCCGGGTCACATGTTGGCACTAATTCTTTCATCCGCTGTAATGTTTTATCGTATGCCTGTTCCGTATATCTCATAACTTACAGTATAGGCATATCCTGATATTGTTTTCTTATTTCTTTTCATCTAAACCATTTCTGTTTATATCAGAAGAAGTGTTATCGAAATAGTCCTGAACCGTGCGTTGCAGGAGGCGGAGGTCGGCCGTCCTGTATTCCACTTTGCCGGGTCTCTTGTAGCATACCACTTTACCTTGCCGTCTCCATCTTTCGACATTCCGGCGGCCGAACATCTCATAAGCCTTTCTCTGGCTGACAAATTCCGGATCGGCATTGTCGGATTTTAGGTACTTGACAATCCTTGCCGCAAGGTCATTCAGAAATGTGTCATAAGGGATTAGACGGTCTAAAAACTGGAGGAACTGCATAGATCCAAGATTTACAAGGTACGCATTACGGTAATGGTCTGTTTCACCCTGTCCGTCCGAGTCTTGAACTGACGGTTGTAGATGGCACCAAGTTCCGAGGCTTGGGTTCGTACGCTTTTCAGCCTGGAGATGTGGAAGGTGATTTCATCGCCAATTTCGAGTGCGACAAGCGCAGGACGGATTTTTTCCATGTTTTCTGCCATAATATTTGTTTGTTTAATGATTAATGTTTAACTTTGTGGTCGCTAATTCAATTTGTATCATCGGCAAAATAACACAAAAAGGTTTATATAGCCAAATATTTGTTTGATAATTGTTGATTTAATATTGCAATTTAAGGTTTGACCCATGAATATAGATATTAAAGACGTGCATGTGGGGCAGGCTATTGACCAACGCCGCAACGAACTCGGTCTTTCTAAGTCCGAGCTTGGGCGAAGGCTTGGCATTCCACAACAGCATATCAACCGCCTTCTGGAAAGGGAGACGATGGAAACCAAGCGGCTTGTCAAGGCTTGCAAGGCGTTGGACTTTAATTTTTTCGCCTTGTTCTGCCCGGTCAACCCTCAGATATCCGCCTACCTCGCGGCAGTGGCATTGGACGGGGGAGATGCCAATAACAACATTGGCGATAGTGGTCTTGCAGCCCAGCTTACCGCCGAACAGACCAAGGTGGAAAACTTGAACGGTACTATCAAGCTACTGAAGGAGCAGATAGATAGCCTGAATGCACAAATTATCCGTCTGGATTCCAATCTGAAGGACAAAGACGCAATTATAGAACTACTAAAAGAAAGGAGGCAAAATATGTAACATTGAATACTGTGGTCAATATGATGATTGGCACATAGTAGCGCAGAATGTTTACACCAATATCGGTAGTTGGCTGATTTTCAAATATATATTGCTATCATTTCGACTGCTATTGAGTTTGGATATTCGATGGGAACTCGATAAGAGAAATCAAATTCACGAGACTGTTTGCTATTTGTTTTCTGTATAGTAGATAACTCATTGAATATGAATATCTAATTAGAGTGGCCCAAGCAGCTGTAGAGGATACTCTATAAGAAATCTGCTTCTTTAATTTATATAGGTAAGACAAGCGTTTTCCATTTGTTTTCCCCAAACACTTAGATAACTGATTGTCAATATAATATTAAAGCGGCGCAGGCTGCTGTCGAGGAGTAAATTAATTCTCTGATATAATGAAATGGACCTGTCCGTTTGGGCAGGTCCTTTTTTGTATCTCCAAGAATGCTTTCGACGTTTTGGAGACAAAAACGTCGCATAATATGCGATTATTTTCAGATTTGTTAGGCTATTCGACAATAATTTCGTATTTTTTTGCCGCAGAATTTGCGGCGTTATATATAATATTTTGTCGCACAAAGTAGGAATGCGTTATGCATATACACGAAAGAGAAAATTGGACAAACTTCCGTTGGGACGCTTCTGAGGTGTCTCTCCTTCAGGAGAAAGTATTCCGTATGCAGGACTTGCTATACGGCAGGCAGAGTTCGTTGGGCTTTGACAGCAAACTACGTGCTATGGCCGAGAACCTGACTTATTTTCTAAAACCTCTGCCACAGTTTGGCGCACCTTTGTCTTACTTTTGCAGAAAAATCATAGAAAAATGGACAACGATAGAGGACTAAGTTTGATAACCAAATATGTCTGGGTGATAGAAACCATCTATCGCAAGCGTAAAACCTCATTCAAAGAACTGAATGAACTCTGGCTTCGTGATGATATCAGCAGAGGTGTGAATATCCCCAAGCGTACCTTCGACAACTGGCGTTATGTCATTTGGGATATGTTCGGCATCAACATCGTCAATGAGAACCGTGGAGAATACCGCTACTATATCGAAAATGAGGAAGACATTAGCAAAAATGGTCTCCGTTCCTGGCTATACAACACCTTCTGTGTCAGCAATGCCTTGGCGAATAGTCAGAGTATAAAAGAGCGTATCATTCTTGAATATGTTCCTTCAGGCCAGAACTATCTTCAGCCCATCATTGAGGCGATGAAGGAAAACCATGTGCTGAACATGACCTATCACAGTTATTGGAAAGATGAGGAGAATAACTTTGATGTGCAGCCGTATTGTGTGAAGCTTTTCCGTCAGCGTTGGTATATGGTGGCACGAAGCACAGATTCATATTATTATAAAAATGGGCCACGCATCTATTCCCTTGATCGTATCAAATATCTTCATGCAACAGACGAGACTTTTGAAATGCCAAAGGATTGGTCGGCAGAGGATTTCTTTGACGGCTGTTTTGGCATCATTGCAGAACAGTCTGTCAAGATTCAACCTATTAAGTTAAAAGTATCAGCAGGGCAAGCCAACTATATCCGCTACCTGAAGATGCACGAGTCACAAGAAGAGATTGAGCGTAACGAAGAGTACAGTGTTTTCACCTTCAAACTCCGTCCAGAGTTTGACTTCCAGCAGGAACTTCTCTGGAACGGTGAGGATATGGAAGTGCTGGAACCTCTCTGGCTCCATAAAGAAATTGCCGGAAAGATTAAAAGAATGTGGAACAAATACAAGGAGGATTAACTATGGTATTTAATTTCAGCAAATACAGTTTTCGTGGCATACAGGATTTATGCCGAAAATATCACAGGCAAATTGTTGCGTCTCCAGACAAGAACAACTTAAAGTCCGTACTTGACGGCAGGCGTGTTAGATTCATCAATCCTTTAGGTGAATTTGACTATGCCTATTTTGGTGAGTTCACTTTTGATGATGATGTCATAATACTATTGACGAAAGACCACAAATACACGAAATTTCACAACCCCTTACATCTTTCTACCTTATGGTCGATGGTGCCTGTAATCTTTGCTGGTGTAGATACAAGATTTAAGGACGATCAGTATCAATAAATTTTCACTGGTGATGTTGTGTCGTATAAAGGATATACATCATTCGTGCGCTATTTCAGCGAATCCTTGGTACCTAGTCTTGCTGGAGATAACTGTGACGTACAATTTGAAAGAAACGGTGATATGCACAAAGAAGGCACAGTTTTTTCGAATATTAAGCCTACGCTATTCAAATTGTTTACAATAGAAAATTTATACTGGCCGACAAACCAATATGTACCCTATGGAATTAGTCGTGACGAGGTGATTGAGAGAGCATCAAAAGCGAAGAGCAAGCCACTTTTTACAGATGATTTTAAGCCACAAAGAAGAGGTCGTCAACTCATATCAACAATTGTCTGAAGTTCTTCGAGAAAACGATATTCTATGCTATTTAGCGAAAGAAATGATAGAAGGCGAGGAACATCTTGGCATTATTCAGTGCGCTGATAATATCCCAGATGATTATACTGGCGAAGAGCACTCCATTGAATTAGCGACAGCTGATGACTTTTATAATTCAATTAAAACTGCCTTTCATGAATTCCTGCAATATGCACATAATAATCCCGAGAAGACATTTGTCTTTTGCGATTTCAAAGAGGCTCTGGAGATTAACAAATATGAAGAACAAAAGACCGCACTGCAATTTTGGGAGTGGTATGAATTCAAAATACCTAATGTTATCATGCCTTTCTGGATTCTAAACAATATTGTCGGATGGGATATGATTGGAAGAGACTGAATAATAACTTAAAACATCGATTAATATAGACAAGGATTATATTATCAGCATTCAAGATTTGCTGAAAGGTTGGAACAGAAATTCCGAATTTGACAATGCGAATGAATCAAGAATAAAACTAGTACGTCACAGTAGTGAGGTGAAGCCAGACAGTATCATTTATAAAAAATATAATGGCTCTGTATATAAACTCTATCGCACAGATTATGCTCTGTTTAAGGAATGGCAAAGTGAACAATCTGATAGTAAGATGAAGAATGTTTATTATTTGGTTGTTTTTCTGGCAGAAGAGGGATGTGAATGCCGTTTTATTGGTGTTTACAGAAATAATGGTCCAAAGAGACCTACTTGTGAAGGCTTTTCAGAATATAACCTTGAAGAAGTCGAGGGCTTTGAAGCCCTGAAAGATAAAGTTGTTATAAACTGGGGAAAGGGGACTTTGTCGTGGATGCAAAATTGGCAGTCTGCAAAAGAAGTTAGGCGCATTGAACAGGTAAATACTGGTGATAATGTTCCATATTTTACACGATACGAAGATGTTATTTTATCTTTCTCACAACTTCAAAAGGTCGTAGAAGATAAAGAATGGAAGTCTAAACTTGAGAGTCTTAATTGTGTTTATTTGATTCTAGACAAGGAAACTGGTAAACAGTATGTTGGCGTTACATATAAAAACATGAAGCCAGGTATTAAGAACGGTATTCTTGGTCGATGGACTGAATATGCAAAGACTGGACATGGAAACAATAAGCTTCTTGTAGCTTTGCTTGCAGAAAAAGGAATAAGCTATGCTGACCAAAATTTCCAATGGACAATTCTTGAGACCCTTCCTCTTAACGTTACGCCCAAAGTTGCCATAGATAGGGAATCACTCTATAAAAAGAAATTTGGGACACGTGAACACGGTTATAACGAGAACTGAAAATGTATGAAAGATTTTGCAGCTATAGATTTTGAAACGGCTAACAATGAACGTTCTTCGGTTTGTTCCGTTGGTATCGTCATTGTGCGAAATGGTGAGATAGTAGATTCGTTCTATTCCCTTATCCAACCAGAGCCGAACTACTATAACTATTGGTGTTCGCAGGTGCATGGACTCTGCCAGGATGATACAGAGGATGCACCAGTATTCCCGAAAGTGTGGGCACAGATAGAACCATTGATAGAAGGCCTTCCACTGGTGGCTCATAACAAGCCCTTCGATGAAGGTTGCCTGAAGGCTGTTTTCCGCGTCTATCAGATGGACTACCCTGACTATGAGTTTTACGACACACTTTGCGTTTCGCGTCGTGTGCTTCCTGATTTAGAAAACCACCAACTTCAAACTGTTGCCGCCGCCTGTGGTTATGAATTAGAAGATCATCACCACGCATTGGCCGATGCAGAAGCGTGTGCCTGGATAGCAAGAGAAATATTGTAAAAAAGAAAAGATAAATCATTATGGCTGAAAATAAAATAGAATTAAAATCAGTTAGAGAACTTCTTGGAATGAAGTTCTTTATACCAAGTTACCAGCGTGGATATCGCTGGACGGACTTGCAAATTGAAAACTTGCTAAATGATATTTTGGAGTTCAGCAAAGGTATTGATGGTGATTTCTATTGTCTTCAACCATTAGTCGTAAAAAAGCGAAAAAAGGATTTGCTTGCTGAAATAAAGCAGGCTAATTCAATCGAAGATGTAGAAACCTTACTTAAGGGGGGAGTGGATTGTCATTGATGGACAACAGCGTTTAACTACCATTTATTTGATTTTAAAAGCATTGGAGAATGAGTATTGTCCATCTTTAGAATACGAGCGAGAGTCGTACATCGAAGTGTGCGATTCGTGTGATGAGATAAAGAAAGATAATATCGAAATATACCATTTGACGAGTGCAAAAAAGTGTATTAGAAAGTGGATAGAAACGAATTCGAAAGATTCTGCCAATACGTTGCGCAATAAGATTTTGGAACAAGCCAAATTCATTTTCTATAATGTTGGAGATGTTTCAGAGGAACAAGAACACGATATATTCAACAATCTCAATTCTGGTAGAATTGCTCTTACGAATGCAGAACTTATCAAAGCTTTGTTTTTGAACAAAGTAGGGAAGGAAGATATTGCACACCGCGAAGTAGAGCAACGTTTGCTTGCCGATGAATTTGACCAAATAGAACGCACATTACGGCAGGATGATTTCTGGTATTTTCTTGCAGGTAATACAGAAAAACCTTCATCTTGTATCAATTTGCTGTTTGATTTAATGCTTGAATCGAGTGAGCAAAATGGCAAATATCATACCGATGAACCTTTTAGAACATTCTTCTATTTCAATGATTTGATAAATGGAAATGAAAGCGAGGATTCTTACAAGAAATCGAAGAAAATATGGGAAGATGTTCGTAAAGTATTTCACATTATGGAGGGTTGGTTTAATGATTCTGTAATGTACAATCTCATCGGTTACCACAGAGCCGCCAACGGAGGAAAAACATTATGCGAAATCTACAAGAAGTTTCGCGAAGAAAATTCAAAAAAGGAATTCAAGAAATGGCTTGTCGATGAATGTAAGAATCATATTGACTATCCAGATGGTTTTATGCAACTACGGTATGATGATAATAAAGCCAAGGTTTTCAATTTACTACTGCTGTTCAATATCGCAACTCTGAATGAAAGGCCACAAGAGGCTGTCAAGTTCTCTTTTGCAAATCTTCATAAGTATAAATGGGATGTTGAGCATATATCACCACAAAATCCCAAAAATGATGATGACTTGAAAAAAGCTGTTGAGAAGTTCAAAGATAACGAATATCTCAAAATTCTTATTGATGCCATTAATAAGGAAGAAAAAGACACGAAAATCATTGAAGAAGAAAGAGCAAAGTATTTTGCTGCTGGCGATGACTTAATGGGCATTCAGAACTTAACCCTTCTTACGGCTCACGACAACCGTGGTATTGGCAACAAGTTCTTTTTTGAAAAGAGACAGAAACTTCAAGAGTATTATCAGCAAGGCAGTTTCATTCCTGCTTGCAGTATGAATGTGTTTATGAAATTCTATTCTGAAAAGCCTGAGCAAATGGCATTTTGGGATAAAGACGACAGAGACTCATACAAAAACAAACTTGAACAAACTATTAAAAACTTCTTTGACAATGAGCAATAATACATCAAATTATCAAGAATATACCTTCCCAAAACTATTGGAGCAATATGATAAAATACTAATTCCAATGATTCAGCGTGATTACGCTCAGGGACGGACAGACAAAAAGGCAACTGATGTCAGAAACAATTTGCTGAATGACATTTTCAGTGACAATGATGTCCACTTTGACCTTGTGTTTGGTTCTAAAGAAAAAAGAATTATCGACGGCAAAGAAATGAACTGTTTCATTCCCGTTGATGGTCAGCAACGATTGACAACGCTTTTCTTGTTGTATCTTTATGGGCAAAAGAAGCAGAATTCATTTCAAGAATTAGATTTGTCTAAATTCTCATACGACACACGACGTGCAGCATCAGACTTTTGCAAAAGCATTACGAGCGAAGAATGGTTCGTCCAAAATGACAAAAAAGTATCTGATGTTATAAAAGATTCTTCCTGGTTTATGAATTATTGGGAGAAAGACCCGACCGTGGAAAGAATGTTGAATATGTTAGATGCCATTCACGAAAAATGTAGGGAAATATCTGACTATCCAAATCTGAATAAGGTTACTTTCTTTTTCTTTGATTTGGAATCCAACGGTTTGAACGAGAATCTTTATTTGAAAATGAACTCTCGTGGCAAACCCTTGACTGCTTTCGAGAATTTGAAAGCGAGGATGGAGAAAATCTTGCCAGAAGATATTGAAATTAAAAATAATTGTTTCCCTAAATGTGACGATTCGCCCAAGGATAGTTTCAAAGCAATGTGGAAATATTTTATGGACAGAAACTGGACTGAAGCATTTTGGGATAGTACAAATACTGACAAATATGATGTAAGCATAGCCAAATTCATCGCCCGTTTCTTGGCAGGTTATTGGGCAGCTTTTGGTAAAGAAACTGCTGGAAAAACAACTGCCAAAGATTTGAAAGAACTCAATAGGAAGGAGCAAAACGACAAAAACTATTCTGATTATATTCTGTTTGAACCAATTAAAACAGTATTAGTACCAAATAAAGATTACCCTTCAAAAGCTTACCCTTCATTGGCGTATGCCTTGACAACAGCCCCCCAAATAGCCCCTTATTGGACTAATGACGCAATAAAAGTATCGGATAGATCCGAATATAAATTCTTGGCTGTCATTTTTACTTATGTCTTGTTCGACGGTGACAAAGATGCAATAAGATTTGCATGGAATATGGCAGAAAACTATGTTACAGATTATGATACCTTCGTTACATATTGTAAACGTGCAGGAGAGATTAGTATTTCTTATCTTAATAATGATTCAAAATTCTATCAGTCTCTTTCTTCTATAAAATCTGATGGTAATACTTCGGACCAAATGAAAGAAGAAATCGTCAAAGCCAAACAAATCCTATATGGAGCACCTCGTTCAGATGGAAAATCATGGGAAGAAATCATCATCAAAGCTGAGAAATTCGTTTTCTTCAAAGGTGCAATAAGGTTCTTGTTTACCCAAAAAGACATTGGGGATGATTGGGAACATTTTGACACAAAATGGGCAAATGCACAGGAGTATTTTGACAAAGACGGGGTTAAGGATGGAAACGAAAACGATAAATTATATAAGTCCAATGCCTTATTAATGAAATCATTATTGGCAAATTGTGATGATTTCGGAAAAAGGATTTGGTGGCATTTTGAATTTTCAAATGATGCAAATCGGTGGAAACGCATACTCACCTCTAGCAATTGGAGAGCTGCAGTTGATGCCATAATGGGAACGGAGATAACTGATGACGAAACGAGTAATTTCATTGCCAAAATAAACGATCCATATATAAAGAACATCGTTGATGATGGATTGATGAATTACGTATGCACAAATATGTCTGGTGCTTGGATACGAAGTACATACCACAAGTATCACGCTATATGGCAAAGTGGATACCCTTCATATCATATTGCGCTAAACCCTATTTTAGCGCGATTAAAAGTTGAAAATAATATTGAATATAGAGAGAAAAATAAGATAGAGAATTGTCGATATTATAAATGTGAGGATAAGAATGTAGATTTCAAATATGGCTGTCACTTCTTCCGATGGTGGGGTTATCCAAATGAAAAGAAACTTGATGTCTATCTAATGGATAATGATTGGGCAGATTTTAAAAAACGCCCTAATCCAACGAACGACAAATGCACAGATGAAGATATATATTATTGTTTTCGAGTAACGAAAGACATGGATAGTGACCCATCAAAATTTACAGACGCACTGGTTAATTTAGTTAAATACTCAGAATAATATATATATCATAATGACCACCTACATCTCCAACTCCGCCCACTACAAAGAAGTGCTTTCACGTGTATTGCATGTGAAGGAGTCATTGTGGATTGGGACTGCTGACATCAAAGACCTCTATGTGGAGGTGGGTAAAGAAAAGAAGCCGTTTCTGGCACTCATTGCCCAACTCATTCGGCGTGGCGTGGAGGTAAGGCTCATTCATGCAAAAGAACTAGGTCCGATCTTTCGTGAGGATTTTGACAAGTACCTAGTGCTGTATGACCGCTTGGAGCGAGTTCTCTGTCCGCGTGTTCATTTCAAGATGCTTGTCTTTGATGGCAAGGAAGTGTATGTTGGAAGTGCGAACCTCACGGGTGCGGGAATTGGCATGAAGGCTGAAACTACTCGCAACTTTGAGGCAGGCATATTAACTGATGATCAAGAAATCGTAGAACAAGCCATGAACCAGTTCGATGAAGTATGGATGGGTAAATTCTGTAAGACTTGCAAGCGTAGAGAGTTCTGTCCAGACCCAATAGCATAGTTTTTTGTTAATAACAGCATTTTTCCAAGACCTCTGCCACCAGTTGGCGGAGGTCTTTGTTTATTTTGCACCACAATTCGTACAATTTGGGAAAAATGAATTTTTGCGAGTATGATGAAAAGAAAAACAGACAACACAGATAATTTCAGTTAAAAGGAAAGTGGAATGAGAAGGGGAGAGAATAAATCGGTTCATCTGATAACCTGCATCCGTTAGTAGCTGCGCAGGCTGCTGTCGAGGAATAATCGATAAAAACTGAAAATTAGTAAAAAACGAGGCAAGGACTTGGTGAACAGGTTCTTGCCTCGTTTTTTTTGCTATTGTTGTATGGTGTCGATTAGTTCAGAAAGGTAGAGAAAAGAGGGTAAGGTAACGTTTTGATGTTAGAATGAGGCAAAAATCGGCTATTTGACGTTATTTAAGACGGCGAATTGCTTGTAATTGTAGGAAAATTGTAATTTTACGTGCAAAGTTTGCAAAAAGTATTGTATTAATAATCAGAATCATCCATCACTAGAATTCGTGAAACTATATATACATAAGGTAATAAGTCTAATCATACTCTTTCTGTTAGTCACAAGCAAGATAACAGCAATGAGCAGCGACACCGTATATTATGAGTGCCGAGAGGAACTCTCGTTTGATACAATTCCATATATGGTAAAAGACCAAGCCTTTCTTGATGGACTTAACGAACTCCAGTTGATGCTTAATGGCAAGATACCTTATTCTCTGAAGAGAGCAGAGTTTATCGTTGAGTGGGCATATTCTGGTGGCAATATGAATTACGAGAAATTCTGCCATGACATTGATAGTATAGCGTATATATTAAAGCGATTTATTGAAGTGAATGGTATCCAGCAATACAAAACCGCTCCAAATTTTGCCTTATTTGAATACTTCACCAAGCCGAGTCCAATGAATGGCAATAAAGCCTTTAGTTATGACTTTGAAGATTTTACAGGCAAGAAGGATTTCAGGAAATTGTTCATTACTAAAGTGATGAATACTCATACAGGCCAATGTACTTCACTACCTTTATATTATAAGATTCTTTGCAATGAACTTGGTGGTCAATCCTCCCTTGCTTTTGCACCAAAACACATGTATGTCAAACATATTGGAGAAGATGGCAAATGGGTGAATATAGAACTCACGAATGGCCATTTTGTTCGTGACGAGTGGTTAATACAAACACATCAAATCAATACAGAAGCAATACGCAATGGGGTGTTCCTAACAGCTCTATCTGACAAGGAGAACATTGCCTTTATGATAACGCAATTAGGTAAAGCCTATCAGCAAAAATACAATTCATGGGATTATTTCCCTTTGCGGTGTGCTGAAGAGGTGCTTAAAGTATTACCCAACTTCTGTGATGCTCTTGTCTTGAAATTCTGCGTGCATCAGCAGTTAGGTTTTGATTACCTGGACAGATACGGACAAGTACGTACACAATATTCGGATTACAATTACTCTGAATTCCAACGTATGATGAACAGATTGGACAGTCTTGGTTATTCTCAGCAAACAGATGAGGAATATAAACAGAGTGTGGAGAAAGCATTGAAGGATATTGAAAACGAAGCCAAAGAATAACGAATATGAGAAAAGTTAATCCATTAGAACCACAAAAGATTATCACAATGATAATCCTTCTCATGAGCACATGCATAAAAGTATCTGCCCAAAGCCCATACGCTATGTTTGGCGATAACTCTAAAATGCTCGAGGCAAAGAGGGAGTCTGTTCCAAGCATATATCGTGTAGGCGTACAATCAACTAATGGCGTAAACCTTTATGCGGACTTTGACATGAATAAAGGTCTGGCAACATTGTATGATGCAGAAGGTAACATTCTCCGACAAGACTGTATCGGTGAAAATACGAAGGCGATGTTTACAACCATTGATCCTCACGCAGAGAGTTATTATCATTTGAGTCCATATAGCTATTGTGGTGGGAATCCTGTTAATAGAATTGACCCAACTGGAATGGATTGGGTAGAAGGAGCGGATGGAAATATTGTTTGGAGGAATTCTGTTGTATCGTCAAATTATCAAAAAGTACTTAATCAGGGAGAAATATATCGCGGTGTTGATTATATAAGATATATGAATTGGAATAATTCTCGTGCCGTAGGATTGGTACAAGAACACTATTTGCCCAATAAGACATTATCGTATGAAGTTCACAACGGAACATATCAATTCGACTTTACTGGAGAGGTGATTAGTTCTCAGGAACTTACGGGAAAACAATTGGGTAGCAATCACGCTGCAAAAGGTATTCGAGGTACAGCTTATTTAAATGCAGTATTCTCAGATGGAGGCACCTATACTACAGAAACATATCCATTTACTAGTGGTCCTTACGGAAATGGACCAACTCCTAACCACAATTATACTGGTAGCGATTTTGCTTATACTTCTCAAGCAGGAATGACTATAGGTGGAAATAGAGGTTGGAAAGTCTATATGGAAGACTATAATGGTAGGACGGGATTAAGGATGCATCCCGATACAAACTCCCCAGGAACAGCTGGTTGCATTGGAATACAAGGTTCTGCTGAGGCATTGACTAAACTTGGAAGTTTTCTTTATGACTATATAAAAACTCAGAATAAGAATATTCAAATAAACTTTATCATAACTGGTAACCCAAATTATGGCAATAATGGCAAAGCTAATCCTTATATTGGTCAGTAGTCTCATAGTGATGTCTTGTGGAAGGAATAGATGTGCTTCTATTCAAAATACATATTTTATAGGAGATACTTCTGTAAACCAATTTGTCTTGCGTGACACATCATCTTTTGTAAATATAGAAAAACTTCCAGATATGATTGACGATCCTAATTTCGGAGAGTTCATAGGTTTTTCAAATGCCTCGTCATCAGAATTCTTACTATTAGTTAGAGAAAATGGTGGGTTGCATAACCAGTATAATTATTTTTGTTTGACTGATAGTGTACTTCCTGAATACAAGCCAAAAATAGTTATTCTTGAAGATTCTGTTTTTTACACCACATTAGGAGTTCATATCGGCAGTTCTGAAACAGAATTTAGCGAAAAATATAAAGAAATGACCTTTTCTGTTTCCAAAAGTGCAAATAAAAAAACATACGAATTTCAAGATATAACTAACCTGTATCGAAGCGTTTACATATTTGATAAGGGATATTTAAAACACATTGAATTTGGTTATACATGGTAGATTGTGGGACATTTTCATATCCGACTTATATGGTTGGAGGATCATCTCTTGGGATTGTAGGGCGTTTTTCCCCTACATGTACTCAAGCAAAACCTATGCGAACAAGTAGGAACGGAAGGGGAATTGTAGATAGATATTATCAACCAGGTGCGCATCGTTAGTTATGAAAAAAAGAAAGACTGTTATTACTGCGGTATCTTTATTCTTTGTCGTCTCGATATGTATGTTTACGGTAAGGAATGGCATTATAAAAGAACATGATTGGAAGGTAACTAGTGGAGCAAGTCTGAAGAATGATTTCATTTCTTTTTCTGAAGACTCTGTAAATAGTTACAGTTGTCCATTGATTAGAGAAAATGGAGAAATAATAGCCATCGCTTTAATCCAATTTGAAGGAAGGTTGCTTGTCTTTTCAACAAAAGAAATGGCCTTTTCATTCTTAATGTACATTTAATTTAGGTAATAATATCGCAGTTGGCACAGAATAATCTCTTATACGTATGAAGGTTCAGCATTCGCTGGACTTTTTGAATCCTCTGCCATTAAGCACGTTTTAGTAGCTATGAGCGTGTAAAAATGCGCAGAATGTGTCGAAAAAGAGTAGCCAGTACTTTACACTAACTCTGTAAACCACTGATTTTCAATCCTTGTTAGCCGCTGCGCAGGCTGCCATTGAAGGATAAACCTTAGTTTTATTCTATCCTATTATAGCATAGCGGGATGTTCTGTTAAAAATTAGAACATCCCGTTTTTTATATTCTTAAAGAAAACATTTCATATATGAAAGGTGGAGAAACTCAAATCTTTTCGGTAATTTTGCAATTAATGCAGATAATGGAGCAACACGATAATAATTATATATAAAAGTATAAATGAAAAAGACTAATAAACTTATCCTACTGTTATTAATGCTCTTATTCTTAACAGTCAATCTAAAGATATCCGCAAAGAATATCAAAGATATATGGACAACCATGCCTGACTCCATGATTGTTTACATGGATAAAAAAGCAAGGATGGAATGTATTGATCTTATAGAAAAAGGTATGACTCCGGAAATAACAAACAGGCTTGGAGGCAAGACAAGAATAGACACAATAACGTCAGATTTTATTTCAGCGACATTGAGCGAAGCCTCTAATATACAAATAAAATTATTGCCTGCATTTAATGACACTATAATATGCTATATTCATACGTATAAAGGTCCGCTTCCAGAGAGCAGCATAGCTCTTTATACGCAAAAATGGAATAAAATCTCAGAAATAAAATTCAGTATAGAAAAATTTTTGAATAAACCAGACTCTATAGAACAATCTGAATTTGAAAACATAAAACTCATGATGGATCCATATCTTATAACAGCAAATATGTCACCAGATTCAGAAGAGATTAGCGTCAGTGCTTCTGTCGCAAATGTCACAGATGAAGAACAGGATAAGATAAATGCGATATTAGTGCAAAGAAAATTTAAATGGAATGGCAATAGTTTTAATTAATGTTATATGACGTGATATATAATACCTTTTTTTTTGCAATATCGCATAAAAGAGATATCTTTGCATCGTGTTTTTCATGGTATTAGATTATTAAGGTTAAGAGAGATTGGTTGTCGTGAGACAATCAATTTTTTTATTTTATGGTATTTCTTACAGCGTCATAACCGGATTCCGACATAATGAAATTCTATATTACGGGATAAAAAATATGGATGTGTATAATAGTTGTTTATTTATCAGGTATGCTTTACTTGAACAACTTATTAAAAGATGCCGGTATTGGTGTTTCAAATTCAAGACGCTCACCGGTAACAGGATGATAGAAACACAATATGTATGCATGCAGGCAAAGACGAAGCAAAGGATTGTCACCGTTTCCGTACTTCGTGTCTCCGCATACAGGATGACCTATATCTGCGGAATGCACGCGAATCTGATTCTTCCGCCCCGTTTCCAGTTTGAACTCAACTAAAGTATGCTCAGTGGTCCTTGCAAGAACATTGAAATGCGTTACGGCAAATTTGCCTCCGTTGTCTGTTTGAGAAGAATATGTAATATAAGCTTTGTTGTCCTTTAACCAACTGGATATTGTACCACCGTCTTCTACAATTTCCCCACTTACCACTGCTACATAACGACGGTCATAAACAATATTATGCCAATTATGTTCAAGAATCTGCTCTGTCTCATAATCCTTGGCATATATCATGAGGCCGCTTGTGTCACGGTCAAGTCTGTGCACAACATGAATGGAACACTTTTGCCTGCTCTTGTGAAGATAATCATCCAGTACGGTTTTAACGTTCAACGACGAATGTCCGGCTGCCATGGAAAGTATTCCACAATTTTTTTCTATAACAATAATCCATCGGTCCTCATATACAATTTTCAAATACTTGCTTTTAAACGTGTTATTTTCCTTTCTACGACTAACAGAAATCTTCATCCCTGGTTTTAACGGGAAATTATATTGAGTGACGATTTTACCATTCACCTTTATCCCCCTCCCCTGTAAGATGGCTTTAATCTTTGTACGGCTGTCATCAAGAGTCTCCATTAGATATTCAAGCAATGGGGACTCTTCTGTTACAACATATTGTGCATAATCATTGGATGTTTTATACATATTTGACCTCATACAACTCTTATTTTTATGTCTTACAAAGATAATGCAATTCGATTTTGTGACAAAATAAATTGCTGTATATATTGTGTTTCATAAATATCCGCGTAATAATAAAAATACCGATAATATCATATATATCAAATATATACAAAAGATTCCTTTATTTTTGGATATTCACAGTATTTGCACTAACTTTGCACACTCATAATATATAAAAACAATAAGAATAAAGGATGATTACTGTAACAAATCTTGCAATCCAATTTGGAAAACGAGTGTTATACAAAGACGTAAATATCAAATTTACTCCAGGTAATATTTATGGAGTAATCGGTGCCAACGGTGCAGGAAAATCGACGCTTTTGAGAGCAATAAGCGGAGAACTTGAACCAAATAAGGGAAATGTTGAGTTAGGACCAGGCGAACGTCTGTCTGTTTTGGAACAGGATCACTTCAAATACGATAATTACAGCGTTCTTGACACAGTTCTGATGGGACACGAACCATTGTGGAAAAACATGAAAGAGCGTGAAGCACTATATGCAAAGCCGGAAATGTCAGAAGAGGACGGTAACCGTGCCGCCGAACTTGAAGAGAAGTTTGCCGAGATGGGCGGTTGGGAGTCTGAGAGCAATGCGGCTCAGATGTTGTCAAATCTTGGTGTAAAGGAAGAGCTCCACAATAAACAGATGAACACACTTTCTAATAATGAGAAGGTGCGTGTGATGCTGGCAAAGGCACTATTCGGAAATCCTGACAACCTGCTGTTGGATGAGCCGACAAACGATCTTGACTTGGACACTGTACAATGGCTTGAAGAATATCTTAGCAATGTGGAACAGACAGTTCTTGTTGTCAGTCACGACCGTCATTTCCTTGACGCGGTAAGCACACAAACAGTGGACATTGATTTCGGGAAGGTAACTGTATTTGCAGGAAACTATTCATTCTGGTATGAGAGTTCACAACTTGCTTTAAGACAGGCACAGAACCAGCGTCAGAAGGCAGAGGAAAAGCGTAAGGAACTTGAAGAGTTCATACGCCGCTTCTCAGCTAATGTTGCAAAAAGCAAACAAACGACAAGCCGTAAAAAAATGCTTGAGAAACTTAACGTTGAAGAAATTCGTCCATCAAGTAGAAAATACCCGGGCATTATTTTCCAAATGGAACGAGAGCCTGGCAATCAGATTCTTGAAGTCGAAGGTCTTAAGGCTGTAGATTCTGATGGCACCGTATTGTTCGACAATGTAAACTTTAATATAGAAAAAGGTGAAAAAGTAGTATTTCTTAGCCATTCTCCAAAGGCTATGACAGCTCTGTTTGAGATTATAAATGGCAACAGAGAGCCTGATGCCGGAACATATAAATGGGGAATTACAATTACAACCGCTTATCTGCCACTTGATAATACTGAATTTTTTAACAGTGACATAAACTTGGTGGAATGGCTTAGTCAGTATGGTCCGGGAAATGAAGTCGCAATGAAAGGCTACTTAGGCAGAATGCTGTTTTCAGGTGAAGAGGTCATGAAAAAAGTCAATGTACTGTCAGGAGGAGAGAAAATGAGATGTATGATTGCGCGTATGCAACTGAAAAATGCAAACTGTTTGATTTTGGATACACCAACCAACCATCTTGACTTGGAAAGCATACAGGCATTTAACAATAATCTTATCGGATTTAAGGGTAATATTCTTTTTGCAAGTCATGACCACGAATTTATACAAACTGTTGCGAACAGAATAATTGAATTAACACCATCCGGAACAATTGACAAACTCATGGACTATGATGACTATATCTATAATGAGCAGATAAAAGAGCAGAAAGCTAAAATGTATAATGTCTGATATTATATTTGGCAGGTTTTTTGCTGTATAAATAAAAACATCAAAGCTATGAATGAAAAGGATATAAATATCGAAAAACAGACGGAAAAGAATATGAACAATTCTGTCAAAGATAACGAGAAGGATACTGAGAATAAAAGCTGTAATAGCGAAAATAATGAGAATGAGAATACAGAGAAGGTTTCCCCTTCTGAAAATACCGAGAATATTGAAGAAGAGTTGAAACAGCTTAAAGACAGCTATCTTCGTAAAATTGCCGAATTTGAAAATTATAAAAAAAGAACACTAAAAGAAAAGACGGAACTCATTCTTAATGGAAGTGAAAAGACAATCACCGCGATATTGCCTGTTCTTGATGACTTTGAGCGCGCCATTACAGACAAAAGCGATGATCCGAAGGCAATAAAAGAAGGAATACAGCTTATCTATAATAAATTTAACAAGATACTTGAAAGTATTGGCGTAAACAAGATTGAACCCGTAGGCAAAGACTTCGACGTTGACTATCATGAAGCTGTTGCGATGATACCTACAGGAGAAGATGACAAGAAAGGAAAGGTTATAGATTGTATTCAAACAGGATATACATTAAATAATAAGGTAATTCGTCACGCAAAAGTTGCAGTAGGACAATAAAATGGCAAAAAGAGATTATTACGAAGTCTTAGGCGTCAGCAAAAACGCTACAGAAGATGAAATAAAAAAGGCATACAGGAAAATTGCCATAAAATATCATCCGGACAGGAATCCAGGGAAGAAAGAGGCTGAAGAAAAATTCAAGGAAGCGGCAGAGGCATACGATGTCCTGCATGATCCTCAGAAGCGCCAGCAATATGATCAGTTCGGTTTTGACGGTCCGAACAGTGGCTTTGGCGGCTTTGGTGGATCGGGCGGATTCTCTATGGATGACATTTTCTCCATGTTCGGGGATATTTTCGGCAACTTTGGAAATACCGGCGGCAACAACCAAGACAGGAGACCGCAATACCGTGGTACGGATCTTAGAATGAAAGTGTCTCTTACCCTACAGGAAATATCTACCGGAATTACCAAAAAGTTCAAAGTAAAAAAGGACGTCGTATGTACACATTGTAATGGTAGTGGAGCTGAACCTGGCAGTCACGCGGAATCATGTCCGACATGCCATGGAGCAGGTATAATAATGCGCTCTGTCAGAACTGCATTTGGTATAATGCAGACACAGAGTGAATGTCCGACCTGCCATGGAGATGGAACAATTATAAAAAACAAGTGCCAAAAATGTAAGGGTACAGGCGTTATAAAAGGAGAAGAGGTCGTTGAGATAAAAATTCCAGCCGGAGTTGCTGATGGTATGATTGTAAACATCCCCGGAAAAGGAAATGCCGGACCTCGCAATGGAATTAATGGAGATATTCAAGTTTATATTTCTGAAATACCGGAAGATAAGTTCATTCGCGATGGAAACGATTTGATTTATAATCTGCTGCTGGATATTCCGACCGCAATATTGGGAGATACCGTTGAGATTCCTACGATAGACGGTACTAAAGTAAAAATAAAAATAGAACCAGGAACACAACCGGGTAAGACTTTAAGACTTCGAGGGAAAGGCTTGCCTGCAATACATGGTTATGGGAGTGGGATTGGAGATATAATTGTTAATATTAGTGTTTATATTCCACAAACATTAAATAAAAATGAAAGGGAAACAATAGAAAGCCTAAAAGAAAGTAAGAACTTCAAGGGAGATGATACAGATAAAAAGTCTATCTTTGAAAAATTCAGAAGCTATTTTAATTAAACTTTCCACTTTTCCGAATAACAATGATTCAAGAATCATAACATAATATATAAAGAATAATGAATTATCTTGAAACGGTAAATTATTTATTCAATATAGCACCGGTGTTTGAACACATCGGTGCTTCAGCTTATAAAGAGGGATTGGATAATACATATCTACTGGATGAACATTTTGGTCATCCTCATAGAAAATTTAAAAGCATACATATTGCAGGAACAAATGGCAAAGGCTCATGTTCACACACCTTAGCTGCCATTTTACAAAATGACGGATATAAAGTGGGATTATATACATCTCCACATATCATGGATTTTAGAGAAAGAATAAAAATCAATGGTGAGTGTATAAGTAAAGAATATGTCATTGAATTCGTAAATCAAGAAAAAAGTTTATTTGAAAAAATCCACCCGTCTTTTTTTGAGGTAACAACGGCATTGGCTTTTAAATATTTTGCAGAACAACATGTCGATTATGCAATAATAGAAGTAGGTCTTGGCGGAAGACTGGATTGCACAAATATTATAACTCCAATTCTTTCAATAATAACAAATATCAGTTTCGACCACACTAATTTTCTCGGAAACACACTTGAAAAAATAGCAAAGGAAAAAGCCGGTATTATAAAACAAAATATACCGGTAATCATTGGAGAAACCACCAATGAGACAAAACCGGTATTCAAAACCTGCACGGAGAGCATGAATGCTGAAATTATATACGCAGATGAAAATGACGAAATAATATCATTCACAATGAATGAAGATGGCGGCATTACATACAACACCAGAAGCTTCGGAATAATACAGGGAGAATTGGGCGGTTTATATCAGAAAAAAAACACAAACACCATACTACACGCAGTAAGATTTTTATATAACCAACATATAATAAAAAATACCGGCTCAATAAACAATGGATTTTATAACGTATGCAAACTTACCGGACTGATTGGAAGGTGGCAAAAGATAGGTTCCAATCCATCTGTCATCTGCGACACGGGACACAATGTAGGAGGATGGACTTATATCAGCCGGCAACTACAATTACAGAAATACAATAAACTACACATCGTTTTCGGTATGGTAAACGATAAGGATGTTGATGGGGTGATGTGCCTGTTACCTAAAAATGCACATTATTATTTTACAAAGCCACAGTCAAAAAGAGCAATTCCGGAGAAAGACATACAACGGAAAGCAATGACGCACGGTTTAGCGGGAGATTGCTATAACGATGTGCCATCGGCATATACTGCTGCAAAAAAAATGGCAACACCTGATGATATGATATTTATAGGAGGTAGCAGTTATATTGTTTCTGATTTGTTACTTTATATACGGCAACAACATAGTAAGTAAAACAACAAGTGCATTTTGCTTAATGGTTTTTAACACAGGACAAAAATACATTTTTGAATATTTCTTTTGCCGAATTCGTTTTTTTTCAGTTACTTTGCAATAATAAGACATAACTAAAAACTTATTGCAGTATGAGCATAAAAGAAGCTGAGTACATCTGCGGTCTGAAACATAAAGATTTCCAGACCACAATAAATGGGAAAAAGACAGACTTGTACATCCTTAAAAACGCACTGGGTAATGAAGTTGCAATAACTAATTACGGAGGAGCAATAGTCGCAATAATGGTTCCCGACAAAAATGGAAAAATGGCAAATGTCATACAAGGTCATGACAATATTGTCGATGTCATCAATTCTCCAGAGCCGTATCTGTCTACATTAATAGGACGGTACGGAAACAGAATCTGTAAGGGACAATTCCAGCTAAATGGCAAGGTCTATAATCTTCCCATAAATAACGGACCAAATTCCTTACATGGAGGAAAGCATGGATTTAACGCCAAAGTGTGGGACGCATTACAGATGAACACCCAGACACTTGTGTTAAAGTATGTAAGTCCATACGGTGAAGAAGGATTTTCAGGTGAAGTGAAAGTAACCGTTGTATATACATTTAATGATGAGAATGAGCTCATTATTGATTATATGGCTACAACAAATAAAAAAACAGTCATCAATCTTACGAGCCATGGATTCTTCTCGCTTGCCGGTATTGGGAATCCTACACCCACAATAGAAAACTTAATCTGCGAAATCAATGCAGATTATTATTTGCCAATAGACGAGACTTCAATACCTACAGGTGAAATAAGATTCGTCAAAAACACACCCTTCGATTTCAGAACACCTAAAACAATAGGTCAGGACATAGATGCAGATGATGAGCAAATCAGGAATGGAGCAGGATACGACCACTGCTATGTATTAAACAAGAAAGAAGAAGGAGAATTAAGTTTTGCCGCCAGAATAACAGAAAAAGAAAGCGGACGCACAATGGAAGTGTACACTACAGAACCCGGAATGCAATTGTATACGGACAATTGGTCAGACGGATATAAGGGACAATTCGGCGCTACTTTCCCGCGCAGAAGCGCAATATGTTTTGAGGCACAGCATTTCCCAGACACCCCGAACCACCCTTACTTCCCCTCAGTTATATTAATGCCGGATGAACGATATACTCAAAAAACCATATATAAATTCGGAGTTGAAAAATAAGTGATTATAATAATAAATATTTTAAACAATAATAACAAAAACATTTAAAGGAAAAATGGAAAATTCAACAAAACAACAGAGCAGCATTATTGCCATTATAACAATGATGTTTCTCTTTGCAATGATTTCATTTGTAACAAATCTTGCAGCTCCATTTGGTTTGATTTGGGGTAACCAGTATTCTTGGGCAGGTATGATGGGTAATATGATGAACTTCCTTGCCTATCTGTTTATGGGAATTCCTGCCGGCATGATGCTTGAAAGAATAGGTTACAAGAAAACATCCATTTTAGCAATGGCAGTAGGTTTTATTGGTCTTGCCGTACAATACCTTTCAAGTATAGTCGGAGCCGACACCGCTGTATTTACTGTAAATGGTGAGTCTGTAATGTTAAATTTCATCATTTACATGCTTGGAGCATTTATCTGTGGTTTTTGCGTATGTATGCTCAACACAGTTGTAAACCCAATGCTCAATCTGCTTGGAGGAGGTGGAAACAGAGGTAACCAGTTAATTCAGACCGGTGGTTCTCTCAATTCACTCACAGCGACATTGACCCCTCTGTTTGTTGGAGTTCTTATCGGTCAGGTAACTGACAAGACAGCCATGAGTGACGTATCTCCACTGCTGTTCATTGCAATGGGTGTGTTTGCCGTATCAATACTTGTCATTTCATTCGCTACAATACCAGAGCCTCACCTCAGGAAGAAGGGAGAAAACCAAAAGGAAAAGATGGAGCATTCTCCATTGGCTTTTCGTCACACATTATTGGGTGTTATAGCAATTTTCTTTTATGTCGGTATCGAAGTCGGAATACCATCACAGCTTACATTCTATTTGGCTAATCCGGTAAGCGACGGAGGCATAGGCATTCCAAACGGAGCCGCCATTGGAGGCGCCATTGCCGCAATATATTGGATGCTGATGTTGGTAGGACGTTTTTCAAGCAGCTTTATCAGCAGTTATGTATCTACAAGAGCACAGATTATTACGGTTGCGGCAACTGCCATAATATTATTGCTTATTGCCATATTCCTTCCAGCAAATCTCCAAATGTCGATGCCCGGATATAGTGCGGCAGACGGTTTCGCAATGTTTGAAGTTCCAGTAAAGTGTCTGTTTATTGTTCTTTGCGGTCTCTGCACATCCGTCATGTGGGGTGGAATATTCAACCTTGCAGTAGAAGGCTTGGGCAAATATACAGCTGCGGCATCAGGTATATTTATGACAATGGTAGTCGGTGGAGGTGTGATGCCTCTCATTCAGAATCTCATCGCTTCATCTGCTGGATACATAACAAGTTACTGGCTTGTTATTGCGATGCTTGCTTACATTCTCTATTACGGAGTAAGCGGATGTAAAAATGTAAACAAGGATATTCCAGTGTAAATACAAGTAAAGAGGATGCTTCGCACAGACACATCCTCTTTATATTATAAACCGATTTTCAGAATTACTAACACATAACTTTAAAATTTATTATTATGGATATTGAATATGTAAGAAGTCGTTTTATTAAACACTTTGATGGCAAGACAGGAAATATATACACGTCACCCGGTCGGATAAATCTTATAGGCGAGCACACTGACTATAACGGTGGCTATGTTTTCCCAGGTGCGGTAGATAAAGGCATTATGGCAGAGATTCGCCCGAATGGACTTGACACGATTATGTGCTATTCCATCGATCTCAAAGACCGTGTGGAATTTAAAGTCGACGATCCGAACGGACCACGTGCAAGCTGGGCACGGTATATTTACGGAATTGTACAGGAAATGAAAAAATTGGGCGTTGACGTGAAAGGATTCAACACTGCATTCGCCGGTGACGTGCCATTAGGCGCTGGAATGTCTTCCTCTGCCGCGCTTGAAAGTTGTTTTGCATTTGCATTAAACGATCTTTTCGGAGACAATAAAGTAAGCAAATGGGATATGGTTCTTGCAGGACAGGCAACAGAACACAATTATTGTGGAGTAAATTGCGGTATAATGGATCAGTTTGCCAGCGTATTCGGTAAGGAAGGCTGTCTGATGCGACTTGACTGCCGTAGCCGTGAATTCGAGTACTTCCCGTTCAAACCTGTCGGTTATAAACTTGTATTACTTAATTCTTGCGTTAAGCACGAACTTGCAGGCTCACCTTATAATGACAGACGCAACAGCTGTGAAAATGTAGTCAAACACATCGCAGCCAAACATCCAGAATCTAAGTTTGAGACTCTTCGTGACTGCACGTGGGAACAACTTGATGAGGTGAAAGAAGAGATAAGCGAGGAGGATTACAAGCGCGCACATTTTGTTCTTGGCGAGAAAGACCGTGTACTTGCTGTATGTGATGCATTGAATGCCGGTGATTATGAAACCGTAGGACAAAAGATGTATGAGACTCACTATGGTTTAAGCAAAGAATATGAAGTATCTTGCGAAGAACTTGATTTTCTTAATGACATAGCAAAAGAAAATGGTGTTACCGGTAGCCGTATAATGGGCGGCGGATTCGGCGGATGCACAATCAATCTTGTAAAAGAAGAGTTGTATGATAAATTCATTGCAGACGCAAAAGAAAAGTATTACGCAAAATACGGTAAAGAGCCTAAAGTATACGATGTTGTTATCGGTGACGGTTCACGCAAAATATGCTAATGGTCTTTAAATCAGTTAATAATAAATCTACGATTAATAATATGAAGAATATAAAAAACATTTTATTAGGATTGGGTTCTGTCGTTACATTAATATCCTCATGTGCCGGTGGTAACGCGAATCTAACAGAATCAGGACTTGACCCGGCAAAGTTTGACACTATAATTAACAACAAAAAAGTGCAGTTGTACATACTCAAGAACGAGAAAGCAGAAGTATGTGTGACAAACTTTGGAGCACGTGTTGTTTCAATATGTGTGCCCAATAAGAACAACGCTCCAACGGATGTGGTTTTAGGCTTTGACAACATTGCACAATATGCAGACTCTGTAAATAGTCCGAGCGATTTCGGTGCAGCAATAGGCCGTTACGCCAACCGTATAAACAAAGGACAGCTGACTATCGACGGTAAAAAGGTACAGCTTCCAATAAACAACTATGGACACTGTCTGCATGGAGGACCGTCAGGATGGCAATATCAGGTATATGAAGGAGAACAGCTCAATGATACAACCTTAAGGCTGGTAATGAACTCACCTGATGGTGACAACAATTTCCCCGGCAACGTCACTGCTACTGTAACATACACATTGCTGAGCGACAACACTCTGGACATGAAATTTGAGGCGACAACAGACAAGGAGACTGTCGTAAACATGACAAACCACTCTTATTTCAACCTCTCCGGTGACCCGTCAAAGGCTGGTACAAATATGGTTTTATATATAAATGCAGATAAATTCACTCCTGCTGACAGCACATTCATGACAACGGGTGAGATAAGAGACGTATATGGTACGCCTATGGATTTCACAAAGCGCCATGCTCTGTACGAGACAATCGGAGATACTACATTTGAACAAATCAAAAATGCCAAAGGCTATGACCACAACTGGTGTCTGAATACATATAAGGACGGAAAGGGTGATGACAAGAAGGTTGCAGCTTCTCTGTACTCTCCCGAAAGCGGCATCTTTATGGAAGTGTTCACAAACGAGCCAGGCATTCAGGTTTATACCGGCAACTTCCTGGATGGGACAATAAAAGGCAAGAAGGGTATTGCATATCCGAAACAATCTGCCGTTTGTCTTGAGACACAAAAATATCCGGACTCACCAAACAAGAAAGACTGGCCGTCTCCTTATCTGAAACCTGGAGAGAAATACTACAGTCATGTCGCATATAAGTTCAGTGTAAGATAATAGGAATATTTATCCTTACAATCTGGCAAAACAGTAAAATGACAATAAAAAACTCGACCATTAATCTATAATGGTCGAGTTTTTTATATTGTCTACATCTATTGCACTCCTGCTCTTACACTAATCGTATCGTATTGGGACTGCATAACAACAACCTTTCGCTTACGCTTTTGACGTGCGACTTAATATAACTCTACCAGAAATACCACATTACAAATAATTACGATAAAGTTGATAAAGAAGGAATATTCGGACAGCGTGAAGTCGCTGAGAATCGCTCAGACTCAAACAGAAACCCATCTGTTAACGTACGCGCGTTTTTTGACACATCAACATAATACACCGGATACAGGCATATCATATGTCTTATATCTAAGAAAACAATTTTATACGTTACGGAAAAGGCTTTCTCATGTGACAGGAAAGCCTATATGAGTTCACAATAAAGGCTATATGGAGGAATGAAACAGCCTTTCCGATGGTAAGATATTTTATTTGATGCATATTGAAATAACCCGACATCTCTCAAAAAAGACAGAATACACGAATTTCTGTCGACTAATACGGTGCAACATATAGTTCGCTACGAAATCACGAAAAGATGTGTCTGTTGGAAAAGTAAGCCACAATTTCTCCATTATATCAGTTATATCGAAAAACAGTATAGAAAAACGTGCTTTAAACTTATTTTCAGATTGCCGCACAAATCTGTTTCATTGGAATATTTTGTCAATATTTTTTACTTCATACATAGAGACATTACGGTATATGATTTAAGTCAGACACCGTCATCAAACAGCTGTAAAATACATTCAGCCTGCTTGAAAACTCCCTACCCCTACTCCATCCTGCTTCAGCCATACTATTTCCAGCTACTTTCTGACGTAACCTTACACATATATAATAAATCAAGAATGCTGTTCATATGATATGACTTTTCTTGTAGTTCAAGATTTATATTTTCTTGTGACGGATAAATTTCTAAAGATAAAGATACGGCACATTTAAAGGATTTCGAACTTATTTCAGTTTATTTAAATTCCGAACTCATGTAATGACTAATTCATATATAAAACTAATAAAAGTGATTCTTATACAACATTTAGGATAAAACAATATGACATATGGCAGTTTGAATTATCTGAAAATGAATAATTTATGTCCGGTATTAACGCAAAAAACTCCCGTAAGCCAGTGTATTACCTGATTTCGGGAGTCTTTCGGTGATTTCGCTGGGATTCGAACCCAGGACCCACAGCTTAGAAGGCTGTTGCTCTAATCCAACTGAGCTACGAAACCTTAATTCGGGTGCAAAGATAATAAAAATATACGATATAATAAAATTTGAATAAAAAAGTTTTTCTTTTATAGACTGTATTTTTTGACAAACAGGCGCACAAGGCAAATATAAAAACAAGCTCTTATTGCGGCGCCGTCACTATCTCATACATGAAAATATCGCGATATTATACGCGGACCATCCAAAGTAGAAACGCAAAATTTTGAGTCTTACAAGAAAGGATGTGCAAAAACCGAGATGAAGGGACGCACGTCATTGCTACGACTTTTGCCCGGGAGACGCAAAATTTTGCATCTCTACTGGGCGTACGCCATCATTGTTTTGAATAAAACAGGCTGCGCTCGGATATTTAAAAGCAAGCTCTCATCGCGTTTGGTGGTGCTGTTTTTACGAAAAATAATAAGAAACATCTACAATACCCCAATGAATCAAACGGGCGTGAAGCATGGAATTGACAGTAATCATAACTGTAAATGTTGTATTAAAATTTCAATTCGCTCCGATAATTTAAGGAAAGTATTATATAATATCTTCACTTTTTTGACAAACGAAATGAACACATTATTATGATAAGTTACAGCCGTCTTCCAAACATAAAATACGTATTAACGGTATTAAGCATAACAGTAAATATGACCCGGGGAGGAGTATTATTCCCTCCATGAAGTTTTCAGCTGTTAAGATATGATATGATTGAAACTAAATATACAATACTTACAATCAATATCAGGATTTTTCTTATGATATTTCTTATATCATTCTTTTTATAAACAATGCTCTTATATATTACAGATGCTATATTAAATGTCAATCCTATAATCATAATAATTGCAATGGGTAAATTATTCGTGTCCCAAAATCTTAATACAACGATGATAGTTATGCATAGGATGAAATACTCTATTTCATACATAGTAAAAACAAATTATATACGATTAATAAACTCATAATTACAAATTGTCACATTAATAAATACGGCATATCAAATTGTTTTTGTACGGCATATCCTCAAGGAAATTTCCTTTTAAGACATTGACCGGAAGGCTTTGAAAACAGGGGTGTTTCCCATAATATATCGATAAAAGCTTAATAGCATTCATTTTGTCATATTTAATTCACTCATAACTTTTTCTTTAAAAACAGAACCTGTCATATCTTTAGACTGATGCTGAATATTTTACATTTCCATTTTTTATAATATCTTGGAAAGCATATAATTCTGTGAGTAATATGTTTTATATCCATAAGAATTTCTCATTTTTTAAATAGTAATATAATTCCCACAAACAATATTATACTTCCAATCAATATAAAGCATTTCTCTATAATGTTTCTTATGTCATTTTTTTTATAAACTATACTTTTATATATTATGGACGCTATGTTAAAAGCTAATCCTACAATCATAATAATTGCTATGGGTAAATTATTTGTTTCCCAAAATCTTGATACGATAATGCAACAAATACATATAATAAAATACTCTGTTCCATACATAATAAAACGTGTTACATACAGTCAATAAAATCATGAATGCAAATTGTCATAAGGATTTGTAAACTCAGACGAGATGACAAAAACCGTAAATACATGTGTTTTCATAATTTAATTTGTTTGTTAGAGGTTTGTGTGTTTAACGCAGTGAATATACAAAAATATATTCTATGACAGAAACAGCAGAACATTTATTTATATAACTTTGCATAAAGTTATCATATCTTCACAATAGTCCGTAACCATTCATGCGTACAGTCATAATGCATTTCAACACACGGACAAGACTGACATCATAAACATACGCAGTAAATTTGTGTTTCCTGAATATTTCAATACAATTGAATGAAAATAAGGAAACAGCATACGATTCAAGTCCGGATATGAATATCCTGAAGTCACTTGATTCGTTTTATCTCCAAAAATATTTATATTCCAGCAGCATGAAATGCGGATGAAAGAAAACGGCTGATTATGGATTAAGAACGTAAATCCCCGAAAGTAACAATATGACTCTCGGGGATTAAATATAACTTATAATAGGTGTGTGTATTTATAAATTGCTTACTGGTGCTGTTCTCTCAACAAATCGTTGACCGTCTTGACTGGGTTGAACGTTGATATGGGGACTTCTACAAACACCGTGTTCCAATCACTCATTGCCCCATTCCACAAACCGGGAAGTTCAAGAGCCTTAAGCTCTTTTCCGTTTTTGCTTTTAGAGCTGATGAATCCGGTCGACTTGTCTACGAAATCCGGAAGATGGAACGGTCTGCCTTTGTAGTCTTTTGTGGCACATACAAGGTCAACAGGATTGAAATGAGTGCCCTCTTTGAACATACGCAAATATTCATCATTACTCTTGTCTATCTGGCTTGATTCAAGAATCTGAAGACTCACAGTGCCGTCTTGATTGTAGCAAAGGAACGGACCTCCACCCGGTTCGCCAACATTCTTCACCATTCCACAAACCCTCATTGGTCTGTTCAGCTTGTTTCTCAGATATATCACAAGCTCGGCATCTTCAAGTTCCTTTATGTCGGTACGTCTGCAACACAAATCTCTCTGTACAAACCGAATTATTTCCTCAAGTTGTGTGTGAGTGTATTTGCCTGTATCAAGCAGATTAAGATAAGCAAATGCACGTGACTGAAGATCAACAAGGATGCCGGCAAGCAATTTCTTATACTTAACAGTATCATCCTTCAGTCTGTCAGGCACAACATTGTCTATATTCTTTATGAAAATAACATCAGCGTCAATATCATTTAGATTTTCAATCAGGGCACCATGCCCGCCTGGTCTGAAAAGCAACGACCCGTCTTCATTTCTGAACGCTGTATTGTCCGGATTTGCCGCAATTGTGTCTGTGTTGGCTTTCTGTTCTGAAAAGCTTATATCATACCTTACATTGAACATAGCCGCATACTTATCAGCTTTCTCTGCAACTTTCTGTTTAAAAAGCTCAATATGATCGTGTGATACGGTGAAATGAACGTTTGCTTTCCCGTCAGACTTGGCATATAGCGCGGCTTCAACAAGATGTTCCTCCATCGGTGTCCGCGGTCCGTCATCATAACTGTGGAAAAGAAGCAGACCTTTAGGAAGCCTCCCGTAGTTTAAGCCCCTCGGCTCCAACAGATTCTCAACAATAGCCTTGTGTTCACCATTGTCAATCAGACATGTCACACATTTGCCCTCATTTCTCTTGCATGTGTCGCACAGTTCTTTCTTAAAGGCGAATTTTTTAATGTTTTCAAAAAACACCTTCTCAAATTCTGTTTCAGGCTTGCTATAGTCTGCGTCCAGAAAAGAATATAGATTCTTGAACATGCGGCTTGCCGCGCCACTTGCAGGAACAAACTTGACAATCTTATGTCCTCCGTTAAGATAAGCGTCCCATTTGGCAAGATAATCATTCATCTCATTTTCCGACGGTGACATAATGCCTTTTCCGACGGAAGCAGCAGATTCAATCTTGAGGAACGGGAAACCTTTCTTTATATCATCAAGCTGATGTTCTACTTGTTCTTCAGTGATTCCAATTAATGATATTTGCTTTAGGTCTTTTTGAGATAACATATCAGTCAGTTTATGTAAATTGTTGTATACTCGTTACAAATTTAGTTACTTTTTTTATAAACGCGAAACATTAAAGGTATTTTTTGTAACTTTGTGTCCAAACTTAATATAGATAAACACAGTTATGGCAGAAATATTAAGATTCACAAAGGACGAAAAGACAGAGTCTGTACGCATCATAAGGTATTTACGCGATGTGTTGGGCGAATCTCTGATGCCTGATGACGAAAAGAACCTGAGACAGTTCATAAAAACTGCGATTGACGAAAACAGTATAGAGAGAGACGTATTCGGACTCAATCCGATATTGCTAAGCATTCAGACAGCAGAAATCGAACTGCAGGAGATAGGTATGAAACGTGACTGTGTGTTGGCTATATTACTGTATAACATTGTCACGAATGACGACAGTTCCATAGAAATAATAGAAACCACATTCGGCAAGGGCGTCGCACAGATAATACACGGACTTGTGAGAATCCAGAACCTGTACAGTAAGAATCCGGTCATTGAGAGTGAGAACTTCAAAAGTCTGCTGCTGTCCTTTGCGGAAGACATGCGTGTCATTTTGATTATGATAGCAGAAAGAGTGTGTCTGATGAGACAGATAAGGGACACTGACAATGAGGAGGCAAAACGCAAAGTATCAGAAGAGGCAAGTTATCTCTACGCCCCACTCGCCCACAAACTCGGACTATACAAGCTGAAAAGCGAGCTTGAGGATTTAAGTCTCAAATATCTTGAACATGACGCATACTATGCAATAAAGGAAAAACTCAACGCCACAAAGAAATCACGCGATGCATATATAGAAAGATTCATACAGCCAATTGAAGAACAACTGCACAGGATGGGAATAAAATGCCATGTGAAAGGACGGACCAAAAGCATTCATTCCATATGGCAGAAGATGAAAAAACAAAAATGTGCCTTCGAGGGGATATATGACCTGTTTGCAATCCGTATTATCATTGATTCGCCCGTAGAAAAAGAGAAAATGCTTTGTTGGCAGACATACTCTCTCATTACGGATATGTATATGCCAAATCCCAAAAGACTGCGCGACTGGCTTTCTGTGCCTAAATCAAACGGCTATGAGAGTCTGCACATAACTGTACTCGGTCCTGAAAACAAATGGGTGGAGGTGCAGATACGCACAGAAAGGATGGACGAGATAGCAGAACGCGGACTTGCCGCCCATTGGAGATATAAAGGCATCAAGGGAGAGACCGGTCTTGACGAATGGTTGGGAAACATACGCAATGCCCTCGAGACAAACGACGACATGCAGCTTATGGATCAGTTTAAAATGGATTTATATGAAGACGAGGTGTTTGTATTCACCCCAAAGGGCGACCTGTTCAAGTTTCCCAAAGGAGCGACAGTACTTGATTTCGCATACCATATTCATTCCGGTATAGGCAACAAATGTGTCGGGGCAAGAATTAATGACAAGAATGTATCGATAAGAGAAATACTGCATTCCGGTGATCAGGTGGAGATAATAACACAGAGCAATCAGACTCCCAAACGCGACTGGCTTAATATAGTAAAGACAGGAAGGGCAAAATCGAAAATCAAACTTGCACTGAGAGAGACTCAGGTTAAGGAAGGATTGTACGCAAAGGAAATGATTGCCCGAAAGCTCAAGAACAGGAAAATAGAAATGGATGAGAGCATAATGGCTCACATGATAAAAAAATTAGGGTTCAAGGAGACTTCCGACTTCTACAAACAACTGACAGACGAGAAACTCGACATAAACAATGTAATAGAAACGTATATTGATGTCAGAAATCATGATTTGAATCTGAACGGTCCGGGAGTCATACGGTCTGCCGAGGAATTCAGTTATGAGAATCACAATGATGACAGGGACCACACGCATGAGGACGTTCTTGTTATCGACAGAGATCTTATGGGAATTGACTATACCCTCGCTAAATGCTGCCATCCTATATATGGTGATCCGATATTCGGATTTGTCACCATAAACGGAGGAATAAAGATTCACTGTACCAATTGTCCAAATGCGCCAGAACTCAGAAAACGCTTCGGATACAGAATAGTAAAAGCACGGTGGAGCGGGAAAGGTTCTTCTCAATATAATATTACCTTGAGAATAATAGGAAACGATGACATCGGCATTGTAAACAACATCACAAGCGTCATTTCCAAAGAAGAGAAAATCGTTATGAGATCTATAAACATCGACAGCAACGACGGACTGTTCAGGGGCAATATTGTAATTCAGATAGACGACACATCAAGACTTGAATCACTATTGAGAAAGCTGAGGACGATAAAAGGCGTCAAAAGCGCAGTGCGCTTATAGGCGCGAATTCAGCAGGGCATCAAACTGCTTGATACCGTCGTATGTGCATACACCTCGTATGAACAGAATGATGATATTGTTGAGGATACGGGTAAAATCATATTCTTTATACATCTTCGACTGCTTCACATACTCTATTGAAGCATTCAATATTCGTGAAAGTACATCATAATCAACATCTTCACGAAACACGCCCTCACGCACCCCGCGCTGATAAAACTTCATTTTATCTTGCTTACGTTCAGAATCGCGGGCTTCAAAATATGACATTACCTGGTCATATTTATGTATGTCTGAAAAATACAATGGATTCACACCGGACAGCCACCGAATCTGTCTGTTATAGAACTCTATTATTATATCAATAACATTATGGGAGGGATCTTTTTCAAACGACTTCATGTGGGAGTCATATTGTTCCTCCTGATACTTGACACCTTCAAGCAAAAGCTCCTCCTTATTTGAATATATCTCATATAACGTACGCTTGGATATACCCAATAGTGCCGCAATATCATCCATTTTAACAGCTCTGATACCTTTGCTCATAAACTCAGCCATTGATGTTTGCAGTATCTTCTCGCGCAGCTGTTGTCTGTAGTTTGTCTGAGAACTGTTTTTATGCATACATGTTAGTTTTGTGACAAAGTTATAAAAAAAATGTGAAACCGAAATCGCTTTGTCAGTTTTTTATTAACTTTGCGTTCGTATTCAAATAAAAAGAAAATCATCAAATATAAGTATATGGTAAAAATAACAAAAGAAAGTGCCTTGGATTATCATATGAACGGACGTCCGGGCAAAATTGAAGTAAAACCAACAAAACCATATCATACACAAACAGACCTCAGTCTTGCATATTCACCAGGCGTAGCCTATCCGTGTATTGAAATACAAAAAAATCCGAACGATGTTTACAAATATACGGATAAAGGTAATCTTGTCGCAGTGATTTCAAATGGAACCGCTGTACTCGGACTTGGTGACATAGGTGCCATGAGCGGCAAGCCTGTAATGGAAGGCAAAGGTCTTCTGTTCAAAATATACGGTGGAATCGATGTTTTTGATATCGAGATAGACGAGAAAGACCCGGAGAAATTCTGCGAGGCGGTAGAGAAAATCGCCCCTACCTTTGGCGGTATTAACCTTGAGGACATCAAGGCTCCTGAATGTTTTTATATAGAGGAAAGATTAAAGAAAACCCTTGATATACCCGTAATGCATGACGACCAGCATGGAACAGCCATAATATCCGCAGCAGGTCTGAGAAATGCATTGGAGGTTGCCGGCAAAGACATATCAAAAGTAAGGATTGTTGTAAACGGAGCCGGTGCGGCAGCTATCAGCTGTACAAAACTGTATGTTGCATTGGGAGCGAAGTTAGAAAACATCGTTATGCTTGACTCCAAGGGAGTCATCACTAAGGATCGGGAAAACCTGACTCCGCAAAAGAAGATGTTTGCTACAGACCGCACAGACATACATACGTTGGAAGAGGCTATAAATGGAGCAGACGTGTTTGTAGGATTGTCAAAAGGGAATATACTCACCCAAGACATGATACGTTCGATGAATGATAATCCTATTGTGTTTGCTCTTGCCAATCCTGTCCCTGAAATCAGTTATGAGGATGCGATGGCAAGCCGCCCCGACGTCCTTATGTCAACAGGAAGAAGCGATTATCCTAACCAGATAAATAATGTCATAGGATTCCCGTATATATTCCGTGGAGCTCTTGACGTACACGCAAAAGCGATAAATGAGGAAATGAAACTGGCTGCTGTGAATGCTATTGCAGATTTGGCAAAACAACCGGTTCCCGACGTTGTTAATGAAGTATATCATGTAAACGACCTTACGTTCGGGCCGAAATATTTCATTCCCAAACCGGTTGACCCGCGCCTTATCACAGAAGTAAGTGCAGCTGTTGCAAAAAGTGCTATAGAAAGCGGTGTTGCGCGCCATATTATAACTGACTGGGATTCGTACAAAAAGAACCTGATGCAGTTACTTGGACAGGAGACCAAGCTTACACGCAACCTGCATGACACAGCCCGCATGCACCCTCAACGTGTTGTTTTTGCGGAAGGAGCGCATCCGACAATGATGAAAGCTGCCGTGCAGGCAAAAGCGGAAGGCATCTGCATTCCAATTCTGTTAGGCAATCCGGACAGACTGAATCGTCTTGCGCAACGTCTTAAACTTGACCTGACAGGCATTCAGCTCATAGATATGCGTGCGGATCAGGAGCAGGGACGCCGTGCCACATTTGCAAAACACCTTGCCGAAAAACGCGCACGCCAAGGCTACACGTTCCAGGAAGCATACGACAAAATGTATGAACGCAACTATTTTGGAATGATGATGGTGGAGACAGGTGAGGCAGACGCGTTTATCACAGGTTTGTACACCAAATACTCAAACACCATAAAGGTTGCAAAGGAAGTAATAGGCATACGTCCGGAATACAACACGTTTGGGACGATGCACATCCTCAATACAAAGAAAGGAACATATTATATTGCGGACACTCTGATAAACCGTCATCCAGACGAAAGTGTGCTCATTGATATCGCAAGGCTTTCCGCACATACGGTGAGATTCTTCAACGAGGAGCCGCACATTGCGATGATAAGCTATTCTAACTTCGGAACAGACGACATAGGAAGCCCGTTGAAAGTTCACAATGCTGTAGCTGAATTGCAACAGAGGTATCCGGATATGATAATAGACGGTGAAATGCAGGTAAACTTTGCATTAAACAAAGAACTAAGAGACGACAAATATCCGTTCACACGTCTGAAAGGACTTGATGTGAACACGCTCATTTTCCCGAACATGAGCAGTGCCAACGGAAGCTACAAGCTGCTTCAGGCTTTAGATCCGGATGCGGAGATAATCGGTCCGATACAGATGGGACTGAACAAACCGATACATTTCACAGATTTCGAAAGTTCAGTACGCGACATTGTAAATGTGACTGCCATCGCTGTAATAGACGCATATGTGGATAAGATAAAATCAAATAAGTAAACAATATATCACATCATTATGGTTGGAGCTTAATGCTTCAACCATAATCTTATACGAAATCATCATGCTGGTATCACCCTGTGCAAAGTTAAACCTCGGTCTGAATGTTGTAGAAAGACGTGCGGACGGCTATCATAATCTGGAAACTGTATTTATTCCTGTTCCATTGTACGATGCTTTGGAAATAAATGTCATGGACGAACGTTTTCCTTCTGAAACGGCATGTGACATAAAGATTTCCGGAAATAAAATAGACTGTGAGGATAAGGACAATATAATTGTCAAGGCATACAATATTATTGCGTCTGATTATGACATACCGCGTATACATGTGCATTTGTTCAAGAACATTCCTTCACAGGCTGGTTTGGGCGGAGGCTCGAGCGATGCCGCATACATGCTAAGGGCACTTGATGATTTGTTTGGGCTAAACATCGGCAACCACAGACTGAAAGAATATGCTGCCAGACTTGGAGCTGACTGCGCGTTCTTCATCGATTCAAAGCCTGCATTTGCAACCGGCATAGGCTCTTGTCTTACACCTGTCAATATGGCAACGACACTCGCAGGCTACTATGTAGTTATAATAAAGCCATCCGTAGCAATATCTACAAAAGAGGCATATGCACACATACACCCTCATTATCCGGAGATGTGTTGCCGTGACATTGTAGGACAGCCGGTGGAGACATGGAAAGACCTGCTGTCAAATGATTTCGAAGAACAGGCATTCAAGGATTATCCTGAATTGCAGGAAATAAAAAACACGCTGTACAGTAATGGAGCCGTGTATGCACAAATGAGCGGAAGTGGAAGCGCAATGTTCGGACTTTTCAAAGAACACCCCTACTCTGTTGAGAGTTTGTTCAAGCATTATTATACAACAACCCTTAAACTGCAATATTAATAGAATCCATATAGAATAACTGTCTTCTTATTACTTTCATTATAGACAAAACCTATTGTTTCCTGAAGCGTCAATCTTCAAGACATACTGCCTTATTCTTACCGGAAAGCATATCAAACGACGGACCGAATCACACATCATTGTTACATAACACGGAAAGATGGATAGATATACGACATCTTGTCTAACAAACTGTAAATATTATTTCCAATCTGATGTAAAATTGCTATCTTTGCTTGAAACAAAACGTAAACAGTAATATCATAGCAAGAAAGTATGAAGATGGCTGAGACCCACTTTTTTGTATATTATAAAACCATAATAACACACATAGCACTATCGCTTGCGTTTATTACGCTATTTTCGTGTGGAGATAATACGTTGACGAGAAACACGCCATATGCTGACTCATTGCCTGAAGCGAATCAACGGCAAGATGTCAGATATAATAAATCGGTGCATCTGCAACAGAAACACATGAATGAATGTACAGTAGATAAGCAGTCAGCCAATGTATACACTTTCAACAGAACCGGGACTACAATTGCCATTATAATCACGGTACCACTTGTAGCATTAGCCTTTGTGGCTTATATAAGGATAGAAAGGCGGGCACACTTAAGAGATGTGATGAAATATAAAAAACAAATTGACACTCTTAAGAAAACACGTATTGGACTGTGCAGCATCCATAAACACAGAAGAGAGCTTATGGCACATGTAATCACGGAGAAATGTAGAGAAATAGAACTGCAGAGAAAAACCAACGACGACAATAAACGCCAGATACACAAACTTGAACAGTCAATTGACAGACTTCACAGACTTGGCGAAAGGCAGAAAGCCGAGTATATCAATATAATAAAGGAAAAGGACGCCTTAATAGAAGAGCTTAACCGTAAAAACAAAAAATATGAAAAGATAAACGCGAAGGGCTGCAATATTGACAAATACGCTGACAAAACTATAGTAAAACAATTGAAGCACCATGCAAGGAAAGATTTTGTCCACATGTCAAGTGAAGAAATGGCGATGCTGAAAGAAGTCGTCATTGACGAACCTGAATTCCGTAGAATAGAAAACATTGTAAATGACAATGAATATATCATATGTCTGCTGGTCAGGACAGGCTTTACTCCATCAGACATAAGCATATTGACAGACCTGTCACAATCCAACATATCGAATATCCGTAAAAGACTGTTGATGAAATTAACAGGTATTGACGGCTCTCCGAAAGATTTTGACACATATATAATCAGCTTATAATCAAACCATTAATACATTAAGCTCTACTAACAGTTAATCATTTGACAACCGATAGTATACCTTTTTGTGAAATTTTTGTGAAATATAAACTGACATTTGATTTGCTTCATATACGAATTTAACGTTACTTTGCGATATAAGAAAGCCAAAACTATATTAATCAAAGATTACAAAACTTCAGTCTATATATAAATTTCGTGGAAATTGAAACACAGAATCTTCGTATACAACAAATAAATAAATTACCTTTAAATCGAAAATTTCGATGAAAAGTTATACGACATCCGCAAATTTAAAGTAGAAATATTGTAATTAGCACAGACTGTTTATACATGCAGAAACATAATAACAGAACATATAGTAAAAAAGTAGCAACGCTCGAAGCTGTTAGAGAGCAAAAAAACTATCAAAAGTTATGGATTTTAAATTTTTAGATTCTATCATTCTTGATGAAGAGGAATTGATTAACATTCGAGGAGGAGTCAGCGACGGAATTACTTGTGGATCAAATTGTGGCATGAGTTGTGGAAACAGTTGTGGAAGTAATTGTGGAAACAATTGTGGATCAAATTGTGGAACCTCATGCGGCATCAACTGTGGAGGATTTATAAAAAATATTGATCCTATTATTAAACCAGACAGACCGACTGGACCAATTAATCCTGGTACACCAATTAATCCTGGTACACCAGAACACGAGTGAGAAGTTCTATCCTACATGAAAAAATTATGAATCAAGACATAAATTATTTACAAATATATCATAAACTTTATGTCTGTATTCGTTAATAATTTATGTCTTTAAATTAGATACATATGAAACACAGTAAATATAATATACTGATTCCTGCAAAAGGCTTTTGTATAATATACAATTCATTTACTGATAAGTTTGTCGGTCTGTCGAATCGAATTGCTACGGAATTCAATGAAACAAAAGATTTCAGTGAGTTTCATTATAATCACAAGGCTGTTTTTGAGAATCTAAAATCATTAGGAATGATTATTGACGATGACACCAATGAATTATCAATAATAAAGTCAAATTATGATAAAGCAGTCAGAGGGGATGACAGCTTATATATAATGATTTATCCAACTCAAGACTGCAATCTCAAATGCTGGTATTGTTATGAGTCACATGTTGCCAACTCGTTAATGTCTCCGAAGGTAATGCAGACAACATACAATGCAGTAATAAACAAATTAAAAACAAAACATTATGAATCACTTCTAATCGGTTTTTTTGGAGGAGAGCCATTAACCAACTTTGATGATATTGCATATCCTTTGTCTATCAGAATCAAGGAGTTTGCCGAGAGTAACGGAATAAAATTCTCTACATTCTTCGTGACCAACGCCTCATTAATTAATGAGGATATGATTGGTAAACTGCATGATATAAACCCTTTATTCCAAATCACACTTGACGGGACTAAGGAAAAACATGACAGTGTAAGAATATGGAAAAAGGATAATAAAGGTACTTATGATACAATTATAAACGCAGTTAAAATAATCTCTAATTCCATAAAAAACACTTTCACGGATGATCCGACTGTAACAATAAGAATAAACTACGACAATCAAACACTAAGAAAAATAGACAGTCTTATTGCAGATTTAGAAGGTGTAAACAAGAATAATGTCATAATACATTTTGAAAGAGTATGGCAGACACGCCATCTTGTTGACGACGAACAACGTGAATTGTTGATTGACACTTTCAGAAAATTTATCAACGCCGGCTATACTATAACCCACGGAGTGTTCAGGAGAAAGAAAGTTTCATGTCCGTCTGACACTCATGACTTTATGATAGTAAATTACAATGGCAAACTGTATAAATGCAATGGCAGAACACTTACACCGGAGACAAGCGAAGGATTATTGACAGATGAAGGTGGCATCCTATGGGACGAGGAAAAAATTCGAAAACGCATTAATAAACCAACGTTCGACAATGCAAGATGCCTTAACTGTAAGATTCTTCCCTTATGCTTGGGACCATGCAGTCAAAAACTCTTGGAGACCGGACAGATATGTGACAACATCTGTTCTTTGAAATCTATCGACATTTCATTAGAAGACTATCTGAAAATGGAATTTGAGATGCGATATGTGCTTCAACATTGCATGTAAGTTATTAGTGTACACATATAATAATCAAAGTACAGTTTTACACATTTATTTTCAGATGCCGCGAACATATATCCCGCCAATCAAAAGAGTGTAATGTTCGGTAATCATAAACATATAATATGCATTGTCACATATAAAAATATACGATTTAAACTGATGGAAAAATTCCTTAATCACATTTACATATAACAAATTAACATACACAAAACCCCATAACTGAAAAATACACAATAGCATGAACCATATAAACTGATATATTTTGCAAAGAATATACGTGATTGTTTAAGAAAAACAACATAACATAAATGGAACCCCAAAAACGCTTTACAAACAACATAAACATATAACTATGCGAAACATTCTTATTATTTCTTTGTTATCGTTTAATCTTGCAGGCAACGCACAGGAGCTGAAAGATTCAGCGAAAGTACACAATATAGACGAGGTGGTGGTCAACGCCACACGCAGTTATGCCATACCAGACGGAGTGGTATACATTCCGTCAAAGGAGGCTATAAGGCACGCCTTCAACATAAGCGACCTTTTGGCAAGAATGATGGTAGCAGGATTGCTTGTAGATTTAAGCAGCGACAAGGTGTCGACAACATATGGAGCCGACGTTCACTTCTATATCGACGGTGTGGAGGCGCAGGATTGGGAAGTAAAGGCACTGCGCCCTAAAGACGTGTTGCATGTGGATTACCTTAAATCGCCTTCCGATCCGAAATATAAGAACTACGAAGCCGTGGTGAATCTCGTGATGAAGAAATATAAGTATGGCGGATATGTACTCGGCGAAGCAGGTCAGACATTTGTGAAACCCGTCAGTGGTGACTACAATGTGGCTATAAAGGTGAACACCGGCAAGTGGACTCTTTCCGGTATGTCAATGGCATCCTACAGCAACATAAACGACATAACCAGCAACACCAACACACGATACACATTCAGTCCCGACAACATAATAAACCGCAGCACAAAAGAAAAGAAACGGCAGCACAACAGAGGAACAGTATCAGCAGCAAAAGCCATATACAACAGTGACAAGTTTCTGTTTATCACATCGGCAGGATTCAGCTATGACCGCACGCCTGCCAGCAACTCCGACATGAGCGTAACCTACAACGGCAACAACGTCCCGGAAGACGGCACGGCAAGCACAAGGTCGTCCTCGAAGAGTGCGGCTCCATACGCAGACGCCTATTTCGAGTTCCCGAAACTTCCTCACAACTCCTTTCTTTACGGTAAGGCATCGTTCTCATACAATCACAACGACGCCTCATCACTATACACTTTCGACAAACCGATATTCAATGCCACCGAGGAAGACGTGTATCTTCCCAACATCTGGGCGGCTTATGCTTTCCCGATATACAAACGCAACTATCTTACGCTTTCTGTGCAATACTATTCTGAGATATATAAGACACGCTACACCGGGACAGACAACACCAGGCAGAAACTCATAAACAACAACTTTATCACAGTACTCAGGTACAACCACAGATTCAATGACAACTGGTCGGCAAGCACATTTCTGAAGGTGCCGGTCAATTCATACAAAGTGAATGACGGAAAATATAACACCACGCCATACGTCAACGGCGATCTGACACTGAACGGCAGAGTCGGCACAAAGCACTCCATATATGCTAACGCAGAGATATACCAGATGGCGATAACACCTACATTCTATAACACTGTAATACGTCAGGACAACGAGATAGAAGGAACAAAAGGCAACGCCACGTTGAAGCCACAGCGATATGTGTCGACACTGGCATCCTACTCGTGGATGCCATCAAACAGCTTCTCACTGAGCGCGAGCCTGTCGTGGGAAGAGATAATGCACGACATAGTGCCGTCATGGCATCCCGACGGCAACATGATGGTGCAGGACATCGTGAACAGCGGCAACTACGACATTATATCCGTAAGACTCACGCCGTCGCTGTCTTTACTGAACAGCAAACTCAACATGCGTTCACAGATAGTCTTATCACGCGAGATGCACACCGGCATAAGACATTTCTCATTCTACAACTACGGCATATATCCATATCTTAGCTACAACATAAACAAACATTTCTCCGCAACCGCAATGGGTGCCATAGGCAGCAAGGGATTCATGCGCGGCGGCAACGGACAATTGTCACGGTTATGCAACAGCATGAGAATAAACCTGCAATATACAACAGGCAATCTGCATGCCATGCTGTCGGTAGAGTCGGTACTGAGAAAAAAAGGATGGTATAAATCGTGGTTTGACAGCGACAACGTGCAATGGAGCCAATATGTGTCAAGCCCGAGGAGAGGCAGATATTTCAGTCTTTCCGTGAGATATACTCTCGACTTCGGACGCAAGACCGAGCACGGCAACGAAGCAAGCTTCGACGGCAGCACCAAGACAAGCGTTCTGGGCAACAGGTAAATGAAAAAGTTGGAAGGCAATGAGCAGATTCAAGACCTACAGGCAACACGACTCAATGGAATGCGGCATCACATGCCTGCGCATGGTGTGTAAGCACTACGGAGCCGAATACAGCTCCGAATATCTGTCACGGCTATGCTTCGCCACCAACGAAGGGGTGTCGCTACTTGGCATGTGTGAGGCAGCGGAAAAGCTGGGACTGCAGAGCGTGTGCGGAAAGCTGACTATAGAACAGCTCGCCACAGTTCCCCTACCCTGCATACTTCACTGGAACCAGAACCATTTTGTGGTGCTGCACCGCATCAGCAGGAACGGCAGGCGATTCCACATAGCCGACCCCGGAAAAGGACAGGTGACACGCTCGCTGAGAGAAATGGAGGAACACTGGGTGAGCACAAGCGCGAAAGGCAGCGACCGGGGAGTGGCTATGATTATGGAAACCACACCGGCTTTTTACGAACGAATGAGACTTTCAAGCGACGAAGGAGAGAGCCGGTCGTTCCGTTTTCTGGCGGGTTATCTGAAAAAATACCGTAAACACTTCGTACAGATAGCCGTAGGACTTGCCCTCGGCTGCCTGCTGCAGCTCGTGCTGCCATTCCTCACACAGGCTATAGTGGACGTGGGCATAAAGAACCATGACATCGGCTTCGTGTGGCTCGTGCTGCTCGGGCAACTCATGCTGACGGTAAGCCGGACGGCACTCGACTTCATACGCCGCTGGCTGCTGCTGCACATCAGTATGAGGGTGAACATATCACTGGTGAGCGACTTCTTCATAAAACTGCTCAAACTGCCTATGTCGTTCTTCGAGACCAAACTTATGGGCGACCTGATGCAAAGGATGAACGACCATGCCAGAGTCAACAGTTTCCTGACAGGTCAGACGCTCGGGGTGGCATTCTCATTGCTGAGTCTTGTGGTATTCGGTGTGGTGCTGCTTATGTACAACGTGATGATATTCACAATATTCATGGTCGGCAGTGCCGTCTACGCCCTATGGATAGCGGCGTTTCTCAGACGCCGCAAGGTGCTCGACTACGAACTTTTCGAGCAGCAGGCGATAAACACCAACAAGACTTATGAGTTCATCACATCCATGCAGGAGATAAAGCTTCAAGACTGCCGCCGCCGTCGCCGCTGGGAATGGGAGGACACTCAGGCAGACCTTTTCAACGTACAGATGAGAAGTCTCAAGCTTCAGCAGACAGAGGAGGCTGGCAGCATATTCATCAACGAGCTGAAAAACATCGTTATTACCGTGGTGTCGGCAACGGCAGTAATCCACGGTGAGCTGACTCTCGGAATGATGCTTGCCGTGCAGTACATCATAGGACAGCTCAACGCTCCGGTGGAGCAGCTCATGGTTTTCCTCTACTCCCTGCAGGACGTAAAGATAAGTCTGGAACGCATCAACGAGATACACAAGACAAAAGACGAGAATGCTGACAGTCACGGGCACATGCCACCTGACGGACCGCAAACGATAAGGCTCGACAACATCAGCTTCAAATACGACCGTCATTCTCCATGGAAGACAATAGACAACATATCCATAGAAATCCCGGAAGGAAAGGTCACTGCAATAGTCGGGGCATCAGGAAGCGGCAAGACGACACTGGTGAAACTGATGCTTGGCTATTATCCAGTAAGCGAGGGATGCATAGACATTGGAGGTACAGACATAGCAAGGCTCAACCTTGACGAGTGGCGCAGGCGGTGCGGAGTAGTGATGCAGAACGGTGTGATTTTCTCCGAGTCGATAGCGAGGAACATAGCCGTAGACGACGGCGACATTGACAAGGAACGGATGGTGAACGCAGCAGAGACGGCATGCATTAAAGACTACATCATGAGCCTGCCTCTTAAGTTCGACACAAAGATAGGGCGTGACGGCACCGGACTGAGCCAAGGACAAAAGCAGCGCATTCTGATAGCAAGAGCGGTGTACAAGAATCCGGACTTCATATTCCTTGACGAGGCGACAAACTCGCTTGACGCGAACAATGAGAGGAAAATAGTGGAGAATCTTGACAGATTCTGTAAAGACCGCACCGTAATCATCGTCGCGCACAGGTTGAGTACCGTAAGAAATGCGGACAAGATAATAGTAATTGACAAAGGGCGCGTGGCAGAGACCGGCACTCACGAGACTCTCACCCGTCAGAAGGGACTGTATTATGAACTTGTGAAGAATCAGCTTGAACTTGGCAATTGAACTGGCATGACATGGCAGCCGCCATAAACAGCACAACGCCAGCGAGTGCGTTATGTATGATAAGAATATTGCAGAATATGACTATTGATAATAGAAATAACTATGGATGAAAAAGAAAATATAGAATTGAGAAGTGAGAAAATGCGCCACATCATAGGAGAGATACCTCCGAGGCTGGTGAGAGTGGGTACAGGCGTGATAGTCGCTGTATGCGCGTTATTGGCTGCATGCTTATGGCTTGTCAGGATAGACGGTGAGCGTCTGTTCTCGCTCATATTCAGAGTGTGAATCGGGATAATGCGTTTATTTTAGTACGAATGCCGTACGCATTTGTAAAAACACGATTCATAAAATGAATATTTATACAGTCTTTGTGGTAAGAAATAACTGTCGTGTTTTTTTATAAAACAGAAACGCGGCAAGCCGGAAGGACGTATATTTAACGAGAGTCATATCCTACAGCCCACGCCCTACCCCTACTATTAGTCTGCAACAGACATACTCCATACGCCATTCCGGCTCTTTTCCGTCTACTCCACATACGCTTACTCCTCTTACGTAAGGCATATTGTTTTCCGGAAAAGCATGTTTCATGTTCCCGAACGGGCTTTTCCGGTTGCCGGAACAGCCTCTCCCGTGTGCCCGAAAAGCCTTTTTCGCATGACGGAACGTAGCCGCGCGAAACGTACTCCACACAACATACTGACATACAACACATTATACAAACATACGAATAGCAGGCGTATACGGTAACGAAAAATTTATTTTTGATTCTACGCGATTCTCAGTGAGTTGCCATTGTATAAATATTCATATTGTGAGCATATTGTTACATAAACATGCAATATAAGGTTAACCGGAATAGAAGTGTAAGGATAGAACTCATAAGCTGCCGGTCATAATCTGCCGATACGATAAGCAGTTGTTCTGAATTTACCGATATGATAAAATCAAACCCAAATCGTCATTAGAACGTATATATTTTAATAAATCTTTATTTCACATGCTCTCCGGTCTGCTTACGCTTTTCTGTCGGCGCCTTGCTTACCGTTCAGTCTCTGCGGAGCCCGCTACACCTTAGTCGGAACGGCAGGCAATCCACTCTACATTAACGCATAATCGAGCCGGAGTCTAATGACAGGTCCGGGTTAAACGCCAATCAGTTCAGGACATATACTAAAAAGTGACGTTGCCCGATAAGTTTAAGGACAACGTCACCGCCATTACCTTTAAGAGGGAAACAGGCAAATGGCAAAATCTAACCTAACTAATTAATTATGAACAAATGTTGAAATAAAATATTCTTAATGCATTTTTAACGGTTTCCACTATTGTTGTTGCGCGGACGGCGTTGCATCATTTTCTTCTGCTCCTCTTCGTATTTAGAGAACTGGCTGTCATTCATTATTTTCTTCAGACCATTATTATAAGCCTCACGCGTATCCTTCATCTTTTTCATCATCTCCTCAATCCGAGCCTTATCCGGGCGTTTCCTCATACTCAGTGAGTCTCCGCTTATGGCACGGCGCGGTCTGTTTCCACGTCCGGGACGCCCGCCCATGAACATCTTGTCCGCATATTGCTTATTCAACTCGAGCAACTCCTTTTTCTGATTTTCATCCAGTCCATAACGCTCTGCCATGCGGTCAGTACGTTTCTGTATGATTTCCGACTTGTCGGGCATCCTCCTGTCCTGTTTATTCTGTGCCATCAAGCATGTGTTTCCAATGAAAAGAAACAACGCTAAAGCCATTACATATTTTCTCATATCAATTAAAATTTTATAAGTTCTTATTCCTGTCATAATCGTACGATTTTGATAATATGACGTCGCAAATCACCAATGGTTTAACAAGTGGGTCAAAATAATTGATATAACAAACCAATTTGACGTTTTTTTTATATCTTTGCATAAGACAAGCGGCACTCGGGAAATCAAGAGCAAGCTCTCTTTCCACTCATTTGCATTGTCTTTGCATAAGACAAGCGGCGGCTCGGCAGTGTCAAGTTTGGTAAAACTTCGTTTCCCCATCTTGCCGTTGCACTCGCATTGCATTATTTTTGCCATACAAAAAATATATACCCGAATGAGAAAGACATTAATTATTCTGATGCTATTTACGGCTGCATTTTTTTCTTCATGCAGGAAAGAAAAGACGGCGGCATCAACCGGGACTGTTGATACAATCCCGATGCTTATTATGCAGATAAAGAAATGTTCGCGTCTTTACACTACAGAATATCATATACATAAGATTATAACGCACGACGACAAAATAAGCCTTAAAGGTAAGTTCTTCAAGAAAGAATATGACATAGACCTTCCTCTCGGCAAAAGAAAGATAGCAATACCTATCGACGCCACAGTGAAAGCGTACATAGACTTTGAAGGATTTTCGGATGCGAATGTGGAAAAATCGAACGGCAAAATTAATATTATTCTGCCTGATCCTAAAATAACCATAACCGGCACAACAGTCAACCACGACGAAATCAAAGAATATGTGGCTTTTACACGGCGGCGTTTCAGTGACGAGGAACTGTCTGACTATGAAAGACAGGGACGGCAGGCTATAGTGGCGGATATACCGAACATGGGACTTACAGACATGGCAAGAGAAAGTGCGGCACGCACATTGATTCCACTGATAAAGCAAATGGGATATAAAGAAAGCGACATTACGATAACATTCAGAAAGGATTTCACCCGGGAAGACATCAGTTCGTTAATTGAAAACAAGAATGTGACACAATGAAAAATAAGAATAACAGCATAAGACAATTCATAAATCACATCATCAGTACGACAATGGCTCCATGGCTGCTTGCAGCAGGAGGTGTGGTAATCGTGCTGATAATCATAACCGCAATAATTCATTGCGGAAAAGACAACAGTGCGGATATATACACAAACAACAAAATAGACATAACACCAAATCTGATAGAATCGATAAAAGATATTGGCGAGTGGGAGTTTCTGGCAGTCAGCGATGAGGAGATAGTTGACACCGTAAGGCATGGTCTGTTCGGGGACGACCAACTGGTAAGAATCTATTATGGGACACTTCGTCTGGGGATTGATTTGCATAAAACCGGAAAAAACTGGATAAGGACATCAGGCGACTCGGTCGTTGTGACACTTCCGCCAATAAGACTGCTTGACGATGATTTCATTGACGAGACACGCACCAGAGCGTTTCTTGAAAGCGGGAAATGGAGCCATCAGGCACGGGCTGCACTTTATCAAAAGGCGAAAGACATCATGATGAGACGCTGCCTCACAGAGTCGAACATAAGAAGCGCCGAACAGAATGCGGTTACGCAATTCCACAACATCATGCAGTCAATGGGTTTTAACCACATAAAAATAAGATTTGAGCGGCAGGACACTCATAAAAAGAAATGAGCCGAGAGGCAACTGTCTTACACTATTTCTCAATGCGGTCCGCCGCACATCCGATGAAAAAGTGAACAAATATACATAACATCAGCGCGGAACACTGATGATGACTGACGGCAGATACCGGTCAATCAATACAAAAATATAGAGCCGTTTGGATTTTATCATATAATATGATTGTAAGTTTGGCAGAAAATTAATAATTTTGCAACACAAAAGAAACAGGCAATGAAGTTAATTATCATGACAAAATCCACATTCTTCGTAGAAGAAGATAAAATTCTTGTTACTCTTTTTGAAGAAGGGATGGACAATCTGCATCTTTACAAACCACTAACCTCACCTGTTTACTCAGAACGTCTGCTCTCACTCATACCGGAGGACTTCTATAACAAGATAACTGTTCACGACCACTTCTATCTGAAAGAAGAATACAGGCTTAACGGTATTCATATAGACACACCTACCCTCACACCGCCTCTCAACTACAAAGGACATATCAGCCGTACATGTACGAAACTCGAACTGCTGAAGGAAATGAAGAAACAGTCAAACTATGTTTTTCTGAGAAACATCTTTGACAGCCAGTCAGAGCCGGAGCAGAAATCATATTTCACAATGAACGATCTGGAGAAAGCCGCAGACAACGGACTGATTGACAAGAAAGTCTATGCACTCGGCGGAATGAACACGGACAACCTGCAGATTGCCAGAGATCTGGGATTCGGAGGCGTTGTCATATGCGGTGACTTGTGGAACAGATTCGACATACACAACCAGAATGACTATAAAGAGTTGATAAACCACTTTGAACGTCTAAGGAAGATAATCAGTTAATTTATATACATCATTAATAAAAAAGAAATGAGTGCAAAAAACTCTTTTTTGGTTTTCTCCGGCACAAGCACGAGATACCTTGCAGAAAAAATCTGCTCAAGCTTAGGTTGCCCGTTAGGCAATCTGTTGGTAACACGATTCTCTGATGGAGAGTTCGCTGTTTCCTATGAGGAATCCATTCGCGGACGCGATGTCTTTCTTGTACAAAGCACATTTCCCAATTCAGACAATCTGATGGAACTGCTTTTGATGATTGATGCAGCAAAAAGAGCGTCTGCCCGACAGATTATCGCAGTAATACCATATTTCGGCTGGGCAAGACAGGACCGCAAGGATAAACCAAGAGTAAGCATCGGTGCAAAACTTGTAGCTAATCTCTTGAGTGCGGCAGGCATTGACCGGCTTATAACAATGGATCTGCATGCTGACCAGATTCAGGGTTTCTTTGATGTACCGGTCGACCATCTTTATGCTTCAGGCGTACTGTTGCCGTATCTTCAGAGTCTGCATCTGAAGGATCTCGTTATAGCGTCTCCAGACGTAGGCGGTTCAAAACGTGCGAACACATTTGCCAAGTATCTCGGTTGCCCGCTCGTTCTGTGCAACAAGACACGCGCACGCGCCAATGTGGTGGAAAGCATGCAGATTATCGGTGATGTAAAAGACAAGAATGTTATAATAGTGGACGATATGGTTGACACCGCTGGCACAATAACAAAGGCTGCTGACATCATGAAAGAGGCTGGAGCCAAGAGCGTAAGAGCGTGTGCGTCACACTGCGTCATGAGCGGTCCCGCTTCTGAGCGTGTGCAGGATTCGGCACTCGAGGAGATTGTATTCACAGACTCCATCCCTTACTCAAACCGTTGTGCGAAGGTGAAACAGCTTTCTGTAGCCGACATGATTGCAGAGACAATAAGACGTGTCATAAACAACGAAAGCATAAGTTCACAGTATCTGGTATAAACTGAAAATAAAATAATCATATGAGAATATTCCGTAATTTATGTGTGGCAACGACGGCAATGTGCTTGTTGCTCTCATGTCAGATAAAACATGGTGGGAAACCGGAGAATGCCGAGAAGGAACAGAAAGAAGTATCGGCTCCGACACTTGCAGACATAGAACTTGGTGACCTGCAACGAAACAGTGTATCTTTGAAAAGCGAGATAAGCAAGAATCAGATAAACATAATCGATTTCTGGGCAAGCTGGTGCGGACCATGCCGGGCTGAGATGCCTTTAATGGTGGACATCTATAACAAATATAAAGACCATGGTCTGGGAATCATCGGCATATCGCTTGATTCAGACTACAACGCATGGGAAAAAGCCATCACGGACAACAATCTGTCGTGGACTCATCTCTCTGACCTCAGAGGATGGGAAAGCTATGCTGCCAAGGAATATAACGTGACAGCCATCCCATACACAATCGTAGTGGACCGGAATGCCAAAATCATAACTACCGGACTGCGTGGAGAAAAGTTGGAAAAGTTCATTGAGAATTATTTCAACACTCCTCACTAATATCTGAATTGCATTCGGAGTATTCTTATAATGTCTGTAAATATATATGGGCAACCCATATATATTTGCAGACATTTTATCTTACGAGTTGCAACGATTAATACTTAAACTTTTCCTATATATATTTTCGGATATTTGCATGTGCTCCATCTATATCCATACAGAACAGAATAAAACAAAAAAGATGACCGAAAGCATGCCGGATGCGGAATAAGCCAAATTAGAATTATGATAATATGAATCTTTGCAAACCGTCATAGAAAGAACACAAAACAAATGGAGTGATAAAGACACGAGACAAGGAGAAACAGTACAAAAAACGGAGATGCGGAAGACACACCGGCAGTGAGCAACCCGAATATACCGCTAAGAGAGATTCTGTTTGCCACTACATTATAATATGTTATGGCAAACGTACACAAAACGAATGAAAGCAATGCCACAAATCCCATAGAAAGACTGCCCGGATAGATATTTCCAGCCACATTCAGCAAGACCGCATGAGGAACGCATGTAAGCAGGAACAGCACTATAATGAACAATACCAACTCTATGGACACAAACCGGATGGCAAGTCGCTCACGGAATCCGAGCCGTCGGATATTCCTGACAGCAGAGAGCAAACCACTTTGCCAGACTGCCCCAAACGATATTGACAGCAACAATAACCATACAAGTACGAAATTACTCTGGTTGTCTACATAAGCACCGATAAACCACCTCACGCCTTCCCCGCTAAGCAAAGAACGCACTTTAAGATCAGGATTGGTTGCCGTAACTATCCACGACAGAATAAAAAGAATAATCTGCAATATCAGCACAGACAATGCCATCCACGATATTATCTTGTCAGTCTTGTCTTTCATCCGCTTTATTTTATATTTGTCGTGTCAATCATCATCAGGCATGAGATTGTCAATATCTATGATTCTCAATTGCAGAGCCTTCACGACGAGACGTGTGGCGTTGACGGCGATACCTCCGTTTCCGTTATGAAATAATTTCTGTATCAGCTCGTTCTGACGTTTTTCCAGACTTTTCACGCCGAAAGGCATGTTTTTCAGGGAAGCGATCTGCTCCTTTGTGTAACCAAGAGCTAGATGACGGAGGAAGCGTTCGTCATATTCGTCTATCTCATATTGTATAAGTGCTTCTTGCCTGAATATCTGATTATTTATAGTGGTCTTGAACCGTTCTACAATCTTATTGAGGATCGGCTGGTTGAACACCATTCTCTTGCCATCCATAACGCTTGCGACATCACTGCGTGTAAGCAACTCCCCACTCTTCAATATAATACCGTCGCATCCTGCATCAAGCGCGTCTACCCATAAACGCTCATTCAGTATCTCGCCCGTGAAGATAAGCACTTTCACACCAGGATGCCGGTCCTTAACCTGACGGCAAATCTCTACACCGACGGTGGTGGAACCGCCAAGTCCCAAATCGAGCAGTACAAGATCGGGCAACTGTTTTTTTATAAGCTGCCAGAAATGTTGCTCGTTATCTGCCGTTCCGATTATTTCCGCCTCAGGAATCTCATTGCGTAATATACCTTCCGTACCTTTTAGTTCCAAAGGCACATCTTCCACTATTATAACTTTAAATTTGTCCATATCGATTTTGTAAGTATTATTTCTATAATTGTACTTCCGTTGTCTCCTCCGACAGCCTGAATTCCACATGCACGTGCGTTGGTAATCTCCCCCACCTCACGTATTATCTGCTTACACAGCAAGAAACGAATGTCGCACGTAAGAGGAGAAAACAAGTCGGTGAGTTGTTTTTCAGAGAGTCTCATTGATGTCATAAAGACCTTTACAAGAACATATCTCACATTATAATCATCATAGGTTATATCCGGTCTGACGCCGCAATTCAGTTTTTTCAGAATGTCGAACATGTAACCTACTATCTGATAGTCTACCGCATTGCTGACATATATCTGGCGCAAAGTCTGTGTGCTGAGAATGGTATACAGTTCTTTATAATAAGACAAGGTCTCGTTAATTGCAAGCAGATTGCTGTCTCTGCCCTCTAAAAGCTGTTTTATTCTTGATGGATAATACATTGTCTCGTGTTTCAGAGTAGAGAGACAATTGTCGAGAACACTATTACTTATATGCATCTTATAATTCTCGAGTTCATTTTTCTGAAGCTCGTCTTTGGCATACTCGAGGTCGGTCTGTTTCTCTGAAATAAGGTTTATTTTCTGACGTAAGGCATGTTTTATCTGGTTCACGACACCGTCAAGCATCTGCAGACGCGTGTTCATGACAGAAAATTTATTACACTTACTCCAGATGTCATTTATTTGTTCCAACTTAGAATCTGGTGTAACATCCGATAATAGAACTTTATTTATAGACACAATGCTTTCTACATAAAGATTGTAATATATCCTGTGACGATAGTATAAGAAATAGTATGCCGGGAATATCATGATGAATAAAAATGACAACATGATAATCGCCACGTTCTTATTGTTTCTTGATTCCTGCATGACATGTACATAGTCAGATATAGTGCTGTCCGCGCTCCTCTCTCTGAAAAGTTTTGTATATGCGTTGTTGTTGTATTCATAAAGGTCCCATTCATACAATCCCATAGCCGCAATGGCGCATTCATTCCTGATATTCAGTATGACATTATAATCTGTATGCAGGCTGTCATAGAACCATACCAGTTCTGCAGGAGGATACATTGCGTCAGAATATACTTTCATAGTGTCACGTCCTCCGCTTTTTTGACTTAAATAATACTTGTTCAGATGTTTGATGCAGCTGTCTGCATAAACAAGCGTTTTATGGTAATCTTCATTCAGATTTGCAACATGAGCACTGTCAGAGAAGGATGAAGCCAAGCGTAAATTCGCATTTCCCATTGAGAATGACAATGCCGGACATGAAATCATCATAATGGTTATGATAACGCGCATCATTCCCTTAGGAAGCCGGAAATAGAAACGGCTGCCCTTGCCGGGCTCACTCTCTGCCGCTATTGTACAAACACCGAAAAGAGAACTTATTTTCTTATATTTGTCTATTATTCCTTTGCAATTCATCAGTCCGAATCCGTGAGTACGTTTTCCGGCATCGGATTTGACAGCATCTTCCTTATTGTTTTCAAATAAATTATGGCTGAAAATATGCTCCAGTTTCGTATGTTCTATTCCGCAACCGGTATCAGTGACTGATATTTCAACAAAATCATCCCCCGACCGGCTGTCTATAACAACGCGTCCTCCAGGCGGAGTGAAACGTCTTGCATTTTCCGCCATAGTGTTTATCATGAACAGAGTAAGCACACGGTCGGCTTTGACAACAGACGTAGTCGTTTTTATGACAAAGTCTATGCCACGCAGTCTGTATTCCATGCGGCTTTTTGACACGATGTCAAAAACTTTCTGAAGTTCAAAACTTTCGATGTGAAGATTTAGTTCGCCGCGGTTCATTTGTATCCAGCGTGTGAGCATATCGTTGTATTCGTTTATTATATCAGTTATTTCTGAAAGGTATTCATAACGTTCTTTTCTTACTGCCTCAGTCTCGTTCGTTGCCATAAGTTTCTTTACCTCATGTTCCATTCTGTTTATAAGAGGCAGTATTCCGTTAGCCAATGATATTTTGGCACGTTGCTCAAGATTACGTTTTTTATTTGACAGAAGCTGCTGTTTCGCAATTTCAATCTGTTCATTCAATTCTTCAAAACGTTCGTTGAATTCCTTTTCCTGCAATTCATTCTTATGCTTCCATTCCTCCAAAGGACGCAGAAAACCACTGACAGAATACTTATTTTCATTTTTCCGACGCAGATAATTGAATATAAACAGAAGAATAATCACAAGTATTATCATCAAAACAACAGCACCAAGCATGATATTAAGCTGTCTCGAAGACTTGCTTAACTGCTCAGCTCTGGCTTCCAACTGTCTGTCCTGCCTGGTTTTTTCCTGCATCTCAAGGTAGATACGGCGATTTTGAAAACTCTTGTTTTTGTCCCCAATCGCTGCATAAACCAAAGACAACTGCTCTCTTATGGAAGCGACAAGATCAGGAGCTTTGTTTATCGCGATATTCTTATGTAAAGCATTATCGAGACAAATCAATGCCGAACCATAATCATTTATTGAAAGATAGCATTCTCCCAGCGTGCGATAGGCACCCGCAGTCTGATACACGTCCCCATATTGCTCAAATAAAAGCAATGAGCGTCTTGCGATGTTGCCGGCTAAAAGAGAGTCTGGCATCTTATCCACATTTATAAAATCTATTTCCTGTGGATTGTTTTTTATAATGAATTCTCTGTTTTCCTTATTTATAAGATGCTCGCTTATCGCCTGTAATGAATTTGCCTCCCAGTATGGATAATTGTATTGTCGTGACAAAAGATAACACCTCATAAGATAGTTGAACTCCGCCTGACATATACTTTTTTCAGAATCACTTTTTATTATACCACCTGACCCGATGTTATAATAATAATTCAATAACTGTGCTGTGTCCTCTACTATGTCACCATTCGGATTAATACTTTCAATAGCACTGACGGACAGGTCTGTCAGACCGATATAGAATAAATAAGCAGACAATACTATGGAATATTCGCTTTGTGCATAAACATAACGTTGATGTTCGCGTTCACTCAATCCAGCATACTCTTCTTCTATGCGCTTCATCCTTGAGAGAGCGCTCTCACGATAGAAGTAGAAATCCTTATTTTTAGATTGTCTCTGACATAACCTCATGAACTGTACATCAGAGACCAACAATTCAATCTGATTATCAGTTATCTGCTGGGCTTTGTTCAATAAATCATAAGCCTTGTCATAATCCATTTTTGCCATATATACAAAAGCCAGATTATTGAGAGCCTCGGCTTCTCCCGCACTGTAATCCATTGATTTGGAAGCATTGTATGCACGTTGGGCATATACTAACGAAGTATCTATATTTCGGTAGTGATATTCATAGGAAATTGTATTCAACTTATCTGTCATGTTCCGGTTTTCAGGTCTGGAGCATGAAAAAAAGATGAAAATACATATTATAAAAAGCAACAGAAAGGTTCCGATTCCTTTTCTCATAAACAACATTGAATAAAACTACCGTTTGAATTCGTCATAGAGCAAAGGTAAACAAAATGTGGCGATATAAAAAAAATAATTACTAAAAACGACAGCTTATATGTAATATTTGAATAAAATATACATACACAATGTTAATGACTCATTTTTTATTATTACATTTGCAGCGTATTTCCAGTCATATTATATGAGTGAAAAAATTACGATAAAAGATATCGCTGAGATTGCGGGAGTATCAGTCGGAACAGTAGACAGAGTATTGCATAATCGCGCCAATGTATCGCAGTCCGCAAGGGAAAAAGTCGAGAAGGCGCTTAAAAACATGAATTATCATCCTAATGTATATGCAAGCGCATTGGCATATAACAAATCGTACACATTTTATTTACTGATGCCGATTCATGAATCAGAAGCGTATTGGGAGGAGATAGAACAAGGTGCGCAGAAAGCTATAGAAACAAGACGTGATTTTCACATCGATGTAAAAATCATGTATTATGAGCGTTTTAATAACGATTCTTTCATCGAACAATATAAAAAATGTATAGAACAGAATCCGGATGGTGTGATAATAGTTCCCGTAGAATTGGATGTCACAAAAGTATTCACCGATTCGCTTCATGACAAACAGATTCCATTTATATTATTAGACTCATACATGCCTGACCTTAAACCTCTTTCATTTTGGGGTCAGGACTCTTTCTGCAGTGGATATTTTGCCGCAAAAATGCTTATGCTCATTGCATCGGAAGAGAAACAAATAATGCTTTTGAAACAGGTAAAAAACGGACAAGTAACTAGCAAACAGCAGCGTAACAGAGAAGTAGGCTTCAGACATTACATGAAGGACCACTATCCAAATATAGAAATAGTTGAGCTACAGATTCCATTTAAAAGCACAAAAAGAAAATATGACATAATATTGAAGGAGTTCTTTGATGCCCATCCACAGATACATCATTGTATAACCCTTAATTCAAAAGCCCATATCGTTGGAGAATATCTTTTACGAAACAATATACGCAACGTACAGATTATGGGATACGACATGGTAGCAAAGAACGCTAAGTGCCTTAAGGAAGGAAGCATTTCTTTTCTTATTGCACAACATGGGTATCAGCAGGGATTCAGCTGTGTTGATACATTATTTAAAGCCGTAGTCTTGAAAGAAAAAGTACAGCCAGTAAACTATATGCCGATAGAATTGCTGACGAAAGAAAACATGGAGTTCTATCGTAGGACTCAATTATAGTAGATATGAATAATAAAAACGGTATCATTGCCCTGAGTCCATTGATTGTTTTTATATTAATATATTTGGTAACATCAATCATAGCTCACGATTTTTATAAAATTCCAATAAGCACTGCGTTTCTCATCTCCGGAATATACGCAATCATTTCATCCCGCCGCGGGAATCTGAATGAGCGGATACGCGTATTCAGCAAAGGAGCCAGCACGGAGAACATAATGTTAATGATATGGATATTCATGTTGGCTGGTGCATTTGCCAATACAGCAAAAGATATAGGATGCGTTGACGCTACTGTAAATTTCATGCTGTCAGTATTACCTGACAATATGATTCTTGCCGGATTGTTTATTTCAACCTGTTTTATAAGCTTGTCAATAGGAACGAGTGTTGGGACAATAGTTGCTCTGACTCCGATTGCAATAGGCTTGGCACAGACAACCGGAGTAAATATAAATCTCATGGTTGCAATTGTAGTTGGAGGAGCGTTCTTCGGAGACAATCTGTCTTTCATTTCAGACACTACCGTTGCAGCAACAAGCTCTCAAGAATGTAATATGAAAGACAAGTTCCGTGCAAACTCATACATTGTGTTTCCTGTCGCGCTTATAATATTCATTGTCTATATTATTCTGGGCTTTGACATAAACAAGCCACCGGTTGTTTCTCACACAGAATTCTCCAAGATACTTCCCTATATGGCTGTCTTTATTACGGCATTACTGGGAATAAACGTGATAGTAGTACTTATGGTCGGACTTATCCTGACAGCAATAATAGGAATTATTAATGGTTCGTATGACATATTCGGCTGGTTCGCGTCAATGGGAACAGGGATTCAATCAATGAGCGAACTGATTATTATAACAATGCTTGCCGGAGGACTTTTCGAAATCGTAAATAAAAACGGAGGTGTTGAATATATAATAAGTAAAATCACATCACATATACACGGCAAACGTGGAGCTGAATTAGTAATCGGAATGATGGTCGCAGCCGTAAATATCTGCACGGCAAATAATACGGTTGCAATAATAACGGTGGGAGGCATAGCCAGAAAAATAAGTCTGAAATACGGTGTTGACAATAGAAAAACAGCAAGTATTCTCGACACTTTCTCATGCTGCATGCAAGGCATCATTCCATATGGCGCACAAATACTGACAGTTGCGAATCTTGCACGGATAAATCCAATAGATATAATGCCTTATCTATATTATCCATACGCATTGGGGGTGTTTGCACTGTTATGCATATATTTCAGATTTCCTGCGTCATATAATAAGAAATAAAGAGCTTGCTGTATTTTGTTCAAATACAAAAGTATGTATAAAACAATGGACAAGTTATTGAAAGCTCGAAATTATTCAATATATTTGTACCATGGCTCATAATATAACATAAGAAATACATACGTATACATATGCTTGCCGCAACTGATATATAATTATAAAATCATCATCCGATACGGATATATAAACGCACTGTAGTTTTAAAATGGATATCATAAAAAGAAACTTTCTTCGTGCTATACGTTCTGGGGCATTTAATGATGCAGAACCATTTGAACCTATGTCCATATTCAAATGGAACAAATTATTAAATATAATAATATCACAGAACGTCATATCTGTAGCCATAAAAGGAATGAAGAATTGTAATTATGAAAATGTTCCTTATGAAACGGTATACGGATTTTTCAAAAATTACAATATAGACATTAAAGAATCTACAAATGAAAAAGTCAGCATCCCACAGTCTGATTTGAATAACATGTTTTTAAATAAAAGACTGGCAAATCTAAGACACAAAGAATTGCATTCTATTGACACATCCATTGAAACATTAGACCTGCTAAATATTATAATCTATAACACAAATAAAATTCTTACTCACGGAATAGCATACAACAATCTGCTGCTTATCGGCAAATATTTAAGAAACAAAGGAGATAAGGTTGATTTTGTGAAATTGGAACATTGGTTGCAATATCTGAAACTACATGCAATGGCACAGTATGAAGGCAGCATTCTTATCACGACCCTATGCTTCGATATGCAGGAAGTTCCATTTGTGCACAATATAGACAGAATAGCATACAACAGAGCATTAAAGGCATTGGATAATATAATCAAGAATGATTCAGAGTTGGAGTGGCACTTCCGGCAAAGCAAAAGCGGAATTCTACATAACAATTCAGTATTGTTGCGCAATAACATATGGCATTCTATGAAATATATCAATTATGCTCCTCTTGAAACAATTAGTAATCTGATTAACAGAATGGCAAACAGTTTATCTGAAATAGAAGAATAGACCATACACAGTCATCCGGATATATTAATATTTGTAAAATTACAATTGACAAACCAATTCTCTATTCCCTTTTTATTAACTTTGCAATCATGAAGACTGTATATTCTGTTTTATCTTTTATTCTGTTTTTATATATTATCCTGCCCACAACTGCATCGGCGCAGGAGTTTTATACTGAAAATGTGCAATGTGAAGACACATGCACACATATACATGGCATTGATATGAGCCATTATCAAGGAGAAGTCTTTTGGGAAACTGTAGGAAATAACAAGAAAATGGCGTATGTCTATCTTAAAGCTACAGAAGGAGGCGACAACATTGATGAAAAATATGAATACAACATTGAACTTGCAAAAAAACACGGTATAAAAGTTGGCTCGTACCACTTCTTCCGTCCTAAGACAGAATTGGCAAAACAATTGGAAAATTTCAAGACTCAATGCAGACCCGACGATCAGGACTTGATACCGATGATAGACATTGAAACGAAAAGCGGTCTTTCTACAAAGGAATTTTGTGATTCTCTGTTTAAGTTCCTTGAAATGGTTGAGGTTGCATATAAACAAAAACCATTATTATACACTTTTACCAATTTCTATAATAATTATCTTGCCGGAAAAATAAATGACTACAAAATAATGATAGCCCAATATACAGAAAGAGAGCCCGTACTTAAAGACGACCGTGATTACACCATGTGGCAATACACCGGAAAAGGGCATATTGACGGTGTAAACGGATATGTAGATAAAAGCAGGTTCATGGGCAAGCACAGTTTGAGAGAAATAAGATTTAAACATTAAATTCATACAAAATGTCAGAAATAAAATGTCCGGAGTGTGGTCATGATGTAAGCGACAAAGCACCATGCTGTCCGTTTTGTGGAGTTGAAATATCTGGAAACATAACCATATGTCCTCAATGCGGATGCAGATATCTTTCAAGTCAGGAGAGCTGCCCAGAGTGCCATCATCCGAATACATCAGAAAAATCTGCAATAGAAAACAAGAAGGAGACCGGTGGTAATAAAAATAAGAGAAACGTTCTTATTGCCGTTTTTGCCGGAATTGTTTTGTTGATTGCGATAGCTGCTACGGCAGTATATATATACAATAATCAAAATGATATAAACAAGGAAAAAAGCGAGTACGAATTCGCCTTGTCCAGCAGTGACACATCTGTTTTAGAGAAATATATAGACACTTATTCTGGCACGGATGCTCCTACAGAGCATATATTAATGATAAAAAAACGACTCAATGAATTGCAGGAGGCAAACATCGCATGGACAAATGCAATTGTAAGCAATTCAAAAAGCGCTTTGGAGCAATATCTTAAAGAATATCCAAACTCTCAATATAAGAATGTAGCAGTTCATAAAATCGACTCAATCGATTGGGTTGCTGCAAAACAATCAAATACAATAGAATCGTACGAAACATACATACAAAACCAGCCAAATGGCGAATATTATGATGAGGCTTCCGATTGTATTAGAAAAATAAAGATTCAAACAGTGCAGCCGGAGGAAGAAATAATGATTGATATGATTTTCAGGAATTTCTTTCAAAGTCTTAACACAAAAGATGAAAACACACTGTCAGACTCCGTCAATCCGGTCCTGACATCATTCTTGGGTAAACAGGGGGCGACCCGCATGGATGTACTTTCTTTTATGAACAAAATTTATAAGAGTAACGTATCACACATGGACTGGCATACAAATGGAGACTATAAGATATCGAAAAAGGAGATTGGTGAGCAACAATACGAATACACCGTAGAATTCAATGCCATTCAAGACATTCAATATACGGATGAAACAACAGAACGTCACAATTTCAGAATCCTATCCAAAGTCAGTCCGGATGGTAAAATACAAGAATTTAATATGAGACGAATAATAGAACAATAGTTTATTAATAAATATCGCCTGATCACATATATCAAGATCAGGCGTTTTTATAGACAGTTTTAATATTCAGTATGTATGTATCTCATATATAATATGTTTTGAGTATATAATATCTGAAATTTTGTATCTTTGTATAAGATAAGCCGCACTCGGGAAATTAAGAGCAAGCTCGCTTTCCGCTCATTTGTATTATCTTTGCATAAGATAAGATTCGGTTCTGCAGTATCAAGTCCGGTAAAACTCCGTTTTCCCTCCTTGATGTCTCATTCACCTTTCATTATCTTTGCATGTTTAAATATCATATAAAATGATTTCTGTAGAAAAATTAAAAGTAGAATTTGGAATAAAACCTCTCTTTCAAGATGCGTCATTTGTAATAAACGATAATGACAAAGTTGCGCTTGTAGGAAAAAATGGAGCCGGAAAATCCACTCTGATGAAGATACTCTGTGGTCAGCAACAGCCGACAGACGGGAAAATATCAATCTCATCGGACATGAGAATCGGTTATCTTCCACAGGTAATGATATTGCAGGATGACACTACAGTGAGAGATGAGGCAAGAAAATCATTCTCCGACATTATAAACATGAAAGATAAAATCGATGCGATGAGCAAGGAACTTACGGAACGCACCGACTACGATAGTGATGAATACATTGCCCTTGTCGACAAATATACTCAGGAACATGACAGATATCTCATGTTGGGAGGAGAAAACTATGAAGCTGAGATAGAAAGAATACTTGCCGGTCTTGGCTTTTATAAATCTGATTTTGACCGCCCTACCTCAGAATTCAGCGGTGGATGGCGCATGCGCATTGAGTTGGCGAAGATATTATTGAGCAGACCTGACTGCCTGCTTCTTGATGAGCCGACAAACCATCTTGACATTGAAAGCATACAATGGCTGGAACGTTTCTTGCAGCAAAGCAGTAAAGCAGTAATACTAGTAAGTCACGACAGGGCATTCATAAATAATGTGACAAACAGGACTCTGGAAATATCATGCGGCAAGATTATCGACTACAAGGTAAAATATGATGAATACATAAAACTGCGTACGGAAAGACGGGAACAGCAAATACGTGCATACGAAAACCAGCAAAAAGAGATTGCGGATATAAAGGATTTCATCGAGCGCTTCCGATACAAGGCGACAAAAGCGGTGCAGGTCCAGAGTCGTATAAAACAACTTGAGAAAATCGTACCTATTGAGATAGATGAAGTTGACAGGTCATCCATGCATCTGAAGTTTCCGCCTTGTCTTCGCAGCGGCGATTATCCGGTAATCTGTGATGAAGTAGGCAAACAATACGGCACACACACCGTTTTCGAAAATGTTACATTTACTATAAAACGCGGTGAGAAAGTAGCGTTTGTAGGACGTAACGGATCCGGAAAATCCACATTGATAAAATGTATTATGGGAGAGATTCCCTATTCAGGAACATTAAAGATAGGGCACAATGTGCAGATAGGATACTTTGCGCAAAACCAGGCACAACTGCTTGACGGCAGTCTGTCTGTTTTTGAGACAATTGACAATGTGGCAAAGGGAGAAATAAGACTGAAAATAAATAACATTCTTGGAGCGTTCATGTTTGGCGGCGAGGCTTCTGAAAAGAAAGTAAGAATGCTCAGTGGTGGAGAACGCAGCAGGCTGGCTATGATAAGATTGCTGTTGGAGCCGGTTAATCTGCTTATTCTCGATGAGCCGACCAACCACCTTGACATGCAGTCGAAGGAGGTGCTGAAAGAAGCAATCAAAGCGTTTGACGGTACAGCCATTATCGTAAGTCATGACCGCGATTTTCTGGACGGGCTTGTGTCCAAGGTATATGAATTTGCAGATGGAAGCGTTACAGAACATCTCGGAGGAATATATGACTATCTATACAAACGCGACATCGAATCTCCTGACGAGCTTGCAGCACCCAAAAAGAATCAGAATGCAGGCGAATCTCTGCAAGACACAATATCATCACAAAAAAAGAACAATTATATAGAACACAAGGAAATACAGAAAAAAATACGCAGAATAGAGAAAACAATAAAGGAGTCTGAACAAAGAATCGAAATCCTTGAAAATAAGATTAAAACAATCAACGACAAATTATGTACTCCGGAAGGTGCCGCAGACATGAATCTTATAGCAGAATATACCTCTCTTAAAGGCTTGCTCGAAGAAGAAGAAAACACATGGACGAGCCTGTCTGAAAAGTTGGAGGAAGAACAGAACAAGTTGTCGTACTAATGTTACGGAGATACAAAACGTCAATTAATCATTTCGTATAAATATCATAAACATAATATATAAATTAAAATGAAAATCAAAAAAATCATTCCGATTATGGTAATAGCAAGTGCTCCGTTACTCGGATTTGCTCAAGAACAGCTTAAATCGGGTATTAGTTTGGAGAATCTCGACAGAACAGCCAATCCCGGTGAGAGCTTTTATCAGTTTGCCTGTGGTGGATGGATGAAGAACAATCCATTACCGGCTGCATATTCCAGATATGGAAGCTTCGACCAACTGGCACAAGCCAACAACAAGCGTATAAACACTATTCTTGCAGAACTGGCGTCAAAGACATTCACACCGGGCAGTACAGAACAGAAATTGAGCGATTTCTATAAACAGGCGATGGATTCTGTACGTCGCAATAAAGATGGCGTAAAACCGGTAATGCCGCTGATTAACGAGATTGAGAAAGCCTCTAATACGTCAGCATTACGTGATATACAATTTAAATACGCTACATTCGGATACGGCATTCCTCTTGGAATCGGATTTGGAGCTGACGAGAAAAACTCAAGGATGAATATTCTTAACATATACCAGGGCGGATTGTTTCTCGGACAAAAAGAATATTATCTGGACAATGACTCTGCGACAGCCGGCATACGTGATGCGTACAAAAAACACATCATACGCATGTTCCAGTTCTTCGGCTTTGACAAAAAATCAGCCACAAAGAAAATGGAGAACATCATGAAGATAGAGACAGCACTTGCCAAAGTGTCAAAGTCACGTGCTGAGTTGAGAGATGTCGCAGCCAATTATAACAAAATGACAATTGAAGACTTTGAAAGCAATTATCCTGCCATAAAGCTGTCTGCCTATATGAGCAAGCTGGATGTGGACAATTCATGCTTCAAGGAACTTGTCGTAGGTCAGCCGGATTTTGTCAGCGGAGCCAATAAAATAGTAGAGTCGATGACGGCGGATGAGCTCAAGGCATATATGGAATGGGATGTCATCCTTTCTGCCGTGGACTATCTAAGTGACGATGTCATTGCCGCCAATTTCGATTTCTTCGGTAAAACAATGTCTGGTCGCAAGGAAAACTATCCGCGTTGGAAACGTGCCACAAGTCAGGTTGAAAGCCAGATGGGTGAGGCTCTCGGCAAAATGTATGTGGAACGTTATTTCCCGGCAGCAGCCAAAGCAAGAATGGAGAAACTTGTTGAAAATCTCCAGATTTCTCTGGCACAACGTATAAGAGAACAGGACTGGATGAGCGAGGACACCAAAAAGGCGGCACTTGACAAGCTCAATTCTTTCTATGTCAAGATTGGATACCCTGACAAGTGGAAAGACATGTCCGGTCTTTCCATAGATCCGAATCTGTCATATTATGAGAATGTACAGAACTGCAAGATTTTCTGGAGAAAGTGGGACATCAACTATCGTGCTGGCAAACCCGTAGACAAAGATGAATGGTTCATGACACCGCAGACAGTGAATGCATACTACAACCCGACAACAAACGAAATATGTTTCCCGGCAGGAATACTTCAGGTGCCATTCTTCGATATGAATGCAGATGATGCGTTCAACTACGGAGCTATTGGAGTTGTCATTGGTCACGAGATGACACATGGTTTTGATGATCAGGGACGTAACTATGATAAAAACGGCAATATGACAGACTGGTGGACAGCAGAAGATGCCGAGAAGTTCAATAAGCGTGCGGAACTGTGTGATAAATTTTTCTCTTCGATAAAAGTACTTCCGGATCTTAACGCAAACGGAAAACTGACATTGGGCGAGAATCTCGCCGATCACGGTGGACTGATGGTTTCATTCAATGCGTTCAAGAATGCCACAAAGAACGAGAAACTACCGACAATTGACGGCTTTACTCCAGAACAGCGTTTCTTCCTTGCATATGCAGGTGTCTGGGCTGCAAATATAACTACAGAGGAAATCAGAAACCGTACCAAGAGTGACCCGCATTCTCTTGGATGTTGGCGCGTAGACGGTGCTCTGCCACATATTGACGCGTGGTACGATGCGTTTAACATCAAATCCACTGATAAGATGTTTATTCCAAAAGAGAACCGTTTGAATCTTTGGTAAGATACATAACATAATATACAAACAAATGTACGACGGTCTGCAGATGTGATTACAAAACGTCTGCAGACTGTTTGTTTTATAAAACTGAGTATTGATAAGTCTGTATAAAACATTTATATTTGTGAACAGAGGATATGCGTGATGGATATATAATAAATCAAAGGAAACAGAACATATTTCTATTATGATTAACCGGAACCTGTCATCAGACTTCATCCGTATTACGTGTTGTCTTCAGACAGATTTGTTCCTGGTTTTGTCTAAGATGTAGCGGACTACATCGGAAAGATGCGGCAAGCAAAATGGGAGTCTGCTGTGCGGAATACGGATGAACAGCATATAAATTAAGTGAGAACAAGACTATGGCGGTCTGATGGCAGATTCGTGGTTAAGAGTCAGGAAGCATTATCAAGTTCAATACAGCCATATATGTAATCTAAATATAACTCAATAGAATGAATATTTATACAGAACAGACAGTAAAAAATCTTTACATATAATTTTTACAAAATAAAAAGGGCTTTACATTCCGGATACGTTTCTACAACAGTATTTTTTTAGTCTGTGTCCTATCCTACCCCACATCTTATACAGTTGTATCCGTATTAATAATATTATTTTGCTATATCATGATAAATTTTTCTCATTCCAACCCTCTTACAACATCGCTCTCCTACTACAAAAGAGACTGTATCATACTCCCAAACATTCTCTTTCGCACTTCCATACAGGCTTTCTCGCATACCGGAAAGGGCTTTGTCGTATGCTGAAAAAACATATCGTAAGTGTTATGTCAGTCAAAATACTAATATTCAATACATTATGTTGACATGCTAAAAACAGTGTATATGACGATCGATGTTTTATTGTTTGTTTTTATTCGATTCTCAGCGATTTTACATTATATAAATATTCAAATAGCCTGCTCCACTTGCATAAATATACATCTTATGTCTTGTCATAACCGACCGTCATTTTTATCCGAAATCATGCCTATTTTTGAATGAAAGCTTTCCGTTTATATAGAAGATTCGTTGGATTGAATATGGGAAAAGCGGAAGGCGGTATTACAGCAACACTAAATACAGATGAAGTCTGTTGGAACGTGGTTTATGCATTGCGAACAGACATTTTATATATAGATAATTTTAGCGGACATCAAGATTACGAAGTAATGTCAAATGTTTGAATTTGCTTCTCAAAATCTCAGCCTGAGATTTCCTTACTGATAAAGTCATATCACACATATTATCATTGTTATATTCATTTGATAAGATACGTGCGGATAATTCCTTCACAATCTTCATAACGCTGTTGGTCAACTCATAAGGGAATTTAAGTTTAACAGTCTCTTCAACTTGTTTGGATACAATCTTTGCCGACGAAATGGCATCAGCTGCGGCAGTACGGTATGCTACTATAAGTCCGCTTGTACCAAGATTAACACCTCCGTAATAGCGAATGACTACAACAAGAATGTCAGTCAGGTCATTTTTTATTATCTGTCCAAGTATAGGCTTCCCTGCTGTACTACTGGGCTCTCCGTCATCATTTGCTCTGAAATGAGCTTTATCCGGACCTAATACATATGCATAACATATATGACGCGCATCATAGTGTGACTTATGATAAGCGGCGATTATGTTTTTTATATCACTTTCTGACGTCACATGATGGACAAAAGCAAAAAACTTGCTACGCTTTTCACTATAAAATCCTTCAGCTACCTCGGATGTGACAGTTTTATACTCGTCTGAAATATTACTCATCTTATGATATTGTAAAGGGGCGAATTGCGGTTCGCCCCTCTATTATTAATGAGACATAAATATCGTAAATTTATGTCCTGTTCCATTAAGACAACTTGTGTATGACAAGCCCTGAACGCAGTTTAGGTTCAAACCATGTCGCCTTTGGGGGCATTATGGCACCACTGTCTGCAATGTCCATAATCTGTTTCATCGATACCGGATACAATGCGAGAGCGGCTTTCATGTCTCCACTATCCACTCTCTTCTTCAGTTCTTCCAGACCACGCAGACCTCCAACAAAATCTATACGCTTGTCCGATCTCAAATCCTGGATATTAAGAATCTCATTCAAAATAAGACGTGTGGAAATATCCACGTCAAGAACGCCAATGGGATCGGAGTCATTATACGTACCTTCTTTAGCTGTTAGAGAATACCAACATCCGTCAAGATAAAGTGAGAAGTTATGTATACACAATGGTTTATATGTTTCCGAACCTTTCTTTTCAATGATGAAATTCTTTGACAGGGCATTGATGAATTGTTCTGGCGTAAGACCATTAAGATCCTTCACAACTCTGTTATAGTCCAATATGGTGAGCTGAGAAGCCTGAAAACATACAGCCATGAAATAATTATATTCCTCATTTCCTGTATGATTTTCGTCTTTTCTTGCCAATTCCGCTCCTACCAATGCCGCAGCGGCACTACGATGATGACCGTCTGCTATATACAGAGCCGGTATTTTTGCAAACTCTTCAGTTATAGCTCTAATGTCATCTTCATTGCTGATAATCCAGAACTGATGTCTGAATCCGTCAATTGGTGCTATGAAATCATATTCAGGCTCGTTCTGTGCGACACGTTTTATTATCTCATCAAGCCTTGCATTATCAGGATAAGCGAAGAACACCGGTTCCATATTGGCATTGCACACTCGCACGTGCTTCATACGGTCTTCTTCCTTGTCGCATCTTGTAAGCTCGTGTTTCTTTATCAGTCCTGACATATAATCAGCGACAGCAGCTCCTACTACAAGTCCGTACTGTGTCTTACCGTTCATGGTCTGGGCGTAGAGATAATAGTTTTCTTTATCATCCTGAACCAGCCATCCCTTGTCCATAAACTTCTTGAAGTTATCTGCCGCCTTCTGATATACTCTCGGATCATATTCGTCAATATCTTCCTCGAAATCTATTTCCGGTTTGATTATATGATACAGACTCATTTCATTATCGCCTGCCTCTTCACGCGCCTCTTTACTGCTCAACACGTCGTATGGACGAGACTCGATACTTTCCACCAGCTCTTTTGGAGGACGTATCCCTTTGAATGGTTTTATTGTTGCCATTATTTATTTACTTGGAATTTGGTACATCCGTCTTTGAAATACGCATTTATCTGTACAGCCGCTGCAATACCGGCATTTATGTTTGCTTCCGCAGTCTGTGCGCCCATCTTTTTCGGTGTACTGAAGTAACGTCCTTCAAAAGTCTGGAATTCAGCGTCAGCATCTGGCTTTATGTCTGTTATGTATTTCAAGTCAGTACGCACCTTCATTATTTCCAACAGACCGGCTTCGTCTATCACTTCTTTTCTCGCAGTATTTATTATGATGGCATTCTTTTTCATCTTGCCTACCAGTTCCTTGTTTATTGATTTCACTGTCTGAGGTGTTGCCGGAATATGTAAAGAAACAATGTCACAATCGGTAAACAGCTTATCCTGAGAGTCTACCGCAACAACTCCGTCTTTCTCAATGGCTTCTTTAGGACAGAAAGCGTCATATGCATATATTTCCATACCAAAGCCCTTGGCTATCCGTGCGACATTACGTCCTACATTACCATATGCGAGTATTCCTATCTTTTTCCCTTTCAGCTCATTTCCTGTTTTGCCGCTATAGAAGCTTCTGCAAGCAAATACCAACAAGCCGAAAACAAGTTCGGCTACGGCATTGGAGTTCTGTCCGGGAGTATTCTCCACAACAACATTCTTCTTTTTTGCATACTCTATGTCAATATTGTCATATCCGGCTCCGGCACGTACTACGATACGCAAGTTTTCCGCCGCATCCAACACAGCGGCATTAACCTTATCAGAACGTACAATAAGTGCATCAGCATCTTTTACAGCATTCAATAATTCCTGAACATCCGTATATTTCTCAAGGAGCACCAACTCATTGCCTGCTCCTTCTATTTCTTTCTTTATACCATCTACAGCAGCTGCGGCAAATGGTTTTTCTGTTGCAACTAAAACTTTCATAACGATTAAATTTATGGGTTATTATAAATTTATAAGAGCGGATAGTGACATATCCGCCCTTTTTATTTGTTTTATAAAAGGATTCAGTGTTGTGCCTCAAAATCCTGCATGCACTTCACAAGAGCCTCAACACCTTCTATTGTCTGGGCATTATAGCAACTTGCTCTGAAACCTCCGACAGAACGATGACCTTTCACTCCGACCATACCGCAAGAAAGAGCGTAATCGAGGAATGGCTTTTCCAGTTCTTTATATTCATCGTTCATAACAAAACATATATTCATCAGCGAGCGGTCTTCTTCTTTTGCCGTTCCACGGAAAAGCTTGTTTCTGTCAATCTCTGCATATAGCATTTCAGCTCGCTCGTGCGCTAACTTGTCCATCATCTTCAAACCTCCCTGTGCCTTTATCCATCTCAGAGTCTCCAAGGCTGAATATATCGGAACTACAGGCGGTGTGTTGAACATTGAACCCTTTTCCACATGAGTTCTGTAGTCAAGCATTGTCGGTATGCTGCGGTCAACCTTACCTAAAGCGTCATCCTTCACAATAACAAGAGTAACACCTGCCATTGCAAGATTCTTCTGTGCTCCGGCATAAATACAATCATACTTTGATACATCAACGGGACGGCTGAATATGTCTGACGACATGTCTGCAATCATCCTTACAGGAACCTGAAGCTCATGTCTTATTTCTGTACCGTAAATCGTGTTGTTAGTCGTAATATGAAGATAGTCTGCGTCTGCAGGACATTCCCAGCCTTTCGGTATGTAAGTATAGTTTGCTTCTGCAGAGGAAGCCACTTCCACAACTTCACCGAACAACTTCGCCTCTTTCATGGCTTTCTTTGCCCATACACCAGTATTGAGATATGCCGCCTTTTTCTTCAGGAAATTATATGGAACCATACAGAATTCAAGAGAGGCGCCTCCACCTAAGAAAAGAACCGAATATCCCTCAGGAATCTCTAACAACTCCTTTATTAAAGCAACAGCTTCGTCAACGACCGGTTGGAAATCTTTGGCTCTGTGACTTATTTCTGCCAGAGAAAGGCCTGAACCATTGAAGTCTAAAATCTGTTTTGCCGTATTCTCAATAACTTCCCTTGGAAGCATTGACGGACCGGCATTAAAATTGTACTTCTTCATCTGTATGCGTATTTTAGTTAGTAAATTTAATAGCCCAAAATAAACTTTGGTTTGCGAATATACATTAATATTTCGATATAAACAAATAAATTGAAATAATTTTGCCTTATCTGTATTTTATAAAACTAAAACATCTCACATTATTTTTTTTGTCAGATTGAATGTCACACTGAACATTACATAACGTGGTATGGTGTTTGTCCAAGTTTCGGTTCTGCCCTGTGAATTAATATGGAATCTGCGGCTGCTCAGTTCGCCGAGGATGTCGAATCCTTCAACAGCAAAGAGCATACGTCCCTTCATCACACTCTTGGTAAGCCGCGCATTCCACACAAGTTCCTCAGTATTCATACCGCTCATCTCATAGCCACGGTGGAAATAATGGTTTATATCTGTAGTGAGCTGCATCTGCAACGGCAGGTTTACCATGGCGTTCATGCCAAAGCTGAAATCGGTGGCGTTCACCTTACTGAATCCTTGTCGGGCACTTGTAGCATTGTTCCACAGCACCTTGGCATTACATCCTGCTGTCCATCCGTTGGAAAACTCCGTGTTCACCTTCACTATATTGCCCATTGTCAGATTGTTCACAGAACTTCTGGAGCTTACGTCTGAACCTTCCGCCGACGCCATATCCACACTATGTATATATCTTGTGGAAAAAGCATTGCTGAGTGTTGTCTTCTTGCCTAAGTTAAGGGTGTATGTGGCGTTGCCCTCCATTCTCCAGTTCCCGTTTACATTCGCCGGAAATATGGTTGTTATTCCGTCTTTCCGATTGTAAACAAAACCGTAAGCCACAGCGTTTCTCATAAGCAGATAGCTAAGGTTTGCGTCTATATTGCTTTTAGTGTTCCAATGGTGACGCAGGCTTGCCGACGCTGACAGGTAATGCATGTTTTTCAGATGAGGGTTTCCGGTCTGTATGAAAAGCGGATTGCTGTCATCCGCACAATCGACTGCCATCTGCATCTGTGGTATGGCTGACGTATAGCTTATCCTCAGTTGGGTGAACAGCGTGTTCGGATCCTTAGCCATCACCATTATGAAGTCCGGCTCACAAAATATACCGTTCCTGTGTATATCAAGGTTTTTCTGCCTGAATCCCTTCAGGCTGTTTCCCGACCATCTCAATGGAAGATTAAGAGTCAGCGAGCCTATCCCCTCCTTTCTGAAGTTCCATTCCATACGCAGACCAGCCGTATGGTCAAGCATCCGCTCCCAAAGATACGGATGGCATATCATGACCCGTTCTGAATAAAAAAGTGTGGTCAGGATGCATTGAAACATCCCGACCACACACTTTATCCTTTATGTTTTTATTTGTATTCCGCCCAACTCTTGATGTCAATATCGCTGAGTTTCAGCGTGCAGAATGCATTGATAAATGCGCTTGCCAGCCTGCTGTTGGTTACCAGCGGCACATTGAGATCGATGGATGCACGGCGGATCTTATAGCCGTCAGTGAGCTCACGCGGTGTGAGGTCTTTGGGAATATTTACAACCATGTCTATCTTCTTCTCATGGAGCAGTGTAAGTGCCTGCGGCTCTTTGCCCTCTTCCGAAGGCCAATAGACACGGACATTACGCACACCGTTATCGTCCAGATATTTTGAAGTTCCTCCTGTGGCATACAGTTCGTATCCATTCTCCACCAGTTTCTTTGCGGCGTCGAGCATCTCCGCCTTTTGCTTTGCACCTCCTGTGGACAACAGTATTGTTTTCTTTGGTATACCCTGTCCCACTGCAAGCATGCTCTTGAGCAACGCGTCATTTGTATCATCGCCAAGACATCCGACCTCTCCGGTAGAAGACATGTCGACACCCAGAACAGGGTCTGCCTTCTGCAATCTGTTGAACGAGAACTGTGACGCCTTGATTCCGACATAGTCGAGATCGAACAGATTCTTGTTGGGCTTCTCTACCGGCTTACCAAGCATGACCTTTGTTGCCAGATCTATGAGATTAAGCTTAAGAACCTTGCTGACAAACGGGAATGAACGTGAGGCTCTGAGGTTACACTCGATAACAAGTATGTCATTGTCGCGTGCCATGAACTGTATGTTGAACGGTCCCGATATGTGCAGCTCTTTTGCTATCTGGCGGCTTACGCGTTTTATTCTACGTACGGTCTCAACATACAGTTTCTGCGGAGGGAACTGTATTGTGGCGTCACCGGAATGTACTCCGGCAAACTCAATGTGCTCTGAGATGGCATAAGCTATAATCTCTCCCTTATTGGCGACAGCATCCATCTCTATTTCCTTGGCATGCTCAATGAAACGGCTGACAACCACAGGATGGTCTTCCGAGACATTAGCGGCAAGTTTCAGAAAACGTTCCAGCTCGTCACGGTTTGAGCAGATATTCATCGCAGCACCTGACAACACATATGACGGTCTTACGAGTACGGGGAAACCTACTTTGTCGATGAACTTGTTTATGTCATCCATTGATGTAAGCGCACTCCACTCCGGCTGACTGATGTTGTTGCGTGTCAGCATCGAGGAGAACTTGGCACGGTCTTCCGCATTGTCAATGTCCTTTGCAGATGTTCCCAGAATAGGAACGTTCTGTGCATCAAGTCTCATCGCAAGATTATTAGGAATCTGACCTCCGGTTGAGACTATGACTCCGTACGGACTTTCAAACTCGATGATATCCATCACACGTTCGAATGTGAGTTCATCGAAATAAAGACGATCGCACATGTCATAGTCTGTCGACACAGTTTCAGGATTGTAGTTGATCATCACCGAACGGAATCCCTCTCGGCGTATTGTATTCAACGCCTGCACACCACACCAGTCAAACTCTACGGAGCTGCCTATCCTGTAAGCTCCGGAACCAAGTACAATGATGGAGCGATTGTCACGGTCGAACGAAATGTCGCTTGCCACACCAGAATAAGTTACATACAGATAGTTGGTATGTGCCGGATATTCCGCCGCCAGAGTGTCTATCTGCTTGACAACCGGAAGTATGCCATAGTTCTTACGCAACTGGCGTATGGTGAGCATTGCCTTGTGCATATTTCCCACTTCCGCCTCAAGACCGACGGCACGTGCTATCTGGAAGTCTGTGAAGCCATAGATTTTTGCTGTTCTCAATAACTCCTTGTCGAGATTGTTCACATTCTTAAGAGCCTTCATCCGCTCGTCTATGTCAATGATGTGCTTGAGCTTCTCAAGGAACCATTTGTCAATCTTTGTGAGTTCGTGTATCTGGTCGATGGTGTATCCCTTATGCATTGCCTTCGAGATTATGAAGATACGCTTGTCGGTGGGTTCGCGCAGGGCGACATCGATATCATCAATCTCCAGCTCCTTGTTCTCCACAAAACCGTGCATGCTTTGTCCTATCATGCGCAAGCCTTTCTGAATGGCTTCCTCAAAAGTGCGTCCTATAGCCATAACCTCACCGACAGACTTCATTGAGGAACCAAGCTCCTTGTCAACTCCGCGGAATTTGCTCAAATCCCAACGCGGAATCTTACAAACAACATAATCAAGCGCAGGCTCAAAGAAAACACTTGTGGTTTTGGTTATTGAGTTTTTCAGTTCGAAAAGTCCGTATCCCATACCGAGTTTTGCAGCCACAAACGCAAGAGGATATCCGGTTGCCTTTGACGCAAGAGCCGAAGAACGACTAAGACGTGCATTAACTTCTATAACGCGGTAATCCTCACTGTTCGGATCAAGAGCATACTGCACATTGCATTCTCCGACAATACCTATATGACGGATAATCTTTATTGCCAGTGAGCGCAGTTTCTGGCTTTCGCGGTCTGTCAGCGTCTGAGTAGGAGCGACAACTATGCTTTCTCCGGTATGTATTCCCAGAGGGTCGAAATTCTCCATATTACATACAGTGATGCAGTTGTCATAACGGTCTCTTACAACCTCATACTCGATTTCCTTCCATCCCTTCAGGCTTTTCTCAACAAGAACCTGAGGAGAGAACGAGAACGCTTTCTCTGCAAGACGGTTCAACTCATCCTCATTGTCACAGAAGCCACTGCCCAAACCACCTAATGCATAAGCAGCACGAAGTATGACAGGATAGCCAAGTTCAGCGGCAGCCTTGCGTGCAGCCTCAATTGACTCGCATGCCTCGCTCTTTATAGTCTTGACGCCTATCTCGTTAAGTTTCTCAACAAAAAGCTCACGGTCCTCCGTATCCATTATTGCCTGAACAGATGTTCCAAGTACCTGAACTCCATACTTGTCAAGAATACCCTCGCGGTATAATGCCACGCCACAGTTTAATGCAGTCTGCCCGCCAAATGCGAGCAATATGCCGTCCGGTCTCTCTTTCTCGATGACTCTTTCTACAAAATAAGGCTGCACTGGAAGGAAATATATCTGATCGGCAACGCCTTCCGATGTCTGGACTGTCGCAATGTTCGGATTTATAAGGACGGTCTCCACGCCTTCTTCACGCAATGCCTTAAGTGCCTGCGAACCGGAATAGTCGAATTCACCTGCCTCACCTATCTTGAGCGCACCGGAACCCAACAGCAAAACTTTCTTTATATTGTCGTACTTCATACCGTTTATTTTTTACTTTAGTGTGTCTACAAATCTATCGAACAGGAACTCTGTATCCAATGAGCCGGAACGGGCTTCCGGATGGAACTGACTCGAAAACCAAGGGTTGCTCTTGTGCCTGATGCCTTCGTTGGAACCATCGTTCATGTTAATAAAAAGTTCTTCCCAATCAGCCCCTATTGTACTGCCGTCAACCGCGTATCCATGGTTTTGTGTCGTGATGTAGCAGTTATCAGTACCGACCATGCGTACAGGCTGGTTGTGGGACCGATGTCCATATTTCAATTTGTAAGTCTTTGCTCCGCCTGCTTTTGCCAGAAGCTGGTTACCCATACATATTCCGCATATAGGCTTGCGCGACATCTGCATATATTTCCGCAATACCGCCACGGCATCCTCACACATCTCCGGGTCTCCGGGACCATTAGCAAGGAACAATCCGTCAAAATCCATATCGGTATAATCATAATTCCAGGGCACACGGATAACCTCAACACCTCTGTTTATAAGACATCTTATGATATTTGCCTTGACACCGCAATCCACAAGAACAACTTTCTTGCCGACTCCTTCATTATAACGTATAATATCGCGGCAACTCACCTTATCAACAAAATTCACTCCTTCATAAGTAGCCGTCGGAATATTATCCGGTTCATCATCAAAAAGTATTTTACCCATCATAACCCCATGCTCGCGAAGAACCTTTGTAAGTTCTCTTGTATCTATCCCTGTGATTCCGGGAATATGCTCACGCTTCAACCATTCCGCAAGACTCTCTTTCGCGTTCCAGTGTGAGTAGCTCTCACTGTAGTCTGTCACAATGATTGCCGATGCATAAATTCTGTCGCTCTCCATAAACAACGGCAGTTTATTGTCATCATATGCAAATGACGGCACCCCATAATTACCTATAAGAGGATAAGTAAGTACTATCATCTGTCCGGCATATGAAGGATCGGTCAATGACTCCGGATATCCTACCATAGCTGTGTTAAAAACAACCTCACCGGCCATGGGTGCTTCATAGCCAAATGATTTTCCATGGAACTTAATTCCGTTCTCCAAAGCTAAAGTTACGTTTCTCATCTTATGATTTTAGAATTTCTTTTCATTCTGATAAACATTCTCTATGTAATTCACAAAGGCGCGATTACATAATTTGGTACCGCCCGGTGTAGGATATTTTCCGGTGAAATACCAGTCTCCCTTATGGTTGGGTATTGCCTTATGCAATCCGTCAATAGACTGGAATACCAATTCTATCGGTGTCGTCATCTCAGCGGGGCGTAATATCTCAACGATCTTTTTATTTATCTCATCAACCGTAAACGGCTCATAAATATCACGTACGCAGTTACGCATCTCGTCCGGGTATTTGCATAATTCTGTCTTGCATGCGTTGTATGTATCCATTATCAGACTGTACATGCCTCTTTCCTTAAGCAGTTCTATTGTTGCCCTGAACGCGCAGAATTCCTCAAGACGCGCCATGTCAATTCCATAATAATCAGGATAACGTATTTGAGGAGCACTGCTTACTATGATGATTTTCTTGGGATGCAACCTGTCAAGAATTCTCAAAATGCTTTCCTTAAGGGTTGTTCCGCGCACGATACTGTCATCAATGACAACAAGGTTGTCGACATGCGGCTCAATGCTCTCGTATGTTATGTCGTACACATGTGAGGCAAGGTCGTTTCTCGAGTTTCCCTCTGTAATAAAGGTTCTGAGTTTTATATCCTTCCATGCCACTTTCTCAGAACGCACGTAATCGCCAAGTATTTCCCTTAATTCCTCTTCTGAGGGGATATGACCAAGTTCCTGAATCCTACGCACCTTGCTTTCATTCACATATCTCTTGAAGCCTGTAAGCAATCCATAGTATGCGACTTCCGCCGTATTGGGAATGAAAGAGAAAACCGTATGTTTCACATCATAGCCGATGGCTTTCAAAACAGGCTCATGAAGACTTTCCCCCAACAGTTTGCGTTCTTTGTATATGTCTCTGTCACTGCCACGGCTGAAATAAATACGCTCGAAAGAACAGGCGTTGTTTCCCTTTGCAGGAATTATCTCTTCTATTGAGAAATCACCGTTACGCTTTACCAGCAATGCGGTTCCGGGCATCAGCTCATTGACGTCCTCACATTCGAGATCGAATGTTGTCTGCAACACCGGGCGCTCGCTTGCAACTGCAATAAATTCGTCATTTTTATAATAAAACGCTGGTCTTATGCCCCATGGGTCGCGCATGGAAAACATTTCCCCACTGCCGGTTATTCCGCAGACGACATACCCACCGTCAAAATCCGTCATTGTACTTTTCAGCACATTCTTCATTTCGACATGGTCGTTTATGTATTCAGTTATCTCCTTATTATTCAAGTCGAACTCTTTAGCTTTAGCAAAATTGCGTTCCACCTCGCGGTCTAACCGATGCCCCATAAATTCCAACATGATATAGGCATCGCTATATATACGGGGATATTGCCCCTGCATGGTAAGTTTGTCGAAAATTTCATCAACATTTGTCATATTGAAATTCCCGCACAGACACAGGTTCTTTGCCTGCCAGTTATTACGGCGCAAAAAAGGATGGACATACGACAGTCCGCTTTTACCTGTAGTGGAATATCTTAAATGACCCATGTAGAGTTCACCTGCAAATGGCAGGCAATCTTTCGCAAATGCGACATCTGACAACTTGTCCTGACTGAGATTTTTAAGATCACGATGAGCCTGACCGAAAATCTCGGTTATCGCATCCTTACCTTCAGCTCTCTCACGGAACATATATTCCCGTCCTGGAGCACTGTCAAGTTTAACACATGCCATACCGGCACCTTCCTGCCCGCGATTGTGCTGTTTCTCCATCATAAGATAAAGTTTGTTCAATCCGAACATCCAGGTGCCGTACTTTTCCTGATAATACGTCAACGGTTTGAGCAATCTTATCATTGCAATCCCGCATTCATGCTTTAATGGTTCCACGCTCTATTTTGTTTTATATTATATATTTACAATATATTTACTCTACGGTTACCGATTTTGCCAGATTTCTCGGTTGGTCTACATTCTTACCTTTACATACAGCCACATGGTAAGCAAGCAACTGCAATGGTATGACGTCTATAAGAGGCTCAAAACATTCCATTGTAGAAGGCAGTTCGATGACCTCGTCAGCTATACGGCTTATAGTATCGTCCCCTTTGCTGACAAGTGCAATGACCTTACCCTGTCGTGCTTTTATTTCCTGAATATTGCTCAACACCTTCTCATACATCTTGTTATGTGTCGCAATAACAACAACAGGCATGTCCGAATCTATGAGAGCAATAGGTCCGTGTTTCATCTCTGCAGCAGGATATCCTTCTGCATGTATATAGCTTATTTCCTTTAATTTCAATGCGCCTTCAAGCGCGACAGGATAGCTGTAGCCTCTGCCAAGATAAAGGAAATTGTGAGCGTAAGTGAATATTCGGCTTAGTTCGGCAATTCTGTTGTTAAGCTCCAAAACAGTCTTCATCTTTTCAGGTAGAGTCCATAACTCTTTTATTATCTCAGAGTATTGTCTCTTATCTATAATGTCTTTTTCTTTCGCCAACGCCAGTGCGAACATGGCAAGGACTATAACCTGACCGGTAAAAGCCTTCGTAGAAGCGACACCAATTTCCGGACCCACATGAATGTAGCTGCCGGCATCCGTCGCACGCGGTATGCTGGAACCGACTACATTACAGATACCATATACGAACGCTCCATTCCTTTTTGCAATTTCTATTGCAGCAAGTGTGTCCGCAGTCTCGCCACTTTGTGATATTGCTATGACGACATCGTTCTCTGCTACGACAGGATTTGAATATCTGAACTCACTGGCATATTCTACTGTTACAGGAATGCGGCAAAAATTCTCAATAAGATATTTGCCTATAAGTCCTGCATGCCATGAAGTTCCACAGGCAACAATTATAATACGCTTTGCGTTCAACAGTTTTTCCTTATTATCTAAGATAGCACTTAACGTTATATTGCTATTATCATCGTTTACCCGCCCACGCATGCAATTCTTAAGACACTCAGGTTGTTCAAATATCTCCTTCAGCATAAAGTGAGGGAAACCTCCCTTCTCTATCTGACCAAGATTTAAATCTACGGTCTGTATTTCAGGATTCAATTCTCTATTAAAAATGTTGACAACCTTCAAACCTTCATCATTGCGTATAACGGCAATATTGCCGTCGTCTAAATAAACGACCTTGTCTGTATACTCAATAATTGGAGATGCGTCAGAACCTAAGAAGAACTCATTATCGCCTACTCCGACAACAAGCGGGCTTTGCTTGCGTGCCGCAATTATCTGATTAGGGTTATTCTTATCCAATATAGCTATGGCATACGCACCAATCACCTGATGAAGCGACAATTGTACGGCAGTCAATAAATCAAGATTTTTCTTTTTCTTGACATATTCTATGAGTTGGATCAAAACCTCTGTGTCTGTATCAGAGCGAAAACTCACACCGTTTGAAATAAGATTACGTTTAATAACGCTATAGTTTTCGATTATTCCGTTATGGATTATTGCCAAATCCTTAGATTCAGAGAAATGAGGATGTGCGTTTTTTGAAGAAGGAACTCCATGTGTTGCCCATCGTGTATGTGCGATACCTACATGTCCGCTTACATTCTTATCCTTGCAAAAATCCTCAAGATCAGAAACCTTTCCTATTGTCTTATAAACATTAAGCTGATTGTCATCATTTATAATAGCTACTCCGGCACTGTCATACCCACGATATTCTAACCTTCTCAATCCCTTTATTAAAATGGGATAGGCTTCTTTATTACCTAAATATCCGACAATTCCACACATAATTCTAAATTTGGTATATCACATAAAATAAACGTTAGACATATTTTGATATAAAATGTCTAACGTTCTTATTTGTTTATTCTTTAATTCCTTAATATATTAACAACCAACGACGCAAGAGAAGTCAATATGCTTACACCTGAAATCCATAATGTGGTAGAAGTTCCGATGGAAGAAGACTTCGCCTTAACCTTATTTGGCTGGACATAAATAATGTCATTCTGCTGAACATAATAATATGGAGAATTAATAAAATTAGCGTCATTAAGATTTATTCTAACCTGACTCTTTTGCCCCAATTCATTCTCACGAATCAACAGCACATTGTCACGTCGTCCGTAAATAGTAAGGTCTCCTGCCTGTGCCAAAGCCTCTATAACACTCATCTTTTCAGAATTCACAGGAACAACTCCGGGGCTATTCACCTCCCCAGATACCGTAACACGGAAACTGGACATTCTAACAGTTACAACCGGATTTTCAGTTCCAGACATGTAAGGCATTATTTTTTCACGTATCAAATCCTCACATTGCCCCTTTGTCAGTCCTGAGACATGCACTTTTCCTATTACAGGGAAATTAATATTACCACTATTATCCACGAGATAGCCCTGCATATTATTATTTCCAGACTGTCCGCTTACTGTAGCTGAATAAAGATTAAACGGACGTGCCGCATCAGGATTTGTAGTATTGACAATTATTGTCAGCATGTCCTTAGGCATTATCTTGGCATCATACAATCCTTGTGACGCAGAAAGATCCACACTATCTATATTCTGAAAATAAGCAACTCGCTTGGCACTAGAACAGCTATCCAACAGTACCACAACAGTAATTAAAACAATCAGATTGAATAATAATCTTTTCATAATAAAAAGAACTGAACAATTAATTTTTTTATTTTGCAAAAATACGATTATTTTTAATATTAACAAAGGTTTATCTGATTTATTTATACATATCGAAGTGATTTAAACTTATGTGGTTTTGTTATAACCACGTCAAAACATAAAAGTACAGCGTACAAATAGCATTACTACTTATAATGGACGACCTAACTCGTATATGGCAACAGTTGCATGCACACTGCGCCCGACAAAGATGTAGCGAATGAAATATGGCACAGCAATCCAAAAGAAAACGTAATTACATTACTCTTAGTTGTAATATACGGTAGTTGTATTATACGGATGCAGAAGTCATCTTGCACAAGTTAAAGAAAGGTTTCCATTGGTCGTTTTTTTCGTAAAAACCATATTCACCGGCTTTTTATGGAGCTATGTTAATACGCACAAACACTACAATGAACGTAGGAAGTCGTGTCTTGAATAACTCTTTTGATTATATACAGTTTCAGAACAGTACTGACACTTCTTTACAATGATATTTTGATATATCCCTGAATTATATGGCATTCGTCATATTATTATAACAGTATTGACAGGTCTGTGTCTATATGCGAACTCTCAAGAGGTAGACATGCGTATAAGTGAACTTATTAACGAGTCAGAGTGGTTTGCATTGGTGATGAATATCCGAAATTGAAAAGTTCACTGTAAGACAATAATCTTGGACTCATGGCAGAATGTATGCTTGCATAACAATTCAATAAGCCGGAAAAGACTCTGGACTATATTGTAACCCTTGTTAATGAGAGGCAACAACAGATTGGCTCTAACAATGCATACAACCTTGCATGCATGGGAGTAGCATATATATATATCAATGTGAAAATAAAAGGTAAGGACTATAAGTTTGTCTTTGACACAGGCACAGAAAACACCTATAAAACATGCAGCAGAGAAACTAGGACTAAAGACGTTGGATGCATATAACGGCTTCCACATGGCTCATATTGATAGTATCGCGATAGGAGACATCACCTATAAAGACCCAATTGCATTTGTCTTTGACCCATCAACACAGGAAAAAACGCTTGAAAAAATGGATAGCGTCATAGGTATTGATTTCATTAGAAGAATGGGAGAAACATGCATCGATGTGAGAGCAAAAGAGTTGATATTCCCTATAAGTAATATAAAGACAAAACAGCATATTCACAACATAAGACTGGAAAACGGACGTAAGCTTTTTATAGAATCTAATGACAAATCAGGTAACTTAAAATTATTGCTGTCTACAGGAGAGATGGAAACTTATTCCTTGCAGCCCTACTACGAGAAACATTCTGACAAATTTGCAGATGAGAACATGATATTACAAAATAAAGGCTCTAATGTACAGAATATTGATGATGTATTGCGTGTTCCTGATATCAAACTCTGTTCTGCGGGGCATTATGTGACATTATCTAATGCCCGCATAGAAAAGAATGAGAACCAGGTTGGTATGGACGGAGTTCTTGGAATGGATTTTATCAATAGGTTTAACCGAGTAATACTATATTTCAACAATATGTCAATAAGCATGGATTAAGTAAATTATTACAATATACACTGTTCCGGCTCAGTAGATAAGAAATTTTTTCTTTTAAGAATTGCAAAGCAGTTTGCTTACCCACTAAATTTCTACTGAATCTTACTTTCTCCATAGCTCAACCTTTTGAGAAAACTGGTTGCTGACTACAGATATACCAATCTTTCAATAGACGGTATCATGACGAGGATGTGTCCATTTTGACACATCCTCGTCATATTATTTCTTGAATTTTATATTAAACTATATTGTATATATATGATAGCAAAAGTATTCACGGTTGCTGTTCCTCAATATTCTGTAAAATAAAAACATTGTTTTCAAATATCGTCATCCGATAACTCTGGCTCAGAGTCTGACGTATCGAGCGTCGTGTCTCTATATATATCCAATTTAAAATTTCTATAAGAGAATCTTACAACTAAAGGAATATATTCATCACTCATTTTGTCAGGAGAGCCGACACTTGCTGCAAAATAAATAAAATCATCATCAACCCTATCAAAGACCACGCCAAGCAACACATTATTCTTGGCATATTCATCTCCTACATATTTTCTAAAATCATCTTTTGTAAAATCATGTCTCAGCAGATCCTTCCCATCCTTACCGGTTAAACACAATCTTATACGGTTATCATAATACTTGTTTCCAGTACCGTCATCTACTAAAGGTAAATTAACGTCAGCCTTTCTCTCTATGCTAACATTATATACTGAGCCATGCCAATCAACTGTACGTGTTTGCTCATAATCACCAATCTTCTGAACACTTTTTTTTACATGGGTCTTCTCCGGTTTACGGGTTATGATTTCATTTGTTTTTTTATTTTCATTACATGATGTCAAAACTCCAATGAAAAAAAACATCGTTATAATAGATGCAATCCTTATCATATATACTAACAATAAAATAATAGTGATAACAGAGGCAAAGTTAATTTAAATTTATCGCAGCACAAAACAAATGTTTGATTTTATTATAATGTGAGCCAAAATTCCATTGAATGGGGAAAAGACAACATGTTCGACTGTGTATGATAAACTCAAAAAAATTAAGGTGACTATATACGACAATACCCTAAATTTCGTCTATAATAGCAAAGTTATATAACTTTATAAACAAAAAAAATATGTAAATATGAAAGCTATTATCGAAAAGAAAACAGTAGTACAAGGAAGTAAGGAATACAAAGGAACGGTAAAAACCACTTGGTATTTTCTCTGTATTCCTATTCTTCATTCGGAAAGTACGTTTATTCGCTGACTTTCTGAAAGGCATTTCTGTTACCCGTAATTGTTTGGAATTCACCTTTTGATGGATTCCAATACGTTGCTTCTAAACGGTCATTTATAAGCAAATCTGTAACTGTTAGCTTTATGTCTTTTTCTGATTTCAGAATAACGACATCACCTTCTTTTAATTCCCCCATAAAATTCTTGTATTTGATTTAACAAATTGCAAAATTACGGAATTTATGGGAGAATTTGTCTTGTTATACCCTAAATTTTGCCACGGTAAACCTTCCTGCCTCTGAAGTGGTTACGTGGCGGAGTTTGGGGGGTATGCCACACTTTCCTGTTATATAGTTAGAAAACTGTGATAATGGAAACATTGAATAACATTCAAATAGCAAAACAAGAATTGCAGGCTATTGCCGATAAGTTAGGACTACCAGTAGAATATGAAGCTGTTTTCAAAGAATGGGTAGAACAAGGCAAGGCTGTAACCGATGAAGTACATAGAGAAGTCTTTGCCCCATTATAATAATTTACAACTTCACATACTCTGCATTGTTAAGAGCACTTTTGCTTTTGCCTCAAAATCTTCTCTTGAAACATATTCAACATTCTTCTTTTCTGACATATATTGTTGGTTCGCCATAAAATACCATGTATATTAAAAACTTTGCTATATATGTAAAAGTAAAATGTACTTGAGTCTATTTCAACGAATAAGTAATTTTTTCATAACGAGGAAAATCATTCTTTCCGAAATCATTTTTCCAAAAAAATCCGAAAGTCGCTTGTATGTCTTTTTGAGAAAAATAATTCTTTAATCTAAAGGCATTGATTCCTGTTTGTGGTTTGTAATACTGGCTATATATTTGAGTCATATTACCATCATTGTGCCGCTTGTATACTGCAATGTAAATAACTGCTATTTTATCAATAATACTGTCATCGTGGAACTTGATTATAAAATCAAGATATTCCCCATCAGTATTTAATGGAGGTTGAAATGTAAATAGAGAAGTTTCTCCACTAAATGTTAATCCTTTGTGATATTTATCAAAAATAGAGTTGGGTACTACTTCATTATATGTCTCAATCCTATAAATCTCGTTGTTGTTCTTTTTCTTCAATTGTTCAATATTTTCTATAACATCGGCTTTATTTCCGATAACTTTTTCTTGTTTTTGTATCTTGTTAAGAATTTCGTTAAGTTTTTTTTCTCTTAGTCGTAAACTATCTATAATTCTTTGTTTCTCATTCAAAGTAAATAATAAACTATCGTTGTCTCTATATTGCATTTGCGCTTCTATGTCATTAACCTTTTTAATTTCTGATAGAAATGCTTTGTAGTAGTAGTGATATAGTAGAGTAATGGATAAAACAAAAACGCAGACTAAGACAATAAGGATATATTTGGTTCGATTAGAAACAATTCTTTTCCCTCGTACCAGAAGAATAAAAAAGGATAATACAATTGACAAAACAGATATGATAGAAATGTAGTCGTATATATTCATAATCAGTTGCTATTTTTTTTGCTTTAATACTGCCATTAGCGCGCCACTCCAACTTAAACCTGCAAACATCGCACTTTTAAGATTTGTAGGTTCTAATAAAATCATAGATAATACGGCTCCTATAATTGGTAAGAGTATAAAATCTAACCGAACATAGAATGTTTCGTTTTTATTAGGGAACATCTTTTTTAAAAAAGGTTGACTTCCTTTAAAATCATCAGAGTATAAAGATAAAATGTGTCCACAGATAGCCCCAAACCAAGATATTAAACTTGGTAAAAACCATGGTTGGGCAATTATGTTGGAAAACACTATTCTCATAATAATATTACATTGCTATAAATATGTATTCAATATTGTTTGATTTTTCACCACTAAATAGCGATGTCGAAGTATAACAAAGTATTTGTTCCATGCCCTTGCTTCTTTGGCTAAATGAGCATAATACTGTTCTTTGTAATCTTCTTGGATTATACCAGTAATGGTTGAATTAAAAGTAGCAGTTATAAGGTTATTCGAAGATGCTGTTAAATGCAGCTCTTGCAAATCGTTCTGTTTCATATTCGCTCTGTTTTTAAGGTGATTAAATACGATGGCATTTACGATTGCAAAATTGGTGGTTCTGCGATTGCAAAGGTATGAAAAATGAACGAACTACGAAAGGAATATCCGTGAAAGATGTTCCTTTCTTTGTTTAATGTACGGTGGAGCAATAAGCAGCAAGGTTAGATAAAGCAATGACGCTGCGATAGACAAAACGATTAAGTAATAGTGTTATTGAATTAAATTTTGAAAACAGATGTAATATATCCAGTTATTAGTCGTTATATTTGCAACGTTATAAAGAAAAGGAGGCTGTCTCAAAGTTTATTTGAGACAGCCTCGAAAGGGGTTATCTCTCGTAAGCATAGCGAACATTGCGTGTAATGAAAGCACTCAATCCTGCACCAGAATGCGCAAGACGCTTCATTTGCTCTACATTACTTGCTCCTGCACTTGCGTAGCTATAAGAATAGGTTTTCCCTCCTTTGAACGTAACATATATGCGTGTTGGTTCAATCTCATAGCCTACGATTGGAGAATTACCTCTCAGGTTTGCATAGTATTGCATAAAAACCTCCTTTCCGCTCTGTGGTAGCATTCCCAAGCTACCGTTTTATATGGACGGCTCGCATACCTATTGCCCTTCAAAAAAACAGGTATGCGGGCTGTTTATTTATAAACTCTTATTCTCAGTTTGCAGGAGAGAAAATCTATAAAAGCCTGTGGAATCAACTCTTGTCAAAAAAGAAATGTTATCCTACTTATTGAAAATACAACATCTATGCCAAAACAAAACATCTGTCATAATGGCATAGCAATTCTTATACAAGATACAAATCCTATCTGACTTATAACAACTTTCAAATAACTTTCGTACCTTTGCATTGTCCTTTCGGGGGCAGACATTGCGGAAATAAAAAGGAAGTGCCTTATACTCGATAAATCGCCAATTTAAGAAGTACAACGAGGCACAGAGGACAGCTCATATCAAGTGGGTTGCCCTACTGTGCGTTTGTACAAGCGTTTGGCGATGCTTTCGAGTATGCACGGTAGGCAGCCCACTTCCTTATACATAAACTCTGATTAACAAAAATTTAGAACTCTCTTTGGCTGCTACAGAGTTAAACTCGTAAAATTCGCCAAAATGAGAACGAAACTTTTGTTATTAACTGCCGTATTCCTGCTATCCTTGTCGGTAGGAACAATCACGGCACAGACTACAGACGGAAAACAATCTTACGTCACCGCTTCAATGGCAAGGAAAATTAACTATGCCTGTCGGTACAATGAACGTTTGGAATATTTTTTCGCAAACGCCAATAACATTAACTTTAGCCACGAAGCCGACAAAATTCTGCGGACACTTGACAAGCACTTGGACTATGCTGAAAAGTTTCTTATAGCCATATATCATAATTACGGAATGAGAATGGGCGGTCAGGCTTTGGTAGATATGGGCTTTACCAAAAAGGAAATAGAGCAAGTTGAAGCTGTTTGGAGGAAAGAGGAGGAAAAGAAGATTGCTCTTGCAGAACAACGGCAAAAGGAGGAAGAACAGAAAACTTTAGAACGCATTAAAGCTAACAGCATCTTTGTATCGGAACAGCTTTCTGCCCAGCCACAAGTTATGATTGACGCTTATAATATGGCTACATTCCAAGTCTATAATGACAGAGAGGAACAGATGAATTACACTTTCAACTGTGTTGTAAGCAAAGACGGGAAACTGACATTGACACATCCATCCGATACGCTGAATTATTCTACGGTTCAGAAATTCATCTATCATTATATTGCTGATAATAATATGGATTTTGGTGGTTATAAGGCTGGTACTATCCGTATAGATGGCAAGAGCTATCCAGTGAACAGCTATATGACAATTCAGTTCAGGGAAAAGAGTTGGCCTGTAAACCGTCACGGATATATATCCGTAACAATCAAGAAGAACAAAAAGAGTGTTGCATGGGAGATTCAGCCTGATGAATCCGACAATCTATATTGCAAGGATTGTGGTCAGCCTTTGAATCCAGACTTGGATAACGCCATTTATGATTGCCCCGAATTACAAGAAATGAAAGGCAAGGTCAGATTGAGAGTTGAGATATATGAAAGGCGGTTGAGTTCCAATATATCGGAAGAAATACAACTGCCGCATTTCTTTAAGATGTCATATCTCAAGAAGAGCTTTCTTGGAGAAGAGTATTTGCCATTAGAATATAAGGTTTCATTCTAAAACAGTGTATCATGAGAAGATTTATTTTGCTTTTGATAAGCATTATCATCAGTGTTTCTGCTTTCTCGCAGGACGTTGTAAAGTTAGGAAATGAACTGCTTGATGTGACTGATATGGATGATGCAAAGTTCATCCTTGTCAATAATGGTATGACAATAGAAACCTCAGATAAGATATTCATAGACCCAAACAAACAGATTATTGCATCAAACGGTTCAAATGTTGTATGTATCGTGGCGGCTGAAAAGCATAGTAATCACGTGGCATCTGTTACATTTATTAGTGAAAGTATGATTGACGGACTTGAAGAAAACCTGAGTAAGTTAGGATATAAAGCCGTCAGCGATACTGGAAATGGCGAATATTGTAATGGTAACAAAAGCTGCAAAATATCGCATCAAACTTTGAATGGAGTTGAAGTGATACAAATAGAGTTCTTTATCAAACGCAGTCAGGAATAATCATGGAAATTATCAAAGGTATTTTAGCCCTATTGGGTTTAGGCGGTTTAAGCCTGACATTAGTTTGGCTGCTATTTGCAGTGTTTAATCTGTTGTGGGCTATACTTTCCGCTGTACTGGCTACGAGGCGTGGTAGGAATGCTTGGAATTGGTTTTTTCTGACGTGTTTCTATGGTATCTTCGGGCTGCTGTTCCTTGCTTGCTCAAAGACTATAAATCAAGGGGAGTACAAGGAAAGTGATACGTTGTCGAAAATCTTATGGACTATATTTCTGATACCAACAACGATTATTGTCACGCTTTCAATAATCATATCCGTAGAAAAGAAGAAAGACGAAGAATTGACACGTAAAGTTTTGGAGGATATGAAAAGAGGAGAACAAATTTATCAGCCAAACTCAGACAATGATTCCTACCGAAAGAATATGCCTAATGTGAATGAAGATGAATATCCGTGGTAAGGTAAGAAATATGATTATTTAACAAAGGCAAGAAAGCGTCTTATTTCACGTGGAAATATTGAAAATGGGAACGTCCTCACGGATTGTTCCCATTTTGGGTTTTCATACCTTCTTTGTACTTTTGTATCTGCAAAAACTCAAAAAAATAAAGGATATGAAAACAAGTGAACTACAATCTCAGCTTGATGATGAAAATCTTAACTTCTTAAACTATATACTTGCGAAGATGTTTAATGTCGAATTGCAAGGATATGTTTATTCAGAAGAAGATTGAAACTGGGCAGGATTTATTTCTTGTCCTTATTTTTAATACTTCGTTAAATTTATAGCTAATCCGTTGATAACAAATAAGTTAATTAATAAAGTTTAGCAGAATAAAATAGGTCAAGTAGCTGATTTTCATTACATTTAATGGTATCTCACCACTCATTAAAGCAATGAACAGAACAGCACTTGACCAATATGAGGGACTCGTAACCGATGCTTTGAAAAGTTGTTCAGCAAAGTTACGCAAAAGTTTTAAAACGGCATTCATCCAACTCATGATTTTGTATATGGTACTGCCAAGAAAGATTAATTTCACCCAAATGGGCCGTTACTCGGACAGCTCGGAACAACGCTTCCGGCAGTTGTTCGAACGTGAGTTTGACTGGATGCAGTTCAATCTCTTCCTTATGCGGCAGCGGTTTGGAGAAAGCGTTAGAAAAGCCATTGCCATAGACGCGAGCTACATTTCAAAGTCGGGAAAGAAGACT
>ENA-OVGB01000094-OVGB01000094.1-human-gut-metagenome-genome-assembly--contig:-NODE-94-length-101878-cov-10.677224_pt1 | contig 101878 bp, 99 predicted proteins | sample MGYA00237767_ERZ505413 | MGnify/ENA primary metagenome ERZ505413 (study PRJEB26158, sample SAMN06016410) | human gut metagenome | biome: human gut; feature: ankylosing spondylitis patient; material...
GAATAATAATTAATATATTATAAGATACAACAACATTAACTTTAGTTTACTTTTATTTGGAATCGTGAAACCGCTGATTAAACAAGGGTTTCACGATTTTTTTAACGCAAACCCGGTGTAAGTTAACAGCTCTGAAGTAAAATTAAACCATGTGGTGGGTCAAGCTGACATTTTTCTTAATAAAGCTGACGCAGAATCGGAGCACTGAAAACTGAGATCAGAAGATTACAGGAATCAAGGGAAAGATGACGCAATTTTGGAGTCTGCATCTTTCGAAATTTTTTTATTGCATGTTTTAGGAAATAGATGACGCAATTCTGGAGTTTGGTGTTTTGAACCGCTTTATAGACGCATTTCTGGAGCAATGATGCAGATTTTCTGGTGAAAGATGACGCAATTTTGGAGTTGCATAATATATATGAAAAAATCCAAGAAAACCGCATAAATAAAGGCTTGCACAAAAGGTCACAAACAGATATAATTGAAAACATGGAGAAATAACAGGGGCGCAAATGTCGTCGTAATAGGGCGCAATTGTCTGCACAAAGGGCGTATCCATCGTTACAAAGGGCGCAAATGTCGGTATAATAACTGGAGAGAAAATTATGAAAAACGAGATAACAAACTATTTTAGTATAACAAACTATTTTAGTACGGATCCCAAAAGAGGAAGTGTAAAAATTTCCAATACTATCATCCGCAGCAAAAAAGAGACAAACCTTCTTGAAGCGAAAATAGAGGTGTTGGCTCTGAAAAAACTGGATACAGAACCGGTTACCATTGAAAAACAGGATAGTTACGGGAATCCTTATCTGGTAGATTCTGTTGATATAAATGTGCAGGAAATAAGGATGCTGACAGGCAGAAGTGGTGGGTCGGTTTACAATGATATAAAAAGTGTATCTCTTGCTCTCGCCCAAAAACTGAATTTTGCAGAGGATCCGGAGCAAAAGCAGTATGTTATTATTCCGATGTACAGTAAGGTTACATACAAGGATGGGGTTCTTCACATTGAATATTCCAATGAAGCATCTCCATATCTGAAGAATGTAAAAACTAATTATACTAATCTTTCTCTTCCAATCATGTTTTCATTTGAAACAAATGGAGGATTTCAATTATACAAAAATCTGCGTACCTACACTTATCTTCTAAAAAATATTGATATGAGGTTAACGCAGGAAGAACAGCCGGAAGTAACGAAAAGTTATAAAACGGATGAACTCCGGGTAATATTGGGATACATAGATCTTGAACAAAGCGATGAGGTAAAAAAGGAGGCAAAAAAACCTCATCCAGATTGGAGCAACATTGAAAAGCTGAATAAGAAACTAATGTATAAGAGATGGAATGACTTCAGGACGCGGGTAATAGAGCCTGGCATTGAAGAAATCAACACTCTTTCAGATATTTATATTACTCCTGAGTATATCCGGACTGGAAAAGGTGCAAAAGTAACGGAAATTATTTTCCATATCCAAATGAATAGAAAATTTTACGAAGCCGGCTATTCTGATCAAGATGGTGTATCTGTAGTTGTAACCGGGGAAAATGCGGATGTAATCAAAGAAATAATGCCAACCGATACTAAAATCCTTGCACAAGTCATAAAAATGATGAATAGACAGAGAATCAACGCAGTTCAGGCGGAACTCTTGATCAATGAGGCAAACGGGGATCTTGAGTTGATAAAGAAATCCTATGAGATGAGTAAAAAGCAGTCCCATATTGAAAATTTCATGGGTTGGATGCGATCCGCAATAAAGCGCAACGCATATTCCTCTTCCTCCCCTATTGAAACTGTATATGGCAGCACAGAACAGGCAAAGTATAGAAATGATGCTGCTGAAAAAGTATGGGAAAAAGCTCAAAAAGATGAACTTTTCCCAAAATTTAGCGAATATGTATTGAGAGAATATGGATCCATGGATGCTTTTTCAATACTGTGTGACACTCCGGAAAAGAAATTTAAGGAATTCGCAGAATGGAAAATGAAAAATCTGCAGCCAATTTAGGAAACCAAGCGGGAATCCTCGGTTAATTGCCGAGTAGTTCACTTCATTTGATTTGTATATGGCAGCCTTCATCTTATTCTTATGAGAACTACTTGGAAATTTAATTGCCGGGTAGTTCCATTTGCAATTCGTTCGTGGCTACTAATTGGATTATATTTATGAAGATAATACCATATTTGTTGATTTTTATAAAATATATGATATAATGTATTTATCCGATAGATCACATATAATGTGTGGCAGATCGTTAAGAGTCGGAGCGTGATTGTTTCGGATGAGTGAAGAGAGTTCCATAAGTATCTGCCATGCATTATCCGAGTTTTAGTAGATGCCGTTGAGCATCTTTTTTTATTGCTATTTTGTATATATATGATATATTATACTTAAACTGTGTTAATTGGAGGAAATATAAAAATTGAGAAGATATAGGAGAAAATTAAAATTTTTATCTGGATTACACAAATTTTTGCTTCAAAATCAAAAAATGTGTTATCTACCATTTTTGGTTTTGGCCAGTTATATTTTGGCGAGAAGCTTTAAAGTTCCATCCTATAAATTGGAACATGCGTTATGGGCTGCTTCTCTCCTGATTGTATTTTTGGGATTGTTTTTTGTTTTAAAAGGTCCAGGTTTGATCAAGAAAAAATATTTTTGTCTACAAAAAGAAGCTCTTGAAAAATATCCAAATCTTTATCAGGAAACATCAAATGCTAAAAAAAATTGGAAATTTTTCAAAAAAACCTCTACCGGACAATCAAAAAATCCAAATAAATCAATTAACGAGAAGGATAAACAGGAACAGGCGGAAAATTATAATGGATACGCAAACAATAAAACAAAATATAACATGGCCGGGTATACACAGGATTTTTTTGCCGGAGCTAACGATTCGCAAGGGGTAAAGCTGAGATATAAAGAACTTCTCAAGATCTATCATCCGGATAATGTAAATGGAGATGCAAGTATCTCTGCTATTATTAATAATCAGTATAAAGAAAAGTTAAAAATCGTAAATAATGAAAAAGGGGGAAAACAGGAATGATTTTCCTGTTATTTTGAAATATGAACATTTTTATCGTAAAAATAAATGAAATGACAGATAATGCATGGAATTTTGCTGAAGAGATCTCTGATGAAGATCGGATTTTATTCATACCGGATACAAACGGTAATATCCCATATTATGTATATTCAAAATTAAATTCTTTATCCGTTGCTCCAGAATTTTTCCCGGTTTCTTCGAAGGATACACTCCAAAACATAGTGTTTTCTCTCGCTCTTGCCTGTTGTGATGCTGATGGGACAGTATATATCTGTAGTGATGACAAGATATTTGCACCTTTAAATGGAAGCAGCTTTGAAACAAGGGATGGTGGTACAATTACTATTGTTACCGGTGCAGACATGGAAAATCTTGATTTTGCAGAAGATCCAGAAGAAGATATTGAGTCGGATGAATTAAATAATGTAGATGAGGAAGAAAATTCCGTAACTGAGGAAATAAATACTGAGTTTGAAAGTGAAGAAGCATCTAATATTGGGGAAGATGAAGACAATTCCTTACTGATATCTGAAGAAGATAACATTGAATCTCCTGCTGTTGAAAATGAAAATTTGGTAAATACAGAAGAAGTGGATAAAGACAATTCCAAATCACCGAAAGAATCAAAAAAAACAATGCCGATTAAATATCTTAATATCTTGCAGCGTCTGGATAAAACAGGGCTTCTGACAAAAAATGCTGCAGCCATCGCTGAAGCTGTTACTGAAAATGCAAGTGATTCAATTATGGCTTTAAATTTTAGTTTACATGAAAAAATTGAGGATTCAGATGCAGCAGATAAAATCATAGATATACTTTCTCAGGAAAACGTTATTGATGATATTTTAAATGCATTATAAGTTATAAAAACCCTCGATGATTTTTAATATTATCGGGGGTTTTCTATAACATTTTTCTGTCTTAATTATAATAAGCATATAATCTCATCTTTTGGTCCAACATATGCAACTGTATGCGGCTCATCTACGTCTTCTATTCTGCCAACCATGCAATAGTTTACATGTGGCATAGAATCGTCTGGAACAAATATTTTATTAACGCATGTATCAATAAATACCTTCACATCCAGATTATCGGCATCAATGATAGAATCCCATGATTTTGGAATAATGTTTTCAAAAAGTACAAAAACAGAATCATATGTTTTTGTCGGTAAAATATTAAAATCCATAAACTTCCTATAAGATTGTGCCAAGGCAGCTCTGTCATAAACATACTTGCATTTATTTGATGAGGCATCGACAACGATCTTATGAGGAAGAAGTGCATTCATTCGAAATACTACTACCCTGCTATCAGGATGTAAAAGAGACATTTCCATATTAAAACAACCAAAAGTTTCTTCATTGGACCGATTTTGTAAGGTATCCTTGAAGAAGAAAGACATTTTTTGAATAATTTTTCCCATCTTTAAGTAATTATTCTGTAGAGTATAAAACCCGTTTGACGACTCACGAAAGTCCGCGGCGGACGTTCTGTCTATCGCTTGGCAATAGGAATCTTCTATTTTTTTTAGTTTTGACAAGTATTCATTTAAAAATGAATCGCAGTTAGTTTTTCTGGAAGATCTATCTATGTTTACCTTTTGCATGTAAGTTCTCCTTTTTTATGTATTTTACCACAATATAGGAAAATATGTTGAAAAAATAAACATATATGCTATAATTAACGTGTTAAGTAAAATTATATAGTCACTCAGAGAAAAGTTCGTACATTTTTGTCCGGACTTTTTTCTTTAACCAAAGGTTGTGTTTATCACAACCTTATTTTTTATGCCAAAAAGAAAGGAGGCACAACGCTATGGAACCCATAGTTATTTTTACAAGGGTAAGGCTGTGTGATAAGCCTGTTTTAAAAGAGGCAAAAAATAAGACACAGTTTTATGTCTTCACAATTCAATCTGAAGGCTCCAAATACGCATGCAAGCTATTTGAAGATTCAGAATGTTTTGAGAAGATAGGTTCTCTGCATCTGGAAGGAGGAGATTATCTTGATCTGCAATGTACCATGAAAAAAATGATACAGAAGATTAAGATGCCGGCCACGTCAGAAGATGGAGAACCTTGTGAAGTGCTTGTTCCGCATGAGGTTACCCATTTCAAGGTGAAAAATCTTGATTTTGCAATCCCAGTGGAATTCAAGAAAACTTCTAAAAAAAATCAGGATCAAAACTCAAAATCTGTGAATCCAATGACAGATTTAAGCGGTTTTGAGGATTAAGGAGGGATTTGTAATGATTTTACTATTGATACTCTTTGTCATGATAGTTGTGGCTTGCACTGCTACAAGAAGACAAAGGGAAAAGCAATCCGAGCCTAAGCATTATATAAAAGCCCCGACTTATGGGGAAACAAAGGCTCAACTATTTAATCTTGCAGTAGAAAATATACTGCAGACCAAACATGGAGAGAGTTTTCTCTCCTGGAGATACCGCGAAGATCGTGGAGAAATAAAAAGTCACCATACAACCAATGCGGTTGTTGTGACTTTAAAAAACGGTACTTCTTTTAATGAAGAACTGATTACTACAGAAGTTCTCAGTTCTATTGGTTTTGGAGTAAGTCCGGAAGAAAAATCGGAAGACGCACCAGAAGAACAACCACAAGATGTTAATCCTGTTGAAGAATGGATTTCATCCCATGCCGGGGATATTACCACTAAGGTTGAGAAGTCTCTGGCAAACAACTATATCAGTATTATTTATCCAGTAGAGTCGGGATATCTATCTCTGATAGATGATATTGCAAAGTTGTTAAACGACCGCACTCCATACGAAGTGTTGGTTGAAAACGAGAAATTAAAGATTAACTTTGAGAGTCTCCTTGTTTACGAGGAGTAACTTTTAATCAAGAAACCCTATGCAGGGAAAAGAAAGAGAGGAAAAGCATATGAAAACAGAAACAAAAAGATTTTTTTCACACGATGAGGACATCGTGGCATTGAACAGCCGTGAGGATTTACAAAAATACCTGGATCACATTAAAGAGGATGACAAGATCCGAGTGTGTTACATCAATGAGTGTGCTGCACTTGGAATGTTCAACGCACCTCTTCTTCTTCCAGGATTTATGGAAGAAAACAAAATTGACTGTGACGATCAAGATGCAGCGGAATGCTGCGAGGATTACGGAATTTTCCTTGTTTTCCCAACGGAGAACAAAATGGAAACTCTTCCAACACGTTACACAGCATTCAAGAGTATCTGTGCAAGAGCCGGTCTTTCCTGTGTTTCAATGAGCAACACAGAAGAAAAACCAAATGTCAAGCCGCTTGCCCCAGATCGTAAGGCTGCTATTATCACAGAATGCCTGAAGCTTTATTCTGATACAGCACAGATTTTGATCCGGGATGGAAAGGTAAGTGCCATGCATTCAAAAGTGTATGGATGGTTAATGCCGTATGACATTTTTGAGCCATTCGAACATTTTGCAAAACTTATCTGGCCTGGCATGGAATTCTCGTATGGAGAAGTTTCCCATGAATACCTGTATGTAGATTATTATCTGCATGACGAGCTTGCGGAAGATTCTATGAAGCTGCTTTTGGAACAGTTTGGAGCAAAGATTGACGGAAAACTTAAAACCGGTATCCGTGTATCAACATCGGATGTAGCGGAAGCAGCACTTCGCTTCTCTCCGTTCTACGAAATTAACGGTATAAGAGTTCGACTTGGGCGCCCACTTGAAGTAATTCATAACGTGAAAAACACTTTGGAAAAGGTTCGCCAGAATGTATTTCCGGAAATCGGAATGCTCCTTAAAGAATCAGAGGATGAGGTAGAAAAACTGGGAAATATGGATATTAATTTTCCGGCAGGATGTCTGCAGCATGTGGTATTGGAAAAACACCCAGTTCCTTATGAAGAGACGAAGGCAGCCATGGATGAAATGACAAATGATTTTCCAAATGGCTGCAAAGCAATTGATGTTTATCTGAAGTTAAACGAGATTGCGGAAAGAAAGGTATCCAAAAATATAAACACCTTTGGCCCAGCAAAGACGGTCAAGATGTTTGAGGACGTTGCAAAGCTTATCAATTGCGATTATAAGTCATTTGATAAGCCAATTGCAGAAAAATAAAAATTATTTAAAGTTGCTTCCTCTCTTTGGGGAAGCAACTTTTATTTGAAGGGAGATTAAACATATGAACACAACACAGGAAGACGTTGCATTTTTATTTTTTGTAGATGCAATAAATAATCACAACAAATATTACCGGATGAGTAATAACGGTGATGGTACATTCACGGCAGAATATGGCCGTATAGGGGCACATGGACAGCTTAAGCAGTACCCAATGTCAAGATGGAATACAGTATATGATCAGAAAATCCGTAAGGGTTACGTTGATCAAACAGATATTCACGAGGTCAAAGTTGTTGCAGATGGGGGGTACAAACCAATCGCTGATGATATGGTCCGTCGGGTTATCGATGAACTGCAGAGATATGCAAATTCGGTAATAAAAAGCAATTACTCGGTGAGTGCCAATGAGGTTTCGCCGGCTATGGTAGAGGAAGCTCGAGATATTTTGTTCGCTTTAAACAGAACAAAGCACCGCTGCTCTCTCACTCTTTTTAACGATGAATTATTGAAACTGTTCTCTGTAATTCCAAGAGCCATGAGAAACGTATCTGATTGTCTGGCACAAAGCCCCGCTGATTATGATGAAATTATCTGTCGGGAGCAGAAAGTTCTCGATGTCATGGCACAGCAGGTTGGACAATACTCTTCTCTTTCAAAGAGAATGAAGCAGGTCGACAGCTCAGAATATGGCGATCCGGATCATACGATTCTTGAAGCCTATGGTCTGGATATGCGTCCGTGCACGGATGATGAGAACGAAAATATTAAACGTTTTCTCACACCGGAATCCGCTGATCTCTTTGACTGTGCTTTCAGAGTGCATAATAAAGAGACAGATGAGGCATTTGAAAAATACTGTAAACGGGAACATATTGGAAAACGAAATATTCATTTCCTGTATCATGGATCCCGTAATCAGAATTGGTGGGGAATTACTACGAATGGACTTGTGCTAAATCCAAAGGCCATAATCAATGGGAAGATGTTTGGAAATGGTTGTTATTTTGCACCAAGAGCCAAGAAATCTATTCATTATACGGATCTTCGCGGCGAAATATACACTAAAGGTAATTCTGATACCGGATATCTTGCGGTATTCAAGGTTGCTTATAAGAAGCCATTTGATGTTTATTCATGGGATTCTTCCTATTCGTACATGAATTGGAGCACTATGAAAAGTAAAGGTACTGATGCAACCTTTGCGCACAAAGGTTCAATGCTCGTAAATGATGAAGTGATCATTTACAGAGAAGAACAGTGTACCTTACAGTATTTAATTAAATTAAAAAAATAAATGTGATACAGTGGCGGGTTAATTATAACCCACCGGAAAGGAAAAATTATGATTAATATAAAAAGAAAGGCTATAAGCCGTTATGAGGAAAACAAAAAGAACTACTCTGGTCTGATCCAGACATCAATTCGTGAATCGGAAATATATGAGGAAAAAAGAAATTACTACTCTTCCGCTTTCCATAACACGAATACAGCAGGCTGCGTTCTTGTCAGTGCAGATACTGTATCTGCAGCATGCAGTATGAATGGTGGAAGAAAACTTTGTGTATTAAATTTTGCTTCATTTACGAATCCCGGAGGAGGTTTTATTGATGGAGCAATGGCGCAGGAAGAGGCTATTTGCCATAATTCAACTCTTTACAATATTCTCGTTGAGAAAATGGATTTTTATAACGAAAATCGTCTTAACGAGAATCATGGATTGTATACAGACAGAGCAATTTATTCTCCGTCTGTACTTTTCTTGAACGATGTAGAGGGAAGCAAGTTAGTCGATGTATTAACTTGTGCAGCACCAAACAAGCATCGTGCTCTTACCGAAAATGTTTCGGATAAAGATATTGATGCGGTTATGGAACGTCGTATTGAATTTATGTATGACGTTGCTATAGCAAACCAGGTTGATACGTTAATTCTCGGTGCGTGGGGATGTGGTGTTTTTGGAAATAATCCGGAGACAATTTGCCGTATGCTTATCGAACACCGTCCAGAGGAAATTGAAGCTGTATTCGCCATTCCTGGTGGAATCAATTATGACGCTTTTCAAAAAGTTTTTGATGAAATGGAGGATAAATTATGAAATGGTATACTTCAGATTTACATTTTTCTTATGAAAATATTATTGATCTTTGTAATAGACCCTTTAAAGATGTATCAGAGATGAATAATAAAATTTTGGAAAATTTCCGTGAGAAAATTGGAAAAGATGATTTTCTGTTCATTCTTGGAGATGTTTCTGCTTACGGACAGGAACCTGAATATCTAATCAGGAAGATTCCGGGACATAAAATTTTGATTAAAGGTAATCATGATAAGTCTCTGATAAAAAGACATTCATTCAGACAGTGCTTTACAGATATTGTTTCGAATGAAATAGTCAAAGATACAGTTGATGATGAAGAGGTAAAGATTTTCCTTACCCACTATCCTATGACTGAGTGGGATGGATACTGGAAAGGAATCTGGCAGTTTTACGGGCATGTTCATAACAATCCACATGGTGGAGCTGCGCTGATGTCAATGATTCCAACCGCCATAAACGTAGGTGTAGACGTACAGAATTTTATGCCAAAAACGGCAGAAGATCTGATCCGCGAAAGAAGAAAAACCTACGTTAAACCGGATTTAAAAGCTGTAGAAAAGGCAGTTTTTGAACCTGTATTTCAAAATAGAAATGCCAGAAAACTCAGTTGGGATGGCTTTTCTAATTTATAATTTTTAAAATGCAGAAGAAACAACTGGTTTCTCGGTTTCTTCTGCATTTGGCACTTGCAAACATAAATATATATGCTATAATAAACTTGTTAAGTAAAATTATATAGTAACTGCGAAATAGTTTATTTCGTTAACCAGACCTTTGCATATATGCATAGGTCTTTTTTATTAAAACGCGTAAGGAGGCGCAAACAAATGAACAAAGTAATTCTTATGGGTAGATTAACAAGGGACGCAGAGGTTCGTTACTCTCAGGGTGACAATTCATCTGCACATGCAAGATTTAATCTTGCTGTGGATCGCCGCTTTAAAAGAGATGGTGACGAACAGACAGCAGATTTTATCAGTTGTGTCGCATTTGGTAAAATCGCTGAGTTTCTGGAAAGATTTGGCCGAAAGGGAACCAAGTTTGTTCTCGAAGGTCGTATTCAGACAGGCAGTTATACGAACAAAGATGGACAGCGCGTGTACACTACTGATGTTGTTGTAGAACATATGGAATTTGCTGAAAGCAAAGGAAATGGTGGCAACAATAACTCTAATAACGGTGGATCTGGATCAGCTCCTGCTCCAACAGGAAATGCCGGTGATGGTTTCATGAACATCCCAGATGGGATTGATGAGGAGTTGCCGTTTAACTAAAAAGTTAAATGGTAGAAATGTAGTTGAAAGGTCGTCATATGTGGCGGCCTTTCTTGTTTAAATTATGAAAGAGAGGAAAAAATTTATGAAAGAATTGAATTTCAGATTATTAAATGCTGATGAGATCGGTGTTCGAGTAACAAAGATCAATGAGTACGGGGCAGAGCTGACGCTGTATAAAAATGCCCGCGTGGACCAGCAGCTTTTAGATAAAGCGGTTGGACCGTTTGGATGGAAACGTGAACATAGAGAAGTTATCTGTGGCGATGAAATCCGGCAGGCATGTGCGGTGTCTCTGTGGGACGAGGAAAAGAATCAGTGGGTATCTAAAGAAGATTTTGGTTCTTCAGATTTCTCTTTTGAAAAAGAAAAGGCAGCTGCTTCAGATTCCTTTAAGCGCGCCTGTACGAACTGGGGAATTGGCCGGGAACTCTATACTGCTCCTACCATCACTCTGAAACCTACGCAGGATTATACTGCGAGTGGAACATTCAATGGTGGTATTACCACTTATGATGAGTTCAAGGTACTGCAGGTTTGTTATGATGAGGAAAAACGCTGTATCACAGCACTTGCTATTAAAAACATGACACTTGGAAAAACAGTGTTTACTTATAATGCAAGAACTGAAGAAAATGTTTTGACTGATCGTATCAATGCGGCAGAAGCAAAGAACGCTGCAGCAGAAAAGAAAGAGCAGCTCTTAAGAAAGGCAGATGAACTTGGTGTGAATACAGACGCGTCTAGTGGTTCTACTGTTTCTACACAGACTGTTACGCAAATACCTCCGCAGAATAATGAACCGGCCAGATGTGATGTGGGAGGAACGAAAATTTTTGGCAGGCTGTTGTCGGAATTAAATCCGGCAGAATTGCTTTTCTGTTATAAAAACACAAAAAAACAGGAAAACAAAAAAATTGCTCTTAATATTGCAAGGGGAAATACTTCCTACCTTGAAGTATTCAAAGCAAGTGGAATTGAGATTTAATAAGATAAAGCCATAAGGCTTTATCCAAAGGAGGAAAAGTCTATGGCAAATTATAATAAAGAGCGGTATGAGTTTATTGAACAAATGTTTGAAAAACTTGATACCGTATCAGTAGATGCTGTGGTTGGGCAATATGTCCAGCTACGGCAGCAAGGAAGGCATTTGATGGGATATTGCCCATTTCATCAGGGTCCACATCTGGGCAGCTTTGTTGTTACACCTGATAAGGGGCTTTGGAAGTGCTTTGCCTGTGGAGACGGATATGGCGGAAACGGAATAAACTTCGTTTCCAAATATAAAGGCATCAATTATCTTGATGCTGCCTTTGATATTGCTAAGGATCATGGACTTATCAGTTTTGATGAGTATGAAAAATTTGCAAATCAGAATTACTCGGATAATTATATCCGTGAATTGACCGAAAGACAGGAAAGAAAACATAAAAAAAATAGTCCCAATCAGGTGAAAGCAAATGCACAGATCATACACAATGTATATCTTTGTATTAAAGAAAATTCGGTTTTATCTCCTGATCATAAAGAAACTTTGATAAACGAGAGAAAACTGTCACCTGAACGGATTAAAGAGGATTATTTTACTTTTCCGATCCGGTCAAAGGAAAAAATTATAAAGAAAATTCAGAAGCAGTATCCTGAATATTCCGATGCAATTCTTGCTACTGTTCCAGGTTTCTTTATAAAAAAATCAACCGGTAAATTAAGCTATTCCGGTTACAAGGGCTTGGGTATCTTAATCCGGGATTGTAATGGATTGATCCAGGCGATTCAGATAAGAAAGGACACCAAGAAAGAAGGGGAATCAAGATATACTTGGTTTTCATCATCATTTGCTTCCTATAAACCGGAGGAGTTCATAGGGGGATGTGGGTGTGGAAGCCCAAAAGATGTCCTATTTCCAAACGGGGAAAAAAAACACATTCTGTGCATTACAGAAGGACGTTTCAAAAGTGAAAAGCTTATTGAAAGCGGAAACACGTCTATTTCAGTACAGGGTGTGACCAGCTGGAAAGGAATTGAAAAAAGTATTTCCGGTTGTCTGAAGAAAATAGTTTACTCAAAAATATATTTGTTTTTCGACTCAGACATTTTAGGCAACCGTGCTCTCTTCGTGCAGTCAGAAAAAATGGTTCGCTTTTTACAGGCGCAATTTCCGGACATTACTTTCTATTACGCCTTTTGGCATAAGAAAGATGGAAAAGGCATTGATGACTGCATCAATAACGGAAATATGAAAACTGTAAAGTATTTTTCGGTGGGAAATGCAACCCGTCTTGTTAATAATTGTTTTAATGAGATACTAGAGAAATATGGTATCAAAAAATTTCAACAATTAACACATGAACAGGCGTTGCAGTTCATAAGTGATTTACAGAATGCTTGTGAACAGATACTATTATAATTGCTATTTGGTTTTAAATATGATATGATATACAAGAAAAGTAAAATTAAAATAGTAACTTAGCAAAGAGTCCGATGATTTATTTCATCGGACTCTTTTGTTCTAACCTAAGATCGTGAATTCTCACGATCTTTTTTATTACCGTAAGGAGGTAAGCAATGGTATACAAAAACAAAACAGGTATGTCTCAAAAGCGTGACATACGAGAAAAATCAGGTGGACCGAAAAGGTGTCGCTTTGTCACAAAAAGAAAGGAGGGAAAATTATATGGAAAATACATTGAATTGTTTTCCGTATGAAGATTTAACAGGATTGATTCTTAATGAACCAGATCCTATTAAATTTCCAAAAATTTCCGGAATGTTTCAGGATGAATATGATGCCCTGGAACAGCGCTTAAAGGATATGTATATGTATGATGAGAACACACGTACATATTCGCTGCCGGAATATGAATGGCTGCAGTGGAGAGATCATGGACCATATTATTTTGATCCATCAAATCCGTTGTATGCTGATGTATGTCTCGGTGGGTCAGACGTGTCCGCATTACTTGACGGTTCTGAACTACTCTCCCGCTACCATTTTTATGATGGTCAGCATGGTAGCCCATACAAATGTGCTGCTGAGTTGTGGGTGGAGAAATCTGGGATTCCTTTTGGAATGAAAGAAGAAAAACCGGAAGAAGTTTTATGGGCCGGACACAACGAAGAGGAGGCAGTTGCGCAGGTATTCAAATATACCTATGAAAAAGATCATCCACAGGATGTGGTAGAACTTGTGCCTGAAACACATATGTTCCGGCACTGGCTTAAAAGCTACATTCAGTGTGATCTTGATTACATTGTTAAAATTAACGGAATTAAGTTGGTTTTAGAATGTAAAACAGCGACAAGATCATCAGAGGACTATTCACTTTGGAAAAAAGGAATTTGTCCGCTGAAATATTACACACAGGTGCAGTGGTACTTGATGTGTGTAAACCTCCCAGCAGCATATATTTGTTGTAAATGGGGAAATCTTCCATCAGAAAGCACTTATATTTTTATTAAGCGCGATCTGGAATATGGAGAAGAACTACTGGTAAAGCTTGCAGAACAATTTGTGGCCTGTGTTCGCACTGGCAAATGTCCTGATCTTGCAAAACAGAATATAAATCGTGTGTTTATGTTCTGGAGAAAACAAGCAGGTCCAGTTAAACCAGATGCACCTGTATTAAAGTTGAATTCGGATATGATTCCTGTACTGGAACGTATCAAGGAGATTAATGAACAGGTGTTGGAGCTTCAGCAGGAAGAGGCGTATTTGTTACAACAAAGGAAAAAACTTTTATGTGAAAGCGTATTCCCTGTTTTCGGAGAATCAACATCCGGAAGTGTAATAACCCCAGATGGTGAACGTCTCACAATAAAGCTGAAAGACAAAAAACGTGGAACATTTCTCGATGAAGATACGTTAAAAAAGGAAATGCCGGAAATTTATTCCCGGTATTGTTACAAAGAAGTTGTTTTTAATAAACAACTATTTGTAAAAGAGCAGCCGCAGCTGCTTCAAAAATACACAAAGCAGGATCTAAAGCTTACGGAAGGTAAGCAGGATTATTGTAAGGTGTATGTTGGATATTAAGAAGGCGTAGCCCTCTTGTGTTTATTTAAAGTAGAAAGGAGGGAAATGCATGAGCAGCGAATTCCCAGAGCTTATTCGGAGTCTGTGCTACCAAACCGGATCCACATGGGTTTCGCGTACAGATTACATTGCGTTTTTCAGGGAAAAACGTAAAACTAATCCACCATCACTTGAGCCATATGTGAAAAGTGGTGAAATAAAGAAACATGGAGATTATTTTTCAGTACCAGAGTTGGTTGCATATGAAAATGCAACAGCGATCGGTGCCATGCGTTTGCAGTATGCAAATGCAAAGAAATATTATCCTGAAGATCTCATCCGAAAATATATAAGACAGTTTGAGGATGAGGAAAATGAAGGAAGAAAACTTCATTATCATCAGGCAGATGCAGTAATTATGGCAATAAATGCTAATTTTTGTGTACTGACTGGTGGCCCAGGAACAGGAAAAACGACTGTTGTTTCCTGCATTATTTATTGTATGAGAAAAATTCTTGGCGCAGAGGTTAATATTTGCCTTACAGCACCAACAGGAAAAGCAGCCAGAGTGCTTCGCGGATCAACAGGAGAAAATGCAACGACCTTTCATAAAAGGTTTAATGTCACATTTACTTCAAGATCCGGCAGCACATTTTACGAGGATGTTTTATTTGTAGACGAATCTTCATTTGCAGATATTGAAATGGCATCCATATTGTTTAACAACGTTCCTGATGGACGTAAAGTAGTTTTTATCGGTGACGTTGATCAGCTTCCGTCTGTTGGACCAGGAGCTGTTCTGCGAGATATTATCGCATCTGGATGTATTCCGGTTACGATGTTGACTCATACATTCAGGCAGAGCAATGATTCTACACTTTTTACAAATATCCAAAATATACGTAATGGGTGTACAGATGTTGTTGCAGGACCTGATTATTTTCCAATTCTTTTGGAAAATGAGGATAATGCATTTAAAGTAATCAGGACGCAATATATGAAGGCAGTAAAAAAATGGGGAGCAGAAAATGTAGTTGTACTACTACCCTATCGGCGAAAAGGAATCTGCAGTAATACCGCAAATTCTATTTTGCAGGCTGCCGTGAATCCAGAAAAACAAGGATACAATTATCACGGGACCTTTTTCAAAAAGGGAGATTTTGTAATGCAGTTGCAAAACCGTGAAGAAATTGTAAACGGAGATGTCGGTAAAATTATTAAGGCATCAAATGAAGGAATTGTTGTTGAGTATGTAGATGTTACTGTCAGCTATCTGCCACAGGAACTTGGACAGCTTGCCCTTGCATATGCAATGACTATTCATAAGTCTCAAGGATCCGAGTACAAATCAGTGATCATGGTACTTCTGGACAGCCACAAAGCAATGCTACATCGCAATATGCTTTATACCGGTGTAACAAGAGCAAAAAAAGAGTGCACCCTTATCTATACTAAGGATGCATATGAAAAAGCAGTTACCACGACTGCTGATGCGGATCGAATCACTTTTCTTGCAGAAAAGATGAGACATTTAAAGATCCAGTATCAAATGATTGGAAAATAACAATAGGAATGGAGGAAACATTATGAATACAGCAGAAAATAAAAACAAAAGCGAAATGGAAATGATAAAGGAAGGATGTCTTATGGCATCATATGGTAAAACATTTTTCTTTACCATCAATTCATCTTTGCAAATTGGAAAATTTAAGTGTTCCGTTGTAAAAATCGGGACACAGGGAAAAAATTCACTGGACATTTACTTGTCCGTAGGAGAAGTGAAAAGGCTTGTTGATGATATTTTAACAGGCTTGGCATTTAAAAAAATTGCCGCTGAAAAATCAAACTACCCTTCTACATATAAGTATTCGAAGGGTACAAATGGCTGCAATATCCTTAATATTGGAAAAAGCACCGTTGGAAATTATATTGGTGTGCAGGCTGGATTAGCACACTATGACGGAAAAGGAAATAAGGAGAAGACGGATTATCATTTAACTCCGGTATCGGCAGATGATTTCAAAGATTTTGCTGTTAGGTTCTATGTCTGCGTATGTGGGCTTCTTCCTACCGCAACAGGATTTGTTCCAGTGCTGGAAAACACTTATTATGGACAAATGAATAAAGTTTTTCTTCAAGGCGAGGAAGAACGAAAAAAGTTTTTTAAAAAGACAGAATCACAAAATAGACCTGAACCACAGAGTGAGCCGGCATCGCCGCAGAAATCACAGGACAAGCCTATGAATAATAATCAGCAGAATAATCAGCCTGCATCAAATAAAAAACCATCTATTAAAGTGAGAAGCACTTCTACGCTTAACAGAAATGAAGATGGCAGTTATCGTATGCAGGCAGTAAAGGAATCTGATAATTGCATTATCAACATTCGCATTCCTGCAGATGCTGTTGCAGGAATAGGAGAAAAGAATTTTAACGCTTTTCTCGAAAGAGTAAATACTTGTGGATCTGAATTTGGATTTACAGGAAAGAAAATCAAGGAAAACGGGGAAGAAATTTACGTTTTTGCTAAATTTGTTAAGTAATCCTAAAATCCCACTTCCATAGACTTGTTTGCTATGGAAGTGGGATGAAAAAATACAAAAAAGGAAATTGAAAAAATTATGAAAAAGTTATTAGTTATTGCTACATTAATAGTTTATACTGCTATTTCATCAACAAATGTTATTGAGGCAGCTGAGATGAATAATGCAAAGATTGAAACCACTTTGCATGAACACAGATTCCTTACAAGAGGAAAAACTTATAAAAAAGGAAAATATGAATATTGCATCTATTGGTGTAAATGTGGAAAATCACAAACAAAGAAAATTCGATTCACATGGAATGAAAAGGAGGTTGAAAGAGAATTAGAAAAACTTCTCGAAGATACAAATAGTTATAACCTGGACAAATTAAGTGATTCAATTTTTGAAAATCAAAGTGATAGAAAGAAATTTGATGATCATATGAAAATTGGAGATGTCTTGGTTTTTAATGGAGGAGAAAAAGCAATTTTGGTAAAAAGGAACGACCAGAATATCATAATTGCTGAAGACAATGAAAATGGAAATATTCGAATAATTGAAAAGCCTGTTATGTTTTTAAACACATTGGATTATTACATATCTAGGTACTAAGAAGAAGCTCTCAATTTTTGAGAGCTTCTTCTTTATTGTTTTAACGTATGGAGAGGAACAATGACAATCACCTTTGCCTGAATCTTATCTTTTGGAACAAAAGGATTATTCCAATATCGTGAGTCATTTGAGTTTTCCCTGTTATCGCCTAGAACGAAATAACTGTTTTTAGGAACCTCGAATATGTCTGCACTATTGGATTCAATGTCATCAGACAAATATTTACTTTCATCCAACTTTTTATCATTGATGTAAACGTATCCATTATGAAAAGAAATGGTATCTCCTGGAAGTCCAATAATTCTTTTACACATGGTCTTTTTGAATTCATCTGATTTAAAAATAACTATATCTCCTCTTTTGGGAGATTTTTTTTTATATGCAAGGTTATTTCCGATAATCATATCATTAACCTTAATTTTTGGTTCCATAGATTCTGACGGTACACAACCTATATCTAAAAAAATAAGAAATGCACACAACAGAATAATTACGATAAGGATATAGGAAACAAGTTCGTATATTACAGATCTTCTACGTTTACTTTCAGTTATTGGTACATTCGATTTTTTTTCTGTCTTTCTGAAATATATTCTCATATATGATCACTCCTTTTTTCTCTTTTTATTATATAATACAATAATCATGATGACGATTACGATCAAAATGATAGGGCGAATAGAAAAAGTTCTTTTGGCTTTGGCTATCTTTGTAATTGTAAAAGAGGATTTTGTTTGATTTCCTGCTTCATCTTCTGCTACTATTACGATTTTATTTGAACCTGTATGTAAGATGCATTTTTTTTCAAAATGTCCATCTGTTGTTGGTGTTATTTTGTCATCATTTACTGTAATTTTGCTATAGTCTTTTACAGTACCTTCTACATTTAAAACGTCGTTTGATGTTTTATATCCGTCATACTCTTTCTTTAAAGACATGTACGGTGCCTTTGTGTCACGATTATATGTAGCTGAGGTTGAGCGCATATTTCCTTTTTCGTCGATAAGATATAATTTTATTTCATGTTCACCGTCTTTTTGTAATGGAATAGAAATTTTATATTTGCCTGGATCAAGCATTTCTTTCCCCTCGGCAATCTTTTCGCCATCATCTTCTATCATATACCTATAGGATTTATTCATTGATATAGTCGCAAACACTTCTTCCTTGTTGGTAAAATATCCATCTGGAAGTTTTACAGTTGCATCGGGATTAAATCCGGTTTGTATGGTAAATGTTCTTTCGGCACCTCGAATAGTTGAGCTTTCAGTTGGAACTATTGATACAAGAATTTTTCTCACAGTCTTTGGAATATCTACTTCAAAATGTTTTTCTGATATGGTATCGTTTGCAAGAACTTCATTTGAATCCAAATCTACCACTTTTATTGAAACATTTCCACACGTTTCATCTGTCCAATCTGCACATATAGCATCGTCTTTGAGATATACTTTTAGTCCAACAATATCCTTTCCAACTTTTATATCAGATGCAATTTCATTATCGGTATTTTTTGATGCTGTAACAGAAACTGTAACTTTTCCAATCGACTCAGTTCCTTTTTTTGTAATTACAGCCTTCCATTTTCCTGCTTTGACGTCTGGAACGATACCTCTAAGATTCTTTTTATCAATCTTATTACAGTTATACTTATCTCCGTCAGGTGATATTATTTTTGCACTATATTCACCACTCTCTTTCAATTTTATAAAAAATGTACATGATTCATAATCTTGATCGAGGGAAATATCTATTGTCTTTTTAGTGCCCGCATATGTTAATAATGAAGGAACTAAAAAAAAGAGACAAATTAAATTAAAAATAAAAGCATATAATACCTTTGGTAACAATGATTTTTGGTATACCATAAACAACCTCCTTTTTGTTAAGTATATTATATCATAAATATACAAAATTATCAGGGCAATAGGTATAATGGATATAAAGTAACAGAGAGTCCGCGGCGGACTATTAAGAAGCAACTTCTTCATCACACAAAAATTAGCTGTCTTGAAATACAACGTTTTTTGTTGTATAATAAATAACGTTTATATGGAAAAAAGTGGAAAATTTAAAATAATTTAGGAACGAGGACATCAATCAAATGGCGAAAAACAGTAAAAAACTAGAAGGACGGGTTCTTCCAGAACGACTGGTATATGCAAGAACAAAAAAAGGGTTAACGCAATCACAGCTCGCAGATGAACTATGTACTGCAGAAGTTACTGATAGAACTGTAAGTGTACAACTTGTATCTTTAATGGAAACAGGGAAAAGAAGGGTACCGCTTGAGTACAATAATGCTCTTTCAAAAATTCTTGAAGTAAGTCTTGCATATCTACAGGGATTAACAGATGATCCTTTAAGTGAAGTAGCTGATGAAAATGTATATACGCCAGATAGTCTTACAAAAGAAAAAATTCCTTATGATCGACTATTCAGATATGATCAGCAGCCTGTGTTTGTTGAATTCCCGCATATGATGCATGAACCGGCATGGTGTATTTATGATAAGCAGAATAACCGGCTTGTAAGCAGCGATATAGTTTACCAGCTTTCTGCATCATCTATATACGAACTAAAACTTTCGGTTATTGCTCCTGATTATATCACTAAATTCAAAAAATTCACAAAAAAATCTCTTTCAAGAGAAGATGTTATGCGTACACCATATGTATATGTGGTTGTTAATTCGAGTGATCCCGTTATAAGATCGCGTTATGAAGGATGGTATCATCATAATGAGAACAAAACTAATCTTATTAATGCGGAAGGACTTACTCTTCCTTATGATGGGTTAAATATCAATTACGTTGCATATAGAGAAGTTGATCTAGGTGAAATTTGAAATGAATAGTTTATAGAAAGACCCAGAATACTGGGTCTTTTTATTTGCCAAAACGATATATATATGATATAATCAATCAAAACATAAGGAGGAAATTTTAAATGAAATGTCCGCATTGCAAAGAAGAATTCTTGATGTCAGAATATAATAAAACTGGAAGATGCTCTGAGTGTGGGTATAATCTTAAAGAAGATCAAAACGTTCAAAACATCATGGTTAGAAAAAATGCAAAGACATCTTCAAAATATACGAAGGTTGATACAGTAACCTCGTCAGAAGAAAATCATAAAGTCAAATCAAAATTCGAAAATAAAGTCGAAGAATCTTCTAAAATTCAGAAGACAAAAAAAACGGAACAAAGTAAGAAAAGTGTAGTAAAAAGCGAAAATCCTAAAGTAATCTCATCGAATGAGTCAAAAAAGCCTATTAAAAAAGCGGTTGTAACTAAAAAAGTTCATACAGAAGAAAATGAAACTAAAGAGAAAAAGGTTATTGCACGAAAGAACCCTTCTGTAAAGAAAATTGATGCTGTAAAGCCGAATTCTGATGAAGACTCTAAAAGCAATTCTGATAATTCAGATGAAACGCCAAATGAAGTTGTTAAATCTGATACTATTCTTTCGGAGCAAGAGACGGATACCGTCAGAGAAACAGATGAAGTTAATGATGATGACGTGAAGGATCTGGATGATGAATTTGATTATGCATATGAAGATGATGGCACTTCGGATGAGACAGATGAAACTGAATCACAGCAAGACAATAATTTGAAAGAGGAAAGTATTTGCAAACCATCTTTTGATGATATGCAAGGTGCAATTCCAGATAATAATATGTCAGATTTATCGGTTTCAGAGCTTATCCGGCAAAAGATCAAGGAGAAAATAACGGATAAGTTTCCATTATTAAAGGAAATTCATGAAATAAAAGCAAGGCAAAAGAATCGAGATGAAATCAAAAAAGATGACATGGATATAAACAAATCTTCTGGCAGGAAGAAAGTTAGAAACAAGGAGAAAATAACGCAACCTGTCATGGAAACAGAAACAAATTTCAATTCGAATTACGATGGCTATTATAATGATGTTGTATTAGACAATGAACCAAAGGCGGACAGAATTCCGGTAAAAAGCATATTAAGGGTGATCGTTATTATAGCAATTTTGTGGTTTGTAGCCATGTTTATGATTTATTATGTATAGGAGAAATAAAATGATTATAAAAGAGAAAAAGCACAACGATGGTGAATTAAAATTTTCAGAGATAGACGAACCTCTTAAGCAACATTATATCAGATTATTTATTACTCTGCTGTTTTCTTTTTTTGTAGAATTAATTGTTAGCATTGTGGAAAAGAGCCTTGATGTATTTTTATTTTGTTCCGTATTCATTCTTATTTACACGATAATTCTACTGATACAGGTATATAGAATTTTAAGCGGTAATGTATATAGTTATACAGGGGAATGTGCAGATATCCATTTTAAAAGCAAAAAAAATATATTAGATACAGACAGAGTTGTTATAAAACAGACAGATGGTACTCTAATAAAAATTGTTCCTCATTCAAGAAAGGATATGAATTTTTCGATGGGCGATACAATTAGAGTATATTGTGTTACTGCGCCAAAGTATCTTCCTAGAATAAATGATAATACATTTTCTGTTCCTTCTTATTACTTCATGGTATGCATACGCTCGCGAACGCCTTCAAAAAAAGACAAAAAAGAAAATTAATTTTATCAAAAGCCCCGCAGAACGGGGCTTTTTTTATAGTTTCAATTTGATTTGATTTAATAATAATTCTATTTCGGAAATCTTCTGGCTTATAGCTTCTTTGTTATGCATGTCACCAGATAATGATAAACGAAGCTGTTCTATAGAACTCTCCATATATACCTCAGAAGGAATACTTTGTGTGGTACTATGCGTAGTTGGAATATATGCTTCTGGATCGTTTAAAATTGGATTTTTAGTATTCTCTTCTGTAATATTTTTAAGTGTATCTTCAACAAGTGCAACCTGATAATTATTTGAAGTCCTCTTCTGGATTAATTCATCAAGTTGCTGCTGCTTCTTTTCGTAAACTTCTTGCGGAACAGATGAAGACTCTGGAACGGATGCAATAATGTTTTTTTCAAAATTTCCATTTTCAGTATTAGAATTTTCTGTCTGTTCTTTTAGTTCTTTATCCAATAAATCCTTTTGGGCTTTTCTTTTTCTTGAGTTATCTACCCATTCGATAAGTTGTCGTATTTTAGCTGCATTCAGTTCATCGTCTGTTGAATCCATATATTTTTTTATTTCCAGGTAAATTTCCTGCTGTTCATCTTCTGGCATGGCAGAAACTTTGTCAAGTCTTGTCCAAGGAAATTCTGGATCTTCTTCTATTATTTTTTGTAATTCTGGAATAAGAGAATTTAATTTAAAATATCTAAATACTTGGGATTGACTCATGCCGAAAAATTGGGCTGCGTCTTTTCTCCAGTTTCCTGAACCTGTTACTACTCCACCTGCATTAAATATATGATCACGATAATATCTAATCATACGTCCATATATAAGAGGAGTTAGTTCACGGTTATTTATATTTGAATTAAGCAATCGTTTTGCCTTGTCTGTTTCAGACATATTTGGAAGTATAATACATGGAATTGTTTTTTCGCCAACCATTTTCATTGCTTCGAATCTTCTATGACCAGATGAAATTTCATAATAATGATCGCTTATTTTGAATACCTCAATTGCGCCAACAAATCCTTCGTCCTCTATTGTATCTGCGAGACGATCTATTTTGTCCATAGAAAATATTTTGTTATTGTCTGGATTTTCGTGAACTTCTTCAAGTGGAATCCTTACAATGTTGGCTGTATTTGCCATAGAGCTTGTTTTTGAAGCAACCTGTTGTAAAAGTCCTTGTCCTATGGAAGCTGTAAAATCTTTTGCCATGTTATACACCGACCTTTCTTTGTCTTATATCTATTCGTTTAATAAGCTCTTTTGCAGCAGAAATATAGTCTTTTGATACATTGCATGTTTTTCTATAATAAACAACAGGCTTACGGTACATATAAGAGTCCCTTATATCTTGCGCTTCCCGAATCGTAGTATCAAATAAATAATCACCGAATGTAGATCGACAATATTCGGTTAACTGTCGGTCTAACTTTCGTGTCTTGTTTGTCCTTGTTATTAGCAATCCAAGAATACTTATTGTTTCATTAAGTCTATTGGTTTTCAATTCATTTACTAAATCCATTACCATATCCCATCCCTGGATGGATTCATCTGTTTCTGTTAAAATTGGAACCAATACATAGTCACAGGCGCATAACGAAGTAATGGCAGTAGCCATCTTCTGAGGAGGACAGTCTATAAGGCAATAATCATATTTTTCCTCTAATTGGTCTGTCAACTTTTTATATGCTTTTACATCAGTAGGCCCTAATAGATCTATATCCATTCCACTGGCAAGCACATCTATTTTTGTATTAACCAATTTATTCCCAACTTCTAACTGTACTGGATATATGCTCTTCTCTAATGTTGTTTCTCCATCAAGAATTTTTCGTATTGTATTATCGACTCGTGTATTAAGAAGATGCAGAGAAGAATTCTGCTGCGCATCACAATCCATTACAAGCACACGCTTTTTAAATTCACGTTCAAGACAACCTGCAAGATTAACCGTGGCAGCAGATTTCCCTACTCCCCCTTTTTGATTAAACAGTGCTATTTTAAACATATTGTCCTTTCCTATCATATATAATAAAATTTTACATTCAGGTTTATTATACACTAAACGTAATAAATACGTCAAACGATAAATAAGGTCGCAAAAACATATATTTATGACGTTTATAATTGACTCAAATGTATATATATGATATAATCAACATAAATCAAGAAAGGAGGAATCCGGATTGTAACGATAATCCGGTAAATACTTATGGAACAAACATATATTGGTGTTGATGTTGGAAACTATGATACAAAGACTGCTCTCTCTTCTACTCCTTCCGGGTATAGCAAAAGTGAGGACAAGCCTTTCGGTGTAAAGGAATGTATTTTCTATAATGGAATGTATTATGCTCCTTCCGAAAGAAGATTCCCTTATACAAAAGATAAAACAAAAGATGAAAGAGCATTTATTCTTTCTCTTTTTGGAATTGCAAAGGAAATTATTGAGATCTGCAAAAGGAAAGATGATCAAAACGAAAAACAGGATAACTATCAGGATGAAATTTCAAAGATTGATGTAGTAAATCTTTGCGTGGGACTTCCGCCGGCACATATGCACATGCTGAAGGATAAGACAATTTCATACTATAAGGAAATGTTTGGTGACGGCATAGAATTTAATTACAACCAGTATACATTCAAGTTAAAGTTAAATCTTCTTTTGGTTGTGCCACAGGACTACGCTGCTCTCTCTTGTGTTATTGGAAAAAAGAACGACAAAACTATTCCAAACGTGTATAAAGAATATTATGCGATTGATATTGGCGGTGCAACCGTAGATGTCGTTCCAATCAGAAATAATGTACCGATTGTTGATGAATGTATTTCACTTGAACTTGGTGTTTTACTTATGTACGACAAAATCCAAAATCAAGTGGAGGAAAAATTTGGAATTTCCATTTCACAAAACAATATTGAAGATGTTCTCCGGGAAGAACCTACAATCATTGATGATGAAGTTGTTGACGGCGTTAAAGAAGGTGCTGCAGGATGGTTTGAAAATATTATTAACATTCTTAATCAGCGTGGTATTCCATTTAGGACAAGTCCTGTTGTTTTTGTTGGAGGCGGAGCAAAATTATTTAAAACCGCAATTGAAAAAAACACTGTGATTAAAAAATACGAATTCTTTGGAAACGCAAATGCAAATGCAATCGGATACAAAAAGTTCGTTGAACGTATGGCAAAGAAAGCATCATAGGTGATATTTTATGGCAAGACAAAAAAAGATCGGTACAGCAGAGGATACCGGGCGGTTAAATTTAAAATTTGATCTTGATGATCCGGAACAAAAAAATGTCAAATGTCTTCTGGATCTTCTTGCTCGAAAAAAAAGTGAATATATTGGCGCACTCATTCAGGCACATTTGAAAGAACTTGGAATAGCAGATGCTTCTTTGCTTGAAAAAAAACAGGCAAAGGCAATTTTGAATGATGCACTATTAAAAAGTTTTAGTCAGACTGGCATGCAAAGGATTCCCTATACTGTTGTATCTCCACAACCATACCCATACGGTGGCGCAACAACCCCCCAGACTGTGCAGTCTGTTTCACAAGAACAATTACTTAAACAACCTTCTAAGCCTAACAAAAGAGATGTAAATAAAATTCAAAAAGAGGAATCACATTCTATCGATTCCAATGTAAAAATTGCAGACCCAAAAGAAGAATTGGATACTGAAATGACAGATTTCATAGATGATGATGAAACAGATATTTCCGATGCTGCATTTAATGCAATGGCCGGTTGGTAAAAGAAGTCCCCGAATGGGGGCTTTTTTTATATAGTCCGCCGCGGACTACGAAGACTTTTAGATTTTTATTATTCTAATAGCCCGCGGTGGACTGCGAACGTTCTTGTAAATTTCTACCATATTTTCCTCACTGACAGTCCGCGGCGGACTATCTTATAACTTAATATTAAGTATAATATATCATAATTCTTTACTTTTTTGCGTATATATGATATTTTTAACGTGAGTTACAATTTATTGTATAGACGGGAAAGGAGATGAACAAAATGCTTACAATAAATAAGAACTTAAAGGGAAAGAAAGTTTTAGATTCATCAAAATTTTCTACGATCACATCAAGTATTGCATGTTCGATTACAACTTTTACTGGAGTCATGGTAATGAACTCTATTACTCCTATGTTTTGTGACGATCTGACGAAATATTCAGATAATGGTGCAGGTGTAATTTCATATTTTGCAGGATATGGTGCTGCATATGGATGGATTCTTGCCTTAGTATTGGCTATCGTATCTTTTTTCATTAAAGAAGATCAGCCTAAGCAAAAAGTCCGCGGCGGAGCAATTGGAGCTGCGATAGGATGGATTGTTTGTATAGTCATCAACCACGATCCGTCTGCTCTAAAAAATACAATTGACTCTATTCAAAATGCAATTCTTGGAAGTTAGAAAAGTGCAGGAATCATGTGTAAAGAATAAACAACAAAAGGCCCATAAGGGTCTTTTGTTGTTTAAGAAAGGAAAAATTTCAGTATGGAAAAAGTAGTTTACTCGTCAACGGCTAGTTTATTTAAAGGTGGTCACAAGCTTTGTTGCTACTTCGCTATTTTGATATCTGTCATGATCTGTGAGAATCGATTATGCCTATACACAGAACCAACCAAGAAGAATGAAACTGGAAATATCCTTAGTACGATGATTAATGGAACAACCATCAATTATCATAATGTACAAGTCGTATTTACAGGTATCGGAATAGTAATTGCAATGTTAGGGTTAATTTCCTCATTCATTTTATTATCCAATTCTGGAATCATTGAAGTAAAAGACTCTTATATGACTATGATAGTTCGCTTTGTTGCTTCATTATTTGCAGTTTTACTTATTAACGGAATTACATTAAAATGTCTTGAATTCGGGAAAAATCTTGAGGAAACAATGAATTCGACAGTGGGGTTATCAAAAGAAGCGCAAGATCTTGGCAATGGTTACGGATTAAACCTTAGTGATAGTCTGATGGGAGGCGGTTTGTTTTTCAATATGCTCACAAATGGCGTTGATAAAAACGGAAAATCAACTCTTGGATGGTTTGAAGGATGGCAAGACAGCTCGGCAGCAGATTCTCTTTTCTCGTCAGATTCCACTTTGGGTAAGGCAATGGGTGACATAGTTAATGCTCAATACGATCTGTGCGCAGCATTTCTTAACTTTCTGGTTGCTTTGCTTGTAACATGGAATCTTGTTAAGCTTGCAATTGAAATGATAAAAAGATATGTCATGACGCAGATTCTTCAAATGGGGTCGCCAATGTTTGGAGGGTTTGTAGCAAGTGCATCTTCTATGAATGTGTTTATGTCATATGTAAAAATGTTTGTAACAGAAATTTTTATTTATTTATTGACGAAGCTGTGGTTTGCTTTGTCAGTGATGCTTCTATCATCTGGCAGCGCAACTACTTCTTTGGCATCAATCATAATGATTTATGCGTTTCTCTATATTGGAGTAAAAATGGAAAATTTAGCTAAAGATTTTGGGTTAACCACTTCTTCTCAGGGGGCAGCTCTTCTTGACAACATGATTATGAACGGGGCAATATTAGGCGCTTCACTTGGTGGTATTAAAAACGGTGTTGGAAAAGGATTGTTTTCTCTTGGCGCAATGAAAGGAAATGCAAAGTTAGCTGCTATCGGTGGTGCTTTATCCGGAAAACCTATGGATTACTCTCCAGCAGGTCTTCAAAAAGCAATGCAGGGTTCTATTCCTGGAGCATTACGGAAAGCATCTACTGCAAATAGCTTAAAGAGTAACTTAACGAATTCCATGAAAGCAGGAGCCTTTGATGCGCTGCGGCATGGAGGCTTTGAAGGGAAAAATGCATTATCCTCTATTGCAGGTAATTTGAATAATGCAGGAAAACAAGATTTATTTGGAGCTATGGCTGATGAATTTTTCCGAATGCCTGGATCTGGAAATTCTCTTGCACAGGAATATGGTGATAAATTGAATATTTCCGGAATGGACAATGGAATGGTAACTGGAAAACTCTCTGATGCAAATGGAAATGATATTGCTTCATTTTCAATTGGTTCAACGCGTCCACAAAGCGGATCTTATCAAGAGATTACGGATGCAAATGGAGATGCACGATTTATGTCATTTACTCCATTACAGGATCAAAGTCAGTTGGCAGGAAAAGATTTCGAAAATTCATCGGCATCTAATCTTCTGGATAGCGGAAGAGGTCTAACCGTAGGTGAAATGGCTACAGGATGTATGCTTAACTCTGAAAATAAGTTGTATCACGGAGAAGATGGCTCCATTGATACTGTTGGTGCAAATTATAGTACATGCGCTCTTGGAGATAATACATACGGAATTGTGCACTCAAATCCACTTACCGGAGAACAGCAGATTTCCGCAATTGATTTTGGAGGCGGAAAAGTCGCAGAACACGGATCAAAATGGAACAATCTTGATGATGTTAATACTCAATCTGCTATTGGATCGTATTTTGCGAAGAATCTTGATTGTCTTGACAAAAACGCTATGGGAATCAAAGCAATTAGTGCATCTGGGGCAGATCGGTTCACAGTGTCGTTTAATTCTACAAAAGATGGTGAAGATGTTCTAATGAAAAAAGAATTTATGCGTGTGACGGATGCGGCCACAAATAAATTAGGTGATGTAGATAGTCTTGGCAGATTGCGCAATCAAAGATTCATTGGAAATGGCGATACAGGGCATTGGATAGGAAGCAATTCCAAAGTCGTAAAAGATAAATCCAATGAAAGGAAATGAAGGGAGGAATAGAGGCGCGATAGATCGTGCCTCTACTTATAATGACAAAGAAGACAATTAAAAATGTTTGTATAGCTTTAGTAGTTTTGGTTGTAATAGGAATAATTATGTTTTTCCTTTCTGCCAGAAAAAATAATATTGAGGATATTGATACAGAAAAAGGAGTTATTTCTGCAGCAGGTTCTAAGAATTCATCATTAAATGAAAGCCAGAAAGGGGATTCGGATGCTGTTTTAGGGACATCGGAGGCTATTGAGGAAAGTAGCAGAGCAGAAAAACATACCAAGCTCCAGATTGCTGATTCAATTGGTGGAGTAGCAATGAAGCTTTACGATAAGTATAAAATTCTTCCGTCTGCTGTTGTTGCAGAAGCAATGTTTCAAACGTGCTTCGGAGTTACAGATGTAACGGATATTAACAATTACTTTTATCTTCCGTATCAGAAAGGATGCGGGGCGGAATATAAAGTGTATTCGTATGGAGGAGAGAGTGATGAAAAGGACGATGGGGATAATGAAAAATATACAGTAGCATATCGTAAATATAGTTCCATTGAAGAAGGGGTACAGGATTATGAAAAATACATTGAAACCAAGTATCCGGAAATAAAAGGCATCACTGATTATGAAAAAGCATGTGAGATTTTAGATAAGGATAATGTGGACGAATTGGTATCCATAATTGAACAGCATCAATTTGATCAACGATATGATGCTGCCATTAACAAAGAAAAATAGAAAGGGGATGGATATATGCCAGTAGCAGAAATAGCAGCAGGAGCGGCGGCGGTTACTGCAGAAGGAGGAAGCACGGCTGCCGCTGCAGGTGCCGGAGCAGGTGGAGCGGCAGCCGGTACTGGTGGTGGAGCTACCGCCGGCGGAGCAGCAGCGGGAGAAGGAACGGCCGCAAGTGGAGCTACTGCTGGTGGAGTTTCTTCATACAAAGCAGGACAAACAGGTGCTGTAGCAGCCGCAAAATCAGGAAAAGTAGATGCCTCCGCTGCAGAAGCACAAAGTAGGGCCGGAAGAGGTAACTCTGCAATAAATCTTCAAAATTTTTCCTTCGGTAAAAAGAATAATAAAGATGATAACGAAAAAGATAATAATCTTGTAAGCAGCGAAAACGCAATGAAGTTAGCAATTGCGTTTCCGGTGGCAATAACAGTTTCTGGAATTGTATCAATTATTCTTATAGTCAATATGCTTGTCACATTCATTTATACGGGACCATTGGCTATTACATATCCAAGTTTTGAAAATAGCACAGAAAATACAGCAGGTTATACAAATGGGGATGATGTAGCAAAAAAACTTGTAAAATATTATGAACAGGACTATTTTAAAATTTGGGCATTAAATCCGGATGAGGTCGATTATCTTCATGATTATTCTAATCTTCGTGATGTTATGATGGTATATTCTATGCTGATCCAGACAGATAAACAGAAAACTGATGTTCCATCGTATGTATCAGATCTTGAAGATACAGAAGAAGGGTCTTTAATAAGTAAATTCTTTAAAGCTGAGATAAAAGCTCTAAAGTCCATGATTTCTTTTGTTAAATGGATATTTGTTACCCGTCAGCAGATAAATTTGTTAAAATCGGTTTATAAAGAGATGTTTTACTGGAAAGTGCATTATAAGGTTACTAAACATGGAATAAAATGCAAGATCAATATATATAACAAGACGGTAGACGACTATATAGACGATCATCCTGAGCTTACAGAGGATCAAAAAAATGTGCTAAGTGTTGCAAAAGATTCACAGTATGAATGGGGAGATTGGGATTCATCAGAATATGATGCTATTGCTTATCAAGGTGGTGGAAGTGGTAATGTATCATATAGTGGTGCCGCGTATGGGAATGGTGGAAACGGAGTATATTATATTGATTCAAACGGCATGCCTTCTGGCTATGGCTCCAAAAAAATCCCATCCAGTCGACAGGAAATGGTAAACAAAGTTGCGCAAGTCGCTATTGCTAACTATAAAAAATCAGGTATTCTTCCATCTGTAGCTGTGGCACAGGCATGCTATGAAAGTAGTTGGGGCGAATCAAATATTGCCAGAACGAAAAAAAATCTCTTTGGAATCAAATATAAAGGTCAATTCTTATCTTTTAAATCATGGGAAGATAGCATGGATTATTATTTTTCAAGCAAATTGATTTTAAAAAGTATCTATGATAAAGGCAGACATAAGAATACTCCAGAAGAGACAATAAGAGGAATTATTGAAGGCGGATATTGTCAGGGAGATGGAAATTACGTATCCAATATAATAAGCATCATAAATACGTATGGATTCACATATTTCGATGATATTGCAAAAGGCAATGTGGAAGCTACGGCAGCCGGCGTTGAAACTGTCTTTAAATGGTGCGCTCAAATGGTAGAAAAAAAGGCAAAATATAGTAAGCCACTTCGACAAAGCTATGGAAAATCCGGTGGGAAAAAATTATACTTTGATTGTTCTTCATTTTGTTGGTATGCCTATAAAACAATAAATATTGATATAAGCGGAACATCCTCGTATCCAGGTGATTCAAGATCTGAATGTTCGTATCTAAAATCGCATGGCTGTTCTATTAGCAGAGCGGACTTACAGCCAGGAGATTTGGTGTTCTACAAACATCATGGATCATCGGTTATCAATCATGTTGACATGTATGCAGGTAATGGCATGAAATATAATTGTGGAAGCAATGTTGCTGAATATAAAAAGTTTACAGCCAAAGATGCAGTTGCATTTATGCGTCCGCTGAAACTTAGAAAGGCGGCAAAGAAGAAAGCGTCATTGGATAGTATTTTTTATTTATGTGACTATGACGAGGGAAATAAATTATGTGCGTGAAAAAAAAGATCGTGTGTTACACGGTCTTTTTTTATGCCATTTATAAATTGACTTTTTATAAACAGTGCTTTATAAAGTATATATATAGTATAATAAACAACACTGTTAAAATACAGAAAGGAGGATCAATGAATGGAATGTTGTTTGTGAAGAAAGGAGGTAATTTAAAATATGGCAAACAAGGACACGGAAAATGAACCAATCAGAATTACTCATAATGTTCTTAATCAAAATGATTTTCTCGGAAAACCTAAAAGACAGTGGGCTGAAGCTATTGCTTTTACATTTTTGTTTTTTTTAATAGTATCTGCAATTCCATTTACAACGGTAGTCAAATGGGTAATTTTTTTGGTATTTGGTGGAGCAATTCTTTTTATAGGGATACGCGGTATAAAAAACCGTTCACTGATTGAGATTATTATCGGAGAAGTTAAATTCGTAAAAAGAAAAAGAATATTGCATTTATATGGACCAGAATACAAACGCCAGAAGGGAGTAGCTGCCGGAGGACAGGATACGAGCATGTCTGACGCAGAAAGGATAGTAGCATATGTCAAACAAAAAGTCACAGATTTTACAGACAAGTACGCTGACAGTTAAAAGGGCTATTGCAAATGGCATAAGAAATGTAGAAAAAATGTCTAATTCAGAATCGCCCAATTCAACGCGCAAGGCTATAAAATCTTATTCGGAAGGTTCCACACAGGATTTTATTCCAATTGAAAGTATAAAAAATGGAATCGTTAAATTAACGGATGGAAGATACATCGGAATCATAGAAGTGTATCCTATCAATTTTATGAAGCTTGCCAGTAATGAAAAAAAGATGATTGTTTATAATTGGCAAAAACTATATGAAGGTGGGCTTCAAAAAATTCAGATAAAGGCTATGTGTGATTTTTTTAATCCGGAAAAGTTGATAAAGAATATTCAGAAAGAGAGTAAAAAATATAATGATCCAAGTATCTTGGAAGCCCGTGATAATTATATTCGGCATATTCTACATTACAGCAATGCCGAAGCCATTTCTACACGATATTTTATAATTTATCAATATGCCGGAGATATTGAAGGAAATATCTCAAAAGATTTTACAGAAATATGCTCGCAAATGGAAGAAACTGAAAATTTCATCCGGGATATATGTAAAAGATGTGGAAATATTACATATAATCCGGATGGAATTAAAGAGAAGAACCGTGCTGTAACAGAATTTCTGTATTACTTTTTTAATAGAAATACGTCAAGGAAAGAATCACTTGAATCGAGAGCAACACGAATCAAAAATGATTTTAAAGCATTTACGGAAGCTACAGGGATAAAAAAAGATTATAACATTAGGGATTTAATCGCTTCAAAGGGTATACGTTTTACGAATCATACGTTTGCATATATGGATGGAATGTATTATTCATATCTTGGGATTCTGCCAAATTCTTATCCGGAAGCTGTTTATGGTGGTTGGATAGACCAGCTGTTTAATTATCTCCAATTTACTGACATTGATATCATCAGTTATAAGTATGCAAAAGAATTCACACAGATGTCACTGACTGGAATCAATAAAGTAACTGAAAGCAATTACAATAGACAGATATACAAACACAGGAAGGAGAAAGCAGAAAAAGCAGCTTTAAAGTATGGCAACAATACATATGTTCAAAAACACATGAGTGATCTGCATGAAGAGTTGTGGAAGACTGCAATTATTCTTACAGTCAAGGCACCTTCAGAAAGAGTTCTAGTAAGAGCAGTAAATTTCATAAAAAAAGGACTTGAGAAATTTCATGTAAAAGTTGAAGACTCCTTTGATCGAACGGAAGATTACTTTACATTAACAATGCCCTTATTGTGCTGTGCACCTTCGTTTAATAAAATCAGGCATGATACATTATCGTCACAGATGGGATCTATGTACTGCTTTACATGTTATGAATTGTATGATCCATTGGGATATATGCTTGGAGAAAATATGGATACTAAGGCTATTACTTGCCCAAATAATTTTAATACAGAGCGATATAAAAATGGTAATACTGTTTTAATAGGAACGTCTGGTGCGGGAAAGACATTCACCGAGGAAGTCATAGGAACACGGTCATTTCTTAATGGAATGCGTGTGTTTTCAATTATTCCGGCAAAAGGGTGGGAATACGAACCCGGATGTAAAATGGTTGGAGGCACGTTTATCAAATATTATCCAGGTTCAAAGGATTGTCTTAATCCACTTGAAATCAGACCAATTGGTGAGTTTGATAAAACTGTATTTGGTAATGGAGATGATGAGGATCTTCCATCTCAGGAATCATCTTTGCTTGCACGAAAGGTAACTTTTCTTATTATTTGGTTACAAATGCAATCAAATTCAAATGACATTGATACGGTTGTATTTAGCAAGCTACAGGAAGTTATTCCAAAAATATATGAAAAAAAAGGTATAACAGAAGATAATGCCTCTATTTATGAAGAAGACGGGAAAACCTTAAAAGAGATGCCTATTCTTTCTGATATGTACAACGAGTTCAAAAAATACAGGGAATTGGAAGAGTATACTTCTATCGTAAGTGGATTGATTAATGGTCCATTTAAAAATCTCAATGGACAGACAAATGTAGATATGTCCAAAGGATATATTGTATTTGATGTAGACGAAAGAAAAATAGGAAAAAAATTGATTTCTGCATGTCAGTATGCTGTATTTGATTTTACAAACACAGCTGTACTTGAAAATCCATTGTCCAAGGATATCGTCATTCTTGATGAGGCATGGAAAATGCTCAAGCTCCCGGCCTGCGCAGAACAGGTAAAGGATATGATCAAATTGATAAGAGGATATGGTGGATGTGTAATTATTGCAACACAGGAGCTGAACGATTTTATTAACAATTCAAACGGATATGGGATATCGGTTCTTAGTAACTCCGAAATTAAGATTATACTTAACCTTAAAGAAGAGGAACTGGAAATGGTTAAATCGCATGTGAAATTATCAGAAGATGAATGCGGAAAAATCAGAAATTTCAAAAAAGGCGAAGCATTTTTTATTTCCGGCTCAGATAGGGTCCGTGTAAGTGTTGCGGCAACCGATGTAGAAATCTATACGTTTACCACAGATATTAATGTCCGACGAAAGATGGCTGAAAAGAAATCCTTCAATGTTAACAGAATCAATATATAAACGTCATTAAAGATTATTGTAAGTTATTATTTCAAAAAGCAACTGTAAATAGAGTATTATATGATGTTTATAACATAGAAAGGAGCATTAAACAATGATAGGTAATAGCTTATTAACAAATGAACAGGAAATGTTCTTAAACATTCTCTCGAATGTAGGATGCATGTCGAAAGAACAGGCAATACATATTATGAAAGATTATCTCGGAATGCGCACAAATTCCGTGAATGCCGCTATAACTAATCTTTCACTTCGCAGACTAATTAAAGTGTCTCATGATGGTGATTTTATAACACCTGGTGGTTTTTCTGTGAAAGAGAGTTTGAAAAGAAATACAGTGGAAGATATCGGAATTATGTGTCATGTATATGATAAGGTAATTGAATCTGGAAACAGTGAGGATGTTAAAAATAACATTAGTTTTGTATTCAGACCTCATTCCGAGTTTGAGTTCTCATTTATTTCTGAAGGAGAAATTTATCAAATGATCCATATCCCAAAGGATCAAATTTTCAAGATGTCTGTTATTCAGAAAAAATTGGAAGACCAAAAGAAAGAATTAAAGGGTGCTGAAAATAATGGTATAAATGTTATTCCAACGACACTGTTTATTTTTTCAGTGGAAACAGACGAGGAGAATATTTTGGAGGCTGTAGAGTCTTTGGAACTTGAAATTCCTCACTGCCTTATCTTTATGAAAAGCAAAGAATTCAATCATTCTATTGAATTTAGTATGTACGAAAGTAAGTAAACAGTGCTTTTTATGCATTGTGTAAGGGTAACGCAAAAGCACTACATAAAGAAAAATTGTATCTAAAAATTCTTAAAATATTCTGCAGAGATCCATCTAAATGGTGCTTTTTATGAGTCGTAACGTGATCTTATACGACACGGTATAACATAACATTAAACAGTGCTTTTTAAAATGGTGGAAAAAGCATCAAAAAGCACCTTATAAAAGTAGGACAAACCGCAGAATATGGGAAAAGCTGGTCAAAAAATCTCCGTGGGTTTGGAGAACAGGGTTGGAGAATCTTAAAACAGCGTAGTGGTGGAAAGCGAGAAACTGGAGGAGCAAATGGGCAAACGGAAGAGGCGTCCTACATGGAATAAAGGATACCGAGGGGAAATAATGAAATTGCTGCTAACAGTGGGAATCATATCAAAAAGAGGAATACCATTGCTGAGTGGAAATCATCGAATGTATCTTAGGAAGATAAAGGAGATGGAGGAAGAGAGGATAATAGAGAAACATCGGAATAACGGGAACGTTACAGAAAACCTAAAAGACTTTGATAAGAGGATGGACGAGTATCTGAGTGAGTACCCAAATGGTTATTATGGACATTATAACAGATATTGCAGAACGAATGTCGATAATGTAACGAAATACGGGAAAGATAAGATACAGTTCGAAAGAGCTGTGCGAGATTCGGAGAGTGCAATGATGGTATATAGTTCAGGCGCTAAGATGATGGTCGATGAGAAGCCGGCGCTTCGTTTAGAGAAAACGGTTATACCAAAGAGAGCGAGCATCTATTATCGAACAGCCGAGGTAAAGGATGCAAGCGACACTGGTTCCGAAAATAAGATTCTGGCACAGACGAGATGTAATGGATGGCTCACGAGTCCAGGTGGAGAATACTTGGTTTATCTTATCGGAAAAAAGCTGATACGTTGGACGAAGGTATCTGAAACGTCATATGCCGGATATATTACAACTGTAATCGACAAAAAGAAGGAAGGAGAAAAAAGGAATGTAAAGGAAGGAATCCTGTTAGCATATAACGATGAACCGTATAGGAGAATGATGACACCCAAAAAACAAGTTTCTACAAACCTTAATGCAGAAAACGGGCATCCGGTCATGTATGGACTTACATATGACGAATACGGAAAAGAGATGTTGTGGCTGATGCAGAGAAAAAACTGGAAAGAGCGGATGAAAAAAGAATATCTTTCAGGGATGAAAGTAAATACCAGGACATCAGTTGTAGATTGTGACGCATTAGATGGAGATGTGAAAGTATTGCTTTACTGTATACCGGATCTAGTGAAGTTAAAAAGATTTATAGCAGCATCTACTTGGGAAAATGATGTTACGAAATACCATATATACTGTTTCGATTTTCAGGAAAAATTTGTGGTAGATGTCGCAGGAGATTATTGCGAAGTATATACAACACCATTTGAAGAATACATTTCAACAATAAAAAGAGAGTCCGCGGCGGACTACGGAAAATAAAGAAAGGAACAAAAACATGAAGAATATTGCTGTAGTGGTAGGGAAAAAAGAAGAAATGAACAGAATCAAAGATGCATTAAACCTGGCAGGAGTAGATGTAAACTCAATAAAGTATCCAGTTATATTAACAACCTGTATTCAAAATAACCAGCTTACACTTTTTGGAAAGCATAAGATTGGGGAAAAAGAATTTATAGAAGAAGCTGGATATATTTTACTTGAAAATATAAAATAGATATAATATATCAAAATGGTTAGCGAATGGCAAGATGAAAGGAGTTATTAAAACGGACAAAGATAAAATAGAAATGGAAAATGCGATAAATGTCGCTGCCAAGAAAAACATACCCATCATAAAAGTGTACATGAAAAAGCATAAAGGAACACTTAAAGTCCTTATGGTAATTGCATTGTTTGTATTTATCTGGTTGAAAATAGGACTAAAGACAAACATGACGGCATCAGTAATAATCAGTTTGTTAGTGTACCTGATAGAGTTTATCATGTTTTGTGTGTTCGGAGTCATGACATATACAGGAACATCATACGATAATGATTCCGGAGTTGAAGTAGTAAAAGACTCGTTTGAATGCGGTAGTGCGGAAAGGGGAGGAGAAGAAGAAAGAGAAGAAACTTTCAGCCATGGAACTTATGCGACAAATAAAGAAAATTTTCTTGGGGAACAGATAAGAAAAGGAAAAATGGGATATATCCAGAAAGATACAGATCTGTTTTCCATGATCGAAGGTTTTGGTATTAATGGTAACAGAATATTCTTTGGTTCACCCGGTTCAGGAAAATCAGCGGCACTGTTATTAAATGATATTTTCCAAACGATACGCCGTGGAGAATCCATGGTTGTCTCAGACACAAAAGGAGAACTTTACAATTTAACAAGCGTAGTAGCACGGGCATATGGATATGTAACAAAGATTTTAAATCTTGATCCAGATTTTCTTGTCCACTCTGACGCATGCGATCCTTTTAAAGTAATAGTTGAAGATCAAAATCTGGCACCCTCATTTGCTGAAACAATCTGTGCAAATATTAGTGATGAAGTAGGTTTCTGGGCAGATGAGCAAATGAACATATTAACATTTTTTCTCTTATATGTAGCAGGAAACGATCAGGGAATACCAAAAACTTTACCTGGAATGTTTCAACTTCTCAATAAATCTACAGTAGAAGATATAGATGACCTTGGGTGTATGTTATCCGAAGATCATCCAGCAAAGGTATACTATAATAACTTTGCATCTGCAGATAAGACGGTAAAAGGAAACGCTCTTGGAGGTCTGCAGGTTAAACTGTCAAAGCTTGGACAGCCAATCATGCAGAAGTTGTTCGGAACAGACGAAATTGATTTCAAATTGCCAGCGACTCAGAAGTGTATCTATTATGTAAACCTTGCGGCAAACAATCGTTCGAATTCGTATTTCTCAGCATTGTTTTTTGATACCCTTATGAGCAAGCTTGAAAGTGTGGCAAGAAAAAGCGGTGGAAGATGTCCAATTAAGATTAAGTTATACATGGATGAATACTATAACCTTGGAATTATACCAAACATGGATAACCGTCTTGGAACATTAAGATCGGCGGGAATTGACATTTATCTGTATCTGCAATCGCTCGGACAGCTTATGCAGATGTATCCTGAGCAACAATGGGAAATAGTCATGGAATGTGTATCTATGGTCTGCCTGTTAAAGACCAACACAAACACAACTGCAGAGTATATCAGTAAAATGTGTGGAGTCATGACTGCAAAGACGAGAGGAATAAGAAGAACGAAAACGAAGGGAACACTTGGACTTGGATTTGAAGTCATGGAAAATATAAGCAATACACAAAGAAATGTGTATTTTCCAGATGAACTGCGACGAATGGATAATAAGGAATTGCTTGTCATACCGTCAGGCCATAATCCATTCCGGTTCCGAAAAGTGCTCTACATAAGTCATCCTATGATGAAGCTTGTGCGTCCGGTACAGTCACAGGAGCATATTCCAGACTGGGTATCAGAACTTGATCCATCAGACTATGAAAAATATGGAATCTATGAAGACACGCCGTTTGACAATGGAGAATATCTCTGGGATCAATTTGTTAAACCGCTTGATGAAAAAACGGACTTTGATGAACCTTGGAGTGAAGATAAAGAAAAAAGACTGCAAAAAGAAATCAAAAAGGAAAAGCGGGCAATAGAAAAGGAACTGGAAGAATATGAAAGTGATCAACCAAATGACTCACAGAATGATGCAAATGAATTCATGGATGAGCCAGCAGAAGACGAGGATGACGCAAATCAGGGAGATAATATCAAAGATGAGATTTCACCTGAAGATGATTATGAGGAATATGGAGAAAACGAATATTTTGATGACGATCTGTCAGATGATGATCTGACCGACGATGACCTCTCTGATGATTTATCCGACGATGACCTTGATGAAGGGAACTTTGATGAGGACGAGGATAACGACAACGAAAAGAAGGAAGAGGATGCATTGGACGATTTCTTTGGGTAAATTGGTCTGTATGTGAGAATGCGGTGGTTTTAAACTTTATTTTTTAGATGATAATATACGTGATGTAAAAACTCCTGCTTTTATGTAATCATAAAAGTGGGAGTTTTGTTTTACAAAAATGAGCAAAAGAAAAAGACAAACAGAAGTGGCTGCTTGTCTTTTAATGACGGATATAACAGCGAAACATATCCATCGGCGTTTATATGAGGCTACATTGAAATTCGAGGACATCCGAATCTGCAGCTTGATTGTATTATAGCATATTTAACTGAAATTACAATAGATAAGAACATATATTCTGTATTTTTTAAAAAACATAGCAGTCCGCGGCGGACTATGAAAAATATTCAGAAATCGAACATAGTTTTGTTTTCATTGCGTTTTGTATATATGTGCTATATAATACAAAATATGAAAAGAACATTAAAACAGGCAGCAATAGCAGGAATGGCGTGCTGTATGCTACTTACAGGAAACACAATGCACGCGTATGCGGATGTATTGTATGACAATTATCAGGTAGGAACTTCTCCTGCCGGAAAAGCCATTGACTATGGAAGATCTGAACTTTGTGACAATATTGTAGAGGCCACACAGCTGATGGAGGAACTGTTACAGAGCTGCTACGATGAAACTACAAGGGAGATCGAGAAGCAGATAGACGAAAATGGATACGATTATGAGCTGACAATGGAAAACCTTAGTGAAAAGGGAAACCCATATGCAGAAGCAGATATGAAAAAGCTGGTTGCCGCAAGCTGCACAGTTACATCCATGTCAAAATATCAGGTATCCGAAATCCCGTATCTGACCGTACATTTGTCAGACCGGTACATAACCAAGTATCAACCGTATAAGTATACGGCATACAAAAAAGACGGAAACGGCTATATGCCAGATGGAGTTGCATACCTTGCGGCACCGGGATACATCTACACCTATGAGAAGAAATCAGACGGAACTTACAAGAGGACAGGGAAAAAATATATCAATCCAGAGAAGATAAAAGTCAAGTATGCAGATGTAACACTTAAGGTATCTGAGCCAAAAGAAATCTTTTCCAGTCTTGGAATTAACCAGACAGATGCCATGGAAGATTATAATCAGAGAATGGCTAAAATTCAGGATGATAGTGGGAGCAGCCTGGATGATCTCTGCCAGACAATTTTTGTAAAAACAAGAAGTACCATTGAGCCTGTATCCCAGGAATGTGATTCTTCAATGCAAGATGCAATAAACAAAGCAGAGGGAAACAGGCAGATCGTACTTGCCACTGCTGCATCACTGCTTGGAAAGATTCCTTATCTTTGGGGTGGAAAATCTACGAAGGCAGGTTATGACGATACATGGTGGAGCATAGGGAAGGACGGGAAACAAAAAGGACTGGATTGCTCCGGATATGTACAGTGGGTATTCCGTACCGCCGGTTACCCTGAAGACGTGTGGAAACCGATTGGCTCTACTGCAGCCATACTGAAAAACGCTGATAAAATAACGGAAAGTGAACTAAAGCCGGGAGATCTTGGACTGTTGCACGATGGTAGCAAGGGTACAAATCACGTAGGAATCTATATCGGAGATGGGTATTTCATACACTGTTCCTCATCTGCAGGTACAGTTACCATATCGAAGCCGAATTTTACAGTATTCATGCGGGTAAGAGGAATCGATGAGGGAACAATTGTTCCGACCGAAGTCAAATGTGGCGGAGATGACCAGTATACAGAAGATGATGTTACACTACTAGCCAAACTGATTGCACATGAAGTAAGAGGAGAAGGAATGAATTCATGGATTGCTGTTGGAGAAGTTGTTATGAACCGTGTACATTCCAAGCAGTTCCCGAATACTCTGCACGATGTAATCTATCAGGAGTCCAAGTCAGGGGTAAAACAGTTTTCATACAATGAAGGAATTGCCAGCATGGAACCATCAGCAGACATTACAAGGGTTGCCCGTGGAGTTCTTGATGGATCACTGCACGTACTTAACAATTCAAGGGTATTGTATTTCCGTAATCCTGGCAGTCTTGATAATAATGATGACTGGGGACCGTTTAAATTCTTCAAGAGAATCGGCCCTGTTGTTTATTATCTTGGGAAGGACTGGTGATCAAAATGTATGGGACAGATAATAAAAACACTGTAGAAGAAAAGAAATCATGCAGACATGATGGCCTGTGCAGGGAGAATCCGAATGTAAAGGAAAAAGGCGAAATGAAAAGAAAGCAGTATGCCGAAGACCGCTGTATGGAGATACTTCAATTTTTGATGGAGTATATTTATGCTCATGGTTATGCTCCGACTCTACGTGAGATAGGAAAAGAGATCTGCCTGGCTTCCACATCATCCGTCTTTGCATATCTTGAGAAACTCGAAAAAGAAGGATTTATCAAAAGAGACAGCACAAAGCCAAGAACTATCCAGATCCTTATGCCGGGATATGCGAAGACTGTAGAAAACACAAAACTTATACCTGTGACAGATTCCATTCAGCAGATGATCTCAGAAGATAATATCACGGAATACCTTCCGGTTTCAAAAGCGAATCTTGATGAAAACGGAAAATATATCGCTTACCGGCTGAAAGAAAATAATAACCGAAAAATGGGGTTTTTACGCGGGGATCTGCTTGTCATAAGAGTGAACAGCAATGATGACAGTAGTACGTCAGGTCATCGGGATGCAAGATATAGTGTTTATATGTCAGATGGGAAAGTGATTATTGCTGATCAAAGCAGATGTAATCTTTTATCAAGTAACAAAATTGGTTCTATTGTCAGTATAACAAGAGAATTCTGCCAGACCGAACCTAAAATGACAAAATAAAAAATTAAAAGGAAGGAAGGGAACAAAGTTATGGTTACTATTTATTACGGAAGCAGTGGTTCTGGAAAAAGCTATATGCTACGGAAAAACAAACCGGGAAAACGTCCTCTGGTATATACAGACAACAAGGAAAAACAGCGGGAATGGAATGAAAAAGGATATATGGCCGTACTTTTGAATAGCAGCGTATGTGATAAATGGATAGATGAGAAAGCGGACTGTATCATTTTCGACAATATAGAGCTGCATATTACGCAGATGCTGCATATGATCGACAGAATAAAACAGCATCGTGGAGAAGATTATCCGGTAGTATGCTGTATCCTTATGTACACAGACCAGTTATGGGAGTTATTTGAATCAGCCGAACGAATCTGTTACATGGCAACAGGATATGATTATTACATAAAAAAGATACCTGAAGAGTTTCTTGATGAAAAACACAGAGATGCCTTTTTGAATCCGACAATTGTAAGCCTGAAAATGGTGGAATATAACCGGACAGAAGATACATGGAAATATTTCTGTGAAGATGACATGAAAATGAATCCGTCAGAAGAAAAAGAATATAAAGAGACCAGAGAAGAAGACTGTGCCTGATGCATTTTGCCTGTTAAAATAAAATATTAAAGGAGAAAAATATATGAGAATTCCATTACCGTGTAAGTTTGGAGAAACATTCGAGTATAAGGGGAAAAGTCTGAAATTATTGAGTGTATCATGGTTTAAATGGTCGTATAAGGGTTTGGAATTTACGTATACCACGGATAAGGAATTTGTCACCAATATCGATATGGGGCAGCCGGAGCATATGGAAATTTCAGATGAAATGGTTAAATCGTGTCAGATTAAAGGTCTTGGCTATCCTTTGAAGGGGATTGGCTATGTAGCAGGAATTCAATTTCGGGAAGGTCGTTTGTTCGCCGATATCATCGTTGAGAGTAGATATTTGATACATATTCTTTGCGAGTGTGATGGAGATGGAAAATATAAGAAGAATGGGGAAATTCAATTTCCACCAGTTCCAAGTTTTGAAACGGATGAGAAACGGAAGGCAGCGGTCTTAAAACAGTTTTATAATGTACCTTTTGGAACTATCAAATTGTAAGGTATGCATGAGAAAGAGGGAATGTAATGAGATTAATTGACAAAAACAAAGGAACTCCGTTTGCAGATGTAGGTGCATACGTTTGCGAGCTTACTGACGAATTGGATGCTCTTGTGAAGGCTATGTCAGACGCAAGTGCCAACCGGCACTATATTTTGGCGGATGAATTCTGTAAAAGGAATAAATGTTTAGCCATTCGTATACTTGGTTGTACTTTGGGCGCAATACATTACAACCACGACAATATTGTTACAGGAATCGAAATTAATACAGATTGTAAGGATGAGATTTATTTGTCGAGTGTAAGAGAACTGGTGAAGAAATACATCGGAGATAAAATTGAGTTCGTAAAATAAGTTTCTCTTGGAAGGAGGAAATTATCATGAAAATAAAAAAAGAAAATGTAAAATTTAAAACAAGTGTTATCAAAAATGGCTTCCAGTGTAACCGGTGTAAAACAAAGCTTCTGCGTGATGTAGTCGTATACGGGACAATCAAGAGGGCAGAAGCACCAGGGGAACAGGACGTTGTATTATGTCCAAAATGCGGACATGCTGCAGGAATCTATTTAAGGACAGAAAGGAAACAAGCATAATTGTCAGAGAGCACAGCAAGAAAATATCCATCTAGGAACTATACAAAAGCAGGAAATGTATCAGGTACCCGAGTAAAGAGACAAGCAAGCAGAAATAAAAGACAGAGAGACAGGAGAGAAAAGAAAAATTTTGTATCTGAGAGAATATTGTCAGATCTGTCCGTGGGAACGTTAACATGGGGACTATTATCTGCTTTTATACTTAAAGTCAGTGGATCGCCTGATACACGTATATGTCTTATCCTATTGCCTGTATACTTTGTACCGGCAGCATACCGAAAAATACAGGATGATTGAATTACAACTATCCAATTCTTGGATAAATTACGCTATTGTAAAATAGTATAATTTATGATATAATACACTTGAAAGCGGAAGAGCAGAGTGATAATCTGCATTGTCTATTCCGGAACGCCGCCGTAATGCAGGTAACAGCTAGAAAAAACAAATATCGTCAAACGTTCACCTCAACGGTCATCCAGCAGTGTAAAAGCGAGGCTTTACCAAAGGCCGATAACAGACACACTGTTGCAACATAAAGGCAACGCCGTAATGATTCCACCCGGGACAACGGCAGCTCCTGATGTAGATCAGACAGTCAAGGATCATCAGATGATGGTCCTTTTTTCTTGTCATTAATCGAATTTCAAGCTTAAAGCGGAAATTATAACAGATATAATACATATCCTTGCTCTTATTTGATTCCATATCGGGTTTTATATTTCATTCAATTTGCCAAATAATTCGATTGTTTTTCCAAAAACAGTCGAAAGGAATAAATAAATATGCTATAATATACACGATTAAATCGGGGGCAACTTCACGACTAAACCGGGGGCAACTTCACGATTAAATCGGGGGCAACTTTACGACTAAATCGGGGGCAACTTCAGACTGGAACCCGCATGTATCAAGGCTTTGAACACCCTCTAATTAGAATATAAACATAATATGTTGTTTTATAAAAAATAAAATTAAATATTAATAACAACAACAGAAGAGAAAAGGAGATGTCGTTGTGTCTGCAATACAAAATAATCTTACCTACCAGAAAAGCAATGTTGTTATCTCATCATTCATGAGTATTACCATCCATGGGTACCGTCTGATGAGTTACATCAACTACAAAACACAGGAAATTGAAAAAACCGGTAAACTCCCAGACAGCATAAGGCTGTATGTGAACGAAATGGCCGATCTTCTTGATATGCCAAACAACGGGGAAAAATACAAACTTGCGGATCTTGCTACCAAGGAACTTAGCAGGGCTGTCATGTACTGTTATGACAGAAAAAGTGGCAATATTAAAAAGATTGTAATATTTCCAGAGATTACATTCCATAACGATGACAACTCCATAGAAATCAACACACAGATTTTCAATTATGCAATGATGAGACGACACAAAGATAATTACACCATTTGCACACTTGAAGATGCAAAAAATTTCAGAAGCATATATTCTGCCAGGATCAGCGACTATCTGAGAATGGAGGCATATGGCAAGAATGAAATAGCAGAAGACGTGTATGAGATAGAAGTTGATCTTACTGAGCTTAAGCTGATGGCCGGAACAATAGTGCTTGATGATGAGGTTAACTTTGCCAAAATAGCGGAGATCATGGATAATATCTCAAATGTTGCTGTTGAAAATAAATATTCCGAATGGAAGCGATTTAAGGAAAAAATTCTGGATAAAGCAGTAAGGGACATCAATAAGAATACGAATCTTTCTGTATCCTACGAAACAAAAAGAACCGGGCGTGGTGGAAAAACAAGCCGTGTAATTTTCAGGGTAGATAAAAAAGGCATTAAAGACCACAAAGAGTCCGCCGCGGACTGTCAGATAGAAAAAAACAAAAAACCAGAGATGACAGAGAATAAATCCATGGAACCGGTTAGTCAAAAGCCAGAACCAACAAAGGAACAGCTTTTTGAAATGTGCATGGAGGTAAATAAAATCGTTCCATTTTCCATCGATCTGGATACATGCATGACACTGATTAAAGATTCAGGCTATGATGTGTCCGCAGTAAAAACGGCTGTTGAAGTATTAAAACAGCAGGGTGGAGAAACAAAAAGTCCTATCGGGTTTTTAAGAAAGGCAGTAAAAGAGAACTGGAAGCCGAGTGTTGTTTCATATTCTGGTCAGAAGAAACGGAAATCTTTTGATAACGCACAGAAATGGGAATATGACGAAGATGAAATAAAAGACTTAGAGAAAATGCTGCTGCAGACACCAGTCCGGCAGTAGAGGCAATAAAAATATGGGTTAAAAGAGACAGATTACAAAGCTGTCTCTTTTTTGTTTTAGTAATACGTCACAGATATATGTATATACGTCATTAAATATTAAAATAACGCTTTAACTATAATAATGACGTTTATACGAAACGAAACAAATATATAAAACTTAAACCATTTTTTTAAAAAAATGAAAAAATATTGTTGCTTTTGATGATTATATGTGGCTATAATTACGATATAGCAAGTATATTATATCAAATATCGACAGTCTTGAAAAACGAGGAGGAAAATCAGTAATGGCAAGAAAGAAAACAGAAACAGCTGCAGAAGCTGAAAATGCAACAGCAGAAGAAACCACACCAAAGAAGAGAGGCAGAACAAAGGTAAAGGAGGCCGAGGAGGAAACAGCAACAACAGAAAACTCTGAGGAAGAAGTAGAGGCTGAATCTGCACAGGAAGGCATGAATATCCAGAAAAAAACGAATGGTGAAATTAACATTATTGGTGAAGTTGCGGAGAGTGAGCCAAAAGAAGAATCTGAAACAGAGCCAGGCGCAGATGCAGGAACAGATGAGGAATCTGAGGCAGAACCATCGGAGGGTGAAGAGCAGCCAGCAGATAACGGAGATGAAAATGAAACTGCTGTAGCAGAATCATCGGAAGACACTCCTGTTACAGAACCAAAAAAAAGAGGCCGTAAGAAAAAAACATCCAGCAACATTCTTACAGAGCTTGGGAGCAATGAGGATAAGATCTTTGATAAGCGTCGTGTCCACATGGCAACCAAGGAAGAACGCCAGCAGATTTACGATGAAGAAGAAGTTTTCGCAGACTTCGGATCTGTGGCAGAAACCGAAAAAACAAAACGGCGTGAAGAATACAACATGTTCCGTGATGCTGCACGAAGTGTTCCAAAGACAATCCTTAAAGGAGTTATTGGTTCGGTAACAGAACTGGACGGTGGAACACTTGTTGCTTATATCGACCAGATAAGACGTCTTGGAAGAAATGAAGAAGGAAACACAGCGGAAGGATATTTCCAGACAATCATTCCTGTTTCACAGATGATAGCATATGATCCAAAACAGTATGCCGGAGAAGAAGGGAAAAATGAACTCCGGAAGAAACTCCAGAGACGTATTGGTACAGAAATTCATCTTTGCATTTACGATGTACGTGAAAAAGAAGGAATTGCTATTGGTTCAAGACTGACAGCAGAAGCACTTAGGGTTAATAAGTGGTACATCAAAAAAGATGAAAAGGACGGAATGCCAAAACTGATCGAGGGAATGCTTGCAGAGGCCACAGTAATCGAGGTCCACAATTCCTATTTGAACATTGAGGTGGCGGGTGCTGAGGGAACAATTCAACATACTGAGCTTTCCTATAACCACTTAAGTACCCTCTACGACGAGTACCGTGTGGGAGATAAGATCAATGTAAAAATCAAAAAAATCACATTCTTTGATTATGAATCTGATAACCAGAAATACCGTCTTGCAAGAGTGGAAACATCTGCAAAAGAAGCACAGGCTTCCCCGGCAGACAAATTCTTCCATCAGTTCCATGTTGGAGATGTATGTGCAGGTGTCATTAAGTCAGAAGCATCTGAGACAGGTGTGTTTGTAAACTTAAGAGGTAAGATGGACTGCTTATGTCCAATCCCGGCAAGTAAGCGTGCAACCGTAAACAGTCCGTGTGGTGTCCGGATCACAAAGATGGATGATGAACAGAAGCGAATTTTTGGAGAGATTATATCAATCTAAGAGAGGAGGATGCGGGGCACTTGCCCCGCAGTATTTAAGAAATGAAAAAGAAAAAGACAACAACAGCAATCATTGTGGTTCTTGTAATAGCCCTTTTAGCAAGCTGTATTGGAATTTTTGTGTTTTATTCAAAATCCAGGGATTTACAGCAGGAAGCCTCCAAAGCAACATCGCAGCTGAATTCAAATATGCAGACGGTGTATGTTGCAACAAGACCAATTGTAAAGGGTGAAACACTTACAGCAGATGGTGACAATGCAAATGTAGAACAGCAGCCAATCTATACCGGCCTTGAATCTACAAGCTATATGACTGAGGATCAGCTTGGGGCAACACTTACAGTTGATCTTAATACCGGAGAGCCGGTTATGTCGAATATGATTACAACAGAAACTCTTGCAGCTGATACAAGATGGTACGAAGTAAACAGCGCAGAGATAATGGCAACACAGAATGAAGGGGATTGTGTAGATGTCAGAATTGCATTCCCGGATGGAGATGATTTCATAGTATTGCCGAAAAAATACATTTCAGATCTGCAGAAATCCAGCTGCATCTTTAACACAAAATTAAATGAGGAAGAAATCGTAAGATTCCGTTCCGCAATCATTGATGCTTATACAATTTCAGGATGCAAGATCTACACAACGAAGTATGTAGAATCTAATCTGCAGGATGAGGCAACCCCAACATACCCGGTAAAAGAGGCAAACATCGAGCTGATCAATTCAGATCCGAATATTCTGACAAAAGCAGAAAAGACATTGAACTTAAATGCTCGTCTTTCCCTTGAATCAAGAATCGGAAATATCGAAGATGAAGATCTTCAGAATCTCGACAGCAAGTATGACGAGAAAAAATCAAAGAAAGAAACAAAATGGCAGGATGAGGAATCTTCTCAGTCATCAGAGCAGAGCAGTGACATTGATTATGGTGGAGATTCATCCAGCACGGAAAGTACAGAGAATTCAGACAGCAAACAGTAGGAAGGAGCGTGTAGATGACGAGCAGAGAGGCAGAAAAAAGAGCAGGGAAGATTGTTTCGTATTCCGGAAAGGAACGATGTGATCTGGTATATGCTCTTGGAACACTTACGCATGCAACGCATAAAAGTGTTCTTTATATTGACAACAGCATCTTTCATGACTTATATGCAGTTTTCGCCGGAAACAATGATACAGACGAAGTTCTTGATTTCGGGGATGTGGTTGTAGCAAAGGATCGAAAGATTCCGGAAAGAGACATGAGAAAATTTGATCTGTGTATTCTTTACAGCGGGATGAATACGGATCAATCTGTATTTTACCAGAAAGCGGATGAATACATTATTGCCCCTGGTGAAGAAGCAGAAGAAGTGGCCAGGATGAAAAAAGCAGCAGATGAGATCCGAAGGATCTGGAGTGTGGATGCGTTCACACTGATCCAGAGAGATAAAACTGGACGAAAGCAGACACTCGGTACAATCGCCGAAAAGATAGGAGTTCGTCCGAAAAGGAGCTATGTTTTAAAATTTTCGGAAGAAAACTACGGTGCATATACAGCGCTGACAATTAACAAGAACGGCGGACTGAGAGGAATATCAGAAGAAATGAAGCTGTTAGCAGGGGAGCTGATAACCATTTATTTAAACGAAAGCGAAAAGCGTATTCGCAGCTTTTTAAAGAAGATGTAGGAAGGAGGAGAATCATGGTAGTAACCGTACAGGGATATAACGGGAAAAAAAGTAAGTCAGCACAGACTGCATGTGTCATTGCAGGAATGCTTGCATTAAAGGAAAATTCAAACACGCTTCTCCTTCAGTGTATTAACAATGATGTAAATTCTGTAGAAAATATTCTCTACGGAAAAAATATGACAAGGAAGTTTGGAGCAGATGAGACGGATTTTTCCGACAGTGGTATTGATGCACTGCTTCGTTCTGTAGGCAGCACAAAAATCGGATCGGATGAATTTGAAAGATATTGTACTGCATTGACAAAAGTAAAGAATCGGCTGGATATAACGGAATGCACGAGAACAACCGTTTTGGAGCAGACGATTCTTACACAGGAAGAGGAACTTGGAAATATTGTTTCAAGTGCAGTAGACATTTATGACAATGTGATTATTCTGGGACCGTGTGATGCACCAGAGACAACAGAAATGTTAAACAAGTTCGCAGATTTAAGTCTTTACTGCATCACTCAGGGACACAAAGCGTCTGGAAAAGCATATGGAAAGAAAATTTACTATGTAGTTACGGATTTTGAGGAAACAAGCACAATTAACCTTGGGCTGATCCGGAAAGAATATCGTACAGGTGGTTTCCTTTCGCCAAACAATGTGCTGAAAATTTCACGAAACGTATCTGTAAGAGATGCGGCGATAACAGGAACCCTGCTTACGTATATCAGGGATAACAGAGAATGTTCTGAGTTTGAATCCCATTATGAGTGGTATAAAGATATCCAGAAAATCATGGACATGATCGCAGGGCAGGAAGATGAGGAAAATGCATATAACTGGGAACGCAGGGAAAACGGTACATATGAATTTGGTGATCTTGGAAAGCAGGCTGTTGCAGACCGGGAAAAACATACCGTTGCAGTGACTGGGAAAAAACAGGGATTTTTCGAGCGACTTTTCGGAAGAAAGAAAGAATCCTATATGATTTCTGCAGAAGAAATCGGTTCCGGGGAATATAAAAAGCATATTCCATCGTCAACACCGGACGTTGTTGACTTTGATCAGACAGAAACCGCTGATACATATGCAGATGATCTTGTAGGTGAAATTTCCACGGAAATTAAAAATGACGAAGATCCTGATTCTGAAGAATTTGTTTATGGGGATGATGAAGCTTTTGAGTATGGCGATGAGCCGGAGAATGAAGAAAATCCGGAAGCAGAGAAAACGTCAGAAGAGGAATCAAAAGTAGATCCAGAACCAGAAAAACCAGTCAAAAAAGTTTCCACAAGAAAGACTGCGGTAAAGAAAACTGCTTCGACAGCTACAAGAGCCGCTGCTAAAACTGCAACAAAAACTGCTACAACCAAGACAGCTGCAACCAAAACCGCGGAAAAAAAGACTACGACAGCTAAAGCTGCAACTACAAAGACAGCTGCAAAATCTACTACAGCCAAAACAGCTGCGAAGAGTACCACAAAAAAGGCTACCACATCAAAAGATGCCGGGGCAACTACAAAAACAGCCACGACTAAAACTACAGCAAAAAAGACCACTACTGTAAAAGCTGCTGCAGCAACGAAAAAGTCGACTGCTGCAACTACAACGAAAAAAACGGTAAAGAAAGCTGATGAGCCGGAAGAAAAAGTTACTGTTAAGAAAACTACCAAAAAGGCTGCTACGGCTTCAAAAGATACAGTAGAAGATGCACCTGCAACAGCTACCAAAAAGGCTGCCACAAAGAAGGTTGTTGTAAAAGCTTCTGCAAAGGAGTCCGAGGAGCCGGTTAAAAAAACTGTTCGAAGGACAGCCGCTAAAAAAACTGCAGAACCGGTAGAAGGTGATAGCACTGAAAAGCCAAAACGTACCACAAAAACAACAAAAACTGTCAAAGCTGTCAAGAAACCAGTTAAGGCAGAAGCAGAGTCCGAGGAATAGGAGGGTGATATATGTTAGTTAACGCAATTATCAGTATTTTACTGGTAGCAGGAATTATATATTTCATCCACCGATATACAGCAAGCGGAAATCATCTGGACGATGAGGAATTAACAAGCGAAAAGGACAGCCGCAACGAATTTGAAATGGATATAGACTACATGACAAAAGAAGTAGCGGATGCATTTTCAAGAACTCTTCGACAGAATTTCAATGATGGGAACCTCTCCAGGCGTGAACTGGAGCAGAAACAGAAAAAGCGTACAGCATTGAGTTCAGCAATTAACAATGCCGCCTATGGTGATGATGATGCAAAGAAATTCGTAAAGAACAGCATCAAGCAGCTTCTTCTGGATCCAAAATACGACATTGAAAATAACATCAACCGCTTGATTCCGTTTGACCGGCCGGCACGTATATGGTGTACAGACAAAACGAACATCATATTGTATCTGTATTCTAAAAGATACTGGCTGGAAGCGGTGGACATGCTTTTTCAGGAGTTTCATCTTACAGATCCAGTAGAAATTAATGGAGTTTTTTCAAATGTTGTTACAAAAGAAAAGATGAATGAAATCTATGAAATTGTCATGAGAGGGAAATCTTCGCTTGGACCGATAGATCTTACATTTGAAGACAAGATTGAGATTGTATCCCATAAGTTGTTTGGAAGATATATCCGTTTCTCAGCAGTGGATCTTTTATACGACCTGACAGTTGATGAAATTGATGTGGGTGTGTCTGGTGTTCCAAAGAATTCATACACGGTAAAAACGGAAAAAAGAAATCTGCCGTTTTCCTATGAATCCGTATGGATCCTGTATCATGGTATTAACATCAGAATGGAATGTCTTGCATTTGAAAGCCAGGATGACATGATCCGTGTCTGCAAGAACATTTATAACTACAAACCACCAGAACCGTTAACTGAAGAGAACGGAGCAGTAATCGCAACAACAAGCACAGGTGGTCGAATTGTTGTATTCCGTCCTCCGTTTGCAGATTCATGGGGATTTACACTTCGTAAATTTGATTCCACACCATCAACACTGATGAGGAATCTCCTGCATGATGACAACAAGGTAATTCCAATTGTAATTACAAAATGGATTGCAAAGGGACTCTTAAATACCATTATATCCGGACAGCAGGCAACTGGTAAAACAACGTTTTTGAAATCATTTATTGGATATCTTCCGATACAGTACAACCTGCGAATTCAGGAAAAACAGGCAGAAATGAACCTGCGTTACACTTATCCTGACAGAAACATTGTTTCTTTCCAGGAAACTGCTTCGGTATCTGCACAGGAAGGCTTGAATATCCAGAAAAAAACGAATGGTGGTATTAACATTATTGGTGAGATTGCGGAAGCTATTCAGGCTGCATTCTTTGTCCAGACAGCAAATGTTGCATCATATATGGCTATTGGTACTCACCATGGTATTGATACGGAACATGTTATTGAGGGCATTGGCAACAACCTTTTGGAACCATCCGTAGGATTATTCCAGAATGAAGAGAATGCGATCAAAGCGGTTGCCGCCGTTTTAAATACGGATATTCATATGGCTAATGATAAAGGTGATCGTCATCTCCTCTATATCAACGAGATATGTCCTACAACAGAGGAACCATATCCATCTGACAAAATGGAAGATGCAAGTCTGATGGATAAGGCTGCGGCAGATGCAAGCAAATACATGCGTAAGGTTACAAATCCGAAACCTTATGAAGTACATAGACTTGTTCACTGGGAACCTACATTTGATGAGAATGGAAAGAAATCAGGTGGAAAATACGTTTTAGATGCAACCTTTGGCTCAATGATGGAAGAAGAGATCAAAAGACATCTTTCCATACAGGAAGAAAAGCTTTTTGATTTCGATATGGACATGCTTCATCGAGTTAAATCAGGCGATGATTCAGTGGAGGTACAGAATTGGGTAGAAAAATCATTATCATCCTTCTAGCAGTTCTGATTGTTGGCATAATTGCTGCGATCGTGGTGTTATATAGAAGAAAAAAGAAAAATAATGACGTCTTGTTACATGACAAAGGAAAGCGGTTACAGGAAACGCGGTACAATTTTCTGATCTTTCTGCAAAGGTTCTATGCAAATGTTCCAATTATCAGCAGATATTACAGAAGAATCAGACACAAGGTACAGATTTTATATCCTGCAGATTCATTTTCCATCGCACGAAAGACTTCTGAAATTTTATCGACAGGAACAATTGGAGCAGTTGCAGGAATAGCCGTAACACTTTTGTTTGCAAAAGGTGATATTTTCTTTATCATGGCAGGAATGACAGTAACGTATTTGATTATGTCATCTATTGTTAACTCAGGAATCAACAGATTAAATTATAAGCTTTTAGAAGAATTTCAGCTTGCAATAGATTACATACAGACACAATATCAGAATCACCATATGCTTCCGAGAGCATTAAAAGCGGCTGCAGAAGATATGCCGCAGTTGATCGGCCTGCATATGCAAAAAATATACGACATTATTACGGGACCAGATAGTAAGTTAAACGAAAGAGTGGATGCTTATGTTGGAAATGAGCCGAACCTCTATATGTTAATTTTCTTATCCATTTGTGCCTCGATAGAAACGTATGGTGACAAAAAGTTAGAAGATGGTTCATGGATGTTCGTACATGATATGGAATGTTTACGAGATGGTGTGGATGCGGAGATCATTTCTCTTGACAAAACAAAATTAGCTTTTTTGACACAGGAAATGATCTGTATTCTTCCGGTAATATTCATTAAGCCTCTGGAAAGCTATATGGCGAAGTATTTCGATGGAACATCAGGATACTATAACGGCATTGCCGGATTGGTATCTATGATTGCAATTTTTGTGACAGCTCTCATATCTCATAATCTTATAGTTATGTTAAGGGATGGAAATGAAGAGGTAGATAAAGAAAATGATGTTTGGTCAAAAGTGGCATCCATTTCCTTTATTGAACCATTCCTTGAACGGGTGATCGAAAAGAATTACACAAAATATGCAAGATATGACGATGCCCAGAAGGGTATTGGAAACAGGACAGGTCCTATGGCACTTCTTGCAAAACAGGTAGTATTTGGTGCAGGTGCATTTATTCTTGTTATGGTTTTATTTATGTCAGCATCTGTAAGGACAAGGATTGAACAGGCGAAAAACTGGAAAATAGCGTTTGAGGAATCAACAACTGCAGATCCGGACTATGTAAAAAATATGAGAGAACTAGGGCAGGAATACTTTGAATTTGAAAAAGGAAAAGGAAAATCCATTGATACTGAAAAACTGGCAAAGGAAATCCAAAAGAAGAATGTTGGAGTCGATGAAAACAATGCTTTGCTTATTGCCGAGGAAGTATCAAACAGGGTTTCCAAGTATGATAATGCCTACTTTAAAGCATGGAATGTACTTGTTGCTTTAGGCATTGGAATCGTGGCATTTCTTTTGCCGGTATGGATTTTAAAGTTCAAGCGGAAAGTATCAGAAATGCGAAAACAGGAAGAAGTAATCATGTTCCAGACACTGATGATGATTTTAATGCACACAAGTGGAATTACTCTACAAAAGATATTGGAATGGATGGAACGATTTGCATACTGCTTTAAAGATTCTATCTCTACATGCCGTGTTTCCATTTATTCCGGTGAAGAAAAAGCACTTGAAACAATGAAAAATCAGGAACAGTATATACCGTTCCGAAGTTTTGTTGATTCATTGAAAGCAATTGACAGTGTAGGTGTGGAAAAGGCATTTTCAAATGTCCAGTCAAATTACGCTTACAATGTGAAAAAACGTGAAAATTATATCACGGATTCCATTGAAAAAAAGAGCACAATTGGACGGTTTTTGTGCTTGGCCACACTTGCTATGACCGTTATATTTTACTTGGTTGTACCGATGACAATGTACATGCTTAACCTGTATTCCCAGTACAACCAGAGTTTATCTATTTAGGTCTTCACAAGATCACTCAAGGTGTCAACTGCTCGACAAATAAGCAGTAAAACATAAAGTAAAAACAAATAGGAGGATTAATCATGGGAAAAAAGAAAGATATTATTAAAAAAAAGGGAATGAAAGAAATCCCTATTGTAGCAGTTATTTTACTTGTAGTAGGTATTGTTGTTACATTAATTTTTGTTGGAAAGGCTATGGGATGGTTCGGAAACGCCATGAATACAGGAAACAAGGTAAATGATAACGTATCTGCACTTGGAACAACTCTCGATGAAGATAAGTTTACTGATATTGAAGGAAGGACAATTTCCGGAAATGAAGTTGTATCATATTTACGAAGCTGGAAAAACGAGGATGTATGTGTAAAAGTTGTTACAAAGTCACAGACAGGCGGTACATACTACAACTTCAAAAACTTTGATTCCAATGTAGGAATTACGGCAGCAAATAAAAGATCATCGGAAGAGAACTCTACACTGATTTCATATGCAACGAACCAGATGCAGCAGAATTACATCAATCCAAATGCAAGATTCAAAACAGAAATCAAACGTAACCAGAATGATGTTATTGTTGCGGTAGTATTCACACAGCAGTAATCAACAAATGTCACAGGGGCTTTTGCAAATAAAGCCCCTGTAATTTAAAGGTGATATGTATGAGCAAAACAATAACGACGTTTTTGATTTTAATTATAAGTGCTGTAATTGTATTATCCATGTCAGCTTCTTTAAAAAGAGGATTTGATAATGGAAACAAGACCGGAAAAGCTGTGGAAAATGAATTAAACCAAAACAGCGCAATAAAAATGGATATGATGGAAAACGGTGAATCCGGAAGAATGGATGATGACGGAAACATGCAGTACGATGGAATTGTATCCGCAGCAGAAGTCATGGACGAAATATTATCATCTGGATATGGTGTAACATTTTATTTGAATGGTGTAAAACTGAATACCCTTACTTATCAGGGAATCGCGCTTATGTCATATCTTAAAGAGTATGATGGTATGGCATTGTATAGTTCGACTCTTCCTGTAAGACTTGAAAAAGGAAAAGATTACGAAAGGGTATACAAACAAAATGAAGGTGGAAAAGTGACAGAAATAAAATACAGGAGGGAATAAAATTATGAAGATGCCGAACTTTTTAGACTATCTGTTTGGATTTTTTATTTCAACGCTTGTGTTCTTTATAGTCCTTGCTGTAGTCTTATTTGGAGTTGAAAGCAATGTTAATTCAGACATTAAGCATAAAGCATCAAAGTTTGTAAACGAATCATGCGTGAGCGGAAAATTAGATGCAGATGGATTTTTGGATTTTACAAGATCTATCCACAAATATGGAAATTATGATATTGAGATATCTGTAGATAAGGTGCGGGCATATCCAGCAACGGAACAGAATGGAAATAAAAGGATACGTACAGGAGAAGATACATACAGCACGGACCAGATTATGGATGCAATGTACCCGAAGTCCTATAAGAAGGACGGACAGTGGGTAAATCCACAGTATCAGGATTACGCGCTTAATGCAGGAGATTCAATAACGGTTACTGTAGTAAGAAAAAGATCTATTACAAGCGGAGTATATCGTGTTTTTTTTAATGGATCGAACGCAAATACGGTTATTACACGTTATAACAATGTTGTTGGCTATTCATATGGTATGTAATTGGGGGAAAGGACGGACTTATGAATCAAAAATTTCTCATAGTTATAGTGATAACCATATTGCTTGGAGCAGTTACTCTTTTATCGGGTGCCGCTTTTAATGTGAAGATCCAGGCAGAGGATGTCGAAGCCGAAAAACAGGTTCAGTCGGCTTGTGAAGCTGCAGTTTTTAAAATGAATACAGACAAAGATATTGTCCTTGGAACACAGGGCGAGAGACAGGCTATCCGAAAAGCGTTCTGGAATTCATATTGCAAGGCAAAAGGATATCTGGCAACTGAAACTGGAAATGTAAATCCGGCAACAGGAGAGATTTCTTCTGATGGTTTCGGACTTGAAATTGATAACAGGGCAAAATTTGAAGTTCCATGTGTAATATATGTAGACAGGGATGGATACTACGTGGAGTATACACGATACGTGAAAAACGGATCAACGCAGGAGTCTGAATACAAAAATATCATGACAGATAAACAGTCTTTTACAAAGGATTATGGCACAAGAAGGGTATACCATGTGACATATACGCTTGGAAAAGATGTAACTGTAGAAGTGCGTGGCGGATCGGGACCACAGAAAATATCTGGTTCATATGATTTTTGTTACGATGAATTAGGGAGACCAAGTGAATTATCCTTTATGGGAGGCGGAAGCCCTTTCATGGAAGAACATGACCTATGCATCCAGCAGGCGGTATCCGGAACAGTAAATTACAGCATCAATGCTCACAATTTAATGAATAAACAAGGCAGGAAGTATGTATTTGCAATGCCTAACCAAAGCTCATCATTCGGTCGGATGATGCGTAATCCCTGTGTAATCTCATTTACACAGGGAAAACAGGTGGCAGGAAAAAATATATACGGCTTTGCAGGCGCATCGATTGAGAAAAACCGGATGTATTATATGTACCTTTATAATTTTAACGGTAAGACCGTAAAATGTTATACGGATAAAGGAAACGTTGAAAAAATCAAAGTTGGAACAATGCGTGAACTTGCTAAAGATGGTGCACTTCCAGATTTGGATTAAGCTGCAGAAAAATCATCAGAAGTAGCGGTAACATGCTATCGCGGGGAAAGGAGAAGTATATGGCAGCGAATCAGTTCGGGGAAGTCACAATTTTAGAGAATCCAAAAAAGCAGAGTCTTTCAGGGAAAAGACATGCAAGGCTCATAGATGCTTTGTTTAATATCATCGTGTTAAAAGACATAAAAACTGCAGAACATTGTAAAAATGTAGCAGAGTACAGCTATCGGCTTGGAAGGCAGATCGGATTAAATATTGATCAGCTTAAACTGGTAAAAGATGGTGCGCAGTTACATGATATTGGAAAGGTTCTGGTAGACATGTCGGCATTAAACAAACGTGGAAAACTTAATGAGAGAGAATTGTTGATGGTAAGAAATCATCCCATTTATGGTATGAGATTTTTGACAGGCTTCCATGTTCCGGATGAAATTACGGACATTGCATGGCATCATCATGAGAGATGGGATGGAAAGGGATATCCAGATGGTATGAAAGGAGAGGATATTCCAAAACTTGTAAGGGTAGTAAGTGTTTGCGACACTATTGATGCCATGGCGTCTAACAGACCTTATAGACAAAGACTCACAAAGGAAGAGATTATTGATCAGCTTAGCAAAGCAAAAGGAACACAACTTGATCCTGAGATTACCGATATGGCAATCCAGATGATAGAAAATGGCAAATTGGATATAAATTGCTAGTTTTCTGCCTTTACAAAAATGTATATATATGATATAATCAACATATCTTAAGAAAAGGGGCATTTCTTGAGATTTCAGAACGGGAATTCTTGTTTGCTTATTCAAATGATTCCCAATTAATTTTTCTCTTAATGTGAGTTTGTTTGCTAAATGCAGACAGGGTGTTACTTGCGGTTTGTATCTTCCGTTTCGTGAAAGCACAAAAAAGATACAATTAAATGCATTTATCTAATTTTTTTGGATAAATGCATTTATCTAAATATAATAGGTACCAAAAGTAGCAGGAACTTTATCATCTATTCCCATTTTGTTCGTATAGCCATCCCTTTAAGATGATTCTGGGTTCGAATCCTGGATGGTACGCTTGCCTGAATATGTTAACATATCCAGACATTTCGCAATTTTTCATAATCTTTTTCAATCCCTGGCACCGTGAAAGCGGTGCCAGTAAGGGCCATTAGCTCAGTTGGTTAGAGCGCCCGGCTCATAACCGGGTGGTCGTAGGTTCGAACCCTACATGGCCCATTTGTGGCATCTTCCACATACCCAACCATTGACAATTGCCTCCCGAAGTAAAATTCTTGAGCTGAATTTTATAAAAGTTAAGGGACACACAGGAGTTGATGGTAACGAGGAAGCAGACAGGCTTGCAAAAAAGGCAGTTGGGGTGACATTCTGACATTGGAAAGGATAGAGAAAATCTATGGATAAGAAATTTAGCAAAGAATATAGAAGAAAAACATGGATTATTGCAATATATGACTCGGACGATCAAGGTAGCTGGATGGGTAAAATCGAAGCAACTAAAAAAGAAGTTAAGGAGATACTTGCAGCAATAGTTCAGAGTTTTAGAGATAGAAATCTTGATTTTTATGAAGGTGGAACTGAGACTGCTGAAAATGTACGAGAAAATTGGCAACCTTTAGAATTTTGGACACCTTTAGAAAATTGGCCACCTTTTGTAAACCAAGATTCTTTGTATGCATACGCGAATTTTTACACTTCTTGCATCAATATAACCGCAGTCTCTCTGGAAAATATTCCGGAAATTAAGTGAAAATAACCCAACATACACCAAATAATCGCTTAAATGGCAGGGCAATCATGAGAAGAAACAAAGATTTCTTAAAAAACATCAAAAAATTAACAGCATTGGTTTTGGCTGCCGCAGCCGTAGTAACGGCATACAACATTCCAACAGATAAGACAAGGACGATAACCGGATTTATGCAGGACCCGAAGAAAAACTACAACGCAAAGAACCAGGTCAAGGTTGGAACAGTTAAGATTACGGCTTTTAAGAACCGGCTGACTACAGAAGCAGAATTGGACAAATTCAGAAAGAATATGGGGAAAAAAGATTTCCGTGAAACAAAACTTGGGGATATTGAAGACGAAGCGTTTTTTTATGCTGAAGAATACTTACCGCGTGATGATATACATATACAAATGTATTATCTAAAGCATGTAAAAACATACAAAAAAGATAAAATGCAGTTTCATGCAGCCCCATGCAATTCCTTTACCCAAATGGTTGATACCCGCTGGAATAAGGTGTCAAAAGCTACTGGATACGAAATCCGTATCAAACAGAATTACAATGGCAACTGGACGGACTGGACATACCGCAGAACAGCGGCAAACCGTGTTAAAATATATGGACTTGATGGAGCAAGAGAATTAACACGAATGTATAATTTTTTCAAGTCCAATCATGATCAGAAATATAAATATGTAGACGATGGAATAAGTGTTGCTTTGTCAACAGGCTGTACCTATAAAATTCAGGTGCGTGCCTACAGAACCATAAATGGGAAATACTACTATGGTAAATGGTCAGATATTAAGACAGCAGGAAAGATTAAGCGTACACCATACACAACGATTAAAAGAACTGGAAATGTTGTATCTGCGGAATACTCCATGAGTATCAATTGTGAGCAGTTCAATTATGATTACCGGATTTTTGAATCGAAAGAAATCACCAATCCATTTGCAACAAAGCCAACCGGCTTTGAGGTACAAACTGCAGATGATGAAGATTTCAAAGTAAATGCTACGACAGTCAAGCAACCAACGACAAACACCTCCATCACTATAAATGATCTTCCATCTGGAAAGTTCGTCAGAGTAAGAACATACAACGATTCCGGATCAAGTAAGATTGTTGGATGGTGGAGCGAAGCGACCAAAATCAAATAAGATCCAAAAGAAAGGCACCCGAAAGGATGTCTTTTTCTTTGCAAGGTTGCCAACTGAAGTGTATGGAGAAGCCGAAAAACAATGGATCAATTAAAGAAGCAATGTGTTGATAAAAATGTATATATATGATATAATCAACTTATGAAATAAAGAAAGGAAACAAAGACATGTTCGATAGAACGTGTTATAATTATTATCAAGGAGGAAAAAAACATGAAAAAATTAAAAAATGTATTAAAAAGCTGCTTATTAGTAGCTATCATGGTAACGGTTGCTGTTTCGTTGTATAACTCTAATATAATATACAGTGATGCAAAGGATACTACGAAGAATATTACAGGGTTTATGCAGGATCCCAAAAAGAATTACAATACAAAAAACAAGGTTAAAATCGGTAAAGTGAATATTACCAGTTTTAAAAACCGGTATACGACAAAAGCAGAAAGAGAAAAGTACAATGGCGATAGCAATTATGACGCTGAAAATGAGGAAAAATATTTCGGTACAGTCATGGATAATCGTATTATATACGCAAATGAATATTTAACATCTGATAAAGCAGATGCTTATATTCTGAAAAATGTGAAAAAATATGATAAAAGCAAGATGCAGTTTGAAGCAATACGTTTAAATTCGTTTACACAGATGATTGATACCAGGTGGAACAAAGTTTCAAAAGCAAGTGGGTATGAAATCCGGATAAGACAGTGTTATAATGGTAACTGGACAGACTGGACATACCGGAGAACCTCTGCCAATCATGTAAGAATTTATGGATTAGATGGTGGTAGAAAACTTGCAACAGTAGTATATCACGGAGAAGTAAGTCCTCATAAGCAAAAATATAATTTTACCGATAAGTGGATTGATATTTCATTGTCAACTGGATGCTCTTATAAAGTACAGGTTCGTGCATATAAAGTTGTAAAAGGAAAATATTATTACGGCCCATGGTCTAATACAAAAGCCGCAAATAAACTTTCCAGAACGCCATACACGTTTATTGAGAAAAACGGAAGTTTGATCACTGCAACGTATTCTATGGATACAATGATTTGCGAATTTAATTACGATTACAGAATCAGCCAGGATGTGACCAAAAAAAATCCATTTGCAACTCAGCCGGATGGATTTGAGGTGCAGACAGCAGATAATTCAGCTTTTAAAAACGCAAAATCAGAAATGTATCCAACGACCGATACTACTCTGATGTTTAATGAGATTCCATCTGGCAGTTACGTTCGCGTGAGAACTTATAAAAACACATCTTCTCAGAAAATTGTAGGAGAGTGGAGTGAAACAGTTATAGCAAAATAAATTTTACATGTGATAACGGAAAAGCTGTGGTTTTAAACCACAGCTTTATTTTTTCTTCAAAAATAAGTATATATATGATATAATCAACTAGAAGAATGATAAGAAGGAGGAATTATAAATGTATCTGAAACACAGTATTCGGAAAATACTTTTTACGTTTGGATTAACCACGGTTCTAATTACCGGATTCAACATGCATAAGGATATTGTTCATGCTGATGTGCTTGAAGAAACCACGGAAGAGTCCACGCAAAAAGAGGATGAGTACAGTCATGGAAACAACGAAAAGTATAGGCAAACTACAACAAAATCCGAGGAAACTACTACGGATTCTGACTTTTCCTATTACTGGTACAATAACAAAAGACCAGGACAAATGATTAAGGACAGCAACGGCAATGTAAAAAAATATTACCGGACAAGGTATGAATATCTTGATTTGCCTGATGATAAGAATGAGAAAATAAGCGATGAAAATCTTAGTAAATACACCCATTATGAAAACAGCGTATTCCGAAAATATCAGGAAAATGAAGATGTGCTGTATGAAGATGCTTTTGGCAACATTGTCATACAGACATACTCAACGGATCGTAACAGTAACAGCTTTTACAGGACTATCGGGTACACTTTCTCTCGTGTAAAAAATAGTGGAGTATTAAATCTTAACTCAAAGAAAATTAGTAAGAGGAAGGAAGTTCCGGCTAACAAAAAATGGCTGTATGATGATAATTACAACGTTGATGATGCAACCATGAAGGACTGGACGAGGTTATATGGGTCTAATCCGCATTACACGGAAGGTGGTTCAAGAGATACAATCAGCATTTATCTTCCGACAGAGGTTTATTCAAAAAGTGAAAAACCATATATGGAATGGCGGAAGAAACATGACGGGATCGCAGCGACATATATCGGACCATCCGCAAACCATCAGGAAAAATACAAAGCAGCTTACATTCATCCTCTTGCCCAGGCTGTCTACAGAATACCTGGAAAAAAAGGTGGAAGAAGACATTCCATTAATACATGGGTATATGCATCCGATGATATTTTTGGACCTTATTCTGAAACAAAAAAAGAGGAAGGATATCTGCAGTCAAGGCTCTATCGTGCAAAGGACGAAGACGGCGACAGGGGATGGTATAACGAAGTGCGGGAGGCACTAAAATACAATGCAGCCTGGTTTGGCGTAGATGCCATTATTGAAGTATACGGAAATGGAAAACTGAAAAATACAGCCACATATAAAAACCCGGGTGCAGCGAATGTGTATGGGGACAGGTCTGACCAGTTTAACAGATATATCCGACTGGGAGGAAGATTAGGAACTTCCGTAGAAACAAAAATAGAACGGGAAGGAATGACGTTAACAAAAAATAAGTATAAAGAAGGAACGTCAAATATTCCAACGACATCATCGTTTACTTCATCGGATGCCATTCCCAATAGTTCCAGTGATAAGTATACGAGTCCAAAGGTTCATACATATAACACAAGTAATGATTTTGAACTTGGAACGGCCATACCAACTACAGAAACATATACCAATACCATAAACAATGACAGTTGGTATGGATCTATAAAAATCACAAGGTATACGAAAACAATAGATGTAGATATAGCCTGGACCTGTAAATTTACGGTCCGGTATTATACAGAAGAGCCGGATGATGAAGGAGAAGGGACACACCAGGTAGAACATCATTTTGATACAAGTACATCCGGATCGCTAAGTTATAATCTTTCGGCGGATTGTTTTGCAATATCTGATATAAATCTTGCCCAGCTTTCAGGAGCAATTGCATCCGAAATAAAGGATTCCAATTCAAATTGGAAAACAATGCAGTATTCCGGATTAAACGAAAGCGAAGTCCCAATACATTTTATTATTCCATATAAGGAAAAGGGAGAAACAACTTATAAACCAACATGTTTTTCTAATGATGACCCGCTTGAAGGAAATATACCGGAAGTTACAGCAGATACTGTTAATAATTACTACATGGTAATTCCACAGGAAGAGTATTCGCAGATGCTTAATTCCAATAATTATCAGGGAACACTGGGTACATTTGCCTCATATGCGGAAGGGAACAGTGCAGCAAAGAAATGGGCAAGATCGACTGCGGATGGATTTGTAAATTCATTTATGCAGGCATGGAAGTCAAATATTACAAACGATACACTTTCCGTGAATGGAACAGACTACCTGAAAGGGCAGTATGTTGCAGCCAAGAATGCAGATGGATGGTATGTGGCAAATCCAGAAGGACACGGTAGCAGCAGTATAAATGAAGAGGATTACAAATTCAATGGATGCTATCCGGGATCTGATTCTGGAACAGCAACATTGTCATCACATATGATTCCTGGGGATCATGTAAATGTACCGGAATGGACAGATGGTACAACCAAGGAAGCAAATAAATCCGTTCTTCTTGTATTCAAAGCGGAGGAAATATGGGAGCTTCCATCACAAACATGGTCATGGAGTCGTGGTGACGAACCGATCATAGGTGATCTCATAAGAGATAATCCAAATGTCATAACAACAAGTAATGTCACGATTCCAAAAAGCTGTGCGAATGGTATCTATTATACAAAACTGGATTCAACCTACCGCGTTTTTGGATGTGTAAACAAAACTCCGAAAAAAAATACGAGGCATCTTATCATTGATGATGGAAAACTTACAGATTTGCAGAAACAAAAATATGGAGGTTTCTGGCTTGCGATCAGCAAGAAACTGCCTGAAACAGAAAAATCCAGATGGACTTACACCGATGATAACGGAGTAAACAAAGTTAATGATCCGCAGAAAAATGAAGGAATCCATGTTCATTCCCCTGCTTTGAGTCCGATAAGCATCAAAGGGGAAAAGCAGACACAGCTGATCAATCAGGATGAATCTGTTACATATGAGGGTGGTGCACAGCTGATTCTTGATAATACATATGATCTGACGTTTGATTGGGATAATTATTTTAAGATGAAAGCAAAGTATGTAAAGGGATATGATGGAAACCATGATTCCAATGGAAACCTGATTCCTTCTGCCGGCTGGTCAAAATATCTGGAAGAGAAACTGATCCGGTTCCCGTATTCCGTTGAAATTGTAGGTTATACAACTATGAATAATTCCACAAAAAATAAGGAAGAACACAGCGTAAATAAATACTTTGAACTGATATGCGGATCAGATGATAAGAGTTCTTATGATGTAGAGAATGTTTCGTATAGAAACGATGTAACGCAGACAGGAGAAGCCTATACCCCATGGTTGTATTTCCCTGGAAATACGATGAGCATTAAGATTTACATTCCGGCATGGGCAAACGAGGGTTCTTATGTACCAAATAACATGTATGATTCCTCTAATGCCTATAAACTTGCACAGAATGAAAGATGTATTCAGTTAGAGGTACGTGCAAATAACTACTCAACGGAAACCAGTAAACCGGGACAGGATAAGATTAACAAGAACTACCGGCATCATTCTGTAACGGATACACAGGGCGAAGGACATAATGGCACAAAGGATAATGGTGGAACAGAGACGTATGAATATTATGGAGCGTCTTATGAATATCCAACAGAGGTAAGCGGTATTATCTATGGTTTCCAGATTGACACCATAAATAATCCGGATGTCTTTACCGGAGAAACAAAGGATGAGGAAACCGGCCTTGCTGAGACACTTGCGAACCTTGTAAAAAATAAAACGGAAAAGAACGTAGGTATGAAAAACCGTATTGGTGGAACTGTGTTAAGACATACTCTTGATGGATCTATCGTTGATACAGCTATCGACACAACGCAGAAGAAAAACACACTTCCGTTAACATCAGGAAAATCGGATGTAGCAAAAAAGAATGGATTTTTACAGAGAGGGAATACATTTTCCTTTGAGGTAAAGACCATTGCTGATCTGGATCAGAAGGATGACAAGTTGTCTATCACTCCGGAATTCCGTTATTATACTGCGCAGGGGAAAAGTAAAAAGATTGCTTTATATTATGATAACCCGGGTGGAAGCGGAGAGTATATCTACATGCCGAATGAAACAGATAGCGATTACACAGAAACCTATCTGTGGGATCAATATCATAGGAACTGTTATTATGACTATGATAAAAAACTTGATTCATCAAAGGACAACTACGATACGACTTTCTGGAGCGGCCTGTATGATTACAAAGATAAGTATGCCGGAATGTCTGGTATACGTAACCTTGCAAGAAATGCACTTATGAATACTTCATGGAAATGTAGCCGGTTAAACAATATTGAACTTCCTGCCGGATTGCGGCTCTTTACAGCCAATGAAGAGGAATTAAGGGATAATCTTGCACAGAGTGTATCCGAGGCATCGAGATATACAAGAAAAGGTGATGACGATACACAAAGCGTAGATAATACAGGAACCTATAATATTACAAAATCAGAGTACGAAGATCTCTCCAACAGTATGCAGACATGGTACGGAACATACACGATACCAAGCTCATTGAAGGTTGTTGATGTTGAGAAAATCAAGAAGATCTGTGAACAGGCAGGACATGCATATGATAGCGGAAAAGATCCTCTGCAGAATTATCTGGATGTAAAAGGAAGCGTTACAAGTGATTCTGATATTTTCATTAATGATGGCTATCTGGTGCTCAACTTTGATATTAAGTCCTATAAGGATAATGGACGTTACGAGCACTTACAGTATTACGGTACAACAGATGCAACTTTAAACATGTGGAACAGGGAAGATGGTGATCCGGATACACCTACAAAGGTAGATCCGGGCGATGGAACGCCTTCCACCACAATACCGCATGATCCAGGTGATGTGGCTATAATCGAATTAAAAAATAATGGAAAGGATCGCTGGACAAACGGAGTAATTTACGCCGAGTAAAGAAATTCAATATAGTTTCAGAATCATTTTTGGAGGTCACGCAGGTGGCCTCCTTTTTTACGTGTGTCCTTTATGAGAGCCCTTTATGAGAGTCCGCGGCGGTCTATGGACTTTTTAGAAAAATCATGTGGAAGATCAACTGACTACTCCAACAGGCAAGCCTGTGGGTTTTTCGCCATAAATTTATAACTTAGGTTTTATCATAGGACGTTTATAATCCATGTAAGAACATATAAATAGGAGTTATCAGTCATTACAGGCGGTATTTACTATATAAATTCCATGGACATAAATTGACATAATTGTATATAAATGATATAATCAACTAAAATATAATGAAGATAAAGAAAGGTGGTAGATTGTGAGAAGAAAGAGTAAAAAAAAGCTAATCCAATGTGCAGCCGTAGGATTAGCTGCTGTAATTATTGGAGGAACTGCAATTACCATACATTCGTGTGGCAGTGATAGCAAAAAGTCTTCAATTACATCGCAGACGCAAAGCACGGAAGACAAAAAAAAGAAATCGCCTAAGATGTTTACATGGTCAGATGATCAGAATAAAAAAAATATTGACACATATGACATTGCTGATCAGACAACATACGATGCAAAGAAGAACTCCAATCTATCATCTGAACTTTTTGCGATACCTTTTGCCATGTCGGATACGTATGTAACAAATAAGCGTCTGACGGAGGTAATAGGGAAGAAACAGGAAAAGGCGTATGTGGATAATGCAACAGACTTTGTGATGGATATGTTTAATCATTCTTTCAGGGATGTACTGGCGGATCAGGATGGATTCAAAAATACATTGGATAATTACTGGTACAGCAGTCAGAATCTTTGTGGCGAATCTGCAGACAGCACAGAGGAAGAGACGCAATCGGTTCAGGATATGTCCGATGAATTGCTACAGTGGTACATCGATAATGAGGTAATTATGGAGTGCAAGGTATCAACGGACACCTGCATGATGTTTCAGGATAATTACCGGTACTACGTGCGCATGGAAATTGCCTTGACAATGCATGGCGGGGAAAAAGCATCAAACGAGCTGAAAAAGCTGTATAACCTTGATGTAAAAGAAGGAAAGACCGCTTATTACATTGTAGAGATAGAGTCGATTCCATCAAGTCCAAATAAAATTACTGGAATTGACATCCTGACAAAAGCAAAAGCAGAATAGCATCAATCATAAGAGGAAAGCGAGGAATAAAACTATGATGTATGAGTGTATTTCAGCTATGGCATCAAAGGAATATGCCAAAAAAGTAAAAGAAAGTGAAATCAAAAGGAAAAAATCTATGAAGGTAGAAAACAACAAAAAGTCGGGAGATTGAAGATGTCGGACAAATTCATCAGGATAGGAATTGCTGCATGTGTAGTTGTAATTGTATATCTCTCTTGGGATTGTGTTACCTATAAAAATGATGTGGAGAGCAATCAGGCGGCAATCGAGGAATATAAGAAAAATAAGGGAAATCAAGGCCAAAACATTTATTTTGAAGGGAAAAAACAGGAACATGGATATGATCTGTCAAAACTGGACAGCTCTTACAATATAAGGTATGACGACACAAAAAATGCACTGGTCATTACAAAAAAGGAGAAAAGCCTGATTCCACGAATTGTACCAAAGGTCAGAAAATAGGAAGGGAGAATACGAAGTGGCTAACATTTACTTAACAGAAAGCGGTTTGCTCTTGGATGACAAAATCAAGAGGTTGCTGCAGCAGGACGGCAGGAAGGAGAAAATCCTTCAGGTCTTTTTTACCAAAGGGGAAACTATTACCTATGATCAGGTCGAGACAATCGCTTTAGCCGGACAAAAGATGCAGGTAAATACGTTAGAAATCGCTTCAAAAGATGATATGCTGATCAGACTCGGGTATCTGATGGGGAGCACAAGAAAATCTAACGATACAGTGTATGCATTTTTTGAAGATGGAGCAATTATACAGTTTTTAAAAAATTATGGCATCGAAGCTCTTGATGATGCACTGCATGAGAAAAAAAGATCCTCCGCAGGAAGAAAAAAGAAAAGTACCGAAGAAACTCAGCAAACAGGTAAGGAAGAACTGGATGATGTGAAACCAAAGGATAATGAAAGTGGATGCGACCAGAATGAAGAAAAAAAGACATCCGATTCAGAAGCACCTTTTGTGAAAGAAAAAACGGAAAATAAGGTTCCAAGCATTTCCAAGGAAGGAAGTGACAGACAGGTTTTCATGTCAATCATGGGTGTTTCGTGTAAGGATATCAACTATCAGGGAAGTCAGGAACAGCTCGCTTTGGATATAGCGGATTGCATGCAGGAAGTCGAAGTCCATCAGGCAAACTTCAAACAGGAACTTTACAAGAAGTTTGGAACTGAAAAAGGACAAAAGGTGTATGAACTTGTTAATCCGAATTATGTATATCTGCGCGGGTCACTTGCGTGTATAAGTAATTCGTAATCTTTTGAAAGGGTGATCCCGGGAAAACATCTTAGAATGAGACTTGATAATGTGCCCGGTTGGTGATCAGTGTGGATAATCAGAATTTGGAAAAAGAAATCAAAGACAGCTCGGAAATCGGGACCAATATTAAATTATATCTGGACTCCATTAGAAATATTCCACTTCTGACACAGGAAGAGGAATGCGAGCTGATGAAAAAAATTGAAAAAGGGGATAAACAGGCACGGCAGGATATGATTATTCATAACCTGCGTCTTGTAGTAAGCATTGCAAAAAAATATCAAACACAGATGGAACTTCTTGATTTGATCCAGGAAGGGAACATTGGCTTGATGAAGGCTCTTGATAAGTTTGATTATACAAAGGAATACAAATTTTCAACCTATGCTACATGGTGGATACGGCAATCTATCAGTAGGGCAATAGCGGATAAAAAACGAACCGTGCGCCTGCCAGTACACGTAGTAGACAAGTTGAGCCGAATAAAACGGGAACTTGCAAAATATGAAAGCAAGTATGGAAAGACACCTAGCAGAAAGGAACTAGCTGAAATTACTGGTTGTGATCAGGAGTCGTTGGATACATATTACCTGTTAAATACAGATACAGTATCGCTTGATATGCCGTCAAAACCTCCTGAGATGGGAGCAGAAATGGACCCGATAGGGGAAATTATAGAAGACAAAACAACTGCAGGTGTGGAAGATTCTGTAATCAATAACATGTTGAATGAGGAAATTATAGGAATACTGCCAAAGATTCTTACACCGGTAGAAGTTGAAGTGATCCAAAAACGTTTTGGGTTTAACGGGGAAACAAGAATGACACTTGAAGAGATTGGACAGCAGAGAGGCGTAACAAGGGAACGTATTCGTCAGATTGAGGCCAAGGCTATTGCAAAACTCAAGGCATCCAGAAAAACAAAGGATTTGAAGGAATATCTTTCCGCAATGTAAGGGGGACAAACTTATGCTTTTGAAAGATTATATAGCAGAATATTGGGAGAAATTTAAGGAATTTCTTCCGCTGCTTAGAGAAAATCATTATTATCAGGCAGTCACATTGTCAATTTTTCTCATCCTGTTCGATGTGATTTTTTTAATCGTTGGAATAAAAAAATCAGTTGTAGGAATAGCCTATTTAAACGAAAGGGAAAAGGGAAGAGGATGGTTTTGTCTACGAACTGCTGAGATATTACTGATCCCGATCCTTGGGTCAGATATTCTGGTATGGGTAACAGTATTGGTTAAACAGCTTGGCATGTTGTGATGTTAACCAAAAACAAATAATTTAATTTGAAATTGAAAATGGAGGGAATTTTATGAACAACAAAAAAGAAAATAAAGAATTTCAGGAAACCAGGATGGAATTGTCAAAGCTTATATGCAGTAGAGATAATTATATCCCTATTGTATTATTAAAATGGGCAACCCGTGGAATGCTTAATATTACGGTATCCGGTGAATCTGGAGCGGGAGCGGGATGCGTTTTGTCAGCCATTACTGATAGAATAAAAACAGTAATGATAAGAAAATCTGATACTGCTGCAAGTATGACTATCAATCTTGCCAGTAGAAATCTGACAACAAGTACAGAACTGAATCCATCAGAATTAGAGGTACTTCAAAAAACAGATATTATTATCCATATGGACAGGTATATTGATGTCTACCACTCAGCATTTATTGGAGTCCCGGCCATACTCCGATATGCTGACATTGCAGAAGTATCGCATGAAAGTAGTACAGACGGAAAAAAATTAATAATTAATCCTGAATATCATTTGTGCCATTGTTACTATGACAAAGAGTACGATTTAAAAACAAATTCATACAACGATAAATATGTACTTGATAACTTTTTTTCCAAAAAAATGTTAGATAAAATAAGAAAAAATTGCAGTGAGAAGGATAAGGAAGAACTGGATCTGGATATGGAAAAGCTGCTTCAGATACAGAAAGGCAAAGAGGTTGTAGGAGCAGAAGCATGGAAAGAAAATATCTTAAGATATTTTCCATGGTAGAGGAGAAAACTATGAGTAAGAAAAAGATGAGGGATGTACCAACTACTAAATCCATTATAATTAGAATACTTATAAGCTGCGTTGGAATTGCCGGCATATTACTTTATTGTTCTTTTTTTGAAAAGCAATCAGTAGTAGAAATTTTAACAGCTCTTAAAATAACGGCTGAAATATTCATCGTACTTTGTCTTTTTGTTGTTTTTTGGGCGATAAATAAGAAAAGAAAACATTAGTGAAGAAATCTAAGACATGGAAGATCATGTCCACATGATGCTGAGTTTCAAACCGAAGTATTCCGCAATGGATGTGGTGAAGAATCTCAAAGGATAGCGCAAAGATCTTTTTCATAAACCATCCGGAGATCAAAAAAGTCAAAGATGTGTGATTGGCAATTGTGGTCACACAGCTATTACATGTATACAGAACCAGTACACAAAATAAGAATAGAGGAGAAAATGTATGAGTAAGAAAAAATATATGAAGGATGTACCATGTGCTTACCCTTTTATTGTCATAATGGTGATATGCTTCGCTGTGTGCGTAGGCTTATCCCTTTGTTGTTCTTTTGGGGGAATAGGACCTATGGCAGATTTAATTTTAAAGGCTATCAGAGTAGTATGTGTAATATTCATGATTTGTTTATTTACCATTACTTTCTTAACTGTTGCAGTAACGTTGATTCAAGAGGACAAATATTTTGGTATCGCTCATTTTCTCAAAAACAAAAACAATGTAATTCCTTTTTTCTTTATAAAATGGGCGCTCAATGGTCAACTTAACATTGCAATAGTTGGTGATGACGTCAAAACACAGTTAAAAAAGTGGGTGCTAAAGAATAAGAACTTTCCAGAGGAAAAAATACAGGTTTTAGAAGATTTAACAATGTCGGACTTACAGTGGTCAGATATCATAATTCAAATCAAAAAAAATTGCGATGAAAAAAGAAAGAAGAAGTATTTTTACACCGTGTATATCCTTGGAACAGAAAAAGATGAAAATACAGAGTTTAGTCTTCTGACACATTGTGAAACGGAAGAAAAATATGGTGGTACACATGGTCATTTATTTAGAAATGATTTCAAAGATAGGTATGTGTTAGATCATATGTTTTCTGATTGTCTGCTGGGGAAAATTGCTGAAAACATTAAAGCAAAGGGAAGAAGAGAATTAAAAGAAGATATTAAATGGTTAGACCATTATGTTAAAGAAGAAGAGAAACAGCACAGAGGAGATTTTATCATACAGGATGCTCTCTCCTTTGCTAAAACTACTGTTAATGACAAATAAAAAGGAAAATTATGAAAATTATTACTTCCAAAGGGCAGAAATTTGATATTAGAGATAAAACGGATGATGAAATATACAGGATGAATAAAAAAGATGCTATAAGCTATAAGTGGAAATACCTTTTGTTGAAATCGTCTATATTGATACTGTTTTTTTATGTTTTTGTTTTGGAATATCTGAATGTACGAAATCTAATTCGACATACGGAACCAAAGAGTGTACAGATTTTCCTTGGAATCGCATGTTGTGCCATTATAAGCATACTTGTCGTACTGAGCCAGATTTACGATAATGTATCATTTGAATTTTCCCATAAAATGAAACTTGTAGAAAAGTATGAACGAAATAAAGAACTTGTATCAGATCTCAAACAGTATCCAGTAGAGAAGATCGAAATAAAGAACGATCAGCTCTTTGTTTATTATGTGGATGTACAGGACGGGAAAACAATGTCGAATGTATACCGCCCCTGTACACAAAAAGAAAATGCCGTAAAAACGGAAACAGGAGAGTGCTTGTTGTGGATCGGTAATAACAAAATCGAATATGTATGATAAGATGCAGCCAGAGAGAGCCTGGAATTAACCAGACTCTTTTTATATTTTAAAAATAATATTATAATAAAGTGTGGGATTGATAAAAATGTATATATATGATATAATCAACTTATGAAATGAAGGGAGCGTTAGGCAGATGAAAGCAAATAGAAAAACATGTGGTAATTATAAGAATTTTACCCAGTCAAGGGGAAAATTCAAGAAGGGTCAAAAAATTGACTCGCAGGATAAAAGGGACATTGATCCGGCATCTATGCGCTGTCCTTATTGCGGAGGAAGAATGATTTTAAGAGAGCATGAATATGTTCCCCATGCAAAAAGCAGCAGACCTCTTATGGTTTGTGAAAACTATCCGTCATGTGACAGTTATTGCACGGTTGTAAAAAAGGGAACAAAAGTCCGCCTTATATCAACACCGGCAAACAGGCAGCTTCGGCTTCTGAGAAGAGAAGCACACTATTATATGGACATTCTTATCGAAAATAACATCTTTCGTACAAGAGAGGATATATACTGGTATCTTACGGATAAGGATGCCGGTGGCAGTGCGAACCAGGTACATGTTGGATTTATGCAGGAGTATGGATGCCGGAAGACAATTAAAAGTTGCGTTGAAGCCATCTATAACAATCGTTCAAGAATAAAGAGTTTTATCCGGTTTAAGGAAGGTTATTCAAATAAGGAACCGGAAATTATTGAAATGCTCGATGAAATCGGATGCTAAAGGTAGATAAGCAACAGTCCGCGGCGGACGTCAGGTGAAAAAATTATGGGAGAAATAGAAAATATAGCAGCACAGATTCTTATGGGGTATGCAGATATTGTGAAACAGACAGGTTCCTTATTGCAGCCGGATGCAAACATATCCCTGGATCAGTATTTGAAAGTTAGGGAAATTGCAAAAAAGGAAAAATACATGTATAAGGATGCCTTTGTATCTGGAAGTACATCTGTAGAAGAAAACAGGGTACCGGAAAAGAAGAATAATAGATCATCTCCAGACGTAGGCAAATTTTATCCTGAAAATGATATATGCTATAATCAACAAAATATAGAAAATGATACGACAAAAAACGCGGTAAATACAAATATAAATGCTGATTCAAAACCGTTTGTACAGCAGAAACCAGAAGAATTTGAAGATGGATCTGAAGCCGGAAGTATGGATGATGAATTTGATGAGTCAGCAATATTTGCAGGGATGCAGGAATAATCGATGCGATAGAAAGAGAGGTTGATAGCTGTGATTAAGTACATTGCTGTAGACAGCGGAAAATTTGAAACAAAAGTTGCTGTATGGTATCCGCCCATGCAGCTTCCACAAAAATGTTCATTCCGGACACTTATGGAGGAAGGACAGTTCCATGATGATTCCCTTTTAAATAATACATATCTTGCGAGAATTGATGGGAACGTATATAAAATCGGAAATGGTGCAAGCGGAGAAGCAGAACTTATGACATCAAAAATGACACCGATTCATAGAGCCTGTATCCTTACTGCGATTGCAAAATTTGCTTCTGATGATGGAACAGATGAATTTCATGTTGCAATTGGGACACCTGTTTCAGAATTTAAAAATTCGTTCAACCGCCGACAGTATAAATACTATATTCTCACGAATGATCGGGGAGAATCCATGGCAGGCGCTTTGCAGAATGCAAAGGAAACAGGGTGCGATATTGAAGAGCCGAAAGCAGAAGAGTTTGAGATCGAATTTAAAGAGAGTAGCACAGAGCCGGTAAAGAAAAGAAAATTCAAGATCATTTCCAGACATGTATATCCCGAATCAGCAGGTGTCCTGTATATGAATCTGGTCAAGTATAAAGATGCAGGAACGGTAGGAGTGATTGATATAGGCGGTTCCACGGCGCAGGGTGTATTATACGAGAATTTTGAGCCGGCATTAAACAGAGGATTTTTCTGTATTGAAAATGGCGGAGCTGTTCTTGCAAAGGGACTTGCGGCAAAAGTAACATCCGAATTCTCACGGATTGATGAGTGCAGCGCAAGGAAACTTATTCATAACAAGCCGGAATACAGATATCTGCAGCCGAACAGTGGAGATGAAAACTATAAAAAAGAAATTCGCAGCAGAAGCCAGAAGGTGATTCATGATTATCTGGTCAACTATATGAGAGAGATTCAAAACGCATGTAATGCAGCTCAGTGGCCACTTGATTTCATGACAATTGTATTCATGGGTGGAACAGCAAATGTAACCATGGATATCATCCATGAAGTGTTTGGAAATGGTGTGGAAATAGTTAAGGAATCAAAGTTTGCAAATGCTCTTGGTTTCTTAAAAAGGCTGTATGGCACATACAACAAAGGAAAGCCATCTCTTCCAGTTACAGAGGAGCAGATCAAATCTACTGCAAAAAAGGCGGCAGAAGGATAAGCAGAAAAAAAGGATGCAATAAGGAGATACTTTCTTATAGAAGGTATCTAATCCGGTTCGATTCCGGATGCGTCCATTTGCGCAGGTTCTCCAATTCCCTGCGCAGATCATTCATAAATTTTTTCATAACACAAAAGAACTGTGCATCGTCAGGTTAGGATTTAAAAATCCGTTCGCTTCTGTACGTTGGCGTTAGAGACACAGGCGTGCAGCTCCTTATCGGGAATGTGACGGTCTGTACTGGATTCTCTGGTACATCCGGATCGTGTCCGGGACATTCCCATCGCGTGGATATTAGTATCTGCGCAAAAAGCATTTTATTACTTATTATTCGAAAATAACGGATCATCGCCAGGTAAGGACCATAGGTCTGACTTCTGCGTATTGGCGTGAGAGAATTCGGTATGCAGCCTCCAAAAAATACAAATTCGTTTTAAACGTCATAAAGGAGCAATTATGTGTTGTAGTTCGTTTGTATGCCAACATTGTGAAAATGGTATATGTACATGTGAAAATGGATTTCCTGTACAACGATGCAAAAAAAATATCAGGAACTTGTGCAAAGAAGCTTTTCATTGTGCAAATTGCAAACTGGCAGCAAACTGCAGCCTTATTGCGTTTCAGAAAAAACAGGAAGAAATAGATAAGGACAAAAAAATAGCTGCAGATGCAAAATCAGAAGAAATGCCGGCTGTAAAGAAAAGTGCATATGCATATGTTGATGGATCTTACAATCAGAATACATCTACATACGGATATGGCGGATATTTGGTCGATGAACAGGGCAATGGTCATTTATTACAGGGAAGTGGATGTGATCCAGAAATGGCATCCATGAGAAATGTATCCGGTGAAATCCTTGGTGCAGAAGCGGCCATGAAAAAAGCAGAAGAACTTGGTATCAAAGAGTTAACGCTGTACTTTGATTATATCGGTATAGAAGCCTGGGTAACAGGGAAGTGGAGAGCAAACAAGGAAGGAACACAGAGATACCGTGATGTAATGAGAGAAAGTAGTGTGAAAATCGTTTTCAAAAAGGTAAAGGGACACAGTGGTGTGCAGGGAAATGAAGAAGCAGATCTTCTTGCAAAAGAGGCTGTTGGTCTGTGAGTTATCCACCAAAAGAGGGTTTTAAGAGAATGGGAGAAAAATAATGAATTTAATTATGACATATTTGATGGCAGAAATTTTTGCTGAGTTATTTTTTGGGATTATATTTCCGGTTCTGACACATACAATGAGGCATGAACTTGGACATGCCTCAGAGTATTTAAAACAATTGGAACCAGATGATGAAAAAATGCATCCTATCATACATATTGGAAAACATGTAATTGTTACACCACTTATGAAGCTTCAGGCGAAAGTAAGCGGCATCGAAATTAAAAGAGACGTCCGTGAGTATATGGAAGTAAAAGAGAACGAAAGCTGTTGCTCTGGCATTACGGAAATGCCGGCTGATATGGATGATACATCAATAAAGAAAGTGGCTTTTGCAGGTGTAAAAAACAATTACTTTAGTATTCTTCTGTATGAAGTGGTTGTATATTATGTCATGTTTCAGATACGGCTTATTTGGGTAAAGGGGTTTGGAATGTCACCTGATATTATTGATTTCAGGATATTATTTATGTTTTTTACAGCAACCGTGTGGTTCTTAACAGATACTATTGCTTTCTTATTATCTGGAAAGAATGAAGGTGATTTTTATTTCTTCAGACATCCGGAAAAATGGAGAGAAGAATAGTATTGCGTATTCTCACTAATACCCACGGGCAAGCCCGTGGATTTGACAGGTCAGAAGGGAAAGATAAAAATGGGAAAAAGAAAAGATAGTAAGGATATTCCAAAATACGCAAATCGGATAGGGTGGACCCAGCCGGTATATGCCTGTCCGACATGCGGGGCGCGTTTGATCAGTCCTGATACCTGTATTGAATGCGGCCAGCGAATTCGATGGACGGATCCAAAAAATGAAGGATGGTGAAATAATGTCAGCACATAAAAAGATACCCAAGAAAATCCGGCTTCTGGTGTATGAAAAATGCAACCACCGGTGTGCATACTGTGGATGTGAGCTGGAATACAAGGATATGCAGGTGGATCATGTTAAGTCTGTTTTCGCCAATACCGATGTCAGCCATACAATGACAGAAGAGGAAATGTATTCGGAAAAGAACTTACTTCCGGCATGCCGGCAGTGTAACTTATTCTTTAGATGAATTTTCTCAAAATCAAATATTCAGTGAAGATATCATTCCAGATGAGCCAACTTTATTATTTTTAAATAATAGCTACTATTGTTTAAACGAATTACTCTTAAGCCTTAATAACCTATGATTTTTTTGTGGCACCTGGCGTATGGATCTTTCCATTCACCAAAATAATAAAATTTAGGATGCCAATCGGGAATCCTCTGTTATTCAAATATGCTATTTTTTTCAGTTCTTTTCATTGCATTCCTGCTTATTGGTTTATGCCATCAGTCACGAAACGAGAAGAAAAAGTATCCGTGCCACCGGTATATGTCAGGGAGCCGACTTTGGACGAAGTAAGGGAAAAGATAAATGATGTGATTGGTTTTACGAGAGTTCAGTTTTCTTATTTTAATTAAAACGATATCTAAAAGGAGGATTCTAAAATGTCATACAGGACTTACATCAACAATACGCAGGTGTTTGGTAATAACGAATGTTACCCGGAATGGATCAAGTACGTTGAAAGCAAGGGTATTACAGTCGGTGAAGACGGAGATTATGAGGGAGAACTTGACGATTTCATGGAAGCTTTGGATGTCATCGAGTCAATCGTAATGCGGCTTGAATCAGAAAGACGGGAGAGGAAAAAGAAGGGAGAAAAGTTCTTCAACCAGAGTATTTTTGATCTGGGGGATATTTACAATGAAGTTGTTGAAGATCCGGAAGAAGAAAGCCTGCTCGACAAAGAATTCCATTACCTTAAGAACGGATATATGTTTATGCCGTATGCGTTCTTTAAAGCCTGCGAAGACATCCTCGAATACAAAGGTCATTCCTGGAGAGGGAAACATACAAAAATTTTCAAGTTGAAGGAAGGCTGCAAGATCAAAGTGAGTGCCGGTTAATGGTGAGGTGTGTATGTCTAAATATTACGGGGATATTCCATGTGTGAAACTAAATGGAATTGTACATATAACTAAGTGTGCAACAGAATGCCTGTGTGGTCAAAAATGGAGTTATTCGCGATCTTCAAATAGAGAAGATTTTAAAACAGAGAATATAATTTGGAGAAGTCTGAATGCGGTAACCTGTGAAAAATGCAAAGAACTAGGGAGTAAGAAAGGATAAAATGAATAATGAAAATATTTGAAAGAATTAAAAGAAAATATACAAATGGAGATCCATCTTCTGAAGAAAAAACGGGAATACAGAAGAAAAGAATACCATATGGTTACACATTTTACCCGGTGTTGTGGAATGGGGGGAAATATGCAGTTAATCTCTTATTGGGAGCATATGGGTATATGTATGTTTATGCATATATTTACGAATACAGAGAAAAAAAGAGCTTTTTGAAAGGACACAACGGAAAATTTCTGTTCAATGCAGGAAAAATAAGCATGCAAGATGTTGCGCCATCAGATATTCCCCCGGATCTTAATTCTGAAAAGGCACTTTCTTTGCTTTACCCGAATATCATCATGGAAGCCTTTGCTATATATGGGGCAGATCTGCATAACCGGTCCTGGCTGAATGAAGAAGAAAAGAAAGCTGCTGAGTGGGGTGGGGTTATAGATGCCGTTCAAGATTCTTCTAGCAGACGAAAAAGGTTAGAAAAACGACTCATATATTTAAAGGATTATTTACAAAAGTACGATGGTGTGAGTGAACAGATTTATAATAGTTTTAGCAAAGAAATTGCAGAAATAGAAGAAGAACTGGGAAAGCTTGGAGGTTGATACATATCCGCAACTTTTTTGGGTGTTTTGATATTTCTTAGCTGATAAGATATTTTGGAGACATAAGATTTACGTTTGATAAAAAGGAGAGAAGTGATATGTTTAACAATTACGTGGAAATGCTTAAGAAGGCAACGGAAGCAATGACAAGTTTGCACCACACAGAGGCAGGCCCTGCGGAGTACTTCAGCGCAGTAGGATATGAATTTGCGGTAATAGGACTTGGGATTCTTTGGTTAGCCATTATTGTTGCTGTTATTGCAATTCCCATAGTAATTACTAAATGGGCATTAAATGGAAAATTTGCAACCAGAAAATGGAAAAAATTTTGTGATTTATTTAAAGAAGCACAAGAGGTTTACTACAAAAAAAATATTTTAATGGCTGAGTATACTGCTTCTTTAAATAAACGGGACACTGCACTCAAAATTTATGAGTTTTACGAGAAACATTGTGGTAATGAGCGCATGAGACCTTTTTTGGACGCATACTCTAAACTCTCAGACAAGGATATTAACAAGATGTCATTTAGTAGCTTGACGGATCTATATAGTAAAAAATGGAGAAAATGTGGTGTTATTCCTGAAAAGGGAGAAATAATTCATGATGAATTGGATAACCTGAGCTGTATAAATCCAGATGAAAGTGATTACTATGCAATTATGGAATCTGATTATACTGATTTAAAAGAAAAGGCAAAAAATTTATTTACTTTTACGAATGAATTTGAGAAAGAAAAAAAGAAAAACCTTATTATAACTTGGAGTTATTTAATAGTATCGTACATAATATACGCTATATTTCTGGTTCCTTTAATTTTGATTTTCATTTGAGATTTGCAAATTGGAGAATACGATATTATTTTAAGGAGAGATTTTATGTTAATAAGATTTATGCCGGAATTGGGAAAATACGCTATGAATTCATCAATGGCAATGATTTTATTTTTGATTGTTCTTGTGATGATGGCCGCAAAAGATATTCTTGAGAAAAAGAAGCTGCTAAAAAAATATGGAGCTTTTTGGATATATCCTTTCTTAAGTGTACTATTGCTGATAGGACTCGCATTAATTCAAAATGTGTTAATTGATTTATACATTGTATTTGACTTAGTTATTTGTGTTTATTCCGGAATGTTCGATTACAGACAGTATAAGAAATCAAGGAACAGAATGGAATCATGTACGCTTTATATCCCCGTATTGCCGGATAATACGGTTATCTTTGATAGTCTTATAATGGATGGTGAAATAAAAGTATTCGGATTTGTGTTTTACAATACAAGAACCAGGAGATATGAAACATATGGGACTGTATCGGATGAAACACTTGCAAAAGTCAGAAATAATGAACCCGATCTATATAAAAAGATAATGAGCAATGAACCGGTTAATGCGCAGGATTATCCTTTATCATGTGTATGGGAAAGTAATATTCCAAAGGAACATGATGAGCTGCTACAATACATAATTGCAGAATGTATTCCTTTATATTATGAACAGCTCACAGAATATTGTAAATATTTAGATGAAGAGTCAAAAATTATCTTTCAGCTCTATGGTAAGAGAAAAGAGGAAGTGAATATATCATATGATAAGTTTTTTTCGGCACTTTCGATGGAAACGAATAATTTGCTGGAAAGATTCGATGCAGAGGAAAATAATAAGGACTGAGATTTTTATTAAAAATAACCTTTATCTTTGTGTTCTTCACGAAACTATGCTATAATATATCTTGCTTAGGGAAACATGTTTGAAAAAGTTAAATACCGGGAAAAACAGTATTTTATCTTCGGTCGGCGAAACAGTGGTTTTTTCGACATACGGACTTTAAATGGTAACAAAGTAAACAAAGGAAGCGTGAGCAGCAGAAAGATCAGATCTTTGGATGCACCTCATAGCTTTCTGACAGAACAAAGAAAGGTAATGGCTTAGCCTATCGTGTGCTCCTCTCATGATTAAAGTTACGAGTGTCCGCACTTGGCTTGCTAAAGGTGTTTTATGAATCAAAGAAAGGTATCGACAACCCGTGCAACAGCTGAAGGAATAGGAGAAGTGCTAGAAACATTCAAGGAAAGTTTTGTTGAACAACAGGACGAACAAAAGGTTTGTAATGATGTACAGGTAGTAGCAACATTCAACATTACCAACGGTCAGTTGGTCGAAGATATGCAATAAAAATAAAATTCATATGTTAATGATCCGAATTAAGTCCAGTGTATGCTGGACTTTTTTTAGTGTGTTTTTTTGGGAGATTGTAAAAAATGTATATATATGATATAATCAACTCAAACCAGAAGATGAAAAAATGTGAAAGGGGTATGTCATGTCAAATGTAAAAGTACCAAAATATATCTCAAAAAAGGTTTCTCTCGTGAATCAGAGAATTGCTGAGGCAAATAAATATGTGCAAGAGATCAATAAATGGGCGAAAGAACACGGAGCGGACACAGAATCATTTACATGGGAAAATGATGTTTTAGACGGATGTCCGATAGCAGAGGGCATGTATGAGGAAGGAATACAGAAGTATTTTGAAGAGCTGTAGATTGATTCAGGGAGTCCGCCGCGGACTATTTCTGCAATAGAAAAAGTGATAACTTAAACAATTAAGGAGAAATGAAATGAGCAAAACGATTGTGGTTACAGAGAAGCCTTCAATTGCAAATTCTTTCGCAGAGGTTTTGGGTGTAACAGAAAAAGAAGATGGCTATATGGAAGACGACAATTACATTATCACATGGTGTGTCGGTCATCTCGTTAGTCTTTGTTATCCAGAGGACTATGATCCGGAATTGAAAAAATGGAGAATGGAAACACTTCCATTCCTTCCGGACGAGTATAGATACAAAGTGATAGAGAATGTAAAAAAACAATTCAATGTGATAAAGAAACTGTATCATCGAAGTGATGTAACTGAAATTCTGTATGCCGGTGACGCTGGTAGAGAAGGCTTATACATCCAGATGCTTGTACGGGCACAGGCGGGAATCCGGGAAGGGCTTACTGAAAGAGTAGTATGGATTGATTCCCATACAGAAGATGCAATCAGAAATGGAATCCAGGATGCAAAACCTCTGGATACAGAATATTATCAGAACTTAAAGCAGGCAGGATATATGCGGGCTATTGCTGATTCGGCGATTGGTATCAATTTTTCCCGCGTTTTGAGCATTAAATACGGGAACTTGTATAAGTCAAAATCGAAGACAGCAACAAAGGGTGTGATCCGGGCAGGAAGAGTAATGTCGGCCGTCCTTGCAATGATCGTGGAACGTGAACGGGAAATCAAAAACTTTAAACCTACCTATTATTACAAAATTGCCAACCGGATTTCAACGGATGGCGGTGCTGTGATTGGAAACTGGAAAGTAACAGATGATTCCAGATATAAGGATTCCCCTCTTTTATATGAAGAAAAGGGTTTCCGTGAAGAAAAAAATGCAAAGGAAATGATTGCAGGGCTTCCGGATACGGTAACGATTGTATCCTGTGAAAAGAAAGACGTAAAGAAAAATGCCCCACTGTTATTCAATCTGGCAGAGCTGCAGGCAGAGTGCTCAAAGTCCTTTAAGATCGGACCGGATCGGACGCTTGAGATTGTACAGAGCCTGTATGAAAAGAAACTTACTACATATCCAAGAACGGATGCAAGAGTGCTCTCATCTGCTATAGCAAAAGAAATTGTAACAAATATCAAAGGGCTTTCCGGATACGATGCAATGAAAGGATATGTGGATGAGATTCTTGAAAATGGATGGTATCAGGGAACAGAAAAGACAAAATATACAGATGATTCAAAAATTACAGATCATTATGCAATTATCCCGACAGGAGATGTAAGTGCACTTTCAGAGATTAAGTACGACGAAAAAGCGGTGTACGAAGTGATCACACGCAGATTTTTAAGTATTTTTTATCCGGCAGCGGTATATGAAAAATATGAACTTGAAATGCTTGCGGGTACAGAACATTTCTTTACTTCAGATAAAGTGCTTGCAGATCCTGGTTATATGAAAGTGGCAGGAATTTTAAAGAAAGACAAGAATGAAAAAGATTTATCCGTTTATGAGAATCTCAAAGCAGGTGATGTTTATGATTCAAAATATGTAACGGACAAAGGTACAACATCGCCGCCATCCCGTTATACTTCTGGTTCCATTATCCTTGCGATGGAAAATGCAGGAAATCTGATCGAAGATGAGGAGTTGCGGGCACAGATCAAGGGATCTGGTATTGGTACATCAGCAACGCGAGGCGATATTTATAAGAAGTTGATTGCGATTGGCTATATACAGGTCGAGAAAAAGACACAGGTTTTAAGGCCGACAGATGATGGATATGTAATTTATGATATTATGAAGGATGTGCTCCCGGAGCTGCTTTCTCCAAAGATGACTGCAGAATGGGAACAGGGGCTTTCAGAAATTGAAAATGGGGAAAGGAGCAGGGACGAGTACCAGGAACAGATCAATGAGTTTGTCCGGGATAAAGTATCTGCAATCAAAGAAAAAAATGGCGGAGAAAATTATAAAGGTGAGTCCCTTGTAAAAGATACAAAATTCAAGTGTCCGTTATGTGGTGGAAAGGTTACCTATCATAAGAAGTATGGATATAAATGCGAAAACTATATCCGGAAGGATGAAGGATGTGCCTTTCATATTGGCCCAATGCTTGGAATTTTGATTGGTGACAAGGAAATGAATGATCTTTTACGCAAAGGTGTAACCAGCCGGATCAAGGGCTGGGTATCTAAGAGTGGAAAGAAATTTGATGCAGCTCTTAGGATGAAGGTAAATAAGTCAGAAAACAAAATGGAACTTTCCTTTGACTTTGATGCCGGAAAAGATAAAATCACATGTCCAAAATGTGGAGGAGAGGTTATCGAAGGACCGAAAGGTTTCTTCTGCTCGAATTATAAAAATGGTTGTCAGCTGAACGGACTGTGGAAAAATGCCTGCTGGGTAAAGATAACTGCATCTGATGTAAAGAAGTTATTAAAAAAGCAGACTATTGAGAAAACCGCGAAGACAAAGAGCGGGAAAAGCTATAAAAAGAAGATTGCTTATGATATAGAGAAGGGGGAGATATACGAAGTTAAGAAAAATTAACAATACCAACCTCCTGCAATCTTGTGTTATAATAGAATTACTGACAGAAAGGGAAGAGGAATGATGAAGATATTTGAAAGAATTAAAAGAAAATATACAATTGGATATCATCAAACAATAAAACAATTGGATGCTGTGGACGATAGAATGGAATCATGTACGCTTTATATCCCCGTATTGCTGGATAATACAGTTATCGTTGAAAATCCTATGATGGATGGTGAAATGAAAGTAGTCGGATTCATGTTTTACAATACAAGAACCAGGAAATATGAAACATATGGGATTATATCGGATGAAACACTTGCAAAAGTCAGAGATAATGATCCAAGGTTGTATAAAAAGATCATGGACAATGAACCGGTTAATGCACAGGATTGTCCATTGGCATGTGGATGGGAAAGTAATTTTCCAAATGAGCATGATAAGCTGCTGCAATACATAATTGCAGAATGCATTCCTTTATATTATGAACAGCTTACAGAATATTGTAAATATTTAGATGAAGAGTCAAAAATTATCTTTCGGCTTTGTGGCAAGAGAAATAATGAAGTAAGTATATCATATGATAAATATTTTTCAGATGAAAAAATGAAAAATTTATAGTGTGGCAATTGGTTTGGGATCATTAACTACAGTATTAAATCAGATTGCTGAAAGTTGCATTAGGTAATTATTTTAAGGAAAGGACGTTTATGTATTATGTATATAAGTATCGACATGCTGTATAAAATCGTAAGTATCGTTGTTGTAGTTGCAGTAGCTGCTACTATTTGTTGTTTTCGTTGCCACAATGAATGGAACAAAGTAGAATCTGGTGATATAGCCGGGGAAAGTTATTCTCCAAAATCTTATCTTGTTTTGTTTGTAATTTTGGTATGTTTTGGTATAGCCGGTGTTTGTTTGTGTTCTTAATATAGAGACAGAAACTACAAAAGGAAAGATATAATCAGAAATCAAATATAGAAAGATGGAAAAAGCAGGCAGAAAATTGCCTGCTTTTTTAGTGGATGAGAACCGTAGTCAGTGTCGAAACAAATTGACGAAAACATGTATTTGTGATATAAAGATAAAGAAAGTGTATATAAATGATATAATCAACGAAATGCGTGCTTGACGAACAAAAAGGAGGAAAAAGAAAATGTTCATGAAACGAAAAAAACATGGGCTTAAGCTGATATGTATAGCTTTAAGCCTTGCCCTCGTTATTCTTGGCACTTTTATCATCGGGCAGAATACGGGACAGAAAGCTGTTTTGGCAGAAGCATTCATTGATAAGGTATCCGATCAGGTTACCGATCAGATGGATGATGATGTGACCGGACAGATTGCAGAAAAGGTATTATCTGAAAAAATAGGTGATTACGTTTCTACTGCAATTGTAGAGCGTGCGGTCAGCGAAAATATCAAGGACAGTTTGCCGGAGGCAACGAAAAAGGAACTTGTCAAGCAGGTTACCAAAAATGTGAAGCAGACTGTGGAAAAGGCTGTTGCAGCAGAAGGATCTTACAGTATGGACTCACTTTCCGAAGGACAGCGTTCTGAGGTCAGGAGAATGATCAAATCGGCTGTGAAGGGTGCAGTTGGGAATACAGATGTTTCCAAAATATCCGATGATGATGTGGCTGCCATCCAGAGCACGGTTGAGAAGAATATCCAGAACAGCCTGCAGAATACCATAACAAAATACATCAAAGGAAATGATGTAACACTTTCCCCGCAGACGATTGAGCAGATCACAAAGCAGCTCAACGTCACAAAAACGGTAAAAGATGTACTAAAGAATACGGATACCGTGGTGAAAGAGAAGGAACTTACAAAAATCCAGAATGACATTATTAAGCAGATCGAGAAAAATGTAAAAACACCGGTAAAGGGAACCGACTATTTTACATCTGCTGAGATTAGTGAGATAGAAAGCAGTTCTGCCAAGAAAGCGGCAGAATCAGTGGCAAGTGATATCAAGGGTGTTAAGGATTCTGTGAATTCTGTGAATTCCAATATTAACAGTATGCAGTCACAGATTACTTCTTTAAGCAGCCAGATCAAGGATTCGCAGAAGGAATCAAGCTCAAACCTTGATAACAAGATGGCAACTGTACAGCAGTCAGTGACAAATATCAATGAACAGATCAAACAGATCAATCAGAATGCGGACGACCTTGGTGGGAAGATCAACGTAAAAAATGCTTTCCTGCGCCGGATCACCGCAAAGAAAGGTTCCATTGACAGAGCGGAAGTTGTTGATACTTCTGATATGACGATAGCACAGTTCGTCGGTGTCCTTTCCGGAAATGAGAAGGAGTATACGAAAGCAATCAACCAGCTCAGCTATGCTGTGACACAGATTGAGAACATTATCGGGGAGAATTTTAAAAGCCTTTCCGATGAGTGTGCATCCCTATCACAGACGATTGATGCAAATGGTGACAACATCACGACACTTCAGGAAGCACTGAATGCAGAGAGCCAGAAGAGGGAATCTGCCATCACGGATATCAAGGGATCAATCGCTGATAACATGTCGGATGTACAGGAGAAGCTGGATGCCTACAAGAAAGCAAGCCAGGCATATGCCGATGATCAGTCAGAGGCAAACCGGACTGCACTTGAGGATGCAAAACAGGCCCTGCAGGATTCCCTCAATGCATATAAAGGCAACCTTGATTCCCTGTCTGACACTGTGGATGGGCTGGATAATGCAACGCAGAAGAAAGTTGCAGACATCAACCAGCAGATCGCAGATGCACTGGATGCACTTAATGCCGGTGACAGTTCACTCGACGAGAAGATCACCCAGTTGTCCGGAAGCACAACTTCCCTTACTGATGCACTGCAGAAAGCCATTGATAAGGAGATACAGGACAGAAAAGACCAGATTGACCAGACAAAGAAAGAACTTGGTGACAGTATCAATGACCAGATCAAGAATGTAAATGATAAGATGTCCGAGGTTGAGGCGGCACAGAAGAAATATACGGATGATGCCAGTGCGGAGAATAAACAGGCTCTCGCTCAGGCAAAAACAGATCTGCAGGCTGCCCTTGACCAGCTGAACCAGACGTTATCCGGAGATATCAGCAGTCTTGACGCTGACACGCAGCAGAAAATTGCAAATGTAAAAGCCACGATCAAAACACTGGATGATCAGCTGAAACAGGATGGAACAGACATCACAACGCTTAAGAACGGGGTGGCAGGACTTACCACAAATCTTTCCGATGTAACAAAATCCATAAAAAATGAAACCACTGCCCGTCAGAATGCGGATAATGCCATTAAAAAGACAATGGGGGATTCCTCAGACGCGGCTGATGTAAAAGGCGATACAATTTTTGCAAAGATTGCTACACTGTGGCAGAAAATTACAGAGGTATCCAAGAAGGTTGATGATACAGACCAGTGGGCAGACAATATTTTGCTTATGAACAGTACGGGATCAAATGCAGATAAAACGGTGCGGTACGAGAATGTAACCGGTGGAACACATGCCGGCGGCATCCGGTGGAAAATTGATGGAAACCTTGTGGGGCTGACCAATATCAAGCCGACAAGCAACATCACCATACAGTATGGTGCATCGACCCCGGATATAGTCTGCAGCTATGAACAGGGCAGTGGATATCTGTACATCTATGTAGATGCGGATTACAAGGCAGCTGCACTGGCCGGGAATATTACAATTGATTCCATCCATGTTGAGTCAGAACAGTAAGCAACAGGCAGTGTAGTAGAAAGGAACAGAAAAATTATGAGAGTTTTAGTCCAAATGGACGGTGGAAACCTGTCAATTATCGAGGCATCCCGACTGGAATACACAGAAAACAAAGGGGAGGATGCAGTTCATGGTATCCTTATTTGTGAAATGGGAAGCGAGGAAAGATATCTGGTAAAAGATGTATCCAAGGCTGACTACAATGAAATCTGCAAAGCGTGTGTAACAAATACGCATATGGATTTTGTACGTTACGGTAAATGCGTTCCATTTATTGAAACACCGTGTGACCCATATTTTTATTCACGGAGACGTGGTGGAGCACCATGTGACCCATATTTTCTTGTACGCGCGGGATGCATCAGGGAACACCGGGCATAAGATGCTGTATATCCAACATACGGTTATAATCCAGCAGAGCGACAACATGAAAATCAGGTTCTGCCGGATTTTAACATAAATTTCTCCTGAAAATGAAGTCTGCAGTTATATGGGGTTCCGTGAGGAAATAAGGACATTTGAACATCAGAGTATTATCGGAAGAAAGGGAGTACAGGACTTCCAGTGTATGATTACAGGTGTGTAATCTTACACAATTCACCGCGAGAAAAAAGAAGCAGTGGAATCCTGGATCAGTCTTTTTACCATAGGAGAAAAAAATTAAAGCAGGCGCATTTTTAAAAAAGACATCTGGCTTTACTGTGGAGGTCAGTCCGGGAAGATCGGAAAGTAACTATTGTAAAAATATTTTTTACACCAATCCATACAAACCATATAAACACCGTGGTCCTGCTAACTAAGCACAGTATTGGGAAAGCAGGATCACAAAAACTGTAAGATATGGAAACAGACATTTTTTAAGTTATTAACAAATGTTAACAAGTTAATAGATGTTAATTTGAAAATTACAATTCAACAACTGAGAAGCCCGGAATTTGTTTTATAAATTCCATAACATACGCATTAAAAAGAAAGGAGCCGGAAATGAAACATTTATTTACAAAAGTTTCGAAAATTTTCGGGGGGGGGGGTAAAATCAGATCCTCCAAAGCAAGGGACAGAACACGGTAATCCCAAACACAAACCTAAAAACTTAATACACGATCATAACGGATGGATAAGGACAGTTACATTACTTGTCGTATTCGCTCTGATCTGGGGACAGGTTCCGGTAGCTGGAAGTGTCACTGACAACATGCCGTCTGTGATCCAGAGAATCCTTGGCATAAGAGAAGATACTGTTGCGGATTCATTTGAAGGTGCAAGCACAAATGCCAAAATCAATTACATGGAGAAACAGATGGTTGCCCTGCAGTCCTCTGTGGAACAGATCAAGGGGCAGAACAGTGCCTATTCGCTTTACTGCTTTATCCAGAGTGCGGATACCCGGTACGAGGGATGCGAGCTTACGCTTACATCCGGATCTGGGAATCAGGTAGCAACCGGAAACCTGCACCTGGATAAGAAGCTGAATAAGTATGTTGCGAACATTTACAGTAACTTTAACGGGAACTGTACACTGCAGTATGGATCGGTAAAAGAGAGCATCAACCTTGGTGCGACCGGTCAGGAGCACCAGTTAAAACCGTACATAAGTGACCTTACGGTATGGATCGACAGCAACAACAGTGCCTATGCCGGCAGAAGTGTAGTCTTAAAAGACAGCGGTGGCGGTACTGTACAGAGTGCAGAGCTGAAACTGGTAAATGGCCACTATGAAGCAACAATGACCGCGTATGCAAATGGTAATTACACCATTGCGTACCCATATGTGGCAAGCAGCAAGATCTTAAATCTTACCACCGGTGTTACTTTAAACGGATCAGCGAAGAGACAGCAGCTGTTTGGCGATCTGCAGCAGATGACGATAGCAGATATCCAGGCATGTTGTAAAGCCGGTGCCATTACAAGTATTGCAAAAGTGGGTGATACATTCTCCGATGGAACTTATACATATACAATCATCGGTATCAACCAGGATAAGCCAAGTGATGCAAGCGGCAATGTATTAAATAAGAGCCAGTACGGTGATGTACTTACCGTTATGCCACTTGGAGCACCAAAAGGGGCAACAAACGGTCAGCCGGTAACAATGAATGCCAGTGCGACGCCTTGGGGTGTAAGTTATGCATCGATGAATGACGATGCCAATAACTATGGAAGCTGGGCATCATCGAAGATGAGAAGTACCACGATGCCGCAGTACCTTGTCAAGTTACCGCAGGCTACACAGAATGCCATTGGACACGTTCAGAAGGTAACTGGAACTTATAACGGAGATTCCAGTGGTGGAAATAACTCGATAACAGGAGATAAATGTTTCCTGCTTTCCGGCAAGGAAATCTTCGGTGAAAGTGGTGCTGGCAATGGATCATACTGTACGACAAACGAAGCAAATGCTACGTTCCAGTACCAGTATTTTGCAAACATTGCAACAACACCTGCAAGCCGAGATATTAACAGTTCAGGCGGCCAGTGGTGGTGGCTCCGCAGCCCGCGCTGCAGCTACAGCAACGATTTCTGTGCTGTCGGCACGGGCAGCTCCAACAAGGACAACGCGTACTTCAAGCATGGCGTCTTTGCCGCGTTCTGCATTTACTGATATCTTTATTCCATTTGTATGATCGTGTATGCCTTAAATGAAGGGAGACACGATAGCATGTCTAAAAAATACAACGAATATTTCGGGGGGGGGGTAAAATCCCCTCCGAGATAAAATCTCAATCAAAATCACATAAAAACTTAATACACGATCATACAAAGGGCAAGCAATTTTTATTGTTCACCGTATTTGGAATATTGATAGGAACAACGCCTGTTGCAGCAAATGTTAAGGATAATCTTTCTGGACATTTTATGAATCTGCTTGGATCGAAGGAAGCAATCACTAATGCATCTGACTACACCAATGCATCTGCAAATGCAAAAATCAATTATCTTGAAAAAAGGATTGAAAATTTGCAGAATAAAACAGAAGTTTTGAAACAAATTATTGATGCAAAGTAAGGATGGTGGTTGTATGAAAAAATCTAATGGTAAAAGAAACATAGTTATTACAGCAATAATCCTTACTTTTATTATCTTCTTTAATCAGATCCCGGCAAATGCGGATGTAACTGACAATCTACAGAATTCAATTGCAATTATTCTGGGACATGTGGATGACACGCTTGGAACATCATTTGAACAGAGTACAACCAATGGTAAATTAAACCAGATGAAAAAAGTGGTAGATACTCTTGATACATCAATGGATCAGATGATTTCTCCATATGTAGGCAGTCTTACCCTCTGGGTTGACAGCAACAGTGGCACATATGCCGGACAGACAGTTACGGTAACCAATGCAAAGGGGCAAAACCAGACTGGACAATTTGTTGCACGAAACGGACATTATGAGGTGGATTTTCCATCACTCTTAAAAGGAAGTTACACAATTGCATATCCATATGTGGCAAGCAGTAAGATCTTAAACCTTACCACCAGTGTTACCTTAAACGGATCAGCTAAGAGACAGCAGCTGTTTGGTGATCTGCAGCAGATGACCATGGCAGATATACAGGCAGCATGTAAAGCTGGTGTTATCAACCAACTTGCAAGTGTCGGGGATACGTTCAGCGGTGGTACAAACTACACCTATACAATCATCGGAATTGACCAGGATAAGCCAAGCGACACGAATGGAAATCTGCTTCCATCAAACAGTTACGGCAATGTTCTCACTGTAATGCCACTGGGGGCACCCGCCGGTAAGGGAAATAATCAGCCGGTAGCAACAAATGCTTATGCGACACCTTATGCGACATCTTATGGTTCGCCTACAGAAAGGATAAACGTATCTGATATAAGCAATGCTGGATGGGCGTCATCGCATATGCGTTCTGTAATAATGGCATCGTGCTACAATAAACTGCCAGAGGCTACGAAAAACGTTATAGGCTCAGTGCAAAAGATAACCGGTACATATTTTGATGGAAACCAGACTACAGGGGATAAAGTATTCTTGCTTTCAGGTAAGGAGGTATTTGGTGGAAGTGGTTACGGAAGTGGATCGTATTGCTTTTCAACAGAAGCATCAGCGACGTTCCAGTATCAGTATTTTTCAAATATCGCAACATCAATAGATAGTCGAAAAAATATTACTAATTTTAATATATGGTGGCTTCGGAGTCCTTCCTGCGATGGTAATCCCCGATTTTGTTATGTCTTAGATGGCGAATCCGGCGTAGGCAATGAGAGCATGGAATATGGTGTTTTACCAGCATTCTGTATTTACTGATATCTTTATCCCATTTTTATGATCGTGTATGCCTTAAATGAAAGGGGACACGATAGCATGTCTAAAAAATACAACGAATATTTCGGGGGGGGGTAAAATCCCCTCCGAGATAAAGTCTCAATCAAAGAAACCTAAAAACATAATATTGCACGATCATACAAAAATAAAACAATTCATTCTATACACCGCTTTTGGGGTATTGATAGGCACAACGCCTATTGCGGCCAATGTGACAGATAATCTTTCCGGTCCGATCAAACAACTGCTTGGATCAAGAGAAACAGTTACGGATGCATCTTCCTACAGTTCGGCTCCGGCCAATGCAAAGATAAACTATCTGGAAAAGAGGATAGTGGAATTGCAGGATAAAGTAGATGTCCTTAAACAGATTATTGAGTCAAAGTAAGGCGGTGTGTATATGAAAAAGACTGGTTTGAAGAAACATAAACGGAATATTGGAATTATAGCAGCATTTCTCGTTGCAATAGTTCTCTTTAATCAGGTACCGGCAGATGCCAGTGTCACTGATAACATTCAAAACTGTGTAGCTGCTATTCTGGGTCATGTGGATGATAAGCTGAGTGGTACATTTGAGAAAAGCTCAACGAATGGAAAACTTAATCAGATGAAAACGGATGTGGATGCAGTAAATACATCTCTTAATCAGCTGATTTCCCCATATATGAGTAGTTTAACGGTATGGGTAAATGATTCAAACACGGCATATAACGGAATGCAGGTGTCTATTACTGACAGCAAAGGAAAAGTGAAGACGGCTGGCTATGTGGCAAGAAACGGTCATTATGAAGCGGATTTTAGTAACATACTAAAAGGATCTTATAAGATAACCTATCCGTATATTATAGCCGGAAATGCCTCCAGTTTTTCTATACCTGCAACAATCGGTGCCGGTAATAACCGAAAGCAATTGTTAGGAAATATTTTTCAGATGTCCATGAGTGACATTCAGGCAATGTGCAAGGCGGGAATGATAAGCAAGATGGCACATGTGGGTGACACTATTAGTGATGGCACCTATACATATACCATCATCGGAATTAACCAGGATAAACCATCTGACGCGGAAGGAAATCTGTTACCGGAAAGTAGTTACGGAGATGTACTTACCGTTATGCCATTAGGGGCGCCAAAAGGAGCAACAAACGGTCAGCCGGTAACAATGAATGCCGGCGCTACGCCGTTTGGTGTAAATTATGCACCGATGAACAGCAATAATTCAAACAGTGGAAGCTGGGCGTCATCGCAAATGAGAAGCACCACGATGCCGCAGTACCTTGCAAAGCTTCCACAAGCTACACAGAATGCCATTGGCTATGTTCAGAAAGTTACTGGAACCTATAATAATTGGTTCAGTGGCGGAAGCAATTATATAACAGGAGATAAATGTTTCCTGCTTTCCAGCAAAGAAGTATTTGGTGGAAGTGGTGCCAGCAATGGATCATACTGTACAACAAACGAAGCAAATGCAACGTTCCAGTATCAGTATTTTTCTTCCATTGCAACAACACTTGAAAGCCGGAACATTAACAGTTCAGCCAACCAGTGGTGGTGGCTCCGCAGCCCGGACTTCAACTACGACCACAAGTTCTGCATTGTTGACCATGGCAGCTCCAACACTTACCTCTCGGACCTCGACATAGGCGTTTTTGCCGCGTTCTGCATCTATTAAATCATATCTCTTTATGTATGATCGTGTAAGCCTTACTGAAAGGAGACACGATATAATGTCCAAAAATTATATTAAATATGCTTTCGGGGGGGGGTAAAAACCTAACCGAAAGACATAAGTCCGGCAGGGCTGACAATTTAATAAGAAAAAAATTATTTGATAAGGCTAAATTGCTGCTCGTATGCATCATTTTCGCTTTTGTCTGGAACACCGTCTGGAATACAATTCCTGTGACGGCACAGGTTACGGATAACATTTCAAGTTCCATCCAGTCATTGCTTGGAGCAAAGAATGCGCAGGTAACAGGTTCTTATGAAGATGCTGTAACAAATGCAAAAATCAATTACCTCGAAAGCCAGATAACGGCATTAAAGGGAGATTTGCAGACATTACAGACGGTTCTTGATTCAAAGTGAGGTTAGCATATGAGAAAAGCAGATCATACAGAAAAGAAAAAACAAAATAGAAAAAGCAGAAAAATATATGTGACAGCCATAGCTGTAATGCTTGCGATTGCAGCGTTTGTCGGAACATACCAGGCAACAGCAAATGTGGCAGATAACCTGGCAGGCAGTGACATAAGCATTCTTGGAAAACTTAACGATGTGGTTTCCGGGGACTTTGGAACAGCAACGACCAATGCCAAGCTGAACCGGATGAAAACGGATGTGGACTCTGTAAGAAGTTCGGTGTCCAGGATGATCCAGCCGTATGTAGGCAGTCTTACCCTCTGGGTGGACAGCAACAGTGGCTCATATGCCGGACAGACAGTTACGGTAACCAATGCAAAGGGACAAAGCCAGGCGGGACGATTTGTTGCAAGAAACGGACATTATGAAGTGGGTTTTCCATCACTCATAAAAGGAAGTTACTCCGTAAGATATCCGTTTTTGATGTCTGGTGGGACAAAAGTAAGTCTTACATGTTCTGTCAATGTTACCGGTACCATAAAACAGCAGCTGTTTGGGGACTTATTCCAGATGAGCATGGCAGAAATTCAGCAGGCATGCAAAGATGGTGAAATTCATCAGTTTGCTCATATAGGTGATACGATAAGTGATGGTACCTATACATACACAGTCATCGGTATCAACCAGGATAAGCCGAGCGATGCAAGTGGAAATCTGTTAAACAGCAGTAAATATAAGGATGTTCTTACCGTTATGCCTCTGGGTGCACCGACAGGAGCTGCAAATGGATCGTCGGTTGCATTTAATATGTCTGCAACACCATGGGGAACAACGGATGTAGAACAGGATGATTTAACATCGACTTTGACTCCGTATTTCGAAAAGCTACCAAAAGCTACTCAAAATGTTATCGGATATGTGCAGAAATGTACAGGAGCATATGATGAACATTTTAGTTTAACAGTGCTCTCAACTACTGGAAATAGGTGTTTTCTTCTTTCAAGCAGAGAGGTATTTGGTTCACAGGGAAGCAGCTGCTGTTCTTCTACAGAATATAATGCAACATTTCAATACCAGTATTTTTCTGACCTTGCCATAACAGCAGAAAGCAGGAATCTTTATCATAACTGTTGGCTTCTTCGCAGTATCCATCCAAGCAGAGGACAGCATATGTATGTTTATGATGGCACAACGATAGACATGGGTGGCTGGTTCAGAAGCGGATCATTTTTCCCAGCTTTTTGCATTTACTAAAATTTTCGTTTTTATTTAGCCTTGTCAAATTTCAATTATAAATTCTTTATCACTCAAACAAGCTGAGAAAAGGAGAAACTTATGATTTTTGACAAGAAAAATTCGAAATCGGCAGATTTGCCACGGGAAAAGAAGAAACAGATGCCAACGTGGTTTAAGTCCAAGGTAAAAATTGTTGCCATGATGGTCGTATTCGCTTTGATTTGGGGACAGGTCCCGGTAAGCGCAACAGTTAATGATAACCTTTCGTCTGTCCTTCAGAAGCTGATCGGTGCAAAGACAGATACTGTAACGGGAAATTTCGAAAATTCAAGCGCGCATGCAAAAATAAACTACATTGAAAAGCAAATGGTTGCGCTGCAGACATCCGTAGAAGAAATCCATGGACAAAACAGTGCGTATTCCCTGTACTGTTACATCCAAAGTGCGGATACCAGATATGAAGGATGCGAACTTACTTTAACTTCTGCATCCGGAAACCAGGTTGCAACCGGAAAACTCCATCTGGATAAAAAACTGAATAAATATGTAACAAACATCTACAGCAATTTCAATGGCAACTGTACATTAAGATATGGTTCGGTGGCAGAATCCATAAACCTTGGTGCAACCGGACAGGAACATCAGCTTCTGCCATATATCAGTGATTTGACTGTGTGGGTTGACAGCAGCAACAGCGCATATAACGGAAAAACTGTAACATTAAAAGATGCTAACGGCACACCAGTCCAGACAGCAACATTCAAGGCGACAAATGGACACTACGAAGCGTCTATGACTGCATACGCAAATGGTAATTATACCATTGACTATCCATATATATTATCAAGTGGAAATCAACTGAATTTATCTGCAGGGGTAACATTAAACGGCGCGGCTAAGAGACAGCAGCTGTTTGGCGATCTGCAGCAAATGACTATGGCAGATGTGCAGGCAGCATGTAAAGCAGGTGTTATTAACCAGCTCGCAAAAGTCGGGGATACCTTTAATGGTGGTACAGGTTACACATACACGATCATCGGTATTGACCAGGATAAGCCTTCGGACGGAAACGGAAATCTTCTTCCATCAAATAGTTATGGCAACGTACTCACTGTAATGCCTTTAGGTGCTGCAGCGGGTAAAGGAAACAATCAGCCTGTAGCAACAAATGCGGCCGCTACACCTTACGGAACTACTACGGCACAGATGAATAGTATTAACACAAATTCGGGCGGATGGGCATCGTCACAGATGAGATCGTCTACGATGGAAGACTATTATAACAGATTGCCAGAAGCCACGAGAAAAGTTATCGGACCGGTTCAGAAGATAACCGGTACATATGGTGGTGGAAACCAGACTACCGGAGATTCCGTATTCCTTTTATCCGGAAAAGAACTATTTGGTGGTACAGGAAACGGAAATGGATCGTACTGTACGACATCTGAAGCATCAGCGACGTTCCAGTATCAGTATTTTGCGAATATCGCAACAACAACAGCTAGTCGTGCGATTACAGGTGCGCCAAACGGTTGGTGGTGGCTCCGCAGCCCGTACTACAGCAACAGCAACGGTTTCTGCAATGTCTACACGGGCAGCTCCGGCACTTTCAACGCGGGCAACGGCATAGGCGTTTTTGCCGCGTTCTGCATTTACTGATCCTCAGATCAGCCAATCACAAAATCCCGCTGCTGTATGCAGCGGGGTGGAGACTGGCAGCCAAAACGTAAAGAATTTAAAATAAACCAAAATGAAATGCAAAGGAAATATAAATGTCAGTCGATAAATTGCACAGAACAGAATCAAAATTTGGAGTATATGATAGGGCAAGAAGAATCCGGAACATGGTAAATGATTTTCTGGACCGGGATTTTGGAATAAAAGTGTGCAAAAGAGATATCCGGAATGCGGCGGTTGGAAAATACCGGAGACTAGAAGATGGAAGTACAGAATTCTATGTCAGAATGCCAAAACAGGCAGAAAAGCACAGCCGGATCGAAGATTATTATATTTTCATGCCCGTGAATGGGAGCACAAGCGAAAACGGGGAACTCATGGTCAGGGAAATCCCGGAATGGAAACTGGAAAAATACCGGGATGAACTCTGGGAGAATGCAAAACATATAGCAGAGGATGTCCGGAGGGCAAACAGTATCTACGCCTATTATCCAACAGAATACTATGAGAGAAGAAAACTGCAGGATATGGCAGTGGCACACTGCTTTAACCTGCATGATTCCCTTCTTGAAGTTGCAGAAGATCTTCCGGTTACACTGGAAAAAGTGATGCCGGTCATTGACGAGGTGAAAAAAGAGATTTCTGCAATCAAGGATTGGAGAAAAGGGGAAAATGCGGTATTGCAGATCTGTATGGGACATGTGGAACAAAGAAAACGTGCTGCGGAAAAGAAAGCAGCAGAAGCCGCAAAACAGGAAGAATCAGGACAGGAAGAAAATACAGTGGATGGGGCAGTAACAGACAGCCAGGCCACGAAAGGAAACAAAAAGACAGGGAGGGAAATGGATGGAAAAGCAAACAGTGGATAACCCATACCAGAACCATATCCGGGCGCCGTCCCGGTTATGGACTGCCTGAACAGGCGGTGAAACAGGCATACGCCTGTTTCTTTGTAACCGGCAGGGAAAGGTGCGTTTAAAAACAGACGTCTGCGTATTCCATTGTGGTGGTGGCTCCGCAGCCCGAACTACAACAACAGCAACAATTTCTGCAATGTCAACACGGGCAGCTCCAACACTAACAACGCGAACAACGGCAAAGGCGTTTTTGCCGCGATTCTGGATCATGTAAACCAGAAGGGAACATGTAATGCAGAAGGGCACCTTTTCCGTTTCCATGGGGAATCCCATGGAATGAAACCAAATGCCACGACGGGAGGGACGGACGCTTTCGTGCATGCACACGGTCCAAGGACAATCCGTGCGTATCATGTCCCAAACCCTGTGCAGCCATGGTAAAGTCCTGGGTATACCTGCTGTGCGTGGCATATCAAAAATAGCAGAGGATTGGCAGTTTGGTACCAATGACTGGAAATGAGAAACGTAAAAAGAAAAGATACGCCAGGCGCGTAAGAAAAAGACAGAAAAAAAGAGAAAAACAGGTAGGTGAGTATGATGACATAGGAAGGGTGATCCATCCGGATGCCCTGTTTGATGCTTTCCATGCATGCGAAAAAGGTGTGGCATGGAAGGCAAGTACACAGAAATGCCATTATAACCTTCTGTTTGAAATAAGCGGCTCATACGAGTCGCTTTCTTTGCGTAAAAGCATACAGAAGGGATTTTACTGTTTTAATCTCATGGAGCGCGGGAAATTAAGGGATATTGCAAGTGTGCATATATCCGAAAGATATGTGCAGCGGAGTCTCTGTGACAATGCCCTTGCGCCGGTGTGCACCCGCTCAATTTTATACTCAAACTGTGCCTCCATACGGGGAGCCGGGTTAAAAAGGTCCGAGGAGGTCCTTATAAAGCAGCTGAGGAGATATTACAGGAAACACGGAAACAATGGGTATATTGTGCTGTTTGATGCAAAAAGCTATTTTAATAGCATTCCGCATGAAAACATTATCGCGGATATCGCAAATTTGTTCTATGATCCGGATATTATCCGGCTGTATCAGGAATTTATGGGAGCATTTGATTCCATTCATCCGGAATGCCAGAAGGGAAGGGGACTCGGGCTTGGGAGCCAGACATCCCAGATATCCGGGGTAATGGCTGCTAATCCAGTGGACCATTTCCTGGCAGAAATTTTCTCCCTGGGATATGGGAACGGCCGGTTCATGGATGATAGTTCCGTAATTGTAAAAGATAAGGCATCAGCGGTTCTTGCCATTAAAGTGGTGGACCTGCTATACCGGAGGTATGGTCTTGCACTTAATAAAAAGAAGACGAAAGCGGTACCGCTCAATCATCCATTTATATTCCTGAAAAGGAAAGTTATAGTTCGAGACTCAGGAAAAATAATAATGACGCCAACTGCTGCCACGATAAAAAGGGAAAGAAAACGTCTGCGCCTGCATAAAAGATATTTGATGGAAAAACGCATGACAGCGGAAGAAATCAGGGAACAGTACATATCTTTCCGGAGACAGAATGAAAAATATAGCTGTGCAAAAGCTTTGTGGAGGCTCGATAAATACTACGGTTTCCTGTTTTCGGGGAATGCTGATATGATGCTTAAGAAAGAAGAAAAAAAGAAAAAGAGGAAAAAAGATAAGATGGAAACGAAAAAACAAATGCTTATGAAGCAATATCCGGAACATGTGATTATAATGATAGAAGGAATGTTTTATGTTGCACGCGGGACAAGTGCACGCATCCTGTCAACTCTTACGGGATACAAGTTGAAAAACATAGGGAATGGAAAGGTCCGTTGCGGGTTCCCTCCTCAGTCTATGAGCAGGGTCGAAAAGATGTTTGCACGGGCACATATCAACTACGTGATCTATTCGGGAGATCTCATGGAAGCACATGGAAAATTTCCGGACAATGCTTTCCGGTTATTTACTGACCGGGTGGACTCTGGCAGAATAAAAAAGGAAGAACCGCCTGTGATTCCGGTTCCAGGAGATAATAAAAATGTGCCATCCGTCCGTCCGGCCAACACAGAACCTGTTGACCCACTGATTGAGTTCCTTGAAAACCTTGAGATAGGAAAACATCCATTTTTTGGAGGATGTTCGGACACGCTTGATTTGGGGGATAAAGAGATCCAGAAGTATTTCCACGAAATTAAAATGAAATTAAAATCTGTTTCAAAAAATGAAAAATGGGACTGGTGATCTAGCTATCACGACAGACAGGAATTTATTATAAATTCAAATTTTTTCATTCTGTTCTCCTTCCTGTGCTTTGATAGTTGTAATATATTCAAAAAATAGAATAATATCAATAGAACATTACTCAAAAATTTGAATATTTTTTAATTGACTTT
>ENA-OVGB01000114-OVGB01000114.1-human-gut-metagenome-genome-assembly--contig:-NODE-114-length-94086-cov-6.757548_pt1 | contig 94086 bp, 57 predicted proteins | sample MGYA00237767_ERZ505413 | MGnify/ENA primary metagenome ERZ505413 (study PRJEB26158, sample SAMN06016410) | human gut metagenome | biome: human gut; feature: ankylosing spondylitis patient; material...
CCCGAACCTCAGGAGCGGAACCGCCGTGCTGAGCAGCGAGATGTAAACTTACACGAACCTGCCGATCCACGCAACCCGGCCCCTCACGGACACCCCGCGAACCATTGGAAAACAACGCATCCACCGGCGTGTCGCAAACACGGGAAAACGGGCGGCGAACGCCACCGCACGACACAGGACCGCCGGAAAAACCCACCGCAAACCAACATCCGGGCGTGTCGCAACCACACTATCCGTTTACGGCCCATCCCCCAAGCCAACCCATCCGAGAAAACCTCCCAGCTGAAAGCTGAAATAGGAGAAACAGAAGAAAGCAGATAAACGAAACCGCACCGCCGATCGTTGTCCTGAACACATTCAGATCTCAACTGATCGAAAGTGCGGTTTTGCATATGCGCGTGCAAGCGACGGCAGAACAAGGCAGCGCAGCCAAAAATCGATTAATCGGCGCAACCGAAACGGTAGAGGGCCCAACCCTGGCCGTATTGCGAATAATCGGCAACCTTCACCAACGTGCCGCCATCCACATACGTATCAATCAATTCCTCATTGTGGAAGGAATCGTACTGGGCGCGATACGGGAATGACTGCAGACTCTGCGCCTGGTCGCCCATCGTAAGGAAGTATTCCGGAGCGTCGGTCAGCGGACATACCGTGCCGAGCACCTGCTGCGCATCGCCGGAAGCAAACGCGGTCTCCACTTTGCCGAACGGAGCGGATGGCACATCGGTGCGCGCATTGATGATCGGATACAACATGTTCGCGTTGAACAGCGTCTCCGCATACATCGAACCGTTCAACGGATCGGAAATGATGGTGGCCTGGGTGCCCGTACGTTCCGTGACCTTGCGCAGCACAGCGATCTTTTGCTCGGTGAGCTGCTCGTTGGGGTCGCTTTGGTTCAGACTGGAATGCGCGATGATCGTGTCGCGAGCCGCGGAACGCGATGGGCATACGATCTGCGCGGAAACCGCAAGTATCGCAATCACAAGGAATACGGCGATTAGGACGATCCAATTGGAAGCGAAAGAAGCGTTCTTCACGGAAGAAACAGCAGACGCAGAAGAAAGGGAAGGAACGGAAGAAGCGGATGCGGCGCACGCGGAAACGCATTCGGCAAGAGCGTTGATTCCAATGACAAGCAGCGGCAGCGTGACCAGCGGAAGCATGGTCATAATACGGTTTTCATCGCGATACCACGGAGCGCTGATGATATTCGGCAACGCGCCGACCAGCGTGACCGTGCACACATACACCAGCGCGACCAGCAGGAATGCGGCCGTCAACGCAATCACGTCACGCAGGCGATCGTTGCGACGAAGTCGAGATGATTCGGACGACGCGGACGCGGCATCAGTGGCGTTGGAGTGCGACGCAGGTGGCGGACAGGAAACGGAAACCGGGGAATCAGCGGCGGAAACCGCAATATCAGAAGTCGAAGCATCAACATCGACATCAGCAGAAGCCACGGGAACCACAGTGGAAGCAGCCGACGAAAACGAATCCGAAGCACGCGCAGCCGCGCGGCGGGAAGCGCAAACGAAAGCGGCCGCAGTTCCCGCAATCAGCAACAGTGCGAACAGAATCGCAGGAAAACCGTCAAGCCCATCCGTGAGACAGAACGAAATCGACTCCCACAAATTCTTGGACGGCTGATGGCTATGGAACCAGGAAGCGGGATTCGCCCAACGGTCCGATTTGAACGACGTCAGCATCAACGCCACAAACGCCACCGCACCGACGCACATGGCAATGAACGCGCCAAGAATCAGCTTCCACGGCAAGCGCAGCACAATGAACGGCACCAGAATCAGAGCATACGTGAATGCGATACGCGGGTGCGCAACGAGGCAAACCACGCCTGCGACAGCAGCGATCGCAAGCCATTTTGCTATATGCTCGCGCGCGGCGATCGCATCGAACAAGCGCAATGTGGCGGCGATGAGGAACGGCAGCAGCGACGTGGCGAAACCGAATGCGATCAGCGGACCGGCATTCAGCAGTCCGTACGGGTGGCACACCGAGCTGACGGCAAGCACGGGCACGAACAGTCCAATCAGATTCTGCAGAACGAAAGTAGCGTCGAAAGTGACGTTATATTGCCGATTCACAGCTGACGATACCTGCTGATTTGAAACATTCGACGATTCAGGCGTAGACGATGCTTGAGAAATACGTGAAATTGGATTGGAAATTGGATTACCGCGATTCCAACGTTGCAGGAAATACCTGCATAATACCAGCATTCCGGCAGGGAAAATCACGCCCGAAGCAATGATCCACGTGATATTGAATGCCGCGTAGATCGAACATTGCACGCCGAACAGCGCCGCGATCTTAATCACAAGGTAAGCACAGATGTGAAACAACGGCGGATAAAACGAATCATGCGGCCACAAATGCAGAGCCGCCCCCAATCCCTCGTCAAGCAGACGGTGAATGAAATAGTAATGCGCGGGGGCATCGCTGCTGACGATCGGCGTATTCCACACCGTGGAGGGGAACCACGCAATCACCAGGCATAGTGCGGACGCGACGCCGATAATCGACGTAAGCCACGGCAATAACGCGTGACGCGATGCAGGACGCAGCATCGCGTGGCACCGCTGCAGGCCATGTTTCCGCCCGGACGGACCGTCCTTGGCCGAATCATTCCTGGCTGGACCATTCGTAGCCGAACCATCCTTGGCCGAGCCATTCTGCCGAGCCTGAGTCTGCACATAAGCCTGCACATAAGTTCGCGCACGAGCCTGAGCCGAGCCACAATCGCCCGACACGGAACCGGTATTCGTAATCTGTTCGGAAGTCATCGATTCCATCGTAGCGAGTGCCGCAACCATGCTCAACGCTTATTCTCTGGAATCACTTTTCAGGAATCATTCAGACTTCATGCAGGGGTATAACAGTGTTGCGCAAGAAAACAATCACGTTGGAAGCACAAGATGATTGCACGGGACGCATCATGCGCTACGGGCCTGCCTTGCTGCGGAGCGCGCGTCCCGGCCAACGCTGACGTCGGCATGCGCCGGCGCGCTATAACAGAGAACTGGAGAAGTACCGCATGTTCGTTCTCAAGAACGCATGGGCGGCGCTTGGTCGCGTCAAATGGCGCACCGCGCTGATCGCCCTACTCGCACTACTGGTGTCTTTCTCGGCTGCCGTGGACTTGGCAGTGATTCGAGCCGACGACACCGCCAATAATGAAACATACCAGTCGCAAAAAGCCACGGCGGTGATTCGGCCGAACGCGCAAACACAAGCCAAGCGCGACGGTGCCGATTCCAGCTATACCGACAAGTATTTGACGTGGGAAAAGTACAGCACGTATGCAACGGCCGCACAGAGCAACAACGTGACCTTCAATTACACGTTGGCAACATCGGTGCCGGTGCGCGAAAGCAAGTCGTTGCAGGCAATCGCCGCGAAAAACGATACCAGCGAAGACAAGACCGGCGGCAACCTGACCCTGCAAGCGTTCTACACGTTGGACGCCGCGAAAATCAACGACTACGGCTACTACAAGGTAGTCAAAGGCAAGCATCTGAGCTATAAGACGCAGAGCGACGGCGTACTCATCTCGCAGGCGCTGGCCGATAAGAACAATCTCAAGGTCGGAGACAAGGTGACGGTCGGCAATCCGTCGAAGGCTTCCGACACATACACGTTCACCGTGCGCGGCATTTACGAATACGACAGCGACGTGCCTGAGGGCAACGGTTCCGACGCGAAATACGCAAAGGACAATCGTGAGAACGTGATCTACACGACGTATATCAACTTCGCCAAGAACGGGCTTGACACGACGGAGGCCACGGGATGGGCCATTCCGAATCTGAATATCATCTTCTCGCTGGCGAATCCTTCCACCTACAACACGTTCGTGCGCTTGGTGAAGAAGGCCAAGTTGGACACGAAGACGTACGAGATCACCTCGCCGTCGCTTACCGCTTACAAGAAGTCGATCGAGCCGCTTGATTCCGCCGCTTCGGCAGCGCGCATCATGCTGATCGCCGTGACGATTGTCGGTGGCATCGCTTTGCTGGCATTGATTGCATGTGCTGCGATTGGCGGCCGCCGCGATGAGATCGGCATGGCGATGATCACAGGTGTGACCAAGGGCCGTTTGGGATGGCAGTTCATGCTGGAAACGTTCATGATGACGGTTCCGGGTTGGATTGTCGGTTTGGTTGCGGGCGCGCTGTTGGCGAAGCCGATCGGCACCGCATGGGCCGGCGGGCAGGCTGTGTCGATGACGTCCGCTTCGGTGTGGAACGTGATCTGGTACGGCTTGGGCGCATGCCTGGTGCTTGGCATCGTGGCATTCGCGCGCGTGGCCTGCTTCAACCTGAACCAACTGTTTGAGGAACGCTCGGAGGTGAAGGCATGAGCGACAACATGAATGATAAGAACGAGAACCTCGACGAGACCGTGGTCGACGAGACTGCCGAGACCGCATCAAACGAGACCGTCGATGATGTTGCGACTGACGATATTGCAGCTGACGCATCTTCCGCTGATTCCATTGAATCCATCGATTTTGCGGTGGTATACGACGATGACAATGCAGATATCGAAATTGCCGCAACTGACGGCGCGGAAATTCCCGACGATGTAAACGATGGCGATACTGCAGTAGCTGCCGACGGCGATGCTGTGGTATCTGCAGATAATGCAGATACCACTGAAGTTGCAGATGACGCTGCAACTGCTGCTGATACTGCGGATGGTTCGGATGTGGTCGCCAACAATGCGAATCAGGTGAGGGAAACGCTTGCCTTGCGTTCTTCCGACGAACCGACCGTGCTGGAATCACATGAAATGGTGAAAGCCGATTCCGCAACCAGCGTCTCCTCACAGCTCGACCGCGAAATCAAGCATCATCGCAAGAAGGATGCGTTTTTCTTCAAAGCGAATCCGACGTTCGCACTCGATCATGTGACCGTGATCAATCGCAAGACCGGCCGCAATATTCTCGACGACCTATCGCTGTCGTTCCATGCGGGCGCCACGCATGCGGTGCTCGTGGACGCGGAGGATCGCGAACAGCATCAGGCGTTGCTGGCCACCATGGTCGGCATGGTACGCACGGACCGCGGCAACGTGATGCACAAAAGCACCAACCTGAGCGACGTCGAACCGGTCGAAATGTTGGGACACCGCATCGGATTCATTCCGCAACGTTTCGCTTTCCGCCCCGACCTCGACGCGGAAAGCAATGTACTGTACGCCATGGATGCGTCGAACCGCAACTTCCTCAAGCCGAAGCCTGTGATCGCCCGCGAACTGCTCAAGCGCGTGGGCTTCGACGAAGTGACGTCCGGCCTGGCAGTCGGCGAAGTAAGCGAACTGAACCAGCGCCGCGTGGCCATCGCTCGTGCGCTGAGCTGCGAGGCTGAAGTGATCATCGCCGACGAGCCGACCGCTGGATTGGATGCCGACGATGCGGCCGTGGTGTTGGATCTGTTGAAGAAGTTCAAGCGCGATGCCGATCGCAGGCGCGCCATCATCGTGGTGACCACCAATCCGGAGATCGCCGATGCGATGGAGCACAGCGTGGAACTCGACTAGCCGCCTAGTGCAACGGGCGCACGAACATAGACTCTTTCGTGCGCCCATAGGTAAGCCCTTTGGAATTCTGGTTTTAGCCAAATTCCAAAGGGCTTGCGTGTTCTGGAAACGGTCTGCCCTACTCGACGATACGCATGTGGTACTGCTCGGCGAGCGGCGTGACGTCAAGCACGCCGTATCGTTCGAGCAGCCGCAGCCATTCGCGCCTGTTGCTTTCGCCGAAACGGGCCGCCTTGCGCGCATAGGCTTCGGCCGTCAGGAACTTCGGCGGAATCGACTTGCTGTTGTACTTGTCGGCCACCATCACCACTTCCTGCTCAAGATTCATGGGCACATAGTCGGCCGGAGGCAATGGCAATCCTTGCGATTCCACCGCTTCTTTGGTGAGTCCCACACCGGTGTGGTTGCGCGCGAACTGCGCGATAGACTCGTCAACACCCTCATTCAACAAATATTCGTAGCCTTTAAGCCCATGCCGCACGTAATTCGGACCGTCGAATTTCAGCGGTCCACCGTCGGAACCGTCTTGCTTGAGCAGAAAATACGTGCCGATATCATGCAGCAGACCACCGATCACCACCAGATGCTCGTCGATCAGCCTCGGCGGAACGGTCCCGCCCGTAAGCCCGTCCGATGATGGAATGGAGGGGATGCGAAGCATACCGAACGATTCGCTTCCATTGCCGTCTTGCGTAAGCCTAAGGCCGAAATCGCCCGCTTTTTCAGGGGCATCGTCCGGTAGTGTGCAGCGGCGGGTGAACAGTGCATTCTGCCTGCGTGCCATGCGACGTGCGATGTCGGCGACGACTACGCAATGTCCGTGAATCAAATCGTATGCGGCTTGCGATTGCGCGATTTTTCGATGCAGTTCGTCAACTTGGGCGAGTGTAGGAATATATCCGGTTGTCATACCGCCTATCTTAGGCGCTGTATGACGATTGCTGCATGCTGAATCCGGTCGAAAAAAACTGGAAATCCCCGATGAAAGTTTCAGCCGAAAAATTCCGAAATACGGATTTCAGATTACGGATTTCAGATGGAACGCACACGGAATGCGCCGGTACGGTTGGAAGCAACGATCATCTGATTGTTTTCCAAACGAGTCCAGCCATCTTCGGCACACTGATCGAAACCGGAGCTGGCCACAACCACGCCCTTCGGCTGGCCTGCAGCCTGATCCGCTTCGGATTCACCGAGCGTACGATAGCGCATCACACGATAGTCATGCGCCTGGTCGCCACGGCCGTACTGGTCATAGATTTCCACAATGCGCTTGGACGTGACCTCACGACCGGCCGCGCACAGAGCGATGAATTGGTCTTGGCTCTGGATCATGCAGTTGTAGCTGGACTTCGGATAGCTTTTGCGCAGTTCACGCACCGCCTGCGCGACCGCCTCGTCGAGTGCGAAACCAAAACCGATGTACTGCAGGATCACTGCGAAGAAAATGGCGGAATCGGAACGTCCGCCAGTGGACTGCACGATGTTGGGATCGACCGGGAACGCGCGGTTGGTGATGATGTTGCGACCCTGATCGTCGGAAATATCGCCATTGTGGATGAAGCTCAATCCGTTGGCGTAGAACGGCTGCTGGTTTTCGAGAATCAGCGGCAGGTGCGAGCTGGCCAAACGCAGGTGCCACAGGCCTCCACGAGCCGGAGTGTTCGCCAGCTCGTCGAAAATCGGATCATGTCGGGCTGCGATCGTGTTCTTGTAGACGGCGGTGCCGGTTTCCGGGGTGGGAGCGCCACCGTCACGCAGGTACGGCGACTCGCTCGGCACGGTGACCAGCGCGGAGCCCCAGCCATCGTTGTGGATTTCGCTCAGATTCCGGAAATCGCGTACGGCCTGCATGCCGAGCACGCCATTGAGACTGGTGTTGCTTCCGGCTGCCGCGAATCCAAGTAATCTGCACATGGTTGATTACTCTACAGGGCTTGTAATGCAACGCGCGCATATGGCTATCGACATTGCTTATAGCGTGCGAAAAACAGCGTGATTCCAACGATTCTTCGAGATAAGACCATGCAAAAACCTACAAAATGCCCTACGAAAACGGGCTGCGCGACGATGGCAGATACGATCGCCATCATCACGCAGCCCGTTTCACGGCTTGTTTCACACACGCTTTAGCCGCGGAGGACGCTGAGTCGCGAGGAACAGCGGCTGTATCTCAATCAGCGGATTGTAAGGCGCAAGGCCGAACCATTTGACCGGAGATCCCGCAAAATGACGAATCGCATACTTGACTTCCAAAGAAATCGCGCCACGCTGCGACACCTTCGACTCAGGCATAAGCGCCTTGTGTATCAGCACATATCGAATCGGACCGATATTCGGATCAGCATCAAGCTTCGGATAGCGGCTTTCCTGCCTCGGCAGATCCCCCGACTTCGACAAATCGTTCATGATCTGATGAATGTAAGCTGGAATCGACTGAGAAACCTTGAAACCAAGCCGAATGCGAACACGGAACATATAATCCGTACCGAAATTCTCAACCGAATACTCGCGGGTGAACGGCTCATCGGCAGTCTCGACGGAAACCGCCCACCAAGCGCGGGCACGTTTTGGATGGTCGGCGAAAATCGAGAAGAAGATATCGGTATCGATACGCTTCGTCTCCGGATCCGACGTGAGATAGACGATATTGTCGGCAAAATACGGAATCGTATCGTCATCATGCAACCGCTTCAGCACCGGTAGGCATTCGGCGGGCTGCATATGGCGACGCTGCGCACGTTCCAGCTTCGTGCCTTCGTTCCACGTATACATAACCAGCAGAATCGCGAAGGTAAGCAGCATCGTGAACCAACCACCATGCAGGAACTTCGCCATGGAAGCGAAGAAGAACATGAATTGGATCGCAAGAAACAGCACGGTGAATACGACCGCTCCGATACGACGCCCCGAATGCCAGATGTAGACGGCAAGCAGAATGGTGGTAGTGATCATGGTGATGGTCAACGCTAGACCATACGCCGCGGAAATATGCTCGGAATCACGGAATAGCGCCAAAACCAACAGCGTGGAAACGCAAAGCACCGCATTGACCACAGGAATGTACAGCTGACCGCGGGTACGGGCCGGGTAACGGACCTGAAGATGCGGCATCCAGTTCAGATGGGTGGCTTCAGACACCATCGTGAACGCGCCGGTGATCAACGCCTGCGATGCGATAACGCCCGCGACCACGGAAAGCACGACGGCCACGTAACGCACGCTGGGCGTCATCATTTCGAAGAACGGATTCAAACCGTGCGTGCGGATGTAAGCCGAATCATCCCAATGATTGAGCATCCATGCGCCTTGGCCGAAATAACAGAGCACAAGCGCGATTTTGATGAACGGCCACGTGAAATAGATGTTGCCACGGCCAACATGACCCATGTCGGAATAAAGCGCTTCGGCACCGGTGGTTGACAGGAACACCGTACCCATGATGGCAAGCCCGGCGGCATTATGGCTGCTGAACAGGAATCTGACACCGTACACGGGGTTGAGCGCCGCGAACACGCTCCAATACTGACTGAGGTTCGCCAAGCCGACAACCGCCAGGAACGAGAACCAGACAAGCACGACCGAACCGAACGCCTTGCCGATACGCTCGGTGCCACGCGACTGCACAGAGAACAGCATCAGAATGATGGCCGCGGTGATCATCAGGGTCAGCTGCTTGTTTTCAGTGAAAAGTTTTTCAAAAGCTGGTAGCGTCTCCAAGCCTTCCACTGCCGAGCTGATGGACACAGCCGGGGTGAGTACGGAATCGGCGAGGAACGCGGCGCCGCCGAGCATGGCAGGAATCGCAAGCCATGCACCGTACTTTCGAACCAACGAGTACAGCGCGAAAATGCCGCCTTCGCCCTTGTTGTCGATACGCATGGCAATCAGCACGTATTTGACGGTGGTGATAAGCGTGATTGACCAGAACACCAACGAAAGCACGCCGAGCACGGCTTCGCGGTCGGCATGCGCAAGTCCGCCCTGCCCGTTGAGGAACGTCTGCATGGTGTACAGCGGCGAGGTGCCGATATCGCCATATACCACGCCCAACGCCACGATCGCCATGGCGGGCGTGATTCTGTTTGGACCGGATTGCAGACGGCTCCACCAACGACCGACGGGACCCTTGCTGGCCACCTGGTCAAGTTTGGCGGCCTCCTGCTGTTTCTCCTCGTGCTGCTTGATCAGCACCTGTCGCTCTTCCTTGGTCAGCACCTTGTGCGAAACCTTCGGCGCCTGCGTGTATGTGGCTGCGTGAAACAGCGGCTCATCCTCGTTTGGCTCGTTAGCCATAACGCTACCTCCAAGTGGCGGGCCTTCCAACCCACTCCCCAAAATAAACGCAAAAAGGCACGTTAGGAGCCTTACGAAGTCTTGTCAAATCTTCACATTGTTTCTTGCGATTCTTGATCTCGCACGAAGTAAACTTCCTGTGGGTTTTTTTCTTATTTTACCTCTTGTCTTTCTCTTACTCTCTCTTATTTTCGGATAAATCGTTTCCGTCCTGTCGATTTTCGGAATTTGTTCAGATTCCGTACACTTCGCGCGTGGTCTTTCGCGTTGCCTGCGCGACTTCCGTCAGCGGTTTATCGAGATAATTCGCCAACGACTGCAGGGTGTAGGGGATCATGTATGGCGCGTTGGTGCGGCCCCGATACGGCATCGGACTTAAGTAGGGGGCGTCTGTTTCGACCATGACATGGCTCAATCCGACAATGCGCGCCGACTCGCGAATACCATCGTTGCCCTTATAGCTGGATGTGCCCGAAAGGCTGAGATACCAACCGTTTTCACGTGCGATCTCACCCATTTCGGCATCACCGGAATAGCTGTGGAACACGGTCCGTTCGGGAGCGCCGTCCGCCAGCAGCGTTTCGATGACTTCCTTATGTGAATCGCGATCATGGATCTGCATGGGCAGGTTCAGTTCTTTCGCGAGCGCGATGTGCGCGCGGAAGGCTTCTCGCTGCAGTTCTTTGGCGGCTTCTCCGGTGCGGAAGAGGTCCATGCCCGTCTCGCCGATGGCCACAACCTGGTTGGGGTAGGCGGTGGCGAGGCGGTGCACTTCGGCCATGGCGTCTTCGAAGCTGGTGTCGTGCCATGGCTTGTATTTGAGCGGCAACCCGTCTGGGCCCGGCACCCCGCGGTGACCGTGGAGCACGGATTCGTTGGGGTGTATGGCGATGGCCGCATGCACGGTTTGGGGGTGTTCGCGTGCCATGTCGATGGCCGTCATGAGGTTCGGCAGTTCGCATCCGCAGTCGATGACGCCTTCGACTCCGACTTGTTGCGCTTGGTTCAGCAGTTCGTCGACGCTGTATACGGGGACTTCCGGCTGTCCTTTTTCTTGCGCTTCGTGGCTCATGGCCCGCGAGAACGGCACGACGGACGCCACATGCGTGTGGTTGTCGATGACGTGCGCGTTCTCGGGAAGTGGTTGCGGTGCTGGCGCCCAGCTGCGGTCACGATGGTGTTTGCTCATGCCTCCAGCCTACGCTCGATGGCAGTCTTGCTTCGGAAGCCGCGTTATTCATCGATGGCAGTGGGATTAACCAACGCACCTCCATATGTTTTGCGGCGTAGCGCTGAAACGCTTTCCGCGATTAGTCATGGAGGGTGAGGGTGGTGAAGGACCAGGAGGGGGCGGTGTAGGCGCCGCTGGTTAGGTCGATTGCGGTTTCAACCGGAACGGTTGGCGAAGCCTTGCCGATTTCACCGGCGTACGGGTCGGTTCCGGCGAGCACGGTGGCGGTTGCCGAAGCGCGGGATTCCGCGGAAACACCAAGCTCTTCAAGCACTTGGTTCAGATCAATCTCGGCTTCAGCGTCGAGCGCGTTGACGATACGCACGTAGGTGACGCCTTCAGCATCATTGCGAGCCACGGTGACGGTACGGCGGGGCTCTTCCGGCTTCTCAACACCCTGTGCAACAAGCTCTCCATCGATATACAGCTTCATGCTTTCGCCGCGATCGGCCACTTCGATGCGCACCTGCCACACGGTTCCGGGGAACACTTCGTCCATGGACCATTCGGTGCCGTCAAGATTGTAGGCGGTACCGTCGCGCACCACCTTGATTTCGAAAGCACGACCGAAGGAGGTGATGTTGTGGTTCTTGCCGTTGATGTCGCCGTGGACCAGCTGCAAGCCCCAACGACCCTGATAGTAGGTGATGGTGGCGTTGATGGTGTAGGCGTCAGAGTCAATGTTGAGGCTCGTGTTCATCGGACCATTGCCTGCGTAATGGCAGTCCTCAAGATCGACATGGCGGCCATCAGCGGTGTCAACGCTGAAGTTGGTGATGTCGGCGTGAGCGGCACCTTCCAAGCGCAGGCCAACGGTTGGTGGCAGTTCGCGACGCAGCGTGGTCTTGCCTTCCACCGCGACCGGCCATGCGGTATCGGACGTGGTGGTGGCATACATCTGCTGCACCCAGTAGCTGTACGGCAGGTAGGTACGTTCGTTGTCGAAGTAGATCAGATCAGGATTCCAGCTGTGATGCCCGTTCTTGGCAAACAGCGGCGCATACGAAGACATGACCACGGCATCGCCGTTCAATTCCATGCGACCCATGAACGCCGCTTCGGAAAGACCGTTGATCAGCTGCGTGTTCCACGAACCATACTCGCCCAAGTACACCTTCGGGCCCTCACGATCCGTGGTGTCGTAGTGGTCGAGATTGTGGAACCACCAGCTGGAGGACTGATAGGAATGCTCGTCAACGATGGGAACGCCGGCTTCACGCGCATACTGCCAACCAGCCTCGTAGTCGGGACCGCTCGGAGCCGGACCGACCGTGCCAACCACAACAATATCCGGGTAGGTGGCCTTGACCGCGTCGAAGATCTGCTGGAAGCGGTTCCTGAACACGTCATCGATGAGATCTTCGTTGCCGATGCCCAAATATTCAAGGTTGAACGGTTCCGGATGACCCATGGCGGCACGCTTGGCACCCCATTCGGTGGTCGCGGCATCGCCATTGCAGAATTCGACCAAATGCAGCACTTCATCGATGTATGCCGGCATGTCTTTCTGCGCGATCGGCACCGGGCCCTGACTGGTGTTCTGGCAGCTCACGGCGGCGGGCAGCACCGGCAGCGGCTTCGCGCCAATGGTTTCGCACAGGCACAAGTATTCGTAGTAGCCGATACGGAACGACTGGTGGTAGCCCCACAGGTTGAAATTGTGCGGCCGATGCTCAACATCACCGATGGTGCGATCCCAGTGGTACATGTTATCCATGCCAAGACCGTGGGTGATGCAGCCGCCCGGGAAGCGCATGAAGCGCGGCTGCAGGTCGGCGAGCGCCTTGACCAAATCGGGACGGAAATGCTTGAGCCCGTTGTAGGTGGTGCGTGGTTCGAGGGTAACGAAATCAAGATCGACGGTACCTTCCGTGGTGAAGGTGAGTCGCAAAGCGCCTTCATGTACAACGATGGCATTGCTCTCACCGGAAACCGTCAGCGAAACCTCTTGCTTACGCCAATCGTTGGAATCGACGGTGATATCTTGTTCTGCAATCGCATTTCCATCGTCGTCAATCAGAGCGACGGTGACGGGAAGTGCGGAAGCTTCGCAATTGCTGGAAATACGCATCCATGCGGAGAAATCGTAGGTTTCGCCGGCACGGAAGACCATGCCGTCCCAGCCGATATTTTCAAGCGAAGCCGGCGCCTGTTCGACTTCAACGGACGCATAGTGCGGGTTTTCTTCGGCTACCGGATTGTCGGTGAGCACGTCGAAGGCTGCGAAGGAGCCGGCGGGCACGATTTTGCGCCAGAAGCTGTAGTTGCTCCAGTCGGAGGAGTCGGCGCGATTGTATTCGAATGCGCCGTTCTGTACGAGGTCGGCGTTGAGTCCGCCGTCGCCGGAGTAGCTGATGTCTTCGTAGAAGATGCCCCACAGGTCGGTGCTGATGTTGCGCACACCTGCCTTGTTGAGGGTTGCGATGATGGTATCGGTCATGGCATTCCTTTTTGTGTTTGGTTGGTGGTTTGTCATTGAGTTTTGTTGGAAATTTGATGATTGATGGCGATTTATAGCGACTGCTGGTTGCCGTCAGCGCGGGTCGAGTGCGAACCAGAGCACGCCATGCGCTGGTATGGTTCCACGGATGACTCGATCTTCGCCCTCACCTTCGATACGTGCGCCGGTTACATCAGTTTCGCCAGTTGCGTTGGTTTCGTCGTCAAACAGATTGGTAATCGTCCACGGATCGTTGCGTTGGCTTAATCCGACGATGGATTGCAGCTCGATGGTTGCCGGCAGTTCGTAGTCGCGATCGCCGGTCCAGAAGATGGCTGCATAATGTCCGCCCGAATGTGCGGAAGGAGTGCCATCCGCCCAGTCGGCCGCATCGGCGGCCCACACCACGAGATCCCCAAGGTAGGAGTTTTCGTCATCCCAACGTTCGAAGATGCGTTCGTACACGGTTTCGTGATTGTTGGTGGATCCTGCGGTGACTTCGCGCAATGTCGGATTGGCGAGCAGTTCAATGGTTTCGCTGGTACTGGTCGGCAGGTCGCCGCCTACCATAAGTGGGCTGCGTCCCATGCACCAGAGGGCAAGCAACGTGCGGCTTTCATCTTCGGTGAGGCGGCTTTGGCGATCGTCTCCACGTTCGGCCCGCAATCCAATATGCCCCAACGGCAGCATGTCGGCGTCAGCCCAATGACCGGTGGTCTGGAACGGCGCCCACCTCGCAAGACGCGGGAATTGCTGGTAGATGTCTTCCCAACGATCCCATAAATCGTCGCTGATACGCCACATTTGCGCGCTGTCTCGCAGAAATTCGGTGTAGCCGGTGCTCACCCAACCGCCCGGCGAGAGCGACAGGCTGATGCTGCGACCGTATTTCGCTTCAGCTTTGGCGATGGCGTTATGGTAGGCGGCGATTTCCGCGCTGTGGAATGGCGTTTGCATGTCGTCGACTTTGAGGAAGTCAAGCCCCCATGAGGCGAACAGGTCGAGCTGTTCGTCATACCAAGCTTGAGCTCCGGAGTGGTTATGGTTCAGCCCATAATTGTCTGAATTCCACTTGCACACGTGGTTAAGGTCCGCCACCTCTTGCGCCGTGTATGGAGTGCCTTTGACCGGCAGATTGTTGTCGACCGCCAAGCGCGGAATGCCTCGCATCATATGTACGCCAAATTTGAGTCCCATGGCGTGGATCTGTTCGGCAAGCGGTGCGAAACCGTGCCCGTCTGCAGCGCTGGGGAATCGTTCAGGGTCGGGCAGTTGACGCCCGTATTCGTCGAGGATCAGCGGCGCATTGGCATTGTAACCGTGTGCGCGGGCGGTCGGGTCATACCAGTCGATGTCGACGACGATCGTATCCCAGCCGGCGTCTTTCAGGTGTTCCGCCATGAATCGTGCGTTGGCAAGCACTTCGCTTTCGGTGACGGTGGTGCCGTAGGAATCCCAGCTGTTCCAGCCCATTGGCGGTCGCCATGCTTTTGGCAGATCCTCGGTAGTCGCCATTGCCTTCTCCTTGTACAACGTTAGAAAAGCGTGCCGTTTACAGTATCTGACGTCATCCTTGACTTACTTGTTCGACTTCATCATCTTGGAAAACTTCAGATATGTACCGTTACATATTTTATAGCATATTTCAGAAATCACAATCATGATAGGATATCGGTGATTCTTTGAAATTTCAACGATTACCAGAAAATCATCATATATAATATCGTTACAGAAAAACTTGGCTGTAAGGAGCGGTGCATGGCAAACGGCAAACCGACATTGCGCGACGTGGCGGCGGAAGCCGGCGTCTCCCCCATGACCGCATCGAATGCGCTGCACGGCAAAGCTGGCGTCAAGGAATCGACGCGGGCCAAAGTGCTGGCAGCAGCGAAAAAACTCGACTATCGCATCAATCTGACAGCCAGCATGCTCAAATCAGGTCGCAGCAACATTATTCACATCATCGTCAACGAATTCGATTCGCCGTTCTATTCGAAGCTGACGCAAACATTGAGCCGCGAGATCACCTCACGCGGATTCACGCCGTTCATCGAGCAAACCCAGTATTCGCCGGACGCGGCCGAACATGCGCTGACCAGCAATCCGTTCTCAGGGCAGCTCTTCGACGGTGAGATTCTGCACGCCACCGGATTGGGCACGAATCTACCGCTCGCCAAACTCAACGGCGGGCGCCCTCTCGTACTGCTCGACGCATGCGAGGAAACGCCAACCGTGGATGCCGTGAATTTTCCCAACGAGGAGGGCGAACGCGCTGCGATGCAGTATCTGATCGCCCAGGGATGCCGGAATATTGCGATTGTCGGGCATACGTTCGTGCCGCGCGCCGAGTTGGCGCATGCGCAGAACGCATTTGCATTGCGACTTCGAGGAGCGTGCGCGGCGTTGCTGGACGCAGGATTGCCATATGACGAAACCATGGTGTTCGAAGGCGGTCGCTCCGACGAAGGCATTACCGCCGGGCACGCGATCGCCGAACGGATCATGGCGGCGCGAAGGACGGGCTGCGGAGCCGGCGCGGGTGCTGGAGACCGCGAAACAGGCACGGCCGGAACCGCCGATTTCAACGATGCAAGCGGCAAGATTACGGGCAGATCGATCGAAACGACCGACAAGATTCCCGCAATCGCGTTCGACGGAGTGTGCTGCGCCAATGATTTCGCCGCATTCGGCGTGATTCGCGGCCTCGCCGACTATGGCATCCATGTGCCGCAAGACGTGAAGGTGATCGGATTCGACGGCGTGACTTCCGGAACCTACGCCACCCCTTCGCTGAGCACCATCCAAGTGGATCTCGACCAGCTTGCCAAATTCGCGGTCGATATGATTGTCGAACGGATCGAACGCGGCGAAGTGAATGATAATTCCAGCAATGCCGGAAATTCCAATGATGCAGGCACGGTGCTGCCGCCGAGCCGCGCAACCATCGGATATCAGTTGGTCGAACGTGAATCCACGACCGCGATCATATAGCTATCGTGCGTTCCGCGCCCGATTGCAGCGGAACGCACGATAGCCGGAAATACGGCATTTCAGCGATTGGTTGGCTCAGCCCCGATCAGTCGCGGCGGCGAATGGCAAAGATGCGGGCGGAGGGTTGCTTGGAGGTGGCGGCGTTCAGACGAACCGTTTCCGGATCCATGCGTTCGATAGTCCACGGTTTGGCATTGGGCGCATGGTCCGGTTCGGCAGGATTCGGGAACACCTGTTCGATGGTTTGATCCGCATCCAACGGCATGTTCACGGACGGTGTGCCGCCGCGACGCCACACGATGATGTAGTCGGGCTTATCTTCCGGCTGAGGTTGCTGATCGTTCTGCTCGGCAGCCTGCTCATTCCAAGCGGATTCGCCGTACACATACGCGTCACCCATATCCGTTTCGACATGACGCAAGCCGACGGCAAGCCAATCGCCGTCGAAGTCGGGAAGTCCGGACGGCCAGAACGGCACCATATGCTGCTGGTCGGCAAGTACACAACGATGTAAGGCGATAGCGTCGCGAACGAGTGAAAGACGCGGCTCCGTCATGCGATCGATGAAACCAGACAGATACAGCCTGCCGAGCACACCCGTAGCAAGCGTGAACACAGCAGTCTCATCATCCATCTCTTGCTGAGCGTAACCCCAATTACCCTGCTGTTCCGGCAGAATCGTCATACCTGCACCAGCCGCAATCGCAGCATAAATCAGAGGATCGCACTGGTCGGAAGTGGACTGCAAATCCAAGCGGGACAACTGCGCGTAATCGGCGCGCATGGCACCGGAACCGCAGTTTTCGATCATCACATCCGGATGACGGCGACGCAGATCGTCAAGCCAATCCACATATGCGCGGCAATGCTCGAGCAGGCCATCGCCAACGGACTCGGCATTCAAATCAGTGCCGACGCCGGGAATGGTGTTGTAGTCGAACTTGAAGAACACCGCACCGAAATCGTCAATCAAACGATCAACAGTACGCGTAACATGCTCTCGCGCTTCGGGAGAACGGAAATCAAGCAGATAACGACCCGAATCGCACACGCGAACACCATGACGCTGGAAGAACGCGGAATCCGGCAACATGCTCGCAAGCGGCGATTTCACGCCGATCACTTCAGGTTCGAGCCACAGTCCCAAGCCCATGCCATGAGCACGAATCGTGTCGGCAAGACCGCGCAGACCGGCGTCGCCGAAACGGTTGGTGGAGGCCTGCCATTCGCCGACCATGTCCCACCAGCCGCCGTCGGTGCTGTCGTACCAGCCGGCGTCAATGCAGAAAACATCCGCGCCAACGCTTGCCGCACCTTCAATCAGCGGCAGTTCCTTCTCAATACGAGGGTCACCGAACAGCGTATTCATGTAATCGTTGTAGATCACAAGACCCTGCGTATGCTCGAACTGATCGACGCGCCCCAACTCACGAGCCTTGGCAATGCGCAGCGCACGACGCTGCAACGTCATTTCGGCAACAGCCCGCTGCCAATCGCCTGCGGCAATGGCAAACGACACAGGAACGGACTCGAAATCATTGCCTTCACCAAGATTGGTGAACCAACCATGATCCTTATATTCCGGACCGAACGCAGTGACGTGCAGACCGGGATCGTCCTCGCCGACTTCCCACTCCCACGGACCGTTATGCTCGATCTGCCACATTACGGAAAAATCGCGGGCGCGGCGTACCGAACCTTCCACCTGCAGAATGCCGGCCGGCTCATGCTCTCCCGAGCTCCATGTAGAAGTCGAGCTCATGGCAAAACGCGAACTAGACTGACCAGGATTGATTTTCTGGTTGCGGTTACGCACCTGAGTGTCACGCAGCGGACGAACACGCCAATCGTTTTCCACAGCCCAAGCGGCATCGCCCCAGAAAATATTCGAACGATGCACCTTGCCGCAGTTGACGCGCATCGGAACGGTCAGATTCAACGATGACACCGCTTCAATCGGCAGTTGCCTGGCGGACTGCAGACGCGTGTAGGTGCGCACTGCGGAAAGATTCGGGAACGCCTCGAATACGGAAGTGACCACCAAGCCTGCATTGGAATCGGCGGAAACCGCCTCGGACGCGGAATTCGCGGCGGAATCGGCTGCGTCACGTTCGCTTGCCGTCGGCTCGAATTCACGACCTTTCGGTTCAAGATCGGCATACGGCGCGAACTGCGTGATCTCCAAACGGAACGGATCGGCGGAACCTGGTTCAGGTTCGGAAGCAAGCGCGGAAACGAATCGCAATTGGCTGCCGGCAACTGTGGCAATCAACGTCAGTCGGTTGTCTTGCGAACCGGTATTGGCGGCACACACCTCAACAATCGGACGCGGATCCTTTTCAACCACTGGCTTTCCATCGTCAGACAAGCGACCATCGATCGGAACCATGTTGCGCCCTACAACGTTGCAGAGGCGAACGGGGGAATCGGCGGCAATGTCAAACAGCATGGAGACCACACCATTGCCCCATTCAAGGCGCCCATCCTGCCGAGGAACAAGGGGAGTCATATTACCGTTCTCCATTGCCATCTCCTTCGAATTCCGAATGCCGCCTATCCGTTGACGTGCATCGTTTGACGTACCCTCACTAGCTTAAGCGGAAAACGGGGCAACCGCGATGTGCGTGTCTACGCACATTCAGCAAATATTCAGCAACTGAAATGACCGTTCGAAGACCAGCAAATACCTACTCGAATTGCAGATATTCCACGAATTGAATCGGCATATCCTTGGATTCCGTGATATTGCTGAATCCGAGAATAACCCCTTCTTTCGGCAGTCCCTTCATGGAAGTCCATGTTTTCGAATGGGACAAGTCGAATCCGACAGCGTCGTTCACATCGGAAACCGGATTGCCTTTGGCGTCGACCAGCGCATCCTTGACCTGCTCAAGATCGGCGGCACTCATCACTTCCGCGGGTTTGGTGATGTCGCCGCGATCATTGGCTTCGGCGAAAATATCGGTTTCGGCAACAATCATGTTGATCTGACCTGCCGAAACGCGAGCCGTCAACGATGCGGAACCATCTTGCGCGGCATTCTCGCTAATCGCAATGGAGGCATCCGTCCGCACGAGACGCTCGTCTTCAATACCTTGCGTCTTCACAAAATCAGCGCCCAACGCATCAATCTGTTCGGAATATTCCGCCATATCGACACCTTCAAGACTCAGCTCGGCCTCGGGACCTTTGGTCACATACGAGATGACGAAAGCAAGTACCAAGCCGACCACTGCGATAATGATCAGCACATCGGTCAGAAAGTTCTGCTTGAAGTACGGCCACTTGTCTTTCGGCGGCAACTCGCGGAAGGTTTTGAATTTCGATTGCTTCGCATACACGTTGGTGGATGCGAGCGCTGCGACCGCATCTTGCTGCTCCTGGGTGAGAACTGGCTTCTCTACTGCCATACCAAACCTTCCCGCGTTGTTTCATCGACGCATTCACGCGTCATCTTCGTGCGCAGCAACATGCGTTGCTTTCTGACTTCCCTATCTTCCGCCTCGTACCTGATAATTTGCGGCTAGCCGCCGGCCGAAAAACGACAAGCGGCTAGCAGGAAGGCTGATTTCAAGCCAATCAGTCCAAGCCCTAATCAGCCCATTTAGACCTTGATCATGGCGTATTGGGAGTCGTAGAGGCGATAGTAGGCGCCACGCTTGGCGAGCAGCTCGGCGTGGTTGCCTTGCTCCATGATCTGCCCATGATCGATGTAGCAGATCATGTCCGCGTTCTCGATGGTGGACAGTCGGTGCGCGATGATGAAGCTCGTGCGTCCCTTCAGCAGGTGGTTCAATCCGGCCTGAAGTGCCTCTTCGGTACGCGTATCGATATTCGACGTGGCCTCGTCGAGAATCAGAATGCGCGGATCGGCCAGCAGCACGCGGGCGAATGCAATCAGCTGACGTTGACCAGCGGAAAGCGTGGAACCGCGCTCCTCCACCACCGTGTCGTATCCGTTCGGCAAATCCATAATGAACTCGTGCGCATGCACCGCCTTCGCGGCCGCTTCGATCTCAGCATCGGTCGCATCCAACTTGCCGTAACGGATGTTCTCGCGCACATTGCCGGAGAAAATGAACGTATCCTGCAGCATGACGCCCATCTGCCGACGCAACGATTCCAATGTGACAGAACGCACATCATGACCATCAATTGTGACCGAACCTTCTGCAACGTCGTAAAAACGCGACAGCAGATTGATAATCGTGGTTTTGCCGGCACCGGTCGGACCAACCAACGCAACGGTGCTGCCTGGCTCAACATGCAGATCGACCAGATTGAGAATATTGCGACCGTCAGGCTCGTAACGGAAAACTACATCGTTGAAATCGACGCGTCCTTCAATTTGCGGCAGTTCAGTCGCGTCAGGCGCGTTACGAATCTCCGGCTGCACGTCAAGCGTTTCGAAAATACGCTCAAGATATGCGGAACAAGTGATCAGCTGATTGTAGAAATTGCCGATGCTGATCACCGGATTCCAGAAATTATTCGCATAGCCAACGAACGCGATCAGCACGCCGGTGGAAACGTTCACCGCGCCGAAGCCCGTGACGCCCACATAGTAGATGAATGCGATCGTCATGACGGAAATGGTTTGAATGCCCGGCCACATGAGGAACTGGATATGCACGGCCTTCATCCACGAGGTGCGCACGTCGTCTTGCTGCTCTTGGAAGGTTTTGAACTGCGCCGCCTCCTGGGCGAAGGTCTGCGTGGTTTTCACGCCGGTGATCGACTCGTGAATGAACGCGTTGAGATTGCTCTGCTTGTTCGACAACACCTGATACGCGCGGCGCTGGAAATGCTGCAATACCAGCACCCACGCGATCAGGAACGGGAAGAGCACCAGGCTGAACAGCGCAAGCCGCCAATCGACCACGAACATGACCACCAGCGTGATCAGGAAGGTGAACACGTCGGAAATCACATTGATCAGGCCGGAACTCAACGTGTCGGAAAGCGTGTTCACATAATTGACCACGCGAATCAGGATTTTGCCGTGCGGACGCGAATCGAAATAGCTGAACGGCAGCGTCTGAATATGCGTGAAAATATCGCGGCGCATGTCTTTCAACATGAGCTGACCGACGCGAGTAATTTCGACGGTACGATAACGCAATCCAAACTCATACATCACAATAAGTACGGCCATCAACCCCGTTAATTCACCAAGTAAGGTGAGATTTTTCGACGGAATCGCGCTGTCAATCATGATTTTCGTCAAATATGGCACGACTACCGCAATGCAGCTCATCATGACGACGACGGCAAGAATGCGTATGATTCGTGACATATACGGCTTTACATAGACGCCGATACGCAGAATATCATGCAGGTTGATCTGTTCTTCCAGCTCTTCATCTTCGCGGTATGTGTTACGTTTTGCCATGGGTTTTCCCCCTTTTCCTGCCTTCCCGCGCCTACGCTTCGAAACCTTGCGAACGACCCGCCTGCAAGCCGAGCTGCCTGTAGTAGATCTCCCAATATCGGCCGTGCGCGGCCACCAGTTCGTCATGCGTGCCGCGCTCCACAATGCGGCCATGCTCAAGCACGAGGATCAGATCGGAATCTTTCACCGATGAAATACGGTGTGCGATGGTGACGATGGTTTTCTGTTCGTCCAGTTCGCGCAGATGGCGCTGGATTTCCGCTTCCGTTTCCATGTCGACGGCGCTGGTCGTATCGTCCATGATGAGGATCGACGGATTGTCGGCGAGCGCGCGTGCGAGGCTCAGGCGCTGTTTTTGGCCGCCGGAAAGGCCGACGCCACGCTCTCCGACCACGGTATCGTAGCCTTCCGGCATGCTGCGGATGAAGCCGTCCGCGCCGGCGATGGTGGCCATGCGGCGAATGTACTGTTCGTCGTATTCGCGTTGTTCGCCCGCGCCGAAGCTGATGTTGCCGCCGATGGTGTCGGAGAACAGGAACGTGTCTTGCGCCACGACGCACACTTGCGAGCGCAGTGTGGCGAGCGGCCAGTCTCGCGCGTCGACGCCGTCGATGAGCACATGGCCTTCGGTGGGGTCGTAGAAGCGGGAGATGAGGTTGACGAGGGTGGATTTGCCCGCGCCGGTTTCGCCGAGAATGCCGAGTTTGGCGCCTGCCGGAACATGGAAGTCGACATCTTCGAGCACGGGGGTGTCCGGTTCGTCGGGGAAGGCGAAGCTGACATGCTGGAAGTCGATGCTGCCTGCGATGCGGGTTGTGTTGGTTGTTGCAGCGGTTGCAGCCGCTGTGCTGGCGTGATTCGCGTCGGCGCTGTCTCCCGGTTTTTCCGTATTTTCCGGCTTTTCCGTAATACGTGACTGAGCGGTGAGCAGTTTGCGGATTTTGATGCAGGATGCGTTGAATCGCTGCCAGTCGTTGATCAGCCATCCGGATTGGCGTACCGGCCCGTCGATCATCCACAGGTAGGAGTTGAACGCCACGAGATTGCCGAGGGTCATGCGCCCGGTGATGACCAGGAATCCGCCGAATCCAAGCGTGATCAGCTGCAGTGAGAAGCCGAGACCGTCGAGCCATGGCATGTATTTGCGGCTGTTGTAGGCCTGGTCCATGTTGCGTTGCATGTAATCGTCGTTGTGTTTGTCGAATTTTTCGGTTTCATACGGTTCGCGCACGAACGCTTTGACCACGCGGTTGCCTTCGATGTTTTCTTCGACCATTGAGTTCATTTCGGCAAGCGAGTTGCGGATGGCGAAGAACAGTGGTCTTGCGTGCGTGGAGAGTCCGCGCGTAAGGATGAAAATGAACGGCGTGACGCATGCGAGCGCGAGCGCGAGCCGCCAGTCGATGGTGAACATCATGGCGAGCGCGCCAATGAACATGACCACGCAGTCAAGCACCTGGTAGCTCACCCAGCTCAGCGCGTGGCGTATGGCATCGGTGTCGGAGGTCATGCGGCTCATGATGTCGCCGGTACGCGTGTGGTTGAAATAGGTGAAGTCGAGTTCGTGCAGTTTCTCGTATTCGTCGCTGACGAGACGGAATACGGAGTTCTGCCCGAAGCGTTCCATCCACATTTGGTAGCCGTAGCGCGAGGCGACGCGCACGATGGTGAACACGATCATCATGATGCACAGTCGCGTCAGTTCGTCGACTTGGCCTTGCACGATGACACGGTCCACGATGAGGCCTGACAATAGCGGAATGATGAGCGCCATGGTGTTGTTGACGCAGAACAGCACTATCGCGCCGGCCACTCGTGGCAGGTCGGGTTTGCAGTATGGCAGGATCCATTTAAGGTTGCCTGCTTCTGTATTACGATTCGGATCGACGTACATACGTAGCGTTCCTTCGGATTGTTTGCTGGTTGTCTGGGTTTTCGTGGGTTGGTTTTGCGTTTTTGCGTTGCTTTTACGGCCATTCGTTGCCGTTACGATTCACGTCCGTCGTTTGTCGAGCGTCCCGTTGCCGTCTCTCTCGGTCGAAACCCCTGTTCGGATTCGCAAACGCGACTTATTCTATGCGAACCGTTTTTTGATGCAACGTGAGTGATTTCGGCGTGTCGCAATCGCAATAAAATCAACGCATGTACCGTTACATAAATTCGCTCTGGACGTAAAGGAATATGGGTGATCGCAGTAGCGCTTTCTATATCGAACCGGTACGATATATCGAGGTGCGGCATTCCGATGACGGAACGGCCGCAATCGCATGAACATCATGAAAGGACGGCGTCGATGACGAGCACACAGACCATTGAGGAACTCAGCGCACAATGCGCGGCAAAATATGGCATCACCCGTGAGATGATCGACCATGCGGAACGTTGGACGGAAACCGACGGCGATCTCGAAGGCCTTTCCGAAGAGCGCGTCCGCGGCATTCTCGACATGCGTTTCGGCGCGATCGCGGTTGACACCCCGCGTTCCGAACTGTGGCACACACCTGACACAATCGACGTGATCGAAGATATTCCATACCTGCCTGACGGTGGCTACGATACGGAAGCCGGGCAGTGCAGAGGACATTTGCTCGACCTGTATCTACCGCACGATGCGGTGCTGCGCTGCGGGCATACGCTGCCGGTGTACATCGATATACACGGCGGCGGTTTCACTTACGGATATAAGGAATTGAACCGCAACTTCAACGTGCATCTGGCCGAAACGGGCTTCGCCGTATTCTCACTGAACTACCGACCGGCCCCGCAAACCGATTTGAGGGGTCAGCTGGCGGACGTTCAGGCGGCATTGCGTTGGATCAAGGCGCATTTGACTGATTATCCGGTTAATCCGAACGCCGTGTTCCTCACCGGCGATTCGGCAGGCGGCGCGTTGACCATGCTGACGTTGGCGATTGAAAACAATGCCGAAGCCGCGGCCGCATTCGGCGTGGATGAGCCTTCGGGCATTGGTTTCGCCGGTGCCGCTCCGGTGTGCGGTGCCTACAGTTCCGCATCGTTGGAAACCATGGGAAGCGAACTGACCGTAGGCTACGATCCGAATCGCCGCACCGGACTCGAACAGATGCTGGGCGTCGAATTCTTCGACGGCATCGAAGCCGCCGACCCGAAGTTCCTCACCGCCGAAGGCCTGGCGTTCAACGTCAACCTGCCGCCACTGTTCATCGTGACCTGCGGCGACGATTTCCTCGAGGCCGACAATCTGGCGCTTGCTGCCGCACTGGCCCGCAAGGGAGCCGATTTCGAACTGTTCGACCCGAAGCCACGCCGCCACGAAACGCTCGGCCACGTGTTCGTGATCGGCATGCCATGGCTTGACGAAAGCGTGGAATGCTTCGAACGCCTGCGCAGGTTCTCGTACGAGCGCTGCTGAATCACGAATGCCTGCACGCGACCACGCATAATCACCAGCATCACAAACGGCCGACCATGCATTACTCACGCATGGTCGGCCGTTTGTCTTGCAACTCTTTTCGGCAAAATCGCGAAACATAAATCGCGAATCGCACGAATCGCATGAATCGTGTTCAGAAAAGAAGAAAGCCGGCGGAAAGAAGGGCCGCCGGCTGAGAGAGAAGAGAGAAGAAGGGTTCAGTTATGGGGTTCTTCAGGAACCTCGCCAGCCGCCGTAACTGCTGACATGTTCTATATAAGCGCCCGAGTCTTGGAGGAATGATACGTGTTCCTGCCAATTAGCTGAGAAAAATGTATCAGACATGTGAGCGGCCATACACATTCGTGAATTCCGTCGAATGATCGCAACATTACTTCCGATTTGCCCAATCGCACGTCTATATCACTCACCCACTCCGCAAAAATCATCCATTTCACTGGACGATTCTGAAAAAACGCAAAATCATCCATTTCACCGGACGATATGTCGAGCTCAAGATGCTGCCGTTGTCTTTCTCGGAATACCGAAATGCATTGCAACCGACAGCAAATGACAATGCGCTGTTCGACCGGTATCTCACATATGGAGGTCTCCTCTACGTCACACAGCTCACCTTGGATACCATCGGGCTCGGCGACTACCAAGACATTCGACACCGCAACATCCTCGACTGACTGCTCGAGTAGGACACACTCTCCCGACTGCACAATTTGCGTCCACGGATCACAAGGTACGAAAAATAGCGGGACCAAATAGTTCCTGCATAACGTGCGCCGTGTTCCACCTATGATGGATATATGAAATATTTCGAATATGAAATTTCCGGCATCGACGGCAGCGCAGCGAAATTCGTCGGATATTGCCTTGATAACAGCGAAGAAGTCGTTCCCGACCGTGTGCGTCCGTCTGTGCTTGTGATTCCGGGCGGCGGTTACGAAATGACGTCGGATCGTGAGGCGGAGCCGATTGCGATGCAGTTTCTTGCGGCCGGTTTCAACGCTTTTGTGCTGCGATATTCGGTGAAGCCTTCCGTTTTTCCAGTTGCGCTGTTGGAAGCTGCCGATGCGATGACGATGATTCGTGAGCATGCCGCCGAGTGGCATGTCGATCCGGATGCGATTGCCGTGATTGGCTTTTCCGCAGGTGGTCATCTTGCTGCGAATCTCGCCACCTCCACCAGCGACGATGTTCTTGTCGCTCATGGTTACGATCCGGATGCGGTGCGTCCGAATGGTTTGATGCTCGCCTATCCGGTGATCACGTCTGGCCCGCTCGCCCATCGCGGCAGTTTCGATTCGCTGCTTGGTGAACGCCGCAACGATTCACAAGCACTTGAATCCGTGTCGATCGAACGTCATATCGACGCCAAAACACCGCCGGTTTTCGCATGGCATACCGTTCCCGACGAAACCGTGCCATACGAAAACACACTGATGCTGATCGACGCTTGCAAGAAAGCCGGAGTCAGCATCGAAGCGCACCTATTCCCGCAAGGCGGGCATGGACTGTCGTTGGGCACTGCGGAAACCGCATGGCAGGGCGTCAACGGCATTGAACCGAGTATCCAGATCTGGCCGCAGCTGGCTGTCTCTTGGATGCGCAGAACGTTCGCACGATAATCAGCGCAGCAGACGCCGTGACATCTAACCCCATCTAGTCACGTTTCCCGCCTGCGCAACCCGCACCCTGCATCTGCACAACCCATAAAATCGGGTTAAAAACCCGGGTTGTGCAGACGCAGAACGCAAGTCGCGCAGACAGAAAAATACCCCCGAACTGACCGGATAGACCGAAAATCGTAAGCTCGGGGGCAAAAATCAGCGGGGCTGACGGAAGCGACGATCGCCAATCGGATCGAACGGTGTATGCGGCTCGAGCTGATACCAGTACGCGACGGAAGCGACGTCGTCCTGACGCTCGAAATTGCCGCCCTCCTCAGTACCGATCTGCTGCCATTCCACACGCAAATCATGTTCGAAATAAATCGGATCGGGAATGTGCCAGCGATACAATCCGCGGGTCACCGGCGTATTCACATCCCAATACGCGCTCTCGCGATGCGAGGCGAGACGCTGCGAATAGAACGGGAAACCGACGTACGGCGCACAGAACGTCTGCTCATGCATACGCCCATGCTCGTCGAAATCGGCGAAACTCCACGCGCCACCGAAATAATCCTCGGCACCGGTGCTGCACCACGTGGGATACTGGTCGTCCCCATCGATGTACATCTTGACTTCACCCTCGCCCCACCAGCGGCTTTCCAACGCGGTGAGCGCCAAATACGTGCCGATATACGCGCCACGACCATGCACGCCGTCGAGCACCACATAGTCGCGGGCCAGTTCGGTGACGCGCTCGCGACGCCACTGCGCATGAAAACGCATGGTGCCGGCCGGAAGCGCATCGTATTCGGTGTAGTCGATCTGGTAGAAGAACGCGGGAACGTCTTCGTTGTGATCGTTGCGGAGCACGATGCGCGCATGTTCGAACGGCATGGAGAAGTAGCAGTTGAAGCCGCGATTGGGTACGACCACCACCGGCATCGAATTGACTCGGCAGGCCTGCGCGTGGCCGCAGCAGAAGAAGTCACCGATCGGGCATTGCACGGACGGGGTTTCCTCGCCATCCCAATAGAATTCCAGGATCAGGTTACGAAGCACGTTCGGACCGGTAGACGACGTGCGGTCGGTGACGGTCATCCAAATATGACGGATCATGCCCGGACCGTCCACATCCATCAAAGTGACGCTCTCCCCCGCTTTTACGGTCTGGATGCAGGGGCTGCCTTTGCGCGACGGACCAAGTGCACTGGCTGCAGTGGCCGCAGCGCCCTTGCCGCCCGTGGGATTCTCGGCGTTCACGCAACGTGTGTGCCCTGGTGCCGCAACCGCCAGCGAGTCCAGCGGACTGCGCGCGGCGAACGCACCCGACGAATCGACCTGCATATCGTGATATAAGCTTTGCTGCATAGCGCTCCAATCGTTATGTTGAGTCATCGGCACCCCTTTTCCTTATACTTTACGACACCCACAACAGTGCCTCACGGAGATTCGACTCAAACACGTGACAAGATTTTCTGCTACACGGCTTTTTAAACCCCGACTGACGATTTTGCAATTTCGTCGCACGATTTCGGTTTATTAACCGCACTATCCCGATTCCCGTCATACGATTTCTAGCCCTGTCGCACGATTTTGATTTGCTGACCGCACGATTGGAAAATTTACCTTTATTTCGGAATCGCGCGGTCAGATTTTTGAAATCGTACGACAGTCCTTTCAAAAACCCGAAGAAAGTGCAGACCGACACGGGGAGCACGCTATAGCGGGCGGGACTCGTAGATCATTTGGCGGTCGCCGAAGTAGAGGGCGTCACGCCAAGAGGCCTTCTTGCGGGCCGCCTCCTGCTGAGGCTCCTTGATCGGCACGAAGAACCAACGGACCAGACCAACCACCATGTCTTGCACGGAATGCCAGATGCCGATATACGCGGTCAACGCCCAGAACGTCACGATCGCATTGAAGCCGGCGAACACCGCGTTGCCCCAATTGTGCGAAAGCGTATCGGCGTAGAACACCATGCACGAGTAAATGATGATCACCCACGGCATCGTCACATACAATGCCGGAGAAGCGGTACGATTATTGACTTTCGGCGTACGCGCGAACGGAATCTTCGTGTTCGTCATGCCCTGCTGAATCGACTTGAGCGTACCGGAAAGATTCACCGTCAACAGCACGATGTTGAAGCCGTAAATACGGAAAATATCGGAACGTTTATACCCGTTGCGTTTCAAATCGCTCGACATGGTGGCAAAATACGGCAGCGACGCGAGCACCACCCACGGGCTCAGCAACCGCTGGTCGAACGGATACGCCAAGAGGAACATCAGGCCGAAACTCGACCATGCGATGGACGCCATATAGTTCACGCGCAGCGCCCACTCACCTAGCTTCACATCATTGCCCTGCTGATGCCGCGCGTGCACAATACGGAAGAATTTGCCGATGATCAGCAGACCGCCATTCGCCCAACGCCGCCGCTGCACCACCAACGAACCGAAATCAGGCGGGGTGGCACTATAGCTCAACCGCTCCGGATAGTTGACCAAATGCCAGCCGAAATAACCCAAATCGATACTGGATTCGGTGTCTTCGATCACCGTGCGATCCTGAATATACGTTTTCACCGTGCGCGTGCCCTCAGTCGACACCACGCAGATATCGTCGAGCGCGGCCTTGCGGATCACCGCGTTCGCACCTACCCAGAACGTGGCGTCATAGTAGGTCATGCCCTGATGCAGCATGTGCTGAATGTCGGTGGTGGCGGCCGCGATGCGTTCGATTCGCGTCGGCGCGCCACGATACGAGGAATACGGGGTTTGGATCACGGCCACGCGCTCATTGCCGGGCTGTTCCATCTGGTACACCAAGCGCAGGCAGTAGTCGCGCAACAGCATGGAATCGGCGTCCAACGTCAGCACGTATTCGGAATTGCGCATCACGAAATCGGGAGATTCTCCCTCGCGCACGTCACGCAGAATCACCCCGTCCGACGTTTCCACGCGCTTGAGCGAGTACCCCATCAATCCGATGAACGAATTCAGATTCATGGCTTTGTTGCCTTCACGGGAGGTCGACGCATACAGCTTGCGTTCGAACGACCATCCTTTTGCGGTGAAAATGCGTACCAAACGTTCGTACAGTTGCAGAATGCGATTCGCGTCGACATGCTGCTGCAGGGTGATCGATTCGTTCAACGCCTGTTCCGTCAAACGCAGGTCGCGTGCAAGACCGCGCAATACCTGGTCGCAGAAGAAATCGTCGGTATGATCTTCGACCAGCCATGTGTCGGCCTTATGCTCCAACCATTGCGCGGCCGCACGATAGTCTTCCGCACAGCGTGCGACCACACTACGCCTTGCGTCCATCTGATCGGCGAGCGCCGCAACGGTTTCGTCGCGCGCTTTGGTGAAACGTTCCGCAGGTGCCGCCAATTCGGCCAATACTTTCGGCATGAGTTCGCGGCTTGCTTTGAGAATCGCTCGCGCTTCGTCATTGTTAGGATGCGGAGGATCGTCGATTAGGAGTACGACTGCAAGGTCGGGAAATTCCTGCAATGCCGCCGACCAGATCGTTTTTTCGACGACTTTCGGCTGTTCCACGTACGAAGGAATCAGCACTGTGATTCCCTTATCGTAGTTGTGCGCGAAATGGTCGTCGAGCATCGCCCGAGGCACGCGTTCATGCCGGATGAAACGGTATAGCGCCCCTTGCCGTGTGGTCAAGTAGACGAGCGCGCTGAAAATCAGCGTGGTCACAATCGTCATGTACAGCACGCCTTCAACCACGAAACGTAACGTGAGTGAAGGATTGTTGACGAACAACGACAGAATCATCGTGATCATGTAGATCAGCCATGAAACAACCGTGCAGATGATGGCAACGTAACCACGCACAACGCGCGTTGGCGAAGGCTTGGCATGCATGATCGCAAGCGGTTGCGTGGAGGTTTCAGCACCCCACTGGTGCCTGCGGTCATCGCCGTCAAAATCCCCTATTTTTGCCACCATATACCCCTTTGCCTTATCAGCGCTGCCTCACCTGCATAAACCATACATCACTGTTGAAATCGTCGTACTAGCCACAGACTACACTCCCTAACTGTAAGCGAGATATAAGAAAAACAGCGCACGAGAGGAAAGCTTAATCCCCCGTAAAATCCCCCGCATATGCACTGAAGCCCAGCGGGACACAGCCTGCTAGACGCCCCAATGTCCCCATCAGCATTGGTGACCTGACGATTTCGAAAGGGAATGATGAAACCCCTGTTTCCAGGAAGACGATTTTCCTTCCTTCGACTGTTCATAGCGATACTGTGCATCGCGCTCGTCGCGGCCGGCACATGGTCGTGGATCACGTTCACGCGAACGGCGGCTAAGAAATTGCCGGAACCCTGGTTCGGCGGCTATGTGGACGTGACCGCAACACCCTCATACGAGTTCGAATCCAAGGTAGGCAACGTCTACCGGAATGTGATTCTCGGATTCGTCACCGCCGGCGACGGCTGCCAGCCAAGCTGGGGCGGCTACTACACGCTCGACGAAGCGGCCTCCACGCTCGATCTCGACAGCCGTATCGCGCAAACCTACAAAACCGATCGCACGGTAACCGTCAGCTTCGGCGGGCAGAACGGCACCGAACTTGCCAGCGCATGTTCCGACGTCGATTCCCTTGCCGACGCATACCAGCAGGTGATCAACCGCTATCACATCACCTCGCTCGACTTCGACATCGAAAACTCGAATCTCGACGGGTACAGCGAAACCGCAACCCGGCGAGCGCAAGCCGTGGCAAAACTCATCGCCAACGAAAAAGCCAAAAACAAAGGGAAAGACGATACCAGTCACGATCTGATCATCAGTTTGACGCTTCCAGCCGACGCGAAAGGTCTTACAACGCAAGGAATGCAAACCGTGAACGCGTTTCTGGATGCCGGCGTGACGCTATCCACCGTGAATCTCATGACCATGGATTTCAACGTGGCGTCCACGTCGATCACGCAATCCACGCTGATCAAAAGTTCGCTGAACGCGGCCCACGCGCAATATAAAACGTTGCTGTACAGTCGCGGCAAACTCTTCAGCGACCATCAGATCTGGGAGCTGTTGGGAGCCACCGTGCTCATCGGCCAGAACGATACCAAAAACGAGTATTTCACGCTCGACAATGCGCGCGAAATCAACACGTTCTCGCTGGAAACAAGTTTGGGACACTTAAGCATGTGGTCGCTGAACCGCGATCAGCAATGCGGCGAAAACTATACGAACACCAACACGCTCAAAACGTTCTGCAGCGGCATGAAACAGACGGACGGCGAATTCGCCACCACATTGGGGTCAGGATTCCGAGGCACGCCGGGCACGCTCGTCGACTTCGACAATGCCAGCTGGAATTCCTCGCAGCAGGCCTACCCCACGTGGGAACCGGGAGTACTGTACAAGCAAGGCGACAAGGTGATCTGGAACGGCAATATCTACGAATCGTTGGGCAACAACGAAAACGAGCAGCCGGACAGCGCCGAGGAAGGCACGAACGCACCGTGGCGCATCATCGGACCGGTGTTATAAACGCTTGCCGCAGCGAGACGCAACCACAGACACAATACAAGGCAGGAACACAAGGCAGTCGCTACTTTTCAGTAAAAGCGGCACGCAACAGGGGAACGAAATCAGGCAATCATGACATCGAAGCAATCAAAGCATCAGGCAGCCACCGGCAGCCAGCCAAAAGACGGCATCAGAAAACCAGCCAGACTCACCATTCTGGCCATCATCTATGCGTTGTGCATTGCGGCCGCAATCGCATTCCATGCACAGGAAGGCGTGCAGCAACTTATGGAAGACCCTGCGCGCATCTGCATATGGTCGCTGTGTTTTCTGCCGTGCCTGATCTACCACAAAAAGCGTTCGTCGTATCGCGTTGCCGCCGAACACACCGTGCTGCCACCGTTGACCGTCATACTGCTGGTAACCGGCTATTTTCCCGACGTGGCCATGTTCCTGATCATCGTTACCATCATCACGTCGATCATCACCGCACGCAGTCTGAAAATCGGCATTCTTCGCGCCGGAACCACGCTTGCGCCAATCCCACTGATCAAAATATTATTTGCGAACACTTCTCACGTACTGTCAATTATCATCAGCCAGAATTCCGTCAATGCTGCGATTAATCCTTATCAATTCCAGCATTGGTTGCTGCCATTACTGATTATGACTGTTGCAGTGCCGATTATTCGATTGATTTGTGATATTGTAACGTTCTTTTTTGTACAAATTCCGATTCGTAAAGCCATGCGCGAGTATTCGCTGTCTCACATTCTTGCCATGGCTTTGGCTGATTTGATGGCGATTGTGTGGATTCCTGAAATTCTGGAGTTCGCCAATATTGGCTCGGATACTGCCACCGTGCTTTCCGTGTTCATGCTGGCACTGATCGCCTACTCGCTGTTGCTGATGACGGTCGATACGATGAGCCGGCTCACGCGATCCCGAAGTGCGTTGAAATGCATAGCGAATGTGAGCGACGCGCTGCCGTTGCCGAATCAAGTGCCGGAAGAGACCGTCGTAAGACGCATCAATCGTGGCCTCACCCGCATGCGCTGTTTCATCAGCAATGCAAACAATCTTGATAAAAGAGGGTATTCCTACCGCTATTCCGCGCCTATTTCCACCGGCTCGCGACAGTATTATCTCGCGATGGAACGCAGTATTTGGAATCGTCCGTTCATGTCGACCGACGAGACGATATTGCTCACCTGCGGCGAAGTGCTTACCGAATCGTTACGCGTGAACAAGGAAGTGACGCTGCTACGCACCGAATCGGAAACGGATACGCTGACCGGCGCACTCACGTATCGTGCGTTCATCGGACATTTGAAGAGTCTGCAGACCGAGAATGTGCATAATCTGGTTGCCGTGGTGTATTTCGGCGTGGAGCATTTGCGCACCGTCAACGAACATTATGGACGCAAAATCGGCAATGCCGTGCTGCGATCCGTGGGCATGCGTTTAAGCCAGCTGCTGCCGGGAAACGCCACGCTTTCGCGCGTGAACGGCGCGGAATTCGCCATGATCGTAACCGATGTGACGTCAACCAGCGATGTGGAGGAGTTGGCCACACGCATGCGCAACCTTGCCGTCATGCCGGTATACACCGAAGAAGGCGAGGTTTCCGTGGACGTATCGAGCAGCATTTCGTTCTCGAACGCGACAGACGGCTTCTCCGTGCTCCTCGCCGATGCGAGCGCGCACATCTACGAGTCGGAGAGCTCCAATCTGCCCGTAGTCGACGGCATGACGTCCACGCTCGCCGCGCAGAATGGTTCGGGAGACCATTTCAACGCTTCCGACGTGCTTCGCCATGCGATCGAAGACAATACGATTTCCGTGCTCTACCAGCCAATTTTCGATGTGAATACGAAACGTATCACTTCGCTGGATACGATTGTGCGCGTGCATGACGCGAAGGGCCGTACGCTGGCACCGTATTTCGTAACGGCTGAAGCGCATCGTCTCAACATGAGCGTGCAGCTGACGCTCGACGTGCTGGAAACCTGCGTGAAAGACATGACCGCATTCCGCAAGGTGGCACCCGAATTGGATATTGTGGACATTTGCATGAATGGTTCGGAATTAGGCGCGTCCATCTTCCACGAGCGCTTGGAGCAGTTGACTCATGAGCAGCCACAGCTGCGTTTCGGCCTGCAGTTGGGATCGCATGCCATTCATGTGGTGCATGATGAAGTTGATGATGAGGTTGCCGCTCTTGCCGCTTTGCCGAACGTCGAGTTGGGTTTGACCAATGCTGGCACCACGTATTCGGAGGTTGCCGCGTTCGCGCATCTGCCATTGGATTTCGCACGATTCGACAAGACGGTGGTTCGCGATTTCCGTACGCCTCGCGCAAAGCAGATCATGCAGCGCACGCTCGAGATTTCGCGCGATAACGATGCGTTCCATGTGGTGTTCGATGGCGTGGAGTCCCTGGACCAGGTTGAGTTCATCCGTTCCATCGGAGGCACGCTCGCCGAGGGCACGCTGTTGAGCAACGCCATGAGCGCCAACGAGTTCCTCATGCGCCTCGAAACCATGGGCACTTCATTGCCCGAAGCCGCCCCGAGGCAAGCTGAGTAAAGAGGAGTCTCGTTTGTCGCACGATTGCTTCATCTCGTGAAACGCTTGGAGGAAATATGGCGAGATGGGAGCATGTGTGCTAAATTAATTAGTAAACGTGTTTAGCCAACGATGGCTTTGAGGAGGATTCACATGGCCACTATCAGAGAGATAGCGAAACGGGTAGGTTTCTCCCAAGCCACTGTTTCCAGGGTTTTGAAGGACGATCCCACTTTTTCGGTGAAGGATTCCACCCGCGAGAAGATTCTAAACGCCAGTCTGGAAATGGGATACAAGAACGTACCGCAATACCAGCGTATCACCATTCCGCAGGATGTTGCGATTCTCGACAATGTCGTACCCGACAAGGGCTTGCAGGACGCGTATTTCGACGAGCTGCGCGAAGTGCTCGTCAAGCATGCCGAAGAGCAGCGTATGAACGTGACCATGCACGAGGACGTGGATTCGCTGATCGCCGATGCCGATAAATACGCGGGATTTATTTCGATCGGCCCGTCCCCACTAAATCACAAGACGCTTCACCGCTTGCATAAGAAGCTCCCCCACGGCGTATTCATCGACATCAATCCTGCGCCGGCATTGTTCGATTCGGTACAGCCGGATTTGGAACAAACCATATTGGATGCGATCGACGCGCTTATGGGGTCGGGTTGCTCTCGGATCGGCTTCATTGGCGGCTTGGGCAACATTATGGGCAAGCATGAATATCCGGAAGATATTCGTACGTTCGCATTCCGCAATTGGGCGTTGCGCTTGGGATTGGATGCGCAAGGATTGGTGTATGCGGACGGCCCGTTCACTGTGGAAAACGGCCGTTTGCAGGGGCGTCAGTTGGTGCAGGATCATGCGGACGATCTGCCCGACGCGGTAATCGTCGCAGCCGATCCGTTGGCGGTTGGCGTGCTGCAGGCATTTGCCACCGAAAATGTGATGGTGCCGCGAGATATCAAAGTGATCAGCATCAACAATCAGGAGATCGCAAAATACACGTCTCCCGCATTGTCGTCGTACGACATTAGCCAGGACGAGCTTGCGAAAGCCGCGGTGCTTATGCTTGCCGAAGCGCTGACCGCCGACCGCAAAATCAGCCAGCATATGCGAATCTCCACCAGTCTCGTCGCACGCGACAGCTTCACCCCGCAAGACTAAATATAAAAACTTGAGATACGGCAAGGGCCGGCATCCTGTTGCGGAGCCGGCCCTGCAATTGTGCTTCAGTAATCTCGCTTCAGTAATCTCGCTTTAGCGGGAGAGGGCGAGCGTCACACCAGACGTGGGTGACGGACCAGGTGGCGGGATCGAGCAGAAGCACGTCGGCAGCGTAGCCGGGAGCAAGCAGACCGAGAGGTTGCTTGGTGACCGGGTTCGCGCGGTCGAAACCGAATGCTTTGGCCGGAGTCAACGTGGCGGCCTCCACCGCGTCGGCGGGCGTGAATCCCAATTCGAGCACCGCACGCTGAACAGCCTTTTCCAACGTCAGCGTGGAACCGGCAATCGCACCATTCGACACGAGCCGAGCGTGACCATCGATCACATCCACATCCAACGCACCCAGCAGATAATGACCGTCCGGGCAGTCGGTAGCAGCCATGGCATCAGTCACGAATGCCGTGCGATGCGGTGCGAAACCAAATCCCAAACGCACCATCGGATTCTGCACATGAAAACCATCATTGATCAACTCGATAGTGACGCGTGGATCCTCAACAGCAGCCGGAATTGGACCAGGCTCGCGATGATGCAAGCCATTCATCGCATTGAACATGTGCGTCATAATGCCCGCGCCCGCGTCGAAACCCTTGCGAGCGGTCGCATAATCGGCATCGCAATGTCCTACCGCAGGAACCACTCCGGCCGCCGCGAAGCGACGAATCGCATCAATGCCGTGCGGCAATTCGGGGGCGATGGTGATCTGACGCAGACAGCCGCCTGCCGCTTGCAAAAGCCGATCAACATATTCGGGAACCGGATCCTTCAAACATTCCGGATCATGCGCACCCTTGCGAGACAGCGCAAGGAACGGTCCTTCCAGATGCGCGCCGAGAATGTCAGGGCGGGCGCTCATCATGCCGTGCACGGTTTCGAGATTGGTGCACATCACGTCAAGCGGATTGGTGATCAAACTGAGCACTTGGCGGGTGGTGCCGTGCATCATGTGACCCGCGCGAGCCAAACGTATGCCCTGCACGCCATCATCGAAGGAACTGCCCCACGAACCGTGCGCATGAATGTCAACATAACCGGGAGTCATCATGCGACCTGCAGCGTCGGTTACGGAACCGGCCGAACCGGTCATGGCATTGCCGGAATCAGCCGAACTGACCGAATCGGAATCAGTATCGGCATCCAAACCGACGCTTGCGCAAGCCGCAGCAAAATCAGCGTCCCGATCTCCGACCGCAACAATCGCATCGCCATCGGAAACCAGCCAATAATGTTCCGCAACACCTCGCGCATCGACTTTGCGCGCATTATGAATCGCAAACGGACGGGCCGACTGCGCTAACGCAACGTCCACCTCATTCGCAAACCGCTCACGAGACTGTTCCATCTTCATACCTTCCAATTCACTCCCAGCCATTTTCCTCAATTAGCATCCAATTCTTCCATTCAGTGGAAGAATTACCCCGCTGACAAGCCCATCAGCAACCCAATCCTTCCAGTCAGTGGAGAAATCCTCCCGCTAACAGCCACCTCAGAGTCCCAATTCCTCCAGTCAGTGGAGGAATCTGGACTGCCAAATACCCCCGTACTGCCCAAAACCTTCCAGCGAGTGGAGAAATCCTCCCGCTGGAAGGCCGAAAAACGTCCAGAATGTTCCAGCGAGTGGAAGAATCCGGACGCTAGCGGACACCGACTGCGGAGCAGCAATCAGATGCGCTGCCAGGCGGGCTTGTGGGCGTAGGCGTAACGGTAGTAGTCCTTGTGGCGTAGGCGGCTCGCAGCCTCCTCGTCCACAATGATGGTGGCGTGCGGATGCATTTGCAGCGCGGACGCCGGGCAGAACGCACTCACACCGCCCTCCACCGTTTCGGCCACAGCCTCGGCCTTGCCCGAACCGAAGGCAAGCAGCACCAAGTGGCGGGCTTTGAGAATCGTGCCGATACCCTGCGTGATGCAATGCGTAGGCACCTTGTCGATGTCGTCGTCAAAGAATCGGGCGTTATCGATGCGCGTCTGCTCAACCAACGTTTTGACGCGCGTGCCGGAAGCAAGCGACGATCCCGGCTCATTGAAGCCCACATGCCCATCCGTGCCAATGCCCAGAATCTGCACATCTATGCCACCGGCCTCTTCGATTGCCTTATCGTAGGCAGGGCCGGCAGCCGCAATGCGTTCGCCGTCGCTCAGCGGCGCCCCGTCGAGCACGTCACCAGGCACGTGCACCAAATCAGGGTTCAGTCCAAGCGGTTCCACGACCGTGCGGTGAATGGTGGAATGATATGACTGCGGGTGATCAAGCGGCAATCCCAAATATTCGTCCAATGCGAAACCACGCACCTGCGATACGTCAATATGCTCGCTGTGCACAATGCGTGCGAGCGACTGGTATGCGGCGAGCGGACTGGATCCGGTTGCCAGTCCCAGCACCGCATTCGGCTTGGTTTTGATGAGATCGGCGACTGAACGGCCGTAAATATCGCCTGCTTCGCGCTCGTTTTTCACGATGATGACTTCGGTCATGATGTTCCTTTCATTGGCATTGGATTGACGTTTTTCGTTTTGCTGATTTCTTGAGGATTTGTTTGATGATTTATTTGCTGATTCGGCGAAGCTCGTCGGCTGCTTTCCACACGGTTTCCTGAATGCGATGCAGTTCCGACGGTTGGCTTGTCGCGTTCCATTCCTTCGCATAGGCCTCGCACCAGCATTCGAGCTCGCGCGCCAGCGCACGATAATCGGAAGGCCGCCAATCGCCAGCGTCATGCGCATCACGCACGTCATGTGCTTCGGCGAGCGCGAATCCCACTCGATTGAGCAGCAGCTGCCCTTCCATGGCGATGCGTACGGCAGCAGTAATGCCCGGATTTCCCATATGTGCCGCAATCGGCGCGATGTCGACCATGCATTGTTGCAATGCACGATTGGCTTGCGGAATTCGTTCGATTGTCGTTGCCATATTGCGCATCATGCGATTGCGTGCTTCACGCACAGTCATTGCGTTTCCACAGTCAGATAAATGATCAACCAAGCGATCGGCCAGGCAGGGAATGGTTTGCGCAACATCGGTATTGCAGTTTCCTGCACCATCATCCAATTCGAGATATTCCACAAGCTCACGCCAAGTGAATACGGCTTGCGCGGAAGCGTTACGAAGCAATGCAACGAATCGTGCGCTGCAATCGCCATATTCGACGCGCGAAATACGCTCAAGCAAATCATTTTCGGCAGTATCTCCGGCAGGATTCCACGCATATTGCGCACCGAATATCATGCCGGGCACGGCCATGCGCGGATCGTTGACATGCCCAAAATCGCCCCAATCGGTGACGAGCATGCCTTCCGCACCGCAGTCGATGCCGTAGCGCGCGATGCGTGCGATGTTGTTCCACGCATCGTCGATGCGCGGCAGCAGCGCATTCCACCCCCATACGGCCGGGCATACGATTTGTTTGGCTCCGGCTTGCGCCACAAGTTGGATTTTCTCATCGGTCGCTTCCGGATCGTACTGCCAGTTCAGCAGGGTGACATTGTTCGGCAGGGTTTCGAGAATTTCCGGCATTTCGATGGCGATATCTCCCCAGAACATGGGTTCGCGGCCCTGCTTAGACAGGTGTTCGCAGAGTTTGCCCACGTATGTTGCGTACAGCGCTGCGACGCCCACGCGTTGCGCTTCCTGCTTCGACTTGCCTTTGCCGAGGTCGAAGGTTTCGTCGGCGCAGATGTTGAATCGCTTCGAACGGAAAAGTTGCAGATACGAGTCGACCAGTTGCGCAGAGAATGCGAAGGCTCGATCGTCGGCGACGTTGAGCGTGTGGTGCCTCATGCGTTCGATGAAGCTGAACGGCCGGTCTGCGTCTTCGGGGAATTCGCCGAGTTCGCGCAGTTCCTGCGTGCGCATCGCCACATATTGGTGTCCGAATGTGGAGACTGACGGCACGAGTTCGATGCCAAGGTTCGCGCAGTATTGGTCGAATTCGAGTGTGTCTGCCGGCGTGAGCGGGCTTGATCCGCGCCATGTTTCGCTCATGCCGTCGAATGCGAACGTATGCTCGATGTAGAGCTGCAGTTGGTTGTATTTGTAGAGGCAGAGTTTGTCTGCCCACTGTTTGAGCCATGCGAGCGTTGGCACTCGGCCGCGCGTCGCGTCCAAATAATATCCCCTGATCCGATATGCGGGAGCATCTTCGATCTGAAGCACTGGTAGCACGGCACCGTTTTGCCGTATGAGTTGGCGCAGGGTCTGCACGCCGTTGCGCACGCCCTCGAAATCGCAACCGGTAATCGTAATGCCGTCAGTGTTGATAGTCAGCGTGTATGCGCCGGCGGTACCGCCATCCTGCGAATCGAAATCCCACGAATCCGCAATACGCAATCTGATGAAGCCCGACCACATATCGCCCGTCGCAATATCCCAATCAGTGCCTGTCGCGGAACGTATGTCGGCAACAAGCTGATGCGCAAGCAGGAAATCGCCATCGCCAATCGCAATGGATTCGTTCACGCGCTCCGCATAGGGCAACAGCACCGTGCCTTCGCCGACCGTCATGCTGTTCGGTTCGGGAATGATCGCCCATTTGCGGGTGTTCTCGCTTGCCATCGATTCGCCTTTCGATTGTCGATTATCGATTTCAATTCTCGATTGTGATTGCCGGGATTGCCGGATCTGGATTTCCGGAATTGTTGCGCTTGTTCCAGTCTGCCTGAAGTATCACGCATTCACGATTGCGGTTGCGCTCGTTTTGCCGCGAGCGCCGCGCCGATTGCGCCGATTGGTTGGTCAATGGCTGCGATTCTGATGTTCGATGCGATGTCGAGTGTGGTCAGGAATCGGCATCCTTCGGCTCTGCGGCTCAGTTCGGCTTGGATGACTTCGATGAGTGCGTCACCGGTTTTCGCCATGCCTCCGCCAATGATGATGCGTTGCGGATCGTAGGCTTGCGCGACGATTTGGATGGTGTCGCCCATGGCGTGGGCCACCATGGTGAGCACGTCGTTGGCATGCCCGTCTCCTTGCCGCGCTTTGCGGATGAGATCAGGCATGGGCGGGTTTGCGGAAGGCCAAAGTTTTGCCACGGCCCCGCCGGATGCCACGGTTTCCAAGCATCCACGCTGCCCGCATGGGCATTCGAATCCGTTGGGGTCGATGGGTAGGTGCCCGATTTCGCCGATGGATCCGCTGTACCCGTGTTCGGCTTGCCCGCCGCGCACGAGTCCTGCGGCCAGTCCCGTGCCGAAGTTGAGGAATACGACGGTTGCGTTGCCGTCGACTTGTTCCACGAATTCCGCGGCTCCGACCGCAGCCGCGTTCACATCGTTTTCCACGTGCACCGGAGCGTGCATGATTGCGCTGACGCGTTCGCCAAGTTCCAACGTTTCAATATCAAGATTGACGACGTTGCTCACTTGCCCGGTCGCGCAGTTCACCTGCCCTGGAATGCCAATGCCGATGGGCAGCGCTTCGTTGGACAGTATGCGGGCGACGCGCACGATGTCGGTTACGACATTGCTTTCACCGGAGTGCGATGGCATACGGCAGACGTCGATGACGCGGTCTGTTGCGTCGAGCAGCACGCCTTCGATTTTCGTTCCGCCGATGTCGATGCCGACGCATCCTTGCGAACGGCCGTTATGGTGCAGTCTTGCGTTCATTGCATGTACCTGCCTGAAATAGTGGGGCCCGGATTACGGTTGTTCTGTTGATCCAACTCCATGCGTGGCGTTTGCATGCCACGCATGGAGTTGGATGGATGCCCGTCAACCCTTGACTGCGCCTGCCGCGAGGCCGGCCTGCCAGTAGCGCTGCAAGCCGAGGAAGAGCACGATCACCGGCAGTACGCCGAGCAGTGCGCCCATCATCAGCGATCCACGATCGTTGAAGGTTGCGAGCGATACCATGCCGTACAGGCCGAGCGTGACTGGCTTGAGGGTGTCGGAGGAAACCATCATCAACGGCAGCAGGAAGTTGTTCCACGTTCCCACGAAGAGGAACAGGAAGATGGTCACCATGGCTGGTGCGAGCAGTCGGAGCACGATGGTGAAGAAGATTCTCGCTTCACCGGCGCCGTCGATGCGGGCCGCTTCCAGCAGTTCGTTCGGTACGGAGGTTTGCGCGTACACGCGTCCGAGGAAGAAGCCGAATGGCGAAACGCAGCACGGGATGATGATCGCCAGCATGGTGTTGGTCAGGTGCAGTGCGTGGAAGATGGAGTACTGCGGAATGGTGAGCAGTGCGACCGGCATCAGCATGCATCCCATGACCACGCCGATGGCGATGGCCTTGCCACGGAAGTTGAATTTTGCGGTGGCATAGCCTGCCATCACCGAAATGATGGTGCCGATCAGTGCGGAAACCCCGGAGTAGATCAGGGAATTCAGCACCCAACGCCAGAATTGGCCACGGGTCCACCCCATAAGCTTCGAATAGTTGGTTGCGATGGCGTCAGGAATCTGGTCAAGTCCGACGGCGAACCACAATCCGTTGCTGCTGGTCAGCTGCGATGGTGTTTTGGTGGATGCGATGATGGCCCAATAGATTGGGAAGAGGAAGTAGATCAGCGCTACGACGAGCACGATCACGGTAATGGTTTTGGTGATCGGCGATGGGCGCATGGAGCGCGGCAGATCGTGTTCGGCCGCTTCGCGTTGCTTTTCCATCATGCGTTCCGCTTTTCTGCGGGCGCGTTCGTCTTTTCTTGCTGCGACTGCGTTGCTCATTGTTCGTTCGCCTTCCTCTCGACCAGTGCGTAGATCATGGCGAGAACGCCTGCGATCAGTGCCATGACGATGGCGACCGCCGATGCGGGTCCGTCACCGCCCGGAGTCAGCGTGCCTTGGGAAGTGTTCATGGCCATCATCATTGGCGTATAGGTTTTGGAGATGCCCGGATCGGCGGTCTGCATGATCTGCGGTTCGTTGAATAGCTGGATTGTGCCGACGATGGACAGCAACATGGACAGCAGCGCCGCGGAACGCACGTTCGGCAGTTTGATGCGCATGGAGATCTGCCATCCACTTGCGCCATCAATGCGTGCGGCTTCGTACAGTTCGTGCGGAATCGCCTGCAGTGCGGCCAAGAAAATCAGCATGTTGTAGCCGGTGAACGTCCATGTGGTGATGTTTGCCATGGAAGCGAGCACAACGTTCTTGCTGAAGAAATCAACGTTTATTCCGATGGCCGCAAGACCTTTGACGATCGGCGAAATCTGACCGTTATACAGGTACACCCAAATGATGGATGCGACCACACCTGGAATGGCGTACGGCAGGAAGTAGCCGAGACGGAAACCCGTGATGTGCTTGACCACGAACGAATCGATGACCATCGCCAAAGCCAACGCGATGATGATCATCAGCGGCACCTGAATGAGGGTGTAAATCAGCACCCTGCCCACACCGGACCAGAAATTGCCGGACGTAAGCACGTACTCGAAATTCTGGAATCCTACGAATTTATTCACCAATTCGCCGCCGCCGTACGCGCCGCCGCCCTCGGTGACCTGACGGAAGAAACTGGAATAGATGGCATAGAAAATCGGGATGATGAATACGATGGCGAACAGTATGCCGAATGGCGCCATGAACGCCCATCCTGTTCGATTCTCGCGGCGTTGCGCATCAGTGCGCTTTGGTTTCGCCGCTTGCGTTGTTGCAGTCATGATGTACCTATCTTTCGCATCGGATGCCATTCATCGTTGGTGGCATCTTTCACAGTTCGAATCGCCGTATCCAAATCGTCATCACGGGAGAGGAGTGCCGGTTTCAGCCGCTCCGTCGAATCAGCTAGATCGATTCATAGGGAATATTCACAAGGAATATTTTCATAAGGAACGGTGTGGAGCCGTGTGTTGCGTTGGCTCCACACCGTCGTTGGAGGGGTTATGGAATCAGAGCGGGTGATCCCTGGTTCCATACGTTGATCACTTCGCCACGGACAGGCCGTAGTTCTTGAGGGTGTCGATGGAGGTCTGCTGTGCCACAGGGAACACGTCCGCCACCTTGCCGGAACCGTCGGCTGCCTTGTCGGCGGCTTCCTGCATAGCTGCGGAGACCGCGGAGTAGCCCGGCATGTAGTTGAATGCGACCATGTTGTCGTTGGCAGTAGCGAATTCCTTCATCACGTCTTGGCCGCCGTAGAATTCGTTCCAGGATTCAGGGGTCTTCGCGGTTTCGGTGCTGGCGGCCACAATCAGACCTTGGGAGGTCAGATCCTCAACCTGAGTGTTGAACCAGTCGAGGAATTCCATGGCTTCGGCCTTGTGCTCACAACCCTTGAGCACTGCGACGCCGGAACCACCGTCAGGGCCGGTGCTGGTGCCATTGCCGAACCAGTCACCGATCTGGGTGACACGCCAGTCACCCTTGCCGGTGTCTCCTGCGGAGTCCTTGAATAGCGGAGCCTCCCAAGCGGCGCCGATGTTGCCGATCAGCGTGCCATCCTGCAGGGATGCGTCGAACGACGGCACCCAACGCGGGTTGGTCAGCGTGGCCTTGTTGTCGATCAGTTCCTGGAAGGTTTCAGCAAAAGCCTGCGAACCGCTGCCGTTGGTGTTGACCACCCAAGCGTCGTTCTTGACGGTGTACCACGGGTCGGAAGCATTTGCCAAACCTGCGAAGATGTTGCCGGCCTCATCGGCTTCGTAATCCATGATGTACTTGCCGGACGCGGCCGCGGTCTTTGCCGCTTCGATCAGCTCATCCTTGGTTTTGGGAACCTTGATGCCCAGTTCGTCGAAAGCCTTCTGGTTGTAGAAGTACACAAGCGGGCCGGTATCTTGCGGCAGGCCGTAGGTCTTGCCGTCAACCTGCATCATGGAATATGGGCCTTCGGCGAAGTCACTCTTGTACTTCGCGGCCTCTTCGGTCACGTCTTCGAGCAAGCCCTTGGTGAACACCTCAGGCACTTCGGCGTAGCCGACCTGTGCAAGATCCGGAGCATTGCCGGCCTTGACGTCGGTTTCCAGCTTCTTGATCATATCTTGTGCGGCACCATCGAACTTGGTGGCCTTGACCTGAATGTTCGGATGATCCTTGTTCCACTTGGCAACAATGTCTTTGACCAAGGTCATGCCTTCGGAATCCGGAAGACGGTGCATGTACGTGAGGTTGACGACCTCCCCGGAATCCCCGCCGGTGCTGGCCGTATTGGAACCGCATCCTGCAAGACCCATGCACAGAGCCGCGAAAGAAGCTGCGCAAACCATCAAACGCTGAGTGTGGGATCGCATATCTCTCTCCTTCGTGAGATTATTCCGGCACCTCCTTGCACCGGATAGTCACAGCATACCTACGTAATCCTTTTTTGTCAAGTTTCCTTACATTTAAATCCGGCACGCGATTGCTATTCCACAAAAAAGCTGAAATTCCGCCATTTAGTGACAATCGTAAAGCAATCGCAATTCGAGGAAAAATGCCGTATACTCTTGTTTAGTAATCTTTATTGCCAATAAAAATTACATAACGCACTTGTATCGCCACAAACTACAATATGTATCGGCTCCACACAAGAAAGCGAGGACATCGTGAGCGGTACCCAAGCAAAGGCATCACCTTCCGACATTCGAATCAGCAATATCACCGCCGCATTCGAGCAGCTTTTCCCCGCAACGCAAATGTCGCGAGCCAATATCGGCAAACTCATCGGACTTTCGCGCTTCACCACCAGCGAAGTGACCGGCGAAATGGTCGACAATCGCATTCTGCGCGAACTCGGCCCCGACAATCGCGAAGGGCGCGGTAAACGTTCACAAGTGCTCGCCATCGACACCGATTTCTGGCGAATCGTCTCCGTCGACCTGTCGAATCCGATGCTCGTCAAAGGAGCGCTGGCGGATCTTTCCGGCAGAATCGTGGACCGCACCGAACTTCCCGTCGACCATGGCTGCAGCGTCAATGACGTGATCGACCTCTGCAGGCAGCTCATCAGCTCAACGCCACTGCCGATCCTTGGCATCGGCATCGCGGTGACCGGCATTGTGGAACCCAACGGCGTGGTGCGCAAATCCGTGCACTTGGGGTGGAGCGAACTGCCGCTGAAAACCGAAGTGGAAAACGCCACCGGGGTGCCCGTGATCGTAGGCAACGACACCAATGCGGCACTTGTGGCGGAACGATTCTTCGGCGACTGCTCCCCCAATTCCATGCTCATCTCCATCGGGCGGGGCGTCGGCGCGGCATTATGCCTCAACGACGTCATCATCGAAGGAAGTTCCTTCACTGCCGGAGAAATCGCACACGTGGTGGTCGACCCGAACGGGCCAATCTGCGAATGCGGCAAACAGGGATGTCTCGAATCATTCGTTTCCGGCGACAGGTTGCAGCAACGCATCTCGCAGGATCCCGCCGCGCGTACGCATATTCTCACCGAAGCGGGCGCGTTGCTCGGGCGCGTCATGGCCATACCGGCAGGATTGTTGGATCTGCGCGACATTTCGGTATATGGTGCGCCGGAAATCGTCAATACTCAATTCATCGACGCGATGGAAAACGAAATCAGCCGCACCGTGACCACGGATTATCAGGAGGCGCCGCAAATTCACCGTTGCAGGCAAGGCGAAGATCTCACCCTGCGCGGACAGGCCACCATCGTGATCCGCACACTGGTGCCGACGATCCACGAACGCGGCTCCCTCATCGGCGAAGCATAGCTCCGGACGCCTTAGCGACCCAAAACCTCCAGTCGGTGGAGGAAGCTACCCGCTAACAGACCTGCTAACGTCCAAAAACCTCCAGCCACCGGAAGAATCGCCCCGTCTGCAACTCTCCAAGCATCCATATCCCTCCAGTCGCTGGAAGAATCCGGACCGCAAAACACCCCCGTACTGTCCAAAAACCTCCAGTGAGCGGAGGAATCCTCCCGCTGACAGGCCTTTTATCGTCCAGATTGTTCCAGTGAGTGGAGGAACCCGGACGGGATGAGAGGCAAGGAGACGAAAAGAATGAAAGGCCGCCTGCAGCGGATGGAGTGCTTCAGGCGGCCCTGGTTGTCGGAAAGGAAGGGGAAGTTCAGTTATCGGGATTCAGGTTGGCCCGCCGGAGTCGCGGTTCCAGCAGTTCCAGCGGTTTCAGCCACGGCAACCGCCTCGACGGCTTCCACGGTCTGAGCGTCGTCGGCTTCGATCTCACCGTTGGCGAGCTTCACTTCGAGCTCCTTGACGATCTCATCGTGCATCTTCTCAGTGATCTTCACCTTGAACAGAAACACGATCAGGCTCAGGATGATGAGCACGAGCGGAATGTAGAAGGCGCAGATCTTGAAGATGTGGATGTTGGATGCGGTCATGTCGGCTGCGGTCGCATTGCCGGTCATGCCAGCGGCCACGGCGATGATGCCGACGATGCCGTTGGACATGGCGCCACCGATCTTATCGAGCATCGGGCGGACGGACAGGGTGACAGCCTCGTTACGCTTGCCGTTCTTCAGCTGGCCGTATTCGATGGAGTCGGTCAGCGACAGGATGGCGGTCATCTGAATGAGCGTGCCCGGCACGTAGAAAAGCACCAGAGCCACGAATACCATGATGATGTTGTCGGAGAAGATGCCGAGCATCACATAGCCGGCGATCATGGAGATCATGCCACCGATGTACAGGTAACGGCGCGGAATGCGCTTGTTCAGGATCGGGTACAGCGGAGCCATAACCAAGCCTGCGACCAGTGCGATCACGCCGGTGAGGGAGTATGCGGCCTGGTTGTCGAGGATGAACTTGAACAGGAAGATCAGCACGCCGGTGGTGGCCACGTTGGCGATGGCGTACAGCAGGTAGCTCAAGGCAACCCACAGCAGCTGGTCGTTCTGGAAGATGGCCTTGAAGGCTTCGATCGGGTTGCCGTTCTTCTGGGCCTTGGAGCGCAGGGCGCTCTCGTTCTCCTTGGTGCCGAAGGCAACGGTCCATGCGGTCAAGAGGCCGAGCAGGCCGACGATAATACCGAAGCAGGTCCAGCCGGACTGGCTTTCGGCGTGCTCACCGGTGAACACCCAGCTGAAGTAGGTGACGATCGGGATGACCACGACGGTGATGCCGTTGTAGCCGATGGAGCCGGTGAAGGAGCCGAGTGCGGTGTAGGTGGAGCGCTCGTGGGAGTCGGAACTCAATGCAGGGATCATACCCCAGTAGGAGATGTCACGCAGGGAGTAGAACACGTCGAGCACGATGAAGGTGATGACGAACAGTACGATGAACCACGTGGTGTTCACGTTCACCAAGCCGAACAGGCCGGTGTACACTAGCACGATCAGCACGGACGAAATCGCGCCGGCGAGGAACTGCCATGGGCGGAAACGGCCCCACTTGGTGGTGGTGTTGTCGATGATGTTGCCCAGCAGCGGGTCGATGAAGATCTCCGCGATACGGATCACCACGACCAGGCCGGTGATGACGCCGATCAGCTTGGTGGCGACGCCTTTATCAACACCAGCGAACAAGGAGCTCGTCACATAGACGACAAAGTAGGTGCTCAGTGCGTTATAGAACGCGGACTGGCCAAGGTTGCCGCACGCGTACGCTACGCGCTGGCCGAGCTTTCCGCGACGAGCCGTGCCGTTCGCAGTAGTGGTCGTATTGCTCATTATCTCTTCTCCTTAGAAGATTTTGATGAGATCACCCGTTGACCTCGAAAATTGAGTATACGTTGTTTACTATCAAAAGTAAAATTCCTTAGTAAACAAAGCCCCCAAACGGCGTGTCGCAATCGCAGTTCTTACGATTATCAAATACCGACATCTGCAATCATGATTACTACCGCCATTTGCCGTCACCTATCGCCATATAAGTAAATTCAGTTGCAAATAACGCAACACGCAGATTTGCAATTTAAGTAAACAACGTTTACCATGCTAGTAAAAGAGTTTATTACTCTGAGTACACAAAAGTACACACCAACTAAACCTACATCAACAACGAAGTTATGTTTCGGAAACGAGGAAATCATGGCAGATAAGATCACCACCGCATCCGCCGCGTGGCTCACCGACCCCACGGTGTTCGCAGTGAATCGCACGCCGGCACATTCCAATCACGTGACCTTTTCTCACATTCCCGCGATCGGCGAGCCGAGCGATTTGAAGCAAAGCCTCGACGGCGAATGGCGCGTGGAAATGGTGCAGGCCTCCGACATCGATCTTGAGGAAGAGCCGTTCGCAGCCGAGGATTTCGACGATTCCGCTTTCGGCCGCATCGACGTGCCCTCCCACCTGCAGAACGCGGGATACATGAACCACAAGTACGTGAATATTCAGTACCCGTGGGACGGCCATGAGAATCCGCAGGAGCCGAACGTTCCCGAAACCAACCATGTGGCACTGTATCGCCGCACGTTCACCGTCGCCGAGCGTCTTGATGCGGCCCGTCAAAATGGCGGCACCGTCAGCATCACGTTCCACGGCATGGCCACCGCGATCTACGTGTGGGTCAACGGCGTATTCGTCGGCTACGGCGAAGACGGCTACACCCCGAACGAATTCGATATCACCGAAGCGTTGCACGACGGCGAAAACGTCGTGGCCGTCGCCTGCTACGAATACGCAAGCGCATCCTGGCTGGAAGATCAGGATTACTGGCGTTTGCACGGCCTGTTCCGTTCCGTGGAACTCGCCGCACAGCCGCATGTGCACATTGAAGATATGAAGGTCGAAGCGGATTGGAATCCGGAAACCGCCACCGGTTCGCTCGACGCGCTACTCGCGGTGCGCAATGCGAAGAATGCCGCCACCGTGTCGGCGACGCTGAAGGATTTGAGTGGCAATGTGGTGTGGGAAACCGCATTGGCCGCATCCGACGAAACCGGCATCGTTTCCGGCTCGTTGGACGTCAAGCCGTGGAGCGCCGAGAGCCCGACACTGTACGAACTTCAAGTTGTGGTGATCGGCCATGATGGCGCGATCGTTGAAACCGCAACGCAGCGCGTCGGCTTCCGTCGCTTCCGCATCGAAGACGGCATCATGAAGCTCAACGGCAAGCGCGTGGTCTTCAAGGGCGCCGACCGCCACGAATTCGACGCGAAGCGCGGCCGCGCCATCACCAGGCAAGACATGATCGACGACATCACGTTCTGCAAGAGGCACAACATCAACGCCATCCGCACCTCGCACTACCCCAACCAGGAATACTGGTACGACCTGTGCGACGAATACGGCATTTATTTGATCGACGAAACCAATATGGAGACGCACGGCAGCTGGGTTGCGAACAACATCGAAACCCCCGAAACTGCGGTGCCGGGCAGCAAGCCGCGGTGGGAGGGCGCGTGCGTGGACCGTATCAACAGCATGATGCGCCGCGATTACAACCATCCGAGCGTGCTCATCTGGTCGCTCGGCAACGAGTCGTTCGCCGGCGAAGTGTTCCGCGCGATGCACGCCCACGCGCACGCGATCGACCCGAACCGTCCGGTGCATTACGAGGGTTCCGTGCATGATCGCGCGTTTGACGATGTGACCGACATCGAAAGCCGCATGTACGCGCACGCCGACGAAATCGAGGAATATCTCAAGTCCAACCCGAAGAAGCCGTATATTTCCTGCGAATACATGCACGCCATGGGCAATTCCGTCGGCAACATGGACGAATACACGGCTTTGGAACGCTATCCGCAATATCAGGGCGGATTTATTTGGGATTTCATCGACCAGGCGATTCTCGACAGCAACGGTCGCATGTGCTACGGCGGTGATTTCGGCGACCGCCCGAGCGACTACGAGTTCTCTGGTGACGGCCTGCTGTTCGCCGACCGTACGCCGTCGCCGAAGGCGCAGGACGTCAAGCAGCTGTATGCGAATGTGCACATTGCCGTCGATGCTTCCGGCATTACGATCACCAACGACAATCTGTTTGTTTCGACGGCTGATTCCACGTTTGTGTTGCGTATTTTGGCTGATGGCAAGCCGGTTTGGTCTTCTTCGCGCCGCTTCGACGTTGCCGCAGGTACAAGCGAGCATGTTGAGATCGATTGGCCGATCGACGATTACCGTGCAAGTGCGCAGGAACTGGTTTTGGAGGCGTCCCAGCAGTTGACTTCCGCTTGCGATTGGGCTCCGGCTGGGTATGAGCTTTCGTTCGGCCAGTGCGTGGTTGCGGGTGGCAAGATTGCCGATACTGTTACGGCCGCTTCCGCCGCTTCCGATGGAGCGATCACCTTGGGCCGCTGGAATATCGGCGCACGCAGTGCGGGCCGTGAAGCCCTGTTCTCCCTTGCACAGGGTGGCATGGTGTCGTACAAGCTTGGCGAGCGCGAATTCGTGTTGCGCAAGCCGCTGATCACCACGTTCCGTGCGCTGACCGACAATGATCGCGGCGCGGGCCATGCGTTCGAGCGTGCGCAGTGGGCGGTTGCCGGAAAGTATGCGCGTTGCGTTGATACGAAGGTTGAGCCGCTCGGCGAAACCGCAGTTTCCGTCACGTACACGTATGAGCTTGCGATTGCGCAGCGCACGAAGGTCACCATTCGTTACGTTGCCGATGTGCTTGGCCACGTCGATCTGCATGTTGCGTATCCGGGTGAAAAGGACGGCGATCTGCCGACGATTCCGGCGTTCGGCATTGAATGGATGCTGCCGGTCGAGTATTCGAATCTGCGATTCTATGGCGTAGGCCCGGAGGAAACGTATGCCGACCGCAAGCATGCGAAGCTGGGCATTTGGGATACGAACGCCTTCCGCGATCGCGCGCCGTATCTGCTGCCGCAGGAAACCGGCAACCATGAGGACGTGCGTTGGGCTGAGATTACGGACGATTCTGGTCATGGCTTGCGCGTGAGCCAGACTGCGAATACTGAAACCGGCGTTACGAAGCCGTTTGCGATGAGCCTGCTGCCGTATTCGAGCACGATGCTTGAGGAGGCGCTGCATCAGGACGAGCTGCCGGAGCCGAAGCACATGTTCCTGCGCGTGCTCGCCGCTCAGATGGGTGTCGGCGGCGACGATTCCTGGATGAGCCCGGTACACGAGCAGTATCAGCTGCCCGCCGACCAGCCGCTCAACCTCGACGTAGCCCTCGACCTGTTCTAGTTTCAAGGATTCAGTCGATTCCTACGTGCGAAATGCCTCCCGATTCTTGATCTCAAGGATCGGGAGGCATTCGTTGTGCCGCAAGTTGACTTTCGACCTCACGATTCGCAGTTCTGTCTCACGATTTCGCAAGATCGTGCGACAATTCGGAAAAAACATGCGATCAGACCATCAAAATGGACGATGAGGGGAATTTTGTTGATGGCTTAAATTAGACAGATTGCCTAGAATGAGGGCAGAACTTCCGAAACGTTCGAGCGCAGGCGGGCAAATTCGCGCGCGTCCGAGCGTCACGAAGCACGCTCTTCCAGGAAAGGGGCCATCATGAGCGACGCAATGAACAACCCGTATGCGAACAATCCGAATCAAAATGGCAGCAACGAACAGCAGCCGCAAGGCCAGCCGGAATACGGGGCATACGCACCAAACCAGCAATCGCAATCCCAGCAGCAGGGCGGCAATCCCAACAATTCGGGCAATCCGTATCAAAGCGAGCCTCAGACCCCACGCTACTTCGGCGCTCCCAACGCCAACCAAAACCCGAACCAAAACGGCTTCTTCTACGCGAGCTACACCACCGGTCAGCCGTACGGCCAACCATACGGACAGCAGAACAGCCAATCCGACGCTGACAACGGCACCAACAATTGGCAGCCGATCAGCCCGTTCAAGCTCGTGGAGGAATGGCTCCCGAAGAAGGCAAAGAACGCGATCCGCGGCACGTATGCGGTACTCGGCATCGCCGCCGTCATTCTCGGCCTGGCACTGCTGATTTGGCCCGGTGCCACACTGAAGGTCGCCGCAATCGCGCTCGGCGCATACTTCGTGGTTTCCGGTGTGGTCCGCATTGTGACCGCAATCGTGGAACTCGGGCTTCCGGGAGGATGGCGCGTGCTTGACATTCTGATCGGCCTGATGCTGTCTGTCGGCGGTGTGGTCATGCTGAAGAACGCGGCGCTTTCCGCCGCCACACTCGCCGTGCTCATCACCATGGTGGTCGGTCTCGGCTGGATGCTGGAAGGCGTGATGGCGCTCGTGGAATCGTGGCGCATGCCAAGCTCCGCATGGGCTGTGATTTACGCGTTGCTGTCGATCGTCGCCGGCTTCATCGTGCTGTTCTCCCCCATCAGCTCCACGACCTGGCTGATCCTGTTCGGCGGATGCGCGCTTGTGGCGATCGGCATCGTCGCGATCGTACGTGCGTTCACCTTCGGCAAGTCCAAGCGCAAGTAATTTTTTGCGGCGCGGGCCGTAAAGTCTGATTATCTCTGTTTTCCCAGGGGCACCAAGCAACAGCTCGGTGCCCTTTCCATAGCGAAATCGCTTTTTATACCAAGATTCAAAGTCGCACAACCATGAATCTTGGTATTAATACTGGTATATAATTGGGTATGAAATTCGGTTTTAAGAAAGGTTTATCATGGCAAGCGCACTTGACATACTCGATGACCTTGCTCCAATCAGCGAGCTCAGCAATGGTCGTACTTCCGCATTGTTGCAGCGGGCCGACCACGATCCAGTCATTCTGATCAAACGAAACAAGCCGTCCTACGTTCTCATGAATATCGAAAACTATCGCGCTCTCATGGAACGAATCGAAGACAACGAAGACTTGCTTCTTGCCGAAAAAAGACTCGCCAACAGTACTGGCACAACTATCAGCAACGAAGAGGTCATGCTCGATCTCGGCATTTCCCCAAGCGACCTCGCCGAGGCACCTGAGCCGGAACTCGCATGAACTGGCAAGTTGAATGGCTTGACGAAGCCAAGAAAGACATGCGCAAACTCGGCAAAGCCGAGCAAATCCAAGTACTCAAGGGAATCGAGAAAGTTCGCACAAACCCACTGCCCACCTCGCAAGGCGGGTATGGCAAACCGTTACGCAATGCCGAACGAACGAAACTTTCCAGGCTTTGCAAAATCAAATTCAGGGATATCGGCATTCGCGTTGTTTACAAACCGTTACTGCGAAATGGAATCATGACCATCATCGTCGTTGGCATTCGTTCCGATAGTGACGCTTACATCAAAGCCAACAAGAGACGCAAAGAATATGGACTATAAGATGCGTCCGCCAATTTTCAGCGAACGTTACTTTTTCTTCAAGATTAGCCGATGATTTTACAAAAGAAGTGACGATCGTCGCATGACATTGTCGATTTGCCCGACGTAAGATGAAGGCACAACAGAAGAACGAAGAAAAGAAAATAGACAACAAACACAGACTTACGGCAGCGGCCAGAGGAATGGACAAGAAAACAGATACGCGCCGCCAAGCCGAACGAAAGGAAACATCATGAAGAACAACACTTTCAACCAGGTCATCAACGCCAACCTCGCTTCCATCGATCCGGGCTTCGGCCAGTTCGCACTCGCCAAGGCTTCCTCCGACCTCTTCAAGAAGGTCCTCAACAAGTAAGACCGCTTCCTAGACGGGAGGCAAGGCGCAGGCGCCACAGCACCTCGCCCCTCTTCTTTCCAATCCTTAAATCACATAGCGGGAGGCCGCGGTTCCAAACGGAATCGCGGCCTCCCGCTTTTCACGTACGCCGGCTACCCCTCCTCAACAGCGAGATTGCGGGCGGCGGCGCGTTCGCGTGGGCCGCGCGTCACGTAGAAGCCGATTGCCACGATGACGAACATCACCGTGCAGCAGATCCACAGCACACGGCTGCCGAACGCGTTGAGAATCCAGCCTCCGACCAACGGCGAGAACGCGTTCGACAGCGACCACACCAGGTTGTATAACCCTTGGTAGGTGCCGCGCACATCCTTTGGCGCGATGTTCGCCACCGTTGTGGCGGCAATCGGGAACGTGCCCAGCTCGCCAAGCGTCCACAGCACGGTCGCGATTGCGAACGCCACCCACGAATTCGCGCCGATCTGGAACGCGTATCCGACCGCCGTGATGGACATGCCGAGCACCAGCACTCGGGTGTTGCTCATCCGCTGGAACAGACCGATCGCGGGAATCTGCAGCAGACACAGCAGGCCGCCGTTGATGGTCAGCAGACTGGAATATTCATCCGTGCCAAGGCCGATCTGCGTCATGGAAATCGGCAGGCCGCTGACGATCTGGTAATACGCCAGCGTGTACAGGAACATCAGCACCACCATCGACATCAGCGCGCCGTCGGCGCATGCGCGACGATAGCTGCGCCATACGGAGAACCGCTGCGGCCGCTGCGATTCGCCGGTTTGTTTCACAGCATGTTCCACGGCATTTCCCGCAGCTGATTCCGCGGCTTGCGACGCCCGCGCCGGCGCGACCTCGCCCCGCGGGCGCTTGCCCAGCCCGACTTCCTTGAAGAACACGATCATCAAGATCGTGGCGAACACCAGCACCGCGGCTTCCGCGTAGAACATCAGCGCATAGGAGATCTTCACCAACTGGTTGGCGATGATCGGGCCGATCGCGAAGCCGAAATTCGCGGCCCACGTCTGCAGCGAATACGCGCGCTTCTGTTTGCGGAACGGCACCACGTCGGACACGTACGCCGCGACCGCGGGCGTCGGCATGGATGAGATGGCGCCGTAGGCCAGCAGCGCGATCGCCATGATCCACGGATTGCCGATGAACGCCAGCAGGACCAGCATCGCGGCGGAGCCGAGATTGCCGATGACGATCATCGCCGGGCGGCCGAAGCGGTCGGACAGCGCGCCGCCATACAGGCAGCCGAAGATGCCGCCGAAACCGTACATGGAGACGATGGTGCCGGCCACGCCCGCGCTGACATGCATGTCAGACACCAGATACATGGAAAGGAATGACGTGACGAAGCGGCCCATCCACAGGATAAGCAGCGTGACCCACAAGCCCCAGAACATGAAGGGCAATCCGAAAATCTCTTTGTTCTTCTCCATTCTTGCCATCATATCGAGCAATATCGAGCGGACGCGACGCCAGTAGCCTTTTCCCGGGGTGCTGGGAGAATGGACAACTATGGCAATGAAAAAAGGACCGACCAAGGGGTCGGGTGGAAAGCATCGTAACGCGCTGAGGGGCAAGGGACCGACCCCCAAGGCCGAAGATCGCGTATATCACAAGGCTTACAAGGAAAAGCAGGCTACCAATCGTCGTAAGATGGCTGATCCGCGACTGGCGGCACGCCGTCGCGCGGCAAAGTTCAGCTCAGAATCCGACGATCTCGTCATCGGTCGCAACGCCGTTCTCGAAGCGTTGCGCTGCGGCGTGCCCGCGAGCACGCTGTATGTGGCCGCACGCATCGAGCACGACGATCGCACGCGCGAAATCATTCGTCTCGCCGGCATTCACGGACTGAACCTCATGGAAGCCGACCGACTGGAAATGGACCGTATCGCACGCTCCTCCAACCATCAGGGCGTGGTGATGAAGGCGCAGCCGTTCCAGTATTCCTCGCTCGCCGAGCTGGTGGAACGCGCGGACAAGAAGTCTCGCGCCATGGAAGCGGCCAACTCCGCAAGCGCACGCATTGCGGCACGTCCGCTGTTCATCGCGCTTGACGGCGTCACCGATCCGCAGAATCTGGGCGCGGTCATCCGTTCCGCAGCCGCATTCGGCGCCAACGGCGTGATCCTGCCGGAACGTCGTTCCGCTTCGGTCACCGCAGCCGCATGGAAGGTGTCCGCAGGCGCAGCCGCGCACATGCCGGTCGCCCGCGTGGTGAACCTCACCAAAGCCATTGAAAGCCTGAAGGAACGCGGATACTACAGCGTTGGTCTCGACGGTGGCGGCGACGCCCTCGTTGGCGAAACCGGTTTCGAAACCGATCCGCTGGTTGTGGTGCTCGGTTCCGAAGGCAACGGCCTGAGCCGTCTTGTACGCGAGACATGCGATTCCATCGCCGGCATCCCAATGTCGAACATGGTCGAATCGCTGAACGCTTCCGTCGCAGCGGGCATCACGCTGTATTCCGTCGCACGCGCCCGCCGCGAGGCCGGTGCCGCCGCTGACGCGAAGTAATCAACACGAAGCGACAGGAAGTAAGCACAGCGAAACTGCAGAAGTAAACACAACAAGGCAGCAAGTCCGAAATACATATGAGCGGATAGTCCATACGGATTATCCGCTCATTTTGTTGCGCAAATCTGTACTTGGATTGATTTTGCGCTTACCGCAGACCCACTCCCCCGCCAACGATCTCTCGCAACACGTTCTCTCACTTTCAAAAGTCAAAATTTTTTTGAGTTTTGAAAGTGAGGGGTGTGAAGGGATAACAAAAAGCGGAGGATTATTAGTGGTCCTCCGCTTAACGGCTCGGCCCTGCAATTTTTGACTGCGGCTACGCCGCAGACTCAATACTGCCTTCGGCGCGACTATCGCCTCGTCTCAGGGCATATTGATAGAAAAAGCTCCACTGGAGCTTTTTCTATCAATGTGCCCATACAGCTGCGTCGGGATCGTCGTCGGGGTTGTAGCCGTCGTCGGGATCGTCGTAGGTGTATTCGTCGTCGATCACACCGGAATCGGCTTCGGCGTTCAACGCGTCCACATCCTTCGTGGTGAGCTTGTACTGCGGAAGCACCTTCTCCACATAGCTTTGCACCGCCTCGGCCATCGGCACATCATGACCCGCCTTCTCGGCCAGGAACCAACGGTGGTCAAGCACTTCATGGAAGAACTGAGCCGGTTCGATCTGCGAACGGTATTCACGCGGAATCATGCGCACGGTCGGTTCGAACACTTCGCGCATCCAATCAGTGGCGACAATCTCAAGATCCTCACCCTCACGCCACGTCGAAGCGCGGTAGGCATCCAAATCGTTCAACAGTCGACGAGCCTGATTCTCCTGCACATCAAGACCAGTCAATCGCAGCAGCTTACGATTCGCATAGCCGGCATCGACCACACGCGGACGTACCAGCACACGCTTGCCATCTTCGGCGGTCTTCATTTCCAGCTCATCCACATCAAAACCAAGTTCATTGAGCTTGTTGACGCGCTTCTCGATCTTCCACATCTCATCCGGACCGAACTTGTCGGTATCAGTCAACGCGCTCCACAGCGAATGGTAACGATCCACCAAACGGTTGCCGATCGCAATTTCGTCAACACCGCTCGGCAGCAGCGAACCGGACGAAAGATCCATCAATTCGCCAATAATGTTCGTACGGGCCAAATCAACGTCGTACTCGCGCTGGCCTTCCGTCAGATTAATCTGCAGATCACCGGTTTCCGCATCAACCAAAAATGCGGAGAACGCGTAGGCGTCGCGCAGGAACAACACGTTCGACAGTGACACATCGCCCCAATAGAAGCCAGCCAAATGCAAACGCACCATCAGCACGGCCAACGCGTCGATCAGTCGTTCCGCGGTATCAGGGCGCAGATTACGCGCGAACAGCGCACGATACGGCAGTGAGAACTTCAAATGCTTGGTGACAAGGATCGCTTCCAGCGGCTCGCCTTCACGGCTATGACGGCCTGTGACCACGGCGATCGGCTGCACGGTCGGCAGTTCCAGCTTCTGCAGGCGACGCAGCAGCTCGTATTCTCGTTCCGCCACATTGCGCGTGATTTCCTTCATGGCGTACACTTCGTCGCCTACGTGCACGAAACGCACCACATGCCTGGAAATACCACGCGGAAGATTGGCCAGCAGGTCTTCCGGCCAAGTAGCCAGCGGCTTTTCCCACGGCAGGGTGAACATCTTTGGATTCGAGCTTGCGGCGGTGATTTTCAGCGCATGCGGCTCCGGAGATGAGGCAGCCGGATCTTCGGCCTTCACGGAAGTTGCTTTCAGCACACGGGGATCCATCTGTGGCAATTCAAGAGATTCCATGAATCAACAATTTACCTGTTGACCTACCCGAAGAAGCAAGTATGGACGAATCCGTTTCACCTGCCGATATGCGATGATCTCAATACTGGAATCTCACTATCCCTCTCATATTACGATCGAATATTGCGATCGATGCTACAAACAGACATTACAAGCCGATATCGTGCTTGCGGAAAACAAAAGAAGCCCCGCACCGACGCGGGGCTTCTCCAACGAGACGATAAGAGAGGAAGAGCACGTCTCGTTTAATGGTTGACGGAAGTTCGAGCTTCCGCCAAGTTTTTATTCAGCCACCCGCCAGCCGATTTCCGTAAAGGATATTCCCTTGAAGAAACAGCCAACGGTTGGTTACTCGATATCAGCTCAGTTCAGACGCAGCTCGGTCGACGGAGCGAACAGGTGCATCTTGGACGGGTCGATCTTGATCTTGACGGTATCGCCGACCTTCGGGAGAGCACGCGGGTTCACGCGGATCGTGGTGAGCTTGTTCTGATCGGACATCATGGTGGATGCCTCGGCAGCGGAGCCATCGGTGATGATGTTGCCGTAGATGTAGCCATCGGAGCCCAGATCCTCAACGTTCATGACCTTGAGGGAGAAGGCGTTGGCGTCATCCGGGGCGGCCAGGGAAGCGTCTTCCGGACGGAAGCCGACGACGATCTGGTTGTTGTCTTCAGCGGTGAGCTTGTTGACGGCCTCGGCCGGCAGATCCACGGTGTCTTCGCCGATCTTTGCCTTGCCGTTGACCACCGGGTGGGTGTTGATGTTCATCGACGGGGAGCCGATGAAGCCAGCGACGAAGACGTTGGCCGGGCGATCGTACAGCTCGGTCGGAGCGCCGACCTGCTGCAGGACACCGAGCTTGATGACGGCGATGCGGTCACCCATGGTCAGAGCTTCGGTCTGATCGTGGGTCACGTACAGGGTGGTGACACCCAGCTGGCGCTGCAGAGCAGCGATCTGGGTACGGGTCTGCACGCGGAGCTTGGCATCAAGGTTGGACAGAGGCTCATCCATGAGGAAGACCTTCGGCTCACGGACGATTGCACGGCCCATGGCCACGCGCTGACGCTGGCCACCGGACAGAGCCTTCGGCTTACGATCGAGGTACTCGGTCAGGTCGAGGATCTCAGCGGCCTTCTCGACGCGCTTGCGGATCTCTTCCTTCGGGGTGCCGGCGATCTTCAGAGCGAAGCCCATGTTGTCGGCCACGGTCATGTGCGGGTACAGAGCGTAGTTCTGGAACACCATGGCGATGTCGCGGTCCTTCGGCTGCATCGTGGTGACGTCCTTGCCACCGATGAGGATGCGGCCCTTGTTGACCTCTTCAAGGCCAGCGAGCATACGCAGAGTAGTGGACTTGCCGCAGCCAGACGGGCCAACCAGCACCAGGAACTCGCCGTCCTTGATGTCCATATTCAAATCATCCACCGACGGCTTATCGTTGCCCGGGTAGATACGAGTAACATGGTCGAATACGACTTCTGCCATGATTTGTCATCCTTTCAGAGGCAGGTACGTGCCTCACGATCCGTTGTAAAGGGATTTCTTTTCGGTGCCTCGCCTTGCGGCTTACGACTTCGACAAAGCCACAATTCAAAGCGTTAATTTATTTCTTTGGTTTGGCGAAGGTTCTCTTCGTTGAGCCACGTTCCATGATACATACAACGCTAAAACTGTCAATGCGTGTCGCGAGTCGCGCTGTTTACCTACGCTGGCAAAAGGGGGTTAACGGCGTAGTAAATACACGCCTTTATCGCCATCATGCAAGACAATGGTGCGGAGCGAAAGACAGAACAGGGAGGTTGCAGTGCGCAATATTAGAATCGGCGTGGTCGAGGATGATCCCGCAAGCTGCCAGCTGGTACTTGACTATCTCAACCGATATCAGCAGGAAAATGACGAACAATTCACCGTTTCCGTATTCGACGACGGCGCGAGAATCGTAGAGAAATATACCCCTGTTTACGATATTTTACTGCTCGACATCGAAATGAGCGAAATGGACGGCATGGCCGCCGCGAGACGCATTCGCGAGCGCGACGACAAGGTCGTGATCGTGTTCATCACCGCCGCACCGCAGTATGCGATCAGCGGGTACGAGGTGCGCGCATTGTCGTATCTGCTCAAGCCCCTGCCGTGGTTCGCGTTTTCACAGGAACTCAAGAAGTCGATCGACATGGTGAGGCGCAATGGCGACGATTCCATGCTTATCGAAACCAGCAACGGGCAGATGCGGCTGAATCTTGCCGATATTCTGTATCTCGAATCGATCCGGCATACCATCGTCATCCACACGTTGGAAGGCAAACTGTCGATCAATGGCACGCTCAAAGACATGGAAGCGAAACTCGCCGACCACCATTTCTTCCGCTCGAATTCCTGCTATCTGGTGAATCTCAAGCATGTGACGGGCGTCGCCGACCAGGATTGCGTGATGTCGAACGGCGAACAGTTGCGCGTAAGCCGACCACGCAAGAAGGCGTTCCTCGCCGCGTTGACCGACTATATAGGAGGTGGCAGGTGACCAGCGTGATATTGCCGAATGCGCTGGCCGGATTGGCAGGAGGACTGGCAGGAGGCTCCCCTTCCATACCTTCCGTTTTGGTGGCCGTGCTTTCGGTGCCGCCGATGACGCCAATCACCAACGCTCTGCCCGACATCCCCCGTTCTTATACGGCGATCTGCGAATGGGCCGCGTGCATGGTGTATATCGCGGTGTCGTATCGTCGCGTGCCGCTCCGACGGTCGATCATCGTCAGTGCGGCCGGATTGGCATCGCTGGTCGCGGTGCAGTATTTCGACGGCAGTATGCCGATCTGGTTCTGGATCATCGGTATGCTGCTCGCATTCGCCTGCATGTATGCGACGATTCTGCTCGGCGCGGGCACCGGCAAACGCGAGGGCCTGTACATTACGGCGCGCGCGTTCGTGTTGGCCGAATTGGTGGCGTCGCTGCATTGGCAGATCGTTACGTTCATTGGCGTGCGCGACGGATTCGCCGATTACGATTGGCGCGCGATCGCGCTGCTTGTCGTTACGTATGCGCTGTGCTTCGGTCTAGCTTGGATGGTTGAACGCGGCAATTTCAGCCAGGCCACACCTACCTTGCCGACCGCTTCCGCCGCGATTGCGACGATGGCCATTATGATCGTCACGTTCGCCATGAGCAATTTGAGTTTCGTGTCGACGAATACGCCGTTTTCCGGTTCGGTCGGCCAGGAAATCTTCTACATTCGCACGCTGGTCGATTTCTGCGGTTTCGCGATCCTATATGCGCAGCAGGAGCAGGCGCGCCGTATTGAGGCGAATACGGAACTCGCGTCGATCAACGCGCAGCTGGAAAGCCAGCATCAGGAATACCTGCAATCGAAGGAAAATATTGAATCGCTAGGCCGTCTTGCGCACGATCTGAAGCATCAGCTTGCGGCGTTGCGTGCCGAAGTCGATCCGAAGCATGCCGCGGCCGGCTTCGAGCAGCTGGAGCAATCGGTGCAGCGCTATAGCGCGCAGCAGCATACCGGCAATCCCGTGCTTGACGTTATTTTGACCACGAAAGAGCGCACGTGCGCCGATCGAGGCATTACGTTCACGGCGGTCGCGGACGGCTCGCTGCTAAGCGGCATGTCGTCGATGGATATCGCATCATTGTTCGGCAACGCGCTTGACAATGCGATCGAAGCGACGTCGAAATTGCCGAAACGTGAGCAGCGTCTGATCAAACTTGCGTTATACGAGCAGAATCGCTTTATTGTTATCCGGGTTGAGAATTATTACGATTCCCGATTGAAGAAGGATGCGGAAGGCAATCTGCGCACCACCAAGCGCGACGATCAGCATCGGCATGGTTTCGGCGTGAAGTCGATTCGTCATATCGCGCAGCAGTATGGCGGCGAAGTGACGATTCGCACCGAAGACCACTGGTTTGTGCTGACCGCGCTTATTCCGCGGAAAACCGGCCTTATGGCCATGTAGGACTGGCCATAAGGCTTAAGGCGGCTCCGCTAGTTTTCAAGATTCTGCGCAGCGACATCGCCGTCAGACGCATCACCGGCATCACCGCCTGCCGATGCGTCGCCACCAGCATCGCCGGCATTCGCCGCACCTCCAGCCGACCCGCCAGCCGCACCGCCCGCCGCAGCGCCTCCAGCCGTATTGTCCGGACTATTCGCAGCGCCTCCAGCCGTATTGTCCGGACTATTCGCAGCACCACCGTTAGAGCCCCCGTTAGTGCCGATATTGGTGTTGTTCGTCACGGTGTTAGGAGTCGACGACGCCTCCTGGTATTGGTCCATCGCCTGCTGAACGGCGTCTTTGGCGGCATTCAGCGCGTCAACGGCGGCCGTCACGTCGTTTTCCTTGAGATTGGTGCCATTGGCAAGGTTTCTGGCCGAGTCAATCGCCTGCTGCAATGCCACGCGCACGCTGTCATCGGCCACCATGCCGTCGGAATTGTCGAGCACGGACTGCGCCTGCTCGATCGCGTCATTGAGCTGGCCCTTCAGACGATTCTGCGTGGCCAGCACTTTGGAAGCGTCGACGGCTTCGGCCGCATTTGTAATCTTTTCGGCCTTGTCGTTCATGCTCCGCGCCTCGGATGCCATGGCTTTCGCGGATTTCTTCAGCTTGCTGATGCCCTGCGACGTGTCGCACGATAGGATTTTCGCTTCCTTCGCGTTAGATATGGCCGCATTGAGCTTAGTGACGGTGCTGACGTCGGCGACTTGATCGGCAGTGACCTTCGCGCCGGTTTTTCCGATTTCCAAAGCGTCGGAAAGCGTGTTATTGGCACTTTGCAGCTGGCTCGTGGAATCCTGGCATTGCGCGGCTGCGCTGGTAATGGCTGATTTCTTGGAATTATTCGAAAGCATCCAACATGCAATACCGCCAATCAAAGCAATCACAACGATAGCCGCAATCACGATAGCGACGATTTTGCCGGTATTCTTCGGTGGTACCGGAATTTCATTGCTGTAATCGCCGTAATCCTCGAAAACACTGAAATCGCTTACACCGTTCACATCGCTTTCTTGCGAAGCGACCGTCGGAGGCTTCGGCGGTTCGGACATGTCAGCCCCCATCACCTCGGTATCCGTCGGAAATTCCAGCCTGAAATTGTTGTCTTTCGTCATACGTCCTTCTTCATCATCGGGCGCTCAGCATCGACCATCTATACGCCGACCCCCTAGTTTACCGCCTAACACACCCTTCAACGCGCATTCGCCTTAATTACCTTCTTTTCCGCACTTTTCGATAGGCGCAAAGCGGCAAGCGGCTCCCCTAAACGCGATGCGGTGAACGCACTCACCGCAACCGCGAATCCAATGGGCACAAACAGATTGATCGGAGCATCCGCAAGTTCCATCACCAAGCAAATCGCCATAAGCGGAGCCTGTTGGGAAGCTGCGAGCAATGCGCACGCACCCAGCAGAGCGTACATGCCAATCGAATTCGTGTGAAACACCTGCATCCACAGAACACCCAGCACAGCACCCCCCGAAGCGCCGAGCGCAATACCCGGCTGCAGCACACCGCCGGAAGCGCCGGAACGGATCGTCAGCAATGTGACAATCGCCTTCGCCAGGAACGAAACCAGCAAAATCGGCACCACCGCCAAATCAGCCTTGGACGAGAAACTCAACTGCGCGGTGGCACGGCCATTGCCCATAACCTGCGGCACCCAAATCGCCACAACGCCAGTCAGCAGGCCGGCGAGCGGCAACATCCACAGAATGCCCGCGCCCGACGGTTTGGACTTCTCAGCCCACTGCGAGCCGCGACGGAACAGTGCGCCGGCAGCGCCGAGAATCATGCCGGCAACCAGTGCGAACGCCATGTAATCGGGGGTAAACAGGCCGTCCGCTTTGCCGATCAGGTAGAACGCGTGCGTGCCCTTGACCAGCGACGCCACCCACGAAGCCAGCGCGGAACAGGCGAATGCGAACGTCACCGTTTCGAGGGTTATGTCGGCGAGCAGAATCTCGACCGCGAAAAACGTGCCCGCAAGCGGCGCGTTATACACGCCCGCAAGGCCGGCGGCGGCCGTAATGGCCACCAACATACGGGTGTCTTTCGCATCGAGACGCACCCAACGCGCGAACCGCTGACCGAACATCGCGCCCAACTCGCGCGGCGCCACTTCTCGACCGATCGACATGCCCGTGCCGACGATGAAAATCTGCAGCAGCACATGCACGACGGTCTGCCAAATCGGCATAATATCGCCATTTACCGCCTTTTTAACGGACGGCACCTTCGTGCTGCGCGTACGCAACAGCCACCAAATCACGGCGGCGACGGTCGCGCCAACGGTCACGGAAATCAGTCGACGAATCACAGGAACGTTGAACGGGCCGGATTCCTGCGAATTTTCAACATAACCGAGCGCAAGATGCTCAACGCCGTACAGCATAAGCGTCAGCAGGCCAGCGGCCGCGCCAATGGCCACACCCACAATCGCCACCGCCGCAATCAGCGCCGGAATTCTGCCGATCTTTGGCTGCGTTCCTTGAGGATTCTGCGACTCCTGCGATTCTCGTGTTTTTTGCGATTCCTGCGATTCCCGCATCTGCCGCACTCCTTGCACACCGTCTCCTTCGTTCAATTCATTCCCCCAATTGTCCCACCTGCCGCAACGTTCATTTGTTACGCCCCGAGCGTGGCGATCGGCAGCACCAGAATGCCGTCATCACGCCGGTATGCAATATCACCACGCCCGACAATAAATGCCATGAATTCAGGCTCACGAACTTGAGATAGAGGATTTCCACACACTTTTTCTTTGAAAGCATGTAGTTTGTCCACATTTTTCTCCATGACTTTCAAGTCGCTCAGCTTAATCCCCACCGCAGCCCAGCGACCATCCACCAATTCAAGAATCACATCAACTTCAAGGCCTTTTTCATCCCGATAATATGCGATTCGATTCGTGCCACCCATCGATTCGAGATACACGCGCAAATCACGAATCACCAATGTTTCAAACAAATCTCATACTGAATCAGAGACAATAGTGATGACGCTCTCAGCTTATCCAGCACAACTCATTGCACATCATTTGATAGGGATTGCTGCGAGAGCTGCATCTTTAGGTCATCGACTTTTAATTCCAAACGTCTGATATAAAGCGCCTGTCGACGGATAATCAAATCACGCATATCATTTCCACCGGTTTCAGGGTTACCTTCATTCGTGCGACTGGAAGTAACCTCAGAATCGGGGAGATTCACTCTGTCTACCGTGCCTGGATCTTCTATTCGTATTGTCTTCCTCCAACGATGCATGCACCGTTCAATACGCTTTTCGCCTATCAACTCAGGACCGAGCCCCGCTTCGCGGAACAGCACAGTGGGAGATTCACCATTTTCAGCACTCGAAACGCATTCACGCTTGAACCACTCTGCATATCGGATACGTGAACCAGTAATACTTATGACCGCAGGCAGCGAAGCCAGATACTGTGCTTGTTCCGGAGAGAATCGTTCGTCGCTCATGCTTACTTTTTTCACTTCATCGTGCAATCATCTGTATGGGATTTGCCGGCCGAATTGACGTCCCGTATGCGACGCCTCATGCGCAATCTGAACAAAATGAACGCAACAAGTAACATGAGCCCCGCTGCCGCAACAATGCTGCCTACGGCGGCACCCGTACGACCGATAAGGCCAGGATTGCCCGGCTCCGCGCTCGGGTTATTTTCGGGCGGGACAACAGGAGTTCCAGTGCTAAATTTCGGCTCTACTGTGATGTTGAGATCAGCGGATGTGTCTCCACTGCCAGGAATCGAGATGAGGAACGGATCACAGTCGTATGCTTTGTTGACTTTCGCCGAGCTCGTGCGGGAGACCAGATATAGGCCGAGCGGCAGATTCTGGAAAGTGAGCTGACCAGCTACGTTAGTGGTGCCGGAATGCTGGTACAGCTTGTTTTTCGCCGCGTGCGTAGCGAGCTTCTTGGCAGCATCGTGATATTCACTTGATGTCAGGCGTTCCCAATCGGCAGCGAGGCCGGAAAAATCGCCGACGGTTTTATATGAGGAGACGCTACCATCATTGTTCGTTGTGACGGTGGCGACGCGCACGATGGAATAGGTGTCGCCGGCAAGCGATTTGGGCGAAGCCGTGTCTCGGCCCCATACGGCATTGATGGTGAGAGCGCCGAAAGAATCAGCTTGCGCATACGGCACCATAGAGCCGAAGGCTGCAAGAACAGTGAGGACGATAGTAACGGCGGCGGCAATCATGGCAGCAATGCGCGCCGCACCATATTCGCTTCCGCTATGCAGGTCTAACATGTCTGCCCGGTCCTTTCCGCCGTGATGAATGTGATTGGTTATTTGTACTGTCTGGCTGAGGAGGCAAGTCACCGTCCGGCTCGATGGCTGCGGAGCTAGAATCATCAGACGCGACCTTGGCGCTCCCACTCTGCCGGCGTCGCCGCTCATGCCGTTGCCACAAATGCCATGCGATGAGCAAGGCAATCAATGCGAGAGCCGGCAACAAGTACTGCAGCGGGATGTCCACGTGGAATGTGGATTTGGCGTCATTCTGCTGCTGTGGTGTGTACGGGATGCGATGACCGCGCACCAGCAGCCGGTGCGTGTTGACCGCATACGGTGTGCAGGTGATGAGCGTGACCAAATCCTTGCCGGGCTCAATTGCCAGTTGTTTGGTATCGGTCGGCAGAACGGTAGTGATCTTATCGACCTGATACGCATACGTGTCTTTAAGTATTGTGATGTAGAACTTGTCGCCTTTTTTCATAAGGTTCAAGTCCGTGAACAGTTTTGCCGTGGGCAAGCCCCGGTGGCCAGACAGCGCCGCATGCGTGGACGCGCCGCCAACTGGTAGTGAGGTCTGTTCGAGATGTCCGATGCCGGATTGCAGTACTTTCTCGGAAGTGCCGTGATAAATCGGCAAGGTCTCCTTGAGCTTAGGCACAGTGATGTATCCCATCATGCCGTCGCCGTCAATATTGAGCAGACTGTTGTATTCCTCGTCCGTGGATGCGGAATTGACGGCACTGGCAAGAGCGTCGGTCTCTCCTGCATCGTTCTGGGCGAGCTTTTCGTTATAGGCGTGCGCAGCATCCAGCACCTTCTGGTACTGTTCCTGGCTCAATGCTTCAACGCTGGCGTCGTAGTTATTTACGGCGCGGCTGGCGTTGCGCATAATGAGGAAGTTGCTGATCGTCGGATAGAACAGAATGAGCATTCCACCGAGAATGACCAGTAAGGGCAGGATGTTGCGCAGTCGTTTCATCGAGCGTTCTTTTCGCGAGGAAACCGTGTTGTGGGCGTAGCGGGTGTGTGTGCCCTTCACGCCCAATGCTCGTCAGGCGTTCTTGCGCTTGAAAGTCCAGGCAACGCCGAGCGCGATGACCAGCACACCAATCACCGTGAAGGCGATGGTACCCATGCCACCAGTGCTAGGCAGGATAGCACCGGACTTGTTCTGGACCGGGATGACACCGTTCGATGCGGTCTGGTTGTAGCTGTTGCCATTGTCGTTGTTGTAGGTGATGGCGACGGTGGCATCCGTGGTGTCAGTGCCGTCGTTCTTGCCATCAACCTTCACGCCGATGGCGCTGGCGAGCTTGTTGTAGCCAGCCGGCGCTTTGGTCTCGGTCAGCGTGTACTCGCCGTTCTCCAGTCCCCGGAAGACAACCTTACCGTTTGCAGGAGTGGTGATAGTCGTCGTAGTATCTGTCTCACCAGCCTTAGCTACACGGTATACAGCGTTCGCGGTCGCACTACCGGCATCGACTTGCACGAAGCTCATAGCGGTGCCGTTCTTAGGTGCGAGTGTGAACTCAGCACCAGCAAGTCGAGTAGCGTCATCATCATATTTGTCACCAGTGTACTTATCGACGGTGAAGCCATAAGTGAAGACGCGAACCTTGCTGGGTTCGGACTCACCGGTGCCACCGCTGCTCGGGTTGTTGGAGTACTGAATCGTTGCGGAGTTGGTGTTACCAACACCGCCCACAACAGCCTTCTCGTTCAGCGTGGCCGTGTAGGTGACGGTGATCTTCTTGCCGGCATTGGCCTGCTGCTTGGCCTTGAAGTCCTTCATGGCGACAGTAAGCGTATTGTCGGAGACCGTAGGAGTGGTGACGGTGTAGTCAGTGTTCACGGTCAGTGGATCAGTCACACCTTCGACCGTAACGGAAGTGACTTGTCCAAAGGTGAGGCCCTGAGACAACGTATCCTTGAAGTTGAAGGTGTAGGTGTCATAGGCGGACATGTCTGGAATGGTGGAGGTCAGGGTGAAGGTCAGGGCATCACCGATCTTCGCGTCAGTGGCGTCCTTACCAGTGCCGCCTACCTGTACCTTCTTGTCGACGGTAGGCAGGTCGCCCTTAATGTTGGCAGTCACATTGGTGCTATCAACGGAAACTAGCGTGGCGTATTGACCACTGGCGTTGGCCAAGGTCGCACCCGGCACAGCGACCACGTAGTAGCCGTAGTCGAGATCAGTGAACGTCGCAGTGTAACTACCGTTCGTGGCATCGGCAGATACCATAGCGGTCGCGCCAGCCGTGATGCCGTTGGTCTTGGTCTGCGCCCAGTTCGATGCCTTGGTAGCGAAAGCAACCAAGTCTTCACCCTTCAGCTTGGATACGTAGTCGTTTGCTTTATCGTTGACGTTCTCGTCGGTAGCACCAGTTAGTCCGGAAGCAGTGGAGTTCTTGAAGAACGGCTTCCACTCGTCAGTCAACGTGTAGGAGACAGCCTTGCTGCCACCGTCACCGCTCACGGTGGCGGAGAACATCTTGTAGGCGTTCACGGTCTTACCGGCGAACTTCGCGTCAGTAGTGCTGACCGTCAGCGTGGCATTATCCGCTGCGTTGGCCGTGGCGACTGTCGTCGCAGCCAATCCAAATACGGTGGCAATCGCCGCAGCGGCAGCGAAAACCCTTTTCATCAGTGATTTCATTACTGTTCCTTCCTCTAAATGGAAATCTTTTCTGTTTGGCAGATACGGTTTGTCTATGTAGTCGTCACGCGGCATGGGCACCTCGCTTTCGTATACGGCTGGAGCCCGAGCGGACTGTGCCGGATTGAACGCGTTGATCACGCACGTACCAGACCACGCCAGCTCCCATAAGCAGCAAGCCGAACATCAGAAACCACATCGTGCCCGCGCCTCCCGTATCCGGAAGCAACGCCGCATTAGTAACAATGGCCACGCGTTCCTTGGTGTTGTAGGAGACCGATACTTGGTATCCGGCCTCCGCGGGCTTGATGGTCTTGGTGGTATCGCCGTCCTTATAGGTCACGGCGGTTTCTTCCACGGTGTACGTGTAGTAACGCACGATGTCCTTGCCGTTGGCATCCTGTCCATCCACGAATGCGACCGGCAGTCCTTGAATCACCTTGCGCCAGGTGTTGCTCCAGGAAGAGGCATCGGAGGAGTCCAACGTCACCGTCCATGGATTCTTCTGCGTCACGGTTGTGCAATCCGCGCCGAAGCATTGAATCGTCTGCGGCGTCACCGTATTGCCACGGCCATCGGTATAGTGCGCGGCGATCTTCAGTTCGACCGACTGCGGCCGTTCGAGGTTGCCGTCCTTCCATACCTTCTGGACGGTCAGGTCAATGGTTCGGCAGCCGTCCTTGCCGCACGGGTCCTGGCCGTCGTCCGGTTCGGGGGTGAGTCCGCCGTTGTTGTCGGTCACGGTCGCGTCGAGCATGAGCACGGCCTTGGCCGGGGACTGGTAAGCATCGAGCTTCGTCTTGGTGCTGCCGTCCGTGGAGTCGACCACGGCGTTCTTAATGCCGACCCAAGTGGTGCCGGCGTCGCCGGATGCGGAGCTGTGCACAGCGCTGCTGTCGTATGTGTTGACCACGTCGAACAGCTTCACTTCCCAACGATCGAGTCCGGTGTTCAGCGCATCGTCTGCCGTGTTCTTCTGCGAGAAGATCTTGTTGCCGTCCTGCGCGGAGGTGCGGGCCTCACTAGCGTTCGCGGCCGCCTTGCGGTAAATGCGATAGGTGTTGTATGCCTTGTCGCCGTTGCCGTCATCGACCGGTCCGAGGATGTCGCTCATGGTGTTGAAGTCCCATACGGACTTGAGTTTGGTGTTCGAGAACGGGTCGACCAGTCCGCTGGCACCGCGGATCGTGTCGGCGTAGACCATGTGGTCGTCTGCCAGCACGCCCTCGTCGTTCAGTCCGGCGAAGCCGCCCGTGTAGCCTGTGGAAAGATCCTTCACACCGTCGGTATCCTGAGTTGCCCCTCCGCCGAACACGTCATAGCCATTGGCGATGCCCGTTACGGTGGACTGTTCCACGCGAGTACGGTTGCCCTTGATGAGCTGGACGGTCAGGTTGCTGCCCGACCCATCCATATCAATGCCGTCTTTGCTGCAAGGCAGTTTGATGACACTATCGCCGATGGTGACAATCGCCACATCGGTCTGCTGCTGGTTTTCATCATCAGCCTTGGACAGAGCAACGCTCACCTTCAGTCCGAACAGGTTCACGTACAGCACGTCGCCTTCCGAAAGCACTTTGAGATCGAATACCTTGCCGAAGATGGCCGGGAACCACTTGCCTAAATCGATGACGCCGACCTGTTCCGCCTTGTCGAGGTACAGGAGCTTGACCAGCGCGTTCACCACTTGCAGCAGCAGTTCCACAAGTACAGAGTTGACCTTCGCGTCAACCAAATAGGCACGGCTGGTTTCACCGACGAATCCGCCGGCAATCTCACCGCTAGTGACCTTCTTGAGATTGTCAGACGCGCAGCCCTTCACCCTGGCCAAATCCACGTATCCAACAAAACCACCTGCGACCTCGCGTCCGGTAGCCTTGTCGGTGGCTTTGCCGTAATTGTCGCCATGGTGTGTGGCGGTGACGGTATAACCGTCCGGGATGCCGGTGACGCGCGAATCGCCAACGTGCGAGCCCCAGATGTCAAGTACGCCGGCCGTGGCACCAAGCAGATTGAGCGCATCCGTGCCGAGTTGTGCATTGTCGGCGGCGACCGTGCCGGATTTGCCAAGATGCCCGATGAAGCCGCCCACGTAGTTCACGCCGGTCACACTGTTGAGGTTGGTGACCGCAGACTGCTTCACAGAGCCATTGATCAGTCCACCGCCGAAGCCACCGACCGCACCGGTGTAACGCTTCGAGTCAAGCATGCCCTTTGTGGTGGAATCATGGGCGACAATCTGGATGCCGTCGCTCACACCGTTGACCTGACCGTCATAAATGAAGGTGCGGAATGCTTCGAGCACGCCCACGTTGCCGACCTTGAGCAGTTTGAGCAGCAGGTTGGTATCCTGCTTATCGCCGGCCTCGCCACCGCCGACGGAAGCGACGCTGGATACATCAGCAAGACCAAAGAAGCCACCGGCGTATTGCCCGCCTTCGACAGCGCGCAGCCCGTTAACAGTAAGAGAAGCCGGGTCATTGTTCGGATCCGCTTCACTGCCGGTGCCTTTGGCGGAATCCTTGTCACCGAGGATCGAGGCCTGCAACGAACCAGCGAAACCGCCGGCGTTCAGGGCATACTTGGTTGTGGTATTACCCTTATCGTCCTTGCTCTCATATGCGCCATTGACCGTGTATCCCCATGCCGGGTCATCCGAGCTCACATGTGCACCGCGAATCGTCGTAACCGTGGCCTGCAATACGCTGACCAGACTTGCCGGGTTCGATACCAGCGAGTCGAGGATTCCTTGCAGGAATCCCTCGGACGCATTGGTGTCCACATCCGCAACCGCACCGGCAGTGGCCACGCCGATAAATCCGCCGACATTGTTGCGCCCTTCCACCTTGCGCAGGTTGGAAACGTTGGCGCCGGCAGCGGTGACACCCTCGACAAGCTTCTGGCCGCTCTGGTCGAGATCGCCCCAGACCTGGCCACCGACCGCGAGACCGGCATAGCCTCCGGCATTACCGGTACCGTGCGTGATGTCTTCACCGGTGGCCACGACCTTCATACCCTTGCGGTAGCCGGCCACGCTCGAAGATTTGACGACGGGCACAAATACCTGTGCCACGTCGAGCATCTGTCCCAAATCAAGTTTGATGCCTTTGTCGCCGAATAGTTGGATAGAGCCGAACGAGGATGCCGAGCCGGATTCCATCGTGCCTGCATAACCGCCTGCCGCACGCATGGCAGAGACGGTCTTGACATCCATCGACTGGCCATCGGTGATCGTGCCGGTGCGCATCAGACCGACGTGTCCGCCGGCGACGCCGGAATCATGCAAGTTCGCGCCAGTCCGATACTCCGCACGTCCTGCGACGACGTTGAATCCGAAGATGTAGGATTCGAGGAACTTGTCCAGGGAATCCTGGTCGGTAACAGAGCCCGCACCATCAGCCGTGGTCACATCGGTGAATTCCTTGCCATACGCACCGTACTTGCCGATGTTGTCGACCCACGTCTTCCACTGGTCGTAGCTCATATTGCGCAGCGGACCAGTGACCTTCGAGTGCTCCTCGGTCGGGTAGACCACGGACAGCACGCCGGCGAGGTTGCCGGCCTTGATGAGACCGCCGAGCAAGGAGAGCGAACCGCCTTCAGCGGTATCGGCCGCTTCCATGAAGCCGGTGTAGCCGCCGGCGATTTCGGCACCGTATACGCTGCGGATGCGCGCGGCGTAGGCTACGCGCTGCGGCCCGTTGTATTTGCCGTCGGTATTCTCCTGCTTCCACGCTGCTGTGTTGTTGCCCCAGATATGACCGCCACGATTACGACCTGCATAGCCGCCGGCCATGCCGCGGCGTGTGGTCGTATCCGATGCCGCCTGTGCGCGCACCGCGCCGCCGCACACTGTGGCATCGGTCGAGCTGTTGCGAATCGTCGGCACGAAGTCCTGCACGAGCGAGAGCAGGTTGTCGAGGTTGACGAGCTTCTTGAGCACGCTGCCGTCGCCGAGTACGTTTGCCACGGCTCCCGGCTGCATGGTGCCCACGTAGCCGCCGGCCGAAACCTGGCCGATGATGTATACGAACTCATGCGAGCTCGAGTCCTGAATATGGCCGCCTTCGATGTCTCCGGCGAAGCCGCCGGCCATACCCAGTGGATCGGGCTTGTTGTTGGCGTTCCTATGGTCTGCCGTGCCGGCCAGCACGGAGTATCCGCCGATGCCGCCAGTCACATCGGAGTGTTCAATCGACGAGACGACGACATCCAGCACACTGAGTACATCGTTGAGATTGACGTTCTGGCCGAGCAGGCTCAGGCCACCGCCCACAGCTGCCGCCGAGCCGATGTCCATTTTGCCGATGTAGCCGCCGGCATACCGAGCGGCGGTGACTGCATACGAGCTGTCTTTGCTCAGATAGGTGTCGTCGATGGATCCGGTGGTTTCCAGATTCTTCGGTGCCTTGACATCAGTACGGCGCAGTTGGGTCACACTGGAATGGGACACCTGCACACCGGAACCGTATCCGATGTAGCCGCCGGCGGAACCGGATTGCGTATCGGACTGATCAAATCGGGTGGCGGAAACGGTGAAGCCGGGATCATCCGGGTCGGAAATCTTGTTACCGCTAGTTGCCTCCACGGTGGTGGCATCGGAATGCACACCCGCGTAGGAGATGAATGGCACATAGCCCTGCACCACCTGCAACAGGTTGGCGAGATCCACCGTACCGAATTTGCCGAGCAAACTCAGGCCGCCGTTGCCAGCCGAAGCGAGCGCACCGGAGACAACCTTGCCGCCGAAACCACCTGCGTATGCGCCGCCGGTCACATGGTCAAGGTTGACAACGGCCACGGGGTTGGTTTGCACGCGGGACTGTACACCGGCCAGCGTTGAGTCGTTCTTGAGATCGGTTTCGGAGAACTGGTTGACCTTGCCGCTTTGGAAGTTTCCCGCATAGCCGCCCGCGATATCGCCTTCGACATAACCGCCGTTGACGTACGTCACGGTGGTATCCGTATAACTTGGAATCAGATACGGTGCGGCACCGAGCAGGTCGTTCACGGACAGCAGGCCACCTTTGATCAGGTCATCCAATATGCTGGAATCTTCTGCGTTGCTGAGCGCGTCGGCGAGGCCACCGGTGGTGGAGAAGCCCACGAAACCGCCTGCCACACCATCGGACGTGCTGGTATCGGCTGTGACCGATTTGAGGTTTGTCACATGGCTTTCCCGGGTCTTGGTGCTGTTGGCCTGACCATAGAAACCGCCTGCAGCGTAATCGGTGGTCTCGTTGTTCTCGTTCTTGCCGGTCGCCTTGACCGTGAATCCGTTGGCGATGCCGTTCACATTCGATGCAGTGACTGCAACCGAAGAATATTGGGCAACCGATAGCAGACCGGAAAGCTTGATAAGCCCAAGCACATTGAGACCGCCAGCACCGATGGCGTCGCCTGGTCCAGAGAAGCCAATAAAACCGCCGGCTTCTCCCCTGGCCGAGACCGTGGCCAGATTGGTAAGGTTCGTGTTGGCCACGTCGCCGCCGGTGGCGCATCCGATGGCACCGCCCGCATAGTATGAACCGGCCTTCACCGTCAAACCGGATGCCGGAGCGGTGACAGACATGTTCTCCACGGTGAACGCGGCAAACTGGTCGAACTTCTTGAGCGTGGCGATATCGCCAATTTTCACCACACTGTTGAGCAACCCAGCTACCGTTGTCGGTTGCAGATTGCCGGCGATGCCACCCGCGTAGGAGCCCGTGGCCGTGACCGATTCAAGGCCTTCTATGGTGGTGGAGCGCTGCTGAGGGAAGTCACGAGGATTGTTGTACTTCCAGAATGTGAGATTTTGAAGGCGGTTCCGCGAGGAATCACCGATCACCGTACCCGAACCTTCGCCCACAAGGCCGCCCGCGTAATCGCCACCAGCCTTAACGGTGAGGGAGCCCTTCATCTGCGTGCCGAGAATCACAGAAGGATTCACACCGACGATGGATAGCAGTTCTCCTGCACCGTTATCGCTGCCGCTCAGCAATTTAGTCACAGCCTTGGTGAGCTGTTTCAACAGCGATGCATTCGTGGTATCGTCCGTACCGAGTTCCAGGCCCCATCCCACGGAGGCGAATCCGGTGAATCCTCCGGCGTGGGATCTGTCGGCAGTCACGGCGACCGAAGCCGTAATCGAATTATTGACAGCATAGGCATTGGCCATGGCACCGTTGAAGCCGCCGGCGTAGTCTTCGGCCTGCACGGTGATCTTATCGTCACCGTTTACCATCAGGCCACTGTTTTCGATGAGGCTCTGCGGACGCAGCGCAGACAGCAAATCAATACCAAGCGAATTGAGCAGACCACCCACGTTGCCGTTGCGGCTTACTCCGGCGAAGCCACCGGCGTATTGCGTTGCCTGCACGGTGAAACCGTTCGTGCTCGTCACCGAGGAGTTCTCGACGATTGCGCCAATCTGCGCACCGACGAAGCCACCGGCCTGCGGATTATTCTTGTTGCCGATCACCACGTTTTCTTTGAACCCGTTCACCGAACTGTTCGAGATGACCGGGTTGTAGTAGCCGACCGGAACCAAGGCATTCAGTCCGAGCGTGCCGGACAGCAGCCAATTCACCAGATCGCCAAGCCCGAGGAACGGGATGACACCCAAGATCTTCGAGAGTACATTGGTGAGCGCTCCTACGATGTCGGAGACTGCATCGTATCGGGTTGCGCCCTCAACATATCCCACGAAACCACCGGTCATACGGCTTACGCTGGATACCGAAACATCTGCTACCTCGCAGTCCGTAACCTTGGTGTCCCCGTAGATACGGCCGGCAAATGCGCCAGTGGCGAGATTGGAGGGATTGTCTTTGTGCAGGGTGAGCAGACCTCGAAGATTGAGGTCAAGATTTACTTGTCCGAATGTCAGCAGTTTCAACGCCTTAAGCAGAAGATCCAAAAGTCCACCCACTGCCGAAGTGAGTGCGCTGAGCAAGGTCGGCGGAATATACGATTCACTCGTATGATTCGTCACCGACACATCCTGCAGCTTGAGGTTCGACACCACGGCCGTACCGGCGCTGCCCAGACTGTTGCTGTTCATCACGGTCTTGTTCGTGATCGAGGCGAAGAAGCCGATGCCCTGCTGCTTGCTGACATCCAGCTGGTCGCCTTTGACATTAGAGACCATATCTTTCTGATTGACGACCACATGGCTGATGACCGGCCGAGCTGCGGTAGCGTGAACCACGCTTGCGCCATCGGCACCAACAGCCTTCCACAGGCTGGCTTCGGTGTCGCCGTCATTGGAGACCGCACCGAGCATAGTGCCGGAGAACATGAGCGGAGTCCACTCGGTGTTGTTGGTATCCGCCGCGTTCTTGGACAGGTCGATGTCACGGAAGATCAGGTAGTTGGCGTCTGCGGAATAGGTCAGGCCGGTGTTGGCAGCGGAGTAGTCCGTTTGCGTGCCATCAGCACCCACGCCGTAATACTTGGTGCGGGTCCTGTTGACGCTTAACGCCGTGCATGCCAGCAGTGGACTGTCGTGGTCGGAGGCATCAGTATCGCGCAAAATATCTGAATCGGAGAGATCGGCGTCACCGGCGTATTCGGAAGACGGCGTGCCGTCCACCCACTGATAATTGAGGGCTCCTTGCTGCATGCAAGTCTGCGTGACCTTGTTGATGCGGCCAATAACCTTCTTGCCAGAACCAATCGCACGCAGCTGCTGCTCGTTACCAATCAGGATGTAGGTCTTGCCGTTGATCTCCTTGGTGACCTGACCCTCAAAGTCACGGCCGCCAAGCGCCGTCGCGGCGACCTGCACATCGGCCTTCGCCGGCGATTGATCCGTCGCATTTGAGGAATCGTTCTTGGCATCTTGAGAAGAAGCATCGTTTGGAGCCTGCGTTTGGGCTCCATCATTAGCGGAATTGCCAGCGGTAGCTTCTGCTGAGTCGTCCGCCTTATTGTCTGTCGCACCATTTGAGGATTCGGAAGAATCACCAGTAGTAGAAGATGAAGGAGATGAATCCTGCTGTGCGTCTTGATTCGTTTCGGAAGGTGTTGGCGCACCGTTTGATGTATTGGCCTCTTCTGACGTCTTATCGTCAACGTTGACATTGCGGGCAGAAGGAGCAGCTACGACAGTATTACCCCCCCCCCTCAGAAATTACGGCGTTAGGAGAGCTACTCACATCGTCTATATTCTGAGCATATGCTGCAGGCACCATGCACACGATGGACAAGGAAACAGCAATAACCGAAGCAAGGCAACGCTTCAAAGACAGGCACTGCCGTCCAGATTCCCGTTCTGTTCCTCCGTTAAACCCGCAACGGACGAACTTCAATTCCGAGCTCATTGTTTCCTCTCATAGATTCGCAACCCCCTTTCGGGAGGTTACTGCATACAACTATACGGAAGAGGTTGACAAAAGAACAAAAAACGTTCATTTGCTGGGGCCGGTTAGCGTATGTCTTTCTGAGCAAAAAGAAAAAGCCCCGCAGCTATGCAGGGCTTTTCCAACGAGGTCATGAGAGAGGAAGAGAACGACCCCGTTTAATGGTTGACGAAGCTTTAGGACCTCGCCAAATCACTCATCATTCCGCACTTTCAAGTTTACGCCAATCTTACTTTCGATTTTACGCCGACAGCACTGCTGACGATTACACTTTCGATATTGAGAAATCACAGGAAAGCAGCAAAAGGTCATAAGAAAAACCGCCCGGGAAAGGAGGAAGACCGGGCGGGTTGAGGAGAGGAAGAAAAGGAAGTCAGCTATGAAGGGTTACTCGGTGGCCTCCTTGGAGTCCTTGCTCTTCGGCATAACCCAGAACTTGAGCAGCGGGTAGCTCACGATCACGGCAAGCAGGGTGTTGACCACGGAAGCGATGGTGCCAGCAATGCCAGCGCCCATGCCCCAACCCTGGCACAGACCGGTCACATAGCCCGGCAGCACAAGGTTCACAACCACGATGATCACAGCGAGGATCACGTACTTCCAAGCGGCATCCTTGAAGCTGGAGTCAGACTTGAACACCCACTTCATCTGCACGAAGAAGTTCACCACCTGGGCGAGCGCCTCGGCAAGCAGGAAGGTGAGGAAGCCGCCCAGACCGTTGCCCTGAGTGTCGTAGTTGAAGATCAGGAAGTGGAACGGCTGCGTCAGGCCCATGCCACTGATGAAGATGGCGGTGCCGATCCACGTCACCACGAAACGGGTGATGGTGGAGATGTTCGACAGCACGTTGAACAGGATGAACTCCCAGATGTTCGGGTGGTCCTTGATCCACTGGCGGATCGGACCGACCTTCTCAGCCGGCTGCGTTGCGTTGTTATCAGTCATTGTTCAGCTCCTTTGCAGTACGCTTGTTTGCGGATTGGTTGCGGAAGAAGCCGGCGATGACGCCGCCCAATCCGCGGAAGGTGTGTCCGTTGGCGATTTTGACGATGGCGTCGACCATCGCGGAATCGACCATGCCTTGGGTCATCTTGCTCATGGCTCGCGGAGGCATGTTCAGGATGAACAGGGTGTTGAGGTCCGGAGCGCCGGTCTTCTGACGAATCTTGGCTTCCTGCTTGGTGAGCGTCTTGGCGACGGTACGTGCCACGAAGCCCTTGGAATCCACCCACGACATGATCGGATCGTTCACGCCGAACGTCACCGGCTTGCCCGGTGCCACAACCTCATGGCCGAACAGCACGGCCATTTCGGCGTCGGTCACTTCCTTGACGTGGCCGCTGAGATAATGGCCGAGCGCAGTATCCGCGGCAACCGGATTGACATCGCCTGCGACGGTGTGCGGAATCGTAAGCGGCAGGTGTTCGGCGTTGTCGCCCACCATCAGCGTCCACTCGCCGGTTTCCGTCTTCCATTCGTTGCTGGCAACGTCGAAGTGACGGAAGGTGTAACGGTCGAAATCGATGTGCACGCTCTTGCTTTCGTGTGCGGCAAGCGAAACCTTGGCGAAGCCCTTGAGCTCGCGATCCGGACGCAACACACCACCCTGCGGACCGCGCACGTACAGCTGTACAACGGTCGAACCGGCAACATCGGAATCGTTGCTGACCATCACGTCAATGCCGTTCTCACCAGCAGTGGCGGCACTGTAGGTGAACGTGGAGTAGCTCAAGCCGTAACCGAACGGGAAGCGCACGGGCACACCGGCGGTCTCGTAATAACGGTAGCCAACGAACGGGCCTTCGCGATAGATCGCATCGCGACCAATCGCCGGATACCAACCGGAGCTCGGGCAATCCTCGTAATGCATCGGCCAGGTTTCAGCCAAGTGGCCGGACGGATTGATCTCACCGGTCAGCGCGCGCACGGTCGCGGAAGCGCCGGCCTGACCCGACAGACCCACGTAAAGCACTGCGGCAACGTCGTCAATCCACGGCAGTTCCACCGGAGAGCCGGCGACAAGCACGACCACGATCGGCTTGCCCGCGCCCTTCAGCGCTTCGACCAGATCGTTCTGCACCTGCGGAATCGCCATGGTGGAACGGTCAAGGCCTTCGGATTCGCTGCGTTCGTCAAGACCGACGACTGCAAGCACCACATCAACGCTTTCCTTGCCAGCCAGCGCGACTGCGTCTTCCACGAGCACGCGGTCAGCCTTGCCCTGGCGGTCATAGCCCTGCTCATAGCCGGCAAGCACGAGGCCTTCGGCGTTCTTGACCTCTTCAAGAATGTTCTCTTCCTTGGTGGCGTTCACCTTGGAGGAGCCGGAACCCTGATAACGTGCGGTTGCGGCCATATCGCCGATCACCGCCACGCGGGTGCCGGCCTTGAATGGCAGGGTCGCGTTATCGTTCTTCAACAGCACACTGGAGCCTTCGGCCACCTTGCGTGCCACGTCGTGATGCGCTGCTGCGATATCGTCTTTGAGCAGATCGTTACGTCCAACACCGACCAGCTTGGTCGCTGCCGCGATTTTTGCGACTTCTGCGGCACGCGCGTTGATATCGGCTTCAGACAGGGTTCCCGCCTTGACCGCGCCTTCCAGCTCACGCACGGAAGTGAAGCCCGGAGACGGCATTTCCAGCGATCCGCCTGCCTTGACTGCTGCGACCGCGGAGTTGGATCCGCCCCAGTCGGAGACGACCATGCCGTCGAAGCCCCATTCGTCGCGCAGAATCTCCTGGAGCAAATGCTTGTTTTCGTGCGCGTAGACGCCGTTGATCTCGTTGTAGGAGGTCATGATGGTCAGCGGCTTGGCTTCACGCACTGCGATTTCGAAACCGGTCAGATACAGTTCGCGCATGGTACGCTCATCGACCACGGAGTTGCTGGCCTGGCGGCGCAGTTCCTGGCTGTTGACCGCGAAATGCTTCGGGCATGCGGAGATGCCGTTGCTCTGGATGCCGCGGATCAGGCCTGCCGCCATACGTCCGGCGACGATCGGATCTTCGGAATAGTATTCGAAGTTACGTCCGCACAGCGGGTTGCGCTTGATGTTCAGACCCGGGCCGAGCAGCACGTTCACGTCAAGATCGTGCGCTTCGTTGCCGAGGGCCTCGCCCATTTCTTCGGCGAGCGCCGGATCCCAAGAATTGGCCACGGTTCCTGCGGTCGGGAAGCAGGTGGCCGGCTTGGATGCGCCGATGCCGAGATGATCGCCTTCGCCGAGCTGGCGGCGCACGCCGTGGGGGCCGTCGCTCATCACGAAGCTGGGGATGTCTGCGCGGTCGTTGCCTCGCGAATCCCATTCGGATCCACCGGAAAGCATTGCGGCCTTTTCAACGACCGAAAGTTCTTCGAGTTCCATTGGTTCTCCCTTGCACTAACTCCTCGAACCCGCTTGGCCCTCCCTGAGCCTGCGCTGTTCTTGTTGCGGATGTTCTTGGCTGCATCGCATGTGAGCATCCGCCGCTAGTTTGATTGAACCAGCCTTTCGCCGCCAATCTGCGCCCCATTACACAACCTGTCGTTTTGCCCGCACAATCGGACATTCCTTAACTGATTTCGGAATCAAAGGAACTCACATGGCAGATACGTTTTTACCGCTCCGCCGCGCTTTCGTATGCGTTCCATACACACCATACGGCGTAGGAAATGAGCGGACAGATGGTGGCGGAAATAATCACGTCGGTCGGATAGTGCAAGCCGAGCAGCAATCGCGAACAGGCGACCGCCGCGACAAGCGCGACAGCGCCGATGACCGCCCTGCGGAGGAACACCCGTCTTCCGTTTGCACGCCCGTCATCTTCTCCGTCGGGGAAGCATTTGCGCGCGAAATTACGCACGGTAAGAATCATCATGACCGATACGATCACCGCGGCTGCCGTGTGACCACTCGGAAAACTTGGATCGCCTGGCAATAGATCACTGCCGACGGAAGTAATCGGACGGGGGCGTTCGACCAGCCATTTGACACCGGTCACGTACAGTATCGGCGCCGCCGACACGACGACATCGCGGATGACGACGCGCCTGCTGCCGGTAATACGCAAATCGACAGCGGCAAGCGCGGCGACGATTGCGATGCAGCCTACCGTTGAAAACAAATACGCAAGTACCGTAGAGCAGTCGCGCAACCCTTCTGGCAGCGCCGCTAAAGCCTGCAAAATATTGGTTTCACGCATTGTCGCGATTGCCGAATTGCGCAGTGCGACGCCAATCATAGGCACAATGCCGCACAATATGGCGGTTGCGATTACCACAGCCGCCGCTCTCGCGATGCTTCCGTTCTTCATATGCATGATTTCAGTTAAGCACAGTTCACCATACCGTTGCCGTATGTTCACATCCGGGGTATCCCCGAAAATCGAGGATTATCCTTCAGGGGGCTTCCCCGACACGCGCGCTGCAGACGGCCGCGCAACGCAAATATGGCATACCCGCACGGGAAGTACCGCGAACGATGCGAGAATCGGAATTGGCGTTTAAGAAGGAAAGAAGGAAATATGACCGAACCGATAGCAATGACCATACGCCATATGAAAATCGAGGATTATCCGCTGGTATACGGACTGTGGACACGATGCACAGGTTTCACCATGAGGGATATAGACGATTGCGAGGATGCAATAAAGACGTTTCTCAAACGCAATCCCGACACCTGCTTCGTAGCCGAGGACGATGACGGAAGAATCATTGGCGCGATTCTTGCCGGCAACGACGGAAGACGGTCGCGCATCTACCACACGGCGGTCGACCCCGACGCACGCGGTAGGGGCATTGGCTCGATGTTGGTGGGCCGTGTGGTTGAAACGCTTCGTGCAATCGGTCTGCCGAAAGTCGCTGTCGGAGTGCCCGCAGACAACGATGCCGGCAACGATTTCTGGGAACGGCAGGGCTTTGCAGTCCGTGACGATTTGGTTTATCGAGAACTGCCGTTGTAATAACGAACCATCCACGATGCCGTGCACGTCGCCCCCAGCCCACGTTGTTCGCGGACAGTGAGTAAAAGCCCCGTACCGCCCCACCCATGGACACGTAGGCAGCGGCGGCGATGCCGCGGCCCAACGCGTTCATTGCGTGGCGCAGCGGCCACGCGTCAAGAGGGCCCCTGCCGTAACGGAAGTCCGAGAGGCCATTGATGGTGGATCGCTGTTCAGACGGAAGACACGGCCTGTACGAACGAACTACGCCTTGGTCAACTTCTTATGTCTGAGGGTGTAAACGGCATCGGCGGAATCGGCGACACGCTTGGAATGCGTCACCACAATGACACATTTACCGAGTTGATGAGCGGCATCCCGCAAAAGGTCAATCACCTCATCAGTCATTTCCGGATCCAGGCTGCCAGTCGGTTCATCCGCCAGAATCGCGCGGCCGGGCGCCACTAGGGCGCGGCCGACCGCCACTCGCTGACGTTGTCCGCCCGACAGGTGCATGATGTTGCGCTTCGATTCCTCACGGCTCAGTCCCAAATCCTCGAGGATCTTCATATCGGCCTTGGGATTGACCAAACGCAGATTCTCTTCGGGAGTGAGATAGTCGATCAGATTATGGTCTTGGAACACCAAGGACACGTGCTCGCGACGGTGCTTTGAATAACCCGTCGTAGCTATATCCTCACCCTCGAAACGGACCACTCCATCAGAGGGGGCATCCAGACCGGCCAACAGGGACAGCAGTGTGCTCTTTCCCGCTCCCGATGGACCGGTTATCGCATACATCTTTCCGGATTCGAAATCAGCGTTCACGTCTGAAAGAACGCGGATCTTCGCCGCGCCATATGAGTAATTGACATGGTCCAATTGCAGACAGATAGTCATGATTAATATCTCCTAACGCATAGAGGAAAGAATGGATTTCGGGGATTTGGCCAGCACCGCGGCGCACGACACGGCAAGCGCAATCGCGATGACCGCGCATCCGAGCAGCAGGATGAGCAGCGTCTGTTCTGGCGGCAGAGCCTCCACCTGCAATGATTCAAGAGGCGCGACTCCAGAATCGTGCAGCAGAAGCGAGGACACGTATCCAGACAATAGGGAGCCCGTGCCCAGCGAGCACAGGGCTGCGACCACAGCCATGAGACCGGTTTCGATTGCGAACTGGGCGATAATCTGCATCTTGCCGATGCCGAGAGCCAGAAGGGTGCCTATCTCATGAATACGTGAGCGGATCCAGAAGACAAGCGCCATGCCCAGTACCAACACATCAGCCAGGCAAACGGACAACAGCACCATACGAACCAGATCGCGCACCGTTTCCACCGACTGCAGCACACCGGAAAGCCGCGCCGAGTCATCGGTGACACCATACTTGCTTCCAGCGATTTTTTTCGCTTGGGCCACTGCGGCGGAGAGGGCCTGCGGATTATCCGAAAGACACCGGATCGTGCCGACCCGTTCCTCTCCAGTCAGCGCGGAAACCACTTGGGCACCCGCATAGATAAGATTCTCCGATGCGTCCGATGGCATAGGGCTCTGTGCCTGCACATTGCCAGAGAAGATTCCGGCCACGCGAACGGTGGAATCGCGGTCTGCCTGACTGAGCCGGAGTGTTGATCCCACCGATAGCCCATTCTCACGTGCGAAATCCCGGTGAATCAGTACGTTCCGGCCATTACCTGAAATGTGGTGTCCTTGTTCCAACCGGTACAGACCGCTTTGGAACTCTTCGGACAACGAGGAGTCAGTGGTGCCCAGCACGCTGACCTGCGTGGATAGACCGGAATCCAGCCGAGGACCATGTTCAGGGACAACCGGATGCGCTCCATCCACCCCTGCCAAGGTCTTACGCTCGTAAACGGTTTTTCCTACGCCGGGGATGCGCGAGAACCGGCTCGCTTCCTTTAGACTTGCAGGATTCTCGCCTGTGTCGACAGTAAAACCTATTCCCATGCTTCTGCCGATATCGTCGGACATTTTCTGAAGTGCCGTTGACACTCCAACCTGAGCCACAAGACTGGTGAAAACCATCAGCATCAGCAGTCCGATGATTCCGCTGCGTACCGGTTTACGCACGATTGCCAGCGCGGCACGATTCCACACGTTCATGCCCGTCATCGGAGCTCCGACAGGCTTCGCGGCGACTTGCGCAGCATCGGTATGCACGATATGGCGACGCATATCAGCATCACCGCCAGCAGGCCGAGCGACACATACAGTACGGCAGTCGTGTCGATCGATACCGTGAGCGAATCCAAGGTACGAACCGACATATTGGATTCGAGATCGCCGCCAACCTGCCCCATGCTGCTCAGCTCCTTCGCCGCGGAGGCGTTCACGGAACGGAGGGCCGAAGTGCCAAGCCATTGGGCCACTCCTCGTGCGCACAACCATCCGAGGACCAGGGACGGCAGACCGATCAGAATCATCTCGGTTAGATATTGGGCGATCAGGGATGGCTTGCCGATGCCAAGGGACACCAGTACGCCCATCTCCTGACGTCGGTCGTTCATCCACAGTAAGAGCATGAGACTGAGAACTATCACGGCCGAAATGGTCACGCCGATCAAAGCGCCGAGCATCATGGAACGCACACCTCGGGCGGCATTCAGCATGCTCGACGTATATTGGTCATTGCGTGTGATCTGGTAGTTGTTCCAATCCACTGGAAGCTTCTTCGCCGCTTCCATGGTTTTCTCCACGTCGACACCCTTGTCCAGAACGAAAGTGGCATCCTGATATATTTCCTTGCCAGCCTTGTACTGGTACAGAGTACTTGTAGTGTCCAAATCGGTGTACACAGTGTTGGAGGTAAGTTCCGCGCGGCTGGATACCTTTCTGTCGCTGTCTCCTTTGAATATTCCAACGATAGTGGTTTTGACGGTTGCCGTCGAATGCGACTCATTGTCGGCATCATATGGATTGGCCTTGAGCGTGAGGGTATCGCCGACTTTAAGCCCATTGGTTTTGGCGAGATCCTCATGGACCATCGACATATGCTTATCGGATGCCTTGAGATGACGTCCGTCGACCATGCTGAGCGTGTGCGACGTGAACACATTGAGTTTCGACGAATCGTTTGTGCCTATGACGTTGGCCGTATTGCCGAACTGCTGTTCTTTCTCCGCATCGTAATCATCGCCGCCGGGGACCTTCACCACGCTGGCTCCCACGAGATCGGCGGTGGCATTCTGCCTGACCATGTACGAGTCAACACCGGACAGCTTCGAGATTCGTTGCACATCAGCGGGACGAACCATTCCGCCTCCGCGAGGTGTCAGCATGCTGCCTTGCAGGTTACTGGCCAGCACGAATCCGCCGACCGCCTGTTTCTCAATCTGTCCGGCCTCATGTTGCGCTGCCCGAGAAACTGCGGTTGCGGACAGCATACTCGCCGTTATGATGGTCAGCACAATGAACAGCACTGCGGTGCGCACTCGTTTTCTGAGCACATAGCGCGCCGCTCGTGAGATGAATGTCATTAATACCCCCTGTGAAGCTGGGACCTTCTCATCCGAGACAATGAAATCTAATTCGATTCTTCGATCGGTCATTCGCTAAAATACATGGTTCGCCTCGGAACATGGCAAGATATGCCTTGAGCGAAAAAGCGAAACAACATTGGTTGCATTATGCGCCGGGGCCTCGTTCGTTTTGTTCATTTGACAAACGTTGAACGGCTATAAAACAGTGCATATACCAATGGAGGCCCCAATCGAAATTGGGGCCTCCATCAGAGAGAAAAGAAGGAGTGGCAAGTATTGGTTATTTATTCGGTCAGAGTATTGGCCTTCTCGTTGACGCTTCAACCGTCTCGACCGTCTTGGCTTCCTCGTCGGGGATCTCACCGACCGCGAGCTTGGCTTCGAGCTGCTCGACGATTTCGGCGTGCATCTTCTCGTTGATCTTCACCTTGAACATGAACACCAGCAGGCTGAGCACGATCAGGTCGAGCGGCACATAGAAGACGCAGACTTCGAAGGTGTGGATGTTCGCGGCGGTCATGTCGGCTGCGGTCGCGTCACCGGTCATGCCCGCGGCAATGGCGGTGAAGCCGACGATGCCGTTGGACAGGGCGCCACCGACACCTTGTTCAAGAAGGTTTTCAGCAAGTAAGATTTGAGTCTTTATCAAACGCCTCGGCTGCTGTGATGAACCGGTCCAGCAGCCGAGGCGTTCCCATATACGCCCCAGCCGTTCCCAAATCCACCTATCCGCTTCGCCGACTTCGTCCAACTTTCCCGACAATGCCATTGCTCAATGGCGACGAAGGATCGCAGAACGCATTGGCCATTGCCTCACGGAACGCCTGACGGCCAAAATCAGGCAGATTGACATGAACCAGACCGCTCATGATTTCGTGATTCGGATTCCAAGGCTTCAATGCGTTGATGTGCGAGAACATATCAACCAACGGCATCCGCGAAGGGCTCGGCGTTGACGGCCAAAGACGCCCCTTTCATCACTTGAAACACTTCCGATGCCATGGGCATGGAACGTCGGATCGCATCCACCTTGCCGATGGTCAGCACTCCGGCAAGCGATGGTTGCGGACCGTAGGGACCGTCCACCACCATCAACAACGCATGGTCGAGGTCATCGTCATCTAACAGCAGCAATGTATCGCCGGAATTGGTGAGACGAATCCTGTCGCGCAACCGTTCGCGCGCGACAGGATCCCAGTCGTCCAATCGTGATTCCGCGCGGGCTGGGCGCTGTAGTCGTAGTTGCGCAACTGGGATAGGCGACTGACGAACCGGCTCGGGAACAGCGGCACCACCTCGGGCGTTCCATCCGCCTTCAGACGGCGCTGTCCCGCCCCTGGATACTGGACACAATCTGCAAGTTGCGGTCTACCTCGATACACGCCACCGACAACCCGTTGTCCGCATGGATGATTTCAGCACGCACCACGCGACCTGCGGCACCGTCTTGCTGAAGAAGATAAACACCGCCAGCCCGTCAACGCTGCGATGTTCCCTGCTAACACCGGTTACCGTGCCGTTGTCTTCGATGCCAAGGTACAACGACCCGTTTTTTCGGTATTGGCCAACGCCACCACGTTGTCCACGAGCTCATCGTCAATCTGAGGTCGGGATGCCTCGCTTGTAAACTCAACCGTCAGGCTTTCATGGTTCAGCAGCACAAGTTTACTCACATTGATACCGTTCCATAACCGTTTTCGATGTGAATAAGCTCACGGTCACAACCCACGATAATCGGCCACGGAATCACCGTAACGGCGTTATAGTGCTGTTTGTCGGCGTCGACAAGAGCCAGCGGCGCCGATGAAAACAACACCAAAGATGTTCAGCGAATTGTTCGCAGTACATGTGGTGTGCATCCGTTTCCTCGACGAAACTCCTCTTGTTCCAACCGGCAGGTCATCGTACGCCAGTTGCGAAAGGATTCGCCTATACATGGCAAGGTTTACCAAGAATCGTTGGACCAGCGCAATCATCCCCGCACTATTGATCCATATCCCAATCGGCACCGTCTATTGCTGGAGCGTGTTCAAGCAGTTGATCGCGGACCAGCTTCACGCCAGCCCCGCCTCCGTGGAATGGGGCTTCTCTCTCGCCATCTTCTTTCTCGGCATGTCCGTTGCATTCGCCGGGCCGATGGTTGAGAAAAACATCAAGAAATCTGCTCTTATCTCAATGGTCTGCTTTGTGGTCGGTTTCGCCGGTACGGGCGTGAGCATCGCCTTGGGATTCCTGCCCGGCGTGTTCATCTGCTACGGCGCGATCATGGGTGTCGGCCTGGGCATCGGCTACCTGACCCCGGTCAAGAACCTGATGCTGTGGTTCGCCGACAACAAGGGCCTCGCCACCGGTATCGCAGTCGCCGGTTTCGGCTTGGCCAAAGCCATTGCCAGTCCGGTGATGGAATACCTGATCGGCTCGATCGGCCTGGTGAACATGTTCTATACGCTCGCCGTGGTTTACGCGATAATGATGCTCGTGGGATTCCTGCTCATACGCCGCCCCGCCGGCTGGGTCTATGATCCCGCGACCTCCTATGTCAGCCGCGTCTCGATTCTTAAGAAACCCGTGTTCTGGGGCATCTGGCTCGCCTTCTACATCAACATCACCTGTGGTCTAGCTCTTATCAGCCAAGAGAAAGACATCCTGCATGATGTGCTGAAGGCGTTCCCGCAGTACGCTCCGCTAAGCCCGAGCGCGTTCGCGGCCGCCATTTCCGGCATTATCGGTTTGGTGCTCGCCGTGGATTCCGTGTTCAACGCCGCCAGCCGCGTGGGCTTCTCCACGCTGTCCGATCACCTCAAGCGCCGCGAAACCGTATATCAGGTGATTTTCGTGATATCGATCGCCGTATGCCTGCTGCAGGTTTGCACTAACAGTATCGACCGCGCTTTGTTGTGGGCCGTGTTGATGATGCTGTTCCTCGTCAACGCCGGATACGGCGGCGGCTTCTCCACCCTGCCGGTACTGCTCGATCAGCACTTCGGCACGAAAACCGTATCCACCACGCATGGGCTGACCTTGAGCGCCTGGGCGTTCGCCGGCTTGTCCGGCAATCAGCTGGCGTCGTTCGTCGTCACGCACACCCCCGATCAGGCGCACCGTTATGCCGCGTTGATTCCGGTACTCATCGTGCTGTTCATAATCGCGCTGATCAGTATTTCGCTGGTCAAGGCCGCAGGCAAGCGCGTCGCCGTCGCCTAGTCCCCCATAGGTTCGTGGTTCCTAGTTCGTGGGATTACAGCGGATAATCCCACGAACTGGGTGCCTGCGCCATCGCATATAAATATGCCCGGAATCAAGCCAAAACCTGATTCCGGGCATATTTGTCATCGCGTGGCATTCGGTTCACAGAATCAGGCGACGGAATCCCGTGGGCCGAAGCGTGCTCACGCGCTTATCACCGTTTGTCACACGCTTGTCACGCGCCGATGAGATCAAGCATCTGAGGAATGCTCTTCTTGCCGAATTCGACGGTCTGCTCGCCACCACGGTTGATGACGATGCAGGGCACGCTCATTGCGCCGTATTGGTCCTTAAGCTCAGGAAAATGCGAAACGTCGTAGGCCTCGGCGCGCACGGCAGGGTTTAGCGAGGCGAGGCGTTGGGAGGCGAGCACTGTCTCCGGACACATCGTGCAGGTGAGCGAGACGAGAATCATGATACTCAGCGGGCTTGCAATGGACTTTGCCCGTTCGATCAGATCATCGCCCAACGGCTGACCAGGACCAGCCACGTTGTACAGGCCCAGCACGAACGAATTAAATTCATGACCGGAAGGCACGCCATGGAAGGCGAGACCAGTCGGCTCGCCATCCACCACCATGCGCACGCATGGACGCGCTGCCGGCAGCACGCTGTCGACGTCGAATACCGCACGACCCGTATCATCCTTCTCGTACTCACCATCATCCACCGTCGATTTCAGCTTGCCACCGGACAGCGCGACCAACGCATCGATGAATCCCCGCAGTTCCGTGGACAGCGGCGTATCGTCCAGTTCCAGAGCAAGCGTGACCGGCCGAGACATGCGGCCAAAGACCACGTTGAGCTGCTGTCTGGTGGCGTCGGAGAACAATTCGCCGGGCTTCCTAACGGCGTTCGCCGCGGCATCGGCGTTGCGTTTGGTGGCGGGCGCAGGCGTAGGTGTAGGCGCTGTAGCGTCCAACGAGGCAGCATCTGTCTTCGTTGTGGACTGCTCGTAGACGCAAGAGACCGGGCGCTGTGGCGTCAAACCGGTTTTCTCGCTCATCCGCTTGGCGTACCGTTCCAACTCCACTGCGGCAATAGCACCATCGGCGGTGGCAGTAACCACTTGCCGCAGGTTCTTGGCCCGCAGATCACCGGCTGCATACACGCCCGGCACCGAGGTTTCGAGATAGCCGTGCGTGACCACGTAACCATAATCGTCCAGCTCCACCACGCCGCGCACCAGATTCGTGGCGGGCACATATCCGGCGAACACGAACACGCCGAACGTGCCGCCATCAACAGGTTTCCACGTTTCGGTCTGGCCAGTGGCCCGGTTTAGGATCGAAGCTTCACGTAAACCACCTTGCCCGGCAGTGACACCTTGCAGCTCGACCTGGTAACGCACGTCGATCTTCGGATTGTTTTTTGCTGCGGCGGCCACCGCAGCGTCGCAAGTGAAGTCCTGTTCCCGTACGAGAACGGTAACTTTGGAGGCGTATGTGGTCAGAAACACGGATTCCTCGGCTGCTGCGAACCCTCCGCCGACCACCAGTACTTCCTTGCCGGCAAAGAACTCGCCATCGCAGGTGGCACAGTAGGCCACACCGCGGCCAGCATATTCGGACTCCCCTTCGAACCCTAGTTTGCGTGGGCTGGCACCGGTGGCGATGAGAATACCAAAAGCTTTGAAGTCGCCGCGCGAAGTATGCACGGTTTTGACATCGCCATGCACGTCGAGGCCGATGGCTTCGGCGGAAAGGAATTCAGCGCCGAAATCCTGCGCCTGTTGACGCATGGTCTGGGTAAGCGCACGGCCAGTGGTGCGGCCAACGCCCGGATAGTTGACCACCTCATTGGTGATGGTGATCTGTCCGCCAAAATCATCTTTCTCGAGAATCAGTACGCGATATCGGGCACGGGCCAAATACAATCCCGCCGTCAGACCAGCGGGACCGCCGCCGATGACTATGACATCGTACAAATCATTTCGAGACATAACGACTCCCTTCGTGCCTTGATCTGGCTATTCAGGAGGTGCCCGGAGGATTCTCCTGGGCACCCCGTCGGATTAGCTTGACAAGCCGTCCGTCAAGCGACGATCACAGTTGACCAACAAGATCAAGGCTAGGTTCAATGGTGTCCTCGCCTGGAGTCCAGTTGGCAGGGCAAACCTGATCGCCATGTTCGTGGACGAACTGAGAAGCTTGCACACGGCGTAGCAGTTCTTCGGCATTGCGGCCCACATTGGAAGAGATGACTTCATAAGCCACGACCTTGCCTTCGGGGCTCACAATGAAGTCACCGCGTTCGGCCATGCCATCGACTTCGTTGTAGGTGTCGAGATCCTTGGCCAATAGAGCGGTCGGGTCGGCAAGCATCGGATATTGAATCTTGGCGATCTTTTCATTAGCGTCATGCCATGCCTTGTGCACGAAGTGGGTGTCGCAGGAGACAGAGTAGACCTCGCATCCAATTTCCTTGAACTTGGCGTAGTTGCGGGCCAGATCCTCAAGTTCAGTGGGGCACACGAAGGTGAAATCAGCCGGGTAGAAGAAGAACAGGGACCAGTGGCCGAGCACATCAGCCTTGGTCACCTCATGGAACTCGTTGTTCTGGAACGCGTTCACCTTAAAATCGGTCAGTTCATGCTGCAGGAGAGTCATCATCGGTCCTTTCGCTGATTGTCAATTATCGGGCTTCTGCCGTTTTCCATCGTAACGTGATTCTCTGGAACCCGCGCGGGCGTAACGCGTGAGCCTCATCACATCATTACTAACAGTCACGCTGACGGACCATGCGATGCAAGGGTGTTGTGGATTGGGAGCCTCCCGCGCGCCGCGGGAAACACGAACCAAAAGACAAACAAAAAAGGGGGTTCCCGGAGCGTCACGCTCGACGGGAACCCCGACGTTGAATGCGGCGGCGTGCTACTCTCCCACACCCTCTCGAGTGCAGTACCATCGCCGCGACCAGGCCTTAGCTTCCGGGTTCGGAAAGGGACCGGGCGTCTCACCTGGGCCATGACCACCGCAAAACCAATACAACGGCCAACCACAAGGATCGGCCGGCAGAACCGGAACCATGCCACACGACCGATTCCGATCGTGGCGGTCCGGGAACCGGACAACGGACGCGAACAACCAAACGCTTCACCGGTATCGTCATCGTGACCACAAGAAACAACGCTCCTTGCCATCCAACGAAAGAAACCACCACAGGACGAGACCCGACCCAACAAGCGGGTCGGAAAAAGTGTGCCGCGTTCGCCCGTTAGTACCGGTCGGCTCCACCCCTCGCGGGGCTTCCACCTCCGGCCTATCGAACACGTGTTCAACATGCGGGCTACAAACGCTCCGGGGAGCGTCAAGGAATCCTAATCTTGGAGCAGGCTTCCCGCTTAGATGCTTTCAGCGGTTATCCCTCCCGAACGTAGCCAACCGGCCATGCCGCTGGCGCGACAACCGGCATACCAGAGGTCCGTCCACCCAGGTCCTCTCGTACTATGGGCAGGCCTCCTCAGGATTCCAACGAGCGCAGAGGATAGAGACCAAACTGTCTCACGACGTTCTGAACCCAGCTCGCGTGCCGCTTTAATCGGCGAACAGCCGAACCCTTGGGACCTGCTCCAGCCCCAGGATGCGACGAGCCGACATCGAGGTGCCAAACCATCCCGTCGATATGGACTCTTGGGAATGATCAGCCTGTTATCCCCGGGGTACCTTTTATCCGTTGAGCGATGCCGCGCCCGTGCGCCGGCACCGGATCACTATCTCCGACTTTCGTCCCTGCCCGAACCGTCGTTCTCGCAGTCAAGCCCGCTTGTGCGATTACACTCGAAACCCGATTGCCAACCGGGCTGAGCGGACCTTTGAGCGCCTCCGTTACTCTTTGGGAGGCAACCGCCCCAGTTAAACTACCCGCCAGGCACTGTCCCTGAACAGGATGACTGTTCGAGGTGAGACGTCAAACGAGAACAGAGCGGTATTTCACCTTGCGGCTCCACACGGGCTGGCGCCCATGCTTCGAAGCCTCCCGCCTATGCTACACAATCCGCGCCTAACGCCAATACCAAGGTATAGTAAAGGTCCCGGGGTCTTTTCGTCCTTCTGCGCTTAACGAGCATCTTTACTCGTACTGCAATTTCGCCGAGCTCCTGGTCGAGACAGTGGGGAAGTCGTTACGCCATTCGTGCAGGTCGGAACTTACCCGACAAGGAATTTCGCTACCTT
>ENA-OVGB01000120-OVGB01000120.1-human-gut-metagenome-genome-assembly--contig:-NODE-120-length-90693-cov-6.612944_pt1 | contig 90693 bp, 66 predicted proteins | sample MGYA00237767_ERZ505413 | MGnify/ENA primary metagenome ERZ505413 (study PRJEB26158, sample SAMN06016410) | human gut metagenome | biome: human gut; feature: ankylosing spondylitis patient; material...
CCTCCCTTCCCCCGGCCCCCCCTTCCCTCCCCCAAAAACCGCTCACAGGGCGAACAGGATCATGGAGGGAGTCTCGGGGAAAAACGGACAGGATGACACGACAGGCAGAGATGGAAAATATGTGGCCCAGCCTCCCGCCTTTCTGTCAGCGTCACGCCCGGCAAAGCGCAACCGCCCGTCTTTCCGCGCACAGGCATCCCCTTCCCCCCAAAAAACGCCAAAGGGGCCGGTCCTTCCGAAGAAGACCGGCCCCTTTGCAAAATCGGGCTCAGCACGGGCAGCCGATGGTTCCATCAGCTGCCGGCGGCATGACGGCTAAAAGAAGAAGAACCACTGGTCCACGACGGCGAACATGGGCATGGCGAACAGGATGCTGTCCGCACGGTCTAGGATGCCGCCATGGCCGGGCAGCAGGTTGCTGGAGTCCTTCACATACACCGCGCGCTTGAGGGCGGATTCGAACAGGTCGCCCAGCTGGGCAAAGGCATTGATGGCGATCCCCAGCAGGGCGAAGGCCCACCAGCTGGCGCTGCCCAGGCAGGCGCCGTAGATGGTGCAGAAGATGACGCAGCCCACCAGACTGCCCACCGCGCCTTCGGAGCTCTTGTTGGGGCTCACGCGGGGCCACAGCTTGTGGTGCCCGAAGCGGGTGCCCACGAAATAGGCGGAGGTATCGGAGACGGCCACGGCCGCCAGCACGAAGATGAGCTTGGTGGTGGAAAGATAGGTGGCGGGCAGCAACAGCAGCGGGATGTAGGCCAGACCGGCCATGAAGATGCCGCTGGCGGCAAAGGCGGGCACGCCTTCCTCTTCCACCTCGTTCCAGCGGAACAGGAAGCTCATGGCAGCCAGCACGAAGCCCGCGCCCAGGCAGACCAGGGCGTCCTGCGTGCGGTGGGCCCAGGTCAGCGTCAGCATGCCCCAGCCCAGGGCGATGGCGCAGATGCGGCTGGGGATGCGCTTGTTGCCCCAGAACAGGGAGAAGAACTCCCACAGGCCCAGCGCCGCCACCAGCAGGATGAGGGCAAGCAGCACCCAGCCCCGCAGGACGAGGGCAAGAACGACGATGGCGGCCAGAACGAGGCCGGTGATGGTGCGGCGGATGTCGGTGGCGTGATCAACGGCCATTGATTTGCTCCTGGGTTTTCCCGAATCGGCGCGAGCGTCCGGCATAGACGGCCAGGGCCTCGTGCAGGGCCTCCACGCCGAAGTCGGGCCAGGGCGTGGGGGTGAAGTAGAATTCGCTGTAAGCGCACTGGTAGAGCAGATAATTGCTCAGGCGCTGTTCTCCGCTGGTGCGGATGAGGAAATCGGGGTCGGGCTGTCCGGCGGTGTACAGATGGTCGGCCAGGCTCTGTTCGGTGACGTCCTCGGGGCGCAGGCCCTCGGCCATCATGCTGCGCACGGCGCGCACCAGCTCGGCGCGGCCGCCGTAGTTGAGGGCCAGGTTGAGCACCATGTCCGTATTGGCCGCCGTGCGGCGCAGGCCGTGGCGCAGGGCCGTACGGGCGGCCAGGGGCAGGGCCTCCATGTCGCCCAGGATGTTCAGGCGGATGCCCTCGCGCTCCATGCGGGGCACTTCCTGGCCCAAAAATTCCAGCAGCAGGGAGAACAGGGCCGAGACTTCGGTCTTGGGCCGCGACCAGTTCTCGCTGGAAAAGGTGTACAGGGTCAGGTGGCGGATGCCCAGACGGCGGCATTCGGTCACGATGGTGCGCACGGTCTCGGCACCGGCACGGTGCCCCGCCTCGCGCGGCAGACCGCGGGCCTGGGCCCAGCGGCCGTTGCCGTCCATGATGATGGCCAGGTGTACGGGAAGATGGGTAAGCGTTTCGCTCATGGTACCTCTCTGAACCGGGGACGACAGGCCCGGAAAACATGACCGTGCCGAAAAAAACACGGCCCGGTGCCCCTGGGGCTGGCCGGGCTGCGGAAAACGTCCGGGAGCGGCAGGGCCGCTCCCGGAAGGCGGACACTAGATGTCCATGATTTCCTTTTCTTTGGCCTGGCTGCGCTTGTCGGCATCGCCCACGAACTTGTCGGTCAGCTTCTGCACTTCGGCTTCGGCCTTCTTCTGTTCGTCTTCGGTGATGGTCTTTTCCTTCTCCAGCTTCTTCAGGGAGTCGTTGGCATCACGACGCACGTTGCGCACGGCCACCTTGGCGTCTTCGGTGTACTTGCGGGCCACCTTGACCAGCTCCTTGCGGCGCTCTTCGGTCAGCGGCGGGATGTTGATGCGGATGATGCGGCCGTCATTGACCGGGGTCAGGCCCAGGTCGGACTTGAGGATGGCCTTCTCCACCACGGAGATGCCGCCCTTGTCCCAGGGCTGGATGGTGATGGTGCGGCTGTCGGGCACGGCCACGGAAGCCATCTGGGAGATGGGGGTGGGGGTGCCGTAGTAATCGGCCTTGATACCGTCCACCAGGGCGGTGGTGGCGCGACCGGTGCGCAGTTTCTGGAAGTCGCGCTCCAGAGCGGCCATGGCTTTTTCCATGCGGTCTTCGGTATCCAGAAGGATGGTATCGATATCCATAAAATCTCCTTACGGACTGTAGAGTTCGAAAAGATCGTGACTAGCAGTCGTGCACGATGGTGCCCACCTGCTCGCCCAGGATGGCACGGCGGATGTCGCCGCCCAGCATGCGGCAGACGATGATGGGCACGTTGTTGTCGCGCACCAGGGCAAAGGCAGCGGCGTCCATGACGCCCAGATGGCGGGACAGGGTCTCGTCATAGCTCAGGCTGTCGTACTTGACGGCATCGGGGAACTTGGCGGGGTCCTTGTCGTAGATGCCGTCCACCTTGGTGGCCTTGATGATGGCATCGCACTGCAGTTCCATGCCGCGCAGGGCGGCGGTGGTGTCGGTGGTGAAATAGGGGTTGCCGGTACCGGCGGCGCAGATGACCACACGGCCCTTTTCCAGATGGCGCATGGCGCGGCGACGGATGAAGGGCTCGCACACTTCCTGCATGTCGATGGCGGACAGCACGCGGGTGGGGTAGCCGAATTTTTCCAGCATGTCCTGCACGGCCAAAGCATTGAGCACCGTGGCCAGCATGCCCATGTAGTCGGCGGAGGAACGTTCCATGCCCTTGGCGGAACCGGAAAGGCCGCGGAAGATGTTGCCGCCGCCGATGACCAGGGCAAGTTCCACGCCCATGTCGAGCAATCCGCCGATCTCCTTGCAGATGGTGCCCACGGTTTCGGGGTCGATACCGGTTTTCTGCTCTCCGGCCAGGGCCTCGCCGCTCAGCTTGAGCAGCACGCGCTTGTACTTGAGTTCAGCCATATGTTCCGCCTTGGTTGAAGCCGGCCACGCCGGCTGTTGCTTTCATGGATCGTCCGATACCGAACAGCAGGCATTCGGACGCGCTCTTTTCACCATAGCAAAAAACGTCGCTATCTCAAAGCACTTTTACCATGCCGCCCCCGCAGGACGGCACGGGACGGCCCTTTGCAAGGCGGCCTGTACGACCCGAGGCGGGCACGCCGTACGGGCAAGGGACGCCGTATGGCCGGGGCGACATGCGCTCCCGCCCGCCGCCTCCTCCCCTGCCCCGCCGGGACGTCCCTGCCCTTTCCCCGGCCGGGAGGACATGCGGAAAAACACCCCGCGTCGTTCCCCTCCGCGTCGACGGTCATGCCTTTGTCGCCGCCCCTGCGTCGAGCCCGGATGGTGAGAACGTCGCAAACGGACGCCCCGATACGCATACGGACACCGCCGGGGAACGCAACCGGAGCGGGAGCCTATTTGCCTGCCCCCGCCTTTTGCGGTATCGGAAAGAGTCCCGAACCGAAGCCGCGCGCAGACCCGGCAAGGAGTCCCCATGCTCGAATGCAACAACCGTTTTGAAGATCGCGCCTTCCTCCTGCTGCTGGCCGGCGTCTCGCTGGCTTTCCTCTGGATGCTGCGCCCCTTCTTCGATGTCATCTTCTGGGGCATCGTCATCGCCCTGCTCTCCACTCCCGTCTACGATGCCCTGCAACGCCGCAGCATGGGCCGCAACCTGGCGGCGCTGACCTGCGTGATCCTGAGCCTGGTGCTCATCATCGTGCCCTGCGCGTACATTTTTTATACGTTCATCAACGAAGTGGCCAACCTTTACGGCCGCCTGACGTCCGGCGGACATGACATCCGCGAGACGCTGGAAAAGCTGCGCGAGGTGGCGCCCGGCGTACAGGACTGGCTCACCCGCTACGGCTACGGCCCCGAGGTCATCACCCAGAAACTTTCCGAGCTGGCGGTCAAGGTCAGCGGTCTGGTGGCGCGCAACACCGTGGCCCTGGGCGGCAGTACGGTGAATTTCCTCGTGGACCTCTGCATCATGCTCTATCTGGCCTTCTTCCTGGTGCGCGACGGCAAGCAGCTGCGCGTGCTGCTCATCCGGGCCCTGCCCTTTGGCGACCACCGCGAGGATCTGCTCTTCGCCAAGTTCGCCGAAGTGCTGCGGGCCACGGTCAAGGGCAGCCTGCTGGTGGCCATGGCCCAGGGCGCGCTGGGCGGTCTCATCTTCTGGATACTGGGCATCAAGGCCCCGGTGCTCTGGGGCGTGGTCATGACCCTGCTCTCGCTCATCCCGGTGGTGGGCGCGGGCGTGGTCTGGGCGCCGGTGGCCGGGTACCTGCTGCTCACGGGCGATTATGTGTCCGGCGTGGTGCTGCTGGCCTACGGGGTCTTCGTCATCGGTCTGGCGGACAACATCCTCCGCCCCGTCCTGGTGGGGCGTGATACCAAGCTGCCGGACTTCATGGTCCTGCTCTCCACGCTGGGCGGTTTCTCGCTCTTCGGCATGGACGGCTTCGTGACGGGCCCCATGCTGGCCGTGCTCTTCGTGACGGTCTGGAAGATATTCATGGACGAATTCAAGCCGCCCCTGACGCTGGACGGCAGCGCCCCCGCACAGGATGCGGACGGGGACGGCCCTGCGGCATGACGCAAAAGGCCACCCGCAACGACGGGTGGCCTTCCATTACCTGCCCCCCGGCAGGTGAAAGATAGGGGACGGGATCCACGGCACCCGTCCCCTGTATGCGACAGCCTCCCACAGCTGCCGCTCCGGCAGCAAGGAAAAGGGGAAAGGAGGAGAACCTGATTCCTTGCTTCCGGTCAATCCTGCTGTCCCGGCGGGGATATTCCCATCCCCGGCGTCCTGCAGCGGCCCGGGACACACGGGCCGTCCGGCATGCCCTTCCGGGCACCGGCGGCAGACGCCGCCCCGCCGGGACAGCTAATGTTCCAGACGGCGGACCAGCACCTCGTCGATGCGGTTGCCGTCCATCTTCACTATCTTCATCCGCCAGCCCTGGATGCGCACCCGCTCGCCTTCGTGCGGGATATGCCCCAGGGCCTCCAGCAACAGCCCCGCCAGTGTGGCCGAGGAGCTGCGCGGCGGCAGGTGGATGCCCAGCCAGGAGGTCACGGCATCCACGGTCAGGCGGCCGGGCATGAGCCACGAGCCGTCAGGCTGGCGGCAGGCTTCGGGCCCGGCGGGCATGTCGCCCATCTGGCCTGCCAGCACGCTCACCAGATCCGTGGGCGTGATGCAGCCCACCACGCTGCCGTATTCGTCACGCACGAAGGCCAGGGGCGTGGGCTCTTCGCGAAAAGTTTCCAGCATCTCCGTCAGCGAGGCATGCTCGAAGATCGTGGGCGCGGGCCGCAGCAGGGGCCGCACGCTCCAGACACGCCCGCTGCCGTCATCCTGCGGCGCTGCCGTACCGGGACGCTCCGTGCCCGTCACGGGCCCCTGGGGCGTCACGGCCGCCAGATCCCCGGTATGGATCACGCCCAGCACTTCGTCCCTGTCCGGGTCCAGCACCGGCAGCCAGGGCGAGAGGCTCTCGCTGGCAAAACGGCAGGCCGTGGCATAGTCGGCCTCGCTGTCCAGCCAGCGCACCCGGTGGCGCGGGGTCATGATGAAGCGGGCCGTGCGTCCGCTCAGGCGGATCACGCGGGCCACCATGTCGCGCTCTTCCGGCTCGAACAGGGGCTGGGCATCGCTCTCGCTGGCCAGGGCCGCGGCATCGCGCCGCGCTTCTTCCTCGCCGGGACGTCCGCCGCCCAGCAGCCCCAGCACCGCCATGGCCATGGATTCACGCATGTCGCGCATGCTGATGCGCTTGCGGCGGTTGCGCAGGGCCACCTGGTTGCAGATCTCCACCAGCACCGAGAAGCAGATGGCCGCATAGAGATAGCCCTTGGGGATATGGTAGCCCAGACCGTCCATGAGCAGGCTCAGGCCGATCATCATCAAAAAGCCCAGACACAGGATGATGACCGTGGGGTGACGCTCCACAAAACTTGTCAGCGGCGCGGCGGCCATGACCATGACCAGCATGGCCACGACGACGGCCAACATCATCACCGGGATATGGTCCACCATGCCCACCGAGGTGATGATGGAATCCAGGGAGAACACGGCATCCAGCACCAGGATCTGGATGATGACCTGCCAGAAGCCCGAGCGCGTGGGCGCCGAGGAGTATTCGGCCATGCCGCCTTCCAGGCGCTCGTGCAGCTCCATGGTCCCCTTGAGCAGCAAAAAGATGCCGCCGCCCATGAGGATGAAATCTCGCCACGAGAAGGCTTTGCCGAAGATCGTGACCAGGGGCTCGGTCAGACTGACGATCCAGGCGATGGCGGAAAGCAGCACCAGGCGCGTGACGAGCGCCAGACCAAGACCGGTGAGGAAGGCCCGGCGGCGCTGTTCCTGCGTATGCAGGCGCGAGGTGAGGATGGAGATGAAAACGAGGTTGTCGATGCCCAGCACGACCTCGAGCACGATCAGGGTGCCCAGCCCGGCCCAGGCCGAGGGATCGGCGATCCACGAGAAATCCCACATGGGAGCTTTCCGCCTCCTTGCGGCAGTGATGCTGAAGTGATGCCCGGCCCTCCCGCTCCGCACGGACTCCCGGACTGGATGGAGGCAGCATACGCCGGCGTCCGTCAGGAAAGCGTCGGCATGGCCGGGAAAAGGGCCAAAAAAAAGGAGGGGCCGGAGCCCCTCCTGGGATCTTTATGGCGGACAGCTTATTCAGCGGCCAGCTGGATGCGGCTGAAGCCGGCGACCTTGATGTCGCCACCGGCGGCCTTGGCCACTTCGCGCACCACTTCGGTCATGCTCTTCTTGTCGTCGCGGATGTAGGGCTGTTCCATCAGGCAGACTTCCTTCTGGAACTTCTTCACGGCGCCTTCGGCGATCTTTTCCACGATCTGTTCGGGCTTGCCTTCTTCGCGGGCCTTCTGGCGGTACACTTCACGCTCGCGTTCCATGGCGGCGGCGTCCAGGCTGGCGCCGTCCAGGGCCATGGGGTTGGTGGCGGCCACCTGCATGGCCACGTTCTTGGCCAGTTCCTGCACTTCAGGCTTGGCGGCGGTAGCGGCGCTGTCGCACACCAGGTCCACCAGCACGCCGATCTTGCGGTTGGCGTGGATGTACTGGCCGATCACTTCGTTGTCTTCACGGGTGTGACGGGTGAAGTTGCCGAGCTGCATGTTTTCGCCCACGGAGGCGATGAGCTGGGTCACGTCTTCGCCCACCAGGCCCTTCAGGGCTTCGGCGTCGGCGGGGTTGCTGTCCAGCACGCTCTGGGCCACCTTGGCGGCCAGGGCTTCGAACTGTTCGCCGCGAGCCACGAAGTCGGTCTCGCACAGCAGGGCGGACATGGCCACGGTCTTGCCGTCAGCGCTCACGGCGGCCATCACCAGGCCTTCGCTGGTGGCACGGCCGGACTTCTTGGCAGCCTTGGCCATACCCTTCTGGCGCAGCCAGTCGACGGCCTTTTCCAGGTCGCCGTCCACTTCCACCAGGGCTTTCTTGCAGTCCATCATGCCGGCGCCGGTCTTTTCGCGCAGTTCCTTCACCATAGCGGCGGAAATAGCCATTGTATTCTCCTGTGTATCCGGCCTGGGCCGGAGCAAGATTCCAAAAAAATCGCGCAGTGCGCAGGGTGGCGGCACAGCCCGAAAGCCGCGCCGCCACCTTGTTGAAGCATGGGGGGGCCGGAGCCTTGCTGCTCCGGTTCCTGCGTCGCCCGCTACGGGGCATCCCCGTCTGGGCGCGGACATCAGCAGGGCCGATGCCCGGGGCAACAGCGTTGCCCGAGGTCAGAAGACCGTACCGGAACTACTCGGCGGCAGCTTCGGTCTCGGCAGCCTTCTGCATGGCTTCTTCGGCGTTGGCTTCCACGGCGGCGCCGTCCTTCATCTGGGCTTCGCCTTCCTGGCAGGCTTCGGAGAAAGCCGTCACGAACAGCTTGATGGCGCGGATGGCGTCATCGTTGCCGGGGATGATGTAGTCGATGACATCGGGATCGCAGTTGGTGTCGGTCACGGCCACGATCGGGATGCCCAGCTTGCGGCATTCCTTCACGGCGATGTCTTCGCGATGGGGGTCGATGATGAAAGCCAGCTGGGGCAGGCGATCCATGTTCTTGATACCGCCCAGGGTCTGTTCCAGCTTCTGCATTTCGCGTTCCAGCAGCAGGATTTCCTTCTTCTGGTAACGGTTGATGCTGCCGTCGGCGAACATGCCTTCCAGCTTCTTCAGGCGTTCCACGCTCTTCTGGATGGTGACGAAGTTGGTCAGGGTGCCGCCCATCCAGCGGTTGGTCACGTAGTACTGGTTGGCCTTGGTGGCTTCGGTGGCCACGGCTTCCTGGGCCTGGCGCTTGGTACCGATGAACAGCACCTTGCCGCCGTTGGCCACGGTGTCGACCACCTTGTCATAGGCCACGCGGAACAGCTTCACGGTCTGCTGCAGGTCGATGATATGGATGCCATTGCGGGCGCCGAAGATGTAAGGACGCATCTTGGGGTTCCAACGACGGGTCTGGTGACCGAAATGCACGCCGGTTTCCAGCATCTGCTTCATGCTGACGTAAGCCATTTTTCAATCCTCCAAAAGGGTTGTGATCTTCCACACCGGCCCAGACCCTGCAACCCGGCCTGCCGCCGCCCCCGGCCCCATGACCGGAAGACAACGAAAAATGCGCCGTAGCGCATTGCCGGGCACCCCGGGCCGCTGCCGGAGTGTGCTTCGATGAACGAGCTTCCATAGACCAAAAGCCCGCAAATGGCAAGCCCCGACGGCAACAAGGCGCTTCTTTCCCCGCCGGCGGAGCCGTCTTCCCGCCGCAGCCGTCCCGTTGCGGACGTATGGCAGGGCCGAAGGAGCGGCGCCCGCCGTTCCTGTTCCATTCCCGTGGCAGACAGGCCCACCGGCGAAGCCCTGCTGCGATCACCGCCGGGCCCCTGCCGCAGGGCTGTCATGAGGCGAGGTACCGCGATGCGTCCCCTGCCGCGACGCACGCCCGTCTTTTCCCGGGCGACCGGCGTAGACCGGCTGCCGTCGTGCCCGGCACAGCGGCAAAGGCCCTTTCCGGCGGCTCTGCCCGGAAGCTCCGGCAGTCGGCATTTTTCCTGGCGCGTCCTCCCATGTGCCGTCTGATGCGTCCGAACACTCCGGCACATTGGCAAAAAGAAAGGCTCCCCAAAACGGGGAGCCTGACCGGGGAAGACTGCGGCGTTGCCTGCCGGCGCTTGAAGGCGACATGGCAGGGGCTGCTGCCGTTCCGTGGCCGTACCGGTAACGGAGCCGTGACGCGGCACGTGGCCGGGTCCGATGTTCTCCGCTAGCGGGAAATTTTCCGGGATCACCGGCAGCCCCTCAAGGGGGGGCGGGGCTGCCGGGGGGGTATCAGGAGGAGGAAGGTCGGTATGTTCCCGGCCGGCTCCGAAGGAGGGACGAGCCGGCCGGGGAGGGACTTTTTCAGGAGGAAGGAGGTTGCTGTTTTCAGTCCCGGCCGGTCCTGGGGGGGGACAGGCCGACCGGGGGAAGGAGGTCTCAGAAGAAGCGGAGGATGTTCGTTTCAGGTTCGAAGGAGGTCCGTCAGGCTGTCCACGCTACCGCGGTCTGTCGCGGGCCGAGGCAGCAAAGAGGCCATGCGGCTGCCGCGGTAGCGCGGACGGTAAGAAATTTGTGGTGTTCCATGACGGACCTCCAAAAAGGAAGAAGATGGTATGGCATGTATATCTGTTCGGCGCTGTCCCCGTAGTGGTGGCGGACCGGAGGGCCCGTCCCGGACGATGCCGTTGTTGTACGGGATACAGCAATCGCCGTGCCAAAGTATATTTTCACAATAAAAACAATAGATTACAAAATAAGGTTTAAAAAAGGCGTTTCCCTGGCCCCGGCACCTGTACAGAAATTGAACACTTTTTCCCGCCATTCCGGCAGGTTGTAAAAAAATTGGACGCTTTGCCCCGCAGCAGGCGGCCTATGTGCTTTTTTTATACAGTCCGCGGCCGCCGTTTCGGCAAAGGGTCCTGCGCCGGGGCGCCAGCACGCTCTTTGCAAAGCGGCAGGCTCCATAGTATAGCCGAACCATATGAATCTTACCAACGAACCTTCCCTGAAAGGATCCCTCATGAACAGTCATGGTTTCGAACTCGTCACCGAGCGCCGCCTGCACGAAGTGGGCGGTACGGCCCGGCTCTGGAAACACGGCGTCACCGGCGCGCAGCTGCTCTCCGTCAGCAATGCCGACGAGAACAAGTGCTTCGGCGTGAGCTTCCGCACCCCGCCAACGGACTCCACGGGCGTGGCCCACATCCTGGAACATTCCGTGCTCTGCGGCTCGGACAAATATCCGGTCAAGGAACCCTTCGTGGAGCTGCTCAAGGGCTCGCTCCAGACCTTCCTCAACGCCTTCACCTTCCCGGACAAGACTTGCTATCCCGTGGCCAGCGCCAACCTGCAGGACTTCTACAACCTCATCGACGTCTACATCGACGCCGTCTTCCATCCCCGCATCAGCGAGGACATCTTCCGTCAGGAAGGCTGGCACGTGGAGGCCGAGGACACCAAGGGCCCCTGGACCTACAAGGGCGTGGTCTACAATGAGATGAAGGGCGCCTACTCCTCGCCCGATTCCGTGCTGGCCGAACAGAGCCAGCAGGCCATCTTCCCGGACATGCTCTACAGCCTGGACTCCGGCGGCAACCCGGAAGTCATCCCGGACCTGACCTACGAGGCCTTCCGCGATTTCCACAGCCGCTACTACCATCCCTCCAACGCGCGTTTCTTCTTCTGGGGCGATGACCCGGAAGAAAAGCGTCTGGAGATCGTGGCCGAGGCCCTGCAGGGCTATACCGCCCGCGCGGTGGACTCCGCCGTGCCCCTGCAGCCCCGCCGCGACACGCCCCGGCAGGTGGAAGTGCCCTACGCCGCCACCGACGGCCAGAAAACGGCCCTGTTCACGGTCAACTGGCTGCTGGGCGAACGCGGCGACGTGCATCAGGCCCTGCTCATGGAGATGCTGGAGCACATCCTCGAAGGCCTGCCGGGTTCTCCCCTGCGCAAGGCCCTCATCAGCTCCGGCCTGGGCGAGGACACCACCGGCTGCGGCCTGGAGACCGACCTGCGCCAGATGTACTACTCCACCGGTCTCAAGGGCGTGGACCCGCGCAAGGTGCAGGACGCCGAGATGCTCATCTTCGAGACCCTCGCCGACCTTGCCGAGGACGGCATCGACCCCGCCGCCGTGGAAGCCGCCGTCAACAGTGTGGAATTCTCCTACCGCGAGAACAATTCCGGCCGCTTCCCGCGCGGCCTCTCGGCCATGATCCAGGCCCTGTCCACCTGGCTCTACGACGGCGACCCGCTGGCCCCGCTGGCCTGGGAAGGCCCGCTGGCCGAGATCAAGGCCCGTCTGGCCGCCGGGGAGAAGGTCTTCGAGAACGCCATCCGCGACCACTTCCTCAACAACGAACACCGCGCCACCGTGGTGCTGCTGCCTGACGCCCGACTGGCCAAGGCCCGTGAGGACCGCGAGGCCGCCCGCCTGGCCGCCGTGTACGAGGCCTGCTCCGACGCCGAGCGGCAGGAGCTGGTGGAGGCCACCAGCCGTCTGCAGGCCGCCCAGTCCGCTCCGGACAGCCCCGAGGCCCTGGCCACCATCCCCAGCCTGGGCATGGATGCCCTGCCCCTGCGCAACACGCCCGTGCCCTGCGTGCGGGAGGCCCTGGGCGGCGGCCAGACCTGGCTGGCCCACGACCTGCCCACCAGCGGCATCGCCTATACGGCCCTGCTCCTGCCCCTGAACGCCGTCCCGGCCCGCCTGGAGCCCCTGCTGCCCCTCTTTGCCCGCAGCCTCACCGAAGTGGGCACCGCCCGCCGCGACTTCAGCGAACTGGGCGCGCGCATGGCCGCCAAGACCGGCGGTGTGGGCGCCGATCCCCTGCTGGCCACCACCCGCGGGGAGCGCGGCCTGGTCAAATACCTGAGCGTGGCCGGCAAGGCCGTCTACGACAAGGTGCCCGACCTGTTCGACATCTTCCGCGAGATCCTGCTGGAGCCCCTGACCGACCGCGCCGTGCGTCTGGAGCGCCTGCGCCAGATGCTGCTGGAAGACAAGGCCCGTCTGGAACACGGCCTGGTGGCGGCCGGTCATTCGGCCGTGGGTTCCCGCCTGCGCGCCCACTTCACGCCCTCCGGCCTGCTGGCCGAACGCCTGTCGGGCATCAGCCAGCTCATGGCCGTGCGCGAGCACCTGCAGCGTCTGGACAGCGATCCCGACAGCCTGCTGGCCGATCTGGACGAGCTGCGCCGCCTCATCGTGGCCAGCCCCGACGTGCTGGTGGACTGCACGGCCGAGACCGCCGGTCTGGATGCCGTGCAGCGGCAGGCCGCCGACCTGCTGGCCGCCCTGCCCGCCGGCCGTGACGCGGCCCTGGTGCTGCCGCCCTTCAGCGACGGTCTGCCCGCCGCCGAGGCCTTCCTGGCCCCGGCCCAGATCAACTATGTGGGCAAGGCGGCCAACCTCTACGACCTGGGCTACACCTACCACGGCTCGGCCAGCGTCATCCTGCGTTACATGCGCATGGGCTATCTGTGGGAACGCGTGCGCGTGCGCGGCGGTGCCTACGGCGCCTTCTGCATGCTGGACCGCATGGGCGGCACCCTGGTCTGCGCCTCGTACCGCGACCCCAACGTGGACGAGACCCTGACCGCCTATGACCAGATGGCCGACTACCTGCGCTCCTTCCGTCCCGACAAGGAGCAGCTCACCAGCGCCATCGTGGGCGCCATCGGCGACCTGGACAGCTACCTGCTGCCCGACGCCCGCGGTGCGCAGGGCCTGGCCCGCCATCTGGCCAAGGACGACGAGGACGCCCGCCAGCAGATGCGTGACGAGATCCTCGGCACCACGGCCCGGCACTTCCGCGACTTCGCCGACGTGCTGGCCGAAGCCGCCGGTCACGGCGTGACCTGCGTACTGGGCGGTGCCCAGACCCGCGCCGCCGCCGAGGCCCACGGCTGGCAGACGCAGGAACTGCTCTAGTCCCGGCCCTGAGGCCTGGATGCGTACATGACCATCCGGGGAAGGGGGATAGCTTGCGCCGCGGCGAAGGCTTTCCCCTTCCCCTTTTCCGTTCCTCCCGCCCGAGCCCACCGGCCCGGCAGCTCCACCGGGGCGGACACGGCAAGGGCGCTGCCTCTCCGGCATCCCGGCCCGCAGGGACAGGGTCCGGTACGCCCTTCCCGATCCATGCCGCCGCGGACGGAGCCGGGACGGCCCCTGACGCAGGACACGGCCTGTGGCACGGGAGGCCCTCAGCTCTCCCGCCCGTAGCGGCAGCAATGCCTGGTATTGCCTTTTCCCTCTGGAATACCTACCTTTTCAGGAAACCGTCAGGCAGGGCCCCGCACGGGCTTTGCTGCCCGGATGCCGTCTTGCCGCGCTGCAGCCGGCCTGCTGCCGGTCCGGGATGCCTTCGATCTTCCGCATCCCCGGACGCCATGGCTTCAGGCAGCGGCCATCCCCGCCCGTATCCGGGAGCCCTTCCCCCAAGGCGTTCCCCTTCCCTGCTCCCAAGGAGGCTCCATGAAGCAGACCCCCGGCCCCGTCATCGGCGCTCCTTCTTTTGTCATGCCCGCCAATGTGGCCGACAATGCCCGCTTTCTGGCCGGGCGCGTCGATGAAGTGGCCCTGTGCCTTTTTGAGGCCCGTTCCTGCCTTGCCTATGACGACGAAGACCTGCCCCCCGCGCTGGCGGACCTGCCCCTGAGCTGGCATGTCCACCTGCCCGTGGATCTGCCCTGGCCGCGCAAGAAGGATGCCGAAGCCGTGCGCGTGGCCGTGGAGCTGGCCCTGCGCGTCTTTGACCGGGTGGCCTGGCTCAAGCCCTGGGGCGCCGTGCTCCATGCCCCCAAGGGCAGCCCCGTGCTGCAGCGTTTCATCCTGCGTCAGGCCGCCGCCTGCTGGCAGCGCCGCAGCAAGATCCCCCTGCTGCTGGAAAACACCGACATCTGCGACATCGCCGGCCTGGGGCGCGGCTTTCCGGCCGATCACGGCCTGGGCTTCTGTCTGGACGTCGGCCACCTCATGGGCTATGCTCAAAACGCACTTTGGGCATCTCCCCTGCCCGAGACAGCGGCCCTGGTCCACTGGAGCGCCCCCGGCACCCAGGACCAGCATCTGGCGCTGCACCGGTTCACGGCAGCCCAGCAGCATCTGGCACGGCAACTGGCCGGCCGTCTGCCCGGGAACTGCCGTCATCTGCTGGAGATCTTCCGCTGGCAGGGGGTGGAGGAATCCCTGCCCCTCCTGCGCGACCTGCTGGCCAGCCAGCCGGATACCGTGTCCCCCGGCTGCCCGCACGGCCCCAACAACGCCAAAACAGCGGAGTAAAGCGGTCATGACCAATCCCTATGTAGCGCAGATGCGACAGTGGCGGCAGACACTGACCAAGGATCAGCGCTGGGCCATCCTCATCTCGGCGGACCCGGACGCCCTGGCCTCGGCGCTGGCGCTCAAGCGCATCATGGCGCATCGTGTGCGCGGTGTGGACATCTTCCGCATCAACGAAGTCACCCGGCCCGACAACCTGGCCATGATCCGCTACCTGCGCATCCCGGCCAAGCTCTGGCAGCCCGAAAAGGCCGATCTCTACACCAATTTCGCCATGGTGGACTCCCAGCCCCACCACAACCCGGCGTTCCAGGGCATCACTTTCGACTTCATCATCGACCATCATCCCCTCACGGCAGGCCAGCTGCCGCAGGCGCCCTTCTGCGACATCCGCCCCGGTTTCGGTGCCACCAGCACCATGATGACCCGCTACCTGCAGGGTCTGCGCATCAAGCCCGGGCCGCTGCTCTCCACGGCGCTGCTCTACGGCATCCGCACGGATACCGCCACTTTCGAGCGTTCCGGCGGCGAGGACGACCTGCGCGCCTACCAGTGGCTCATCAAGCATGCCGACGCCACCCTGCTGCGCCGCATCATCCGCAGCGAGTACCTGCGCGCCTGGCTGCCCCTTTTCTCCCGCGCGTTCCGCTCCCTGCGCGACTGCCGGGGCGGGGCCATGGTCTGGCTCAACGAGGTGGACAGCGCCGACCTGCTGGTGGCCGTGGCCGACTTCTTCACCCGTGTGCACGGCCTCAAGTGGATCGCCGTCTGCGGCGTGGTGGAAAAGACCGTGGTGGTCATCTTCCGCGGTGACGGCAGCCGCGACATCGGCCGTCTGGCCGACGCCTGCTTCTACGACGTGGGCTCCGCCGGCGGCCACCGCAACCTGGGCCGCGCGGAATTCCCCCTTGCCGCCATCCCGGCGGGCACCAAGCCTGCGGATTTCATCTTCCAGCGTCTGCACAGCCGCAAGCTGCGCCCGGTCACGGCCAGCGCCGCGCCCCTGGCCGAGAACGCCGGACAGCAGGCCGTGCACAGCGAAACGCTGGAGCCCGCTCCCGTCCAGGCCCTGGCCCACGGGGCGTAAGACGCACGACAATCAGGCAGAAAGGGCAGATGACGTTCGCGTCAGCTGCCCTTTTTTCTGCGGCAGTGGTGCCTCCGCAAGGAGCGGCGTACCGCCGCTGCGAGCGCTGCCGGTGTTCCCCTATGCAGGAAATCAATTTTTTAATTTAATAAAAACAATAAAATACGAAATCGCCTCCCGCCATTTTCCGGCGGGAGGCATTTTTTTCACGAGCGACTCTTGACAAGCCCCGGGCTGCGGCGTAGCGTTCATGGAAACTGTTGGAGTTTTGAAGATGTCCCGTTTCGTTCCTGCCACCTCCTGCTACGCTGCTACCGGCTTTTGCTTTAGCTGGTTTTATTTTGCGTACTTTAGCGGAGCCTGTGGTCAGGAGCTTTGCTGACATCTTCTGTCAGAGAGTTTCGGGGCCGCAGGCATTAGCCGGCGGCCCTTTTTTTTGTATCCAGCGCCGCCGGAACGGCTCCATTCCACAAGGAGAGATCCCATGTACCTTGGCAAACAGGTTCGTCTGGAACGCATCATCAATCGTGAAACCGGCCGCACTATCATCGTTCCCATGGACCACGGCGTGACCATCGGTGCCGTCGACGGCCTCATCGACATGCGCGAGACCGTCAACGACATGGCCGTGGGCGGCGCTGACGCCGTGCTCATGCATAAGGGCCTGGTCCGCTGCTCGCACCGCAACGCCGGCAAGGACGTGGGCCTCATCGTCCACCTGTCCGCCTCCACCATGCTCTCTCCCCAGGGCAACACCAAGACCTTGGTGGGCACCGTGGAAGAAGGCATCAAGCACGGCGCCGACTGCGTCTCCGTGCACGTGAACCTGGGCGATCCCAACGAGCGCCTGATGCTGGCCGACCTAGGCCGCGTGGCCGCCGCCTGTGACGACTGGCACATGCCCCTGCTGGCCATGATGTACGCCCGCGGCCCGGCCATCAAGAACGGCTTCGCCCCCGACGTGGTGGCCCACTGTGCCCGCGTGGGCGTGGAACTGGGCGCGGACATCGTCAAGGTGCCCTACACCGGCGACATGGAAAGCTTCTCCGACGTGGTCTCCGCCTGCTGCGTGCCCGTGGTCATCGCCGGCGGCGAACGCATGGATTCCACCCGCGACGTGCTCCAGATGGTGCACGATGCCATCAAGGCCGGCGGCGCGGGCATCTCCATGGGCCGCAACGTGTTCCAGCATCCCAACCGCATCCAGCTCGTGCGTGCCCTGCGCGCCATCGTGCATGAGAACGCCACGGTGGAAGAAGCCCTGGCCATCGTGGGAGAATAGCATGGCCCGCATCTACTACCGTTGCGAACCGTTCAGCAAGGCCGACGTGACCCTGGCCCTGGAATCCGGTGTGGACGGGGTCATCGTGCCCCGCGCCCAGGTGGAGAAGGTGGCCGCCCTTTCCCGCTGCACCGTCTGGGCCTGCGAGGACGTGGCCAGCGTGCCGCTGAACGTCAAGGCCGACGAGGAGGCCCTGGTGGCCCGCCTCAAGGCCGGTGAGACCGCCTGCCTGGCCCGCGGCTGGGAGATCATCCCCGTGGAGAACCTGCTGGCCCAGGCCGACAACGTGCTGGCCGAGGCGGGCAGCCTGGAAGAGGCCCGTCTGGCCGCCGGCATCCTGGAGCGCGGCGTGGACGGCATCGTGGTCCTGCCCGAGGCTCTGGCCGAACTCAAGGCCATCGTGGCCCAGTGCAAGATCTCGCAGGGACGCGAGGAATTGCAGAAAGCCGTCATCACCCGCGTGGAAGCCGTGGGCCTGGGGCACCGCGTCTGCGCCGATACCCTTTCGCTGCTCAAGCGCGGCCAGGGCATGCTGGTGGGCAATTCCAGCGCCTTCACCTTCCTTGTCCATGCCGAGACAGAACACAACGAATATGTGGCCGCCCGTCCCTTCAGGGTCAATGCCGGGGCCGTGCATGCCTATGCCCGCCTGCCCCATGACAAGACCTGCTACCTGGGCGAACTGGCCGCAGGGCAGGAAGTGCTCATCGTGGGCGCCGACGGCCAGACCAGCGTGGCCACGGTGGGCCGGGTCAAGATCGAAGTGCGCCCCATGCTGCTGGTGGAAGCCGAGGCCGAGACCCCCGAAGGCCCCAAGCGCGGCGCCGTGTTCCTGCAGAATGCCGAGACCATCCGCCTGACCGCCCCTGACGGCACGCCCCTGAGCGTGGTCAGCCTCAAGCCCGGCGATACGGTGCTCTGCCGTCTGGATCAGGCAGGCCGCCACTTCGGCATGCGCATCCAGGAAGAGATCCGCGAGGTGTAGCATGGCCGACGCACATTCCCCCTCCGACGCCCCCCAGCGCCTGACCGCCATCCGCGGCGAGATCGACAGCGTGGACCAGGAACTGCTGGCCCTGTTCAACCGCCGCGCCGCCCTGAGCCTGGAAGTGGGCCGCATCAAGGCCGGTGACCCCGGCATCGTGTTCAAGCCCCTGCGCGAGCGCGAAGTGCTGGACGGCCTGGCCCGCAAGAACGACGGCCCCCTGCCCGAAGAGCACCTGCGTGCCATCTGGCGCGAGATCTTCTCCTCGTCGCGCGCCCTGCAGCGTCCGCAGAACGTGGCCTATCTGGGCCCGGAAGGCACCTTCTCCTATTTTGCCGGTGTGGAGTATCTGGGCCATGCCGCCAGCTTCCACCCCTGCAACGACCTGCCGCAGGTCTTCGCCGACGTGCACTCCGGCCGCTGCGAGCTGGGCGTGGTGCCGCTGGAGAATTCCCTGCAGGGCACCGTGGGCGTCAGCTTCGATCTGTTCCTCAAGTATGACGTGCATATCCAGGCCGAGCTCTTCTCGCCCATCTCGCACTGTCTGCTGAGCCACGCCGCCAGCCTGGCCGAGATCACCACGGTCTACTCGCATCCCCAGCCCCTGGCCCAGTGCGGCGGCTGGCTGCGCAGCCATCTGCCCCAGGCCGGTCTCATCCCCGTGGAGTCCACCGCCGCCGCGGCCCGCATGGCCGCCGCCAATCCGCAGTCCGCGGCCATCGGCAACGGCAAGCTGGCCGACATGACCGGCCTTTCCATCCTGGCCCGCCGCATCGAGGACGAGCCCGGCAACTGGACGCGCTTCGTCATCATCGGCCCCAAGCCCGTGGGCCAGCTGGACAAGCTGCCGCGCACCGCGCCCGTGCCCGGCCATACCGGCGCGGACAAGACCTCCATGCTCTTCACCCTGCCGGACAAGTCCGGCACGCTCTCCGGCGTGCTCTCCCTGCTGGCCGAGCACAAGATCAACATGCGCAAGCTGGAGTCCCGCCCCCTGCGCGGCCAGTGCTGGAAGTACGTCTTCTTCACGGACGTGGAATGCGACCTGACCGCCCCCCAGTATGAGGATCTGCTCCGGAAGCTGGCCGAGACCTGCACCAGCTTCCGCATCCTGGGCAGCTACGCCACCGGCCCGCAGCTGGACCGCATCGGCCTGGACGACGTGGAGGACAGCCATGCCTAGTCCCGATACCGCCTGCGTGCGGGCCCCGGCCTCCAAATCCATCTCGCACCGCTACTGCATCGGCGCGGCCCTGGCCCACGGCACGTCCGAGCTGCACCATGTGCTGGGCAGCCGCGACCTGGAATGCACCCGCGCCATCCTCTGCGCCGCCGGTGCCCGTATGGAAGCCCTGCCCGGCGAGGAAGGCGGCTGGCGCGTCACCGGCATGGACGGCCGTCCCCGGGGCGGCACGGACACGCCCCTGAGCTGCGACGTGCACGAATCCGGCACCACCTGCCGCCTGCTGACCGCCGTGCTGGCCGCCGGTCACGGCCTGTTCCGCATCCACGGCGCGCCGCGCATGCACGAGCGGCCCATCGACGAGCTGACCCGCGCCCTGGAGGCCCTGGGCACGGACGTGCGCTTCGAGCAGCGTCCCGACTGTCCTCCCCTGCTGCTGCGGGCCGCGGGCCTCGATCCCGCCCGCAACGGCGGCCGCGTGCGTCTGGGCATGGATGCCTCCAGCCAGTATTTCTCCGGCCTGCTGCTGGCAGCGCCGCTGGCCCCGGCTCCCCTCTGTGTGGAACTGGGCGGACAAAAGGCCGTGTCCTGGCCCTATGTGGGCCTGACCCTGCATTGCCTGGAAGATTTCGGCATCCGCTTCAGCGTGGAGACCCGCGAGCCCGACGGCCCGTGGCAGCTCCTGCCCGACGGCGGCTGGCGCGCCCTGCGCACCGCCCGCCCCGACGGTCTGCGCATCACCGTGCAGCCCGGTACCTACCGTGCGGGCAGCTATCAGGTGGAAGGCGACTGGTCCGGGGCCTCCTACCTGCTGGCCGCCGGTGCCCTGGGCAGCCGCCCCGTGCGTGTGGACGGCCTGAGGGCCGATTCCCTGCAGGGCGACCGCGCCATGCTGGACATCCTGCGCGCCATGGGCGCCCGCGCCGAGGTGGAGGGCACGTCCATCACCGTGCATCCTTCGGCCCTGCACGGCGTGGACGTGGACATGGGCCACTGCCCGGATCTGGTGCCCACGGTGGCCGTGCTGGCCGCCTTTGCCCAGGGGCCCACCCGGGTGCGCAACGTGGCCCATCTGCGCATCAAGGAATCCGACCGCATCACCGCCCCGGCCACCGAGCTGGCCCGTCTGGGCGTGCGTGTGGACGAACATGACGACGGCCTGACCGTCCACGGTACGGGCCCCGACGGCCCGGTCTGGGACGAGGCCGCGCGCTTCTCGGCCCACAACGACCACCGCATCGCCATGTCCCTGGCCCTGCTGGGCCTGCCCCACGGCAAGCGCATGGACGCCCTGCTGGACGATCCGCTGGTGGTGCGCAAGTCCTTCCCCACCTTCTGGAAAGTCTGGGAGCGGCTGCTGTGAGCCCGGACAGCTCGACGGCGCCCAGGGCGGACGGAGACGGCACCGGCCCCGTGCCCGCGAAAGCCGCGGCCTCCCTGCGGGGACGCGCCGTGCTCGTCGTGGGCTGCCGGGGCCGCATGGGCGCCATGCTCTGCCGCCGCAGCAAGGCCGCCGGTCTGGACATGCGGGGCGTGGACGTGCCCCTGACGGACGCGGTGCTGGCCCCGGCCTGCAAGGATGCGGCCCTGGTGCTGCTCTGCGTGCCCGCGGCCGTCTTTGCCGACGTGGCCGCCACGGTCTGCGCCCATCTGCCCGCCACGGCCATCCTGGCCGACATCACGTCGGTGAAGGTGCGGCCCCTGCAGCAGATGGAAGCCATCTGGCCCGGCCCGGTGGTGGGCACGCACCCGCTCTTTGGCCCGGCCACGCCCGACGAGGACGGCCTGCCCGTGACCGTCACGCCCGGCCGCACGGCCCGCGAGGAAGACACGGCCCTGGTGGAGGCCTTTTTCCGGGCCCTGGGGTGCAGCACCTTCCGGGCCACGGCCGACGAGCACGACCGCGCCATGGCCCGCGTCCAGAACATGAACTTCATCACCAACCTGGCCTACTTTGCCCTGCTGGCAGGGCAGGAAGACCTGTTGCCCTATATCACCCCCTCCTTCCGCCGCCGCCTGCACGCGGCAGAGAAGATGCTCACCGAGGACGGCACCATGTTCACCGGCCTCTTCGAGGCCAATCCGTACAGCCACGAGGCCGTGCGCCAGTATCGCAAGATGCTCAACGTGGCCGCTGCCGGTGATATCGAACTGCTCTGCCGCCGCGCGCAGTGGTGGTGGAAAAAATGACAGCGGGGAAGGGAGCGCCCTGGACAAGCGCTTTCCTTCCCCTTTTTCCTGCTTTGTCCGGCGGTGCCCTGTGACCGCCCTCCTCCGGCCACGCCCATAGCGGCGGAGCGATCCGCCCAAGCGCCGTCCCCCCCCTGCTCCACCACTCCGGCCCTTGCCCTTCCCCCATGGCAGCGTCATGCCGCTCCCGGCGACCCCGAAAAATCGTTGCTTACGCAACCTTGACCGCCGCGACCCTGTTGCCGCATCATGGCCCCCTCTCTTGCAACCCATGGAGGACCCATGACGACCTTCCTGCTCCTCATCGCCTGCGGCATCGTGGGCGGCCTGCTGTTTTTCTTCCTGCATATCCCCGGCGGTGCCATGCTGGGGGCCGTAGTGGCCGTGCTGGCCGTCAAGATGCTGGGACATGTGGAGACCGATACGCCCCATCTGTTCCAGCTGGGGGCCCAGATCGCCATCGGCGTCATGGTCGGCAACATGATGACCGGCGGCACCCTGCTGGAGATCCGCGCCATGGCCCCCCTGATGTTCGGCTCCACGGCCCTGCTCGTCGTGGCCGGTGCCCTGGGGGCCTGGTTCATCTTCCGCTCGGCCGGGCTGGACGCGGGCAGCGCCATCCTGGCCACCAGCCCCGGCGGCCTGCAGGCCGTGGTGGGCATGGCCTCCGACCTGGGCACCAACGCCCCTGCCGTGCTGGCCTTCCATCTGGTGCCCCTGTACACCGTCCTGCTGCTGGCGCCGTTCCTGGGCTGGCTGCTGCACCGTCTGCTGCCGCACAGCTGATACCGGCCATAAAAAAACGGCCGGGGAAGGAGCGTCCCCTCCCGGGCCGGATAGCCACAGTCCTGCGGCAACGGCGGGCCGCATATCATCAAAACAGCGCGGGCACATCCCCGCCGCTCCCTTACCGGATGCCATAAAAAAAGCTCCGGTGCTGCCGGAGCCATGATGCCTCAGTGAGTCCTCGCCCGCATACCGTCGGGGACCGGGAAGAAGATGCCTTTCCCGAAAAACTACAGCGAAAAACGCAGGCGCGGCAACGGGCCGTCCAGATAGTCCAGGGCCTGCGCCAGCACGGCGGGCCGGGTGGCGATGTCGTCCGGCCGCAGGGGCAAGGTGTCGAAACGAAAGCCGAAGGAGCGCGCGTAGCGGGCCACGTCAGCGAGCCCCGCCCCCACATCGGCCTTGTCGTGGGCATCGGAGGCCAGACAGACGTCCACGCCGAAGTCGGCGGCCAGGCGCATGATGGCCGGGCAGGGATAGGGCTCGGCAAAGGGCTGGCGCAATCCGGCCGACGAGACTTCCATGATGACCCCGTTATCGGCCATGGCCTGCACGGCGCCGGCCACCACGTCCAGACTGCCCTCTTCGCGCAGCCACGCATGGAACAGATCATAGGAGGCCCGCTTGATGAAGTCGGGATGCGAGGCCACGTTCACCAGCCCGCTGGCCGCCATGCGCGCCATCTCTTCATAATATTCCCGGTAGCGGGCATAGGCGGCCTCCCGGCCGTCGGTCCAGGTGTTGGGACGCGCCACCGGGAAGAGCCCCACATAATGCAGGGAGCCGATCACATAGCTGAACGGCCAGCAGGAAAGGAAACGGCACATATGCCTGGGGTAGTCGGGCAGCCAGTCCAGCTCCACCCCCAGCAGGGGCAGCGGCCGGTCTTCCCGCTCCAGCTCCCGTTGCCGCAAGGCCTGCACATCCTGGACGAACTGGCGGAAATTGCCGGGGAACGCCGCTACATACAGCTTGCAGGCATACTCCTCCGGCAGGGGGGAATGCTCGCTCAAGCCGAAGAGGTCCAGCCCGGCCGCGGCGGCGCCCTCGTACATCTCGGCGGCGCTGTGGTGCCCGTGGGACGTGTTGGTATGGGTATGCAGGTCTGCCAGCATCGTGATTCCTCCGGCGGACACCTTAAGCCGGAGCGCGGCAGGACTCAAGCTCGATCCGCAGGAGATTCCAGGGCCACCAGCAGGGCCTGCGGCTGTCTTCCGGCACCTTTCCCGTTCAGCAGCCCTTCATGGTACGCAACCAGGGGCACCAGTCCCCCGCCGCCTCATGACAATACAGACTGTCTGTGGCCAGATCGAAAGTAGCCACAAGCAGACGCAGCGGCGGAGCCTCCGACATCTGCTGTGGTCTCTGAAACACGAATGGCGGCTGCGGATGCGGAAAACGGTCGTGTTCGGGATAGACGAGGATCACGTCGCCCTGCCCGTCCAACCACTGCCAGCCATAGGCATAGAGCTGATGCACATCCTGGATGCTGATGCTGTTTGCCCCGATGTCGGCCCCCAGCCGCTTCCATTTGGTATCCAGCACCCAGTTTTTTTCCCCGTAATGGACCACCATATCCGGCCGCAGACGAAAAACTTTCCCGCCTTTCTGCATGCAAAAGACTTTTCCGGCACATTGTGCTTCCAGGCTGGCCCCGGGCATGAGCCTCCCTTGCAGACTGCGGGCCACATAGCGCTCGAAGAGTCTCTCCATGGGAAAGAGCAGACTAATACCGCGCTGCCGGTCAGCAATAGCCCGAGGCATGTACTCGCCCAGCACCAGCTCGCACCACGGCCGAACCTTGGCGTAATCCGCCATGAGCCTGTCCTGCCGCCAGCATGAGAAATCCGCCCGGATGTCCCGGCTGGGCGGCACGACAGCCAGCAGGGGACGCAGAGACGCGGCCAGACGCCAGTTCTCCGCGTCCCGCACACTGGCCACCACCCTGTCCAGTGCTCTGCGCAACAGACGATTTTCTGGCCTGTCCTCACTGAACACATCATGGCGGATATGGAACAGATGCTGCCGGTGTGGCAATTGCTGTATCTGACGCCGCACATCCAGCTGTCCGCGCAGATAGGTCTGCTCTTCCTCCACCCGCCGGTAATCATAGCGCAAGCCCCGCTTCAGGAGGGCATGCAGCCGCAGCAAAAACTGCCGCGCCACCCATTCCATCAGCGGCATCCTGAACATATTGATGTCCGCCTCGGCGGTCTCTCGCCCCTTCAGATCCAGCACCCGGGAAAGCATGCGTACCAGCTGCGCACGGCATTCCTCTGCGGAGGCCGCCTCATACTTCGTCTTGGGCAGTATCTCCAGCTCCAGCCCGCAGGGAGTACGCAGGACACCAACAAAGCTCTGCCACTGTAATGTCCGCCTGTCCCGCAGGATGGCCACGTCCTTTTCCTGCTCACAAAAACGGCAGAGCCAGTCAAAGGCCGAGGACGTGATCTGTACCCTGTCCAGTGTGGGGACAGGGACAGGATCGGTGGTCAGACAGCCATATTCACGGATGGTGATGAGGCTCATGGAGGTCATGCCTGCTCTTTAAGCAATTGCCACTGCGCTATAATACGTCTCGCAAATATATGAGTCTGGCTATCGTGTGGGAGATCAATCCCAAGATCTTTTGCAATAGGACGCAATGACTCTTTTAATCTTCGTTCAGAAGGAGGTATTATTTCTCCATTAATATATAATACATAAAATGGCGCCTCAGTATATTCTCTTATTCTGTAAATACCATGTTCATACTCTTTTTTAAAATATTTTTCATGTTCATCATTCAGTTCCCCTTCTGAGAAAATCCCTGCATCGATAATCTGGAGATAGGCATCCATATTTTCAAAGGCGTCCTCATTCCAGTGCCAGGCCTGTCCCCTGTCCGGCAGCTGGACATCCTCCCCGAACAGTTCGACCAGATCGTCCTCATCCCGCAGTAAGAAGCGGTTTTTCGTCTCCTTGCGGTGGTCGTTGAGGACCCACTGGATCTTTTCCCAATCCTCGAAGAAGTATTCTTCCAGCAGAGGAAGGATGTGGTTGCGGAACACGTCTGCCAGAGCCTCTGCCGTCACAACATCGTCCAGCCCCATGAACCAGGCGTGGCCAAGGCAATGTTCCCTGTCCAGCAGCATGGCGATGCGGCGGTTCATACGGTCCAGCAACTCGTCCAGGGAATGATCCGTCCCTCGCAGGCGCTTGTTTTTCAACAAGTCGGGGCAAGGCAGCATCTCCGTGAAGGAAAAACGTCGCCGCAGGGCCACGTCCAAGCCGGTGAGGGAGCGGTCAGCCGTGTTCATGGTACCGATGATGTAGACATTCTCCGGCACCGAGAACGATTCCCGCGAATACGGCAAGCGTACGCTGATGCTATCCCGCTTATGAGGGCTGCCCGGCAGACAGCTGCGGTGCGATTCTTCCACCAGCGTGATGAGCTCGCCGAAGATGCGCGAGACATTGCCGCGGTTGATCTCGTCGATGATGAGCACATAGGGCAAAGAATCCTTCTCTTCCGCACGCTCCACCTGCAACAGGCGGGCAAGGCGCTGCCGGTCGAGAACAGCGTCTGTGAGACGGTAGAGGACAAGCTGGCTGAACGTCTTGTACAGCAGCTCTTCTACAGGACGCGAAGGCGAAAAGGTGCATAGCCACCTGACATCCCGGCACTGACCATAATCGTCTTCATCCCGTTCAACAGCACGGTAAGGGCCTGTGATCTCGCCGATGGCACGAAATTTAAGGTTGCCGTCAGAAATGATGACGATGTCACCGATGGCCATCTTGTGGGCGAACAGTTCCACCCGCTGTACCGGATACAAGGAATCGCCCTGCAATTGTCGTGGCAGCTCCCGCTCGAACTTGCGCCGAATCTCCTCTTGTGTACGGCAGGCGGAAAAATCCACACTGCCGCCATAGCCCATGAGCAGGCAATTCTTCTGCAGGCATTCTTCATAGATGGAGGCATCTTCCCCCTGCGTGTTGCCCAAAGACATCTTCCAGACCGTACGGCCTTCCAGGTTGACGGACTGCCGGTGCGGCCGCTCCATGCGGCTGCTGGCCACGGAACACAGCTCCTTGAAGATGCCGTCCTCCACCCGATAGTTGATCTTGCCATCTTCATCCGTCGACGCCCGGATGCCTTCTACGAAGTCCTCATAGCTGAAGCTCTGGTGGAAAGTCACGAAGCGGATATGTCCGTCACGTACCAGTTCATCGAAGCGCTTTCTCTTCTCCTCCCGGCTCTGCTCCACGTCCTTCAGCTCCGCACGGGCAAAGATCTCCAGCGCTTTGTCCACCGTGGCATAAGTCTTACCCGTGCCGGGAGGGCCGTAGAGTATCTGGTTGAGAGGGATGAGGTGGGAAGATTTTGGGGTATGTGGAGTACTACTTTCCTTATGTGTGCTGGCACCAGGTCCTTGAGGCGTCATATTCCAGATCTCCTCACTGTATTCGTGCAGGTTTTTGCCGTTACGCCGGGCCATGAGGCGGCGATAGAGTTCGGCAGTACTGAGTTTAGAGGCATCATCCCCCAAGGCCCTAGTAAGTTTATCATGCTTATAAACAGAAATTATTTGCGGAGCAGTTCTATTCTGATAAAGAAAAGCTATCTTCCAAACCACAATAGGCCATAGACAGTGATTTTTTTGAATGTCTTGGATGGCATCAAGATCACTTGACTGAACTGCCTCAATTATTTCGACAATCGTCTTTTTTACTGCATTAAAAGCTTGCTCTGCCGTTTTTCCAAGTATCGTTCTCCAAGCATATTTTTTACCATAAGTAAAATATGCAGATCCCGATTTCTCTTTGCCTGGATCACGCTGATAGATACCGAACTTGAAAGCAGAACCTCCCCAAATTGACCCCAATTTTTCCGTCATGCTCTCCAGACAACGGACAAAGCAACTCTGGTCATTAAGGGTATGATACTGTTCCAGCGTCATGGTCCGTACTTTTTCTACGGGCCAACGCTCAAGGAAGTCGGTCCAGATCCCGTCAAGCTGTTTAATATCGGCCATGTTATCCCCCGTCTTACGGCGTGCGCCCGAAAGAAAGCTTCTGCAAGTCAACCATAAAATCAGGCCTACGACAATAGTACGTTCGCGACATATATCTTTCTTTTTACCTCACCATCCTCCATCTTCGCCATCACAAAAGCAAAACCGGCGTATGACGACATCCATCGTCATACGCCGGTCAGTCAGGCCTCCCCAAATACCAGAAAGGCCGTCCGTTATATTAAAGTAGCACCTATCTCACTGTAAACAGTGCTAAAAATACATGGTCAGCAGGTCGCGGGCCCGGGCAACGTCGGTGCGGATCTGGGCCACCAGGGCATCGGCGGACTCGAAGCGCTTCTCGTCGCGCAGGCGGGCCACGAAATCCAGGCGCAGCTCATTGCCGTAGAGGTTCAGGTCCGTATCCAGCAGGAAGCTCTCGATGCTCAGGCCGTAGTCCCCGAAGGTGGGCTTGCGGCCGATGTTGGTCACGGCCTGCAGGGTCTTGCCCAGGTGGGGCACCACCACGCGGGTGGCGTAGACGCCCGGCGCGGGCAGCATGGTGTCCGGGATGGCGATGTTGGCCGTGGGGAAGCCCAGGCCGGTGCCGCGGCCTTCGCCGTGCACCACCAAGCCCTCGCAGCCGTAGGCATGGCCCAGCAGGCTGGCGGCCGTGGCCACGTCGCCCTTGCCGATGAGCTCGCGCAGGCAGGTGGAGCTGACCACATGCCCGCCCACTTCCACCGGCGGCAGCTGGTCCACGTCGAAGCCGTACTTCTCGCCCAGGGCGCGCAGCACATCGGGCTGGCCGCTGCGGCCGCGTCCCAGCGTGAAGTCATGGCCGATGACCAGATGTTTGAGCCGCAGCGGCAGCAGGTGCTGCCGGACGAACTCCTCGGGCGACAGCGCGGCCAGCTCGTGGGTGAAGGGCAGCTCCAGCACGCGCAGATCGCCCAGGCCCTGCAGCAGGCGCATGCGGGCTGCCCGGCTGGTCAGGGGCTGATGCGGCCTGCCGAAAAGCACTCGCGGATGCGGCCAGAAGGTGATGACCACGCAATCCAGGCCGAACTGCTGGCTGTAGGTCAGCGCACGGCGGATGAGGACCTGATGGCCCTGATGCACGCCGTCGAAATTGCCGATGGTGACGGCCGTGGCGCGGGGAGACGCGGAAGGGGAAGTATCCATGATGGTCCAGTTGCTCAGATAAGACGGTCGAAAATGGATTGATAGGTTTGCCGCACATGCAGCATCAAGCGCAGGGCCATGGCCTGTGCGCGGGCCTCGTCCTCGAAAAAGACAGCGGCCAGAAAACGGGACACGGGACGAAAGTCCGCATCGCCCCGCTCGGCCAGCACCTCCCAGTAGGCCGGGGCACGCTCCAGGGCCAGGGCCGAGGTCTTGTCCGTATGGCTCTGCCCGAAGCTTTCCCGGAACTGCCGGAACATGGCCTCGGCATGCTCGGGGAAGGAGCGCTGCAGGGCCAGACGCCACAGGGCCATGCACAGGCCGCGCCACTCCGCCAGCAGCCGGGCACGACGCCGGAACTGCAGACGGCCGATACCGAGGATGTGCAGGGCCCGTCCCGCATCCAGATCGAGGAGCAGGACGGGGAAATTGTCCAAGGCCTCCCGTACCGCATCGGCACGGACGGCCATCAGACTGCTCATGCTTCTGCCTGACCTTCAGCCGCAGGCTTGCGACGACGGCGACGACGGCGGCGCTTGGCCGTGCCCTCCCCTTCGGCAGGGGCGGGAGCATCCCCGCCATCCGCCGCGGGCGCGGCGTCCGCGACGGCCTCGGCGGCGGGAGCGGCGGCCTCGGCGGCCTTGTCCCCGCGATCACGGCGACGACGGGAGGAACGCTTGCGGCCCCGGCCCTCGCCGTCACCACGGCGGGAAGATTCGCTGCGGCCTTCGGGCAGCTGCTGCACATGGCCCAGGCTCTCCTGATAGGCGGCATCCACCAGCATGGCCAGCAGCAGACCGTTCTCGTCGTCCTCGGCCTGGCTGGCCAGTTCGCGCACCAGCGGCGCATAACGGGCCACGCGCATCTTCTCCAGACCGGTCAGCTTGCGGAAACGGCTCTCCAGCAGGGTGGTCACGCGCGCACCGGCCACCACGGCCACGTCCTCGTCCGTGGGCGCGGGGATCTCGCGCAGGGCGATCTTGTAATGACGGGCGATGCGCTCCAGTTCCATGCGCTGCATGATGTCCACCAGCGAGATGACCGTACCGGCGGCCCCGGCACGGCCCGTGCGGCCGGCACGGTGGATATAGCTTTCATGGTCTTCCGGGGGCTCGTAGAGGAAAACGTGGGACAGGGCCGGGATGTCGATACCGCGCGCGGCCACGTCCGTGGCCACCAGATACTGCAGGCTGCCCTGGCGGATCTTGTCCAGCACGGCCTCGCGGCGGGCCTGGGAAAGGTCGGCCGACAGCTCGTCGGCGTTGTAGCCGAAGCCCTGCAGCACACCGGTGATGTAATGGACGTTGGCCTTGGTGTTGCAAAAGATGATGGCCGATGCCGGGTTCTCGGTCTCCAGCAGGCGCACCAGCACGCGGTCCTTGTCCATGGGACGGCTCTGGCAGAACAGATGCTGCACTTCGGCCACATGCACTTCCTTCTGCGAGAGGGAGAGCATGGAAGGCTCGGTCAGGAATTCCCCGGCCAGCTTGAGCACGTGCGGCGGATAGGTGGCCGAGAACATGCTGGTGTGGATGCGGCGGCGCGGCAGGTAGCGCTGCACTTCCTTCATGTCGGGGTAGAAGCCGATGGACAGCATGCGGTCGGCTTCGTCGAAGACCAGGGCGTCCAGATCGTCCAGCGAAAGGGTGCGGCGCAGCAGATGGTCCAGCACGCGGCCGGGCGTGCCCACCACCAGCTGGGCCCCGTCACGCAGGGCGTCCATCTGCTTTTTGTAGCCCACGCCGCCATAGACGGCCACGGGACGGATGCCCGTGCCTTCGAACAGGGTGCGCGCCTCGTGCTCCACCTGCACGGCCAGCTCGCGGGTGGGCACCAGGATCAGGGCCTGGGCGGCGTGCAGTTCGGGATCCAGACGCGGCACCAGGGGCAGCAGGTAGCAGCCGGTCTTGCCGCTGCCGGTACGGGACTGCACCATGATGTCGCGGCCTTCCAGCAGGTACGGCAGGGCCAGGGACTGCACGGGCATCAGGGACGTCCAGCCCGCACGGCCGCAGGCGGCGGCGATGGTCTCGGGCAGGGTCTCCAGCGTGGCGCGCGGCAGGGCGTTCTCGGGCTCGGCCACGGAAAAATTCTCAAGGGAAGCGCCGGGGGTGGAAAGTTCGGCCGCAGGGGCGGCCTGTTCCTGCGCGGCCTCTCCGGCGGAGGCGGGGCAGGTAGGATCGGTGATGTCGGACATGATGGCTCTCTGACGCACGGCGGCCGGGGGGATCCCGTCTGCCGCCGATGCGGATGGGTTATTCTTTTGATGTCGGAAACGTACTAACCTGCCACAAGCGGCGCCCATGCGCAAGGCGCCGCCGGGGCCCTCCCGCGGCGGGCACGGGCGCGGCCTGCAAAGGCCTTCGCGATGGCGTCGGCCGGACAGGGGCGCCCCCTTTGCCGGGTGCAGGGCGGGCCCCGTTGTTGAAAGCCCGCCCACCTTTCCGTCAGGCAGCGCCCGAGGCGTCCCCGTACGCAGGGGCGGCAAAAAGGCGCGGGGCACGGCTCTTGTCACCCTGGCGTCGCCAGGCTGTCACCGGCAGCGGACAGGCTGTGAAAAAAGGCCGCCGGATGCGGGCGCCGCTTGCGTCCGGGCAAGAATGCGGCTAGCCTGAAAGGCCTCACCCGCCGTACGGACAGGGGCACCGGAGCATGTTTTTTTGATTCGGAGGGAGCCATGGCGCAACTACAGCCGGATTTCGGTCCCGATTTTTCCAAGGGACTGGTCCCCGCCATCGCGCAGGACGCGGCCACGGGCGAAGTGCTCATGCTGGCCTATATGAATGAAGAAGCCTGGAAACGTACCCTGGAAACCGGCGAGGCCCATTACTGGAGCCGCAGCCGCAAGGAACTCTGGCACAAGGGCGGCACGTCCGGGAACGTACAGAAAGTGCTTTCCATCCGCCTGGACTGCGACAGCGACACCGTGCTGCTCAAGATCGAGCAGATCGGCGGCGCGGCCTGCCATACGGGACGGCGTTCCTGCTTCTACCGGGAATGGGACAACGGCGTGGTGCGCGAGTGCTCCCCCGTGGTCTTCGATCCCCGGAAGGTCTACGGCACCAAGTAGCCGGGACCGCACGATGCTTTCTTCGGGCCTTCGGGCCCGTCTCTGGGAAGGAGCCATGCGGCGCATGGCCCAAACAACACAGCAGCAGGCCTTTCGCCTGCCGGAGTAGACACGATGAGCGAAGAATCGCAGGCCATCCTCAAACTGGGCGTGCCCAAGGGCTCGCTGGAAGACGCCACCATCAACCTTTTCGAGCGCGCCGGCTGGAAGATCCGCAAGCATACGCGCAACTATTTCCCGGACATCAATGACCCCGAGATCACGGCCTCGCTGTGCCGCGTGCAGGAGATCGGCGGCTACATCGCCGCGGGCATCCTGGACGTGGGCATCACCGGCCTGGACTGGCTCACGGAAGGCGGTCATGAAGACAAGGTGGTGCACGTGGCGGATCTGGTCTACTCCAAGACGTCCAACCGCCCCTGCCGCTGGGTGCTGGCCGTGGCCGGTGACTCCCCCTACCAGTGCCCGCAGGACCTGGCCGGCAAGCGCATCGCCACCGAGCTGGAAGGCCTGACCCGCAATTACTTCAAGCGCGTGGGCGTGGACGTGAACGTCTTCTATTCCTGGGGCGCTACGGAAGCCAAGGTCGTGGAAGGCCTGGCCGACGGTATCGTGGAAGTGACCGAGACCGGCACCACCATCCGGGCCCACGGCCTGCGCATCATCGACGAAGTGATGTGCTCCTACCCGGTCATCATCGCCAACAAGGAAGCCTGGGCCGACCCGCGCAAGCGCGCCAAGATCGACCAGCTGACCCTGCTCCTGCAGGGCGCCCTGCGCGCCGAAAGCCTGGTGGCCATCAAGATGAACGCCCCGGCCTCCAACCTGGACGCCATCCTCGAGATGCTGCCCTCCCTGAACTCGCCCACGGTCTCGCCCCTGCGCGACGAAGCCTGGCTCTCGGTGGAAACCGTGGTCAACATCGACGTGGTGCGCGACCTCATCCCCCGTCTGCGCGACGCCGGGGCCGAAGGCATCATCGAATACGCCCTGAACAAGGTCATCTAGCAGGGCCTGACGAAAAAAATATCTGTGGGGGAGGGCCCCCCTTATCTCTGCTGTCGATGCCCGTAGCTTCCTTCGTCGCAACGGGCACGGCCCTTGCAGGCCGCCTTCGGTCGCTTGCTCGCGGCAAAAAAGGGCTCCCTCCCCCGCACCCCCTCCCTCCCCCAAACCCGCCATTCGGGGCTGGGGGATATGGGGAAGGACAGGCAGCGGCATCTCCTGCGGGAGAGGGTCGCTTTTTTGTTATCGGGGAAAGGCCATGGTCATGTCGTCTTGTCCGGTGGTTTCCGGCCCTTTTTTCAAAAGCCGGATGCTCAGACACGGGGCCAGCCCTCAAGATGACTGTTTTCTCTCCCCTTCTGTCCGCTCCACGAGGTCCCGTCATGTATCGCCAGCCTCTCCGCCTGCTGACCGTCCTCTGCCTTTTGGGCATCGCTCCCGCCTTCGCCGCGCAGGTGTCCGCAGAAAGCGGCCCTCTCCCGTCCTCCGTCACCAGTGTGGCCGCCGCGACCGGCTCTGTCCGGCAGCCTTCGTCCTCCGTCCGGTCTTCCGCCCGTCCCGCCCAGCGGCAATGGCAGGGCAATCCCGCACGCAAGGGCTACGACGACTTCCGCAACAAGCACCATCTGCGTCCCGAAGGCCAGCACCGTCTGCCCCGGCCCCGCATCCAGCGGGACGGCTCCTGGCGTCCGGGCCGTCGCGACTGAGGACCCCGCCCTGCAGCCCCTGCGCAGGTCTCCGCAGTCCCGGCGCTGCACCATGTGGGGGACACCCGTTCTCCCCAACAGGGGCCCGGGCACACGCTGCATGGCCGCTCCTCTCCGCATAAAAGGGAAGGCATGACACCCCGTGACACCGGCCAAGGGGGGAAGCCCCTGTTCTGCTACGGCAGAAGCGCACACGCTGTCTGCACCGCAGCGGACATGGCCCTGCCAAAAGGCTGCGACGCGTCCCCCGGCACCGCAGCCCGTCTTCCGGAACGAAAAAGTTTGCAGCAAACCCCGGAAGAGGATACAAGCAAGCAGGACAGCGTGCGTTAGGGAAATTTTTCCCAAGCACTGTCCCGCTCCCACAACCTTCCAACAAGAGAACGCATCATGGAAAAAGACGCCAGCCGCGAATTCATGGAAAACCTGCCCGAGCTGGAACCGGGCAAGACCTTCTGCTTTGCCTGCCATCCCGAAGTTCCCTGCTTCAACCGCTGCTGTGCGGAACTGACCCTGCCCCTGACCCCCTATGACGTGCTGCGCCTGCGCCGCCATATGAACAACATGCCCAGCGAGGCCTTCCTCAACGACTTCACCCGCATGCGCACCTTCCCCGACACGGGCTTCCCCCTGCCTCTGCTGCGCATGCTGGAAGGCCCCGGCGAGCCCTGTCCCTTCGTGACGCCCGGCGGCTGTTCCGTGTACGAGAACCGCCCCGGCGCCTGCCGCTTCTACCCCCTGGGCCGCGGCACCAAGATGGGCCACGAGGGCGTGGACGAACGCTTCTTCCTGGTGCGTGAGCCCCACTGCCACGGCTTTGACGAAGGCAAGGAATGGACGGCCCAGACCTGGCTGGCCAGCCAGGAACTGGACGAGTACAATGCCGCCAATGACCGCTACATGCGCCTGATGGCCATGGTCAAGGCCACGGAAAAGCCGCTGGAACCGCGCATGGCCACCATGGTCATCCTTTGCCTCTACCAGCTGGACAAGTTCCGCGAACTCATCGAAAAAATGGGCATCTTCCGCCGCGTGGAGATCACCGAAGAGCGCCAGAAGGCCGTCATGGAATCCGACGAAGCCACGCTGGACTTTGCTCTGGACTGGCTGGAACTGGTCATCTTCGGACAGAGCGAAGGTTTGAACAAAAAGTAGCTTTTTTTTGCAACTGTAAAAAAAGCTGACATCTGACAGCCTGCTTCCCATCAGGGGAGCAGGCTGTTTTTGTTTTTCGTATCTCTTTTGGTTACGGCATGTTAGCTGGCGATTGGGATTTTTTGCACAAATGGCATGTTTTTTGCTGTTTTTGACGGCAAACATACCGGGAGGAGTTATGAGTTTTGGCAGATCACTGTATCAATTTCTGTTAAGCAGCTCGCAGGCCTACGCCAAATGGGACCTGGAAGTCTCCACGTCCATCATCAAGAACCGCAAAAAGATGCTGTTCCTGCTGGCCCTGGCCGCGCCCATCCTGCTCGTGTGCGGTGCCGAAGCCTATGAAGCCCACGAAATGCTGGGCGGCAAAAGCGCGTATGCGCCGGCCTTCTACACCACCACCATTTTCCTGGCCTCCATCGCCGTCGGTCTGGCGGCCGGCCTCATCACCGGCTGCATCGGCGCCGGTGGCGGCTTCATCATCACCCCGGCCCTGATGGCCGCGGGCGTCAAGGGCATCCTGGCCGTCGGTACGGACCTGTTCCACATCTTCGCCAAGGCCATCATGGGCACCACCGTCCACAAAAAGCTCGGTAACGTGTCCGTCAAACTGGCCATCGCGTTCCTGGTAGGCTCCGGTGCCGGTACCTTCGTGGGCGGCGCCATCAACAAGGGCCTGTACAATGCCGACCCGCTGCTGTCCGAAATGTTCATCAGCACCATCTACGCCGTGCTGCTGGGCTTCCTGGGCTTCTACGCCCTGTTCGACTTCCTGAAAGCCACCCGCGGCACCCAGGCCGACAGCGGCGACGCTCACGGCGGCACCGCCGGCATGACCGGCCTTTCCGTCAAGCTGCAGAGCCTGAACGTGCCCCCCATGATCACCTTTGACGAAGACCTGGTGCCTGGTGGCCGTCGCATCTCCGGCTGGATCGTCGCCGCCGGTGGCGTGGTCGTGGGCATGCTGGCCGCCATCATGGGTGTGGGCGGCGGTTTCGTGACCTTCCCCATGTTCGTGTACATCTTCGGTGTGTCCTCCATGACCACCGTGGGTACCGACATCCTGCAGATCATCTTCACCGCCGGTCTGGCTTCCGTGGGTCAGTACGCCATTTACGGTTACGTGTTCTACACCCTGGCCGTGGGCATGCTGCTGGGTTCCCTGCTGGGCATCCAGGTGGGCGCTCTGACCACCAAGGTCGTCAAGGGCGTGCACATCCGCGGTTTCTACGCCGTGTCCATCATCTCCGGTTTCATCAACCGCGCCGCCACCCTGCCCAAGAAGCTGGTCGAAATGGAATACCTCGACTGGTCCATGTCCGTGGTGAATATCATCGAAGAAGTGGGCAACGTGATCTTCTGGGTGGTCGTCGCCTTCTTCGGCCTCTGGGTGTTCAGCAAGTTCTTCCTTAATCTCGGCAAGCTCAGAGGGGAGGCCTAATTATGCTTATTCATGAAAAAGGCCCCTTTGTCCGGGGTTCCATCCTGCTGATCTCGTTCCTGGTCCTGTTCTGTGTGCTGCTCACCCCCATCATGCGTGACGAAAAGGGCAACCACCTGACCGGCCTCCAGTACGCCGATAACGTGTTCAACGAACTTTCCAAGGGTTCTTCCTACTTCATCCCCAGCGTGCGTGAACATGTGAAGACCGTGGAAAAGGTCAACGTCAAGGTCACCGTGACCATGAAGAAGGCCGAACTGGCCGAGACCGCCGTGCAGGTGCTGACCAAGGCCGGCATGACCGCCAGCGCTGACGGCGCCAAGGTCTCCTACGAAGGCAACCTGGCCGCCATGCTGAACGCCGCCACCACCGACGCCGACAGCCTGTACCACAACGACGCCGCCACCGTGAGCGCCCGTTACGACGGCACCCATGCCCTCAAGGCCGCTGCGGCCTGGTGGTATGTGCTGAGCCCCTCCATCAAGGAACTGCAGAAGCAGCGCCTGATCGCCGAGGCCCAGGTCGTTGACCAGGTCCTGCGCCGCGCCGTGGAACCCGGCAACAACTTCTACAGCGTGGAACCCGTGAAGGTGTCGGATCACATCTGGCTCATGAGCGGCATGCTGATCTTCTACGTCATCTACACGCTCTGGTATGGCTTCGCCATCTTCGAGCTGTTTGAAGGCGTTGGCCTTGCCATGACCAAGTCCAAGGTCAAGCAGGAAGGCTAGTTCCCGGTCTGGCCTTTCCAGGCGGGCAACGTCAGGCGCCGACGGGCAACCGTCGGCGCCTTTTTCATTACCGTCCCCGGGGCATGCCGACGAGATTCCTTTGTCGCTTCCCTTTCGAGCGTCATCCGGCCCTGCGGGCGCTCCTTGTTTCTGTCCTCTCCTTGCCCGCCGCCCGCCTGCCGCGGCGTCCCTGCCTGCCCGCGTCCCTCCCCAAAAAACGACGCTGGCTGTCCTCCTTCCCCACGGGCCCTGCCCGCGACGGAGCTGAAGCCGGGCGGAACGCCTGTTCCCCGTTCCCGCCATCCCTCGCGCACCACCTGTCCACAGCCTTCCCTGCCGCCCGGGGACACGGCCTTTCCCTCCCCTGGAGCATGCCTCCCTTTTTCGTCCTTTTCCCCTGCGGGACATTGACACCCCCGCTTTGCCGAGGCTATCCTGCCGGGATAACGCCCGTAACGGGCCAACTCCACGCAAGGACAAGTTCGATGATGGATATTGATCGCCAAATGGCCGTGATCAAGCGCGGCGTGGCGGAACTGATTGACGAGAAGGAACTGCGCAAGAAACTGGAACGCGGCACGCCCCTGCGCGTGAAGGTGGGCTTTGACCCCACCGCTCCCGACCTGCATCTGGGCCACACCGTGGTCATGCACAAGATGCGCCACTTTCAGGAACTGGGCCACCAGATCATCTTTCTGATCGGTGACTTCACCGGCCGCATCGGCGACCCCACCGGCCGCTCCGAGACCCGTCCCCCCCTGACCGAGGAACAGGTCATCGCCAATGCCGAGACCTACAAGAAGCAGGTCTTCAAGATCCTCGACCCCGAAAAGACCATCGTGGAATTCAACTCCCACTGGCTGGGAAAGATGGACGCCTCGGACTTCATCCGTCTGGCCTCCAGCTATACCGTGGCCCGCATGATGGAACGCGACGACTTTGAAAAACGCTTCCGCGAGCAGCGCCCCATCTCCATCCACGAATTCATCTATCCCCTCTGCCAGGGCTATGACTCCGTGGCCCTCAAGGCCGACGTGGAAATGGGCGGCACCGACCAGAAGTTCAACCTGCTGGTGGGCCGCAACCTCCAGGCCCACTACGGCATGGAAAGCCAGTGCATCCTGACCATGCCCCTGCTGGAAGGCCTGGACGGCGTGCGCAAGATGTCCAAGTCCTACGGCAACTACATCGGTATCGACGAGGCTCCCTCCGAGATCTTCGGCAAGGTCATGGCCATCTCCGACGAGCTCATGTGGCGCTACTACGAGCTGCTGTCCTTCAAGTCTCTGGAAGAGATCGCCACCCTCAAGGAAGACGTGGCCCAGGGCCGCGTGCATCCCAAGGCCGCCAAGGAAATGCTGGCCCACGAAATGGTCAGCCGCTACCACAGCGAAAAGGACGCCGACGAGGCCCGCCAGGGCTTCAATGCCGTCTTTGCCAGCGGCGGCGTGCCGGACGACGCCCCCTGCCACACCTGCGCCCAGGGCGACGACAGCACCCCGCCCGCCTTCCTGGAAGCCGCCGGTCTGGTCAAGAGCCGCGGCGAAGCCAAGCGCCTCATCAAGGAAGGCGCCCTGTCCGTGGACGGCCAGCGCTGCGACGACGCCATGTCGCCCCTGGCTGCCGGTGAATACGTCATCAAGCTGGGCAAGAAGCGCTTCCTGCGCCTGACCGTCACGGCCTAGCCTGCCGCAGCTGTTTTTTTTCGAGGGGGCGGGGGGACTTTTGTGAACAAAAAGTCCCTCGCGCTCCCCCACCCCTTCAAAAAACTTCACTCCGGTCCGTACGCCGGTCCCCGTCGCCGTCTCGCGGGCAAGGCCATCCTTCCCTCATCATCCAGCCGGCACACGGGATGCTTTGCACTGCCAGAGCCCTGGCCAGCCTGGAGAACATCAAGCGGGCAGCCCGTATCAGCTTGTTGTTCCTCATTCCGGCAAGTTTTTTGAGCCGTTCCTCCCGCCCCTGAGTCCGGAGCGGCCCCGCCCTGCCGGTACTTCAACGCCCTCGCTGCTTTCCTGTCGCCACAGTCCGGAGTCTTTCCCATCACCTGCCCTTGCCGGTTGTCATGACAGGGCACGCCATCCCCTCCGGCAACTTTCGAAAACGCCCTGCATCCCCGGAGGGGCACCCATCCGTTCCCTTTTCCGGCACGTCCCGATGTCCCCGACCTTCAGACAGCGGCGGGGCCTGTCGTCCACACCCGAATAAGGTTTTTCCCGGGGGGGGGCGTGGAGGAAGGCACAGTTTTGCCCCAAAACGCCCCTTCCCCCACGAGAAACCCGCTTCCAATCCCCCGGTCGACAATGCTATCCTGCGGCAGGAGTAAATTATGCGAAACACGTCATTCAGCCCGCTATGCGCGGCTTTTCTGCTGCTGATGCTGCTGAGCCCCCTTGCTGCCGGTGCGACTCAGCCCCAAAAACCCGTATCATCGCCCCTGACCATCACGGTACAGGAGGCGGAACCCGGCCAGATGCTGCTGTTGGGCAGCAGCCCTGAAGACAGCGACCTGCGCGTGGGGGCCCTGATCTGCCGGCCTCTGGCCGAACAGGCGGTGGACAGGAAAAAAACAGGAGGCGGCCTGCGCCTGGACGTGCCGCTGGAATGGCTGGACGGCTATGTGGCGGCCCGCAGCGGCAAGGAGGATCTCCCCTTCCAGCTCTGGCAGCAGGGCGAGCAGTGGACCTCCAGCCTGCCCATACGCCTGCACGACGCCTGCGCCGCGGCCCCCATGTCCCGCCTGACGGAACGCTGGCAGGCAGTGCGCGAAAAGCTGTCGCGGCAAAAGCTCTCCCAGCCCTGCCGCACCTTCCGCCGGCAGGGCGACAACTGGCTGCCGCTGGTCCTCTGGTGGGACGGCTATCAGGCCTTCAAGGAAGACCGTCCCCACCGTCCTCTGGAGCTGGGGAACATGGCCGCCCAAAGCGACGCCCTGCTGGAGTGGTGCGACAAGCATCCCGGCAAGCCGCTGAAAAAGGCCCTGGAACAGCTTGCGGCCCCCAAGGCGGCCCCTGCGGCCCGCTGACCGGCATGATGTCCGGCCCTGCCCGTCGCGCGGCCGGGCGGCTCTTGATATCCGTACAGACCAACGCCCCACAGGAGTCTCATGCACAAGCTCTATCTCGTCATGGTGGGCCTGCCCGCACGCGGCAAGTCCCGTCTGGCCCGGCGCATCTGCGGCGGCCTGGCGGCTGACGGCTTCCGTTCAGCCATCTTCAACAACGGCGACGTCCGCCGCGAACTGCTGGGGGCGGAATCCACCCTGCCGGAGTTCTACTCTCCGGACAATGCCGAAGGTCGCAGGATCCGCGAGGAGATCTGCCGGCAAAACCTGATCCGGGCCAAAGAATGGCTGAACCGGGAAGGTGACGTAGCCATCCTGGATGCCACCAACGTCAGTCGCGCACGGCGGGCCTTTATCGAAAGGACCCTCACGGACCATCCCGTGCTCTTTCTGGAATGCGTCAATGAAGACCCCGTGCTGCTCAATGCCTGCATCCGCAACAAGACCCGCTTGCCGGAGTACGCGGGCTATACCGAGGACGAGGCCCTGGCGAGCTTTGTGGGCCGCATCGGCTATTACGAAGCCATCTACGAGCCTGTGGGCAAGGAACAGTACTGGCTGTGCGTGGATACCATGTCCAGCCGCATCCTGGCGGAACAGCCCTGCGAAGGCTCCCCCTACTATCCCGCCATCCGCGAGATCGTGGTCAGCTGGTGGGCGCAGAGCCTGTATCTGGCGCGGCATGGTCAGACGGAATACAACGTGCAGGGCCGCATCGGCGGCGATCCGCCCCTGACGGCCAAGGGCCGGATGCAGGCCGAGGCCCTGGCCCTGCACCTGCGCGACCAGAAACTGGACTGGGTGTTCACCTCCACGCGCATGCGCTCGCACGAGACCGCGGCGCCCCTGCTGCGCGGACGGCACGAGACCCGCGTGATGGCCTTCAAGGAATTCGACGAGATCTGGGCCGGAGATTGCGAAGGCATGTGCTACAGCGAGATCCGCGAGACCATGCCCGAGATCACGGCAGGCCGTAACGCAGACAAATACCACTACGCCTACCCGCACGGCGAAAGCTACGCCATGCTGCGCGAACGCGTGCGGCGCGGCCTGCAGCGGGCCCTGTTCCTGGCCGGTGAACTGCCCGTGATGCTGGTGGGCCACCAGGCCATCAACCGGGTCATCCTCTCCCTGTTCCTGCGCCAGCGCGAGGAGGACATCCCCTACATCAACGTGCCGCAGAACCAGTACTACCACATTTCGCTCACGCCCCGCCGCAAGCTCATCGAACGCATCAGCTACTAAAACAGGAAAGAAATGGCTTATATCAGACCACAGCCCAAGCAGCGCATAAGCAAGGAAGAACGCAAGCAACTTCTTCAGGAATATTACCTGCATTACAAAGAGCTCATCCATGATCAAGGCATTGAAGCACTTAATCTGAAAATTCCACGAGAAGTCTTTTCTTCTGTTCTTGATGAAGTGGGGGTACTGCTTCAAGAGAGAGCCGCTCAGCTCTTATCTGAAAATGAAGCGGTTCGCCAATTTCTGGAGAAAACACCTGTTCCTCCGTCGATGGCCTCACAGCTTCCTGAAGATTTCCGAGTGTTTGCCCTGCTCCTGAATGCACTTAAACAATGGGTATCCGCTGAATCAGCTGCAACAGACAGATTCCTTCTTGGAGGAAATGCCCGCAAGGAGTGCAGAGAAGTTACAAATATTTGCTTGGTGACGGGAAAAGAAATCGGGGATGATGGCGAACTGCACCACCCCGTCAGGGATGGGCGGCCTCCCATTTTTCTTTCCCGGGAAGGGCACAACATAATTGAATACGGGCAGAAAAAACGGGGGGAGTCTCAACAGGTGGATGATCCTGTATGGCAGATTATCTGCAAGCGCAGATCAAAAAGTAAGCAATCATGGCAGCAGCTTAAGGAAGGATGCCGCCACCTCATCACTCCTGAATCCTTTTGCCGTTCTAATGCAAAATCATTTGCCAACAAGGTCGTGGAAGAAACTGGTCTTTCTCCCAAAGAAATTCTTACTCTGATAGAAAGCAAAATTGGCTAACTAAGAAGCGGCGCGGACAGATATCCGCGCCGCTTTTAGTTTTTGCAGGGATTCCTCCCAAACTCCCCCAGCTATCCGAGCGGGTCCAGTAATCCGAGGGCATACCGGAGCAGCAAGGAACCAGACAAAATGCGCTTAAGGGAAAGCCCCTAGCCCTCGGTGCTGCGGTACTCGTGGGCCGAGGCCACCACGCGCTTGAGCAGGGCCTGCAGGGTGTGCTTCTCGTCCTCCGTCAGCGGGCTGGTCACCGAGGCGTCCCAGCCCCGGATGATCTCCAGCACGTGCGGGTACACGTCCAAGGCCTTCTGCGTCGGGAAGACGGCGGCAGTGCGCTTGTCCTGCGGGTTGACCTCACGCCGGATGAAGCCGCGCTTCTCCAGATGGGCCAGGGCACGGGTGACGTTGCTCTTGTTGATGTGGATGATGTCCGGCAGCTTGTCCTGGGTCAGGCCGGGCTGGCGGCAGATGTTCAGGATGAAAAGATACTGGCTGCCGCTGAGACCGTACGAAGCAAGACGCTTGTTCAGGTACATGAGGTAATGCCGGTTGGCCAGCGCGATCCACTTATAGGTCAGTTCCACAACAGCTCCAGAAAAATGATGTAGGTCACATACGTCGTTTTTTCATAGTCAGCCTTGCAGCGCCTTGCAAGGGCAAAAGCGCTCCGTCCGCCGGACAGGTTTTCTGCTTGACAAGGGAAAGCACCCGGACGTATATCGTTGCACACGCAACGGTATGGCGATATTTCGCCCAGGAATCCCTATGCCCACCCAACACAGATCCCGGCCCCGGACACAGGACCGCAGCACCGCCAGCACCGGCGAAGCCCTGCGCTCCATTTTCAACCGCAACTTCAATGTGGTCGCCTGCATCAACCTGCTGGTCATGACGGCCTACTATCTGATGTTCGTCACCAGCACGGCCTACGCGCGGGCCACCTACGGCGCCAGCCTCAGCAGCGCCGGGCTCACCGCGGGCATCATGGTCATCGGCTGCCTCATCGGCCGTTTCCTGACCGGCAACCTGCTTTCCCTGTGCGGCTGCCGTGCCATCCTTTTTGCCGGGCTGCTGCTCTATTCGGCCAGCATCGCGGCCTTTTTCTGGGTCCCCAACCTGGCCCTGCTCTTCGTGCAACGTCTGTGCATGGGCATGGGCGTGGGCATCATGGGCACGGCTACCGGTACCATCGTGGCCTATGTGGTGCCCCACCAGCATCACGGGCTGGGCATCAGCCTGTTCAGCATGAGCACGGCCTTCGCGCTGGCCCTGGGGCCCTTCCTGGGCATCCTCATCTCCCAGTATTTCAGCTATACCATCCTGGCACAGACCTGCCTGGGCATCGGGCTGGCCTGCATCGCCATCTTCTTCGGCCTGCACGACCTGCCGGAGATGCGCCACCGCCACCGGCCCTTCCTTGAGCTCAACAGCTACATCGACCCCCGTGTGGTGCGTTTTTCGCTGGTGGCGCTCATCACCTGCCTGAGCTACGGCTGCATCCAGGCCTTCATGACCTCCTATGCGGCGGAACGCGGCCTGACCGGCGCGGCCAGCCTTTTCTTCCTGCTCTACGCCCTGGCCGCCCTGGTGACCCGGCCCCTGACCGGGCGCCTGTTCGACCTGCGCGGCGAGAACATCATCTTCTACCCGGCCCTGCTGCTGACGGCCCTTTCCCTGACCATGATGGCCCACGCCAACAGCAGCTGGGTCCTGCTGGCCGCGGGGCTGATCCTGGGCATGGGCTTCGGCAACTTCCAGTCCGCCGGACAGGCGGTCTCGCTCTCGCTGGTGTCCAAATCCCGCTTTGCCCAGGCCACCACGACCTTCTTCATCTTCTTCGACCTGGGCATCGGTCTGGGGCCCTACCTGTTCGGCTTCATGATCCCCGCCGCAGGCTATGACGGCATGTACCAGACCCTGGCCTTCGTGGTCCTCGGCGCGGTGCTGCTGTACTACGTCCTCCACGGCCGCCGCGTGGCAGCCGCATAAATATCTCCTTCCCCAGAGAGACGGCATTGTCATTCTCCCGGACGATGCCAAAACGCCGGGTCCCCCCCGGCGTTTCTGTTTTTTGGGCGGCCACGTCGCCGCTGTGTCCTCTGCGGAGCAAAGGCAGGATGCCGCCCCCCTGTTGTGACGGCAGGGATGCGAGGCCGTCGGAAGGCCATGCGTCAGGCTGTTTGCCCTGTCCCGGCGCCCCCGGCCCGCAGGCGGCGCAGATGCAGGAGCGGATACGGCTGCCCCGCCCCGTCCAGCGGGGAACGCCCCAGCACCTCGAAGCCCCGGCGGGCATAAAATATCCGGGCCGCCGTATTCTGTTCATTGACGTCCAGCAGGATCTCGGGATGGCGGCTACAAAAATCCTCCAGCAGGGCCGTACCGATGCCCCGGCCCCGCAGGCCCGGCTCCACGAAGAGCATCTCCACCCGTTGCTCCACGCTGCCCAGAAAGCCCGCCGGCAAGCGCCCCTGAGAGGGACGGGGCACGGCTACCGTGCCCGTCGGGAAATGGCCTTCTCCTGCCCCCGGCGCATGGTCGCTCCCGTCGCCTTCAGCGGGCGCGACCTCCAGCCAGGCCAGACGTACGCGCTCCATGGCCGGAAGATAGACGCCCGGCAAGGCAGCCCCGATGGCCCGCAGATAGTCCTCCGCCACGAAGCCGTGCGTGGCCCGCACGTTGCGCCACCACAGGCACAGCAGATACGGCCAGTCCGCAGGACCGGCATCGCTGAAGGTCAGTCGTTCCATCCTCTATTCCTTGCAGGGACAGCACCCGCAGGGGCCACAGACCTGTATACGCCGCAGGTGCCCCCGGATGCGTCCGCAGGCAGTGCCCGACGGCAGGCAAGGCGCATCCGGCCGGGCTTCTGACGGGGGACAGCAGCGCCATCGTCTCCGGGCTCCAAGGCGCGATACGGCTGCCCATCGCAAGGGAGCGTCCGCAAGCGCCTCACGCCGTCCCGGTGTCCGTCAGTAATTCATCTTCCACTGGACACCGGCGCTGGTGTTGTCCTGCTCCGTGCGGATGCCCGCCTTGCTGTGCGGGGTCAGTTCCAGTTCCATGATGACGGCGGTGCTGTCCGGCTCCAGACCCTGTTCCACGCCGAGATAGATCTTCTCGCCGATGAACTTGCCCACTTCCAGGCTGCTTTCTTCATCACCGCTCTCCTTGTCCGTGGCGGAATTGACGCGCAGCACGTCCACGCCCAGCACCGCACGGCCCAGATCCAGAACGCCCAGGCCGCCGGAGCCGAACCCGGCCAGACGTGCCACGGCGGCGGCCAGACGCAGGCTTTCGAAACGGCCCAGTTCGCTGGAGCCGCGACCGAACATGACCCGCGAGATGATCTCTTCCTGCGGCAGGGACGGCGTGCTGGTCAGTTCCAGCTTCATGCGCCGCACGGAGCCGCTGACGCGCACATCGGCCGTGATATCCGGCACTTCGTAGCGCAGGGTCACATCCAGCAGGGGGTTGGAGACCGCCCCGCCGTTGAAGGAGATGGTGCTGGGCCGCAGGGTGAAGATCTTGGAGAGCAGGTCGAACTGCCCCCGCACCGAGCGCACGCTGCCGATGACCAGCGGATCGTTGAGGGCCCCGCGCACGCGCAGACCGGCCTGCCATTCGCTCTCCAGCCCGTGGCCGTTGACCGTGATATGCCCGGGCGCCCGGACGCTCACGTCCAGGGAGCCGTGTCCTTCCTTCTTTTCCGTGACCGGTTCCGGAGCCTCGCTGGTGCCTTCCACGGGCAGGGTAGTCACGCTGCTGCCGGTAAGGCGGTTGAGATTGACCAGGGCCTCGTCGATGGTGATGTCCGCCGCCACCTGGGGCGCCATGAGCGTGCCCTTGACCGAGGCCGTGCCCGACAGGGTCGCCTGGATGTCCGCGCGCCGCAGGGGGCGCAGACGCTTCATGGCGGCATCCAGATCGAGCCTGCCGCCTTCGGGATGCAGACTGCCCGCGGCCGTCACCAGGCCGCCGCGCCCGTCGCTCATGGAGGCCTCCACACGCACGGGCTCCAGCTTCAGGCCCTTGCCGCTGCCCGCCGTCACCGAGGCCTTGATGTCCGTCAGCAGGATGCCCAGGGCCAGGTCCTCATACCGTCCGCCCGCGACCTCCAGCCGCCCCTTGCCCGTAGGCACGGCAAGGCTGCCGGCCAGAGCCAGATGCATGTCCAGGCGTCCGGTCACGCGGCGGTCGGCCACCGGCACCAGACGCCAGAGCGGGGCCAGGTCGCCCTGCCAGTCCAGGCGCCCGGAAAGCGGGGCCGTCATGTCCGGCAAGGGCAGGCCGTTGGCGGAAAAATGCAGGGGCAGGCGGACTTCCAGACCGGCCTGCTCCGCTCCCAGGGCCTGCCGGGTGGAGGGAGGCAGTTCCAGCCGTGTGTCCAGACGTCCTTTGCCGTTGCTGCCGCCCAGCTTGCCCGTCAGGGCCAGATCCAGCGGCGGCAGGGAGCTTTGCGGGACTTCCAGTCGCCGCACGTCCAGCCGGAAGGTCCCGGCAGGGGCCGCGGGACTGCCGTGCAGGCGGCTCTGGAAAGCCAGCGCGGCCGAAGGCAGGCCCGGCACCACCGCCCGCCACGGGGCAAGATCCATGCTGTCCAGCGTCAGGCGCACATCCATGGCCGCGGGTTTCAGGCTGGCCGTGGCCCGTACCCGCCCCGCAGGCGCGATGCGGGCATCCAGACCGCGCAGGGAAAGACCGTCCTTGTCCAGCACCAGGGCCGTCCCTGCCTGCAGGCGCAGGCCCACGCCCTGCTTGAGATGCAGGTCACACACGGGGATCTCCAGCCTGTCGCCCTGCCAGCGGAGGCGCAGCTTGGCCCGAATGTCTCCGGCGCAGGCCAGTTCCGCTTCCAGCGGGGTCGCCAGTTCGCCCTTCAGGCCCACGAGCACCCGCTCCAGCCGCAGACCGGCCGCATGGAGCTGGCGCACGTCCAGACGCTGTTCCAGCTTTCCCCGGCCGAAAATATCGTCGATGCGCAGATGCTGGTGCAGCTCGCGCAGCAGCAGACGCTCGCCTCCCCTGTCGTGCAGGCGGAGGAAGCCCACGTCGGCATCCAGACTGAACCACTGTTGCCAGTCCTGGCTGCACAGGAAGGCCGGATCGGCCAGCCCGGCCACAGCCGCCAGCGGAAGTTCCTCGGCTTTGTCCGGGGCACACGGCAGACCGCCCGCACGCAGCATCAGACGGACAGGCCGGTCATCCTTCTTTTCCAGGCGCAGGCCCGGCGACCAGTAGTCCAGCACCCGGCCCAGCGCGGCCCAGTCTTCTATCTCGCCATACAGCGAGGCCCACAAACGCGGCCTTGTCCCGGGATCGGGGAACAGCTGTGCCAGCAGCCGCGCAGGGACAAAATCGCTGCCCACGATGGCCGGGGCCGAAGGGACGGGGGCTGCGGCGGCATCCGCAGCAGAGGCAGGAACAGGGGCCGCCGGAAGGGCCGTTGCGGGCTGTCCGGCCGCATCCACAGGAGGCGGCGTCCCGGCCTCTCCCACCACAGGGAGCGGGGCCTGCTTTTCCGCCGAAGCAGCAGGAACGGCAGGCATCTCCTGCGGGGCATTGGGCAGCAGGGCCAGCAGGGCCCCGTCCAGACGGGCACCGGCGCCGTGCAGCTCCAGCTGCGGCAGGCCCAGCAGCCAGGCCGCGCCGTCATGCCCGGCCCGCAGGCGCAGTTTCGTGGAGATGTGGTCTTTTCCGGTGCGCACCTGCAGGGAGAGCGGCAGTTCCACCTTGCCTTTGGCAGCCAGCTGCGGCCACGGCAAGGCCTCTCCGCCTGCCAGCAGGGAGAGATCGTTGACGGCATGCCCGCCCAGATCCAGCGTGGCGCAGGCCAGTTCCAGACGGGGCTCGGGCGCACCGGGACTGCCCTTCACGCCGATGTCCAGACGCAGGGCGTCGCCCAGGGGCGCCAGCAGGGCCCGCGCCTGGGGCAGCAGGGCCGCCGCATCCGCAGCGGAAGACACGGCAAGCGAGCAATCCAGCGCCAGCGGCGAGGCCAGCGCATCCGCAGCGGTCGCAAGCTCCAGCGTCCCCTGACCGCGCAGCCGCACGGCCCCGGCATCCGCCTGCAGGCTCTCCAGCGCCAGCACGGGACGCTCACCGGGCCGCAGGGCCAGTTCCACCCGCAGGGACGACGCCTGCCCGGGCATCAAAAGCAGAGCCAGCGGCGCGGGCAGCCACTGTCCTGCCGCTTCCGTCAGGAGGGGGGCCGTATCCGTGCTTTTTTCCTGCGCAGGAACAGGACCGGCTTCTTGTGCCGGGGCCGCCGCCGGAGTCATCCCGGGCGCTGTCACACCGGATCCGGGAGCGGGAGCAGCGGCGGAAGGCGTCTCCTCAGTGGCCGGAGCAGCGGCTGCCGCTGCGGACGCCAGCTGCCACGAGGCCTGGAGACCGGCCCGGGCCGTGGTCCCGCTCAGGGAAAAATCAGCTTCGGCTGTCAGGCGCAGCGAGACCTCCAGCCCCTCACCGACGCGGAGGGCGCTTTCCACGGCGGCCACAGCCACGGACAGGGGCGGCGCCGGGAGGGCCCCGGGCGTCATCGCCTCTTGTGCGGGGGCAGACGCAGTGACGGCAGGGGCCGGAGGCGTCTGGCCATCCGCAGGCACACTCCCCGCTCCGGCCGAAGCAGCCGCGTCCTGAGCTGCCTGCCCGGAGGCATCCACCAGCGTGCCGGACGAACTGCCGTCCAGCACGGCCGAGCCCAGCCACAGGCCATCCAGCGCCACTTCACGCACACGCAGGGAAGGCAGCCAGCCCGGCAGGGAGGCCGTGATGTCCAGCGCGCTCCTCAGGGCCGTCTCCACTCCGGCCAGCGTCTCGGCCAGCGGCGGGGAGGGCTCGTCGGGGGAAGGAGGCAGCTGGGGCAGGCGATACAAAGAGGGGTGTTCCAGGCGCAGGTCGAGCGAGATGCCGGGCGGGAAGACGGACAGGCCCACGTCCACACGCGCCCGGGGCACATCCAGCCAGAGGCCCCCGGCATCACGCAGGCGCAGGGCGCATTCCATCTCCAGCGGCAGGGCCCCCTCCAGACGGATCAGCTCCAGGGAAAGGCCCTGTTCGGCCAGGGGCGGAGCCAGCAGGGCGTCGGCTTCCTGCCGCAGCCAGTCCTGTCCGCCGGGCGTACGCAGCCACCAGACCGCTCCGGCCCCGGCCAGCAAAATCAGGAGCACGAACAGCAGCAGGCACGGCAGGACACGGCGCCGGAAAAAGCTCCTGCGCACGGGCGCTGCCCCTTCCGAGGGAGCAGGGCCCGACGGACCGCCGTCAGGGACAACAGGGGGAGTTCCGGATTCGCTGGCCATCAGAAGCTCTGTCCTATGCTGATATAGAGTTGCAGGGGGGGATCACCGTCCACGGGATTGAGGGGCGTGGCCACGTCCAGACGCACCGGGCCGATGGGCGTGTAGTAGCGCAGGCCCAGGCCCGCGCCCCAGCGCATGTCGCCGAAGATCTGCGGCAGGGCGTCCTCGTAGACCATGCCGCCGTCCAGGAAGGGCACGATGCCGATCTCGTCGGTGATCTTGTAGCGGGCCTCCAGATTGACGATCTGGTAGGAACGGCCGCCGCTGGGGTCGCCCTTGTCGTTGCGCGGGCCGATGGCCTGATAGGAATAGCCGCGCACCGAACCGGCACCACCGGCGTAATAGCGCAGCGTGCTGGGCAGGTTGTTCATCTCGGCCCCGGCCATGCTGCCGCCGCGCACACGGGCCGCCAGCACGAGCTTGTCGTCGATGACGCCCTTGTTCGGACCCTTGCGGAAGGGCGCGTAGTAGAACATGCCTTCCACTTCCGTGCCCAGGGCCGTGAAGAAGCCGTCGTAATAGCCGAAGATGGGTTTGGAATTGATCTCCAGCACCGAGCCGCGCTTGGGATTGATCTTGTTGTTGCGGCTGTCGCGCACGATACGCAGGTGCGGGCCCACGAAACTATAGGGCTCGTTGGTACGGTCGTTCTCGGTGAGGGTGCCGCTGTCGGAAGAGGCGCCCACCCCCACCCACCAGTAGGGGCTCAGGCGGCGCTCGATACCGGCGCCCACGCGCAGACCGCGCCGGTCGTAAGCATCGGTGAATTCCTGCAACAGGGAGGCTTCGCCCACCAGCTTCTGGTCGCGATCCAGAAAGGCCGGTTTTTCGAAGGACGCCTTCAGCCCCTGCTTTTCGGGCGTGATGGGCAGGGAGACCACCAGCTTTTCCCCGTTGCCGAAGAAGTTGCGGTGTTCCCACTCCCCTTCCACGCCGATACCGGAATCGGTCTCATAGCGGGCAGCGGCGCTGACCGAGCGCGGCGGGCCTTCACGCACCACCAGCTGCACGGGCAGGACCACCATGCCGTCCTTGCGCGGCGAAGGCACGTCCTTGATGTTGCGCTGGCGTACCATGCTGAACAGGCCCAGGCCGCGGAGCTCGTCCACATAGTCCTGCACCCGGCTCTCGTTCCAGGGCTCCGTCCCGGCCTTCCAGGGGGCGCGTTCGCGGATGTAGGTCGTGCTGACGTCCTTGTTGCCCTCCACCACGATCTCGCCCAGCAGGGCCGGAGGACCGGTATCCACCACGATCTCGGCATTGAGGGTCCGGGCCGCGCGGTCGAGGAAATAGCGCTGGCTGCTCACCTGGGCCAGCGGATAGCCACGGCGGCGCAGGCGTTCGGGCAATTTTTCCACGGCTTCCAGCATCTGGTCGGCCGTGACGGGTTCACCGGGGGTGACCCCGCGCAGGGTATCGGGAAAACGCGGGGGCGGGGTCGCTTCGCGGGCCTCGTCGCCCCACAGGGCCCCCAGACCGCTGTACGGCGCCCGCCGCTTGCCGTGCTTGAGGGCCGCGGGCACCACGGGGACAGGCTCATAGCGCACCGAAGCCCGGCCCAGCACATAGCGGGGGCCCGGCGTCAGATGCAGGCGCACCGTGACCGGTTTGGTCGTGCTGTCCATCTGGAAGGTCGCCGTACCGTCATAATAGCCCTGGGAATGCAGCAGCTTGACCGCCGTCTCCACATCGCCCCGGGCCCGGCGCTCCAGGGCCAGCAGGCTGTCCGGCGGGTCGGAGCGCAACTGCTCCAGCTGGCTCAGGTCCCGCATCTTGTCCGACAGGCCGCTGTTCCCCTTGGGGGCAGACGGCGCGGCTCCCGTCCCTTCACGGTGGGGGGCATCCGCCTGTGGGGCTGCCGGTCCGGCCTCGTCGCCCTCCTCCGGGCTGCCGCCCAGGGACACGCCCTCGGATTCCCCGTCAGGATCCGTGGCCGCGGCGCGTTTCTCGTCCGCGGTGGCGCGGCGCTCCCCGTCCACTTCGATGGACAGCTTGTACGGGATTCGCTCGCCCTGAGCGGCGGGCATCTTGGTCCCGCCGTCATCACGTAGTTCTCCGGCGGCATCGCCGAACAACAGGCCGCAGCCCCCCAGCAAGAGGCAGGCCATGAGCAAAAAAGAAAAAAGGATATATGTTCGGCGCATAATAATCCCATAGCCGCAGAGAGACAGCTTGGCAAGACAAATCCCCTTTGTTACCATGAGCTTATTCAGTTCTTTTTTCAGGAGTCTCCCATGTCGTATGATCTCTGCCTCCATGTGGACGCCAATGATCCCGCTGTGCTGGCCTTTGCTTTCGTCAATGCCCGCAACTATATGAACGGCCTGCCCGGCAAGGAATTCGAGCTGGTGCTGGTGGCCAACGGCCCGGCCGTCAAACTGTTCGTGCCTGCCCAGGCCGAGCTGCAGAAGACCGCCGAGGAGCTCATGGCCCGCGGCCTCAAGCTGCGTCTGTGCAAGAACGCCCTGGATGCCAACAAGATGACCGCCGCCGACCTCTGGCCCGGTTGCGAAGTGGTGCCCGCCGGCCTGGTGGAGATCGTGGAGCTGCAGAACAAGGGCTTCGCCTACATCAGACCGTAAGAGAACCATTCAGAATTTTTTCGTTCCCCTAGTGATGCGCATACGAACAATGCGTGGTATGCCGGGGGCTGGAAATAGCGTATTCGTGGCGGCTGCGAAGAGTAGCCGCCACGTTCACAATTTATTATAATCATATGGATTCAATAAGCCCTGAAAAACGAAAATGGGTGATGTCCCAAGTAAAAGGGAAAAACACAACACCCGAAAAAACAGTACGATCCCTACTCCATCGCCTAGGATTTCGTTTTCGGCTACATAAACGTACTTTACCGGGAACTCCCGATATCATCCTGCCTAAATATCATTCCGTAATCTTCGTCCATGGATGTTTTTGGCATAGACATAACTGTCCTAATGGACAGCGCCTCCCCAAAACAAATGTGGATTTTTGGAAAAATAAATTAGACAACAATGCGGCACGGGATTTAAGAAATCTCTCAGAATTACGGGCATTAGGCTGGAAAATTCTTGTTATCTGGGAATGTGAAGTCAAGGACTCTTGCCGATTACAAAATATCATTCTTTCTTTTTTAAGACCTGAAAAGGAATAATTGAATGAAATCCATTGAACTATTTGCCGGAGCGGGAGGATTGGCCCTCGGGGCGTCGCTGACTGGTTTTATCCCCGCTGCGGTTATTGAGTGGGATAAATGGGCGTGTGATACCGTCAGGGAAAATCAAGAACGACGACATCCTCTTGTGCTGGACTGGCCTCTTCATGAGCAAGATGTCAGAACTTTTGATTTTTCCGTTTTTTCCGGCGACATTGACCTTGTCGCGGGTGGTCCCCCTTGCCAGCCATTTTCCCTGGGCGGGAAACATCGTGCCTATTCTGATAAGCGGGATATGTTTCCATCAACGATTGATACTATACGCGCTGTACGGCCAAAAGCATTCTTAATTGAGAATGTAAAAGGTTTAACACGCGCAAATTTTGCCAATTATCTTCAATATACTATATTGCAGCTTAACTTTCCAGAACTAATAATTAAGAAAAATGAAACATGGATTGAACACCTTTCGCGCCTAGAAAAACAAAAAACATCAGGACGTATTAGAGGATTAACTTATGATGTGATATATCGAGTTGTTAACGCTGCTGACTATGGCGTTCCCCAAAAAAGGGAACGGGTATTCATTGTTGGATTTCGCCATGATATTGATGTCCGCTGGACATTCCCGCAAGCGACACATTCTTACAATGCATTACTTTATAGCCAATATAAAGATGAAAGCTATTGGGAAAAGCATAAAATATGTAAAAAAGATCGTCCAGATATAGATTCAAGAACAAAATTACGTATTTTAAAACTAGACACACTTGATATAGAAAATATGGGAAGTCCTTGGCGAACTGTCAGGGATGCCATATATGACTTACCAGATCCACGGAGTGATGAGGCTCGTCTTTATCACAATCATGAATTTCAATCTGGAGCCCGTCTGTACAAAGGACATACGGGAAGCCCTCTTGATTTACCGGCAAAAACATTAAAAGCTGGAGCCCATGGTGTTCCCGGCGGTGAAAATATGCTGGTTTCCCCAGCGGGAGAGATTCGATATTTCACTGTTCGGGAAGCGGCGCGCATCCAAACTTTTCCTGACAGCTATATTTTTCATGGGGCATGGACGGAAACAATGCGACAGCTTGGTAATGCAGTTCCCGTCACCCTAGCGCGTATCATGATGGGAAGCGTCGCGGAGAAATTGGTGGAAGCGGAAACCAAAAAAATCGTGACGAAGCTGATAGGGGCCGCCTAATGCCGATGATTACCCCATATAATCCACTGGATAAACATAATCTTGGAAACAATGTCGCCGAAGCCTTATTACGGAGTGAAGTCCACTCCTTAGGGGATCTGTCCCGCTTTCAAGGAGCTGGCGTCTATAGTATTTATTACACTGGAGATTTCTCTTCCTATACTCCCCTCAGTGAACAAAATAAAAATAATCTTTTCAACATGCCTATTTACGTTGGAAAGGCTGTTTCCGCAGGGGCGAGAAAAGGAAACTTCGGGCTGGATGAGGAACCAGGAACGGCGCTGTATCAACGGTTGAGAGAACATGCGGATAGTATCGCGCGAGCGACGAACCTTGAACTTGCCGATTTTTACTGCCGCTTCCTTGTCGTGGATGACATCTGGATTCCTTTAGGCGAATCACTACTTATCGCGAAGTTTTCCCCCATTTGGAACAAACTTGTGGACGGTTTTGGCAATCATGACCCTGGCAAAGGGCGCTATCAGCAGATGCGTTCCCGTTGGGATACGCTGCATCCTGGTCGAACTTGGGCCACACGATGTGAAGAACGCCCGGAAAGCGCTGCGGAAATTCAACGTGATATTCTCGCGTTCTTCGCGGCGAATATCCCATAACGAACTTCATTGTATAAAAAACGCCCCTATGCCCGGGAGGCATAGGGGCGTTTTCAGTTCCGAAAAATAAAGTTTAGGCCTTCTTCTTGGCCCCGGCCATCTGGTAGCGCTTCTGGGCGGAGAGTTCCACCTTGCGCAGGCGCAGGGACACGGGGGTCACTTCCACCAGTTCGTCCTCACGCACGAAGTGCAGGGCGTGTTCCAGGGTCATCTTCTTCACGGGGGTGAGGATGACGTTCTCGTCCTTGCCGGCGGCGCGCAGGTTGGTGAGCTTCTTTTCCTTGGTGGCGTTGACGTCGATGTCGTTGTCACGGTTGTGCTCGCCCACGATCATGCCCTCGTAGACCGGATCGCCGGGCTCCACGAACAGGGTGCCGCGGGGCTCCAGGTTGAACAGGGCGTAGGCCACGGCATTGCCGGGACGGTCGGCCACGATGGAACCGGAATAGCGGGTGGGGAAGTCGCCGCGCCATTCTTCGTAGCCTTCCAGATAGGAGTTCATGATGCCGGTGCCCTTGGTATCGGTGAGGAACTCGTCGCGGTAGCCGATGAGGCCGCGGGAAGGCACGGAGAACTCCAGACGCACGCGGCCGGTACCGTTGTTGGTGCAGTTGAGCATGCGGCCCTTGCGCTGGTTGATCTTGTCGGTGACCACGCCCATGAAGACCTCGTCGCAGTCCACATACAGGTGCTCGATGGGCTCCAGGGTCTTGCCGTTCTCATCCTTCTTGAGGATGACCTCGGGACGGCCCACGGAAAGCTCGAAGCCTTCGCGGCGCATGGTCTCGATGAGGATGGCCATCTGGAACTCGCCGCGGCCCTTGACCAGGAAGGCGTCCTTGTCGGTGGTGTCTTCCACGCGCACGGCCACGTTGCGCAGGCATTCGCGGTTCAGGCGGTCGCGGATCATGCGGCTCTGCACCAGCTTGCCTTCACGGCCGGCCAGGGGCGAGGTGTTGATGCCGAAGCGCATGGCCACGGTGGGCTCGTCCACGCGGATGCGCGGCAGGGCGCGGGGGTTCTCGCGGGTGCAGATGGTGTCGCCGATGGTCACGTCCTCGATGCCGGCCACCACCACGATGTCGCCGGGCTGGGCCTTGTCCACCTCGGCCAGCTGCAGGCCTTCATAGACCTGGATCTTGGAGGCGCGCAGGGGGCGGGCCTGACCGTCTTCACCGATGCAGGCCAGGCTCTCGTTGGCGTAGATACTGCCGTGCATGATGCGGCCCACGGCCAGACGGCCCAGGTAATCGGAGTAGTCCAGGTCGGCCACCAGCATCTGGAAGGGCTGCTCGGGATCGTAGGAAGGACCGGGGATCTTTTCGAGGATGGTCTCGAACAGGGGGGTCAGGTCCTTCTGCTCGTCGTCGATGTTGCGCATGGCCACACCGGCCCGGCCGATGGCGTAGAGCACGGGGAATTCCAGCTGCTCGTCGCTGGCGTCCAGATCGATGAACAGGTCGTAGACCTCGTTGAGCACTTCATCGGGACGGGCGTCCTTGCGGTCGATCTTGTTGATGACCACGACCACGGGCAGACCGGCTTCCAGGGTCTTGCGCAGTACGAAACGGGTCTGGGGCAGCGGGCCTTCGGAGGCGTCCACCAGCAGGATGGCGCCGCTGGCCATGGAGAGCGAACGTTCCACTTCACCGCCAAAGTCGGCGTGACCGGGGGTGTCGATGATGTTGATCTTCACGCCGTTCCAGTGCACGGCGCAGTTCTTGGCCGCGATGGTGATGCCGCGTTCGCGTTCCAGATCCATGCTGTCCATGACGCGGTCATCGACCTGCTGGTCTGCTCGAAACACGCCGCTCTGACGGAAAAGGGCGTCCACCAGGGTCGTTTTGCCGTGGTCAACGTGGGCGATGATAGCCACGTTACGAAGTTTGTCATTCTGCTGCATAGTTCTGTCTCGCTCTGGTAAAAAAATCGCCCCGGAACGTTGCCGGGGCGCATGGTTTACGCGATTTTTACAACTTTGTCACCACCGCTTCCACAAGGCGGCCCAGGTCCTTCCCGGCCCGGCCGGCCACGGCGATGACTTCTTCCAGCGGCGCGGGCCGCATGCAGTCGGGCAGGTTCTTGTTGGTGAGGCAGGAGATGCCCAGCACGCGCAGGCCCATATGGCGGGCGGCGATGACCTCCAGCACGGAGCTCATGCCCACGGCATCGGCGCCCCACTGGCGGAACATGCGGGTCTCGGCGGGGCTCTCCATCTGCGGGCCGCGCACGCCGATGTAGACGCCGCGCTCCAGCCGGATGCCCAGCTCGAGCGCGCACCGGCAGGCCAGGTCGCGCAGGCCGGCGTCGTAGATGGCGCTCATGTCGGGGAAGCGCTCGCCCCAGGCCTCATGGTTGGGCCCGCTCAGGGGAGAGACGCCGGTGAAGTTGATCTGGTCGCTGATGCACATGAGCCCGCCCGCATCGAACTGCGGGTCCAGGGCGCCCGCGGCATTGGTGAGGATCAGCGTGTCCGCGCCCAGCCCGGCCATGACGCGCACGCCCATGCAGACCTTGTCCGGCCCGAAGCCTTCGTACAGATGGCAGCGGCCCTGCTGCACCAGCACGGTGCGGCCGCCCAGACGTCCCAGCACGAAGGCCCCGGCATGGGAGGCCACCGTGGACACCGGGAAGCCCGGCAGGTCGGCATAGGGCACGCTGACCGTGTCCTCCATGCGTTCCACGAGCCCCGAAAGACCGGTGCCCAGGATGATGGCCGCATCGGGCCGGGAGGGCAGCGCGGCCCCCAGACGCTGGCGCAGCGCCGCCACCGCAAGCTGGACTTCTTCCCAGTTTTGCATAGAATTGACCCCCTCAGATATTGAAGACCAAGCCGATATGCTGTAGTAGCTCTTGTTTTTCAGTCGCAAAAGCGAACCGCTTTATAGCGTGCTGACGCCCATTCCACAAGAGCGGCACAGCACCGCCCTCAGGAGACCGCCTTGGAGACCAGCCAGAAAGACTCTTTGCAACAACACAAGGTTCTCGTCGCCAACCGCGGCGAGATCGCCATACGCATCATGCGGGCCTGCCGCAAGCTGGGTGTGGCCTTTACCGCCATCTTTACCGCCGAAGACGCCGCTTCGGGCCATGTGCGCTACGCCCGCGAGAACGGCGGCGAACGCAGCCTGTTCCGTGTTTCTTCCTATCATGACGCCAACGAACTGATGTCCGTGGCCGACCAGGCCGGCTGCACGGCCGTGCATCCCGGTTACGGCTTCTTCGCCGAGGACTTCCGCTTTGCCCGTCGCGTGACCAAGCGCGACCGCAAGATGATCTTCATCGGCCCCTCGTGGAAGATCATCCGCGAGCTGGGCGACAAGATCAACACCAAACGTCTGGCCCGCAGCCTGGACGTGCCCACCGTTCCCGGTTCCGACCGCCCCATCTATGACGAGATGGAAGCCGAGCGCATCGCCCGCAGCGTGTTCGAGTTCCAGGTGCAGCAGGGCATCAAGCGCCCGCTGGTGCTGGTCAAGGCTTCGGCCGGCGGTGGCGGCATGGGCATCGAGGAAGTGTACGACATCGACAACTTCCGCTCCGTGTACCGCCGCATCCGCAACTACGCCCTGCGCCAGTTCAAGGACGAGGGCGTGCTCATCGAACAGCGCATCACGGACTTCAACCACCTGGAAGTCCAGATCGTGTCCGACCGCAGCGGCAAGAACCCCGTGCACTTCGGCACCCGCAACTGCTCCATCCAGTCCACCGGCCTGCAGAAGCGCGTGGAAGTGGCCCCCGGCTTCGTGCCCGCCCAGATGGACTACAGCTTCGATGCCGCCAAGGTGCTGCAGGACATCGTCCACTACTCCCTGACCATGGCCCGCAAGGTGGGCTATGACAACGTGGGCACCTGGGAATGGATCGTCACCCGCCAGGGCGAGCCCTTCCTCATGGAAGTGAACACCCGCATCCAGGTGGAGAACGGCGTCTCGGCCCGCATCTCCAGCATCCGCAACCACGAAGGCCCCGTGGACCTCATCGCCGAACAGATCCGCATCGGTCTGGGCGAGCCCCTGGGCTACACCCAGGACGACGTGACCTTCGACGGCGTGGGCATCGAATACCGCCTCATCGCCGAAGACCCCGAGCACGGCTTCACCCCCTGGGTGGGCCGCATCGAGCGCTTTGCCTGGAAGGAAGAGCCCTGGCTCACCATGCTGACCCACGTGCCCACCGACACGCCTTACGAGATCCCCACCGAATTCGACCCCAACCTGGCCCTGGCCATCATCTGGGGCAAGGATCTGGCCGAGGCCCGGGAACGCGGCGTCTCCTTCCTGGACAACCTGCACCTGGAAGGCCGGAACAACGCCGGTGAAGCGCTCAAGTCCAACGTGGACTTCCTGCGGGCCAACACCGCCCGCACCCTGCGCTTCTAGCTGACGGGCCGCCCCGGCGGTCCCCTTCCATCAACGTCAAACGGCGCAAGAGATTATGGACAACACTATCGAAAAACGCATCCAAAGCCTGAACGACAGGCTCTCGTATACGCGCGACATCTTCGCCGGCAAGCACGAGGACAGCATCCGCCTGCTGGACGAGAAGCTGACCGAGTTCACCAATCGTGTGCGCAACGGCGAGGTCGAGGATCCCCATACCGAGATCGTTTCCCTGGAAGACCTTTTCGTCTTCGTGGAAAAACGCCTGGAAAAGCTCATCACGCCCATGGACCGCGTGCGCATCGTGCGCCATCCCCAGCGCATCTGCCTGCGTGACATCCTGGAGAACGTCTACGACAACTTCACCGAAGTGGGCGGCCAGGACGAGCACAGCCTCGACCCCAGCATGCTCATCGCCCGTGCGGTCATCACCCGCCGCCGCGGCAAGAAGATGCACACCCAGTCCGTCATGGTCATCGGCCAGGAAAAAGGCCACGGCGCCGAGTTCCGCAACGGCGGCTCCGTGAAGCCCTGGGGCAATGCCAAGGCCCTGCAGTACATGCGCGTGGCCGAGACCGAAGGCATCCCCATCCACTGCTACATCTTCACGCCCGGTTCCTACCCCATCGAGGACTACCCCGGCGCGGCCCAGCAGATCGCCCGCAACATCTACACCATGGCCGGTCTGCGCGTGCCCGTCATCTCCATCATCTCCGAGGGCGGTTCCGGCGGCGCCGAGGCCATCGGCCTGGCCGACAAGCGCCTCATGCTCTCCCACGGCTACTACTCGGTCATCTCGCCCGAAGGCGGGGCCGCCATCGAAGGCCGCCTCAAGGCCGGCCAGCGCGCCGCGCCCGAGCTCATCGAGCATTGCGCCCAGAACCTGCACATCACCGCGCAGGACAACCTCTCCTTCGGCTACATCGACAGCGTGGTGCAGGAACCCGCCCTGGGCGCCCGCCCGCACCACTTCGACTTCTTCCGCTCCCTGCGGCAGGAAGTGCTGCGCGCCACCGACGAGGTGGTCATCACCAACACCAAGCCGCCCATGATCCGCGGCCTGGCCCTGGCGCGCCTGCGCAACCCCGAAGCCAACCTGGACGAGATGTACGTGCGCTGGGGCATGTCCGGCGCGGCCAAGAACCGCATGCGCGAACGCCGCCAGCAGAAATTCCTGCGCCTCTCCCGCGCGGCCGCCATCGACAACCGTCCCTTCCTGGCCAAGAACGCCGCCGCCCTGCGCGACTGGGTGACCAAGCCCTGGATGCACTTCAAGTACGACTTCGTGCGCCGTCACCAGCGCAAGCTGCACAACATCATGGAAGAGCTGAGCAGCGAATGGGATGTGTTCAAGGGCCGCCTCTTCAGCCCCTGGAAGCGCATCGCCAACCCGGCGGAAAAGAAGGCCACGGCCAAGGAACTGACCACCCTTTCCAACTGGGTGGACGACAACCGCGTGAGCAAGTGGAACTATCTGTCGCCGCGCTACAAGGTCGACCGTACCATCACCTGCCCCAACAGCGCCTCGTACGGCTGCCTCGACCTCTGGGGCCCCGATCTGTTCGCCGAGTTCGCGGGCGTGTGCAGCCATTGCGGCTACCACTTCCCCATGGAGCCCGAATGGTACGTGCAGAACGTCTTCGACAAGGGCTCGGTCTTTGAGTTCAACCGCGAGATCGAAGCCGGCAACCCGCTGAACTTCCCCAACTTCGAGGAACGCATCAAGGCCGCCCAGGAAAAGACCGGCTGCCGCAGCGGCTGCATGACCTTCGAGGCCCGCATCGACGGCACCAAGCTGGTGGTGGCCATGCTCATGGGCACCTTCCGCGGCGGTTCCTTCGGCGCGGCCGAAGGCTACAAGTTCGTGGAGGCCGCCGCCCGCGCCGCCAAGAAGCGCTATCCCTTCCTGGCCTATGTGCACGGCACCGCCGGCATCCGCATCCAGGAAGGCACCCACGGCGTCATCCAGATGCCCCGCTGCACCGTGGCCGTGCGCCGCTACATCGAGTCCGGCGGCCTGTACCTGGTGCTGTACGATACCAATTCCTTCGCCGGTCCCGTGGCCAGCTTCCTGGGTTGCGCTCCCTACCAGTTCGCGGTGCGCTCCTCCAACATCGGCTTTGCCGGCCCCGGCGTCATCAAGGAGACCACGGGCATGGACATCCCGCCCAAGTATCACCGCTCCTACCGGGCCCTGTCCCGCGGCCATATCCAGGGCATCTGGGACCGCCGCCAGATCCGTGCCAACCTCAAGCAGGCGCTGCTCACCATGGGCGGCCGCAACCTGTACTACCGTTAGCAAGCAGACGGCGGGGCGGACTTTCCGCCCCGCCTTTCGCCGCCCTTGACGGTGCGGCCCCACCCAAGACAAACGAAAAAGCGGGAAAACCACATGATCAACATTTCCGCATTGCTGGATGAGATAAAAGCCTCCCCCTACCGCGAGATCGTCATCCGTACGCCCCACACCGGCGTGGTGACTTTCGCCGACATCAAGGAAGGCGACGAGGTCCTCGGCCCCCAGGGCCAGTGGAAGGAAAAGCCCGGCACCCGCCTGGCCACCCTGGAACGCGAACGCAACCCCAAACCCATCTGCTCGCCTGAAAAGGGCATCATCAGCAAGATCCACAGCCAGCTCGAAGGCATGTTCGTGGAGGCCGGCACGCCCCTGATGGTCATCCGCCACATGCTCACCCGCAGCGAAGTGGAACACCAGATCCTCAAGAAGGCCCTGTACCTGTTCCGCGCGCCCGAGCGGGCCAAGTATTACTTCACCCCCGAGGTGGACAAGAAGATCCGCGCCGCGGACGCCCACTCCGTGGTGGTGCGCGACGGCATGGAGCTGCTCATCATGTCGCGCATGAAGCGTGAGGTGCCCCTGCACTACAGCGGCCCCACGGGCGTCATCTACGCCGTCTACTTCAGCTACAACGAGAACATGGATGCGGACGCCCCCCTCATCGGCGTCTGCCCCGAAGACCAGCTGCCCGTCATCCAGGACGTCATCATGCGCGTCCAGACCGAGTGGACGGAAAAGGGCTAGACCGTCATGGGCAAGGCACTGCAGATCCGCCAGAAAGCCGCCGACAGCCCCCAGGGGCTCACGGCCCGTCGCTGGCCCGCCCTGCTGGCCCTGGCCCGCAAGGCTGCCGGTCCCTATGGTGAGGACGTGGCGGCCTGGCTGGCCGTGCCCGAAGCACAGGCCGAGCCCTGCCTCCTGGAACTGGCGCAATGCCTGAGCCGCCTGACCATGCGCAACGTGGACGACCTGGCGCCCCTGACGCTGGACAGTCTGCGCCCCCTGTGCGACCTGACGCGCCACTGCGAGGACGCCCTAGGCAGCTGGCAGGCCGAAGAGGCCGCCGCGGGCCTCCAGGCCCTGGCCGCCCTGCTGGACACGCTGGAGGCCACGCTCACGCAGTCCGCCATCCGGCCCCCGCTGACCACGCCCGTGGCCCGCATCGCCACCGTGGACGTCACCTGGAACTCCGGCCTGCTGGAAAAATGCTGGCCCGGGCTCAGTCTCCTGGCGTTCGGCCATGCCGGTGTGGGCGGCGCCGGTGTCCGCGACCTGCTGGACCGTCTGGAACGGGGCATGGCCGAGGACCGCTGGCCCGAGCAGCAGGCCCCCTTCAAACAGGCTCTGGCCGATGCCCTTACGCAGCGCAGCAGCCTGGATGCGGCCCTGCGTGCCAATGATCCCCGGGCCGCCCATCGCGCCAGCGAGGCCCTGGAAGACGCCCTGACCGAAATGGAAGACAGCCTGCTTGCCGCAGGCTCCGGCCCCAAACGCAAAAAACCGTCCTTCTTCCGGCGCCTTTTCGGCCTGCGCTGAGACGGTACAACGAACAACCGTTCGAGGAACAGAATCTATGCTGAACAAAGTCATGATCATCGGTCGCCTCGGCCGCGACCCCGAACTGCGCTACACCCAGAGCGGTTCCCCTGTGGCCACCCTCAATGTGGCCACCGACGAATCCTACATGGACCGTGACGGCAACAAGGTGGAACGTACCGAATGGCACCGTGTGTCCGTGTTCCAGCGCCAGGCCGAGAACTGCGCCAACTTCCTGACCAAGGGCAGCCTCGTCTACGTGGAAGGCAGCCTGCAGACCCGCAAGTGGCAGGACCAGAACGGCCAGGACCGCTATACCACCGAGATCAAGGCCCAGCGCGTCCAGTTCCTGGATCGCCGCAGCGATGGCCCCCGTGCCGACATGGGCGGCTATGAAGACGACTATGGTGCGCCTGCGCCCGCTCCCCGCGCTCCCCGCGGCGGCAACATGGGCGGCGGCCAGCGCCAGGCCCCGCGCCGTCCCGCGCCCCAGCAGCGCGACGACGATCTGGGTCCCGCCTTCCCCTCCGAAGCTTCCAACATGGACGAAGTGCCCTTCTAGGCACGGATGCCGCATCTGGAGCATATGGCAGGGCGTTCCTCACGGGGAGCGCCCTGCTTTTTTTGTGTCCGGCGACCGCCAGGCCCGAACAGCCCCTGTTCCCCCCTTTTTTGCCGGGATCCCCTGCAGGCGGCCTTTCCGGAGGACGCGGGACAGGCGGGGCAGACGGCCATGACAAAATATTAGTTATCTAATTGGAATAATTATCCATCAGCACGAACAGTCAAAAATCCTTCATAAAAAAATATACAGAAAATAACAACTTATCCTGCTAATAGTAAAAATTCCTATTGACTTTCGGCAATACTTGTGAAAAAAAGCTCCTGCTGCCACCGGCAAAACCCGTGATGCCGACCCGGCATCGCCCCCCAAGGAGGACGATATGAAGGAAAAACTGCTGGCTTCCGCGGCCCTCGTGCTGCTGGCCTGTACCCCTGCCATGGCGCAGGGGCTGGACGATGTGAAGCACAAGTTCGCCAGTGTCTCTGGCATCGTGCAGGACAAGTGCATGGCCTGTCACTCCCGCGGCTATGACCTGCCGTTCTATGCCAAGGTCCCCGGCATCAGCGCCATCATCGAAAAAGACTACAGGGACGGCATCCGCGCCATGGATCTCAACCAGGAGCTGGTGCAGCGCAAGGATCGCCCCGTGGGCGAGACCGTGCTGGCCAAGATGGAATGGGTCATCCTCAATGACACCATGCCGCCCGCCAAGTTCGCCGTGGTGCACTGGGGCAGCCGCCTGTCCGACCAGGACAAGAAGGACATCCTGACCTGGGTGGCCCAGACCCGCAAGGCCCACTACGCCACGGACGCCGCTCCCGAGCATGCCAACGAGCCCATCCAGCCCATCCCCCACCGTCTGCCCGTGGACGAGGCCAAGGTGGCCCTGGGCAAGACCCTGTTCAACGATGCCCGCCTCTCCGCCGACAGCACCGTGGCCTGCGCCACCTGCCATGCCATGGACAAGGCCGGCACCGACAACGCCCGCTTCTCCGAAGGCATCCGCAAGCAGCTGGGCGATGTGAACGCCCCCACCACCTTCAATGCCGTGTTCAACTTCGTGCAGTTCTGGGACGGCCGCGCTGCCGACCTGCAGGAACAGGCCGGTGGCCCGCCGCTGAACCCCATCGAGATGGGCAGCAAGGACTGGGACGAGATCGTGGCCCGTCTGGCCGCCGATGCCGAACTGACCGCCAAGTTCCGCGCCGTCTATCCTGACGGCTGGTCCGGCAAGAACATCACGAACGCCATCGCCGAATACGAAAAGACCCTCATCTCGCCCGACAGCCGCTTCGACCGCTGGCTGCGCGGCGACAAGAGCGCCCTGACCGCCGCCGAAGTGGAAGGCTACGAGCGCTTCAAGGCCTACCGCTGCGCCTCCTGCCACGTGGGCAAGAGCATGGGCGGCCAGTCCTACGAATATCTGGACCTCAAGAAGGACTACTTCGCCGACCGCGGCGGCAAGCCCCTGGGTTCCGACAAGGGCCGCTTCAACGCCAGCGGCAAGGAAGAGGACATGCACCGCTTCAAGGTGCCCAACCTGCGCAACGTGGAGCTGACCCATCCCTATCTGCACGACGGCACCGTGACCACTCTGGACGAAGCCGTGCGCATCATGGGCATCTACTGCTCCGGCCTGGACGTGCCCCAGAAGGACCGCGCCCTCATCGTGGGCTTCCTGCGCACCCTGACCGGCCAGCATGAAGGCCGTCCCGTGCAGGGCGAGGCCGTGGCCCGCTAACCTGACCTGACCGGATACGACCCGCAGCATCCCCGGCCCGGCACCTTGTGGTGCCGGGCCTTTTTTGCGTCCGGCGGGGCGGGACGGCGCCCGCCCCGTGTGCGGGCGCACGAGGCAGCAAGAATTTGTCCTTGTTTTCCGCACGGCTGGGAAAAGGATACAGCAGCAGGCCCGCAGGCCCCCTTTTCATGCTTTGGCGGCCATGCTATGTTCCTCCCAAACTCCGGCAGGAGCCCCGGCCATGAGCGTGCCGGGATCTGCCAGCCGGGACGGTATGGGGCCCGAGTGCGCGTCAATTTTCACAATAAAATTTTTCTCGCACTCTTTGTGTTGTAAATCAATGTGATAGCCGTTTTCCGCTACGTCTTTTTCGTGTCGTTTCCGTGAAAAATTCGGAAAGGTGGTTGACTTTTTGTTAGATTATTCACAAGATGCAACTCACAAAGAGACGTTACGGATGCGCCACTTGCGCAACGGTATAGCAACAAATCAAATGGAGGATTTCTCAATGTCCAAACTGGTACCCCCTCATGGCGGCAAGGGCCTGGTGTGTTGTCTTCTGGAAGGCGCGGCGTTGGAAGAAGAACTGAAAAAGGCTGCCGGCCTGAAGCAGATTGAGATCTCCTCTCGCGCCAAGGGCGACCTGATCATGATGGGCATCGGTGGCTTCTCTCCCCTGAACGGCTTCATGAACAAGGCCGACTGGAAGAGCGTGTGCGAAAAGATGCTGCTGTCCGACGGTACCTTCTGGCCCGTGCCGGTGACCCTGGACGTGTCCGCTGACGACGCCAAGGCCCTGAAGGTCGGCGAAGAAGTCGCCTTGGTCCGCAAGGGTCAGGTGATGGCCACCATGAAGGTGGAAGACATCTACGAAATGACCGAAGCCGACAAGAAGTGGGAATGCGAACTGGTGTTCAAGGGCTGCGGTCCTGACTCCGAAAAGTTCTGGGAAGTGGCCCCCAATGACCATCCCGGCGTGAAGATGGTCCTGGGCCAGAAAGAATACAACATCGGCGGCCCCGTGAAAGTCCTGTCCCAGGGCGAATTCCCCGAAAAGTTCCCCGGCGTGTACATGACCCCCGCCCAGCTGCGCGAAAAGATGGACGAACGCGGCTGGCAGAAGGTTGCCGCCCTGCAGCTGCGTAACCCCATGCACCGCTCTCACGAATACCTGGCCAAGATCGGCGTGGAAGTGTGCGACGGCGTCGTGATCCACTCCTTGGTGGGCGCCCTGAAACCCGGTGACATCCCGGCCGAAGTCCGCGTGAAATGCATCGACACCCTGGTCGACAAGTACTTCGTGAAAGACTTCGTCATCCAGGCCGGCTATCCTCTGGACATGCGCTATGCCGGTCCCCGCGAAGCCCTGCTGCACGCCACCTTCCGTCAGAACTACGGCATCAACAACCTGCTGGTCGGTCGTGACCACGCCGGTGTGGGCGACTTCTACGGCATGTTCGAAGCCCAGGAAATCTTCCGCAAGATCCCTGTGCCCGCCGAAGAAGGCAAGCGTCTGCTCTGCCAGCCTCTGAACATCGACTGGACCTTCTACTGCAAGAAGTGCGACGGCATGGCCTCCATGCGTACCTGCCCCCACAGCAAGGAAGACCGCGTCATCCTGTCCGGTACCAAGCTGCGTAAGATGCTGTCCGAAGGCGCTGAAGTGCCGGATCATTTCGGTCGTGAAGAAGTGCTCGCCATCCTGCGCGAATACTACTCCGGCCTGACCGAAAAGGTCGAAATCAAGATGCAGCGCGCTGCTTCCGGTTCCACCATGTAAGCATCGCCGGGTTTTCCCAGCGAAATCCTGATAGCGGGCGCCCCTCCGGGGGCGCCCCTTTTTTTGCCCTGCCTGCCCGCCTTTTCGTATTTCCGGCATCGTGCACGGAATCACAATGTTCCCTCATGCAACGGCCGTTCTTTATCAGGCAAGACTTGCGAGGAAGGCCGCCCGCACCATGATGCAGTTTTTTTTTTAGGAAAGCGTCATGACTGCGACTTGGCTCTCTTGCTCAGCAATGGAAAAAAATTTTTCTTTTTTCCTCTTTTCCTTGCAGAAGGATATCCTTGTCAGCTCTGTTTGTTTCCAAAATAAGACAGCCATTTTTTCCCTTTGCCCAGATCATGGCCATATTACACAACGCAACTCCCGGCAGGCATGACAAGATGCCTTTACCTGTCCGGGATTATGGAGTATACAGGGTGTGCGTCTGCATCTGCCGGACGTAGTTCCTTTACCAAGGAGAGCCATGAAACAGGCCTACGGCATCTCCGGCGGCGCACTGGCGGCCGCCCTTCTGGGTATGCTCTTCTGCATCTGGACGGCATTGGGCAACGAAGTGGCCTTTTGCGTCACTGCGGGCTGCTCTCTGTACCAGGACCTTGTCATCGGCGGTCTCTCCATGTGGTGGATCGGCACGGCCGCTTTTGGCGTGCTGGCCTGCCTTGCGCTGCTGGGCGCTGTCCCGGCGGGGCACTTCCTGGCGGGACTGACCCTGCTGGGCGATATTTTTCTGCTGCTGCTCATGGCGCTGACCTCCCCCTGTGTCAGCTGCCTGGTAGTGGCCTGTTTTTTTGCCCTGACCTACTGGCTCTTCCGCCGTGCGCTGCACCGGGACGACAGACGCCCGCAGGAACGTTCGCTCCTGCTTTGCGCCTGGCTGGTGCTGTTCGTGGTCAATGCGGGCCAGGTAGTGCGCATGCAGGGCGAGGTCTGGAGCATCAGCGAGAACTCCGACCAGGCCACGGTGCGCATGTTCTTCTCGCCGTCCTGCTCGGCCTGCCGCGAAGGCATCGGCATCCTTTCGGGCAGCGTGGACGTTGCTTTCTGTCCGGTGGCGGAGAACGATGCCGATGTGGCCCGCGTGGAGCGCATGCTGCTCCTGCTGGAAGAAGGCAAGACCCTCAAGGAAGCCGTGGCCGCCTGCCAGAACGTGGAGGAGCCGGGCCCCTGGGCGTTCCTGCATCCGGGGCAGTGGGGCCTGCGCCTGCGCCTGCAGCGCAACCGGGCCCATATTTTCAATGCCGGTTCCCGTACGGTACCGTTTTTCGAGTATCACGGCCTGCCGGCCATGCTCAAAAAACAGGCCCAGCCTCCGGCCCCTGCCCGTGCACAGGAGCCGGTCATCGAATTTTCACCGGCCGGTGGCCAGACGTTCCCGGACGCCGTCCTGCCCCTGGAACCCCAGGTGGCCGGACAGTGCGGCGGCCCTGCGCCCTGCCCGTAGCCGCCGTCGCCGGACGATGAAAAACTTGACGAGAAAAGCCGGGCACTTTATAGGAATGCCCGTTTACCCTTTTGCCAAAGTACTGCCATGAACGTACAAAAAATTTTCCGTGAGCAGCGCGCTGTCATCGTCGAGGGGTGGATCAATGCGGTCTATTCGACCTATCCCCTTCAAACAACTGGCTTTTTGCGCACCAAGAACGATCCTTTCACCAACCCGGTGGGGGATATGACCAAGGAAGCCGCCGGCCTCATCTACGACGTGATCGCCGGCGAACATGTGACGCCGCAAAAGATCAAGCACGCCCTGGACCGCTTCGTGCGGCTGCGTGCCGTGCAGCAGTATACGCCCAGTCAGGGCCTGGGGGTCTTCTTCCTCATGAAGCCCCTGCTGCGCGAACACATCCTTCCCCTGTGCCGGGAGAAGGAAGATCTGGCGGAGTATCTGGACGCGGAATCTCGGCTGGACAGCGTCACGCTGCTGGCCTTCGATTTGTATTCGGCCGCGCGCGAGACCCTGGCGGAAACGCGCATCGCCGAAATACGCAATCAGCATGCCCAGCTGGTGCGCTGGGCGCAATCGGTGGATGGCAGCCCGGTTTCGGGCAAAAGCTAACACTCTTCGAAGCGAGGTAGGGAATGTTCGCATCATTGCTGGTGGTGGCGCTCATCGGGGCCATTGCCTGGGCAGGTTCGGCCATTGGTCTGTCGTACCTGTTCGGCGTGGTTTTGCCCTATGTGGCGGTAGTCACCTTCTTCCTGGGCGTCATCTGGCGCATGGTTTACTGGGCCAAATCGCCCGTGCCTTTCAGCATCCCCACGACCGGGGGTCAGGAAAAGTCGCTGGACTTCATCAAACATGAAAAGTGGGACTGCCCCAACACCAAGTTCGGTGTGGTCGTCCGCATGTTCCTGGAAGTCTGCTTCTTCCGTTCGCTGTTCCGCAACACCGCGGCCGACGTGCGTGAATTCGACCCTGTGACCAAGGGCCCCCGCACCATCTACTACTCCTCCAAGTGGTTGTGGTTCTTCGCCCTGCTGTTCCATTACTGCTTCCTGCTGGTCTTCATCCGCCACTTCCGTTTCTTCATGGATCCGGTGCCCGGCTGGCTGACCTTCATGGAAAGCATCGACGGCATCATGCAGATCGGCGCCCCCCGCTTCTTCTGGACCGGTGGCCTGCTGCTGGTGGCCGTGCTCTTCCTGCTGGCCCGTCGTCTGTTCAACCAGCGTCTGCGTTACATCTCCCTGATGAACGACTACTTCCCCCTGTTCCTCATCCTGGGCGTCGTTCTGAGCGGTATCTGCATGCGCTACTTCGATAAGACCGACATCGCCCAGGTCAAGGTCTTCATCATGGGTCTGGTGCACTTCTCGCCCGTGGCCCCCGACGGCATCAGCCCGCTCTTCTTCATGCATCTGGCCTTTGTCAGCGTGCTGCTGCTGTACTTCCCCTTCTCCAAGCTCATGCACATGCCTGGCGTGTTCTTCAGCCCCACGCGCAACCTTCCCACCAACACCCGCGAAGTGCGCCACGTGAACCCCTGGAACCCGCCCAAGCAGTACTTCACCTATGCCGAATATGAGGACGTTTACCGCGATGCCATGGCCGAAGCCGGCCTGCCGCTGGAAAAGCAGCCCTCTTCCAAGGCCGCCGAGTAAGGAGCTGACATCATGGCTAAATTACCTACGCCACAAGAACTCATCGCCAGCCGTCCCGAGTTTCCCTCGGAACCCTGGCTGGACATCAAGCCCCAGTTTGCGCCGGGCAGCTTCTGCTATCCGGCCAAGAAGGAAACCATGGAGCTGCTGCACATGCCCAATCCCCACGATTGGGATCCGGCGGCCGAAGACTGGAACCTGCCCGAAAACTGGGAACAGATCCTCTGTGACGCCTTTGAGGAACGCCTGCAGAAGCACCGCTCCCTCAAGCTGTTCATGGACATCTGTGTGCGCTGCGGCGCCTGCGCCGACAAGTGCCACTTCTTCCTGGGCACCAACGACCCCAAGAACATGCCCGTGCTGCGTGCCGAGCTGCTGCGCTCCCTGTACCGCCGCGACTACACCAAGCTGGGCAAGATCCTCGGCAAGCGCGCCGGCGCCCGCAGCTGGGACAAGGAAGTGGTGAAGGAACTCTTCTACTACGCCTACCAGTGCACCGAATGCCGCCGCTGCTCCCTGTTCTGCCCCTACGGCATCGACACCGCCGAGATCACTGCCATCGTGCGTGAACTGCTGCACGAAGTGGGCCTGGGCATCCACTGGATCATGGACCCGGTGAAAAACTGCTCCTTCACGGGCAACCACCTGGGCATCCAGCCCCACTCCTTCGTGGAAATCGTGGAAATGCTGGCCGATGACTGCGAAACCATCACCGGCATCCGTCCCAAGACCCCCTTCAACGAAAAGGGCCACGAGATCCTGTTCATCACGCCTTCCGGCGACGTGTTCGCGGACCCCGGCATCTACACCTTCATGGGCTACCTGATGCTGTTCCACGAACTGGATCTGGACTACACCTTCTCCACCTATGCCTCTGAAGGCGGTAACTTCGGTTCCTTCACCACCTTCAACATGGCCAAGAAGCTCAACGCCAAGATGTACGCCGAAGCCGAACGTCTGGGCGCCAAGTGGATCCTGGGTGGCGAATGCGGCCACATGTGGCGCGTCATCAACCAGTACATGGCCACCTACAACGGCCCGGCCCCGTCCTGCATGATGGATGTGCCCACCTCCCCCATCACCGGCACCAAGTTCACCAACGCGGCTGCCACCAAGATGGTGCACATCACCGAGTTCACGGCCGACCTGATCAAGCACAACAAGCTGAACCTGGATCCCAGCCGTAACGACCATATCATCACCACCTTCCACGACTCCTGTAACCCCGCTCGCGGTATGGGTCTGCTGGAAGAACCCCGTTACGTGCTCAAGGCCGTGTGCAACAACTTCGTGGAAATGCCCGAGAACACCATCCGTGAGCAGACCTTCTGCTGCGGCGCCGGTTCCGGTCTGAACACCGAAGAAATCATGGAACTGCGCATGCGTTCCGGTATGCCTCGTGGCAACGCCCTGCGCTATGTGCAGGAAAAGTACGGCGTCAACCACATGGCCTGCGTCTGCGCCATCGACCGCGCCACCCTGCCGCCCCTGGCCGACTACTGGGCCCCCGGCGTGACCGTGAGCGGCGTGCACGAACTGGTGGCCAATGCCCTAGTCATGAAGGGCGAATGCAAGCGCACCATGGACCTGCGTCAGGAAGACCTGCCCAATGTGACCGCCGAGGCCGAGGAGGAATAACAACATGTACAACGCCAAAGCTGTCATTCTCGGGATCCTCGTTTTCGCGGTCCTGTTCTCCACCCCCTTCTGGGCCAACTTCGGCGGTACCAAGGACTACAAGCGTCCTGCCATCGTCCTGCCCCAGAATGAAAAGGAATGCGTGGAACCCGTCGAGTTCATGCGCGCCGAGCACATGTACCTGCTCAACGAATGGCGCGATCAGGCCCTGCGCTATGAGAACCGCACCTATGTGTCGTCCACCGGCAAAAAGTGGACCATCAGCCTGCAGAACACCTGCCTGAAGTGCCACAGCAACTACGAAGAGTTCTGCGACAAGTGCCACGTGTCCAACAGCGTCGATCCTTACTGCTGGACCTGCCACATTCTTCCCAAGGGGAACAAGTAATGAACAAAAGCAGAAGATCCTTTCTGAAGGTGGCGGGCCTCTCGGTCTTTGCCCTGAGCAGCGGCCTGGCCACCATGGCCGGCTCTGCCCAGGCCGGTGCGCGCATCGGCTCCTATGAACCCAACGCCAAGGCCCTGAAGGCCAAGCGCTGGGCCATGGTCATCGACACCCGCGCCTTCAAGAACGCCAAGGAATACGCTCCCATCATCGAAGCCTGCCACAAGGCCCACAACGTGCCCACCATGGAAGGCCATCAGGACATCAAGTGGATGTGGCTCGAAAAGTTCGACCACGCCTTCCCCGACGACCTGAACGAACACCTGACCTCCCGTGTGAAGGATGCCAGCTATCCCCTGCTGTGCAACCACTGCACCAACCCGCCGTGCGTGCGCGTGTGCCCCACCCAGGCCACCTATCAGATGGAAGACGGCATCATCGCCATGGACTACCATCGCTGCATCGGCTGCCGTTTCTGCATGGCCGGCTGTCCCTTCGGCGCCCGCTCCTTCAACTTTGTGGATCCCCGCAAGTACCTGAGCGATCCCGTGCCGAACCCCGCCTACCCCACCCGCATGATCGGTGTGGTGGAAAAATGCACCTTCTGCGCCGAGCGCCTGGCCGTGGGCCAGATGCCCGCCTGCGTGGAAGCTGCCGGCGGCCGCATCCTCTTCGGCGATCTCAACGATCCCAAGTCCGATGTGTGCAAGGCCCTCGCCTCCAACTACAGCATTCGCCGCAAGCCCAATCTGGGCACCCAGCCCGGCGTTTACTACCTCATCTAGGGAGAACAGGCCATGCTTGAAAAATTGCTTACCGGTCCCAAGACCTACTACCTGTGGCTGCTCTTCCTGCTCGCAGTCATCGCCGGTTGCGGCCTGGTCTACCTGCAGCAGCTGCAGGAAGGCCTCTCCATCACCGGCATGAGCCGCGATGTCTCGTGGGGCCTCTACATCTCGCAGTTCACCTATCTTGTGGGTGTGGCCGCCTCCGCCGTTATGCTGGTGCTGCCCGCCTACTTCCACCACTACAAGAAGTTCAAGCGCATGATCATCTTCGGTGAATTCATGGCCATCTCGGCCGTGGTCATGTGCGCCCTCTTCATCGTGGTGGACCTGGGCCAGCCCCAGCGCATGATGAACGTGCTGCTGCATCCCACGCCCAATTCGGTCATGTTCTATGACATGATCGTGCTCATCGGCTACCTGACCCTCAACGCCGTCATCGGCTGGGTCACCCTGGAAGCCGAGCGCCATGACGTGGAACCGCCCAAGTGGATCAAGCCCCTGATCTACCTCTCGATCCTGTGGGCCTTCTCCATCCACACCGTGACCGCCTTCCTGTACGCCGGCATCCCCGGCCGCCATTACTGGCTGACCGCCATCATGGCCGCCCGCTTCCTGTCCTCGGCGTTCTGCTCCGGTCCCGCCATCCTGCTGCTGCTGATCTTCATCGTGCGCCGCCTCACCGGCTTCGATCCCGGCCGCGACGCCATCAAGACCCTGACGACCATCATCACCTATGCCATGTGCATCAACGTGTTCTTCTACCTGCTGGAAGTCTTCACCGCGTTCTACAGTGGCATCCCCGGTCATCAGCATCCCCTGGTCTTCCTGTTCGCTGGCCATGAAGGCCACGTTTCCTGGGTGACCAACTGGATGTGGGCCGCTGTGGTCATGGCCGCCGCTTCCCTGATCATCCTGATCCCGCCGCAGTGGCGTACCGGCCCCCTGCTGCCCCTGGCTCTGGTGCTGCTGGTTGCCGCTTCCTGGATCGACAAGGGCCTCGGCCTGCTCATCGGTGGTTTCACTCCCAACATGTTTGAGACCGTCACCGAATACGCCCCCACCGGCCGTGAGATCATCGTGGCCCTGGGCGTGTACGCCGTGGGCGCCCTGGTGCTCTCCCTGCTCTGGAAGATCGCCCTGGGCGTGAAGCGCGAAACCGGTCACTTCAGCGACTAGTTTCACGATCCCGCACTCCAAAGGCCCCGTGCTCGCACGGGGCCTTTTTTGTTGCCCGGGGCCTCCGCGTGAGCGAGACCGCCCACCTTACCTGAAAGGACAGCGCGGCACCCCGACGGACGGCGGCATGCCTCTCACAGGTCTGCCCCTCCCCTGAACGCACGGCCTGATGCCGGGACTCGTGTCTTCTCATCCTGCCCGCCCCCAGGCGTTCCGGGGGCGGTCGTGAGGGGCGCACCGGCAGCTTGTGCGGGCATCCGGGCAAGGCTCTCCCCGCAGGCCAGGGCATCGTTTCCAGCCCCTTTTGCCACCGGGAGACATCGCGCCCGGAGCGCACTGTTGCTTGACTTTGCCCCCATTGCCGCCGATACTGAAATCAGCGGCCTGCAATGCGGTCAGGCCTTCACAACGCATGTATGCCGGGGATTTCCCTGGATGCGGCTTTGCCGCTTGAGGAGTTTTCATGGAAAAAGCGCTAAAAGACGCCATCACCATCTGCAAAACCCTGCTGCGCAACGGCTATGACGCCCACGTCATCAATGCGCCCGTGCAGGAACATCTTTTGAAACACAGCAAACAGCTGGCTGTGGACATCGCCTGTGAGCCCGACCTCGAGACGCTTCTCAAGCTCTTCCCCGAAGCCCGCGTCGAGCCGGACCAGCGTGCCATCGCCCAGATGGAAAAAGACGGCGTTCTTTTCCGTTTCTATGCCCTGGAAGTGGAGGATGCCAGCCATCCCGAGCTTTCCCTGCTGCGCATCACCCCCACCATGGCCAACATGATGGACCCCCAGGAGCGTCTGCAGCTGCGCATGACCGGCTTCGGCAGCCCGGCCCCCACCGGGGACGTCTATGACGGTTTCATGGACGTCAAGGGCGGCCTCATCCAGCTCACCGGCCTGCCGGACGAGACCCTGCGCCACAACTATCTGCTGGCCATCCGCGCCCTGCGCTTCGCCGCCAACTTCGACATCCCCATCGAGCCCAACACCTGGCTGGCCATCGTGCGTTCGTCCACCCGCGTGCTGGACTACGTGCCCGCCGCCGACATCATGGACGAATGGCGCAAAGTGGCCGCCGAATCCATGTACCGCTTCGTGAAGCTCATGTTCGACGCCCACATCCTCCAGGGCCTCATCCCCGAAGTGGCCGCCCTGGCCTGCATCCGCCAGCGCCGCAACGATGATGACGACACCGAGGAGACGGTCTTCGACCACACCCTGGAGTGCATGCGACACTACCCCGAAGAAGGCTTCCACTACGACTGGCTGGGCACCATGGCCATGCTCTTCCACGATGTGGGCAAGCTCTTCACCGGCGAATACTTCGACGGCCAGTGGACCTTCTACCAGCACCACCGCGTGGGCGCCAAGGTCACCCGCAAGATCCTGCGCCGTCTGCACTTCAGCCCCGAAGACATCGACCTGCTCTGCCATCTGGTGCGCTACCACATGCGCTTCCACTTCATGCTCACGGACCGCGGCATCCGCCGTTTCAAGGCCCTGGACGAATACCCGCGCCTCATCGCCATGTCCCGTGCGGACATCCAGGCCCGCGACGGCAGCTACACCTACTTCAACCACAATATGAAGTATCTGGAGCGCGCCGAGACCCCCGAACAGATGCTGGAGCCCCTGCTCAACGGTAACGAGATCATGAGCGAGACCAAGCTGGCCCCCGGCCCGCTGGTGGGCGTCATCCGCGATGCCCTGCTCCAGGCCCAGATCGCGGGCGAAGTCACGGATCGTGCCTCGGCCCTGCACTTCGTGTGCGAATACGCCCGCAAGTCCGTGGGCTAGACGCCTCCCGCCCCCTGCGGCCCCAAACGGGACCGCTACGACACGACCATAAGGGAGAGGAAGCACGGCGCCATGCCGTCTCCCTCTCCCTCTCATATTCCCGCTCCGGCATTTTCCCGGCAGGCGGTCCTTGTGCCGGACACGGGGCCACAGCCGCCCCGCCGCCCTGCCTGTCCTCCAACCCACGGTCGAGCCCTGCCGTGGCACCCCCGAAGACCATGATCAATCTCCTCGACTATACCCTGCCCGAACTCACCGACTGGATGCAGAACGAGCTGGGCGAGCCCAAGTTCCGGGCCGTCCAGGTCTGGCAATGGATCTGGCAGAAGATGGCCCGCGATTTCGATGCCATGACCAATGTCTCCAAAGCCTGCCGGGAACGCCTGGCCCAGTGTGCCGAGATCCGCTGGCCCGAGATCGTCACCGTGGAACAGAGCAGCGACGATACCACCAAGTTCCTGCTCCGCCTCCAGGACGGCGCCGAAGTGGAGACCGTGCTCATCCCCAGCGACTCCCGCGAAGGCGTGCGCCGCTGGACCCAGTGCCTGTCCTCGCAGGTGGGCTGCGCCATGGCCTGTACCTTCTGCAGCACCGGCACCATGGGCTTCGAGCGCAACATGACCATGGGCGAGATCCTGGGCCAGATCCTGGTGGCCCGCGAGCACCTGGGCGATACCCGCCCCGACTGGCCCGTGCTGCGCAACCTGGTCTTCATGGGCATGGGCGAGCCCCTGCTCAACCTCAAGAACGTCATGCGCGCCCTGGAGAGCCTCAACAACGACAAGGGCCTGAACTTCTCGCCCCGCCGCATCACGGTCTCCACCTGCGGCATCGAGAAGGGCCTGCGCGAACTGGGCGAGAGCGGCCTGGCCTATCTGGCCGTGTCCCTGCACGCTCCCACCCAGGAGCTGCGCGCCCGCATCATGCCCAAGGCCGCCCGCTGGCCCCTCGAGGACCTGCTCCAGGCCCTCAAGTCCTATCCGCTCAAGACCCGCGAGCGCATCACCTTCGAATATCTGCTGCTGGGCGGCGTCAACGACGGTCTGGAACAGGCCCGGCAGCTGGCCCGCGTGGTCAGCGACGTCAAGGGCAAGCTCAACCTCATCGTCTACAATCCCTCCGAGGGCGATCCCTACAAGGCCCCCTCGCCGGAACGCGTGCTGGCCTTCGAGCAGTACCTCTGGGACCGCAACATCACGGCCATCATCCGCAAGAGCAAGGGGCAGGACATCAAGGCGGCCTGTGGCCAGCTCAAGGCCGCCCGCCAGAACGAGGCCGGGGAACAGGCCTAGACGGGAATGCTTTCCGGGGGAAGGAGGCGCTTTGCCCGCGCTAACGTGCCTCCTTCCCCGTCCCCCATCCTCTCCAAACGCGCTTTTTCTAGAGCAGATGGGGAAAGCAGCTCGAAGACCGCCACAGGGTTAGGAGACCCTTTTTATCCCCTCCCAGCGCCCCTCTGGACGCAGAAAAACAAATGTCCGGAAAGAGAGACGTGCAAACAAAAAAGACGCCCTCAGGGCGTCTTTTTTCGTTATCTGGAGCGATGGGTGTTTTGTTGGGCCATATCGCAGGGCATGGCTGACAAGCTCAGGCGCGAGCCCGTCGGTCCGTGCCCCGGCGGCGATCCCACCACAGCCCGCGGCGGGCCAGACGGACAAGGACCAGCAGGGCCCAGAGCAACGCACAGCCCAGGTGGCCATGCTTGATGAGGGTGTACACAGGGCCGTAGAAGGAAAAGTCCTGGAAGTTGTGCAGGATCAGGCCCAGACCGGAAAGCATGAGCAGGGCCAGCAAGACCAGGCGCAGCATGCCGAAGGGGGTCAGGCTGTAGCTGCGCGAGCCCCTGACCAGCCAGACGATGGCCGCGTAGCTGGTCAGACAGAGCATGGCCGCTGCGGCCCAATAATGGGCCACTGTGCCCGAATAGGCCGCGGGCCGCAGCCAGGGCAGGGCCGCTTCGGCGTAGCGGTAGATCACGGGCAGATGCGCGAAGCCGCTGACCACCGCCCAGACCACGCTGATCCGCCACAGCAAACGGAAAAGGAAGCCGAACAGCGGACGGCGCTCAGTCCTCATCCTTGTCCCTCCAGTGGTCGCGCAACAGGCGCAGGCCGGCCAGTGCGGCCCCGGCCAGCGGCGCGGCCAGCACCGTGCCCACAAGATCGTTCTCGCGTTCCAGACTGGCCCCGGCCGGGCGCAGGCTGGGCCGTCCGGCGGAGATCAGCCCCTGCCGCAGCAATGAGGCTTCGATATCCCGGAAGGGGATGGACGAGACATAGATCAGGCAGGTGCCGCCATTCTCCTGCAGGCCGAAAAGATCGCCGTGCCGCTCCTCCGCCATGCGGCGGGCCAGGGCCGTCATCTCCGCATAGGGGCCGAAATGCTGCGCGCCGTGCGGGCAGGCCGCCACGCAGAGCGGGGGCTTGCCGTCGCTGATGATGTCTTCACAAAAATCGCATTTGAAGGTCTGGCCGTAGCCCAGGTAACCGGGAGCCAGATGCAGGTAGGGCCCCACCCCGGCCTGCAGGCGCGGGATGTGCCACGGGCAGACGGCGATGCACTGGCTGTCGCCGAAGCACAGGGACATCTCCGTATAGACGGCACCGGTGGGACGTTGCCGGGCGGCCCCCAGCGGGCACAGGCTGACGCAGGGCGGGTTGAGGCATTGCAGGCAGCGCCGCGGCATGAAGACCCGGCGCTCGCCCCGGGCCGTCTGTACGGTACAGGATTGCAGATACAGCCAGTTGTAGGGGGTCAGGCGATCCGTGACGTTGCGCCGTCCCCACCAGTCGGGTTTCCTGTCCCGGCCCCAGCGGGAAGCCGGGATGGGCGATACCGGCTGGGGGACCCGGGCGGCGGCCCGCTCATGGCAGGCCTGCACGCAGGCACCGCAGCCCGTGCAGGCATCCACATCCACGACCACAGCAAGGCAATCTTCCAGCCCGGCCGCCTGAGCCGGGGTCGCAGCTCCCCAGGCAGAGAGCATCCCCGCTCCCAGGCCGGCACCTGCCAGCGATTTGAGAAAGCCGCGTCGTTCCATATGATCAGGCCTCCTGACGCTGCTCCTTCTCAAAAGCCGGCGGCGGGCGCCAGTACCAGAACAGCGCCAGCAGGGGCAACAGGCCGGCCAGTTCCGCCACTTCGCGCGGCAGGGCCAGGATCATGCCCAGCGACCACCACAGGCCCACGGCCACGGCGATGGCGGCCAGCATCAGCAGCCACTGCCCCAGGCTCATGGGACGGGCCACCCACTGGAAATAGCCCACAGTGAGGATGGCCACCCAGACCTTGGTGGCGGTCAGGGAAAGCGCGGCCCCTTCCAGCGGCATGGGCTCGATGATGGTCAGGCAGCAGACGATGTTGACCACCAGACCGCTCAGATAGAAGAAAAGCAGCAGGGTATGCTTCCTCATGCCTATCATGGCATAGGCCGCCAGATTGTGCAGGAAGGCCGTGGCCAGGCAGGGCGTCAGCAGGCGCTGGGCCGTGGCGGCCATCTCGTAGCCCGGGCCGTAGATGGTGGGCAGGAAGCGGTCGCTCTCCACGCAAATCAGGAAGATCAGCGGCAGGGAGGCCGCCCAGAGCGAACGGGCCGTCTGTCCCGCCAGCTGGCGGAACGCGGCCCTGTCCTGCGCCCAGTAGCGGGCCAGCAAGGGGAAGATGACCTTGCCGAGCAGCGCGCTGGAGACCAGCACGGACAGGCCTTCCACGGTCTCCCAGGCCACGTTGTAGCCGCCCACGGCAGCGTCGCCGCCGTAGTTCTTGAGGAAGAACACATTGATCTTGTTGTAGAACATGGCGCAGGCGGCCATGATGGTGAAGATGAAGCCGCTCTTCATCTTCACGGCCAGGTCGCGCACATTGTCGTAGCCGAACCCCACGAAGGGATTGCGGCCCAGAGCACGGAAGGCGAAGCCCGTGCAGAGGACGGATTCGATGAGCTTGTAGAGGGCGATGAAGATCAGGGGCGCTCCGGCCACCACGCAGACGATGCCGTAGCCTATGCCCAGCAGGGCCGAAGGCACGCGGATGCGCATCTCCACGTCCTGCCGCCCGCGGGCCTGGCAGAGCGCGAAGAAAGAGTCCGTCACCCCGTCGAGACCGAAGCCCGTAGCGATGAACAGGACGATGAGCCGCAGCTCGAAGCTGTACCCCAGCCAGCCCGTCACGAACCAGGTGACGATCAGGGCCAGCATCATGAAACAGGTCTTGAGGCCCGTCACCTCGCCCAGCAGGGTACGGGGACGTTCTTCCCGACGGGCGAACGTGGACAGCAGAAAGTCGTTGAGCCCCACGTCCGAGACGGTCTTGACCAGATAGCCGCAGGAAAGGGCCACGGCGATCTGGCCCAGCATCTCGGGGCTGCGCCGTGCCAGCAGGATGGTGAAGATGGTCCAGGAAAGGTCCCTGGTCCATTGGGCCCCCAGGATGTATCCCAGCTGGCGCGGCAGGCTTTTCAGCTTCATGGGCTACTCGGCAGCGCCAAAGCGCACCAGCGCCTTGAAGCCGGGCTTGAGCTCAAGCTGGCTGTTGGGCACGGTCAGTTCCACCGTGTAGTACGAGGGCTGGGCCACATCCATGTTGGTGGAGATCCACGAGATCTCCGTGATGGTGGCCGAGAACACCTTGTCGCCCAGCGAGGGGATCTCCACGCGGGCATGGCCGCCTTCCTTGATGCGGCCCAGGTCGCCTTCATAGACCGGCACCTGGATCAGCACGGGATCCAGCTGGCCCACGGTCACGGGCGTGGCCTGGGCAGGCAGCAGCACATCGGGGTTGAGGTTGGGCATGAGCTGCAGCACATAGCCGTCGATGGGGGAGGTCAGCACCAGCTGATCCGGCAGGGTCTCGCCCTCCCGGATGGGCTGGCCGTAATAGCCTTCCAGTTCCTTCAGTCGGGCCCGGAAGCTCTCTTCGTTCTTCTTGATGGAAATCTGGGTCAGCTCGATGCGGTGCTGCAGGGAGCGCACGCTCTCTTCCAGACGCCCCAGGGCCTGGCGCGAGCCCAGCCCGGAAGCGGCCAGCTGGCTGGCGCGGTTGCGCTCGGCGCGGGCCTGCACCAGTTCGCGCTCCAGATCGAGGATCTGGCCGCGCAGGCTCTCGGTGGCGGCACCGGTGGTCACTTCGCGCTGCAGCACGCGTTCGGCCTCGTCCTGCAGATGATAACGCACCAGCGGATCCCCGGCCTTGATGGCATCCCCGGGACGGACCAGCACCTCGTCGATGACGGCATTGAAGGGCAGACGCACATCACGCGTCACGGTGGCCACCACCTTGCCGGTGGCGGTGGTCTCCACGGCCATGGCCGGGGCGGCCAGCAGCAGACAGGCCAGCAGGGCCCAGAAAACGGTCAGTCTTTTCATTATTTTTCAATCTCCGTGGCAGGAAGGCCCAGGAAGCGTTCCTGCAAGAGGTTGGCGACGTACATCCATTCCAGATTGGCCAGCTTGAGTTCCAGTTCGGCTTCGATCAGCTTGATGCGGCTCTGGACCATGGCCTCGTGGGCGGAACTCATGGCGGGCATGTCGCCCAGACCGGTCTCGAAGGAGATGCGGGCTTCCTTGTAGCGCATCTCGGCCGTTTCGAAATGGACTTTGGCCAGGCGGCGGTTGGTCTCGGCCAGGGCCACGCGCTGTTCGCACTGCAGCCAGGTGTTGGAGTAATCCGTGCGCTTGCGCGACAGCTCATGGAAGGCCTGGGCCTTCTTCATGCGGGCCGCCTGCACGCCGCGATAGCGGCGGTTCCAGTCGATGAGCGGGAAGTCGAAGGTCAGGCGCCAGAAGTAGTCTTCCTGGCCGTCAGCGGGCTGGTACTGACCGGCGGGCGGGTTCTTGTCCACGCGGATGGTCATGTCGGGCACGTATTCGGCCCAGGCCAGCATGATGTTGTAATCGCCCAGACGGATCTGGGAACGCAGCAGCAGATTGTCTTCCGTGACCAGCCAGCGGTCTTCCCAGCGGTAATCCTTGCCGTTGAAACCGCGCAGGATGTCGTTGGCGCTCTTGCTGTCGATGTTCAGGCGCTGCTGCGGCTCCACACCGGCCAGGATCTTGAGGCTGGTGCGCTCCATGACCTCTTCCATGGTCATGCGTTCGCTGGTCAGCTCCACTTCGCGCTCGTGCTGCTGGGCCAGATTGAGGGCCACGCCCTGACGGCCGTCAGCGGACTCCAGCTGCTCCCAGTAGCGGGTCGCTTCCCTGGCCAGGGGAGCGACTTCTTTCTGGATGCGCAAAATCTCGTTCTTGGCCTCCAGACGCAGGTAGGCCTGGGCCACCTTGTAGATGGCCTCGCCCACGGCCTTGCGGTGCGTGGAGATGGCCAGGTTGACCATGATCTTCTGGGCCTGGTGATTGAAATAGGACTCTACGGGGTTGGGGAAACGCGCGTAGAAACCGATGCGGGGCACCACCTTGCCGTAATTGCTGGGCACGTCGTCACGGTCCGCATTGTAATAGGTCAGGGTATTGCCCACTTCCACGGTCATGCGGGGTTCGGGCAGATACTTCCAGACCGCATCGGTCAGGGCCAGACGCTTGATCTCCAGTTCCACGGCGCTGTTGACCAGCAGGGGCGACTGCTGGATGGTCAGGAACACGCAATCCTCAAACGAGAATTTCTTGGCCGGGTCATAGAGGTTGGGGATCACGGCCTCGAGCTTGCTCTTGTTCTCCACCGGCACACCGGGCACGTCTTCCAGCCAGTGCTTGGCGGGCAGTTCCGGGGCATCCGACCCAGCCTTCTGCGAAGCACATCCCGAAAGCGCCATCCCGGCGCACAAGGCCGCCACAGCCAGTCCCCGTTTCCAGCGAACCCTTCTTTTCGTCATGGTCATTCCCTTGCGACAAATATTAGGCACCGGCGCCTTCCTGCGGCCGGACATCCTTTTCAAATTCCATCTGGTGCAATGTCAGCAGCACCCGGCCGTCCGCATCCACGACCTGGGCGTCATAGCGCTGCAGACGTTCATCGTCCCAGCCGCGGCGCAACTGGATGCGCCAGGGCATCCGGGCACCGCACAGCAGCCCCGCATCCGCGAAACGGATGAAGCCGATGCCGCTCAGACGCCAGCCCTGCGGCCAGAGCAGACGTCCTCCGGCAAGCTCCGCCCCGGGGACGGTCTCTTCCATGATACGGCAGGCTGCCTGCAAAATGGCGTCCACAGCGGACAGCAAGCTACAATAGCCGGATTTGCCAGCCGGGGCAATGCCTTGCGCCATGCCGTCGAAGCGGCCCTGCCACAGGTCATCGCCCGCCGGAGCCAGCTCTTCCAGCAGTCGCCAGCCTTCCGCCATGCCGCAGCCCGCGTAGAAGTCTTCCAGAGGCAGATCAGGGCCGGTAACGGTCATCTCGCCGTCCCACAGGGGCGGCAGGCTCCCCGCGGCAGCGGCCAGGAAGACCATGCCCCGTGCCAGAGGCGAAAAATGGTTGATGCGCCGCAGGTTGGGGGCCAGATCGCGGCTTTGCAGGCGCACATGGCACATGCGCGTCATCACGCCGTCCTGCAGCAGCCAGGACTGGGAACGGGCCGTGATGCGGCACTCCCGGGTCACGGCCTCGGGCAGGGGCAGGGGCGCGGCAAAGCGCAGGTCGGAAAACCCGGTGGGTTCCAGCCACGGCAGCTGCAAACGACCGCTCTCCAGCATGGTCTGAAGCAGTTCGCTCAGGGGCAGCCAGGGCTGGCCGTCCTGCGGCAGGGCACCATGCCCGGCAAGACGCGGATCGGCATAGCGGGAGAACTGCGCGCAGGCGAGCATCTGGCGGGAAGAAGGCCGGGCGGCTTCTGGCCAGGGCATGGCCTCGTGCGCCACAGCGGCGGAAAACACACGGGGGAAGAGCTCGGGCCGCTCCAGCCACTGCCAGTCACGGACGGGGGCATCGGCCGGGGCGCGCCGCCAGAGCACCCTGTCGGACGTCCCGTGCGTCAGGGCACGGGCCAGCAGGTCGCCCAGTTCGCGGGGGATGGGAGGCCGTCCGCCGTCGTCCACGCAGACCACCCGCCAGGGCAGGCCCAGCTCACGGGCGGCCGCTTCACCGGCTTCCTGCCAGGGGGCCGCATGGGCCGCATCACCGCCATGCAGCCAGCGCAGGGCATAGACATAGCGCACACCGCAGGCTTTGGCCGAGCGGCACAGCGCTTCCATCTCGTCAGCGGCCAGCGCCCTGTCCGCGGGCGCGCACAGCAGGATGCCGTCCAGGCGCCCGCAGGCACGATGCACGGTCTCGGGCAGGGCCGTGAGGGCCGTCAGCGCGGGCAGGCCGTACAGGTGGCCGCCCAGTTGCTCCAGCGACAGACAATCTTCCAGCGCGGCATCAGGCAGGGCAAAGGTCATGCCCAGGGGGGCCAGCGCCCCCAGCAGCTCGGCCAGAGGCAATGCCTGGGCATCGGGCCCCCAGACAGCCAGCACGTCACCGGCGTGGGCACCCATGCCCCGGGCGGCCGGATCGAGGACCAGAGGCAACGGCCGGCCGTCTTCGTCGCAGCAGCCCAGATCGAAGCAGCACAGGGGCGGCAGATCTTCACCGGAGCCGTGCTGCGGCGCGCTCAGGGGAGCGACCTCTCCGGGCTCCCTCTCCGCCGGGGCAAGGCTGGCCAGCACGCGCAGCAGGTCGCCCACGGTGGCCACGTGCAGCAGGGCCTCGAAATCCACGCTGATGCCCAGTTCCTCCTCCACTTCCTGCACGATGAGCGGGAAGCGGCTGGACCGCAGGGCCAGGTCATAGCGCAGATCCATCTTCGGCTTCAGGGAATCCGCGTCACGACCGCAGGCAGCGGCCAGGATCTCCAGTACCTTGCGGGCGGCCTCGGGCAGCTCGTCCTTGGCCGGAGCAGCCGCGCGCGCCGCCGGGGCGGCAGGGGCCTCCGCAGAGGCGGCCGGAGCGGGGGCCGCATCCAGCCAGCGCTGCCGGTGCCGCGCCACGCCGTCATGCGTCAGATGGCCAAGGGCATAGAGACGCGCGCAGGTCTGGCGCATACCTTCGGCTTCCTTGCCTTTGCGGCCGGCAGCCAGGCACAGGGCCTGCGGCTCGATGTCGTTCACCAGACCGCACAGGGTATCCTGCGGGCCCATTTCCACGAAATGCCGGATGCCGTCGCGCTGCCACATGGCCTGCACGCATTCCACCCAGCGCACGGAATTCTCGTCCAGGTCGCCGATGTGCTCGCAGATGCCGGGCTGGTCGTCGGGATAGGGGCGCGTGGTGATGCAGCTGAGCATGGGGATCTGCGGCGCCTGCATGGCCAGGGCATTGAGGCGGCGCAGGGACATGTCGCGCAGCACGCGCATGCTGGGGTGATGGAAAGCCAGGCTCACGTTGAGCATGATGGCCGGGATGCGGCGTTTGCGCAGGCTCTTGCGGGCCTCCAGCAGCACGTCGCGGGGGCCGCTGATGATGAACTGGCGCGGGGAGTTGTAATTGGAGACGTAGAGCTGGGGCCAGGTCTTGCGGGCCTCTTCGATGACCGAGGCCTCGGCGGGAACGGCCATCATGCCGGTCTCGCGGGTGGCGCGGGCCTCCAGTTCGGCCATGTGGGTGGAACGGGTGTCCAGGATGTACCAGGCCACTTCCGGCTCGTAGACACCGGCCAGGCACAGGGCGATGAGCTCGCCCAGGCTGTGCCCGCAAATGAGGGAAGGCCGCAGTCCCAGCGAGGCCAGGTGGCTCCACTGGGCGTATTCCAGCAAAAAGAGGTAGGGCTGCTGCCAGCGGGTCAGACCGATCTTTTCCACATCGGTCTCGTCCAGCAGGGCCAGCACGTCCCAGTCGGCGGCGCGGGCGATGCGGTCCATGGCGGCCCGGGCCGCCGGGAAGTGGTCGTAGAGCTCGCGGCCCATGCCGGGCCAGACGGCCCCCTGCCCGCAACACATGACGGCCAGCGGCGGCACGTCGCCCTGCGGATGCAGCCAGATGCCCCGCTGTCCCATGGCTTCGAGGGCCGCGGCATCGGGACGGGCCCCGAGGGCCAGCAGTTCCTGACGCCAGGCGGGCACCACGGAGCCTGCGTGCCAGACGGCCCCGCCGTGCGGCAGGTCGGCGAAGCGCACGCCGTCACAGGCGATCTCCCCTTCTCCGGGCTCACAGGACGGTGCGGGCATGTCGGGCATGCTCACCACGGCAGCCTCCGGCGCAGGAGCCGCCACTTCATCCTTGCGGGCAAGCAGCATGCCTTCCCAGGGGCCTTCGGGGCGGGGCTGAAGGAGCAGGACAGGACGGTCTCCACCGGCCAGCCGGGCCAGATCGCCGGGACCGGGGACAGCCGGAAGGGCCTCGGGCTCAAGACCGGGCCAAAGCCCGGCAGCCAGAGGACGGAGCATGTCGAGCGCGGCGGCCGTGGCCTGCCCGCTGCCGGCGGGACTGAGGACGAGACGGGGGGCCTTGCCCCGGAGCTGGGGCAGGCGGGAAGCTTCTTCGAGGAGCAGGCGGCAGGACTCGCCGCTGTCGGCGCCCTCGCGCCCGGCAAGGAGCCAAAGTTCGAGAGCCGCAGACGCTCCGCAAGATTCGGGTCGTTGCATCGTAAGGATACCGGGAATACCGCCACCGGCGGGTAAGGGACCCGGAGGGGTCCGGTATGTACAGCCCGCGGCCCAGGGGAGCCGCGGCCATTCTATCACAATGTTAAAAGCAAATTTTAGGCCATCTCAGGCCGCTTGTCCAGCCCGCGCCAACCGCGAGGCTTTCTCGCTTGCCTTGGTGGAACTCTTGGGATATGGTTAGCCGTTAAAAACAATTTTTACGGGCAGTTTGCCCGGAACGTTTACTGTACGTCACCTGTAACGTACGGTTTTTATACTATATCTGAGAGGATCCGGAATGAAAGAAAACCACTCCAGCCAGAACGCCCAGGAGAGCGGCACCAGCAGTTTCACACGGTTGCGCTCCAAACTGTCGTTTGAGCGCATGGTGGAAATGGGTGCCAAGATGGGCATGGAAAACCCGCTCTTCCTGTGCCACGAGCGGGCGGCTAAGGCCACCACGGTGATCAATGGCAAGGAGTACATCAACTTCTCCACCTACGACTATCTGGACCTCAATACCCATCCCGAGATCACCGAAGCCGTCACCGAAGCCGCCAAGGTCTTCGGCAGCTCCGCCGGCGCCAGCCGCCTGGTGGGCGGCGAACGTCCGCCCCATCGCCAGCTCGAGCGCGCCCTGGCCGACTTCTACGGTGTCGAGGACTGCATCGCCTATGTGAGCGGCCACGCCACCAACGTCTCCACCCTGGGTTTCCTTTTCGGTCACCGCGACGCCATCTTCTATGACGGTCTCGCCCACAACTCCCTGATGCAGGGCGCCCGCCTTTCCGGCGCCGACCGCTACTCCTACGAGCACAACGACTGCGATGCCCTGGAAAAGATGCTCAAGGAGCACCGCGGCAAGCACAAGCGCGCCTGCATCGTCACCGAAGGCCTGTTCAGCATGGACGGCAACATCCCCGACCTGCCGCGCATCATCGAGCTGAAGAAGAAGTACGACTGCATGCTGCTGGTGGACGAGGCCCACTCCTTTGGTGTGCTGGGCGCCACGGGCCGCGGCGTGCACGAATACTTCGGCATCGACGCCAACGAAGTGGACATGTGGATGAGCACCCTCAGCAAGGCCATGTGCGGTTGCGGCGGTTTCATCGCCGGTCGCAAGGAACTGGTGGAATACCTCAAGTACGGTTCCCCGGGCTTCGTCTTCAGCGTGGGCATGCCTCCCATCGTGGCCGCTGCCTGCCACAAGGCCCTGGAACTCATGCAGCGTGAGCCCGAGCGCGTGCACAAGCTGCAGAAGATCTCCCAGTTCTTCCTCAACTACGCCCAGGAAAAGGGCCTGGATACCGGCGCCGCCCAGGGCTACGCCATCGTGCCCATCATGGTGGGCGACTCCATGGTCAGCGGCTTCCTGGCCACCCGCCTCTTTGCCCGCGGCATCTATGTGATGCCCATCACCTTCCCCGCCGTGAAGGAAGGGGCCGCCCGCCTGCGCTTCTTCCTTTCCGCCTCCCACACGGAAGAGCAGATCCGCAAGACCATCGACACCGTGGTCGAAGAGATCCCCGTGGCCCGGGAGATCGTGGAGAAATTCCGCCGCGAGCACCAGGACGAACAGAACGCCTAGTCTGTCGCACAGCACGAGGCCGGGCACCCTGCCCGGCCTTTTTTTTCTTCCCCAACATCCTGCCCATCCGAGGTCCCTATGCTGTCCCCCCGTATGGCCTATGTGCTGCTCTGGTTCCCCCTCTCCTCCGAGACCTTCGTCTTCCGTGAGATCCAGCAGCTGGTCCAGCGCGGCATGGATATCCGCGTCTACACCATGTACGGCGAGAAGCTGCGCGGTTGCAGCGACGAGATGAAGAATTACGCCGGGCCCATCAAACGCTTCGGCTCCGTGGCGACCCTGCGCCTGCTCAAGGCCTTCTGGCGCGCCTGGAAACGCGACCGCGAGACCGTCAAGACCCTGATGCGCCGCGGCCTGTTCCGCAAGATGCGCAATCTGGAAGCCTATGCCGAGAACCTCTGGTGTTTCCTGGCCGGTTTCCTGCTGGCCGAAGAAGCCCAGCGCGACGGCATCGAGCTTTTGCACTCCTCCTGGGGCAACGGGCCCGCCACCGCCGTCTGGGTGGCCTCGCGCCTGTCGGGCATCCCCTTCGCCTTCACCGGCCGCGCGGGCGACATCTACCCGCAGGACGGCATCCTGGCCGAAAAATCGCGCGACGCCATCTTCATCCGCACCAACAACATGGCCAACAAGCCCTGGCTCCAGAGCTTCTGCCCCGCCGGACAGAAGGACAAGGTGCACGTCATCTACAACGGCCTGACCCTGGGCCGCCGCGTGGATTGCCGCGCTCCCTTCCAGAAGCCCTACCGCCTGCTGGCCATCGGCCGCTTTGCCCGCACCAAGGGCTTCCCCGAGCTGCTCACGGCCATGGCCCGTCTGCGTGACGACGGCTTCCCCGTGCGTCTGACCCTGGTGGGCGACGGCAACTGGAAGCGCAAGCTGGTGGAGATGCGCAAGCGCCTGCATCTGGAAGATCTGGTGGACATGCCGGGCTTCGTGCCCAATGACCGCATCCGCACCTTCATGGAAGAGCACGACATGCTGGTGGTGCCCAGCGTGGTGCACACCAACGGCGACCGCGACGGCATCCCCAACGTCATCATGGAGGCCCTTTCCTGCGGCATGCCCGTGGTGGCCACCGATGTCTGCGGCGTGGGCGAGGTCATCCGCAACGGCGAGACCGGCTACCTCATCCCCCAGCGCGATCCCGCCGCCCTGGCCGATGCCATCCGCCGCATGCTCTCCGACCGCGAGGCGGCCCTGCGCATGGCCCGGACCGGGCGCGAGCTCGTCTTCCGCATGTTCGATACCGAGACCAATATCGCGGCCCTGCAGGATCTCTACTGCCGGCAGTACACGCAGTGGCGCACCACCCACGGCCCCAACGTTTAGGGAGGGATCACCGGGGAAGGGCCCTTCCGCCAGTACGGAAGTTTGCCCTTCCCCGGCCCTCTTTTCCGGGGCACTTTCGGAAAGCTGCCCTGCCGTGGTCAGCCGCGGCGCTCCCTCCGGCAGCGCCCCCTGCCGGGAACGCAAACAATCCCCCTTTCCCCGCTCCGCGACGGTCTTCCGCCGGAGCCCCTTCCCCGACACCTGCAACCGGCGGCCGGCGGCCTGAACCTCCGGTACGCCCTGTGGATATGCCATGTGCGGAATAGCCGGTATCTGCCGTCTTGACGGCCAGCCCCTGAACGAGGACGCCCGGGCCCATGTCCGGGCCATGACCGACGTCATCACCTACCGCGGCCCCGACGGCAGCGGCATCTGGCAGGAAGGGCCCGTCAGCCTGGGGCACCGCCGCCTGTCCATCATCGACCTTTCCGGCGGCAGCCAGCCCATGCAGGACGTGGACGGCGAGCTCTGCATCGTCTTCAACGGCGAGATCTACAACTTTGCCGAACTCCGGCAGGAACTGCTGCAGGCGGGCGCCCGCTTCCACAGCAGCCACTCCGATACGGAGGTCATCCTCCAGGCCTACCGCGTCTGGGGCACGGACTGCCTCCAGCGCTTCGACGGCATGTTCGCCTTCGCCCTCTGGGATGCTCCCCGCCGCCGCCTGTTCTGCGCCCGTGACCGCTTCGGCAAAAAGCCCTTCTTCTACACCCTGCAGCAGGGCAGCCTGTTCTTCGGCTCGGAGCTCAACTGCCTGGCCGCCGTGCCGGGGCTGGAGCTCACTCTCGATCCGCAGGCCGTCATGCGCTACCTGGCCTACGAATACGTGCCCACCCCGGACACCATGTACCGCGAGGCCAAGAGCCTGCCGCCCTCGCACTGGCTGCTGGTGGAGGACGGACGCCTGAGCATCCGCCGTTACTGGGACCTGCCCCCGGCCGATGAGGACGACCGTCGCTCCGAGGCCGACATCTGCGCCGACGTGCACGAGCTGCTCACCCGCGCCGTGGGCCGCCGCATGGTCAGCGACGTGCCCCTGGGGGTCTTCCTCTCCGGCGGCATCGACTCGTCCATCGTGGCCGGTCTCATGGCCCGCCAGTCTTCCACGCCCATCAAGACCTTTTCCATCGGCTTCACCGAGGCCAGCTACGACGAGAGCCGCTACGCCCGCGTGGTGGCCCAGCGCTGGAACACCGACCATCACGAGCGCGTGCTCTCGGCCGAGGACTGCGCCGAGCATCTACCCAACATCATCAGCCGCATGGACGTGCCCATGGCCGACGCCTCGGTGGCGCCCACCTGGCTGCTTTCGGGCGTGACCCGCGAAAAAGTCACCGTGGCCCTGGGCGGCGACGGTGCCGACGAACTCTGGGCCGGGTACGAGCACTATATCGCCTTCAAGATCGCCGAATGGTACAACGCCATCCCCGGCATCCTGCGCCGCGGCGTCATCGAGCCCCTGACCCGGCTCCTGCCCGCTTCGGCCGGATACATCAATCCCCGTCTGGCGGTGGAGACCTTTTTGCGCGGCGCCCACGCCCCGGCCTGGGAACGGGTGCAGACCCTGCTCACCTCCTTCACGCCCGAGATGCAGGCCGAGCTGCTGGCCCGTCCCGACCACGACTTCCTGCGCCGCGAGAACCTCTTCGCGCCCACGCGGGAGCAGTTCGAGCACTGGCCCGCCGGTCCCTCGCCCCTGGCTCGGGCCTTCCACGTCTATGCCCGCCAGTTCATGCTGGACGACATCCTGGTCAAGGTGGACCGCTGCTCCATGCTCCACTCGCTGGAAGTGCGCGCGCCCTTCCTGGACAAGGATTTTGCCGAATATGTGGCCCGCCTGCCCATCCGGCACAAGCTGCACGGTTTCCAGCGCAAATACCTGCTCAAGAAGGCCTTCACCGACGTGCTGCCGCCCGAGATCCTGCACCGCAACAAGCGCGGCTTCCAGATCCCCGTGGCGGCCTGGCTGCGCGGGCGCATGCGTCCGCTCATGGAAGAGCTTTTCGCTCCCGAGCGCCTGCGTGCCCAGGGCCTGTTCCGGCCCGAGGCCGTGCGCTCCCTGGTGGACGCCCACTGCTCCGGCAAGGCCGACCTGCGCAAGCCGCTCTGGACGCTGCTCGTGCTCCAGCTCTGGCTGCGCGCCCGGGGGATGTAACGGATAAAAAAAGAGGCCCGGTACGGCTGGCAGCCTTCCGGGATGGACGAGGGGCGGGGGAACTTTTCCTGGCGGAAAAA